>Ga0310695_10000020_pt1 | contig 383493 bp, 311 predicted proteins | sample RumenRJG_04DNA_FD_203882 | JGI IMG/M metagenome (GOLD analysis project Ga0310695, IMG submission 203882) | Bovine rumen microbial communities from Lethbridge, Alberta, Canada - RJG_04 (v2) (version 2) | ecosystem: Host-associated > Mammals > Digestive system > Stomach > Rumen | place: Canada...
GCGACGGTTTTTTCTACATTTCAAACGGCGAGTCGCAAAAGATTTTGGAACTAAACTCTTACGGCGACTTGCTGACCCTTTACCATAATCCTGAAACAAATCCGACGCCGCTTTTTGACAACTCTGACTCAAGGCAGGGCTCTTCAAAAAACGTCAGCACAAGAAAAACCGTTGACTATCCTTTTAACGCTCCGTCTCTTTTGGCCTTGGACTCAAGCAAGTACATTTACGTCGCCGAAACCCTTCCCAAGGAAAGGCAGGAGACCGGCGACAACAAGATTCTTTTGCAGGTCGTCTTGCGCTTTAACTCAAATTCTTTTGTCGACTACATTGGCCAGCAGGGCGTGGGCGGAACTCCATTTCCCTTTATCCGGAACATTTATGTAACCCAAGACGACTGCCTTGTGGTTGTCTGCGTCGTAAACGAAGGCTTTCAGGTTTTTAGATACAATCCGCAAGGCTTTCCCTTGTCGGAGACCTTGATAAAGTATTCTGACGCGCCCGAATACGGAGAGGCCAAGATGGGCGTCACAAAATACGCCGAAATAGAGAACGTGATTCCAGATCCCGCGTCCGACCGCTTGTTCGTAAAGGCTGATTACTACGAAACTTCGATTGACGTTTCTAGCAAGGCTCAGAACGGAATTTCGGATCCTGTGAGCGTGGTCTTCCCATATGACTTAAAGAAAGGCTCTTTTGGAAGCGGAATGGAAATTCCCCCTTACGAAGAGACGATTTCAGACGGCTTTTCAAAGCAAGTATACAAGCTGCCTTACGACATGGTCGGCGCCACAAAGAACGGCTGGCTTTTCTTTTCTATCGCGCTTGAATCCGGCTGCATGGTTCAAATGATAAACTTGGAGTCGGGACGCGTTGTTAGAAGGCAGTTGAATTTTGACGCGTCCAGCGTCGTCTACAGCTCTTATTCCTTGAGCGACACGGGCATCGTCAGCGCGCTTTTGGCTGAACGCGACAAGGCGAAGGTTGTTTGGTGGAGAACCGACGCTTTGGTTGACCAATGATTTTGGCGAGGAGGGGACATGGCTTTTTACGACAACATTCCGGAAAGCAATAGTCCGGAGCAAGACGCGGAAGAAAACCTTGTCTTTCGCTACAACCGCCAAGAGAGGATAAAAAACGCGCCAAAAATCGTTCAGGACTATTATGCCGGAAGGCTTAATCCAACAAAGGGCCTTTTTAAGGTTTTGGTCGCTACAAAGTTCAACCGCTTTATGCTTTTTACAGTCGCGCTTTGTTTTGCCGTTCTTCTAATCGTTAAAGTGTTTGGAAACAGGCCCAACATAGCGACCGTTTCCGGCTTTGAGCTTGAGCTAAGCGCTTTTAAATACGATGAAAGCGTTTACGCCCAAATAAAAATTCATCCGCTAAAAAAAAGCTTGGCTGACAAAAATTTTCCGATAGAGCGATATATTAAAGACCGCGAGAAAATTTTGGCGGCTTTTTCCTTTGTGGACGTTGACGGACAAACTTTGGACAAAATTCAAAAATCCGCGGAAATCGAAAAAAAGGCTTTTTTTATAAGGACAAACAGTTCAGATTATGATATAATGAAAGTCGACGCTGTCGTTGACATTTTAGGCCAAAAAGTTGATTTGACTTCAAATGTCGCGCGGCGCGAATAAAAAAAAGGCAGGGTGAGTTATGGCGCAGTTTTATTGCTTGTCAGTCATATTGAGCGTTTTGTGCGGCTTGATTTTGATTTATTCTCAGGGTGAAAGTTTTAGCGACGATTCCTTTGGAGAAACGGCGGAAAAGAAATCCATTCCGGCTTTTGAAAAAATCCAGGAAAGCTTGGCGGGTGAGTCGCTTTTTTCAAACGAGCTTTTCAGGCTTGTGTGCGGAGCCTTGTGTTTTGTCACTGGCTTTGTGATTTTCTTCGTTCCGTATAATGGAATTTCCGTCATAGGCGATTTGCTTCCTTCTTTCGCTTGCCTTTTCGCCGGAGCGGGCGTTTTGCTTGGCTATTTTGAGGAAAAAAGCGATTCCTTCGTGATGCCGGACTTTTTGGAAAACGCCTTTTCCTCAAACAGGCTTTACATAGGAATTGGCTCGATGCTTGTTGGAATCGTTCACTTTATTTTGCCCGGAGTTCCTTTGCTATGAAAAGTTCAGTCGCCTGCGTGATTCTTGGAAAAACTATTGAGACGCGGAATAAAGTTTTGATTGCCCGCCGCGCTCAAGTGGGCGACATGGGCGGCCGTTGGGAATTGCCGGGCGGAAAGGTTGATGGCAATGAAAGCGACCGAGACGCGATAGTCCGCGAGATGTTGGAGGAATTTGGCGAGAACGTCTTGGTCGGCGAGCGAATCGCCACAACGCAATTTGAGCATAAAGGAAAGGCGTCTGAATTGCGCGCTTATGAGGTCTTTTTTTGCAACGACGGCTTGGAAAAGCCTTTCGCTTTGACAGAGCACACTGAATATAAGTGGGTGGACTTTGACAATCTTCCGACTGAAAATTTTGTTGACTCGGACTTGAAAATTTTGCCGGAAGTGAAAAAATACATTGAGAAAAATTATGAAAGCAGCTAAAAGCATTTTGCCGTTGTTCTTTTTATTTTCTCTTTTTTTCTTCGCTCTTTCTTCCTGCAAGAGGAGCGAGGCTTCGGAAATTGTCCTTGACAATTCCGACCCCTTGGCGCTTGCCCCTGACGTGCGCTGGGCTGTAGTCATAGAGCCTTACGCGGCTTTTAGAGAGGAGCTTTCTTGGGACGCCGAGGCCACCGATTATTGCAAGCAAGGAGAACTCTTTCCGATTTTGGCGAGCGCTTTGGCGAACGAAGAAAACGGTGGCGAAGCTTGGTACCGTTTTGATAACGGCTGGCTTCCAGCTTCGGCGATTACCGTTTATCCCAATAAATTAAGGGCGCTAAAAGCCGCCGCTTCGCTGGGGGCAAAAAAATGAAGGCCGAGCAAAAGGAAACGCTTTATCAAATTCTAAAAAAAAGTTCGGGCGCTCTTCTTGGATACACGGCCAAGGAATTTTCTGTTGATCCGCAATTTGCTGACGACATTGAAAGGCCAGTCGCGCCGCCGCAAGCGCAAGCCGCTCCGTCGTATGCTAAAAATCCAGATCCAGTTCAAGGGCAGCCTTTTGTCATTGAAAGCGCCGGCGCGACAATTGATTCCGTAAACAAAAAAATAATCTCTTGCGCTCGATGCGGCCTTTCAAAGACTAGAAGAAACGTTGTTCCCGGCGAAGGCGTCGAAAATCCGCTTGTTCTTGTCGTTGGCGAGGGACCCGGCGCCGATGAGGACGAGCAGGGACGACCCTTTGTCGGAAAGGCCGGCCAGCTTTTGGACAAAATGCTTTCCGCGATAAATTTAAGCCGCCAAAAAAACTGCTACATAGCCAATATCGTAAAATGCCGCCCGCCGATGAACCGGGATCCGTCTCCGGAAGAAAGCCAGGCCTGCCGCTCTTTTTTAGACGCGCAAATACATGTCCTTAAGCCCAAGATGATTTTGGCCATGGGCCGCGTAGCATTGCAAAATTTATTGGACACTTCGATTGGCATTAACAAAATGCGCGGCCAGTTCGTTGACTTTAAAGGCATTCCCTTTATGGCAACCTACCATCCCAGCGCTCTTTTGCGCGACGAAAGCTTAAAGCGGCCCGCGTGGGAAGACCTAAAGGCTTTTAAACAAAAATTGCTTGAGATTTGTCCGGACTACGACAAATGAAGTATTTGCAAATCGCGCTGAATGTTCCCTCAAACCAAACCTTTACCTATGCCAATGTTGAGGCTGGAAAGCGGGTCGCGCAAGAGGAAAAAGCCCAAAAGGATTTGATTCCCCAAAAAAGAGCGCGCAAAGTTGATTCATTTGAGGCTCGCGTCGGAAGCCGCGCAGAAGTCATGTTCGGCAATAAAAGAATGATTGGAATCATTACGGATGTCTTTGACACGCTTCCCAAAGACCTTTCTTTTGACGCGCGGAAAATAAGAAAAATACTTAGGGTTTTGGACGAAAGCCCCTTGCTGTCTAGCGAGCTCTTGGACTTGGGCCGCTGGATAAGCGATTTTTACTTGTGCCCGATCGGGGAAGTCTTGCGCTCTATGATTCCTGACGCCAAGAAAGTAGGCGAGACGGGCTTTCTTTCGTCTGTTGACGCTGATTCCTTTGAGGGAAAAAACGAGCTTTCGGAAGAGCAGGCCCAGGCAGTCAAAGCGATTGTGGATGGCGAAAAGGCGTCCGGCAAGGAAGCGCGCCTTTACCATTATCTTTACGGCTCGACAGGAAGCGGAAAGACCGAAGTTTTTTTGAGCGCGGCGGAAAAAATTTTGGAAAAGGGCCGGGGCGTTTTGTATTTGGTTCCCGAAATTGGCCTTACGCCCCAAGTTGTAAGCGCCGTCACGCGCCGCTTTGGGCCAACCGCGGCTATTTTGCATTCCGAGCTCACTTCCGCGCAAAAGCTTGGCGAATGGAAGCGGATTGTCCAAAAAGAGGCTAGGGTGGTCATTGGGGCAAGAAGCGCGGTCTTCGCTCCGATTCCTGATTTGGGCTTGATTATAATTGACGAGGAGCATGACTCTTCATACAAGTCCGGAAACTCGCCCCGCTACCACGCCAGGCAAGTCGCCATGCGCCGCGCTTCAAAACTGCGGATTCCCTTGGTGATGGGAAGCGCGACTCCCAGCGTCGAGGCATGGAAAGCGATGAGTGACGGCCAGTTCATCGTTCATCGCCTTACAAAAAGGCTTTCCGGCGGAAAGATGCCCATAATCGCCGCGGTTGACTTGGCGCGGCAAAAAATGGACGGCTCGATTTCTCCCGCGCTAGAGGAAGAAATTCGGGCCGCGCTAAAAGAAAAGCGGCAAACTATTTTGTTCTTGAACCGGCGCGGCTTTAACCATGTATTTAGATGCGCTTCATGCGGCTTTGAGATGAAGTGCAAGAATTGCTCCGTTCCAATGACTTACCACAAAAAGCAAAACCGCTTGGTGTGCCATTATTGCTCCTACTCAGTCGAGCCTTTTAGGGTTTGCCCGCAATGCGGCTCCGTTGACATCGGTTACTTTGGCTTTGGAACGGAATTCATCGAAAGCGAAGTCCAGTCAAAATTTCCAAACGCTAGGGCCTTGCGCTTGGACACGGACTCGGTTGGCAAAAAGGGCGAACTGGAAGAAAAAATCGCCGCGTTCAAAAAAGGAGGCTACGACATTTTGCTTGGAACGCAAATGATAGCCAAAGGCCTGAACTTTCCTTCGCTAAAGTTGGTCGGCGTGATTTTGGCCGACACGTCGCTTCACTTGCCCGACTTTAGGGCGGCGGAAAAAACCTTTAGCCTTATAACGCAAGTGGCGGGCAGGGCCGGCCGCTTTTTTCCAGACGGAAAAGTCTTGGTGCAAACGTATTCTCCAAACAATCCCGCGGTCTATTGCGCCTGCCATTCGCGGCAAAAAGAATTTTACGAGCAGGAGCTTTCGACAAGAAAGCTTTTGAATTTTCCTCCGTATTCCCGCCTCTTGCGCCTTGTTTTTAGAAGCATGGTTCAAAGCGACGCGGAGGCCTTTGCCGGTGACGCCTATAAAATTTTGTCAGAGACCTTGGATTCGTTTAAGAAAAAGCGCCTTTCCGGCGCCGAGGAAACTGAAATATTGGGCCCAAGCGCTTGCCCCCTTGAAAAAATCAATTCAAATTACAGAAGCCAGATATTGCTTAGGGGGCCTTCGGTGGCTGTCTTGCAAAGAGTCGCCGCAAGCTTGATTTACGGTTACAGGGCAAAGGCGGGCGTTTACATTGAAGTTGACGTCGATCCTGTAAGCCTGTTATAGCGGGATGCAGTCCGCAAGCGAAGCGTTGCGGCTTACGAACTATTATTGTTTTTCGGTGGTTTGTTTTTGCCGCTAAACGTGCCGCCTTACGCCGTCAAATTTCACTTGCCACAAAAAAAGTCCGTCGGGCATAGCGGTGGGGCCTGCCTTGGAACGGTCGCAAGACATAAGCGCTTTCTTAAAGTCGGCGGCGCCTTTTTTGTTTTTGTCAAAGTCAATAAAGGTTCCTGTAAGAGAGCGGACCATGCGGTACAAAAAAGCGTTGGCCTCTATTTCGAAAACGATTTTCTTTTGTCCAAATGAATCCTCTTCCTCAAAGAAAAAGGCCTTGTCTATGTAGCGCTTTGTCGAAAGGCTTGCGTCGCCCGCGCCGGCGAATGTCTTGCAATCCAATTCGCCGCGCAAGACGGCCGCCATCTCGTTAAGGTTTTGAATGTTCGGCTGGTGCTTTATTGGCCAAACATAGCGGCTGGAGGCCGCGCAGGGGATTTGCTTTGGCAAAATAAAGTATCGGTAGACGCGGCTTGTCGCGCTAAAGCGGGCCGAAAAGTCTTGGCCAACGGCGCGGGCTTCGTTGACCCTGACGTCGCGCGGCAAAAAATTGTTCAAGGCCTTTGGAATGTTTTGGTCTGGAATAGAATCGACGGGACACAAAAAATTCGCGGCTTGCGCTTTTGCGTGCACGCCTGAATCGGTGCGGCCGGATCCCTGCAAATTGATTTTTTGTCCAAAAAGCTTTTCAAGCGCCGTCTCAAGCTCGCCTTGGACGCTTCTTTGTTCGTCCTGCCGTTGCCAGCCGCAAAAATCCGTTCCGTCGTATGAAATGGAAAGAAGAATGTTTTTGGCCATCTATGCCCGCCGCGCCGTCATTCAATCGCTATGTCAGCGTCGCCCAAAACTTTGTTTAGGTTGTCGTAAAGGTTTCGCGAATGCTCCAAAAGCGGGCCCGGCTTTTCCTTGGTGGACTTTCCCAAGCCAAAAATGCGCGCGATGGCGATTTTTGATTCGTCCAGCTTTTTTAGGCGCAAGGCCTGGTCCTCTGTCTGGCCGTACTTGTATTCCAAAAGGCCGCACAAGTAGATGACACCGTCCCAACCGTAGTTTTTGTCGGTGTCCGGGCCCATGTTGGCCAATGTTGAGCTTTTTTCGACGCGCTTGGACTCGTTTATCACGGCTTGCTGGTAAAAGAAAATCGCCTTTTGGTAAAAGACCTTGGCCACCATGTCAAAGTTGTGGTCTGGAACCTCTTCGTTTAGCTCGTTGCAAAGCCAGGCCAAGCGCAGGCTAAGGATCGCGCGCTTCATGGTCGGAAGGTATGCAAAGTCAACTTCGTCGTAAGTCAATATGGCCAAAAAGTACATGGCCGCGCCGTCCAATAGGTTGCGGTTTCGCGTAAGGTTGTAGTAGGGGAAAATCATGTTGGTGAATTTTTTGCGCGCTTCCATCGTTTCGTAAATTCGGTCAAGCGAGGCCTGGTCCTTTATTTCGTTGAAGTCGTTCCAAAAAAAGGCTGAATGGCAGTTGGGGCAGGCGCCAATCGCGTAAATCAAGGGGTTTATCTTTCCGTAGCGGGCTGTGGGAATGTATTCTCGGTGAAGCTCTTCTGTCAAGGCGCCTGCGTTAAGGCGGCCGCTTCCGGTAAGCATTTCTTCGCGCTGAAAGTCCTTTTGGCAAACAGGACAGCGAATTTTTGTCTTTGACCAATAAGAGACGGCAAGCGGTTTTTTGGGGCCAGTGTCCTTTTTAAATTTGGTGTACATACTCCCACTATATCAAAAAGCGGACGGAATTTCAAGTTTAATTCCGTCCGCTTTTTTTTTGTTGCCTTTAGATTATTGTTCCAGCCGGAATTACCGCGTTCTTTCGGATTACGATGATTCCGTCGGCGCTGTAGAACATTCCGTGGTCGCCATCCTCGTATTTCTTTCCAGAAACGTTAATCTGGCAGTTTTCGCCTATGCGGGCGTTTTTGTCGATGATAGTCTTTTCAATGTGGCAGTGCTTTCCGATTCCGATGTTGGGAAGCCCCGCCTTTTTGTTGCTTTCCTTTTCTTCGTTAGACTCGTAGTAGTCGGCTCCCATGATGATTGTTCCCTTAAGGATAGTTCCGGCTTCGACGATTGAGCGGACTCCGATGACCGACTTTGTGACCATTGAGTCGGTGATTATGCAGCCGTCGCTTGTGAGCGAGGCCGTGATGTCGGCGTGGTTCATTTTGCAAGGCGGAAGGTTTCTCGCGTGGGTGTAAATGGGCTGGGCCTCGTCAAAGAGGTTGAATTTTGGCTCTGGATTGGTAAGGTCAAGCGTGGCCTCGTAGAAGCTTCTGATTGTTCCGATGTCTTCCCAATAGCCGTCAAAGACGTAAGAGTTGATTTTCTTGGTCTTTATGGCCATCGGAATGATTTCCTTTCCAAAGTCGGTCTTGTCGTTGTCCAAGACTTCTTCCATCGTCGAGGCGTTGAAAATGTAAATGCCCATGCTGGCAAGGTATTCTTTTTCGGGCGGCAAGTCGGGGTTCCTGGCGGCGGCGGGAATCTTCCAGTCGTCGATGTTCATGTCCGGCTTGGGTTTTTCCATGAATTCCGTTATGCGGTTTTTGTCGTCGATTTTCATTATGCCAAAGCCGGAGGCGTCGCGGCGGTTGACGGCTGTCGTGGCGATTGTGACGTCCGCTCCGCTGGCCACGTGCGCGTTGAAGAAGGCTTGCAAGTCCATGTGGTAAAGCTGGTCGCCCGACAAAATGATGTAGTGGCTGGGGTTCTGCGCCTTAAAGTGGACGAAGTTCTTGCGAACCGAGTCCGCCGTTCCCTCGTACCAGCCTGAATGTTCCAGCGTCTGCTCCGCCGCCAAAATTTCAACGAAGCCCTTTGAAAAGCGGTCAAAATTGTAGGAGTTGGTGATGTGCAAGTGGAGCGAGGCTGAGTTGAATTGTGTCAAAAGGTAAATCTTTTTAAAGCCTGAATTAATGCAGTTTGAAAGGGGGATGTCTACGATTCTGTATTTTCCGCCGAACGAAACGGCCGGCTTTGAGCGGTCTTTTGTAAGCGGGTAGAGGCGGGTTCCCTTTCCGCCTCCCAAAATAAGGGCCAAAACGCGAGATGTGTCAACCTTGTTGGACATTTTTTTCCTCCGAAAATCTAATAAAATCAAATGTTTTTCTATAAATATAGAAATATTATAAACCCGTTCTTTTAATAAAGCAAGAAAAAAAACGATTTTTTTTAAAACTAGACAAATTCCCCTTTCCGCGCTATAATTTAAGGCTAGGTATAAAATGGATTCATCGTGCACAATCATTGTTCCGGACGCCGACGTTCTTACCAAGCTGTGCGGAACAAACGACAGCAACTTAAAACTCATAGAAGAAAGCCTTGGCGCCACGATTTACGCCCGCGGAAACGAGCTTTGCGTCGAGGAAGAAAATCCGGACATTCAGCGCAGGTTTAAGTTCATCGTTGACAGAATCATAGACGAAATTGAGGACGGGGCCGCGGATTCCGCGGACGCCGTCGCTTCCATTTTAAATACAAACGCAAGGGCGGACCAAAATTCAATTAACATTGTAGTTCCCGGAGGCCTTAGGCGGGTCTATCCAAAGACGCAAAACCAGGCCGACTACATCGCCTTGATGCGAAAGCATGACATGGTCTTTTGCGTAGGGCCGGCCGGAAGCGGAAAAACCTTCCTGGCCATAGCCGAGGCCTTGCGCCTTGTCCTTTCAAAGCAGGCCAGGGGAATCGTCTTGACCCGTCCGGTCGTGGAGGCCGGCGAAAATCTCGGCTACCTTCCAGGCGACTTGGAGCAAAAGACGGCCCCCTACTTGCGGCCCCTTTACGACGCGATGGAGATGATTCTTCCCCGCGACACTGTCGCCCGCCTGTTGGAAAGCCGCATAATAGAAACCGCTCCCTTGGCCTATATGCGCGGCCGCACTTTTTGCGACAAAATACTCATCCTTGACGAAGCCCAAAACACAAGCCAAGAGCAAATGAAAATGTTCTTGACCAGAATGGGAAGCGGTTCCAAGGTGTTCATAACCGGCGACTTGACGCAAGTCGATTTGCCGAACAAAGTTCAAAGCGGGCTTACGCAGGCTTTGGCGCTTCTTTCCCGCGTTCCTGAAATCGGAATGATGAGAATGACAGGCCAAGACGTTTCGCGCAATCCGCTTGTAAAAAAAATTGTTAAGGCGTATGAAAATGACACAAACAAAAACTGAAGTCGTTGGCGCTAAGCCCGCGAGCGCTTTTAAAATCGCGGCTAAAAAACAGCTTCCGCGAGCGGTTACAGCTGGCATCGCTTTTTTGGCGATGTCCATTGTGGCTTTCTTCAATGTAAGCCGCAGCTTGACTGTAGCCTCTTTCGCCCTTGACGAATACGAAATCGGACAAGTCGCGGACAGGACAATCATCGCGGACCGCAGCCTCCCGGGAACGATGGAGTATCCCACCGTTGTCCAAAAGGGCGAGAAAGTGATAAAGAAGGGCTTTGTGATTACCGAAGAGGCCTACAGAAAGCTTGAAAAAATGGCGAACATCCACGAGTACATCGACTACAGGGCCTTTGCCGATTCCTTGATTTATCTTGCCCTTTTGACGGTTTTGTGGTTCTTCCTTTTCTCAAAGGCCTTGATTGGCCATACCGTGCGCTTAAAGGAATCCATTGTCAGCGTCATTTTCTTTTTGGCGGTTTTCGCAAGCGGAGTTTTCACAAGGAAGCTCAATTTCGCTTCCGGCTCTCCGTTCACGCTTTGCGTTTTCATGCCAATGTCTTTGTTCATTTTTTTAATCGTAATTCTTTTTGGCGAAAAGCAAGCGGTCTTCTTTGCCTTGATAAGCGCGCTTGGGCTTTTGAACGCCTCAAATTTCAACATAACTGTTTTCCTTTACGCGCTTGTGTCCGGCTTTGCCGCGTGCAGAATCGCGCGAAAGCTTGAGAACCGCATCCAATTGGTTTTCGCTGCCTTGATTACGGCAATGGTGAATGTCGTGACGGCCTTTTTGCTTAAGGTTATCTTCAACGAGAATTTTGACGGCTCGGGCATAATCGCCTTTGGACTAGCGATAAACGGCTTCTTTAGCGGAATCCTCGCGCTTGGCTTTATCACGCCGCTTGAGCAAATCTTGAACACGGCCTCGGTCTTTAGGCTTACCGATTTAAGCGACTTGAACAATCCGATAATGCGAAAAATGCTTTTGACCGCGAGCGGCACTTACAACCATTCCTTGATGGTAGCCCAGCTTGCGGAAAACGCCTGCAAGGCGATAGGGGCGAACTCCCTTGTCGCTCGCGTCGGAGCCTACTATCACGACATGGGAAAAATCGAGCAAAGCGAGTATTTTGTCGAGAACCAAAGCGGCGAGAACAAGCACGACGAGATTAATCCAAACCTTTCCGTTTCGATAATTCGAAGCCATGTAAAGAAGGGCGTTGAGATGGCGCTTTCAATGAGGCTTCCAAAGCAAGTGATTGACATAATTAGCGAGCATCATGGAAACGGCGTAATGCAATACTTTTACCAAGAGGCCCTTAAGGAAAATCCAGACGCCAAGGCGGAGGACTTCTCTTATTTTGGAAATCCGCCCACAAGCCGCGAAAGCGGAGTCGTTATGCTTGCCGACACTGTCGAGGCCGCCTGCCGCACTTTGGACAAGCCGACCGTTCCGCGCCTGGAAAAATTCATCCACACTTTGATAGACGCAAAAATGCAGGCTGGCCAGCTTAAGAACTGCGCCTTGACTTTTGGAGAACTGACTAAAATTCAGGAAAGCTTCGCCTCGATTTTGGCGGGCTACTATCATTCAAGGATTGAATATCCCGACCAAAAAGACCCGGACGCTCCAGACAAGGAAAAAGAGAAGGAAAAGGAAGGCAGGGGCTCAAAAAAAACAAAGGGCGAAGGTAAGTCCGATGGCAAATAGATTTTTGGTCAGCGCGGACGGAATCGACGAGCCTGCATGGATGATGAACGTCGAGCCTTTTTTGCAAAAGGTGGCGGCGGAACTTGAATTTGACGGACAGGAAGCTTCGATTCTGTTTTGCGGCGACAAAACGATTCAGGAATTGAACAAGAATTACCGTAACATTGACGCGGCGACAGATGTTCTTTCTTTTGAGAACGGAGAAAAATTTACGGACGAGGACGGAAGCCAGTGGACTTTGGCCGGCGACATCGCCGTCAGCGTTGACACATTGAAAAAAAACGCCGAATATTTCGGCATTGATGAAAATTCCGAACTAAAGCGCCTTTTGCTTCACGGGCTTTTGCACCTTAACGGCTACGACCACGGGGAGGAGCACATAGAGAAGGGCAAGGCGCCTGAATGCGAGATGCTTAGATTGCAGGAAGAAATTCTTTTAAAATATGAAGGGGAAAAAATAATTTAGCTTTATGGGACTGTTCAAGCATAAAAAAGAAAGCAGCGAAGAAGAAGCCAAGCGGGAGATTCTAAACGAAGAGAAAAAAGACATGATTCGCGGAATCGAGGACTTGTCCGAAACTAGCGTAAAGGAAGTCATGGTTCCGCGCATCGACGTTGACTTCATTAACATCAACACTCCGGGCCAGGAGCTTTTGGAAAAAATCGCGGCGAGCGGCCACTCGCGCTTTCCGGTTTACGCGGACTCAATCGATAACGTTGTCGGCGTCCTTTACGTAAAGGACATGATCCGCTGCTTCAGCAAGAACGAGGAAATCGCCTTGGACAAAATCATCCGCAAGGCCTTCTTTGTTCCAGAGTCCAAGCGCATAGACAGCCTTTTGCGCGAGTTCAAGAGGCGCCATGTCCACATCGCGCTGGCCGTCGACGAGTACGGCGGAATTTCCGGCATCGTCTGCATGGAAGACATCATCGAGGAAATCGTAGGCGACATTCAGGACGAGTTTGACAACGAGCGCGAGGACATCATTCCTCTTGGCCCCAACGTTTGGCTTTGCGACGCCCGGACCAGCCTTGACGACTTGAATGAGACGATCGGCTCTGAATTTCCGGTCGAGGATTTTGACACCTTGGGCGGCTTTGTCTTTGACATGTTCGGAAAAATTCCGGTAAAATACGAAAAGCATTCTTGGAATAATTACGATTTTATTGTGCAGGACATGGAAGGCCACAGAATAAACGTGATTAAGGTCATTCAAAAAAACGGGGAAAACAATGACGGTGGGAAAAAGGAATCAGGCGAGTAGCTCTTTTTTGGCGCGAAAAAGAATTTTCGCCTCTTTGGCGTGCGCGGCGCTTTTGTCAGCGTTCGCTTTTGGACAGAACGCTAAAAGCGCCTCTTATTTGTTTGAAGAGGGAAAGAATTTCCAAGACGAGCGCGATTGGTGGAACGCAAGCGAAAAATACCAAGAGGCGCTTAAAGCCAACCCTTCCTATGCGGACGCTTGGTTCCGCTTGGCGCAGTGTGTTTATCAAATGAATCAAAGCGAGGCCGCGCTGGAGTATTTGCAGAGCGCCAAGAAATACGCTCCTGGCCGAAGCGACATGCTTAACCTTGAGGGAATGGCGATGATTTCCTTGGGCCGCCTTGACGAGGCCCAAAAGATTTTTGAAGGAATCCAGAAAAAATATCCCAACGACATAGACTCCCGCTTTGGCTTGGCGGAACTCAATCTTTTTAAGGGCCGGGTGTCAGGCGCCGAAAGCCTTTATTCCGACGCGCTAAAAAGAAATCCAGGCTCGTCCAAGGCCTTGCTTTCTTTGGCCTTGATAAGCGCCGAGCTTGGAAAGGACAAGCAGGCTGAAACTTTTGTGAACCAGGCAATACAATCCCACGCTGAAAATCCTCAGGCGCATTACGTCGCTTCTTACTTAAGCCTAAAGAAAGGTGACGCTGCCGCGGCCGAAAAAAGATGCCTTGCGGCGATTCAAGTTGACTCAAATTATTGGAAGGCTTACGAGCTTTTGTCATTGATTTACTTCGCGCAAGGCCGCTACAACGATGTCATCGACTTGTCCGACATGATGATTTCGCGCGACAGGAACAACGGCCGCGCTTGGTTCATCAAGGGGCTTTCGCTTGAAAGGCTTGGGCAAAAAACAAAGGCCATTGACATATGGTCGCGCGGCCTTGACGCCGTTCCCCAAGACGAAGTGATGCGGGCCGCTTTTGAGCTTTTGGTTTTTGACGACATTGACATTGAGGACGCCAGAAGAAAAACTTGGGCAAAGCATCATGTCCAAAAGGGCGCGGACTACGCGAAAAAATTCGCCGGCCCTCAAATGCGCTACGAATACCAAGCGGCCCTAAGGCTTGACCCGGCCAACTACGCGGCCCGTTCGGCCTTTAGCAGGCTTTTGCGCGCGGAAGGCTTTAGCGAAAACTTTTTGTCGCAAATAAAATTCATCCAAGAAAACGAAATCCTTAAAAGCGGAATCGAGGAAGCAAAGAAAAACGGAAAGAAAATAGACGCCGATGATGAAAAAATCGCCTACACCCGCTTGTCTGACACGGTTGAAGGCTATGAGTGTCTTTTGCAAGACACGCTCGCCTCAAAGTGGGACGTCAATCCATTCTTCTTGGACAAGACCCGCTGGACTATCGGCTTTTACTGCCTTCCGGCAAACGGAACGTCCGCGCATCCAGAGCTTTCAAATATCGCGGCCAAGCATTTGTCCTTGATGTTCAGGGGAATCTTGGGGACAAGCGCGAGAATCGCTGTTTCTGACGCGCCTTCTTTTGGAGCGGCCTACGCTGACGCCCACAAAAACGGATACGACTACTTTGTTCTTTTTAGCGCGGCCGAAAGCGAAAGGGACATAAAATTCAGCGCCGACGTTTATTCCGCCAGAACAGGAACGGAAACGCAAAAATTCGCGGTCTATAAAACCGGCAACAACCGCTACGCCGCGGCCTTGCTTTCGTTAAGGCAGGGAATCTTGGACATACTTCCTGTGCGGGCGAAACTTTTGGAGAGAAGCGGAAACGACGTATTGGTTGACATTGGAAAGACTGAGGGCATGGTCAAGGGCGCGAAATTCGCAGTGATAGCCCGCGGCGCTCTAAAGACAGCCGACAGCGGAAAGGGCCTGCGCTTTGAAAAGGACGCCTTGCTGGGAACTGTTGAGCTTGTGAAAGTGGGCGAGGAGATTTCGGAAGGCGTTTTAAGCGGAACCGGCTTTTACGACCGCGTGAATCCCCGCGACGAATTGCTTTTATTGGAAATGCCAAAAGACGACAGCGACGCCTCAAAAACAGCGCAAGACACGTCGCCGGCAGCTGACCAAAACGGAAGGCCGCTTGACGGAAGCCCGATTGAGGCCGCCGCGGAAGACCCCTTGCGCGGAGCCGCCGCAAAAGCTGAAAGGACTCCCGAACTTTTGGAAATGATTAGAGGACTTTACTGATTTATTTCTAGCAAGTCCAGGCTTGAGTCTATCCACTGTTTTGAAAGCTCAGGAAAGGCGTCCTGCACGGTCAAAAAGCAGCGGATGGCTTTTTCGTAGTCTTTGCAAAAATAGTGGCTTTGGCCCAAATAGAACTGGGCTCGCTCTGTCGTTTCCTTGTTTCTGTGCACGCTCAAAAAGTCTTGCAATACTGTCACGCTGTCGGCGTATTTTTTAGGCGCCAGGCCAGATCTAAGGCATTCAAACAAAGTGTATTCGTCTCCGCCGTCGGGCGAGAACATGTCCTCTTCAAAAAAATAGGGGCTTTTAAATTCAACCGTCTTGCTCTTTTTTTTGCTGCCCAATTCCTTGGCCGCTTTTTTTGAGCTTTCGCTCATAATGACTCGGCCTTGGTTAAAGCCAAGCAAGGTTCCGGGATTTGGAAGCGGGGCTTTTCTGATTTTTTCTTGTTCGCTTTTTTTGGCGCTTTCGGCCTTCGTTGTCGCGTCTTCCGCGGCGTCACCTTGATTTTTTTCTTGAATTCGCGGGCGGACGCCCTTTGCGGTCGCGTTCACTCCTGGAATGACGATTTTGTAAAGGCCTTTTTCGGTTTCAGCCAAGACTGCGTAAAAATAGTCGCCTGGCGTTGAAGGCGTGTCTTCATAGCGATTTTGGCCAGGCTCCAAACGGGCGATTGGATTTAGGCCTTCGATTTCGTGGTAGGACATGCAAGGCTTGCTGGTTCTGAATACTTGGACTGAAAGAATTTGAGGCTGCGCTTTTGCCGGCATTTCCCATTCAAGATAAATCTTTTTTTCCTCTCCGCTGGCCGCAGTAAGGAAACTGGCGACCGGCTTTTTTTGCCCGAAGATGGATGATGTGAAAATGGCGAGCGCCGTCACGAAAAACAAAGATTTTTTATTAGCCTTCATACTTTTATATTATCGGTCTTTTTATCTTTCTTCAATAGATAAATGCGGCGCGTCCAAAGCCGCTTTCGCTAAAAGCCTCTTGCCCCATAAAGCGGTTTACATAAGAAAGAAAAAGCATTATAATGAATTTTCATATTAAAATTAGGGGAAAATATGCTTGAAGAACTAAAACAGCCGATTGACGAACTAAAAGAAAACATTTTAAACGTATGGGGGCGTCTTTGACGCGCCCTCGGTTTATAAAAAAATCGAAGAGCAAGAGGCTTTGACCGGAGCGCCGGGCTTTTGGGACGACGCGGCCAACGCCGGAAAAGTGATGAATAAAATCAAGCGCCTAAAGAACAGCGTTGAGCCGTGGAAAGAGCTTAAGGCGCAAATCGAAGACATAGAAGCCCTTTACGAGCTTTCGCTTGAGTCCGGCGAGCAAGGCGAAGAGGCCGAAATCCGCTCGCAATTAGAGGAAACGCAAAAAAAATATGAGAGCGAAAGCCGCATGAGCCTTTTGAGCGGAGAAGTCGATTCTTCAAGCGCCTTCCTTTCGATACACTCCGGCGCCGGCGGAACGGAGGCCGAGGACTGGGCCTTTATGCTTAGCCGCATGTATTCAAGGTGGGCGGAACGCCGCGGATTTAAATTGGAAACTGTTGACCTTTTGGAGGCGGAAGGCGGAATAAAGTCCGTCACTTTCCAAATCGACGGCGACTATGTTTACGGATTCCTTAAGGGCGAGGCCGGAATCCACCGCTTGGTGCGCATAAGCCCCTTTGACGCAAACGCGCGCCGCCACACTTCCTTTGCAAGCGTTTACGTTTTTCCTGTTTTGGACGATACGATTGAAGTTAAAATAGATCCCAAGGATTTGCGCGTCGACACATACCGTTCCGGCGGAAAGGGCGGCCAGCACGTGAACAAAACCGATTCGGCGGTGCGCTTCACCCACTTGCCGACAGGAATCGTTGTCGCCTGCGACAGCGAGCGAAGCCAGCTTATGAACCGCGCGACGGCCATGTCAATCCTTAAGTCAAAGCTTTACGAATACTACAAGCAGGAAAAGGAAAAGGAAAACTCAAAGTATTCCGCCGAAAAAAAAGACATTTCGTGGGGAAACCAAATTCGCTCGTACGTTTTCCAGCCTTACACGATGGTAAAGGACTTGCGCACGCGCGCGGAGACCGGAAACATTCAGGCTGTGATGGACGGAGACATTGACCAATTTATCGAGGCGTACTTGAACGCCATGTGGAAGGGACTTCCATTGGACGCGGAAGATGACGGAGAAGGGTCGCAATAGAATTTCCTTTTTAAGAAAGCGTGTCATTTCTCTTTTAATGCTTTGCCTTTGCGCCTCTAGCTTTTATTGCGCTGACAATAATTCGCCCGAAGACAAATCCTGGATTTTGGCGGCAAGAAAATTCAGCGTCGAAGGCGCTTCGTCCAAAGCCGCCCAAAGCGCGGCCAGCGTTCTTCCAAAGCTTATCCTTGAGCGTATTTCCGTGGGCATGGTCCGTTCCGTGGAAAGAGACGAAAAGGCCGCCAGAAAAATCGACTCTCTTTTGACTGAGCGCCTTGATTTGTATTTGCAGCTAAGCAAAGAGGTCAAGGCGCGGGATTCTCTTGCCCTGAACAATTACAACGCGCTGGCTTTTGAGCTTGCGTTGGCCGACGAGCAAAAAAAAATAAAGGACATTCAGGAAAAAATCGACGCGAACCTAAAGCGGCAGGCGGGCGTCTTTCATCCTGAAAAGGCTAAGAAAAAAATCATAAAGGAATTGAAGCCTGATTTGCTTGGCTCTAATGAAAAAATCGCCCTTTACAAAAACGATTCCGAGGCGCTTTTTCTAGCGGGCGAAGACGCCGAAAGCCAGGGCTTGTATTCCAGAAAATACGAAAAGGAAGCCTCTTCGGCGAAAATAAACGCTGTCGTCGCTGGAACCATTTCTTTTTTAGGGGACTACGCTTGCGTCAACGTTGAGCTTGTCGTTTATCCTGGCGCGAAAAAAATCGCAAGCGCGATGGAGGTTGGCTCCCTTTCGCAAATAGGGGAGATTGCCGAAAATTTAGCCTTTGAACTGATTCCAAAAATCGCGAACGGACTTCCTGTTGAGCTTAACTTTAAGGTTAATCCAGGCGAGGCTTTTTCCAACGCGATTTTGACAATAGACAATATCGTTTACGATCCGATGCCGGAGAAGGCGGTTGTGAGCGCGGGCTTCCATTCAATTTCGATAGAGGCCGACAATTACGCGCGCGAAACTTTCGTCTATAATTTTTCAGGAAAAAGCCGCTTTTTTGTCGAGGTCAGTTTTAAGAAAAAGTCTGAAGGCTCGGTTAAGTTGGTTCTAAGCAAGTTCGTTCCAGGCGACCTTTTTTTTGACGGAAAAAACGTAGGCCCTTCGTCAAAAACTGATTTTGTCGACGTTCCGCTAAAAGTAAACGGCGACACGGTTTTTGGATATTTTGAAAGCCCCCTCGTAGACAAAAAGCATCCAGAAAAAAACCGCAACGAGATAATGTTCATGCAAATCCCCAGGAACCTTATGGTTGACGGAAACCAGCTTCAGGCCAGGCTGAAGGTGTTTGACATAAGCAAGAATATCGACAGAAGGCGCAAAATGATGTATCTTTCCTACAGCGCCCTAATGATTTCGCTTCCATATTTGTTTTACACTTACGGCCGTTTCACAACCTATCAAAGGGGCGCGCAAACTTCGTATGGCAATGTTACGAGCGATGAATTCTATAAGTACAAAAATCTTTCGCTTATCGGAACGGGAATAACCGCCGCTTGCGGAGCCTGGTTCCTCTGCGAGTTGGTCGCGTATTTGATTGCGGTTGACAAAACGCTTCCGCCAAGGGCAAAGAAGATCAGGCCGTCAACCACAAGAAGGATGAAGAACGCGCGGCAGCTTGAAGCGGTTCAAAGCATGATGGAGGATGAGGCCAATGCCCTGACGCCTTTTATGCCAAAAGACGAAGGCGGCAAGGAAGATGACGGCAAAAAAACGCAAGGCCCTAAAACTGAAGGCGAAAGCAAAAATGAATTGGAGGACAGATGAAAAGTTCGTTCGCGGATAAAATAAAAAGCTTGTTCGCGGGGAAAACCGCGCATAACCAGGAATTCTTTGACGATTTGGCCGACGCCCTTATTGAAGGCGACATCGGCGCGAAGCTTTCCATGGAGTTGATTGATTCTCTTGAAAGCGAATGCAAAAAACAAAAGCTTTTTGACCAAGGCCAAATTCTATTAAAGCTAAAGCAAGCGCTTTCCCCATTCGCGAAAGGAATTGACTTAAAGGTCCAGGACGGAAAGACCAACATTTGGATGCTTTTGGGCGTGAATGGCGTTGGAAAAACAACCAGCGCCGCGAAAATAGCCTTGCTGCAAAAAAATTCCGGCGTTCAAAACATTTCGCTAAGCGCAAGCGACACCTTTAGGGCCGCGGCTGTCGACCAACTTATGGAGCATGGACAACGGCTGGGAATAAGGGTCGTGGCGCATCAAATGGGAAGCGATCCGGCGGCGGTTGTCTTTGACGCGGCGGAATCCGTTTCTTCAAAGGGAGGCGGTCTTGTAATCGCCGACACGGCCGGACGCCTGCACAACAAGGAAAATCTTGTAAGGGAGCTGGAGAAAATCGACCGCGTTTGCTCTCAAAAGGCGGACGAGGGCTGCTACAAAAAACTATTGGTTCTTGACGCCACGACCGGCCAAAACGCTTTAAGGCAGGCTGAGGTTTTTAACGAGGCGGTTGGCGTGGACGCGATTGTCTTGACAAAATACGACTCAAGCGCCAAGGGCGGAATTGCCGTGTCTATTGGAAAAGAGTTGTCTCTTCCTGTCGCCTATGTTTGTACTGGAGAAAGCTACGCTGACATAGCCTTGTTTGACGCGGAAAAATATTTAAACGAATTTTTGGGACTTTAGCCTTGAAAATATGCCGAGCCTTTCTTTCAGTCTTTTTTCTCCTTGTCGCTTTTGAATCTCAGCTTTTTTGCCAGGAAGATTCTGTTCTAAGCGAGGATGACGGCGGACAGCCTGAATTGATTTTGGAAGACGAGACTGTAGAGGAGGCTGAACTATCCAAGGAGGAGGAGAATCCGGAAGCGGCCTGCCTTTCTTTCATTGACTCGCTAAAGAGAATAAGATTGCATGAGACAAGCGAGGATTATTTTTTGGCTGGGCAGCATTCTTCCGACGGCAGGCGCCTGGTAAGCGGCGCCAACGGAAAGTTCTCGCGCCGCTATTACGACAACGATTTTCGGCTTGAAAAAATCGAGTATTGGAAGCAAGGCGAAAGCAGCGCTCAAAGCGTAATGGAAAGGCTTTTGCAGTTTAATCCTGAAAACTCATCTGGAATCCATTCCACATTTGAAAAAAACTTTTCGGAAAAATTTGAGCGGCGCAGCTTTTATTATTCCGACGGAAGGCTTAAGTCGGAAAGAAAGAATTATTTTGACGACGACGGAAAGCTTTTGTCGTTTGACGCGCTTTCGATTGGCTACGACAAGTCTTTGCGCGCGGTTCAAGAGCGCCTTCAAAAATACAAGGTCAATAAAAAGAGCGTCTTGCTTTTTAGCGACGAACTGCGCGTAAGCAAGTATGGCAAAAATGTTTTGGAAGAAAGCTTGTATTACAAGAATTCAGTCTTGCGCGTCCGAACCCATTACCAAAATTTTGAGAAAGGCGATTATGTCAGAACCACATATTTTGACGGCGGAATAATTGTAAGGGAATTTTACAGGGACAACGTAAAAGTGGATTCTACGATAAAGAACGGAGGCGTCCATGAAAACTAAAGGGGCCTTGTCGTGGATATATTATGTCGCAAACCGATTTTCCTTTGTTGATCGAAAAGGCGCCGGCGCCCTGTCTTACAGGCTGTCTACGCTGGGAATTTGCTTTGGCGTTATGACGCTTATAATCGTCGTAAGCGTCATGAACGGATTTCAGCGGGAGTTTATTGACGCGATTATGGAAGTGTCTTCGTTCCATGTGAGGACGCAAGGTGAGATAGACAATAAGGACAGCTTTAGGCGTTTTTTGGAAAACGATAAAAAAGTTCTTTGCTTCCAGGAATTCATAGAAAGCGAAAGCCTTGCGGTGGGTCCGGGCGGAAAACAGGCCGCGATATTGGTTCGCGGCATCGAGTCAAACGCTTCTGAAAAGGACAAGGGCTTTGCGGGCCAGATAAAAGTCTTGCGCGGGAAATTTTCGCTTTTATACAATCCTTTTCATCTAAAAGAAAACGGGCTCAATCTTCCGCCCGTCGCGCTTGGCTCTAGCTTGGCGCGCAGCCTAGACGCGCGGGTAGGCGACGTGATAAGCCTTTACAGCCTTTCGTCAAAAAAGCCTCTGCTTGAAGCGCTGAAGGAAAAAACAGATTTTGTTGTCGGCGCTATTTTTATGACTGGCTACGCGGACATAAACCAAACATTCGCTTACGTTGACATTAATTGTCCCTCTTTCTTTGACGGACAAAACGCGTCGTATGGAATAAAACTAAAAAAGCCTTCGTTTGATTCGGCGCTGATTGATGAAATCAACCGAAAATTTCCAAACGCTGGCGCGAAGTCTTGGCGCGAATACAACCGCAGCTTTTACGGCGCTCTTCGGGTGGAAAAGAATGTCTTGTTTTTGCTTGTCCTCTTGATTTTTCTTGTTGTCGCGGTGAATATTTTCAACTCCATGCGCCGCATTGTCTATGAGCGCCGCTTTGAAATATCAACTCTCAGCGCGCTTGGCGGAAAGGTTTCGTCAATCAAAAACATTTTCGTCATGCGAGGCTTTTTGACCGGCCTTAGGGGCGCTTGTCCAGGCTTGGCGCTTGGAATCTTTTTTTGCGTGAACATAAAAACTGTTTTCGCGCTTTTGTCCAAAGCCGTTTTTTGGCTTGAATATGTCGCCGCGCTTGTTTTTTCGCCCAATGAAGCGGCTTTGGTCGCTCAAAACCCAATGTTCGCCGTTTATGGAAACATCCCGGCAAGAATGTATTTTGGCGAGGTGTTTTTCATTTTTCTCTTCGGACTTTTGTCCGCTGTTCTTTCTTCTTGGGCGGCTAGCCGCGAGGTTCTAAACGCCGCCATTTCGGAGGTCTTGCATGACGAGTGAGGTTTTGTCGATAAAGAATCTTTGCAAAGAATATGTCAGCCAAAGCGAGCGGCTTTGCGTTTTAAAAGGCCTGGATTTGTCTGTCCAAAAGGGCGAGCGGGTTTGCGTTATTGGAAAGAGCGGAAACGGAAAAAGCACCTTGCTGAACATTGTCGGAGGAATTGACAGCGCCACAAGCGGTTCGGTCGTAGCCGGCGGCAAGGAAATTTCTTCGCTTGACGAAGACCAAATCGCGGAATACAGGGCTAAATTTGTCGGCCTTGTCTTTCAGTTCCATTACCTTTTAAAGGATTTCACTGCCTTGGAAAACGTTTTTCTTCCGGCTTACATGGCGGGTTTTCCAAAGGCGGCCGCGATGGAAAAAGCCAAAAAGCTTTTGTCTGATGTCGGCCTTTCCGAAAGGGCCTCTCATTTGCCGTCGGAGCTTTCAGGCGGAGAGCGGCAGCGCGTCGCCGTGGCAAGGGCCTTGGTGAACGACCCTGAGCTTGTTTTGGCCGACGAGCCTACTGGAAACCTGGATCCCGCCAATTCAGCGATGATCGGAGACTTGCTCTTTGACATTACAAGCCGCTACAATAAAAGCCTTTTGCTTGTGACCCACGATATAGGCTTGGCCAAAAAAGGCCAAAGCGTTTATGAGCTTAAAGACGGCGCGTTGCACAGAAAATGAATTTTAAGTCTTCCCTTTTGTTCGCAAAAAGAATCCTCTTCCCCAAAAGCGGCCGCTCCTCCATCGCAAGGAAAAGCCTCTTGGGCAGCGTCCTTTGCATAGGCGTGTCCTTGATTCCCCTTGTGGCTGTTTTGACGGTTTCAAATGGAATGATAAAAGGCATTACCGGCCGTTTGGTTTCCCTTTCTTCGTCGCACTTGGAGGCTGTTTCATTTGAGAAAAATCCTGAGCGTTTGGAAGATGCGGCGCTTTCGGCAAAAGAAATCCAAGGCGTGACCGGCGTTTATCCAATGATAAGTTTTTCCGCCTTGGCGACTGCAAATTCAGAAAGGCGCGGCGTTCAAGTCCGCGCGCTTCCAAGCGGCGTTTTTAAGGATTATGAGAGCTATAAAGAGCTTTTTGAGGCTGTTGACGGATCCCTTGAGGATTTTTCAAATGAGAAAAACGGAGTGTTGATAGGGCAGGGAATAGCCGAAAAACTTTTGATAAAAGCGGGCGATAAAATTCGTCTTGTCGTAGCTGCCAAGAATTCCGCTTCGACAGCCGCGCCTTTTGTCAAGGCTTTTTACGTCGCCGCTGTTGTTTCCTGCGGATACAGGGAGCTTGACGGCCTTTGGCTTTTTATGCCTTACGAGAAGGCCAAGAGCTTTTCCCGGCAGGTCGACGCCGTTTTTTCCCTTATGTGTGAAAGCGTGGACCCCTTTTCAAAGGACTTGAAAAAGACTCAAGCGAGCCTGAAAAAAGCCTTGGGAAGGCAGTGGAGGGTCTACCGTTGGGACGAGTTGAATCGGAGCCAATACGAAAACTTTTCCTCAACAAAAATACTCTTGGTTTTCATACAGCTTTTAATTGTACTTGTCGCCGCGGTGAACATATCCAGCGCCTTGATAATGCTTGTCTTGGAGCGCCGCCGCGAAATCGCAATCTTAAAGTCGTTGGGCGCCTCTTCTCGCGGAATTTCGCTTTCTTTCATAATGACAGGCTTCGCTTGCGGAGCGGGCGGCTTGCTGTTTGGGTTTCCCTTGGGGCTTTTGCTAAGCGTAAACATAAACTCCTTCATTAAGTTTGCGGAGAAGGCGATTAATTTTGCGATGAGGGGTTTGTCTTTTTTTGCCAACAGTGATATAATAGGCGTCAAGCAAATCAGACTTTTGGACGAGGAATATTATCTTAAGGTTATTCCGATTGAAATTCCTTTCGGCGATTTGTTTTTGATTGCTTTTGCGACCCTTTTGCTTTCGCTCGCTGCCAGCCTTTTGCCCGCGGCCAAAGCTGGCAAACAAAGGCCGATTGACACTTTGCGAAATTCGAGGTGAACTATGCTTTGCGACATGTGCCATAAGAACCAAGCGATTATTTATGTCGAACAGACAAGCCGTTTGGGAATAAAAAAAATAAACCTTTGCAGGGACTGCGCCGTCGCTTGCGGCATTTCGCCGGAAAGCCAGGAGATTGACAGGCAGATTGGCTCTCTTTTCAAGCAAATGAGGCAAGACCGCCGCGACCAGCTTGTTAAAAACGACAGGGCTTGTCCGGTTTGCGGCCGCCTTAGATCAGAAATAATTTTGACGGGAAAGCTTGGCTGCCCGGAATGCTACGCGATTTTCAAGGCGGAAGTCAACGACTATTTTTCCGAGCGGAAAATAGCCTTTCCGTATACAGGTTCAATGCCAAAGCGGCTCGCGAATTTTAGGTCGGCCCTTACAGACAGGGTTTTGATTCGGGAAAAGCTTGACGCCGCGGTAAAAAGCGAGGACTACGAAAAGGCGGCCTTTTACAGGGACTACTTGCGCGCGATAGAAAAAAAGTCTGTCTCCGCGGAGAGTGACAGCGAAGATGATTGAAGAAAGAAGGACTGTTGGAGACGCTTGGTACGCCGCTCCGGGTGACGACGACGACGTTGTTCTTTCAACGCGCGTCCGCCTCGCAAGAAATTTAGCTAATTTTCCCTTTCCTGAAAGCTGCGACGACGACGAAGCGGTAAGAATTCAAAACATCATTTTTGACGCCTTCAACCATTTTGAAAACGGCTCGGCCTACCAAAGCGTGCCTTTGTCCGTCGTCGAGCCCTTGGGTGCCAAAATCCTGTCGGAGCGCGGGCTTTTTGAGAACAATTTTGGAACGGGCCTTGTGATGCGCCTTGACGGAATCGCAAGCTGTCTTGTAAATTGCGTCGACCACGCCCGCATTTCAAGCTTTTCTCCGGGCCTCGCCTTAAACGCGGCCTATTCCGCCTCGCGCGAGGTTGACATGCAGCTGCAAGACCGCGTGCAGTTTGCAGCCAGTTATGATTTTGGCTATTTGACCGCAAACGCCTTGGATTCCGGCAGCGGAATGAAGGCTTCGGTAAAGATTCATCTTCCGTCAATGTCATGCGCGGGAAAAATATCTGATTTGATTAAGAGCGCCGAAAAAAAAGGCTTTTCCGTCACCGCTTGCTATGGAAGCGGAATACAAGCGGGATCTTCCCTTGGCGCCTTCTACCAACTGTCCACCACTCAGTCTGTAAGCGGCAACGAAATTGACCAATTGGCGGCCCTGATATCATTCGCCAAAAATATTTGCGAAAGCGAGCGCAAGTTTCGGCTTAATTATGCCGATAATAAATCGACCGCTGTTCGCGACGCGATATTGAGGGCTTTTGCAACCGCGCGCTTTTGCGTCTTGATGGGCCTTCGCGAGTCGATAGAGATAGTCTCCAACGTCAAATGGGGCCTTGATTTGGGCTTTATAAAAGGCGCGAGGGACTTTGAGCTTTCGTCTCTTTTGTATCGCGCCCAAAGCGGACATTTGGGATTTTTGCTAAAGACAGGAAACTTTAAGTTTGAAAAAGACGTCGCCGAAAACGACGAGCTTAAGGAAGAGCGTCTTAGGGCAATCATCATGCAAGACGCATTTAAAAATCTTTCATTTGAAATTTAAAGTGAAGAACTAAAGGAAGTTTTGTTTATGAAATCTTTTTCACCGCGCGCTCAAAGGTTGATTGTGGCTCTCGCGCAAGACGAGGGAAGGAAAAGCGGAGCCTCTCAGCTTATGCCTGAACACTTGATGCTTGCCCTTGTGAAAAACGCCGACGGCCTTGGATACGCGATTCTCAACATTTTAAGGGTTAATGTCCTGACTTTTCAGCTTGAGTTGGAGAAATCGATTGCCGGAGGAACGGTTCGCGCAGGAGACTTTTCGGAGCTTCCGCCCAGCCGCCGCCTTTTGACCTTGTTTGAGTCGGCCGAATACGAAGCGCGCTCAATGAGGAATAATTACATCGGAACGGAACATCTTTTGCTTGCCGCCATCCGCGAGAACGCAAGCGTATCCTCGCGCTATTTTGAGCGCTCCGGGATCTCTTACGAAAGCGCTCGCGAGGCGGCTTTTGAAGCGCGCGAAAGGCTTCAGACGTCAGCGGGAAGTTCCGCCAAGGGCGGCGACGCTGACTTTAAGCGCATGATGGACCGCGACGGCGCTTCATACGACAGGCAAATGGCCGGCTCTGGTTCGGAACAAAAAACGAGAAACGGCGGCTTTTTGAAAAATTATTCCCGCGACATAACAGAGTTGGCCTTGAAAGGCTTGGCCGACCCTGTTGTTGGCCGGCACGACGAGATTGACCGCGTGGTTCAAATTCTTTCAAGAAGGACGAAGAACAATCCGCTCTTGATTGGCGAGCCGGGCGTGGGAAAGACAGCGATTGTTGAGGGCTTGGCTGCAAGGATCGCCGCGGCCAACGTTCCCTACAATTTGCTGAAAAAACGGGTCCTTACGCTTGACTTGACCGCGCTTATAGCGGGAACAAAATACAGGGGCGAGTTTGAGGAGCGCATGAAGCGCTTGATGAAAGAGGCGCGCGAAGACAAAAGCATAATTTTGTTCGTGGACGAAATACACACGATGATTGGAGCCGGCGGCCCCGAAGGCTCGCTTGACGCGTCGAACATTTTAAAGCCGGCTCTAAGCCGCGGAGAAATACAAATAATTGGCGCGACGACAATCAAGGAATACCGCCGTTACATGGAAAAAGACGCGGCGCTCGCAAGGCGCTTCCAGACCGTTTCGGTTGACGAGCCCAGCGACCAAGAGTCAGCGGAAATCCTTTTGGGCCTTAAGGGCAAGTACGAGGAATTCCACAATGTGAAATACGCTGACTCAGTGATCCCGTCAATCATTAAATTTTCTCGCCGCTATTTGACCGACCGCTTTTTGCCGGACAAGGCCATAGACATTTTGGACGAAGCCGGCGCCCAAAAGAAAATCGCCGAAGGAAACAGGCCGGCCGAGCTTGACGAGTTGGAAAAGCGCATTGACGCCTTGGTCCAAGAGAAAAATGATTTGGTCAAAAACCAAAACTACGAGCGCGCGGCGGAAGTTCGCGACAGGGTTTTGGAGCTTAAAGAGCGCCTTGAGAAATTTAAGGAAGAGTGGAAAAGCAAAAGCGGCGCCTTTGTAAAGGAAGTGGGCGTGAATGACATTTGCGCGATAATCAGCAAAATGACAGGAATTCCCGCCGAGCAGTTGAGCGACGACGAAAAGACCCGGCTCTTAAAAATGGAAGCGGAGCTTCACAAAAGCGTCATCGGACAGAACGAAGCGATCAAGGCAATCGCCTCGGCTGTGCGTAGAAGCCGAAGCGGCATATCAAGCCCCAAGCGGCCCACAGGCTCCTTTATTTTCTTGGGGCCTACAGGCGTAGGAAAGACCCAGCTTGCAAAGTCATTGGCCAAGTTCTTGTTCGGAACGGAGGACGCGCTTATCCGCCTTGACATGTCCGATTACATGGAAAAGCACAACGTAAGCAAAATGGTCGGCTCTCCTCCGGGCTATGTCGGCTTTGAGTCGGGCGGCCAGCTTACCGAGCAAGTCAGGACGCATCCGTATTCCGTCGTCTTGTTTGACGAAATCGAAAAGGCTCATCCCGAAGTTTTCAACCTCCTTTTGCAAATATTGGAAGAGGGCGAAATCGTTGACTCGCTTGGACACAAGATTAACTTTAGAAACACAATCATCATTATGACCAGCAACGCCGGCGCCCGCGAAATCACCCAAGAAGGCCGCGTCGGCTTTTCTAGCGCGGCTGGCGGCGTGATTCCTTACGAGGAAATAAAGTCAAACGCGATGCAGTCAATAAAGGAGTTCATGCGGCCGGAGCTTTTAAACCGCATAGACGACATCCTTGTCTTTGACGCCTTGAACCGCGACGAAGTAAGCCGCATCTTGGATTTGCAAATCGAAGAGCTTAACGGTCGCCTTGCGGAGAATGGAGTTCAGCTTAAACTAAAGGCGGCCGCCCGCGACTACCTTATCGACAAGGGCTTTGACCCAAGCATGGGAGCGCGTCCGATGCGCCGCTTGATCCAAAAGGAGATTGAAGACTCTCTTTCAACGCTTATGCTTGAAGGAAAAGTTTCTGGCGAGGCGACTGTCGATTGTGTTGGCGAAAGCCTTGTCGTAAGGCCAAAAAAGGCCAAGGAGCCGGGCTCTCGCTCGAAAAATGAAAAGGCCTTGGAGCCGGTCGTTTAACTTTGAATTTTATGGGAGGAAAAATTCATGCCTAAAATAATTTTCTCTGACTTTGGAAAAAAACTCACCGGCGAGTCCGGCATTCTCCAGCTGATGGACGACATTGGAAAGCCCTTGCCGGCCGGCGTAAAGCCCTATCGTTTGGGCGGCGGAAACCCGGCCCGCATTCCGCAAGTCGAAAAGCTTTATCGCGCCCGCATGGAAAAAATCATGGGCCATAAGGACGATTTTGAAAAGCTTATCGGCCTTTACGACAGCCCCCAGGGGCGCGTCGAATTCATCGAATGCGTCGCGGAATACCTTTCAAAAACTTACGGCTGGAAAATCGGGCCGGAAAACGTCGCTATTACAAACGGAAGCCAGAGCGCCTTCTTTTACATCTTTAATCTTTTGAGCGGAACGTTCTCCGACGGAAAAAAGCCGGTCAAAAAAACAATCGTTCTTCCGCTTGTTCCCGAATACATAGGCTACGCCGACCAGGGAATCGAGCGCGGCCAATTTGTCGGCATTCCTTCGACTTGCCAATATGAAAAGGACAGAACGTTTAAATACCACGTTGACTTTGACGCGCTTGAAAACTATATGGAAAGGCATTCCAATGTCGGCGCCCTTTGCGTAAGCCGTCCGACGAACCCGACTGGAAACGTCTTGACCGACAGCGAAATCAAGCGCCTTTCAAAAATCGCGCGCAAGTACGGCGTTCCGCTTATGATAGACAACGCCTACGGCCTTCCTTGGCCCGACATCATTTTTACCGACGACGCGGCGCCTTACTGGGACTCAAACGTCATTCTTTCGATGAGCCTTTCTAAAATCGGCCTTCCGTCGCTGCGAACCGGAATCATCGTCGCCGACAAAAAAATCGTTCAGGCTGTCGGAAACATAAACGCAATCGCCGCGCTTGCAAGCGGAAGCGTAGGGCAGGCCATCGCCGCTCCGCTTATCAAAAACGGAAGCTTAATCGACTGCGCCCAAAAATACGTCCGGCCTTTCTACCAAAAAAAGTCGGTCGAAACGCAAAAGGCCATCCACAAGCTCTTTGCCGGAACAAACTATTACGTCCACAAAAGCGAGGGTTCGATTTTCCAATGGCTTTTAATGCCCGGCCTAAAAATTTCCTCGATGAAATTTTATTCAGAACTAAAAAAGCGCGGCGTGATTGTCGTTCCTGGCGAATACTTTTTCTTTGGCGCCGCGCCCGACAAAAGCCTTCCGCCAGTGGAAGAGCATCCCCATTACTCCAAGTGCCTGCGCCTTAATTACGCCGGCGACCAAAAGGAAACTGAAGGCGGCCTGAAAATCATCGCGGAGCTTTACAAGAAATACAGTTGACGCGAACGCTTCGCCGGGATTTTCCGGCGATTTTTTTTGTCGTTTTCTTGTCAATTAAGTCTTTTTGGTGTATAATTTATAGCATGAACAAAGAATTCTTACCATACGACGTTGTGCGCAACAACGCGCTGAAATTGGCCCACAAGATTTACAAGGACGGCTTTGTGCCCGACGTCCTATACTGCTCGCTTAGAGGAGGCGCCTACATGGCCAACGTCATTAGCGAGTATTTTAAGATAGTCCGAAAAGACCAGCATCCTGTTTTGTACGCCGCCGTGGTCGCCCGTTCCTACACAGACGTTCGCTCCAACACAAAGCTTATGATTGACGGTTGGACATACCCGCCTGAGCGCCTTCGGCCCGGCGATAAAATCATGCTTGTTGACGACATCTTTGACACGGGAAACACTATCAACGCCTTGACGGAAATTCTTCTTGACCGCGGCGTTCCCAGAAACGACATAAAGGTTGTCGTTCATGACTACAAGCATTTTACCTACAGGGCGCAGCAGCCGATAATTCCCGACTACTGGTGCCGCAAGTTCGAGATTACAAAGCCTGAAGAAGACTTGTGGATTCACTACATGAGCCATGAGCTTATTGGACTTAGCAAAGAGGACTTGGAAGAAAACTACTTTAAGCAGGATCCCGAGTTGCGGGAAGTTTTGAGCGTCCTCGCAAACAAATAGGTTTTCGATATGAAAAAAAGATTTTTTTCCGCGCTTTGCGCCTTGCTTTCTTTTAGCCTTTTCGCCGAAGTTAGGGTAGTGAACCCTGTTCCTGGCGAATACGCGAACTTGCAATCCCTTGTGCTGGAGTTTGACGAGGACGAAGAAGTTTATTATTCTTTTTCCGGAACCGATCCGTTGGCGCAAGGCTTTGCCTACGATGGCCCCGTCGTTCTTGACGTTACAGGAAATGTGGAGCTGCGCGTTGTAAGCGTTGGGCGGGACCAAAACAGGGAAGAGCGGAAAATTTATTTTTCTGTTGAGCCAAGCGTTCCGGAAAACGAGGAAACAAGCGCCTTCTTAAAGTCATTTGAGACAGGCCCGTGCTTTGACTATGTGGCCGGAAATAAATTGCAAATACCTTTTGCGTTCAACTATTCCTTTTTTCAAAGCAAGGACTTTGAAAAGGGGCGTGAAATCTTCATTTCAAAAAGCGCAACGATGGAACGCTTTATTCCCATAAATTTAAGCGACGGCGCGAAGGTTTGGCGCTATGTGCTTAGAACCCTTCCAGCCGAGACTGGCGTTTTGACAAAGCGAGAGACGCCATTTAATTCAAGCGATTGGACAACGCTTGTTTTCACCGACCCTAAAAAGATTTATTCGCTTGACGGCGATTGGTGGCAGCCATGCGGAAAACTCGTTGAGCTTGACAGAAACAAGGACAACGAGCTTTATTGCCAAAGCGTTGATTTTTCCGCGGAAAATTCAGTTGAAAAATTTCCGCTTCCCGCAAAACCGGCTCTTGCGTCTAAAAGGGATTTTGACGGAAGCCTTGTGATTTATGTCGTTGGAGATGAGGGTAAAAAGTTTGAGCTTGCCGCGTCGCCCCTTTCCAAAAACAAAATCATCGCCGACGGCCTTTATTCCCAGCTTGTTCTTGACGTTTTTCCTGGCGACAAAATTGAGGAGCGCCTTCCTGTGGACATTTACTGCGAGCAAGTTTACCAAGGCTCCTTGTTCATTGACGTTTTGGTCAACCGGTCAACGCCGCCCGCTCCAAAAATTATTTCCAGCGCCTCGTCATCTTACTCGCGCGATGATGTCCGCGTAAGCGCGCGGCTTGAGCCAAAGTTAAAGTATTATTTCTCCGTTTCAAATCCCGTTTCGCTGGAGCCTTCTTTTGCCGCGCCTGATTTGGCCTTGTTGAAATTTGACCACGAAGGCTACAACGCTTATCAAGGCCAAAACATCACGCTTTTCGGCGACACAGAAAGAACGCTCGCTTATCAAGTTTCATTCTATTCGGAAGACGAAAGCGGCGCCAAAAGCGCGACTTCCGATTATTCGGTTGTGATAGACAAGTACAATTATTACGTCGATTCTTCGTCAACGGCCGGCGAGCAGGACGGAAGCCCGTTCGCTCCCTTTAAGGATTTGTCAAAGCTTTCAAAAATCGTGAATAAAAAGAATTTTTCGCGCTTTTACATAAGGGGAGACGTCGCTCTAAATTCAGGCGAAATTTCAATAACAAACAACGTTGAATTTTGCGGAATTGACGACGCTCATGTCTTTGTTCCCGCGACCGCGGCTCTTTCTGTAAAGAACGCGGGCCTTTTTGCCCAAAACATTTTCTGGGAAAAAACGGAGCCGCCGGCTTCCTCAAAAAAACTTAGGGGAGCCGCAAAGGCGCTTACAAACCTTTTTATTTTAGAGCATTCCGCGGCTACCTTCAAAGACTGCCAGCTCGTGGCCCGCTTTTCAGGAGACGGCCGCGTCTTTAACTGTCAGTCCTCCGCTTTAAGCGTAGAGTCCACCGGCATTACAAGCGAGGCGCAAGGCTATTCTTGCGTGGTTTCAGCTAACGGCAATTCAAAGACTCTTGTAAAAAATTCAAGGCTGCTTTCAATTGCGGACACGGCCGTGGCGCTTTCGGTTAACGGCGGCTCCCTGGACTTTGACAACAATTTCGCGCAAATTACAAGCCGCATGGGACGGCCCGCTGAGTTTATCGATTGTTCGGTTAGATTGGTGAACAATAAATTCACCGCCGACACTCAAAACAAGTCCGAAAACTACAAGAGCGTCTACACTGCCGGAAAAACGGTTTTTTCTGAAAACCAAGGCAATTCCTACAAATGATCGCGGTTGGCTTTGACGAAGCGGGACGCGGGCCGTTGGCGGGCCCTGTATGCGCCGCCGCGGTGATTCTTCCCAAGTCTTTTCCTTTGGAAATATTGAACGACTCAAAGAAAATGTCTGAAAAAAAAAGATTGGCCGCGGAAGCTGTCATCAAAGAAAAAGCCGTTTGGGGCTTGGCCTTTGTTGACCATAAAACGATTGACGAAATGAACATTTTGCGCGCAAGCCTTTACGCGATGAAACTCGCCTTTGACGATTTGCTAAAAAAGAATTCCAATCTTGATTTAAGCGGCCTGAAGGGAATCGCCGACGGAAACTTTGTTCCGCCGGATTTGCCGTTTGAATGCGAGGCCGTCGTAAAGGCCGACGCGAAATTTCCAGAAGTCATGGCCGCAAGCATACTTGCGAAAACCGCGCGCGACCGCCTTATGGTGGAGCTGGACAAAAAGTATCCGGGCTACGGATACGCCAAGCACAAGGGCTATCCGACAGCGGCGCACAAGGCCGCCTGCCGGGCATTGGGCCCAAGCCCGATACAGCGGCTTAGTTTTAGTTATTAGCCGCTGTTTTGCTAGTGGTAATATTTACGTGTCCGCTCTCGCGGACTACTGGCAATACAGCGGCTTAGTTTTAGTTATTAGCCGCTGTTTTGCTAGTGGAAATATTTACGTGTCCGCTTTCGCGGACTACTGGCAATACAAAGACTTGGTTTTAGTTTTTAGAGCGTTTTGAGACCACGTGGATGCGGCCAGTTTTTTTTGGCGCGTTGGGGTCTACGGGGCGCGCGTCGGGATCTTCGACCTTTTTCTTGTAGATCTTTTTTCCTGACAAGCCTTCGCTTGAGTACTTGGCGTCTTTTGCGGCTTTCCTTTCTGCGCGAAGCTTGTCGCGCTCCTTTTTATTCTTTTGAATGAACTTTAGCGAGTCGTCCAAGCCTCCAAAGAACTTTTGCATGTCTTCCTCAAAGACTGCGATTTGGTGGCGGTCGCGCTCTGTGCCTTCCTTTCCATTCTTGCTTTCAACAATCTGCAAGAAAACGTCGCCCGTCCTGTTTTCCTTTACGTTAAAAAAATACGAACGGTTTGCCAGAGTTACTTGTGTTGTGTATAGTTCTCCGCGGATTCCCATTTTTAACCTTCCCTGTCTTTTGGTGGATTTTATAATAATCTAGCGCAAAGGGAAAAAAAACGCAAGAGAAAAACGAATCTTTCTATAAAAAATCGCTTGCATTTTCTTGGCGCTTGTTTTATAATAAATAAAATTAAGCTTTAGGAGATTTGCTGCTATGCAAAAAAAGATATTTGTAGACGGAATGTTTGACGACGGCGTTGCCGGCAAGGTCGGAGCGGCTGTTAAAGGCGTTGCCGGGGTTACAGAATGCGTGGCAGATCCCGCAAAGTCACAGGTTAAGGTTGACTTTGACGAAAGCGTAGGCGGAATTGAAGACGCCATCAACGCGGCCATTTCCGGCGCCGGCGTTACAGTTCTTGGCTAAAGAACCCCATGAAAAGTTTAATCATGCTTAAAAATTTAAGCGGGCTTGACAAATTCTTCAAAAATAATTAAAATCTTTAATTATTTTTAACTTTCAGGAGAATTGATTATGGGAAAAACAATCGCTCAAAAGATTTTTGAAAAGCATCTTTTGGAAAAGCCTTTTAAAGACACTTACATCCTCAAACTGGACAGAGTTTTCTGCCACGAAATAACAACCCCAATCGCCATCAACGACCTTTGCGAGCGCGGAAAGGATAGGGTTTTTGACAAAACAAAAATCAAGGCCGTAATCGACCACGTCACTCCGGCCAAAGACTCAAAGACGGCCACGCAGGAAAAAATTCTTCGCGACTGGGCCAGGCGCAACGACATAAAGGACTTCTTTGACATCGGCTGTAACGGCGTTTGCCACGCGATTTTCCCCGAAAAAGGCTTTGTCCGCCCCGGCTTTACCGTAATCATGGGCGACAGCCACACTTGCACCCACGGCGCCTTTGGGGCCTTTGCCGCTGGCGTCGGCACTACCGACCTTGAGGTAGGCATCTTAAAGGGCGTTTGCTCTTTTAAAGAGCCAAAGTCAATAAAATTTGTTTTAAATGGAACCTTAAAGCCCGGCGTTTACGCCAAGGACGTAATCCTTTACTTGATAGGCAAAATCGGAGTGAACGGAGCCACAAACTGCGTCGTCGAGTTCACCGGTCCAGTCGTTGACAACTTTGGAATGGAAGAGCGAATGACGATCTGCAATATGGCCGTTGAAGCCGGCGCCACTAGCGGAATCTGCTTTCCCGACCAAAAGACCGTCGACTACCTTTGGGAATTCATCAAGGACGAATACAAGACTAAGGAAGAGGCTTTGGCCGACTACCAGCAGTGGAAGAGCGACCCCGACGCCGAATACGAAAAAGTCATCGAATGCGACTTGAGCGATTTGCAGCCCTTGGCAACGGTCGGCTACAAGCCAGACCAAGTAAAGCCGATCGCCGAATTGGCCGGAACAAAGGTGGACCAGATTTACATCGGTTCGTGCACCAACGGCCGCATCTCGGACTTGCGCGTCGCCGCCGAAGTCCTTAAAGGAAAGCGTTTGGCCCCCGGAGTTCGCGGCATCGTAAGCCCGGCCACGCCCAAAATTTACAAGATGGCCTTGGACGAAGGCATCTTGTCGATTTTTATGGACGCGGGCTTTTGCGTCACAAACCCGACTTGCGGCGCCTGCTTAGGAATGAGCAACGGAGTTTTGGCCGAGGGCGAAGTTTGCGCCTCCACCACAAACCGCAACTTTAACGGCCGCATGGGAAAAGGCGGAATGGTTCACCTTATGAGCCCCGCGTCCGCCGCCGCGACAGCAATCGCCGGAACTATAACGAATTCACCATTATACAAAGCATAGATTGTAGGAGATTATCATGAAGCAATTTGGAGGCCCGGTTCTCTTTTTGGACAGAACTGACATCAATACCGACGAAATCATTCCGGCCAAGTATTTGACGGAAAACACAAAGCAAGCGCTTAAGCCTTACCTTTTGGAAGACTTAAAGCTTGAAGGCTTTGACTCTAAGACCGACGTTCCCGGAAAAAAGGTAATCGTAACCCGAGACAACTTTGGCTGCGGATCAAGCCGCGAGCACGCTCCCTGGGCTTTGGAAGTCAACGGCATTTATGTTGTCGTCGCGGTGAACTTTGCCCGCATCTTCCGCCAGAACATGTACAACTGCGGCCTCTTGGCCGTTGAGATGGACAAAAAATCCATTGACGACATGTTCCGCACTTTTGCCGAAAAAGACACCGAATGCAAAATCGTTTTCAATGACGATGGAACGGCCAAGGTAAAGCTTATCGCTGGAAGCCTTTCAAAAAGCTATCCCTTTAAGCTTGAAGGCTTTGAGAAGGCTCTTGTGGAAAAAGAGGGTTGGATAGGATACGCCGAAAGCAAATTCTAGTTGGGCGTAATCAAAGCAAAAAGGACGCGGCGTTTTTTCGCCGCGTTTTTTTTTAGACAAGGTCCTTTCGCCACTTGACATAAAGCGCGTTTTTTGATATATTGTTAAAACATTCGGCGACTTAGCTCAGTTGGTAGAGCACACGGCTCATATCCGTGATGTCAATGGTTCAATCCCATTAGTCGCTATTCAAGGCTTCCCAATCGGGAGGCCTTTTTTTTAAGTTGTAAAAAGCGCCTTGATTGCCAGCCCGCGCGAGCGGGCAGTTTAATCTTTTCTTATAGCAAAATGGAGCGCAGCGACATACCGTTCCTACCTTAACTCGGCGCCCGAAATCGAAGAGCGCGCCAATTCAACAAGCGCCGTCTCTTTTTCTTCCGTGTAGGGCTGGACTTTCTCGGCGGCGGCGCATAGGCAGCGTCCGTTAAGAAAATGGGCGAAAAACCAGCGCGCGTCCTTTGGCAAAAGCTTTGCGATTTCTTTTATCTCTTTTTCTCCGACCAATGGCGGGTAGAGGACCGTCCTAAATTCGCGCGCGTCGGCAGGAAGCACCGAAACGATTTTTATTGAATCGATTATTTTTTGCGCCGCCGCGTCTTGGGCTTGCGATGCCTTGAAAGTCAATGAATCCGGCGCGGCGTTAAGGTCTTGCGAAAAATCTTGGCCGCCGGCGTTAAGGTCTTGAACAGCCTTAACTGTGGCCGCGTTTTGGACGAGCAACTCACTGTAGCGCGCAGGCGCCGTCTTTACGTCAAGCGCGACGTAGTCGGGCGCGCAGGCGGGATCGGACAAGAGCTCTTGCAGGCGGTCTGGAAAAGCGCCGTTTGTGTCAAGCTTTATTTTGTAGCCCAAGGAGCGCGCCTCTAAAATCAAGCCTCGGACGGCGTCAGGCTGGCACAGCGGCTCTCCGCCGGAAATCACAAAGCCCGAAAGCACATTGGCGCGCTTTTTTAGGTGGGCGATTACGTCTTGGATTGAAACAAACTGGGGATTGTCGCGCTTTGCCTGCGCGCCCGATTTTTGGGCTTGCAAACAATTGCAGTCGCCAGCGTCTTGGGTTTGCGATTGGTTTCTGCCGCTTGGCTCCACCAGCTCGGTGTTGTAGCAGTAGGGGCAACGAAAATTGCAGCCGCGCAAAAAACACGCGGCCGCGACTCTTTGGGGATAGTCTACTAAGGATGTCTTTATTAGAACGGCTTCAAGCGGTTTCAAGATTAAAGATTTCTTCCAGCTCGGCCACGTTGTGGGCGCGCGCCGATTCGCTTCCGTCGGCCTTGTAGAAAATAACCGTTGGAGCGGCGAAAACGCCTTTTTGCGCGGCTTCGGCAAGGCCTTCATCGCTGTCAACGTCGATTGATCGGCCCGCTAAGCCGCTGTTTGCTATCCATTCCTTTACAGGCGGGCAGTTGGGGCAAGTGGCGCGGGCAAAAAGCTCGTATGTAAGGCCGCCGTTAGAGGCTGCCGAATCACGCGCGGTTGTGACAGGCGCGACAGCGTTGTTTGCAGCCGCGTCGTCGTATCGCTCGTCTTCCATAAGCATTTCGCTTTCCGGGCTAAAGGTTGTCTGGCCGCTTTCGCCCGCGTCGGCGTATGAATGAATGTCGTATTCGGAGGAGTCTTCAAGGGCGAAATTCTTTCTGTGCTTGTATTCTTCGGCCTTGCCCTTGTTCCAGTTTTTTATGGCGCGGTAGTAGCCTACGATGCGGGCGTAAACTTCCGTTTCCGTTCCGTGAACGTCGGAAAGCTCTTTTTGAACCTGCGCGATTTCTTTGTCAATTTCCTGCAACGTTTTTGCCATTTTTTTTCCTCCCTATAATAATTGCCAGCAAACAATCAAGGGCTTTTTTGCGCCTTTTATTGCCGCTGCCTCCCTATTTATTGCGCCGCGATGGCGGCCTGGCGTTCCATAAGCAAGCCGTCAAGCTTGGCTTGAAGGGCGCGCCTCTTTTCTTCCTTGCACTTGGGACATTCCGCGTGTTCCCCCGACAAATATCCGTGAACAGGACAAATCGAGTAAACCGGCGAGATTGTCAAATACGGAATGCGGTAGTTGGCCATCACGGCCTTCACCAAGTCGCGGCACGCCTTCCAGTCCTTGATTTGCTCGCCCATGTATGTGTGGAACACAGTTCCGCCCGTGTAGCGGGTTTGCAAGGATTCCTGCATGTCCAAGGCCTCAAAGATGTCGCTTGTAAAGTCAACCGGCAATTGGGTGGAGTTTGTGTAGTAGGGGTCGCTTGTTCCGGAAGCGATGATGTCCGGGTAGTTTTGCTTGTCGTGGCGCGCCAAGCGGTAGCTGGTGCTTTCGGCCGGAGTGGCCTCCAAGTTGAAAAGCTCTCCGGTCTCCTCTTGGTAGTCCTGCATTCTCTGTCGCATGTAGTCCAAGACTTTTTCTGCGAATTTTTTTCCTTCAGGGTGAACGATGTTGACGCCCAAAAAGTTAAGGCAACATTCGTTCATTCCGCAAAGGCCGATTGTGTTAAAGTGGTTGTTGAGCGTCTTAAGGTAGCGCTTTGTGTAGGGGAAAAGGCCTCCGTCGTAAAGCTTTTGGATTACCTTTCTCTTTATGCAAAGGCTCTGCTTGGCCAAATCCATAAGGTAGTCCAGCCTCTTGAAGAACTGCTCCTCGTTCTTTGCCAAGTATCCGATTTGCGGAAGGTTGATTGTGACCACTCCGATGCTTCCTGTGAACTCGTCGCTTCCAAAAAGGCCTCCGCCGCGCTTTCTAAGCTCGCGCTTGTCAAGCCTAAGGCGGCAGCACATTGAGCGCACGTCGCTCGGGTTGAGGTCTGAGTTGACGAAGTTTTGGAAGTAGGGCGTTCCGTACTGGCTTGTCATCTCGAACAAGAGCTTTGTGTTTTCGGAATCCCAGTCAAAGTCCTTTGTGATGTTGTATGTCGGAATCGGGTAGCCGAAGCCGCGGCCTTCCGCGTCGCCTTCAAGCATGATTTTTATGAACTGCTTGTTGATAAGGTCCATTTCCTTTTGGCAGTCGCCGTAGGTAAAGTCCTGCTCCTTTCCGCCGACGATGGCCTTTTTGTCGCGCAAGTCCGCGGGGCAAGTCCAGTCAAGCGTGATGTTGGTGAAGGGCGCCTGGCTTCCCCAGCGGCTGGGAGTGTTGACTCCGTAGACGTAGGACTGGATGCACTGGCGAACTTCCTTTTCCGACAAATTGTCGATTTTGACGAAGGGAGCCAAGTAAGTGTCGAATGAGCTGAAGGCTTGGGCGCCCGCCCATTCGTTTTGCATGATTCCCAAAAAGTTTACGATTTGGTTTACCAAGGTTGAAAGGTGCGTTGCCGGCTTTGAAGTGATTTTGTCCTTTACGCCGCCAAGGCCTTCGACGATAAGCTGGCGCAAAGACCAGCCGGCGCAGTAGCCTGAGAACATCGAAAGGTCGTGAATGTGGAAGGCGGCCGTCTTGTGCGCGTCCGCGATTTCTTTTGAATAAATGTTGTTAAGCCAGTAGTTGGCCGTGATCGTTCCTGAGTTGTGAAGGATCAGGCCGCCGAGGGAGAAGTTTACGTTGGCGTTTTCGTTAACCCGCCAGTCGCTCTGGGCAAGGTAGCCGTCCATCGTCTTGTTGATGTCAAGCATGAGGCTCTTGGCGTCGCGGACGGCCTCGTGGCGGGCGCGGTAAAGGATGTAGGCCTTGGCCACCTCGACTTCCTTGGCCTCGATAAGAGCGGACTCAACCACGTCCTGAATTTCTTCTATCGCGGGAATCGAATGGGCGCGCCTTCCCGCCATCAAAAGGCGGAGCTTTTCTTCGACGCTGTCGGTAAGCGATGCGGCCTTGTCCGGGTTGGCGAATTTTTCAACCGCCTGAATGGCCTTGCCTATGGCCTTTTCGATTTTCTTTCGGTCGTAGGAGACGATGTCTCCAGATCTTTTTACGACGCTTTTAATGAACGACTTGGTTTCCTCGTCGCCGCTCTTTCCCAAAAAACTTTTCCATTGCGGAAAAACCGACTGCTCGCTCACTTTTTGATTCCCCCAACCTTATTTACTTCGTTTATAAATTCTTCCAAATTTTCAAAATGCTTGTAGACAGAGGCAAAGCGGATGTAGGCCACTTTGTCGATGTCGTTAAGGCGCTGCAAGACCAACTCGCCCAAGTCGCTGGTCGAAATCTCGCGGCTGGACTTGGCCTGCATTACGGCCTGGTCCTCGATTTCGGCGGCCAAGTTTTCCACCGTCGTCGTCGAAACGGGCCGTTTTTCAAGCGCCCGCTCGATGCCTTTTTCAAGTTTTTTGGAGTCAAAGGGCTGCCTGCGGCCGTCTCGCTTGATGACCATCAGGGGCTTTTCTTCTATGCGTTCGTAGCTGGTGAAGCGGTAGCCGCAGCTTAGGCATTCGCGTCGCCTGCGAATGTTTTCGCCGTTGGCCATTGCGCGGCTTTCTATGACCCTGTCGTCAAGCGAGCCGCAGTAAGGACAGCGCATATTTTCCCCTATATTCCCCAAAATTAGCGCTATGTATAGCGTTTTTTATGTAATTAATCTATTCTAACACGCTATTTTATAAAAAGCAAGCAAAATTTTCATAAATTTACAAAATATTTTGCCCGCTTTTGGGGCGGAACGAAACAGGCTTTTTGGCCGGCTTCCAATTGCGCAAATGGCCGCTTGAAAAGTCTTTTATTTCAGGAATGTCCGACAAATCGATTTTCTTTCTAAGTTCCGCCACTCTTTTAGTTGTAGAATTGCTTGCGCCAGTTTGTCTTTGTGTCATTTCCAGTTTACCGCCCAATTGCTTGGAATGCCGCTTGCGCTATTTGTAGGCCAGCTTGTCATGCTCGCAGCCTTGGTGAACGTGCCGGCGGAGGCAACGCCGTAAAGCCAGTTTGTCGTGCAGTAAGCTGCAGAAATATTTGTGGCAAGGCAAGTTACGCTGGAAAGTTTTGAACAGCCGAAGAACATGCTGTTGTAGCAGTTTTCCGCCAGCGTGGTGGCAGGGAGTTCTGGCGCGACTGTCAGGCTCGCGCAGCCTTGGAACATGTATTGGTAGCAGTTGCTCGCCAGCGTGGTGGCGGGAAGGCTTGGCGCGGCTGTCAGGCTTGCGCAGCCGGAGAACATGCCCTCGCAGCAGGCGTACTCCAGCGTGGTGGCGGGAAGGCTTGGCGCGGCTGTCAGGCTTGCGCAACCTTTGAACATTTCGTAGTAGCAAAGATTTGCGAGATTGGTTGCGGGGAGTGGTAGCGCGGAGGTCAGGTTTGCGCAGCCGGAGAACATGCTTCTGTAACAGGATTGCGCCAGCGTGGTTGCGGGCAGGGCCGGAGCTGCGGCCAGGTTTGTGCAGCCGTAGAACATGCCGCTGTAGCACCAATCCGCCAGCGTGGTTGCGGGCAGGGCCGGAGCTGCGGCCAGGCTTGTGCAGCCGTAGAACATGTCGCTGTAGCAGGAATGTGCCAGGGTGGTCGCGGGGAGCTTCGGAGCTGCGGCTAAGCTTGAGCATTCTGAGAACATTCCTTGGTAGCAACCAGGAACAAGATCGGTTGCGGGCAAAAGCAGTTCGGCGCCGTCTTTGTTCTTTATGTGCGCGTTGGCAGAAAAAAGGAACGCGAAATTGTAGCTTTGTTCAAGCGCCGTCGAGCTTTCAAAACCCTCGCTTTTTATAAGGCTCATTACATTGCCATAAAGATAGCAGTCGGCGGAACAGGCGATATTGCTGTTAATGCACATGGGGTCTCCATACGCTGGATTGTCACCCCAAAACTGCACTTTGTCGCCAAAAGCGGCAAGCGTAATAGAACATTTTGATCCGCTTGCGATTGTTTGAGCATCGCCGCCGTTGACTTTGTAGGTGACGGGGCCGGCGGCCCTGTTGATAAATGTTATGATCGCGCCGGCTTCGGCGGCTTCAAGCGTGAGAGGCGTTGTGAGCATTTCATAATATTCCACCGTCCAGCCGATTGGAATGCCGCTTGGACCATTTTCCCAAGAGTTTGAATTTTTTGCTTTTATAAATGTGCCTGTGGCGGCCACGCCGTAAAGCCAGTTTGTCGTGCAGCCGGTTGCTGAAATATTCGTTGCAAGGCAAGTTACGCTGTTGAGGCTTGCGCAACCGTCGAACATGGAGTCGTAGCAGAAGACCGTCAGCGTGGTTGCGGGCAGGCTTGGCGCGGATGTCAGGCTCGCGCAGCCGTTGAACATGTTGCTGTAGCAGTAGTCCGCCAATGTGGTGGCTGGAAGGCTTGGCGCGGCTGTCAGGCTTGCGCAGCCTTCGAACATGCAGAAGTAGCAGTGGTTCGCCAGCGTGGTTGCGGGAAGGCTTGGCGCGCTTGCAAGGCTCGTGCAGTCTTCGAACATGCTTTGGTAGCATCTTATTGCCAAAGTGGTTGCGTTAAGGCTTGGCGCGGATGTCAGGCTTGTACATTTGTAGAACATGCTTTTATAGCAGCCTTCCGCCAGCGTGGTGGCGGGAAGGCTTGGCGCGGCTGTCAGGCTCGCGCAGCCGAAGAACATGTTGGCGTAGCAGTAGTTCGCCAAAGTGGCGGCTTTGAGCTCTGGCGCGGCTGTCAGGCTTTTGCAGTCGTCGAACATGCCGATGTAGCAGCCGTCCGCCAGCGTGGTGGCGGGCAAAAGCAAGTCCGCGCCGATTTTATTTTTTATATGGGTGTTGCTTTTGAAGAGATAGGCAAACGTATAAGCATTTTCTAGCGTTGTCGCTTTTTCAAAATGCTCGCTCTTAACAAGGCTCATGATGTTGCCGTAAACATAGCAGTCTTTGTCGCAAGCGATGTTGCTGTAATTGCTATAGTTGTTTGTCGCATAAGCCTTGTTGTCGCCAAAGAATTCAACCTTGTCGCCGCTTTTGGCAAGCGTTATGTTTGCGGAGTCGCCGCTTGCGATTGTTTGCGCCTCTCCGCCGTTAACTTTGTAGGTGATGGGGCCGGATGCCTTGTTGCTAAATGTTACGACCGCTCCGTCTGCGGCGGCTTCCAAAGTAAGAGGCGTGGCCAAAGCGGACGGTTCGGGAGCCGGAGTTGGGGCTGGCGTTGGCGCCGGCGCGGGTTGGGAGGCGGGGCGAACCTTTAGGTCGTCCATTATGTTCGAGCAGGCGGCAAACACAATTGTCGTCGCAACGATCGCCGCCAAAGTTTTGATAAAGCGCTTCATTTGTCGCCTCCGTTCTTTTTAAAGATCTTTCCAAAGTGCCAAAGGGCTCCAAACCTAAAACCAATCGTCTGTATTAGTCCGCCGCCTTTTTGCGGCATTATTGTCCATAAGGGGCTAAAGTCAAATTCCAAATTTTTCAAGGCCTCGACAGGCGCGACGTAGCGCAAGGCGGGGGCGACGCAAATAGCTTGGCTAAGATAAAGGCCGTTTGTGTCCGTTCCGTCCTTGCCCTTTGCCATGGCGAAATTTACGCCGTAAGAGACTTCCGGCTGGAAGGCAAAGCTTTGGTTCTTTATTGCAAAAGGAATCCTAAGCCAAAGGCCCGCGCTTGCCGTGACGCCCTCGTAGCGCTCCAGCGTTCCTTTTGTAAAGGAGTGGTCGTAGTCGATGCGGACGCTGGCGCCTAAGTCAAGGCTTTTTGGCAAAAATTCGGGCAGCGTGTATTCGGCAAAAGCCGTGATTCCCAAATTGGCAGGCGAATAGTCGGCCCAGTCGCCGACTGAATACTGGTTTTTAATTCCCGCTCCCGCGGCCAGGCCTTGATAGCGGACCGCTTGGGATTGGGCCTCTATAGCGACAAAAGCCGCAAGGACTGCGGCAAAAGCGAACTTTTTATTGACTTGCATGATAAAATAATTATAAGCCCGCTTTTTAAATTTTGCAAGCGTTAAAATTCAATCTTTAAAAGTTCGGCCATGACGCAGTCGCGCAGCTTCGGGCGGCGGAAGTCCCGCGCCTTGCAGACGGCGGCCAAGGCGATAAGGATTAGGATTAAATGGGCGAACCAGTCTCCGCAGCTTGAGTAGACGGTGGCGCGGCGCCGGTAAATCGGTATTTTTGCGCAAAGATAGCCGTCCTCAAAAAGCGGAATGCTTTGCAAAACGCGGCCCTTGTCGTCCACGACAGCGGTAAGGCCGGCGTTTGTCGAGCGGACAAGGCTGGTCCTGTATTCAACGGCGCGGAAGGCGGCCACGGCAAAGTGCTGGCGCTCGGCCGAAGCGGTCTTGGACCAAGAGTCGTCGGTTATGTTGATGAAAACTTCCGCGCCGGCTTGGAACATGGGGCCGCAAACGTCGGGAAAGGCGTCCTCAAAGCAAATTGGGAGGGCGGCCCTAACCTTGGCCTCATTTCGCTTTTTTTCGTCGGCGGCCGCGTCCAGGCTTAAATCGTAGTAGGCTGGGGCCGCATCCGAATAGCCTTCCGAGGCTGGAAAGTCAAAAAGGTCCAGCCGCTTTCCGGGATTCCAGCCGTTTGAAAAGCCTACAAGGCGCTCCATTGTTTTTCTGACAAATTTCCGATCCGCATATGGAATGACTTCGGCAAAGGGAACCAAGTGGCTTTTTGCGTAAAAGCCCCGCAAGGCCGCCGACTGGTCAAAGACCAAGGCCGCGTTGTACATTTTTCGGCCTTCGCCTTCGCTTAGCGGCTCAAAATATGGGCCGCCAATCACAAAAGGAACGCCTTGGCTTTTTATGAAGTCAAAGAGGCTTTGGCCTTGCGGAACGTAATCGTAGCGGCCCAGCGCGTGGGGAAGCGCGTATCTAAGGACGGCCTCGCTCCAAACGACAAGGTCTGCCTTTTTCCCTTCCGACTCAAAGTCAAAGAGGCCCTTTTTTGAAAGCTCTATGGACTTTTGCAGGCTTTCCTCGTCGTCGTCGCTGGCCCAAGGGTCCATGTTTTGCTGGACTAGAACTGCGTTAAAGGTCTTTATGGCCGGGCTCTTTTGGCAAAGCCTAAAGGCTCCGTATGAGTAAACTAATAGGAGGCAAAGGGCAAGGCATTTGGCGGCGCAAGCCAGGTTGAATTTCGCTTCTTTATAAGGAAGGGCCGCTCCAAAGGAAAATTTGTTCAATAATAAGGCGGCCTCGGCGCAGCAGGCGGAAAAATAGGCCATCAAAAAGCTTATTCCGTAGGTTCCAAAGATGTCGGAGCACTGAATCAAGGCCTTGTCGTTAAAGGCGGCCATCGATAGAACGCCCCAGGGGTAGGCTAAAAAGCCTGTGGACTTGGCCCATTCGTAGGCCGCGCGGACGGCGGCAAAGAGAAGGGGCCTTAGGCTTTCAGCGTCAAAAAAGGCTTTTCCAATCGCAAGCTTCGCCCGGCCGCCGTCAACTCTTCCCCCCTTGCTAAAAGGAAAGAAGAAAAGGCAGCCGGCCATCGCCTCTATGCAGGCCGTTCCAAAGGCCGACGCCCCCAGCGTGAAGACGGCGAAATCCTTGAAGTTGGCCAGCCAGTAGCTGGAAAGCAAGTGCGTCGCAAGCGCGTCCAAGGCGAACAAAAGGGCGCAAACTTTATAGGATCGGGCCTTTTTTACGGCCAAATACAGGGGAAGCAGGGCAAAAAAGCCAATGACGGGCGAGCCAAAGGCCAAAAATTCGTTTGGCATCGCAAGCGCGGACAATATTCCGGAAAAAATAGCGCAAATAACTTGAAAAATTAACGTCATTGTGATATAATATATTATTGTATTTTTAACAAATGTTCAATATAAAAACGATTTAATATAAATGGGTGGAAGGAAATGGCTACAACAAAAGATATTTACGCGGCGCATAAAAAGGAATACGGCGACAATCCAAAAGTCGTGATTTCCACACCGGGCCGCTTTCACTTGATGGGTGAGCATTCCTGCTGGTTCTTCAAGGACAAGACGCTTTCCATGGCGGTGAACATTCCGGTTTACGTCGCGGTTTCTCCAAGGGACGACACGACGCTTAAATTCCATTTTGTCCAGCTAAAGGAGCGCAAGAAGTCCGACCTTACAAACCTTAAGGTCAAAAAAGAGGACCGCTGGGCCAACATCCTTAAGGCCGTCGTCTACGGCTTCCTTTCTTGCGGCTTTGACTTGCGCGGAATGGACTTCACCGTTTATTCCGAGATTCTCCCTTCCGCCGGCTTTGGAATCACCTCGGCAATCAAGGCTGGAACGGCGCTTGCAATCAAGAAGGTTCAAAAAATAAATTGCGAGGACTCGCAGCTTTTGCAGGCCTTGGACATCGGAAACCGCCTTTTCCTAAAGACAAGGAATTTGATAGCCGACAATTTCGCCGCGCTTTATTCCGAGCCTGGCTCGATGATTTTGACTGACTACGGAAAGCAGACTTACGAAAACATTCCCTTTGACTTTGGCGGCTACAAAATTCTTTTGACCGACGCAAAGGTTCCGCGCTTTTCCATTTGGAACGAGGACGAAATCCGCGAGCCGGAGCACGCTCTTTTGCTGGGAGACCTCAAGGAGCGCAAGAAGGGAATTCCCGGCGGCTGGGTCTACGACACAAATCCGACCAACGTCAACGAAATGCTTTCTGTCGTCAGCGAAGACATGAGGCAAAAGCTTTTGTACATAATTTACGAGCACGGCTTGATTTTGGACGCGCTTGACGGAATAAAGAAGGGCAAGTTCACGAAATTCGCCCGGGCCGTAAACAACAGCCACAAGCTTTTGCAGGAAAACTACAAGCTTTCATGCCCCGAGATTGACTGGATTTTAAAGCGCGTCGGCGAGCTTGAGCCAAACCTTGTCGACATTCGCGAGCCTGTAACTTGCGGCCGCATAACCGGAAAGGGCTTTGGCCGCTGCCTTTACGCGATAATCCGCGAAAGCGACGAGGAAGTCTACCGCAAGAAGCTGGACGAGTATTCAAGAATCTTCGGCTTTGAGGCGGAGACCTTTGAAGTCAAGCCCGCCAAGGGCGCCCACCAGGTGCGGCTCTAGTGAAAATACTTTTGACCAACGACGACGGCTTTGACGCGCCTGGAATAAACGTTTTGCGCGAGCGCTTGTTGGACGACAACCACACTGTTTGCGTAATGGCGCCCGCCTCAAACCAAAGCGGAACCAGCCAAAGCATTCATTTGGGCGCGGGAATGGAAGTGCGCGAAATCGACGAAAACTTTTTCACTTGCGCCGGCTCTCCGGCCGACTGCGTGATGACGGCCATTCACGGAAAATTGTTTGACAAGCCCGACATTTTGCTTTCGGGAATAAACCGCGGCCCGAACCTTGGCCTTGACATTTTGTATTCCGGCACTTGCGGAGCGGCGCGGCAGGCGGTCTTGATGGGAATCCCCAGCGCGGCCTTAAGCGTGATGTGGCCTGGCGACGAATTTTTTGGAAGCGAGGACGAAAACGAATACTACGCGATGGCCGACTTCGCCGCGAAAAATTTGGAGGCCTTGAAAAGCCTTGCCGTCACCGCGAAGGGCGGCCTTATGCCAAAAGAGCGCTGCGTTTTCACTAACGTCAACGGAATGGCGCAAGGCCGCCGCTACAAGGGAGCCAAGTTCGCTGGAGTGTCATTCAGGGAATACATAGAAGACAAGGTGGTCCTAAAAGACTTGGGCGGCGGCCGCTTTGACAGGAATTTTTCGGGCGGAAAGGTTCAAAGCAGGGGGCGCTGCTATTGCGACTACGAAGCGTGCGTCGAAGGCTACGCGGCGGTGACCCGCCTTTACGCAGAGCCGTCGGCCGCTCCGACACTAGACGGAATTGATTTTAAGGTGTAAAATCGTTTTAGGGTGTAAATGGGCGGGAGGAATTAATGGAAAATTCAGTCCTTTCAAACGGAATAAGTCTGTACGTTCAAAACAAATTCGCGGACGCGCTCGCGTTCTTTTTGTCGCTGCCCGACGAGGCGCAAGTTGACAATTTTGAGCTTGCCTACTACATAGGCCTTTGCTACGCGCGGCTGGGAAAGTACGACGACGCCTTGATGTACATAGAGCAAGTCGTCACGGGCGGAAAGGACTACCAGCGCGTTTTGCAGTGCCGCTACCTTTTGGCGATCATTTACGTTAAGAGCGGCCGAAAGCGCCTGGCCGACTTTGAGCTTAACAAGCTTTTGGAAACAGGCTACAAGAGCGCCGACGTTCTGGCCTCGCTTGCATACATATCTTGGGAAAACAAGGACATCGACAAGTGCTTGGAGTACTACGAGCGCTCGCTTGAAAAGGATTCCGACAACGTCACCGCGCTGAACGGCATGGGATATGTCTTGGCGGAGGAGGGCCGCGAGCTTACCCGCGCCTTGGGCTATTGCAAGAAGGCCTTGAACAACGCTCCCCAAAACGCGGCCTGCCTTGACTCTCTAGGCTGGGTTTACTACAAGCTGGGCCTTTTGGAAGAGGCGGCCAAATACCTTAAGCAGGCGGAAGAAAAGCTTCCGGAAAACGTTGAGATACAAAAGCACCTTAACTCTTTGGCGCAGGCAAGGACAAACCACTGATGAAAAAAATTCTTATCCTTTTGACAGTTTTTTTTCTTGCTTCAAGCTCGGGTTTTTCGCAGAGGCTTGCCGAGCATCTTTTTGAGGACGCCGGAAACGGCTCGGGATTGAAGCGCAGCGCGGAGGCCGGATTCGCTGAAGAGGAATTCAGGCGCGGAGTCCAGTCCTACTACCGCGGTTTTTTCAACGACGCGATAATCCAATTTGAGAAAGCCTTGTCTTATTTGCCTGACGAAAAGTTGATTTTGGACTGGCTTGGAAAGTCCTACTACCGCGCCGGAATGGAGGGAACCGCGCTTGAGCAATGGCAGTTCGCGAGCGACTCCGGCTACGGCGGCATCTTGCTTGAAAACAAGATAGAGGTTGTCCGAGAAAGGCGCGTCAACGCTTCGGCCGAACAAGCCTTGCGCTACACCGAAACCGGAACTTTCGACGGCAACAACAGGGTCGAGGGAAGCGACTTTCAAATTTTCAGCCAGCCGATTTCAATTCTCGCTAACTCGGACGGAACCATTTGGGTTTGCGCCTACGGTTCCAACGAGCTGGTTTTGCTTGACATAAACGGAAACGTAGCGCGGCGAGTCACCGGCCCCTTGAACGGCTTTGACAGGCCCGTTGACGTGATTAAGACTCATGACGGAAAGCTTTTGGTCAGCGAGAGCGCGGGCGACAGAATCAGCGTTCTAAGCGAATTCGGCTTGTTTGAAAAATACATCGGAAAAAAAGGCCGCGGGCTTGGCGAGCTTGTCGGGCCGCAGTACATGGCCCAGGATTATTTGGGAAACATATATGTCTCTGATTTTGGAAACGCCCGCGTCACGGTTTTTGACAAGGACGGAAACGGACTCTTTTCTTTTGGAAAAAAAGGCTACGCCTTCAAGGGCTTAAAAGGGCCTACTGGAATCGCCGTTGACGGGCAAAGGGTTTTTGTAGCCGACGGAGTTTTGGGCGGCGTGTATGAATTTGACTTGAGCGGAAACTATGTCGACGTCTTGGTTCAAGAAAAAACGTTCGCGTTCCCGGAGGCGCTTAAATTTTCAAGCGCGGGCGATTCGCTTATCGTAAGCGACCGAAACCGCGTCTTTACGATTGACTTGGGAACAGGGGCGGTTTACGAAAACGCATTTACGGGAAACGCTCCCGCCCGAATCACTTACGCCACGCCCGACCAAAACGGAAACATTCTGGCCGCGGATTTCAGGAACAACGAGATTTGCATTTTGTCCAACATGACGGAATTGTTGGGCGGCCTTTTTGTCGAAATCGAGCGCGTTGACGCTGAAAAATTTCCAAAGGTGACAATGAATGTCCGCGTCCAAAACAGAAGGCGGCAGCCTGTTGTTGGACTTCGCGCCGAAAATTTTTACATCAGCGAAGGAAAGCGCCCTGTCGCAAAGCTGCGCTTTGAAGGCGCCGCGTCGTCAAACAAAAACGAGGACGTCGCGATAGTGGTTGACCGCAGCATGGGATCGGAATTCAATTCCGCCCTTGACCAAGCCGTGCGCGACATAGCGGCTGCGATGCAGGGCGTTGGAAAAATCACTTTGATTTCAAGCGGGCAAATTCCCGTAATGGAATATTCCGGGGACCCAAAAGGCCTTTTGAAATTCTCGCAGTCCGCCCTTCAAAGCAAAAGAAGCGCCTCTTGCGCCTTTGACTTGGCGATAAGAATGGCGGTTAACGGCTTGATAAACGCCGAGCCAAAGCGGGCTGTCATTTACATCACGGACGGGCTTATGCCGCAGAACTCCTTTGACCATTACGGCTTGACAGACTTGACGGCCTTTATGGACAACAACAGCGTAGCCTTTAGCGTTATCACGCTTAGACAGGGCGCTCTTGACGAGGAGCTGGACTACATATACAAAAGCTCATACGGAAAGTCCTACTACGTTTACAGGCCGGAAGGCTTGTCCAGCATCGTGCGGGACTTGCTTGAAGTTCCAAACGGCTTGTACCAATTCAGCTTTGAGTCTGTTTTGCAAACGGACATGGGCCGCGCCTTTTTGCCGCTTGAAGTCGAAACTTACATCATGAACAGAAGCGGCCGCGACGAGACAGGCTACTTCGCGCCCTTGCAATAGCAAAGGCGCTTGCCTAAAAGTTAAGCTTTCCGCCCAAGCTCCAAGCGGCCGTGATTGTACAGATTTCGTCAAAGGCGCAAGTCACGCCCAGATTGATTTCGGTCGTCATCGCGAAAAATTTAGCGAACTGAAAGTCCGCGCCGTGAATGTATTCGTATGAGTGCGTTCTTTTTGTCTTGCTTGAGTTTACGGCGGACGCGCTCCTCCAAGAACAGTTTATGCTGTCGTTCCTTATAATCGGAATTTCCTGCGTCCGCATTTTTTTGAATATCGCTTTGGCGAGCGCTGATATCGGGCTTGCCTTTCCAGGCCGCTTCCAAGCGAGCGTTCCTTTAATCGTGTAGTTGTCCGCGTCCTGAAACGAAAGCTCCGCGCCGCTTTTTAGCGCGTTGTCCTTCGCGATGTAAAAGTTCGCCTGCAAGTAGCATGTGTATGCTTGCGTCAAATCGCTTGGCGCGTCCCGAGGGCTTTTTAAGGCCGCGCTGAACGAGGCGATGTATTCGTCTTGTTCGAACCATGACGCTATTGGAATTGAGCCGTACTTTCCAAAAATGTTAAAAGCCGCCCAGCCGACTTTAAGCTTGTATTGGTACGTGTCGCTTAGCGTTTGGGCCGCCCTGATGTCGCGCGCTACGGCGAGCGTCACATTTGACGGAACAAAAAAATCCCGCTTGTCCGCGTACAGGGGCCTGCTGAACGAAAAGTCATATTCGCTTGTGTAGAACTCCGACTGGAGGCTGTCGCCCTGCGGCAAGCCCTTTGTCGCGCTATGAACGTTGTCCGCAAGCCTTCCGCTTATCAAATCGTAAACCGGAGCGGCGGCGAAATAATATCCGCGCCTTCCGTATGTTTCCGAAAGGCTTTTTATGTCGGACGCGTAGTCGCCGCCGCGCTCGACAGCCTCGACTCCGCCCGAAATCTTTTTCCATGACGCCGACAGGGAATTTTTTCCAATCTTAAAGGGGAAAGCCATGACGAAAGTGTTTTTGTCGTTGTAATAATAATTTGAGGAGGCCGAATAGTTTTCCTCCGCGCTGTAGTTTATTTGCGGCGACAGGGAAGCCCATGGCAGGCGGAACGCGTTTTCTATGTTCGCGGCGACGCGGCGCTTTGAGGCGGCTGAATCCCCAAACGAAAATTCTTTTTTAGTCGCGGAAAGCCATGTCGCAAAATAATTGTCGGTTTTAAGAATCTCTCCGCTGTTTTTCAAAAGCTTTTGCGAGGCTTCTGTCGAAACGTTAAGGGAGTAGCCAAAGGCGCCGCTAGCTAATTTTAGGGCCGCGGAGTTTTGCTCTTTGGTGTTAAGCGACCAAGCCGACGATTCGCTTTTGGCCGTGGCTTTGAGCGAAAGGGGAGCGCCCAGCGAATTAAAGTCCAGCGCGATTGAGTTTTCTTTTGCGGCGGCTTTTGAGTCCCTGTCAAAGTTGTATTCCTCGTTGAATGAAATCGTCTTGAATAAAGGCGAAGCGCTTTTTACCGAGTGGGCGGCGTTTGTTATAGCGTCTGAACTTTCGGCGGCCCTAGCGGCGCTCGCGCTTAAGGCGATTTTCGCTAAAGTCGCGCTCGCGCTTGCGTCAGCGCTTACGCTCCCTTTTGTCTTTCGGTATTTTTCAGTGTAAAAGGTTACGCTCTCTTGGCTTGATGCGTGAAGCTTTACGTCGCTTAAAATCGGAAAGCCGTTTTTGCTTTCGGCGAGAACGCCGTCCTTTTTCCAATCGACTGAATTTTTGTCTTGCGCAATAAAATGCGGCGATGTTTTTGAAAAATAAATTTCATCGATTTTCAGCGTTCCCGCCTTGTTCCAAGCGTCAGAGCTTTTTGTGTCAAACACAATCTTCGCGCGGCTGGGAACGACCGAGTTGTTTATTTGCAAATAAGCGTCCTCTTTTGCAAGCTCCGCGCCGTTTATGTAAATTTTGTTTTCCGACTTGTCAATCGACAAAAGCTTCCAGCCTGTGCCTTTAAAACGCTCAAGCGCCCTTCTTGAAATTTTGGCCAGTGCGGCGGTTTTTCCAGAGCCAAGAACGCTTTCGCTGTCGGTGTCCAATAAAAAAGTCAGGCCCGCCTCGCTTGGGTCGGAAGAAAGCGGCGCCGACAAGGCGTAGTCAAAGCAAAAGTACATGTTGATTTCGCCGTAGTCGCTGTGGTCAACTTCGTCAAAGTATTTGTAAATCGTTATGGAAGAGTCGTCGGGCGCGATGGATTCGTCGCTTGTCCACGCAATCTCCTGCGCGTAGTTTGCGCTTTTGTTGAACCTTGACGCGCCTGGATTTGATGTCCTTGACTGCGCCGTCGTGACGGTAAAGCATTTGTTTTGCGCCGTAAAAACGCCTTGCGCGGCAAGCTCGTATGGGCCAAAGCATACCGCGCCGCTTCCTGTCGCCAAACCGTCCGCGTTTAAGACAATTATTCGGGCGTTCTTGTTCTTTAAGCATTGCGCTCGGTCTGTGTCCTTAAGGGCGACTTGTATTTCATACCAATTGTTGGCTTTTCTCTGGTATTTCAACACGTCGATTGAGCTTCCGTCCGTAATGTCCCATGTTGGAATCGAGCCGACCGCTTCCGCCTCAAAATTCTCGTCGTCGCTGACTCCCAGCTGCAAGTAAATCTTTGACGGAAAATTGTCCGGCTTTTCCAAGAAAAAAGAAAAAGTCGAAGAGGAAGAAAGAGCTCCGCCGGCGATTGAAATTGCGTTCGCCGCCCATTCGTTTGGCCCGCTTCCCGTCCAAGACCATTCGACTGGAATCTTGTAGCCGGTTATGCTGCTGTCTGACGCGCCTTTTTGCGGCGGCCTTGAGGAATTCTTTTTTGGATCCAAGTCTATCGCGGACGAAAGCGCCTGCGAAGGGCGGGGATTCAGGCGGGGCGCGAAATTGTCGGGAAGCTTTTTTGCCGCGTTTTGGGCGTTGAAGTTTGTCTTGGCGGCGCTGTCGTCAAAGCTTAAAAGCTTGTAAAAGCCGGTCGTGTTTTTGTTTTCAACCGTTCCCGCGATTGTGTTTTGCGCTTTCCAATTGTCGTCCTGGTATTTCACGCGGCTGGCCAGCGTTCCGTAGCCAAAATAGCTTTTCTTAGCCTCCGCGTACTTTGTTGTCGGAGACAAAGTCCATCGGGTTGCCAATGAAGCGTCGCCCGAAAGTCTTGGCGTGAAATTGTAGTTAAAGCCCGCCGCCGCCGCCAGGGAGCCCGAATCGAATGTTTTAGAGTCCTCAAACCATACGATGTAAATTTTGTCGTTTCCCGACACGCTGGAAGAGAGCGTGACTTCCCCAGTCTCGGAATTGTATTTGGCTCCGGAATCCACGGCGCCGTTTTTATAGACGATGACCGTTCCGCTAATGGCGTCCGTTCCAATGTCAAAGCGCTTTACCGGACTGTAGTTCCTTGCGCGAAGGACAATGTCGTCGGTGTCTGAATAGCCCAAGTAAGTTCCCGGAGACGTCGCGCAAAATGGATAGCGAATCTCGGCTTCGGCGTAATCGCGCTTTGTTGAAAGCGTGTCGTAGACGTCCGCGTAAAAGCGCTTCTCGCCAAAAAAGTTTTCGTTTGTCAAAGAAAGGTCGTCGTCCGCTTGAATCGCGGCGTATCTTTCCTGCGCTTTTCCGCTTTGCGCGTGGACCAGCAAAAGCTCGTCAATCGCGTTGATTCCCAAATCGTATCTAAAGCACGCCGTGAACGGAGAAAATCCCGCCGGATGCTGGACAAACAAGACAGTCTTTGAGTCAAGCGTTCCAAAAAAGCCGCAGCCGTCAACCGACGCGGGAGCGGCGCCTGTTGGGTCCGCTACAGGAATTTGTCCGGCTTTTCCGCAGTATGAAAAACTCGCGACGTTTGGACAGAGTTCGGGGGAAGGGGAAACGTCCGTCAAGCCAAAAGCCTTTTGAACGTTTCCCAAAAAGCCGCTTCCGACGCCAGCGCTGGTGTTCGTTCCGTAGTTGCCCAATTGGACAAGGCAGCGGGAAGGAATTCCAGGGCTTGCGAAAGCTACCGCGACGGCGGGAAGAGCGCCGTTCTTTTTGGCCGCGCCCGCTGAAGGGCTTAAGACAAGCTCTTTCCTTGAAGGAACGGCAAGGTAGTCCGACGACGAAAGCTTTTTGTATTTGCGGCCGGCCGAATCCCTGTAGCTTCCGTTGAAGCTTTCGACATAAACGTCTTGAACCGCCGCGGCGACTTCGTAAGAAGGAAACACGAAAATCCGTCCAGTCAAAAACGAAGACTTTGCGTGGTTTGAGTCGTTGACTGAATTCTTTCCGTAGTAAGTTTTGTCGCGCGAAGAAAGCATGTCGTATCGCAAGGCCGCGTCCATCGTCCATTTTCCGTCAGGGTCGGCCAACTTGACGCTGGCGCCAGGCGCTTGGTTCTCGCCGCCGCCGATGCCGCGGCTGACGTCGTCAACGGAATAGCTTGTCGGAAAAACGATTTTCCTGTTCGCAACCCGCGCTTCCTTTAGGTAGCCGTCTCCGTTCTTGTAGCCCGCGGCGAACGTGTTCTTGTTGAATTCGTCGGCGAAGGCGGCTTCCAAGTACCAATGCTTGTTGACCATGAACCAAAGCGTCATGTCTACTTGCTGGATGAATACCGGCGTTCCAAAGGAAATGGAAAAGTCCTTTCCCCAGCCAAAAGTCGCGGTTATCGTTTGCTTAAGCTTTGCCGTCCAATAGCCTTGCGCGCTGAATTCAATCTTGTTGTCGCGAACGTCCCAATCCAAAAATTTTGTTCCGGGAGAAATTTTTTCGGGCGGCAAGTCCTTTCCAACAACCATAGGGCCCGAACCGCTTGCCTCAATTGTTTTTGTGTCGTCCGCGCAAACCTTGTTTGAAAAAAGCGCCGACAGAGCCAAGAGCGCGAAGGCTAGGGCAAGGCCCTTGCTATTGTGGCTTTCGCGCAAGGCCTTTGTGTCGCTTGACAAAAGCCGCGCCCTATGGATTTTTACGCCGGGATTTTTTTGCTCTATCTTTAGAATCGCCTTTTCAATCGTCTTACGCTTTTTTTCTCCAAAGTCAAAAAGCTCGTTTTGCTTGTCCTCGTCGGCGTCCGTAGTGTTGTTGATTGTGATTCCCAACAGGCGCACGGCGCGGCCTGTCTCCCATTTTGCCCTAAAGATTGAAGTCGCGCGCGAAAACAAGTCGTCGACGCTTGTAACATTTTGCGCCCTTGTGTTTTGCGCGCTGACGGTTGTAAAGTCGTCATAGCGTATTTTCACCGCGACCGTCTTTCCCGTAATGTTTTCGCGCAAAAGCCTGAACATAAGCTGCTCGGAAAGCGACAGAAGCGCGCGCTCGATTTGCTCCCATTCAGTCAAGTCGTATTCGTAAGTGCTTTCGATTCCAGCGGAATGGCTTTTTGCTTCCTCCAAAAAGCCGGGCGGCTCGATTCCGCGGACGACGTTATGCAAGAAGCTTGCTGTGGCGTTTCCAAAAACAGAAGCCAAAAGCTTTTCAGAATGCTTTCTAATGTCGCTTGTCGTGTTAAAGCCGGCCGCCCGCATTCGTTCAAGGGTCTTGGCTCCGATTCCCCAAACTTTTTCAAGCGGAAGCGAAAGCATGAACTCCTCTTCTTTTCCAGGGGGGACGGCGTAAAGGCCGTCGGGCTTTTTTAGTCCGCTTGAAATTTTGGCGATGTAGTTTGTCGTCGCGATTCCGACAGAAACAGTAAGGCCCGTCCGCTCATAAACCTCGCGCTTTAATTTCTTTGCGCATTCAATCGCGTCTCCAAAAAGGCGCTCTGTTCCAGTCATGTCCAAAAAGGCTTCGTCAATGGAAATCTGGCGGACGTCTGGAGAGAACTCTCCGAATATCGACATGATTTTTTCAGAATATTCGCCGTAAAGCTTGTAGTCGCCCCGCGTGTAAATTCCGTCCGGGCATAGTTCCACCGCGCGCGCCAAAGGCATCGCCGAATGGACTCCGTACTTTCTAGCCTCGTAGCTTGCGGTGGAAACGACCGCGCGCCTGTCGCCCGGAAGCCCGCCGACAATCACAGGCTTTCCGCGCCATTCGGGATGGACAAGCTGCTCCACGGAAGCGAAAAAAGCGTCAAGGTCAACGTGAAAAAAGCATTTTTTTCCGTCAAAGCTCATTTGCCGCCGTCCGCATGTTTATTTGCTCTCCGCGCGCCTCAAAAACGAGCGTTTCGCAAAAGTATCTTGGCCTTTGGCTTTCACGGTCCAAATAGTAGGCGTTGATTATTATGTCTTGGTCCGAGCTGGAGTCGGGAGTGTACATAACGGTAAGTTTTTTCGGCGGATTGTCTGGCAAAAGGAATTCGGTCGACTTTTCGGTCGAGACAGTGTCATAGACAGAAAAGTAAACCGGATTCGCGCTTTTTCCGTTCACTACGACAGAAAAGCGCTCCGCGTCCTCGCTTGAAGAAATTTCAACGCGCCTGATTTTTCCGCCGTAGTATTCGGTGTCATAAACCTGCGCCTCCGTCCTTTCTATTTTTTCGGAATTAAAGACGCGGGCCTTTACGCGCGACGGCTCGACCTTAGAAAAGAAAATCCTGTTCAACGAAAAAATCACAATGAAAGAAAAAAGCGAAAGACCCGCGAAACACGCGGCGCTAGTTACAATGTAGCCCGTTATCTTTTGGCTTTGGTTTTTCGCCTTTATGTTCAGCCTTGCCAAAATTCTAAGCCAAAGCAAGTTAAAGGGAACCAATGCGAAGGCAAGCGTAAGGTTTTGCCAAAAACCGCAGAAAATCAACTTGTAAATCGTTTGGCCGTCGGCGAAAATCAAGATTGTGTAAAGAATCGGAAGGTAGGGCGTTATGAAAAGCGCGATGAAAATGAAAATCGACAGGCGGCTCTTGAAGGCTCGCGACAAGGCCAATATCAAGTATTCAATCGCGAACAAGTAAAAAAGACTGATGTCAAAAAGACTGAAAATGAAAATGTTCAAAATCGCGCTTATCGACAAAATGTATTCGTAATGGTAAGTGGACAAATGCGAGTGCCGGCCCAGCTCCAGCGGATAAATCGTCGAGACAATGAAAAAGGCGGGCGCGAGCTTTATGACAAAAAGAATCATCGGGTTCCTGACTCCCGCGCTTTGGAAAAGCCGGGCCGCTCCCTGCCCAAGGTAAAACGAAAGGGCGACGACAAGGGCTGTCAAAAGAATCAAATAGTTTGACCTAAGCGCCCGCCGTTTTATGACGACCAAGCGCTTTGTGCGGCGCCTAAAGATAAAGGCAAAGTCGGCCAGGATGAACATTGTCAGCGCGATGAAAACCATTATGCTGTAGATGATGTTTTTTTCCTCAAGCCAATGCCGCTTTGAAAAGATTTTAAATGGAATGTAGTGCTGGCTCCATTCATCCGCCTTTTGAATGTCTATCGAAGAAAAGAAATCCTTTATTGAATTCAGTTGGCTCCGCTCCTCTTCGTCGCTTTTTAAAAGCCGCAGGGCGATTGCTGGAAGCTCCCTGCTTAGGAAGGAAGAAAGGGCGCTGTCGTTCCTCAAAAGGTTTTTGCTGTATAGCGAAAGGAAGATTCCGCCGGAAATGGAGTAGGGGCACGAATTCCTTTCCAAACTGTCGCACAAGAGCCTGCAATAGTAGAAGGGCGAAATCTTTCCGCCAGAGCCAGGAATCACATGGCTTTTGTGGCGGGCGTCAAAAGACAAGAGAAATGCCGCCGCGTTTTGAATTCCTTCCACGCTTTTGCAAAAGACTTCCGAGCCGGACATCTTTTCGTTTCCAGCGATGTTTTGCCTGTCGCCCGCGGTAAGGACAACCTTGATGTTGTACGGAAAAGACGCCGCGTTAAAATAGTTTATCAACTCGATTATAAAGAAGCGGTTTTCGTAAGCGTCTTCTTGCGGCGCCATGAAAAAAATCGTCCAATCGCTTTTTTCGCTGGCGGGAAAATCCAAAGTGATGTTGTAGGGAAAATCAGTGAACAGCGCCGAGGACAGCGGGACTTTTGTGGAAGAAAAGCCCGCCTTTTTTAAGAAGGCCGTTGTCGCGTCTGAAAGCGCCATGCCTTTAAGCTCTTGCGAAAAAAGCTTTTGGGGCGCGAAAGTTCCTAGAAAGAATAAATAAAAAAAGAGAAGGCAAAACGTTTTTTTTAAAGGAACTTTTAAATGATGCATTTTAAACATTATACCATATAATGCCCTTAACTTTCAATGGCAAAAAAACACTTGCAAAACGGAAGAAAATATTGTAAACTTAAAAAATGTTCAGGGCGCTTGGAAATTTCTTAATACTCTTGACTTTAATCGGAATGCTCGCTCCGCCCTCAATCGGGCTTGCGATTTTCTATCCATTCTGCCATCCGCTTTGCTACATGTTCTCCGACTACATTGTGAACGTTTGCGCCCGCAGGCTTTTTGTCATTTTGCGCGTTTACAAAAAATTCCGCCTGTCGTTCAGCAAGGACAATTTTGAAAAGCTGCCCGGCCAGTTCATCGTTTTGTCAAACCACCAAAGCCTTTTGGACATTCCTATTTACATGAATTTCTTTCCCGACCGCGACGTGCGCTTTGTTGCCAAGGACGCCTTGAGCAAAAGCTGGATTCCGATGGTGGCTCCGATGCTAAAGTCGCACGGCCACTGCTTTATCCCCAGAAAGGGCGGAACCTCGTTGGTCATGCATAGAATCGATTCCTTTTGCAAGCGCTGCCTTGACAACAAGTGGAATCCCGTCATTTTCCCGGAGGGAACAAGGAGCAAGGACGGCAGCTTGGGAAAATTCTACAGCGCGGGCTTTAGAAGAATCTCCGACGCCACAAAACTTCCTGTCGCCGTTTGCGTCGTGGACGACGGCTACAAAATCAACGACATCCGGCACGTCATGGAAAACATGCACAACATAAACTACCGCGTAAAGCTTTTAAAGGTTTTTCCCGCGCCTAAAACAAAGGAAGAGCAGGTGGAGCTTTTGGACCAAGCCCGCGCCCTTATGCAGGAACAGCTGGACAAGTGGAGAAGCGGCGCCGAAGCCTAAGAAGCGCCAAACGCCTTTTTTAGGACAAAAAAACAGGACATAAAAAAAAGCCGCTCCATTCGAGCGGCTTTTGTCTTACTTGAAATCCTTAGGACGTCTTTCAACGCGCTTGCACTTTGAGCACTCGGCTACGTTCTTAAGCCTTCCGTTTTCCAACTTTGTCTTCATGATGATTTCGCCGCCGCAATCGGGGCACATGAACTTTTGCGTGGCAACAGTAGTACGAGAGTTTTTACTTGCTCCGGCCATTGTATTCCTCCAAAATTATTTTCAATTAAGTTTTTCTATTTTATTGAAAAAGTTAAATTGTGTCAAGACAAAAAGAGGCGCGCGGCGAAAAATAATTATGGCGGCGATTTAGGGGCTGGAGGCGGAACGGCCGCTTTTTGTTTTTACGCTAGTTGACACAATTTCGCATTATAGTGTATATTTTTCATAGATTTTCAAAACAATTCAAGGATATTTCAAAAATGGACGAAGAAATTTTAACTATCGAAGAAGTCGCCAAATACTTGCGCGTTTCAGAAAGAACTGTATACGATTGGGCGCAAAAGGGCGAAATTCCCGCCGGAAAAATCGGAACGGTTTGGCGCTTTAAAAAGTCAGAGATTGAAAAATGGGTCAACGAGCGCCTTTCTTCCGGCAGCCGCCTTTCTTCGCCAAAAATGGCCGTTCAAGTAAAGAACATTCTTTCCACGGACAGAGTGATTTTCATAAAGCAAAGCTCAAAGCGCGACGCTTTGATAGAGCTTTCGTCTGCGCTTAGCAAGGCCCCGCAAGTCAAATTCGCCAAGGAGCTTGAGACTGAAATCCTAAAGCGCGAAGAGCTTATGTCAACCGCAATCGGCCGCGGCATAGCGATTCCGCACGCGCGTCTTTCAAGCGTAACCGACTTGGTTATGGCGGTGGGAATTTGCAAGACTCCAATCCAGGACTTCCAGACCCTTGACGACCAGCCCATACAGCTTTTGATTATGATCGCCGCGGCCTACAACCAGCACTCATACTACTTGCAGACTTTGTCACACCTTAGCGCAAAGCTTAAGGACAACGCCTTGCGCGACGCGCTTTTGTCCGCCCAAAGCGCCGACGAAGCCTACAAGCTTTTGGTCTCGTGACAAGCGGGCGGCGGCCGCAAGAACGCGGTGACTCCGCTCGAAATAATAATTTTTGCCTTGCAAACGAAAACACGAGCGGCTTAGGGCAAGTCCACGCTAATCCAGTTCTTTGTCTCTGACTGCTCTTTTGCCACAAGCCCCATGTCAACCGGCGCCGTGGTTTCGCACAAAAGATAGTTTGTTCCGTCAACCATAATCCGCGCGCCCGGATAGGGCAAGTCCACGCCAAAAAGCGCGTGCGAGTAAACGCCCGAAACGAACAATTCCGTCTTGACGCCGTAATGCTCCATCAAGACGCATAGCAAGAGCGCGCGGCTGTCGCAGTCCGAGCCCTTGTTTTGCAAGACGCTGGCCAAGTCGTTTAGGTCGCTTGCGTCCTGCTCGCGCTGGTAGCTAAAGTCCTGGACCCAGGCCAAAAGCTTTTTGCAAATTTCCAAGTTGGGGTTTTGGGGGTTCTTTGTAAGCGCGTCCACGCTGAGGGCCGCGTAAATCGCTTGGCTTGCCCCGTCCAAGCGGGAATAGGCTTCCCTAAAGACAAGGCGGTAGTAGCGCTGCCAAGCCTCTTTCCATTGCTTTTGCTTTGCGTAAAGGGTAAGCACGCTGAATTCCCGGTCTATGACAAAGCGGCCCGATTCTTGGGCTTGCGAGGGAATGCTTGCGTAAAGCTCCTTTCCGTCGATTTTAATCTTTACGTTTTGGCTGTCTCCGGAATTAAAGGCGTAGCTTGTGATTGGGCCGGGAAGCCTAAAGTCCTTTTTTCCAACGCAAAGGGAGTCGACCGCGCTCAAAATGAACTGCTGGCAGTCGTCGGCGACGTTCTTGTCGGCGTAGCAAAGGACCACAAGGTGGACGGGCTTTTGCTCGGTGGTGACGGAAATTCCCCAGCCGGCTTGGGCGGTCGGGTTTCCCGGAAGCTGGAAGGAATACTGCGCGACAGAGGCATGCCGGCCGTTCCACAAAAAGCCGTCGATTTCGCCGTCCGCGCCAATCTTGTTCAGCGTGTCCTCCATGGCCAAGTCGCTTCGCTCGTAAAGGTCCGCGCCAAACATCTTTATCGCCGCGCGGACTTTCATGAACTCGTGCTCAAGGTAAAAAGAAAGGCCGTCGTCGGACGCCTCCTTTAGGACAAAGCCCTCGGGCAAGTCAAGGTTCCAGCCGTAGTATGAGGAGGAATAGAATTCCGCGAAGGAAAGAAGCGGAGCGAAAAGCAAGAATAAAGAGGCCGCGCAAAGCTTAAAAAATTTCATAGACCGTCCTTGAAAAATATTCATATATTATATATCATTTTTGACAAAATGAAAAGCGAAACTTTTATACCGGTCGTCTACGAGGACGACGAGATAATTTTAGTGAACAAAAAAAGCGGACTGGCAAGCCAGGGCGGAGCCGGAGTGGGCCGCAGCGTTGACACAGACCTTGCGGAACAAATCGGCCAAAAGGTTTTCCTTTGCCACCGGCTTGACAAGGACACCAGCGGCCTTTTGCTTTGCGCAAAGAGTTCCGCCGCGGCCAACAAGTGGTCGCGCCTGGTCGGCGAAAAGTCGGTTAAAAAGGAATACCTTGCCCTTTGCTTTGGAACTCCCAAAAGCCCAAGCGGAAAGATAACGCTTCCGATAAAGGAAAAGGGGCAAAGCAAGAGCGCCATGACCCTTTACGAGCGCGAAAAGCTTCCTGATTTTTTGGAGGAGGAGGCAAAGGCTTCCAGGCTGGACGTTTGCCTTATGCGCTTGACGCTGGCCACAGGCCGCACGCACCAAATCCGCATACACTTGGCTCAAAGCGGCCTTCCGATAATCGGCGACGACAAGTACGGAGACTTTGGCCTTAACAAGGCGGCCAAGCGCGACATGGGGCTAAAGCGCCTTTGCCTTTGCGCCTTTAGGCTGACATTGCCGCTTTCAACAGGCCAAAGGGCTTTTGAAATTCAGCCCGACTTTTTGCCGGAATAGAACGGATTGGACTCTTCATTGACAATTTTGATGGGGGGATGTATAATAATAGAAGAATCAAAAAAAAAGTTTGAGGGAGGAACTATGAAAAAAGTTTTCGCGGCCGTTTTCTTTATGGCCGCTTCTTTCGTCATTCATGCGCAAAGCATGGAATCAATCAGCCAAATAGTGGAAAGCCCAGCCATAAACTACGGCCAGGCCGCCTATCTTGCCTTGACATATTCGGGCGGCATTGACGAGGGCGCGACGGAAAGCGAAGCCCTTTACGAAGCCGTGAAAAAGGATTGGATAAAAAGCGGCGCGTCTGACGTTGGCCAAATAAGGCTTGGCGAGCTTTGCGCTCTTTACGCCAAGGCCGCGGGAATCAAGGGCGGCCTTTTTTGCAGGCTGACAAAAAATTCAGCGCGCTATTCATTTAAGGAATTCAAGGCCTTGGGGCTTTTGGACAAGGCCGCCGATCCATCGATGACGGTTTCGGGCCAGAACGCGCTAAGCCTTTTTAATTCCTGCATACAAGCGGCGGAGGGCTCAAAATGAAAATCGCTGTCAACGCAAAGAAAACACTGCTTGCCGCCGCGCTTTTCTGCTCGGCTTTGGCCCTTTCGTTCCCCTTGGACTTTGGCGGCTCTATCGCAAACTTCACCAGAGTAAAGGGAAACAATTTCTCTAACCTTAAGCTGGACCAGGTGAACGACCTTTTGGCCTGGATAAAGGTTCCGCTTAACAAGGACGGCTCATCCTATTTCGCCGCGCAGGCGCTTTACGAATTTGAACATGACGCCTTTGTCGAAAAGACCTACAACCGCGTGGACATAAACTTGGCCAAGTATGTCGGCGCCTGGAACGTCGCCGGCTCTCCGCTCACAGTCAGCGCGGGCCGCTTTTTCTACACCGACCTTTCGGGCCTTGTGATGAAGCAAAACTGCGACGGCGTCAACGCAAGCGTCGAGTTTCCGCGCGTCGTCGTTTCGGCCTACGCCGGCTTCACGGGCCTTTTGAATTCCGGCACGGTGAAAATTTTAAACCACAAGAACGACCCCTACGAGTACAAGACCGACAAGGTCTACCAAGTTTGCGAGCGCTATGTCGTCGCTTCTGTCGGAGCCAGCGTTCCAAACCTCTTTTCGACGCAAACCCTTTCGGGCCAGTTTTTGGCGGCTGTCAAAACTTCGGGAAAGGCGTTCAACCGCCTTTACGCCACGCTGGACATGACAGGCCCGATTTACAAGACCGTATACTACGACGCCTCCAGCACGCTGGGCTTGCAAAGCTTTGACGGCGGCTCTTTTGAGGCGACAAACTTGACCCGCGCCGAAGTCAAGTGGTACGCGCCCTTCAAGGACTTGACGGTGGGCGCGGGCGCGGTCTACGCTTCAGGCGACAAGGACGGAAAGAACGCCTTTACGGGCTTCACAAAAATCGACTCTTGCTTTTCTATGAAAGAGCCGCAATACACAAGCCTTTTCAAGGCCTACGCCTCCGCGTCAATCAAGCCTTTGCCATTCCTTTTGGCGCGCTCGGGAGCCGGCCTTGTCTTTAACTTTGCGAAGAACTCTGGAGGCTTCCAAGGCTTTGAGTGGAATGTCGGCGCGGACTATCAAATCGTAAGCGACGCCTGCGTTGGGGCCTCGTTCCAGCAGTACATAGACAAGGACGACAGCGATTCCAGCAAGGTCCAGATTTCGCTTAACGCAAGCCTGTCGTTCTAAGAGGGGGAGTTTTATGAAGAGGATTTTATTTTCAATCATTCTTTCTTTCGCGGCCGTTTGCCTCTTTGCCTACGACGCGGAGGTTTTGTCAATTCAGGGAAAGGCACAATACAGCTTAAACGGAACAAGCTGGACGCCGCTTTCTGTTGGAGCCAAGATAGGGCAGGGAGCCACAATCCAGACGGCCTTCAAGAGCGCCCTAAAGCTTAAGTTCAAGGGCTCGGTCGTGGACCTAGGCCCTATGACCCGCGTAAAGCTTGACGAGCTTTCGGAAAGCCCCGCCAAGGACAACGCCGTGGTCAGCATGAAAATCGGAACTTTGACTTCAAACGTAAAAAAACTGGAAGACCGCCGCGCGGGCTTTACAATCAAGGGGCCTGCCGCGACCGCTTCTGTGCGCGGAACCATCGTGCGCGAGGAATGCGGCTACAACACGGACACAGTGACTGCCATAGAAAGCGTCACCGCCGTTTGGCCCACGTCAAAAGGCGAGGGAAGCGCGACTGAAATTTCGGACGATTCCAACAGCGCGGTGGCTGTAAGCGGAGGCCGCGCTGTTCCAGGAGCCTGCGCGCTTAACGAAGGCCAGTCCACAAGCGTGAACAAGCTGGAAGGCGCCAAAAAGCCTTTTGGCTACGCCAACGAAAGGGCCCTTTCAGCGCGGCCTTTCAACATCGCGCTTGACGAGGCCGTGGGCATGAACGCCATCAGCGCAAGCGAGTTCGCGCCGGCTGGCGGAGCGTTTGCAGGCGGGGCCGGCGGAAGTCCCGCTCCGACGACAGGAACGATTATCGTTAACGTAACGGTGGGAGGAAATTAACCATGAAAAAGAGCGTAGCCTTTATCGCGGCAGCGGCCTTTGCATTTTCTTTTTTGTCGCTTTCGCTTACGTCTTGCGACTCTTTTAACGGCGGACAAAATTTCGCCGCTGACGGAGCCATATGCGTCCGCCTTCCGGACCAAAGCCAATTGGCCGGCCAAGCCGCCGCCGAAAAGCTTTCTGGCTCGGTAAGTTCAGACGGAACCTTGAACGGCGCGAGCGTCGACTCATTCAAGGTGACGGTAAGGAATGTCGCGCTAAAAACAGAAACAAGCCAAACAGTCGCCCCTGGCTCGATTGTAACGATAGACAAGCTTTCCGAGGGAAGCTACGACGTGGCTGTCTTTGGCTATGGAGCGGACAGCCAAGCCAATCCGTCTTATTACGGAAACGCCCGCGCCGTCGCGGTGACGGCCGGAAAAACCTCGACGGCCAATGTCGTCCTTTCGCGCTTGACCGAGCGGCCGGGCGTAAGCTTTGCTTTTTCCGCAGTGGACTTGCAATACGCGTTCCTAACTTATTCCTGCGACGAAATGGGTAAAAGCGGAGAGGTCTTTTACTCCTTTACGACTCCTGGCGGAACGGATCTTGTAAAGCCCCCGATGCCAGTCTTTATGGAGCCTGGCTATAACTACAAGGTTAAGGTCGTGTTTTACGGAATGAGCAGTGAAGCCAAATACATTTGCTCGGCCGAAGGCGTTGTCCCCGCAAGCGGAGGCCTTGTCTCGGGAAGCGCGAGCGATGTTGACAAAGGCTTTGTTCCGTGGACTAACTACACAGCCCCATTGCTTTTGGGAAACAGCCCAGCCGATTACTTTAAGGATAATGTGTCGTTCTCTTTGGAAGGGGAAAGCGTTCCCGCAGAGGATGTTTCATTCCACGCGATAAACGACAAGGCCTGCGGCTTTACAGTTCCATTTATCGCAAGCTACCAAGAATACTCTTGCCTTCTTATGCCGAGCGTCGTCCACCCAGTCACCGCGCCAAATGTCAGCGTTGCAGACATGCAGGTTCCAAAAGGCGAGACAAAAGAAGTCGCGGTCTCCTACAATCCGCCGGCTCCTGTAAATTGGCCCGTTTTGGGGCAGCTTCCAGACACCCAAAACGGCTTTACTTCCTACGGAGTCACAGGCTATGATTCGGACACTTGGCAAGGCGAAGCGGATTGCCCACAGTCTTACTCAAACTACATAAAGGCAAGCGACGACAAAAAATCAATAATTGGAATCGACGTAAGCCCCAGCCCCTGTCCCTGCGTCTGGACTGTAAGCGTAACTCACGGCGCCCATGGCCAGATGAACGATACGTCAGCGTCCGCCAATTTCAACGTCTCCTGCGTCGAGGCCGCTTCGTCAGGCGGCGGGGGAGGAAGCGTGAATTATCCGCCAGACCCGAATTGGTTCAGCTTCCAAAGCACACCGGAAGTATTGCCGGAAGGAACACAAGGCGCCGCAGAGGTTATCTATAATAATGTTTCTAATGGAACTAGACTTTTATATCCTGCGCCAACCCCGCGTTATGTAAAGTTCGGAAACTATCCAAGAACTCATAAAGCCGCTTCCGTTAATATAGACGAATCTGTATATCAGACAATGGGTAATTTTACCTATTATAAAGGTGATGACAATAACTGGTATGCAAAGTTTCAGGTAAAGAAGAACTCAAGTACCACTTATTATAATAATGGTACAGATACTATTGAAGCTACTAGTAATTATGCGTATTTCAAGTTGGAACCTATAACCTGGCGTGTTCTTACAACAAATTACAAAGGAACTGGCAAGGCCCTCCTTGTTACAGACGAAGCTCTGCCGGGATACTTTGATTATGCCAATTCGCCTGGTCACAAGGCATTTGCATTTGTGTATAATTCTGACTATAGCACTCCAAATAGAACCTATAGGCGTAAAGACAATTTATAAGAATAACTACCAGTATTCCAACGCCCGGGCTTGGTTGAACGGTTTGGACGGAAGCGGCTATGGTCAACAGAATTGGACTGATAAAGGCTTTATAAACAGCGCATTTACGGAAGCCGGACGTATGAAAATTGCCGAGACTGATGTAGATAACAGCGCTCAATCATGTTACCAAACATTTGAAGTGGCAGGAACTACTTATAATAATTATTTGTCAGACAATACTACAGATAAAGTATTTATTCTAAGCGTGAACGAGATAACAAATCCTTTGTATGGATTCTATGAACCCTCTAATCAGTATAACTCGCGCTGTTACATTCCAACGGATCTAGCTTTAGCATCAAATGCGCAAGTTACTTATAATCCTACTACTATAGCCTGTTGTTATTGCTATCTGAGAAGCCCTGGTAGTAGTGATACAGGATTACAGTCTTGCGGACAAGACGGTGCAATTGGAGACCTTGCTGCTTCCGCTTATGACGATTATAGCAATTATTTCGCTCCCGCAATTTGTGTAGATTTAAGCGGCGCTGTAGGCGCTCAAATTGGAAAAGTTGGAGAAGGAAATGCCGCCGCAGATAGTCAAGGACTTCTTCCCGGCAAGTTTACTGTAAATGCAAGCGGAAAGCAGGTTAAGTTCAGCCAGAGCAACCTTTGGAAAAACATTTCAACTTCTACAGAATACCACTTTGTTTCTCAGCAGTATTATTACAGTCAAAGAAATAAAAATCGTGAATCTACTGGCTATTTTAAATATAACCATGATTTGTTTGAATATATGGATGTAACAGCGATTTCAGGTATAAGCATTGCAGAAAGTGATATTACTAATTGGCGTTTGCTTACCGCAGATGAATGGCAGTATCTCTTTGAAGGTCGCACTAATGCCGCAAGTAAATTTGGTGTGGCAAGGATTAATAACTTTAACTATAGCAAATCTGAATACATGACAGGATTTATTCTTTTGCCAGACAGTTGGACCGCTCCTGCAGGAATCTCGTTTACACCTGGCTGGATGGCAGCTGGCGCTAATTTCCCTACAGATGTTAATAATACTTATGATTCCTGGGATTGGAAAAAAATGGAAGAGGCCGGCGCTGTTTTCCTGCCAGCAGGAGGTTATTTATATACGCAAGGTAGTACTATCGATTATTATTGTAGTCAAAAATATGGAGGACGATATTGGAATGGGTCTGATTCTGATCATGTTGCAAGCATAGATGGAGATGGTTTAACTCCTAATTATACTAATTCTTCTCCTTATTATCCAATTAAGTACGCATCCATCCGCCTTGTAGTGGACGCAAACTAGGCTAGTTTAGGGCTTGCGCGAGCAATCGCGCGCTTGCGGCGGTAGTTCCATCTTGGACTGCCGCCAATTTTTTTTATCCGCATGTCGCGCAATAATGGCCGTCAACTAGCGCCGGCGCTTTTGGGCTTGCCGCCGTTTATGGCCGTAAGCCTGCAATGTTTTGCTTATCCAACAACGTGACGGAAACGCCACGTTGTTTTTTTTTATGTGGGCGGGGAATTAGTTTGCGGGGGAGGGGTGGTTTAACGCTTCAAGAACTTTGTCCAATGGAGCGCCCATCTTTTCCGCCGCGACTTCGGGTAAAGCGTTGTAATCTCTAATCAGCGTAAGAGCGTTTTCAATGGCTTTTTCTTGGATGCCTTCTTCCTTGGCTTCGGTCATAATGTCAAAATCGTGCAAATTCATATTGGCGAACTCCTTTCTGAATTTTTCGTTTTCCTTGACTTTTGCCACGAACTCGGAAAGACGCTTGGAAAAGTCGTCCTCGCCAGGCTCGTCGGTCTGGATAAAGCGCAAGAGCGCTCGGACTTTTGGATCTTCCACGCTCTTGTAAGCGCTTGCATTGTATACCACTTTTAAGGTTTTGTCATCCAAATTCACCGAATTGTTTTCGGCGCAAATGTTTTGGAATGTGTAACGGGGCAAGCCGTAGCCGCGTTTGTTGTCGTCCTGGAAGGGGTCGAACTTGCAAATGAACAGGATGTAGCTTTCCTTTAGCTTGGTGTAAGGCTGTCCTTTCATAAGACAGTCGCAGTCAACCATCGATTGGTAGTAGCGCATTCTTTTTCCCAAAGCCTTTTGCGGGTAGGACTGCAGCTCCACGTCTATAACCTTGTTCTCGTCCTTTAGATACACGTCAAGCCGCACGCCATGTGAAGTGTAGTAGGGCTCGATAGCCTTTTCCAATTCCGGATACTCCACTTGCTTGACGCGGACGCCCAAAAGGCGCTCCACCAGCTCCGCCGAAATCTGCGGGTCCTTCATAACGGTCTGAAACATTCCGTCGTCCGCGAACGTTAGTTCGTCAAAAGATTTTCGTTTCATAAAATCTCCTTATAGCTGCTAGCGCGGTTGTTCGAGCGAGCGTTGGCCGCTATACAATAAGGTACGAATTTTTTATCGAAAGTTTTGCAAATTTTCGGGAAATTTCGTAAAAAAAATGCGCGCAACGTCTCCGGCATCCTCCGCCAGCGCTTGCTGCTAGTTGAACATTCCCCCCAAATTCATTATAATATTTCAACTTAAATTTATAGGGGAAAGATGATGAAACGCAGACTCGTGACCTCGGCCTTGCCGTATGTAAATAACATTCCACACTTAGGAAACTTGATTCAAATGCTCAGCGCGGACGTTTACGCGCGCTTTTGCCGAAGCCGGGGATACGACACCCTTTATGTTTGCGGAACAGACGAATACGGAACCGCAACCGAGACAAAGGCGCTGGAGGAAAAAAAGACTCCGCGCGAGCTTTGCGACTACTACTTTAAGGAACACACAAAAATCTACGACTGGTTCCACATCGACTTTGACATTTTTGGCCGCACTTCGAATCCTGAATGCACCGAGCGCACGCAAGAGCTTTACAAGGACTTGGAAAAGAACGGCTACATCGTTGAAAAAACAAACACCCAGCTTTACTGCCCCAAGTGCCAGCGCTTTTTGGCCGACCGCTACGTTCACGGCGTTTGCCCCAAGTGCGGAAGCGACAAGGCGCGCGGAGACCAGTGCGACGATTGCGGAAGTCTTCTTGACCCGATTGAACTAAAGGAGCCAAAGTGCTCAACTTGCGGCGCGACCCCCGAGCCAAAAGAGACCAAGCATCTTTACATAAACCTTCCGGCCATCAGCCAAAAGCTCAACGACTGGATGGAAAAAGCTAGCGCCGAAGGAAAGTGGAGCGACAACGCGATAAACATCACAAAGGCATGGATTCGCGACGGCCTAAACGAGCGCGCGATTACCCGCGACTTAAAGTGGGGCATTCCCGTTCCGCGCGAAGGCTACGAGAACAAGGTCTTCTACGTTTGGTTCAACGCTCCGATCGGCTACATCTCAATCACCCAGCAGCTTGCGAACGAGCTTAAGGCGGCAGGAAAAGATTCCTTTGACTGGCAGTCTTGGTGGCAGCCCAAGGACAAGGACGTGGAATTGTTCCAGTTCATCGGAAAGGACAACATTCCATTCCACACGGTGATTTTCCCTTGCACGCTTTTGGGAAGCGGCCGCGACTGGACAAAGCTTTACCACATGAGCTCGACTGAATACTTGAATTACGAGGACGGAAAGTTCTCAAAGAGCCGCGGAGTCGGTGTCTTTGGAAGCGACGCGATAGAGACAGGAATTCCAGCCGACGCTTGGCGCTTTTACATTTTCTACAACAGGCCCGAAAAACAAGACTTCCAGTTCACTTGGAAGGACTTCCAGGAAAAGCTTAACTCGGAGCTTGTCGGCAATTTGGGAAACCTCGTCAACCGAACGCTCTTGTTCGTAAACAAGTACTACGAGGGAAAAATTCCTTCCGCGCCCGTCGACGAGGAATTGTGGGCCAAGGTCCGAGCGCTTGAAGAAAAAATCACCGACAACATGGAATGGGCCAACCTTAAGGACGCCTTCCGCCAAATGTTCGAAATCGCGGACATTTGCAACAAGGCTTTCCAAGCGGCGGAACCTTGGAAGGCGCGGAACGACGACCCCGCCAAGGCCGAAAAGCTCATTCACAACCTTTGCTACGTAATCAAAGACTTGATGATTATGGCCCACGCCTTTATGCCCCAGTACACGCAAAAAGTCATGGGCTATTTTGGAAAGACCATAAAGGAAAGCCGCATAGGCCAGCCCACGCTTCAAGGCTTGGACTGGTCCGACTTGGGCAAAATGGAAGGCTTGGACTCTCTTGGCCCGACAGAGATTTACTTCACTCCGATGGACAAAAAGACGATGGAAGCCTTTAGGGAAAAATTCTCAGGAAGCCAAAAGGAACGAAAGGAAGGCGAACAAAAGAAAGAAAAAGCCAAAAAGGCCGCCAAAGAAGAGCCCGCTCCCTTGCCGCCCGCCGAGCAGCCCGCGCACTTTAACAAAAACATCGAGCTTCGCGTGGCAAAAATCCTTAAGGTTGACAACAACCCCGATGGCGACAAATTATATGTCGAGACCATGGACGACGGAAGCGGAACAGAGCGCGTAGTCCAGTCCGGCCTTCGCCAATACCTTAAGCCCGAGGACTTGATTGGAAAGAACATAATTTTGGCGGCCAACTTGGCTCCCCGAAAAATGCGCGGAATCGAAAGCCACGGAATGCTCCTCGCCGCCGACTACAAGGACGCCGACGGAAAGGATTGCGTAGAAGTTTTGACCGCGCCTTGGGCCAAGCCCGGCGACCCCGTCATTTTGGAAGGCGCCGACCCGGCCTTTAAAAAGCCCGACGTAATCGACATCGACACTTTCTGCGCGGTCGAAATCAAGACCGTAAACAAGAGCGTCCAAATCGGCGGCGTGAACCTTGTCGTTGGCGGAAAGGCCGTCACTACAGAATTTACGGTTAACGGAGACATTCACTAATTGTCCTGCGCCACTGTTCAAAAGCTGGAATTTTCCCCAAGCGGAAACGAAGGCTCTTTTTTGCAAACTCCCTTTTGGGGCCTCTTTAAGTCGCGCCACGGCTGGAAATTGATCCGAGCCCGCGCGTCTTTTGGCGCGGAAGAAAACCGTTCGAAAGCCAAAGAAGGCGCGGCTAAAGAAAACGCTTTGAAAGCCCAAGAGGCGGGCGGCTTTGACTTTTCGATTTTGGTCCGCTCTTTCGCGCGCGGCTTTTTTAGCCTGGCCTACGTTCCGCTTTTTCCGAGCGAAAAAGCCTTTAAGTTTTTGCAAGCCCAAGAGGGCGGCAAGGCGAACGACAGCGCCAGCGCGAATGAGGGCGGCGTAGCGAACGACAGCGACGGCTCGAACGAGGGCGGCTTGTCGGACGACAGCGCCGGCTCGAACGAGGGCGGCGAAACTAATTCTAGCGCCGGCTCGAACGAGGGCGGCAAGGCGAACGACGCGGCCGCGCCCAGCCCAAAAGTTTTTTGCGCCGCGCTTGACCAATTGGCGGCCGCGTTAAAGGCTCTTTTGCCGGCCAACACGATTTGCGTCCGCTTTGACCCGCAAGTTGAATTTCCTGAGCCCGACGAGCGCGACGAGTTTAACCAAAGCGTTAAAGCCGCGGCAAAAAAAGGCCGCTTTTTGTGCAAAAAAAACGCGGTGGACATCCAGCCGCCCGACACGACGCAAGTTGACTTGACGCGGACCGAAGAAGAAATTTTAGCCGGAATGAAGAACAAGTGGAGATACAACGTAAACCTTGCCAAAAGGAAGGGCGTTCAAATCCAAAAAATATCTGGAAACAGTCTCAACTTGTCTGATTTTGTAGACATTTTTTACGATTTGTACAAGGAAACAAGTGCTCGAGACGGCATCGCGATGCATGCAAAGGCCTATTACAAGGACTTGCTTGAGCTTTCGGCTCAAGAGGCGCAAAAAGGAAGCGACGTTCCTCAAGTCAACCTTTACGTCGCAAGCCACGAAGGCGACAAGTTGGGCGCGATAATGACGCTTTTTTCAAAGACCGAAAGCGTTTACCTTTACGGCTGTTCCTCCAACAAAAAAAGAAATTTAATGCCAAACTTCCTCTTGCAGTGGACGGCGATGAGCGACGCCAAGGCTTACGGAAGCTGCTATTACGACATGTACGGAATGCCGCCGACCGACGATCCCAGCCACCCGATGCATGGCCTTTATCTATTCAAGACCGGCTTTGGCGGGAGGAACGTTCACCGCGCCGGTAGCTATGACGTTCCGCTAAAAGGAATATACAAGCTTTGCGTTCTTGCGGAAGGCGCCAGGGCTTTTTGGCATAAAAAAATATTGAAGAAAATTCGCGGACGGTAAAATATGAACATGGAATGCTTTATTTTGGGCTGCGGCGGAATGATGCCGCTTCCGTACAGGCACTTGACTAGCGCCCTTTTGAGGCGCGACGGAGACCTCTTTTTGTTTGACGGAGGCGAGGGAACGCAAGTGTCGCTGCGCCGCCTTAACCTTAAGTGGAAAAAAATCAACGCGATTTTTGTAAGCCACACGCACGCCGACCATGTCACCGGCCTTCCTGGAATCATGATGCTTAGCGCGCAGGTTGAACGGAGCGAGCCCCTTTACATTTACGGCCCGCCAAAAATCGCCGAGTACATCGAGACCAGCCGAAAAGTTTTGGACATGTACATAAACTATCCTGTAGTCGTGAAGGAAATCACCGCGCCTTGCGTCGTCCACAAGGAAAAGGATTTTCAAGTCAGGGCTTTTCCGCTTGACCACACAAAGGTTTGCGTAGGCTACACGCTGGAGGAATTTGACAGGCCCGGAGAATTCAATCCGCAGGCCGCGATCAACTTAAAAGTTCCGCGGGGCGCGCTTTGGTCAAAATTGCAGAACGGGCATGAAGTGACCGCTACAGACGGAACTATTGTAAGACCAGAGCAAGTTCTTGGCCCGTCAAGAAAAGGCCGCAAGTTCAGCTACGTGACCGACACCCTTTACCTTGACTCAATCGCCAAGGAAGTAAAAGGAAGCGACCTCCTTCTTTGCGAGGGAATGTTCGAGGACGCGCTCCTTGACCAAGCCAAAGAAAAAAAGCACATGACCGCAAAGCAGGCCGCCACAATCGCCCGCGACGCGCAAGCAAAGAAAATGGCCATGATTCACTACAGCCCTCGCTACACCGACAAGGAGCTTTCCGTTTTGGAAAGCGAGGCTAGGGAAGTCTACCCGGACGCGATTTTAGGCCGCGACCGAATGCGCTTTGAAATTCCCTACGAAGACTAGCGGAGCGTTTTATGGTTCGCGCTCTTTCTTTTTCAAAGACATATTCAAAAAAATCTAAGGCGGCCTGCGCCGATGTCACGTTGTCCGCCGAGCGCGGAAAGATAACCGTCCTTCTTGGCCCAAACGGCGCCGGAAAAAGCACGCTCTTAAAGGCCTTTTGCGCCCAGCATTACGCGACAAGCGGCAAGGTTCTTGCGGAACGGAGCGACGGCGCCATTTTTGACGCGGCCGAAAGCCCGGAAGAAGTCAAGGCCATGACAGGCTTTGTAAGCGAAGTTCCCGCGCTCTATGACGACTGGACCGTCATCGAGTTTTTGGAAATGGCCGCCGCCTTGCGACTTGCGGAGAATGATTACAAGGCCAAAACTTCGGCCGGAATAAAAACTGATTGCAAGGCCAAAACTGAGGCCGCGCCACAAGCCCAAGACGCTTCGAAAAAAAAAGAGACTGATGGCAAAACAAAAACTGCGGCCGCCCCATGCGCTTTGGCCGCCCAAAAAGCCGCGCGCCTTTGCAAGCTGGACTCTGTCTTAAATCAAAAAATATCTTCGCTAAGCCACGGCTACAAGCAGCGCGTGAACTTCGCGCAGGCGCTCGTCTCAGACCCTCAAATTTTAATCCTTGACGAGCCGGCCACAGGCCTTGACCCGGAACAAATTCGCGAAATGCGAAAGCTTGTCCAAGGCCTAAAAAAGAGCCGCGCGGTGATTTTTTCCACCCACATAATCCAAGAGGCCGCGTCTCTTTCCGACAAAATTTACATCATAAAAGACGGCCGCGTCGCGGCCAGCGGAAGCCCGTCCGATCTTATAAAGAAAAGCGGCTCCAAAAATTTGGAAGACGCCTACATGTTCTTTGTCTCCGACCCGCGCGGCTCAAGCAATTCTGGTCTTGCCGCCGCGCCAGGCGCTGAAACAGTCCGCAAGATCCAAAGCGCGGCCTCCGATTGCGGCATGTCAAACGATTCGGTCGCCTCGACCGATTCCCACGCCTCAACCGTTTCCACGGCTGTAAACGCGGCGGCCGTTTCCCACCCGGTCAATGCCTTTTGGGGCTTGGTGAAAAAAGAGCTTTTTTCATGCGCGATAAATCCATTTTATTGGATCGCAGCCCTTGTGTTCGAGCTTTTTTCCGCGTCCGCCTTCTTTTTTGGAAGCCGCTTTTTTGTCCAGGGCTTTGGAAGCTCTTCAATGGCGCCGTTCTTTTTAACGATGCCCTATGTTCTTTCCGTGATTTTGCCGGCTTTGTGCATGAACATAAAGGACCGCGCCTTTGACCAAACGCTTCCATTTGGCGAATTTGAAAAAGCCGCCGCGCGCCTTTTTTCCGCCCTCATTGCGGCAAGCGCCTTTTTGCTTCCAACGCTTTTCGTTCCGCTTTGCGTCTCGCTTTTTGGAAGCGTTGATTTTGGAGCCACAACCGTTTCGTATTTTGGCCTTTTGTTTTACGCGGCGGCGGCCATTTCGTTTTGCGTTTTTTTGTCGGGCCTTTTTAAAAGCCGGGCCGCTTATTTTTCATTCGCGGTGTTGGCGCTTTCGGCCTTGAACCTTGTCCATTCCGCCTTGAATTTCGTTCAGCTTGGAGATTTTCTTTCTGAAGCCTTGCGCTCGATAAGCTTTGCCTGGCGCTTTGACTCCGCCTCAAAGGGAATCCTTGACAGCCGGGACTTTTCGTTTTTCGCGCTGGCGGCGCTTTTCTTTTTGGCTTTTTCGGCCTTTGTTTCAGAGCGCGAAAAGGGAAAAAAATATTTTTCCAAAAAAAACGCGCTTCGATCTTGGACGGTGATTTTTCTCTTTGTTTTCTTGGCGCTGGACTCGTCAAGAATCTACACGCGGGTTGACTTTAGCGCGGGGAAAATTTACTCTCCGTCCGAGCGGACAAAAAGTCTTTTGGAAGCGGCGCAGGAAAAGGTTAGGGTGACTTACTTGCGTTCCTCAAATTTAATAAGGCTTTATCCGCAAGTCAGGGATGTGGGCGACTTCTTGCGCTCTCTTTCCCATTCTTGCAAAAACTTTTCGTATTCAGAGCTTGACGCGCAAAGCGCCGCTGCAAAAAAAATCTTGGACGGCCTAGACGTTCAGCCCTTGCAAATACAAAGGCAGGACGGCGACTCGCTCGAGTATGTCAACGCGTACTCAGCCGTTATAATCGACTACATGGACAAAAGCCTCTGCGTTCCGGCCGCCTTTTCGACGTTCGGCCTTGAATACGACTTGAATTTGCGCTTGGACTTCTTGATAAAACAAAAAAGCCGCCGCGCCTATATACTTTGCGGAAACGGCATGAGCCTAAAAAAAGACTACAAGAGCGCCGTTGACTGGCTTAACTTGGAAGGCTTTGAGACAATTGAATTAGACGCAAGCGATTTGCCTTTTGCTGCATTGGACAAAACAATTCCTTTGGCGCTCTTTGGAACGAATGATTTGAGCCAGGAAGAAGCGGCGGCGATTTTTAGCTTTGCGAACGGCGGAGGCCGCCTTCTTGCGATGGCAAGCCCATACACAGTCAATGTAAACGGAGACTGGTCATTAAAAAAGAACAAGCTTGATTATATGCTGCCGCTTTTGGAAATGGAGGGCGTATCGTTTTCCGAATCCTTGGCGGCCGACCTTTCTTGCGTCCGCGCGAACTTTTATTCATCCGATAAAAAAGGCGATGCGGGCGGAAATGCCTCTGCCGAAAACAAGTCGGTCAACTATCCGCTTTGGATAAACCTTTTGCCGCAAGAAGGCGCTCCATACGGCGCAAACGTTTTTTGGGCCAGCCCCCTTTCGTTGGACAAGGCGAAAGCCGAGCCTCTTTTGATTTCAAGCCCCGCCTCTTGGCGCTTTTTGCCCGACAAGAAAAATCCCGGTTTGCTCTTTGACACAAATCCCTTTACCGTTCCAAAGACCGCGATCGCCGATCCCTTGGTTCAAAAAGAAGAAAGCGTTCTTGCCGCCCGGACTTTGGACAAAAAAATAATCGTAATAAGCGGCGACTTGTTCGCAAACGATTTGCTTTTGTCGCTTAGCGGCGGAGAGACCGGCGACTTTAGGAATTTTAACTATTTGACGACAAGCCTTTTGGAATTGTCGGGCGAAAGCGACATGGCCGCGCTAAAGAACAAGGGAGCAGCGGACTTTTCCTTGTGGAAGATTAGTGAAAGCCGCGAATGGCAGTCGGCTAAAAATCTTTCGCTTTTGTTGAACTTTGCCGCGCTTCCTTTGGCTCTTTTGTTTTTAATGGCGGCTTTTTTTTCAAGGAGAAAGGTTTTTAAATGAAAGCAAAATTTTTTTCGCAAATAAAAAAATTCCGCCTTCAAATTTTGTTGGCCTTTTTGGCGGCGCTTTATTTTCTTTCCGCTCCAAGAAGCGAAAAGTCTTTTACCACCGCTCTTTTAAATCCCAAGCATAAGGTTCAAAAAATCGTTCTTGGAAATCTTGAGCAAGGAAAGCTTGTCCTTCAAAAAAGCGGTTCTTTTTGGCTGGGGCAAAAAAATGTCGCGGACGGTAAAGCCCTTTTCTTTGCAAGCGATTCGGCTTTGGTTGAAAGCTTTTTGTCAGTCTTAAAAAGGCTTTCGACAGTTTACGAAGTCTCGAACACAATAAATTTAAAGGCTTACGGCTTGGAAAAGGGCGGAGCCTTTTTCCTTGGCTTTTACGATGAAATGGGCAAGGACATCTTGACTCTGCATTTTGGAAGCGTTGATTCCCAGCGCCGCCTTTATTTTTTTGTTCCCAAGCGGAACAAAATTTTTTCGATTGATTCGGAAGCCTTGGCGCCTTACTTAAGCGCAAGCGAAAATCTTTGGGCGAGCGCTGAAATTTTTCCCAAAGACATAGTGGGAAGCGACAAAAAATACCGGCGCGGAAAACTTGCGACGATGGGAAAGCAGCCGCTTTTAGCGGACGGCATTAATTGGACTGGAGCGCTTGAAAAAGACTATGACCCAGGCGACGGAAACATTTACCGCGCCTTCTTTTTGCCCAAGACAGACGGCGACTATTACTATCGTTTTGAAGCCCAGCCCAGCGTCCAGCGCCTCGGCGAAGAAAAGGAGGCGCTAAAAAAAATAAACGCCGTCTTTAACGTCAGCGCTTGGACTTTTGAGCGCGTCATGGAGCAGGAATAGTTCTCTTTTGCCAAAATCATTTTCCCAGCAAAAAAAGGGCGGCCGCGTTATAGGCCAAATGCGCGATGAAGGGCGGCCAAACGCTTTTTGACTTGGCGTAAGAAAGCCTTAAAACGATTCCCGCGGCCATAGCGTTAAAAAGCGCCAGCGTTCCTTGGTACCTGTGCGCGAACGCGAACAATAAAACCGCGGCCGCCTCCGCCAGCCAAAAAAGCGCGGCATTTTTATTTGCCCGCGCGATTATTCCAAACGCTTTTGGCAAATAAAGGCGGTAAAGGCATTCTTCGTAAAAGGCGCTTGAGCAAAGGGTAAAAGCGCAAACAAGGAATTCAAGGAAGGTGGACGGAAGAATCACGTTCCCTGATGGTTGGGCCTTTAGCGCGATGGCGGCAAGCTCAAAAAGCGAGGCGCAAATGGCAAGGCTTCCAAAGGTTAAAAAGAAAGTTCCGCTAAAATCCGCCAGCGTCCAAAAGCGCGCTCTTTTGAGATCGCTTTGTCTTTGCGGATTGTTTTTTTTCTGCAAATGTTCCTGTAAATACAAAAAAAGAGCCAAAAGAAGGCTTGGAATTATGAAAAAGTTGAATTTTGAGAAGTCAATCGCCAAATCGCTTGAATGGTTGACAAAAATGGGAGGAAAAACAAAAATCAACAATATTAAAGAAAACTGTAGAAAAAATTTAAAATTTGTCATATAATGTAAGTAATATAATTTGTTTTTAGCATTTATACAAGTTAGAGGATTTTTGTGTCTGTAATTATTGTTGCTTTAGGCGTTTTGGTTTTGCTCTTGGCGATTTGGCTTTTAAAGACCTTTTCGACAAAGATTAATTTTTTTACGGCTGGCCTTGACCAAAAATTTACTTTGGGCGAAATCTCGATTTTGTGGAAGCTGGCCAAGATTGTCGACTTGGAGGAGCCGGAAACCCTTTTTGTCTCGACCAACGCGCTGTCCCGCTGCATCTCAAACCTTATAGAAAGCTCCAAGCGAGATGGAACCGAAAACCAGCTGGAGACGCAAAATTTTTTGGCCAAACTTTACAAGTTTAGGACAAAGATTGAGCTGGCCTCCGAAAACAAAAGGGGCTTGGAATCCAGCCGCGCGCTTTCAAACGGCCAAAAGCTCCGCCTTATATTAAAGGGAAGCGGTGTTTTCGCCTCGCGCATTTTGAACAATTCGCGCGACTTGATTATCACGATTCCAATTCAGGACGGAAGAATAAAAATCCCGCCGGAGGATTGGAAGGACAAGCAAATCAGCGTCTACCTTTGGCGCAAGGGCGACGCGGGCTATGTCTTTGACACAAAGGTTTTGGCCGCGGGAATTTTTTTGGGGCAGAACGTTCTTTACGTGGCGCATTCCAACAACCTCTTTCGCGCGCAAAAGCGAAAGTCGATTCGCACTGAATGCCACATTCCAGCCCAGCTTTACATCATAAAGGAAGCCGTAACGGAATTTTCGCAAGTTGAGACCGCGCCCGGCTTTAAGTGCTTTTTGGAAGACATAAGCTCCGACGGCGCCTTGATTCGCGTTGGCGGAAAGGGCGTCAACAACATTCAGGTAAAGCTGCAGTTTGAGATTGACGACATGCTCATCCTTATGTATTGTCTTGTCCGCTCGGTTGAATACAACGCTTCCTCAAACCAAAGCCGCCTGCACTTGGAATGCCTTCACATAGAGCCGGCGATGCGAAACGCGATTTTGTCATTTGTCTACAAGGTGCTGCCTGAGGAACAAAAGAACGCCGAGGTCGCTTTGGCCCAGCTTGAGGACGAGCAAAAGGCGGACGACAAAAAGGAGGCGGAGGCCAATCCCGCGCCCGGCGGCTCGGAAAATGAAAGCGGGAGCGACGAGATAAAGCCTGTTACCGAAAGCCTTGAAAAGAGTTATAGTATAGAGATACCTACTGCGATAGACCCCGAATTTCTTGATGGAGGATCGGAAAAATGACTGAATACACAAAGAAAACGCTCGCTTTTTGCGCCCTGGCGCTTGCGGCCCTTTTTTCTTACGCGCAAAGCGCTTCTCCCGCAAAAGAGGAAATAAAATTCGCCAAAGGAAACATAAACGACAAGATTGCGGCCGTAAAAAGCTCTGGCGACAGCGCGCTTGCCAAAAAGGCCGTTGACTTTGTCGTCGAGAACGCTTTGCTTTTAAAGGGCGACCGCGATTTGGCGGGCCTAGCTGTGGCGGGAATCCTTTCGTATCCGGTTGAGGAAAGCAAAAAAAATCCACAAGCGGTATTGCAGGACTTTTCCGACGTTTTTTACGGCGTGGACGACGTAAACGTCCGCGTTAGCGTTTTGGAAAAAATCGCCGCGATTTATGCCCAAAGGGAAGACTCCGATTGGACCGCCTTTGTAAACGGCTACTTGTCGCAAAAGCTCGCGGCGGGCGGCTCGGCGGACGAAACGGTAAAAAAGTCCATTTCCACGCTTGGAGTGGTCGGAAACGGATCGTCCTTCAACATTTTGTACTCGATATTGCGCCAGCCAGTTTGGTCTGAGCTTGACGCCGACGTTTCATCCGCGTTGGCCAAAATTTCCGACAAGTCGCTAAACGAAATATTTGACGCGATTGACAAGGCTGAGTTAGTTGAATTAAAACAACTAACTAAAATTTTTGTAAAAAACAGCGAAATTTCCGCCGCTTTAAGGGCGGAAATTGCTGAAAAATCTTTAAACAGGTCTATGATAATAGAGGGGGCTTCTTCGAATTCCCAAGACTTGGCTCTTTTCCAATTGGAACTGCTCCAAGTGTTGGCGGACAACAAGTGGACCCGCGCCGGCGACTTGGCGAAAAAGTATTTTATCGTCGCTAAGACCGCCTACAATGGAAAATATTTGAACAGCCAGCAGTGGACCCAGGCTATCTCTTGCGTGGAAGCCTTGGCCTCGCGCGCGGCGGTTCTTCCGTTCACTGAGTATTTGGACCAAATGAACAAGGCGCAGGAAGCGGGCAATTCCCCCGACAAGACAGTGGTTCTTGCCATCATCAATGCGCTAGCCGAGCTAGGCGACAAGTCCTCGTTTGACTCATTGCTTTATGTAACGTATGTGAAAGATTATCCAGAGGAGGTTGCCGCCGCGGCTCGTAACGCGCTTACGAGACTAAAATGGTAGACGCCTTTAAAAACAATTTTCTCGTTTTTCCAGCTTTGGCTATCGCCGCTCTTTTGTATTTTGCCCTTCCAGTAAGAGAACAAAAGAGCGCGTTTTTTTTATTCGACAGCCATGAAGCGCGCCTTGTGGAATGCCGCCTTTTGTCCGCTCCAGTAAAGGTTGGAACAAAGAAAAAGTCATACATGGCAAAAGCCTCTGTTTTAGGCGCGATCGGCAAGAGGGGCTTCGCTTCGTCAGCGTTCGGCGAGGCGATTTTCTTCCTCCCGCTTGAGCTATGCGAAATTTACCAGCCCGGAAAGCTTTATTCGGCTTGGCGCGGGCAAAAGGTTGACTTTTTGCTTGACAAGGGCGGGCGCGTTCTTTTTGAGGTTGAGGAAGGCTCAAGCGGCGATTCTTTCAATGTCCGTTCAATCGTTTCTTGCGGCTACGAATGCTCTTTTTGGGGAAGCGTCCAAAAATTCAGGGCCCTTTGCCGCCTTCATTTCACGCGCCTTATGTACGCGTGGGGAGGGGCAGGCGGACTCTTGCTGGCCCTGCTTACTGGCTCAAGGGCTTATTTGGAGGAGGAGAGCGCCGCCGCTTTTAGACTGGCCGGCCTTAGCCACATTCTTGCCTTAAGCGGAATGCACTTGTCCCTGTTTGGCTCGCTAGCCTTCGCGATTGGCAAAAAGTCTTTTGGAAAAAAAGCCGCTCCTTTTTTTGAGCTTTTTGCGGCGCTGGCGTTTGTTTGGTTTGCCGGAAGGTCTCCGTCCCTGTTCAGGGCGCTCTTGTGCTCGGCGGCGGCGATTTTATTCGGCCTTTTAAGGGTTCCCGTAAAAAGCGCGCTAAATCTTTTGGCCCTTGTATTCATCGTTCACGTTTCCATTTTTCCGGATGAAATGTTTGAGCTTTCATTCATGCTTTCCTACGGGGCGCTTGCAGGAATTTTAGCTTTCAATGAATTTGTGTCAAAGCCCTTGCTCGCCGCGCTTCCGTCGGGCGCGGGAAAATCCTTGGGCCAGTCGATAGGCGCGCAAGCGATGACATTTCCGATTTGCGCGCGTTTTTTTGGCTCTGTCGCGCCCGGAGCGATTGTTTCAAGCGCCATTGTCGCGCCCCTTGTTTTGCTTTTTGTTTACGCGGGCTTGGCGGCAATAATCTTGTCCTTGCTTTTTCCGTCCTTCGCTCCTTTTTGCGGCGGCCTTCTAAAAGCCTTTTACGCGGCGATAAAGGGCGCGGTTCTCTTTTTTGCAAGGATTCCTTGCTTAAAGATTTAAGGCGCGGTATAATATTAAAAATGAACATTATTCCTGACTACAATTCGCCCGCCTCCCTAAGCGCCTTCCTTGAAGAAAAAGGAATGGCCATGCAAAAAAAGTTTGGGCAAAATTTTTTGATTAACCAAGACGCCCGAAAGAGGATCGCGGCGGCTTTGGGAATTCAAAAGGGCGAAAGCGTTTGGGAAGTAGGGCCCGGCCTTGGCGCTATGACAAAAGAGCTGCTGGACCTAGGCGCGAAAGTGACCGTTTTTGAGATTGACAGGGGCTTTGCCGCCGCCTTGCAGGAATTTTACGCGGAAGAAATCCAGTCCGGAGCTTTAGAGCTCGTTCAAGGAGACGTCTTAAAAACCTGGCGGCCCCGCCTGGAAAAAGCCAGACAAGAGGGAGTCCGACAAGAAGCGGCTGGCCAAGAATCGGCCGGTGTCCCCAAATATTTTTTTGGAAACCTTCCTTACAACATCGCCGCCGCCTTGATCGCCGACACGATAGAGGCGGGCGTTCGCTTTGAAAAGTGCGCCTTTACGGTCCAAAAGGAAGTCGCGCAAAGAATGGCGGCCAAGGAGTCAAGCGAAGACTACTCAAGCTTTTCTGTCCTTTGCCAATGGGCCTACGACGTTAAGACGATTTGCGACCTTGGCCGCGCGAATTTTTGGCCGCGTCCAAACGTTGAGTCGCGCGCGGTTTTATTCAGCAAAAAGGCGGATTTTCCCTCCTGCCAAGACCAAAAGCTTTTTGTCAAAATGCAAAGGGCGCTTTTTGCAAGCAGGCGAAAAACCGTAAAGAACAATTTGACGAAATTTTTATCCTCCTATAATCATGGCGGCGCTTTGGACGCCGACAAAGTTTTGGAAAAAGCCGGCATTGACGACAATGTCAGGGCCGAAGCCTTAAGCGTAAGCCAAATTTTGCGCTTGTCAGACGCAATCAATTTTTTTATAATGCAATCATGTCAATAAAAGAAAATTTAATAAACATAAAAAGCAAGCTTCCCAAAGCCGTCCGCCTTGTAGCCGTCAGCAAGTTCCATAGCGCCGACGAAGTCGCGCAGGCGATTCAAGCCGGACAAACAGTCTTTGGCGAAAACCGCGTTCAAGAGGCGGCCGCCAAATTTGACGAAGTGAAAAAATCATTTCCAAACGCAAGCCTTAGAATAATCGGCCAGCTTCAGCGCAACAAGGTCAAGGAGGCCGTCCGAATCGCCGACGCGATTGACTCTGTTGACCGCCTTGAATTGCTGGACGAAATAGAAAAGCAGGCCGCCAGGATAGACAAGAAAATCCAAGTCCTCTTTGAGTTCCATACCGGAGAAGAGTCAAAGTCCGGCTTTGAGGACAAGGGCCAAATCGTCGAGGCCCTAAATCGAATGGCGGCCGGCGCTTATCCCCACATAGAGCCCAAAGGCTTTATGACGATGGCGCCATTTACCGACGACAAGGACTTGGTTCGCGCCTCTTTTAAAAAACTAAGGGCCCTGCGCGACGAATGCGCGGCCGCATTCCCCGGCATGGACTTGTCTGAGCTGTCGATGGGAATGTCGGGCGACTGGCAAATCGCGGTGGAGGAAGGCTCAACGATGGTTCGAATAGGAACGGCCATTTTCGGCGAGCGCGATTATTCCCAAGCTAAAAAGGTATAGAAGGCTTTGAAAAAGTTTTGGGCGGCCTTTTTGGCCTTTTTGCTTGCATTGAACTTCTCCTCATTCGCGGACGATTTGACGATTTCGGACGCGGAGCCTTACAACACAAAGGTGATTCCGCAATGGGTAAAGGACGTCAGGCGCGGCGAGATAATCACCTTGGGCTCTTGGCCTTTCACGACGCTTTTGGTTTCGCTTTCTTACTCAATGGGAATGTTCGCCATTCACAATTGGGACAGTTCGTATTTTAGGAATCCATTCTCTTCAAGCGGCGACGGTTATTCATACAAGGAGATAAGGAACATTTTGCTTGTTTCCGCCGGCGTTAGCGTGGGAATCGGAATAACGGACTTAATCGTGAACATTGTCAAGCGCGAGAACGCGAAGAAAAAACGGAACGCCGAACAGCTTAAAAACATCACGATTACGCCGCTTGATTCCGGACAAGACAGGCTTTTTATCTTTGACGGAAGCAAGCGGGAATACATTTTTGGGGATTTGGAAAGTGCCGTTTTTTAGCGCCAAGGTTCCGGACTCTTTTGAGGGAACGGAGCGCCTTGACAAGTACATCGCGTCCTTGCCAAACGCCTTCAACCGTTCCAAGCTAAAGAGCGGCGTCCACGAAATTTTAATCAATTCCCAAAAGGCCAAGCTTTCAAGCAAAGTGCGTTCCGGCGACCAAATCGACATTCAATGGGAAGACAACATTCCCGACAATATCGAGCCGGAAGACATTCCGCTTAAAATCATTTTTGAAAACGACGACGTGACCGTAGTGAACAAAGAGCAGGGAATGGTGACGCACCCCGCGGCTGGAAACTGGTCTGGCACTTTGGTCAACGCGCTCTTGCGCCACTGGGGAAGGGAGGCGCTTTCGCAAATAAAGGAAGGAGACGCCTCAGAAATTTTGGCTCGGCGCAGGCCCGGCATTGTCCACCGCCTGGACAAGGATACAAGCGGAATCATAATCACGGCCAAAAACCGCGACAGCGAGGAATGGCTTCAAACGCAGTTCCAAACGCGCTCCCTTACAAAGGAATACATTTTGATTGTCCGCGGCTGTCCTCCAAAAAAAGACGGCGTCGTTGACACTTACTTGACGCGCGACAGCGCGGACAGAAAAAGATTCAAGGCTGTCGCTTTGGACTCCGGCCCCTGCGCCGGAAAGCGAGCGGTCACTTTATACCATGTCGTTTCGGTCTACTCAAACTATTCTCTTGTCCGCGTCCGCCTTCTTACCGGAAGAACACATCAAATCCGCGTCCACATGAAATTCTTGGGCTGCCCGATTTTAGGCGACGCGGTTTATTCCAAAAAGGACAATTTTTTTCCAAACGAAAATCTCATGCTGCACTCGCGCCTATTAAAGATACGGCTTCCCGGCCAAAAACATTATTCAGTTTTCAAGGCCGCCGTTCCCGAGCGCTTTAAGCGTGTCATAAAGGCGCTAAAAAAAGAATGGCCGCGCGCCTACGCCTCGGACGGAATCAAGGCGGCGGAAAAAAATCTTTCGCGCGGCGAAGAAGGCGGCGGCGAATGAGCGGCTTGGACTTTTTGAATGGCCAAAATAGCGGCGCGATAAAAATAATCCACGAGCCAAGCGCGGCCGAGCCTTTTGTTGTCCTTGAAAAGCCGGCGGGCCTGCCCAGCGCGCCGCTTGTCAAAGGAGAGCCTTCGGCCCTTACAGAATGCGGCCGCCTCTTTCCGCAAGCGCTGAATGTAAGGGGAAAAAAAACGGTGGAGGGCGGCCTCTTGCATAGGATTGACACGGCCACAAGCGGCTTGCTCTTGATTTCGACAAGCCAGGATTTTTACGATCATATTTGGGCCGCCCAAGAAAAAGGCCTTTTTGCAAAGGGCTACCGCGCCGAATGCGACATTGACGGCCAGAACGCCGCCGCCCTTGGAGGCTTTCCCAAAACGCCCGTAAATCCCGCTTTGTTGAATGATTTGCCTAGCTTGCGCGGCTTGAAAATAGTCTCGCTTTTTAGGCCTTTTGGAAAAGGAAAAAAAGAGTCGCGGCCTGTTTCGCCTCCGGCCGCGCTTCTTGGGCTTGCAAGCGATTCTGGAGCCGCGCTTTCTGGGCTTGCAAATGATTCCGGGTTAAGCGGCCGCGCCGCGCTAAAAAAAGTTTCCAGCGTCCGCCTTTATTCAACGCGGATTCTAAGCGCTTCCTCTTTGGAAGGCGGAGCGCTTGTCGAATGCCAAATCACGCAAGGCTTCAGGCACCAGGTCCGAGCGCACTTGGCATGGCTTGGCCTTCCTGTAAAGGGCGACGCGCTTTATAACGCGAACAAACGCCGAGCGCTAAACGGAGTTTTTGAAGAACCGATGCGCTTTTACGCCGTGTCGCTTGAGTTTCCCGACTTGTTTTCCAACAAAGCCTATCGCTTTTCGCTTTAGCGCCATCCTTTTGCGCGCAAGATGATTTCGTCCGAACGCTGGAAAAATTGGTTTGCCGCGCGGCTATCTTCCAAAGCCACCAAAGCGAATTTCCCTAATAGCCGGCCTCCATCCAAAATTTCAAGCGAGCCGCATTCCTGGCCAAAGTCAATTTTACCGAACAAAAATTTTGGCGAGACAACGCGGACAGTCGGCACGGCGCTTGCCGGCACGGGCAGCGCGGCCTTTTCTTTTAGGGCTAGGCGGACAAAGGTCCTTTCGGAGCCGTATAGGGGAACGATGAATTCCGTCTGGCCAAAGGCGGCCGCGTCAAAGCTCCTGAAATTTTTGTAGGCCCATTCATGCAAGGCCGTTCCGTCACGGCAGCGGCCCATGTCGCCTTCGCGCATGTTGCTTCCAGGCCCCTTCATCGTAACCGAAATCCAACGCTCCTCTCCGCGCCTTGTCGTAAGCGCCAGGTTGTAGCCGCTTTCTATTATGTGGCCGGTCTTGATTCCGTCGCAGCCCGGCAAAACGTCCAAAAGCTTGTTTGTGTTCTCAAAGTCAATTGGCGTCCAAATTTCCTCGGGGATTCCTTTTGAAAAGTCTTGCCGCGGCCGGCCCTTTTGTTCCGGCGGAAGGTTTTGTTCCTTTGGATAAACAAAATTTTTTATCGAGTGGAATTTTTTTAGCGCGTCGGGATATTCGTATATGTAGGAACGGCAAAAGGCCGCCATTTCGCGCGGCGTGGTCAAATTGTTTTCGGAATAGCCCGAAGACTCGACGATGACAGTTTTCTTTAGCCCAAGCGAGCGCGAAAGCTCGTTTGCTTCCTTGATGAAATTATCCATCGAGCCAAACAGGCTTAGCGCAAGCGCCATCGCCGCGTCGTTTCCGCTAGCCACGCTAAGGCCGCATAAAAGTTCCTCCAGCGTGACGATTTGCCCCTTTCCCAAAAACATAAGGGAGCTTTGCGGAGGGGCGTTGGAAGCCCAAGACTCTGGCCCAAGGGGAATCGTTTGTCCAAGCGAAGCCTTGCCGCCTTTCACTTTTTCCAAGACCGAGCGCATCAAAAAAAGTTTTGTCATTGACGCGGGCGGAATTACTTCGTCGGCGTTTTTTTCGTAAAGGACAAAGCCTGTCTTTGCGTCAACCATAATCGCGGCTTCGGCCGACAGCGTAAAGCTTGCGGCTGGCGCTGCGTAGGGAAGGGCGCGCAAAAGCGCTTTCCGCTCCGGAAACATCTTGTCCAAAGCGGCTTCGGCCTTTGCCTTTTGGTCCGCCGGCAAAAGTTGCGCGCCTTGGACGGCCTTGTCTATCATCGCCGCGCGGCAAAGCAAAAAGGCCGCGAAGCTTATCGCCAAAAAAAGCGGCAAAAAAGCCGCGGCGTTTGTCAACTGTCTTTTTTTTGCGGAGCTCATGTTGATAATACTAGCATATTTCGCTTTTTTGCGCTATAATCCATTAATTCAATCAAAAAGGAGTTATTATGGCAGAAAGCAATTCCAGCGTCCTTATGCCCGGCGACAAGCCGCCTTTGGCAAAATGGATTCCGCTAAGCTTCCAGCATGTGTTCGCGATGTTCGGAGCCACAATCTTGGTTCCGATTCTAACAGGATTGAGCACATCAACAGCCTTGTTTACGGCCGGAACGGGAACGCTCTTGTACATTTTGATTACAGGAGCCAAGGTTCCGGCTTTTTTAGGCTCGTCGTTCGCTTTTATTCCGGCCTTGATCGCCGTCGGAAAGGAGTACGGAGTCCCGTACGCGATGGGCGGAGCGATTTTCGCGGGAATTTTCTACGCGATTGTCGCCCTTATCGTCCGCTTTGCCGGAAAGAAATGGATTGACGCGGCGCTTCCGCCAGTGGTCATCGGCTCGGTAATCATCGTAATCGGAATGTCGCTTGCCCCGACGGCTGTGAACGAAGCCTTTTACTTGAACAACGAATATTCTTTGGTCGCCCTAAGCATCGCCGCCGTGACGCTTGCCATCGCGGTTTTCGCGACGATTTTCCTAAAGGGCTTTTTCAACACGCTTTCAATTTTAATCGGCCTTGTCGGCGGCTATCTTTTCACCTTGATCATGGGCTGCTTTTTCCCGGCCTATCATTTGATTGACTTTTCTTCTGTCCAAGAAGCAAAATGGTTCGCGCTTCCGTTCTTGCAGTACGACGGCGCCGGCCGCGCCTTTTGGCAGGCTCCAAAGTTCAACCTTGTGGCGATTCTCACTTTTGTAATAGTTTCAATCTCCACAATTTGCGAGCACATGGGCGACACGCTCACGACAAGCAAGGTTGTCGGAACTGACTTTTACAAGGACCCGGGACTACACCGCACCTTACTTGGAGACGGCGTGGCGACCGCTTGGGCTGCCCTTTGGGGAGGCCCGCCGAACACGACTTACGGCGAAAACATCGGCGTCATGGCAATCACAAAGGTTTACTCTGTTTGGGTAATCGGAGGAGCCGCCGTCATCGCGGTAATCCTTTCGTTCTGCCAAAAATTCGGCGCGGTAATCCAGACAATTCCGACTCCGGTTTTGGGCGGAATCTGCACGCTCCTTTACGGCCTCATCGCTTCCAGCGGCCTTAGAACTTTGGTCGACGCCGGCGTTGACTACCAAGAAAAGCGCAACCTTACGATTTCTTCTGTCATCATGGTAATCGGAATCGGCGGCGGCGCCTTGACATTTATGGTAAAAAGCTTCAAGTTCTCGCTTGGCGGCGTCGCTTTGGCCACGGTCGTGGGAATCTTGCTCAACCTTATCATTCCCAAGAACAAAAGCGGCGAGCTTCAATAAGCTTTTTTAGCCAATGCTTTTATAGGGCTGTCCATCTTTGGACGGCCCTTTTTTTCCGGCTTTTTCAAGCGCGTAAGGAAAGTATATCAAGCCCGAAAAGACCGAGGCCGCGCTTCCAAAAAACATAAAGAAGGCCGCGTCCGCCGCGAACGAAAGGCCCGAAAGCATTACCGGAACGCTGGCCACAAGCGTAGTCGCGCACGAAGACAAGACGCTTTTTGAAAGCCGCCTTGCCGCAAGAAAGGCGCCGCGTTTTTCACCTGCCTTTCGCTCCGCCAATATGTACAAGGCGTTGTTCACGCTAAGGCCTGATATAAAGGCCATTCCGACCGCGTCGCCTAGCGTCAATGGCGAAAGCGAAACGCAGCGCAATAATAGGGGCAAAGAAAGGGAAATCGGAACATTAGCCAACACCAAAAGGGCTTCGAAAATCCTTTCGCTTTGGGCGGCCACAAGAAAGAATATCGCCGCCGCGCCCACCAAAAACGCCGCGAAAATTTTGGCGTAGCTTTCAGGCATTGACACGTATTCCTTTGGCCATGAAAAATAATATCCGTCAGGCAATTCGATTTTTTTTAGCGCGGCTTTTACGCTTTTAAACGCTTTTCCAGAATTCCCGGTCCGCGTTTCCACGGTAAAAAAGGCCGCCCGCTTTGAATCCTTTCTGAAAATTCTTTCGGGCCTTTTTTCCTTAGAAAAGTCAAAGAGGCTGTAAAGGGGAGCCTCTTTGAGGCAAAGTTTCTTCACGTCCTCTATCGACGCGCCATTTTCAAAGGCGAGCCGTCCGTTTCCAAGACGAGCGTCCGTTTGCAGGCCAAGCGCCCAAACCTTTAGCGCGACAGGGCCAAAGAGGTTCCAGCGCAAAAAATAAGAGGCGTCGCTCGCGCTTGCCGAGCGCTTCCTTAAAAGGTCTTTTTTAGGCCTTGCGACAAAAACGTCTTCGTCTTCCTTGAAGTTAAGGATGACTTGGCTATTTTCAAAAAGCGCGCCATTCTGTTCCTGCAAGGCCCGCGCGGCCTCTTTTGCGATTTTTTTGCAAAGCCCGGAATCTTCCCCCAAAACCGCGATTTGCATTTTTTGCGCCAAATTTCTTTTTGACGGAACTATGGGAGCGTAGAGAAAGCCTGAGCCGACGCTTTTTTCGCCTTGCAAAAACGCCAAGACTCTTTTTTTGTCTGAAGGGCTTTTAAGGATGATTTGGATTTCCGCCCGGCCTCTCTTAGCCTCGCTTTTAACATGCTTTACGCCCTTTTGCTCCGTCAATTTTTTTACCAGGCCGCCAATCTCCTTGTCAACAAGATCCATGCGCTTTTCCGGGGTAAATTCCGCTTGGGCGTAAATCGAAGCGTCCAAATCCATTGGCTGAAGGTTTTTTGGAAGCAAAACGAATAAAACAAAGGGCAAAAAGTATAAAATTTTAGACAAGTTAAGAAACTTTCTAAGCCTTCTGTCTGAAAAATCATACAAGTTAATAGGGTTTCTAGCCGCGTTCCTTCTTTTTGCTGTGTTTGAGAACGCGGGAAGAAAGACAAGAGCCAAGACGCACGAAAGGCCTATTGAGACAGCGCAAGCGATTGACATGGATTTTACGCCTGGAACAAGCGTTTCCAGCGCGGCCAGCGGCAAAATGGAGGCCGCCGTAGTAAGGGCGCAGGCAATCAAGGCTTTGGGCGAGGTTTGGCAGTCGTCAAGGACGTAAAGGGCCGCGTCGCACATAAGGCCCAAAGAAATCGTCAGACCGCTTATTGTGGCCGAGTCCAAGGGAATGTTCAAAGCCGAAAAGACCGCCGCCGTAAAAAGGCTGTCCGCGGCGCAAAAGGCTAGGGCTAAAGAAGTGGCCCTTTTTGACCTAAAGAAAAGCCAGACGGCAAACGTCAGCGCCCCCAAAGTTTCAAAAAAAGCGGCGGCTATCCTTTTTAGCGAATTTTCCTGCTCCAAGCCGTTGTCGTAAACAATCGTCCAGCCGCTTTTTCCGCCAAGCCTTTCCTTAATGATTTTACGGGCCTTTTTTGAGATGGCCATGTTCTTGCTTTCGTCGGAGCTTTTTAGGCTAAGGACAAGGCTTTCCTTGCCATTTACGCGGACAACGCTTTCTTTTCTTTGAAGGCCTTCCGACACCAGGCCCAATTTAAGCGGCCCTAGCGCCTTTTCCATGGCCTCTAGGCTTTCAATTTTTTCTTCGTAGTGAACATTATTTCCGTCCAAAAAGCCAGCCTGGTTTTCCCGAATCGTTTTAGCCAAGTCCCAGGGCAGGAGGCCTCGCTTGTCAAGAGCTTTATCGTCAAAGGCAATGTGAATCTCGCGGCCTTCGCCGCCAGAAAGCCGCGCCTGGCTCACGCCGTTGATTCCCTTTAGCTCTTGCAACAGTCGGCTTTTTATTTCCTCGTATGAAAAAGACCCTTTGTCAAAGGCCGCGCAAAAAACGAATTTTGAGTCTTGGGCCGCCGCGTAAATTCTAGGGTTTTGGACGTCTTTGGGAAGGCTTCTTTTTATTTCGTCCGCGGCGTCAGACACAAGGCTTAGGGCAGGCCGCTTTCCTTTTTCAAACACTAGGCTTGTCACGCAGTTGGACCTTTCGCAAACGGACGACGCCGCAAGCAAGCGGGGAAGCTTCGCCGCCTTTTCCTCAAAGGGAATCGCGACTTCTTTTTCCATTCTTTGCGCGTCCATGCCGAACCATTCAAATTCAACCGTATAATATTCTTTAGCGCTTGGAGCCGCCCTTGACAAGCGGATATTCTTTATGGAATACAAGGACAAAAGTGTCATGGCAAAAAGAACGAAGGCGGCTTTTTTTTTGCTGCTAAAAATCATTTGCCTCTCCAATAAAGCATGTTCGGCGTCATAATCAACACGGCCGCGGCTGACATTGCCAAGCCCCCCGCCACCGCAAGAGACAATGAACTCTGGGGATTTGTTTGAAGCGGGTCAAAGGCGAAGGGCAAAAGAGAGGCGATGGAGGTGGCGCTTGTTATGAAAACCGTTGACGTTTTTTTTCCGCCGCTTTCATGCAAGACTATCGAATTGTTAACTGAGCTTCCGAACAAAATCGTCAAGGCTATTATTGAATTTATGTTTAGCGACGAGCCAAAAATCAAGAGAGCGGCCGCGGCTCCAAAAAAACTCGGCGGAACGGCAGTCAAATAATAAAGTGGCAGCGTTAACGATTCCGTTTGAGCGCCAAGAATGCAATACAATAGCGCAAGAACCAGCGTCAAAAGAAAAGCGCCGTTCAGAAACAAAGACTTTAATCCCTGGCGTTTTAAATAGACAAGGCGCTTTCCAATCTCAAAAGGCGCGGCGGCCGCGTTTTTTTTGTCAATGATTTTTGAATCCTTTCCGTTCAACCTAAAAAGCGCGGCCTCTTCCGCTTTTTCCGTCCAATCTCCAAGCGACGAAAGCGCGACAGGGGAGGAGCCTAAAAGCGCGTTCATCGAGCCAAGCTTCTCTTGCTCCGAATACTCGTTTTTCTTAAATTTGACAGTCATTGGAATTTCAAGTCCGCTCTCGCAATACGACGAGGCCGCCGCGCCATTTAGCGCCCGCCTTAAAATTTGCGAAAGCTCGTAAGGCGAAAGCTTAAGCCTTTCCATTTGCTTTTTGTCCGCCTTAAAAATTTTTTGCATTGAAATCTCATTGGGGCTAAAGCCGCCGTTAAAAGCCTTTTCGCTGTCGGCCCAAAACTTGTCCACGTCATCGTCTTCGGCGGAAAACAAAAAATTGTTTGAGATTTCAAGCCTTTCCGACATCAAGTCCAGCCTCTCAATCTCTGAATGCGAAAAGCCTGAATCGTCAAGAATTTTTTTCACAAGCTTTTTGCATTTTGCCATGTCGTCCGCCTCTATGAATAAAAAAACGCTCTCTTTTTTGTTTTCCGCGTTTGCCAAAAAGTTAAGGTCCGTCTTTTCAAAGCCGCCCTGGGAAAAAACGTTTTTAACCTCTTGCGCCTCTTTTATCCTGCAAGAAAGCGCTTTTGCCTTGCTTTCCACAAGCTTTAAGTCGGCGCCGCAAGGAAAAACGATTTTCTCGCAAAAAAACTTTTCGCGCGTTTTCTCTTGCATCTCCTTTTTAAGTCCAAGCATCGCCAAAAGCGAAAGGATTGTAAAGGCCAGCGCAAGGGCGGGGCACAAAAACCTTATTTTGTTCGTCTTTCGCAAGATTTTCGCCAATCTTTCCTCCAACAATGGAAAAGCCCTGCATTTGCATTTCTTTACATCTTCCCTCAAGAAAAGGACGCAAAGCGCGGGCAACACAGAAAACGAATAGAAAAGCGAAAACAAAAGGCCCGACGCGACGCTTATCGCCAAATCCAAAAACAGCTCGCCGATAATGCCGCCGATAAATAAAAGCGGAAGAAAGACTATAGCGCTTGTGACTGTCGACGCGACGTTTGAAAGCCGGACGTCCAAAAAGGCCGCGTCGATTTTTTTATCGCAAGCGCTTTCAAGCGCGACGATGCTGTTGTCGACAATCATTCCCAGGCAAATTGTCATCCCCGAAATTGAAATTATGTTCAGGCTTCTTTTTAGCGCAAGAAGAACCGCGCAAGTGAACAAGAGGCTAAAAGGAATTACAGCCGCGATTGAGAGCGACATTTTCACCGAATTAAAAAAGAAAAGCAACAAAAAGAAGGCGATTAAAAGGCTGACAAGCGAGTTTATCGCTAAGTTTTTAACCGTTCCCATTATTTCTTTTGAGCTATCGTCTTGAATTATCAATTCATAGTTTGACTTTTCCTCGTTGGCTTGCTTGACTGTTTCCTTGATTTTCCTTGAAAGCCTTAAGGGATTTTTCCCCTTTTTGCAAAAAACTTGCAAAGAAACGCAGCGCTCGCCATTGTAATGGCAAAAAGAGTCAAAGTCTTTGTCCTCTTTTTTTACTTTAGCCAAATGCCTTGCCTTAAGCGGCCCTTCATTGCTGTTCAGGCTTGTGTCAAGGATGTCGTCAAAAGATTTAAAGGCGCCCTCTGTCTTTAGCATAAGATCGTTCTCTCCGTCCAAAACGCTTCCGGCGGGGTAGTCAAAATTGGAAAGGCTAATCTCTTGCGCTATTTGTTCAAGCGACAGGCCGTAATATGACGACAAGTTTGAATCCACTTCAATGACTATCTCGCGCTCAACAAGTCCGCTTGTCTTTACGCCGCCGCACTCATCAAGCGCCAAAAGCCTCCTTTTTAGCTCGTTTTTCACGAAGGCGCTTGCGTTGGAAATATTCCCGTCTTTTGGAAGCGCAATAATCCTTGTGGACATTGATTCGCTTTCTGATTTTTTTTGCGCCGAAGGCTTTGGACAGTCTTGGGGCAAAGAATCTGCGGCGGCGTCCAAAAGCGCCCTTGCTTCCAGCAAGGCAAGTTCAATATCAACGTTCCACTTCAATTCAATTTTGACAAGCGCTCGGCCATCCCGCGAAAGCGACTCAATGTTTTTTACGCCCTTTAAGCTTGAAAGGCTTTCTTCCAAAGGAATGGCGACAAGCCGCCGGATTTCTTTCGCCCGCGCGCCTTGGTAGGGAGCGTCAACCATTATAAAACGCTCGCTAGCGTCAGGAAGAAAATTTACGTTTAGCAAAAAAGGCGAGACAGCGCCTAAAAAAATCACAAGGCAAAAATACATAAGGACAGAGATTGGATGTTTTATTGAATATTGAATCAATTTTTTCATGCTAGATTTTGTTGCAGCTAAGCCGCGCGCTTTCCTCCATAAAGTTTTTTTTGTCGTCAAAAACTTTTTCGCTTGCCGAAAATTCAATCAGGCCAAGGCTTGGCTTTCCGTTTCGCTCCGCGTTTTTATAAAGCGCCGAATACTTTAACGCGCACACGCCGCCTTGCGCCTTTAAGGAATCCAGCCTGTCTTTCGTATCCTGCAAATCAAAGAAGTCCGAAAATCTTTCAAATTCATCTTCCTCCAATGAATCAAGGCCCTTTAACGCTATTGTCCCCGCGAAAGATGAATCTACGGACACGCCATCGAAGGCGGCTTTTTTGTCGATTTTTTTCGAGCTCTGGGCGATTGAAAAAACAAAATATATTGGAAGGCTTTCAAAAGAAACGGCCGGATAATCTTCTATCGGAAAGCAAACGCTCTTAAAGTTTTCGCCGGCGCTAAGATAATTGTATTTTCCGCAGACCTTGAACGCGACAAATTCAAGCTTAGGCGGACGCGCGAGGGGGGAATTGTTTTTGATTGATATTTTCCTGGGCAAAACGCTGAATCCGCTAAAATCCTTTATGTCTTCATTTATAAACAAAGTTTTCTGAACGTTCCATTTGGGCTTTTCGTTGAATTTGATTTTAGCCCTTTGGCACAGGCCGCCTTCGCTTTCACGTTCGGCTTCAACGTAAAAGGAACAATCAGGCTCAATTTTGATTCCATGGAAAACGCTTTGCGCCAAAACTTTTTTGTCAAAGACAATTTCAATTTCTTTTGAATAGTCTGCGTTTTCATAAACGTCAAAAATTTCATTTTTTTGGTTTTGTCCAAATTCAAAAGCGTAAACCTTAAAGCCTATTTTGTCGGCGTCCTTTCCGTTTGTCCAAGACCAATAATAGTCGTCCACAGTCGGATTGTTCAGCTTGTCTTTAAGGCCCTTTTGTATTTTAACGGAGTAGAGCGTTTTATCATAAAGGCTGGACTTGAACAAAATTTCGACAGTTTTTTTGTCCTCGCTCCAATTAACGTAATAGTCGGCCGCAGGCGAGATTGAAAAGCTTTCCATAAATGATTTCTGGTCAATCGGCTTGTCAAAAGCGATTTCAAGCCCTTTTATGCGGCTTGCGTTTTCCTCAAGCGCCTTTATTTTTAAGACTAGCGGAGGCGAAAGGTCCGCCTTTGTGTGAATGATTTTCTTAAAATTTTTTTGCAATGTGTTTCCATCAACATCTTGAACGCCTGAATAAACGGTTATTTTGTAGCTGTGGTTTTCGCTTATCGCTTCTTTTGGAATGAATTGCATTTTATTTCCGTCAAACGAAAGTTTTCCGTCAATTTCACGCTCGTCTTGCGCAAACAAAAAATTCTTCATCGCGCTGCTTGGTTCCGCGGGTGCTGAAAACACGACTACCGCCTTGTTTCCGTCCAAATACGCGTCTAAGGCCTCAAACTCAGGAAAAAAGCGGTCGGCGCATGACTGGCCCAGCGTTGCAATCAAAAACGCAAGCCCAAAAAAGGCGGCCCTCTTCAAAAAACGCAAAGCTTTTCTTTCCCTTAATTCTTTTTTCTCGCGCTTATGTAAAAGCATTTGTCCTCCTTTAAATATTCGTTTTGCGCGTCAAAAATAAAGTTTTCTCCGCCCTTTACGCAAAGCTTGTAAACGCAATCCTCGCCAACAAGGGCCGGCTTAAGGTTTGAATATGTGAACTCAATCGAGGCCGCGCTGATTATTTGTATGGAATCCAGTTTTGGATTTTCAAGCGACAAGGGAAAAGCGCTTTCAAGCCTTATCGCGCTCTTTATTCCCAAAAGCGCCTTTTGGTCAAGAAATTTTGAAAAAACGATTTTCACGCAAAAAGGCGCTTCTGGCTCGATAGGAACTTCGGTCAACTTTTCTTCGTCTAAAGGCGCGCCATTCGCGCTCGCGCTTTGTATTTTTATATAATCGTTTTTTAACGTAAAATAAAAATTCCTTTCGATTCCTAACTTTTCTCCCCATACGTCCTCAAGCATGCTGTCAACGCAAAGAAGGCATTCTTTTTGAATCTGATAGTTTTTGTATGGAGTGAAAACATATTTTCCCGCGCCGGCTTTTGTCCAATATCCTTGCGCCGACGGGGTGAAGCTAACGGACCTCTCTAGGCTTTCAAGATTAATCTCGCAATCAAATACAAAGCCAATGCTTTGCCTTTCAAGCAAATCGTCAAGGCTTTTTTCCTCAAAAAAAACGTCGCCTAGAACCGGGCAAACCTTCAAAAGCTTAGGAGCCTTTTCTTTTTTGGCGCCAACAAACACACCCTTGCATTCCTTAAAAATCTTCGTCCCGTCCTGGCTAAAAACATTGTCGATTTTCCATTCGTAAAATTCGTTAGCCTTCCACTTTTCGCCGGGAATTATTTCTACGCGCTTTAAGTCCTCTGAAAATATTTTTTTTGTTTGAATGAAGGGGGTTAAGCCAAACTCCCGCTCAAACATCGCCGCGTCAACTGGCTTGTTAAATCGAAATTCCAGGCTTTCGACATCGCCGCGCTCGTTTTTACGCTCTTCATAAGAATCAAGCGTAAAGTCGCCGCCTTCTTCTCCATGAACAAATTCCTTAAAGACGTTAAGCCAATATTTTCTTCCGTCGCTTGCGTAAACATCTCCCTGCAAGCTAAGAGTGTATTTACAGCCCTTTTTAAAGCCGCCTATCGCTTGCGCGAAACAATTGTCCTTTTCCCATTCAATTTTGGCGTCAATTCTTTTTCCGTCTTCTTTTAACGACAAAAGACTTTCAACCGAGCCTCTGTCCATTCCAAGCGAAAAGGCGATCTTTACGCGGCTTTCAACAAACACGTCCGTTTCCAATTCTTCAAAGGAGAGTAGGGCGCGCGAGCAGCTTGAGGCCAATAGCATGGCCAAAATCGAAATCTTAAATGCATTTGACACGCAAACCTTCCTTTAGGGCGTTTGTCGGGCGCGCAACGATTTTGTCGCCTTCCTTCAAGCCGCTTTTTATGTATATATTTCCATCGCGTTCCATCTCAATTGGACATTCCTTTTGATACAAAAAATCATTTTGAACGCAAAAGAAATATGCCGTGTTTCCATCCCTGCGCCGCAAAGCGCTTTCTGGCAGCTCGAAATATTCCCCCGTAGATTTTGTTTGTATGGCGCATTTTGCGAACATTCCGAACCTTATTTTATTTTCACTGTTGTCCACAGGGATTTTTATGTAAAAGTTTCCTGTCTCCGAATCAGCCAAAGGGCTTATAAAGTCAACAATGCTTTCTTGGCGAAATGCGGCGGAATCAATCTCAACCAAAGTGGGCGCTCCTATTTGAATCTTTTCCATATCCCTTTCTTGCAGAAATACCTTTGCGTATGGAATTTTCATGTCAATAATCGTTGCAAGCTTTTCATTTTGCGTTACCCTCTCTCCGTTCTCAAAATAAACGGCGCCGATGATCCCGTCGCAAGGAGCCCTAACCGTAAGAGCGTCAATCAGCGCCTCAATTGATTCTAAATCCCTCTCGGCGTTTTTCAGCTCAACTTCCGCAAGCTCTATTTGAATTTTCGCGCTTTGGCTATTCAAATCAATCAATTGCCTTTGCCTTGTTTCAACGTCCGCGCTTGGCTCCATGCCTGCGTTTATAAGATCGCTTTCGTTGTAACCCAAAGACTTCATTTGCAATTCTTTTTCCAATACATCGATTTCGCTTTTTGAAGCGCGTTCCTCCATTTGCATTTGCTCCAAGGAACTTTCTGAAATGCCGCCAGCGTCAAAAAGCCTCTTGTTTTTTTCAAGGTTCTTTAGCAAAAGCGTTCTTTCGTCTTTTTTTTGCATTAAACTTGTCTTTGCGTTTTCCAGAGCGATTATCGTTGACTGCGCGTTCCGTTCTTGTTCAAGCAAATTGTTTTTAGCCGCTTTTAGCTTGGCGCGCGCGGAATTCAATTGATTTTGCCTTTCAGCCTTTTGAATTTGATATTGAATGTTTTCCAGCCTAAAAAGAGTCTCGCCTTTTTGCACGCTTTTTCCTTCGAGCGCGTTTTGCTCAACGATAGTGCCTTCAACAATGGAGCGCGCTTCGTTCTTTTTTTTGTAAGTGATCGATCCGTAGCTTTCAAGCGTGACGCGTTGTTTGCTTTTCACCGCGACCAGCGTTTTCACTTCTATCGATTGGCTGTCCGGCGCTTCCTTTCCTGCGCAAGAAACTAACAAAGCGGCTAAAAGCGACGCTGCAAGTCTTGCCGCGCTTTTTTTCATATTTCCTCCTTTTTTCGCAAATCGATTTTCGACATGGTTTCAAGCTGCTTGGCCATGTAGTCCCGTTCCTTTAACAAGCTTAGAGCTTGAATTTTTTGCTTGGACAATTCGCCCATTTCTTCAAGGTAGTCGCTTTTCTTTATCCTGCCTTGCTCAAGCTCAATGGCGGACAAGGCCAATTTCAGCTCCTTGATTCTCACGCTCTCCATAGTCAAAAGAAAGCTTTCTTGCGACTGTTCAATCCTTTTCAATAAATCCCAAACGCTATCGTCTATACGCTTTTTTGTGTTTTCAACGCCAAGTTTTTTTCGAGCGATATCAATTTTATTTAGGCGAAGGCGTCCAAAATAACTTGTGTCGGCCAAGGCTTGTCCGGAAATAGAGTCTGAAAGCGACTCCAACTTTCCGTTAGAAAAGCCCGCTTGCCTTGACACTGACGTTTTTAACCAGGGATTGTCGTCAAAGCTTAAAATCACTTTCATTGAATATACGGGGGAGGTTAGCGGGTAGTTCCTTCCGCTAAACGCCACGCCGCCTCTAATTGACACGCTGGGAAGCATAAAGCGTTTTTGCATAGACCTCATTTTTTTCGCCCAAGCAAGCTCCGCCGACGCAAGCTTTAAGTCAACGCTGTTTTTTATCGCTCCTTGGCAAAGCGAGATTTTTTTTTCTTCAAGGCCTTCAAGCAATTGGTACCTGTCCAACGCTTTTTCAAAAATTTCTGTTTCTTTTAAGAACACATTTTGGGAACGGCTTAAGCCCATCGCTCTTTTTAGTTCCTGCGCCGACTTTTCCAGTTCGTCGCCAGCAACTTTCGCTTCAAGCTCCATTTTCTTGAATTGCAATAGCGTCTCTAGGTAACTAGCGTTTGTAATCATTCCTTGCTCTTTTTCCAAGGCAGCTGCCTCTACTATTCGCGCCGCGTTCTCAACATTCTTATTCAACACACGGCTTTTTAGCGTTAAAAGCAGTGTGTTGTAGTAGAGCCGCAAAAACTCGTCCTTAAAAATTTCCCGCTCCTTTTGCGCGCTTAAAAAATTATAAAAGCTTTTTTCCTTTTGCATCCTCCATTCCAAAAATGTCTTTCCGCCGTTAAAAATCTTTTGCGTCAAGCCAAATTCAATCGTTTTGTTTTTTGTGTCCTCTTTTCCTTTTTGAACCCGCGCGCCGTCTGTAAGCGCGAAGTCAAGGACCGGAAAAAAGCCTCCGACATTTCTTTTTGAAAGCCTCAACTCTTCTTGCGCGCTTTGGCTTTGAAGAGCGCCGTCAATGTCGTTTGTCACGGCGATTTTCAACGCTTCGGAAAAGCTCTCCAGCGTTATTTGGCTTAAGGCGCTGGATAGCGGGCAAAGCGCCAGAAGAGCGATGAGAATGAATTTACGCATCGCTTTCGCTTCCGTTTTTAAAATGCTTTTTTATGTCTTTCGCGATTTTTTCGATTTGCCTTTGCTGAACCAGCGCGGATAGAATCGATTTTTTGCTTTCGCTGCAAAAGACGTTTTCCAAAACGCATTCTCCTTCTTCCGAAAAAAGTTGGTAGCTGGCGTAAAGGGAATGAAAGTTGTCAACATTCTTGTAAAACGACCTTTCGCTTAAATTGATTTTTATCCAATAATTTTTTTCCTGCCCGCAAAATCCGTTAAAGGCGTTCTTCGCGATGCCAGAAATTTGCGATGAAATTCCTTCCTCAAAAATGTTGTCAACCATGACTTCCACATTTTCCACTATAATTCCAGGCTTTTTTTGCAGGCAGCTTTGGGCGAAATTCGGCAAATTTAGGCCAAATAACGCGCAAATCAGCGCAAAAAGCTTGAATTTCACGATGAATGTTTCACGAATTGTTTCACGGAATTTTTCCGTCAGACTCATTTTTTTCCTCCTTAAAAAACGCTTGATAGCTAGAGTCAAGGCAAAGGCACTTATCCCTATACTCCTTGGCTTTCTCATCGATTCCAAGCGACTGCCATGAAAACGCCAAGTCAAAGTAAACTTGGGCGCCGGGCGCGAGAGCGCTTTTCGCAAGGTTCAGGCTCTCTAAGCGCTCGTCCGCCTTCTTTTCCTTTGCCGCGACAGTCGCAGCGAAAAAATAAAGGCGCCAGTCCCCCTTGTCTTTTTTCAGCGCCTCTTGGATTTCTTTTTTTGCGCTTTCATAGTCTTCTAAAAAAATCAGGCTTTGGATTAGGTAGCGTTGAATGTCTTTGTTGTCAGATTCAGATTTATATAGGTCGGAAAAAAGTTTCGCGGCCGTTTGGAATTGGCCTTGAAACAAATGGATTTTTGCTTTTAGATATACAGCCTGTTTGCTTTTTTTGTCCGCTTTTAGGCTTTGGTTGATAAAGGCTTCGGCCGTTGAAAAATCTTTTTGCCTGTAAGACTCCAGAGCCTTTATGTACAAGATTCCAGCCGCTTTCTTGTTTGCGCAAGACAAAAGGCTTGCGCAGGCCAAGAGCAGGGCGGCGACCCAAAATAGCTTTATGAGCCGCATTTAGTATTTTACATTCACCTCCTTGACAAAATCTCCGCGGCCAAAAGAGGCCGCTCGTTTTTTACAAACGGTTCTTTCCGTTTGCGTTGTGAATCGGCTTGCTTAAAATTTCCTTAAGCTCGGCCATGTGTTTTTTGTCGCCGGCCTTTTCCGCCTTTTCGTAAAGACGAATGTAGAAGTTTCCTATAGTTGTAAAGAAGGGCTCAAACTCTTCGCGCAATGCCGCGATGTCGTCAGAAGTCTTCATTTTGTACATGTAGCGCAAGGGCATGAATTCCCGGACGCTTTTTGGAATAAGCTTAAGGTCTTCCTCTGTGAAAGTTTGGCTATCGTCATAAAACTTTTCGATGAAGGCAATGCATTTTTCCGCGTTTGGGCTTTTGCTGAAATTTTTTCTCAAAACGGCCAGCAATTCATCGGCGCTTGTTTTGTTGTATGTGTCGGCGTATTCCTTGTCCAAAATCGAAACTAAAGCCGCTTTTGACTTGTCGGTTAGAAAGTCAAATCCACTGGCCATGATTGAGCCATAATTTGGAAAATATGTAAAATATTCATTCGAAACCAAATTGTCCAAAAGTTCAAACTCCAATATTCCTCCTGATTTTCTGATGCAAAAAACTATGTTTCTCAAGTCATTTTCTGCCAGCAATTCAAATTTTTTGTCGTATTTTAGCGCGGTTTTGAATGTGAACAAGGCTTTTCTATAGTTTTTAGCCGAAGCATAATAATTTCCTAGCAAGTAATAAATTTGGGCGCCCAAAAGCTCGTTGTATTTTGTACAACTCATCGCATCGCCATTCGCCAAAAAGGCTCCCGTGTTTCCGCCGGGCGTGATAAAAAGATTCACTTCCGCCGAAAGCCTGTAGTACTTTGCCTTTGCGAATTTTCCTTCTTCAGTTTCTGGAACGCTTGGAAGAATTTTTGACGCGGCCTTTAACGCCTCAACTCCTTCTTTTGTCCTCCGCGCCTTTAAGGATTCCGTCGCTAAATCCACGCGGGACAAAAGGCATTGCGGATGCTCATTGCAAAAAGCGCGCAAGTCATCCAGCAGCAAAAGCTGGCCGAACTTTTCGTCCTTATGCTTTTGGACGCTTTCAAACCAATAGTTCTTGTAGTCCTCGGCTTCCTTGTCAAATTCTTCCGCAGGTCGCGGGGCGGCCCACAAAAGAGTTCCCAGCGCAAGGAGAGCGGCGATTGCCGCGATTCTTTTTCCTTTCTTCATTTTTTCCCTCACATTAAACAATGAACTTTTTTTTTGCCAAAAAACTTTGACATTTATATCATACACTTTTTTTTGCGTTTTTTGGAAAAAAAATTGATTTTTTTTTAAATTTTTTGTATATTTTTTTTATGAGCGAAGAAAAATACGTCCGCCCCACTTGGGACGAATATTTTATGGAAGTGGCCAGGACAATCGCAAAGAGAGCCACTTGCGACAGAGGCAGAAGCGGCTGCGTAATCGCCCGCGACAACCAGATTTTAGTGACGGGATATGTCGGAAGCCCGGCCGGGCTTCCGCACTGCGACGACGTCGGCCATCTTTTTAGAAAGAGCGTTCACGAAGACGGCTCGATCACTAACCACTGCGTGCGCACGGTTCACGCCGAGCAAAACGCCATTTGCCAGGCGGCCAAGCGCGGCATATCCATTGACGGCGGAACGGTCTACTGCAAGATGACGCCTTGCCGCACCTGCGCGATGCTAATCATAAACTGCGGAATAAAAAGGGTAGTCTGCGAAAAGCACTACCACGACGAGGAAGACTCTATGCGCATGTTCAAGGAAGCCGGCGTCAAGATCGAGCACTTGGAAGACGCCGTGCAAACCTACAGCGACATGTAACAAAAAAATCGCCTTGCGGCGATTTTTTTGTTTCAGAGGTTTTCGATAAGCCAGGCCTTGAACTTTTCGTAGTCGTTTTCCATAGGAATCGCGCGGTCGGGCAGGGCCATGACCTTTTGCAAGCGTTCGGGAATCGAAGGCTCCTTTCCGATTGCGTCCTTGACAATCGCGCTGAACTTGGCCGGGTCGGCGGTTTCCAAAACGATTCCGACCGCGCTTTTGGCGCAATCCGCCCAATCGGGCCTGTTGGGAGTGATTCCCGGCTTTGTGATGTCAATGCCTTCAAGTTTGTCCAAAGCGCCGCCCTTTATGTCTTCCCAGGCCCTGTAAGCCACCGCTCCGTGCGGATCAATCGTGTAGCCGGTTGAGTCGGAGCAAGCCTTGATCGCCTTTACGATTCCCTCGTTGTCAAGCCAATAAGAGGCGAAAAGCTTTCTTACTTCTTCCAAAGAATACATGTATGCGATGCGCTCGTAGTTTGAGGGGGCGCCGACATCCATCGCGTTGGCGTAAGTTTCAACGCTGGGGCGGGCCTTGTATTCGCTTGTGGCAATCCAATCGGGAATGGTGCGGTTGGAATTTGTGGCCGCGACAAAGCCGGTGATCGGGGCGCCCATTTCCCGCGCGATAAGGCCTGAGGTGAGGTTTCCAAAGTTTCCGCTGGGAACGGTGACGACGATTTCCTTTCCGGGGTTTTCAGAGCGCGCGACAAGAGACGCGTACATGTAGTAAAAGCCCTGCGGAAGCAAGCGCGAAATGTTGATGGAGTTGGCGCTTGACAAGCGGAACTTTGCGCGCAAGTCCTTGTCGGTGAAGGCGGTCTTTACCAATTTTTGGCAGTCGTCAAAGGTTCCCTTTACTTTAAGAGCGCGGACGTTTCCCGTAAAGGTCGAAAGCTGCTTTTCTTGCAAAGGGCTGATTTTTCCTTCCGGGTACAAAATCGTCACGTCCAAGCCTTCTACATTGTGAAAGGCGCTTCCGACAGCGCTTCCTGTGTCGCCGGACGTCGCAACCAAGATATGAAGCTTTCCGTTCTCGCCGCGGTTAAAGAAAGACATCGCGCGGGCCATAAAGCGCGCTCCAAAGTCCTTGAAGGCGCAAGTCGGGCCGTGCGACAATTCAAGGACGTATGTTCCGTCCTCAATCTTAACGAGCTTTGGCTCAAAAGGATAGGCGTCCTTTATCAAGGCTTCCAAGTCCGCGTCGGGGATTTCGCCCTCGACATAAGGCTTGGCCATTTCTATCGCCACGCTGACAAAGTCTGGCTTTCCGTTCTTGGTCATTTTTGAAAGGTCAGCCTTTGGAAATTCAACGGGAACGTAAAGGCCGCCGGTCGCGGAATTCATTCCGTTCATCACGGCAGTTTTAAAGTCAACTTTCGCTTCGTTGTCGCGTGTGTCTGTGTATACCATCTTTTTCTCCTAGTTGGAAACTGAGTAAATGACTTCTTCGCAAAAGAGTTTAGCCATTTCTTGCTGGGCGTTTGAAATCGCCTTCCATTCCGACTTGTCTTTTACCGTCACGCTTTTTGTCGTCTTCAACAAAACCTCTCCGGTGGAAAGGCTTAAGGCTCCAAGGCTTCCGTTGAATGTGACATTAAAGTATCCGTCGGCGTCCTGCGTGACAGGCCCGGCGTATTTTACGCTTCCATATATGACAAACTTAAAAAGTGAATTTCCGCTAAGCTGCTTTAGTGCGTCGTTCCTGATTCTCGCGGGATCGTCCGCTTCGATGGAGTTGTGGAAGTCAGCGTTTTGCGCGCCCATGAATCCCGCGCGCCACAAAGAGCTTGTAAGGGCCTGGGCGCTAGGCTGCGAGCCGTTTCCGGCGTTGTAGCTTCCATTTTGCCTGTAGTCCGCGATTGACACCAAGATTCCCGTGCGAGCGCCCAAATTGCTTTTTGCCTTCCAAGGCGCTTCGGCCGCGATTGAAGACGCGAGCTTTATCAAGTCAGGATCGCTGGACGGCGGCTGAGGATAGAACAAAACGCTTGCGGAGGCCGAAAAGTCTGGGACCGGAGCGCTGAATTCGGCGACGCCGTTTTGGTCAGTCACAAGCTCGGCCTGAGCGCATCCAATGTTGTCTTGCTTTCTGTAAGCGGGATATTCCGCCGTTATTTTTAGGGAAGGCAAAGGCTGGCCGGACAAGTTCGTCGCTTGAATCTTGTAGGGGCTGGAAAAAGCCTTTCCCTTTGTTGTCTCTTTTGGAGAAGAAAGGACAGAAATTTTTATGTCCTGCAAAAGTTTTTTGTATTGAGGCTTTGACGAAACCGTCGAAGCAAGAGGAGCGGCTTCTTTTTTGCCTTCTTTTTCCGACTGAAGGCTTTGCTCGACTTTGCCAGTCTCCTGCGTCTGCAAAGCGTCCGCGTCCTGCTTTGTTGACTCGCATGAAGCAAAAACAAAAACCGCCAATGACAACGCCAAAGCGCCGCGAAAAACTGCAAAAACTTTTTTCATTTTTTCCACCCTAAAATGATTGTTGTAGCTTGAATAATATAGCGCTTTTCGCCAAAAAGTTCAATACTTATCATTGTTGCAAAATCTTCCGAAAATGAATATTATGAGCGGAATGAGACTTACATTTGCTGAAATTTACATAAAGAACTTTGAAGCCAACGTAAAGGCGATAAAAAAATTCGTAAAGCCCGAAGTGAAGATTTGCTGTTCGGTAAAGGCAGACGCTTACGGCCACGGAGCCGTTCCTTGCGCCAAAGCCGCCGTTAAATGCGGCGCCGACTTTTTGGCCGTTGCGACAGTGGGCGAGGGAATCGAATTGCGCGAGGCCAAGATAAAAGCTCCGATTTTGCTTTTAAGCTACTGCTCTCCGTCTGAGATGGCGGACTTGGTGAAATTCAACATAACGCCCTTTGTCGGCGACGAGGAATACATAGGCTTAGTCGAGGCGGCCGCAAAGAAAGCGGCGAAGGCGTCGCAAGCCCAAAAAGCGGCCGCCAAAAAATTCGCAGTCCATCTTGCCGTTGACAGCGGAATGGGCCGCGTGGGCTGCCTTCCAAGCGACGCGGCGGCTTTGGCAAAAAGAATAGCGTCTTCTAAATGCCTATGCTTGGGCGGAATGTGCACGCACTTTGCCAGCGCCGACGGAACTAGCGCGCGCGACCGCTCCTACGCAAAAAAGCAGCGCGACGCTTTTGCCGCCGCAGTCGAGTCGGTCAAGGCTTGCGGCATCAATCCCGGAATCGTCCACGCCTCGGCGAGCGCGGCTCTTATGGACAAGCCTGAATGGCAGTTTGACATGGTTCGTCCCGGAATAATTTTGTACGGCTACTATCCCGACAAGATTACCGAAAAATACTTGCGCGCCAAAAAAACGCCGCTTGTGGTAAAGCCCGTCATGGCGCTTGTCACAGGAATAAGCGCGCTGCGGCCTTTTAAAAAAGGCATGAGCGTTTCCTACGGCTCCACGTGGACCGCGGCAAAGGACACGACAATCGGCGTGTTGCCGATAGGCTATGCGGATGGCCTTTTGCGCCGCCAAGCCGGAAGTCTAAAGGTGAGCGTTGGCGGAAAGCTTTATCCAGTCCGCGGCCGCATTTGCATGGACCAGTGCATGGTTGACCTAGGAAGCGCCAAAGGAATCAAGCGCTTTGACCGCGCCGTTGTTTTTGGCCCCAAGGAAAGCGGCGCCCTTTTGACCGCCGACGACTTGGCCAACGCCGCGGGAACGATTAGCTACGAGATTTTAACTTGCATTGGAAAGCGGGTGGAACGGGTGTTAGTGAAGTAAAGGCTTACTTCGCGCTAAAGCCCGCCACAAAATAAAGCGCGGTGATGACGACAAAAACAACTATTGTTCATCGGCTTTAGGCTTTTTATTTCTTCTTTGACGGAACTAATGAATTTTTTCATCGCGTTTTTTTTCTTGTATATTCTAACTCAAGGCTTTGTCGTTTGACAAGATTTCCGCGGCCAAATAAAAGCTTCCCGTGGCAAGCAATACCGCGCCGTCGCGCTTGGCGGCCTCAACCGCGCTAAGGATGGCCGCCTCGTAGTCTTCGTTCAGCTCATAATTCAAGCCGGCTTCCTTAAAGGCGGCGGCCGCTTTTTGCGGGTCGCTTTGCTTTGCCGAATTCAGTTTTGTAATCACAATCTTTTCAAAAATGGGGCGGCCCGCCTTGTCCTTAAAAAGCGGCGCGATGTGGTGGACGTCCTTGTCGGCGGCGCAGGCGAACAGGAGGCGGCGCGGGCGCGCGTCGTCGGCAAAAAGAGCGTTGAATGTTTCCATCGTTCCCTCGATTGAGTGGACCGTGTGCGCGCCGTCAAGGACAAGGAGGGCTGAAGCGGCCGCTTCTTGGTCTTGCAAACAATTTTGGCCAAGCGCGATTGTTTGGAAGCGCGCGGGAAGGGACGCAGCCTCAAGGCCGCGCTCGATTGTGTCTTCCGAGATTTCCGGAAAGGCAAGGCGGACGGCGGCCGCGGCCAGGAAGGCGTTGTGGGCCTGAACTTTTCCCAAAAGGCTAAGACGAGCCTTTAACGGCCGGCTAAAGAGCGGCGAGCGCATCTCGACGTTCATAAAGTATCGGGCGCTTTCCCGGCCTGAATCGTTTGCAGCCGCCGCGTTTTGGCCTTGCGACGATTTCTCGTAGGAATATTCCAGGGCGTCGCAAAGCTCGTCGGCAAAATAGAGGCTCGCGTTTTTTTGGCGGGCGGCTTCTTCAAAGGCGGCGCGGACTCCTGGGCTTGTCGGCTCGGCGCAAAGAACAGGCGTGTTTTCTTTTATGATGCCCGCTTTTTCGGCGGCGATTTTTTCCAACGTGTCGCCCAAAAATTCCGTGTGCTCAAGCTCGATTGTGTTTATGACGGCAATTTTTGGACGGACGATGTTTGTCGCGTCCAAGCGGCCTCCCAAGCCCACTTCAAAAACGTTGGCGTCGGTCTTTGCCGCCCTAAAGCACAAAAAGGAGTAGACAGTCACAAGCTCAAACCAAGTTATTTGACGGTTGGAAGGAAGCGCGCCGTTTTTTAGCGCGTCGACTTTTTTTTGCAATTCGCGCGCGCAAGACTCGTACAAAGCCTTGTCCATCAAGGCGCCGTTAATAGAAACGCGCTCGTAAAAGTCCTTTATGTGCGGGGAAGTGTAGAGTCCGGTTTTTTTTCCGCTTGCGGTCAAGATGGAACTGACCATTCTTGACACCGAGCCCTTTCCCTTGCTTCCGGCAACGTGAACGCAGGGAGCGCTTTCTTGCGGATTGTTGAACTTGCCGCAAAGCCATTCTATCGTGTCCAGCCAAAAAATGTCTTTGGCCGGAAGCTTTTCAAAGTTCAAGAACGAGTCGAGCCAATTTTTAAAATCTATTTTAGTCATATAATTACGCCAGCCTTGCGTTGTCAATTTTCATATTCTTGCATGACAACAGGATAACCTTTTTTCAAGCGATAAAAAACGCGCGAAGGAGCGGGGCGTCTTGCGGAAACACTCTGTTTGCGCCGCCGCGTCTAGCGGCGAAGTCAATAGTTACAAACGCAAACAGCGTGTAGCGACGCTAGCTAGCGGTTCCGCCAAGACGAAGCCGCGTCTGGGAGCGTTTTTGTCGGTTAAACAATATATTTGTCCTTATATTCAAGTATAGTCCATATTGAAAAAAAAATCTATATAAAGTATTATATAAAAAAACTTTTAGGAAACAAAAATGGCAAAAGACGAAATTGAATATTCTGACTTGAGCGGAACTTACGAGGCCGCGCTAAAAAAAAGCCGCGAGATTGAGGCGGACATTAAGGTTAATCCAAAAAAATACCGCGTCCTTACCGGCGACAGGCCCACAGGCCAGCTTCACATCGGCCACTATTTTGGCTCCCTTCAAAACCGCGTGCGCCTGCAAAACCTTGGCGTTCCGGTTATGATATTGGTGGCCGACTACCAGGTCTTGACCGACCACGACGCCTACGACCAGATTTCGCAAAACACAAAGCAGCTGGTCATCGACTACCTTGCCGCCGGAATCAAGCCCGGAAAGGACGTCGTGATTTTTCCGCACTCATACGTTCCCGAAGAAAACCAGCTTATGCTGCCGTTCCTTACGCTTGTAAGCAATTCGGAACTGGCCCGAAACCCGACCGTAAAGGACGAAATCCAAAAGGCCAAGGACTCAGGCGGCTTTAAGCAAGGCGTCAACGAGGGAATGTACACCTATCCCGTCCACCAAGCCTGCGACATCCTTTTTTGCAAGGCAAACATCGTTCCTGTGGGAAAAGACCAGCTTCCGCACTTGGAGATAAGCCGAACGATTGCCCGCCGCTTTAACAACAAGTACGGCCAGGGAAAGGAGATTTTCCCGGAGCCTTACGCGCTGCTTTCAAAGACTCCGCTGATAAAGGGCTTGGACGGCCAGGCCAAGATGAGCAAGTCGCTCAACAACTGCGTCTTCCTGCATAACACGGAAGACGAAACCGCCGCCTTGGTAAAAAAGGCCAAGACCGACAGCGACCGCCACATCACATACGATCCGGAAAATCGCCCAGAAGTGGCCAACTTGCTTACATTGATTTCCCTTTGCACGGACGAAGCGCCCGAAGCGATTGCCGAGCGTTTGGGAGACGGCGGCGGAGGAGCGCTTAAGACCGAGCTTACAAAAGCGATAAACGAAAAGCTAAAGCCCCTTCGCGCCGAGCGGGCCAAGCTGGAGGCCAATCCCGACTACATCAGGCAAGTTCTTTTGGACGGAGTCAAGCAAGCCCGCGAAATCGCGCAGGCCACGCTAGAAGAAGTCCGCGCTTCCATGAACATGGTAATTTAACTATAGCGCGCAGCGCATTGCGGCGCGATAATTTTAATCGCGCCGCAAAAGGAACGAGTCAAGGCCTTGAGCGCAGCGTGCCTTGACCGTTCCTATAGCGCGCAGCGCATGACGCCGGCGACTAGGGCGACTAGCGCGGCGAATGTCACGGCGTAAATCCAAGCGGGCAAGCTTCCGTCTCCGCGGGGCTGCCCGATTTTTTTTGCCGAAGAATGTTTTTTGTGGATGTAAAAATGGCCCTTCTTGTCGGCGGCCCTTTGCATTTTTGCGGCCGCGGCGCTCATTCCGGCCACGCCGGGCTGGTCTTTTCCGCCGTAGCCGCAGGAAGGGCAGCCGTTTGCGAACATGTTTGACGAGCCTGTTTTTCCGCAAACAGGGCAGCGGACCGACGAAAAAAAACGGCCGCATTTTCCGCAAAAGCGGGCGCTTTGGGGCACTTCCGCTCCGCAGTTTTCGCAAAAGAATTTTGCTTGTTTTTGTGTCTTATTGTTTTTGGCCATATTGCGCAAGACTCTCGCTTATGTAAGTTTAAGCTCTAGGCGGTCGCCGTTAGACAAAACTTTCGCGCTCACGCATTTATAAACCTTGTTTTCGCCAAAAATCGCGCGCTCGATTGTGTCGCCCGCCGCAAGGTTCTTGACCATGTCCGGCAAATCGCTTGAAAACTCAATCCTGTTTTCGCTAACGCCCCTAACAAGGCCTGTCACAAGGCATTCGCTCTTGGGATTTGTGAAAACAAGCTCAAACTTTGGGCCGTTTGAAACAAAGCCAAAAGCGTCGTCCTTTTTTCCAGCCAAATAATTTTCCAGCGCGGTCAAGCCGGCCGAATCCAGGGAGTCAAACATTCCAAACACGCCAAGAGACCTGGCCTTGGCTTTTTCGTCGTCGCTCATCGGGCGGGAATTGTAGAGGATTATCTTTGGCACCACGCCGCCTATGGCGCTTTTTGTGAACTGCGCGAATGTTTTCCAATGCCTCGGGTATTCCGCCGTTGAAATGACGACCATGTCGGGCGCGATTTCCTCAACGTTGTCCAAGGCCTTTAAGAGCCAGCGGTAGACGATTATCTCGGCTCCCGTTTTTTTAATGACGGGAATCAAGGCGCTTGTAGTTTTTTCTTCTTCAGCGATTAAAAGGACTTTCATTCTGTTCCCAAATTGTTGACGCTGTAGCCATAGATTCGCCAAATGCCGTCGCGCTGGCGAACATGATAAATGTATTCTTTCTTCTCGTAAAAGTTCTTGTACTTGAACCATTCATAAACCGTAACAGTTCCCTCGGTCTGGGAGTAGTCGGTTCTCTTTATCTCAAAGCGCTCCGGAATGGCGACAATGTCTTTTTCTATTGTGTCCGACATAAGCGCGGCCTTAAAGTCGTTTATCATCTTCTCTCCGTCCTCGGCGGAAGAAGCGCCGTACTTGTTCCTTCTTAGCGGATCGCTCTTAAGCATTTCCTCCAAGTCAATGTAAAGGAAGTATTGGTCCCACAAAGACTTTTGCCGCGCCACGATTGTCTGCTCGACAACCTTGTCTGGCGATATTTGCTCAGGCTGCAATATTTCGGCGGTTCCGGCGGAGATGGGAATAAAGCTTGACGACGCGGCCGACGGAGTGGGGCGAACTTCCAATGTAAGGCGGTTTGACTTAAGCTCTTTGTATTTTGACTTGTAGAGCTCGGGGTAAAAAGAAAGCTCGATATAGTAAACGCTTGGCTCGTCAAACTTCAAGAAATTCTTCGCGTTTTCCACGAAAGAGTATTCCTCGCCAGTCTCAAGCGATATCTCCCTAAAGTAAACAGTCTGGTTTGTCGTGCGCTTTCTTGTAAGCGCGTCGGTATGCTCAAGGCGAGTGTTCTTCACCGTAAATGCGGTAAAGTCGACGCTGAACATCCTGTCGTCAGCCAGCTTGAAGCGCAAGGTCTCCGGCCCCTTGTTCTTGATTGTGACATGAACAAAGATTGGATTGTCGTCCGCGCTTCCAGGGTAGTACATGGTTCTGTCAAAAAACTTGATTGAAACGCTCGCGTTGGAATAACCGGCGCTTTGAGGCGCGCTTTGCGCTAAAATGCTATGGGCAAAAAGAGTGAAAAACGCTATAATCAAAAAAGACTTTTTCATGGAAACTCCTATATATTATTATCGGAAAAAATTATGCGTTCATTAGATAATATAGTAACAGTTAAGTTAAAAAAATGGCAAGAGCTTTCGGCCGTTCTGTCACAGCTGCGCTCAAACGGAAAGGACGACGCGGCCTTTCCCGCGCAAGTGGAAGGCCTTAGCGGCTCGCTGGCGTCCTTTTTCGCCAAGGCTTACTTGGACGAACAAAAGGCCGCGAAGACCCAAGCCGCCCAATACGGGCTTCCGGCCCAGAGCGCGGGAACCCTTGACCTTTTGGTTGTGGCAGCAAGCGAGCGCGACGCCATGGAACTTAGGGACGACCTTCAAAGCGCCGCTGACGGAGCGCAAACGCGCTGCCTTGCAAGCTGGGGAACGCTCCCATACAGGAGCGCGCCAAGGGGAGGTGCGGTATTTGGGGAAAGGGCGGCTTTTTTGTCCAGCCTTCTTTTTAGGGACAACTCTCCGCTTGCGGCAAAGCAGCGGATATTCATCGTCTGCCTAAGGGACTTGCTTTCGCGCTTTTGCGACCCGGAAAGCCTAAGGGCTAGGACGAAAATCCTAAGAAAGGGCCAAACGGTTGACACCGAAAAGCTGGCCGAAAGCCTTTCTGAAAACGGTTACTTCAGGGTTCCCAGGGCGACAGTCCCGGGAGAATTCGCGCTTCGTGGAGAAGTCCTTGACATTGTTTTGCCCGGAGAGGGAAAGGGCGTTCGCGTCACATTTGACTTTGACCAAATAGAAAAGATAAAGACTTTCGCCCCTGACAGCCAAGTAACGGAGAGCGAAATAGAAAGCGTCCTTATATTTCCAATGAAAGAGGCTTTCTTTGGCCCCGACGAAATTTCCGATTTAAGAAAGAAAATCAAGGAATACGATGAAAAATGTATAAAAAACGATACAAGTTCGGAAACTTTCGAAGATAAAAGTCTACAAAAAGATACAAATTCAGACACTTTCGAGGATAAGGATGGAGTTTATCTTCCGTTCACTGAAAAAGCAAGGGCTGTCCTTGAAAGCCGCCTTGACGACTTGGAGCTTCAAGGCGCTTGCGAGGGAGAGGAGCTTTTTTACCCCCTGATTTTCAGCCATTCATTGCTGGACTATTTGTCTCCGGGCGCCACGGTAATTTACTTTGACTTTGACCGCCAGCTTAACGCCAAGGAATACATGGTCAAAGAATGGTCGTCTTTGTACAGAAAGGCTAGGCTGGAGGAGCCTTGCTTTCCGCCTAAGATGGCCCTGTTTGACTTTGAAAGCCTTTTGCCAAAAGTCAAAAGGTCAATCATGCTAAGAAGCTTGCGAACAGACTTGGAGGCAGGGCAAACGGCTTCCGCTGTCGGCGGCTTTCATTTTGAATTCTCAAAGTCCTTTAGCTTGCTGGCAGAGCCTTCAAGAAGCTTTTTTGGAAACATCAACTACCTCAAGGAACAGCTTGACTCCCTTCAAAAAGACGGCTATGACGTTGTCGTTTACGCCGACAACGAAAACCAAGCGTTGCGAATCCAAGAAATACTTTCAGAAGCGGTTTCATTCAAGGAGAGGCCCCTTCAAATCGTTCCAAAGTCCATTTCATCAGGCTTCTCCGTTCCTGACATAAAGCTTTTTGTAATCCAGGAAAACGAGATTTTCGGCCGCCGAAAAAAGGCGCCAAAATCAATAAAGAGCGCCAAGAGCGTTCCGATTGACACATTCGTTGAGCTCACGCCGGGAGACGCCGTCGTTCACGTGAATTACGGAATCGGCTTGTTCAAAGGAATCGAGCGCGTCAAAGGGGGAGGGCTAGAGCGCGACTACATCAAGCTTGAGTACGCCGACGAAGACGTGGCCTTTGTTCCAATCGAGCAGGCGAACCTTGTCCAGCGCTATATCGGAAACGAGGGCGAGCGCCCTAAGCTTGACCGCATTGGCAGCAAGGCATGGGAAAACCGCAAGAACCGCGTCAAGCAAGCCGTTGAGGAGCTGGCGCAAAAGTTGATTGATTTGTATTCGCGCAGGAAGGCGTCAGTCGGTTACGCCTTTCCCAAGGACACGGAATGGCAGACAGCCTTTGAGGCCGCCTTTCCATACGAAGACACGCCCGACCAAATCAACGTCACAAAGGAAGTCAAGGAAGACATGGAAAAGCCGATTCCTATGGACCGTCTGCTTTGCGGAGACGTCGGCTATGGAAAGACCGAAATCGCCATGCGCGCGGCCTTTAAGGCGGTTCTAGGAGGCCGACAAGTGGCCTTTTTGGCGCCGACGACGATTCTTGCCGAGCAGCATTACGAAACCTGCCTTGAACGATTTAAAAACTTTCCTGTTTCAATCGCCATGCTTAGCCGCTTTGTGTCAAAGGCGGATCAAAAAAAGATTTTGGAAAAGCTTAAAAACGGCGCCGTGGACATCATTATCGGAACGCATAAAATAATCCAAAAGGACGTTCAGTTCAAAAACCTTGGCCTTATGATAATCGACGAGGAGCAGCGCTTTGGAGTAAAGGACAAGGAGCGGCTTAAGGTATTGAAGAACAACATCGACTGCCTTGCGATGAGCGCGACTCCGATTCCAAGAACCCTGCACATGAGCTTTTTGAAAATCCGCGACATGAGCCTTTTGACCACGCCGCCTCAAAACCGCCAGGCCATAGAGACTGTCATAGACCCCTACAACGACGACCGCGTGGCGCAGGCCATCCGCGCCGAGGTTGACCGCGGCGGACAAGTTTTTTACTTGCACAACCGCGTTGAGTCCTTGGAAGAAACCAAACGCAAGCTTGAGCGCCTTGTGCCCGAAATGCTGATTGACACTGCGCACGGGCAAATGACAAGCGAGGAGCTTGACGACATCTTCAGGCGCTTTAAGAACGGCGGCTTTCAAGTTTTAGTGGCCACGACAATCATCGAAAACGGAATCGACATCCCAAACGTCAATACTATAATCATTGACCGCGCCGACATGTACGGCGTTTCGCAATTGTACCAGCTGCGGGGAAGGGTGGGGCGCAGCGACCGAAAGGCCTACGCCTATATGTTCTATCCCGAAAACAAGGCGCTTAGCGAAGTGGCGATGAAGCGCCTGCAGGTTATAAGCGACTTTACGGAACTGGGAAGCGGCTTTAAAATCGCGATGAAGGACTTGGAGCTGCGCGGAGCGGGAAACCTTTTGGGCCGCGACCAATCGGGCAACGTCTACTCCGTCGGCTTTGACCTTTACCTGCGTTTGCTTAACGAGGCCGTTGAGCGGCTTACGGCCCAAAAGGAATACGTTCCCCAAAACGAGGTTTTGCTTGAACTTGACTACACTGGCTTTATTCCGGACACATACGTGTCAAATCCGCAGGTCAAGATGGAAATCTACAAAAAAATCGCGGGCGTCATAAGCCGGCAGGAATTGGACTCGGTATACTCCGAGCTTTGCGACCGCTTTGGCCCTGTTCCGGAAGAAGTCGAAAGCCTCTTGACGCTGGCGGAAATAAAGGTCGTCGCAGGATCCCTTTCAATAAGCTCCATAAAGGAAAAGCAAGGCGTCGCCAGAGTGGAATTCAGCAAAGTAAGCGACATTAGCGTGGAAAAGCTGATGAACCTTATAAAGACTCGGCCAGGAGTCGTCAAGCTAGATCCAAAGCAAGCGAACGTAATGCTTCTTCAAACAGGAAAAATCGGCTTAAAGGAAAAAGGCGCCTTTTTGTCTGAAATACTGGAATCGCTGGCATAATAAAAAAAGCGGCTGGAAAACCAACCGCTTTAGTCGGGCTAACCGAATTCGAATCGGTGACCTCTTGCCCCCCAGACAAGCACGCTAACCAGCTGCGCTATAGCCCGATGTGTAGAAAGTATATTATCAGATTTAAAAAAATGTTTCAAGTGGGAACAGCCAAAAAAGCGATTATTTTTTTGCAGAAAAACAGAATACACTGCATTGTGGTAGACAGAATATGCGTTATAGGAAGTAAAATATATGCCCAAAATACGCGGAAATTGCCCCCTTTTGACTGGAATCATTGCGGAGCGATAATCTTGTTAGCGTCGCAAAAGCGCTGTGTCAAGGCTTTAAGCGAAGCGCGCCGTATACCAGGACTATTGCAGCGCGATAATTATAATCGCGCTGCAAAAAGACTGTGTCAAGGCTTTAAGCGCAAGCGCGCCTTGACACAGTCTTATTCTTGATTCATAAAGGCAAAGTGCCTGTAGTTTACGCTCATCATTATTCCCACGCAAACCATCGCCGTCCACATCGACGAGCCGCCGTAAGACAAGAACAACAATGGAATTCCTGTTATCGGCATTATGCCCATAACCATTCCAACGTTGACCATAAAGTGAAAGAAGAAAAGCCCTAACACGCCGGAGGCAATGTAATAGCCGTAATGGTTTGCGGCCCGGCGGATTATAAGAATCATTCTCCCCATTAAAAGAAAGTACAAAAGAAAGACGGCAAGGCCGCCCAAAAATCCGGCTTCCTCTGACAAAATGCTAAAGATAAAGTCGGTGGATTGTTCCGGCAAAAAGCGCAAGTGGCTTTGCGTTCCGCGCAAAAAGCCTTTTCCAAAAAGCCCGCCAGCGCCAATGGCTGTCTTGGACTGAATGATGTTCCAACCGGAACCTTGCTTGTCTGTGTATGGGTCAAGAAAGATTATAAGGCGCTGAATTTGATATGGCTTTAGGACTTTCGTTACGCCCAAAGAAAATACCATGGCGCCAAAAACAATCGCGCTGACAAAAGTAATCCAATAATAGTATTTGTTATGCCTAAAGAAAATCATTCCCAAAAGGCCGGTTAAGGTTATAGCGCCAAAACCGACTGTGAATAATACGCGAATTTTCTTTACTGTTAGAATGTTCAATATCGCGTAAGTGTGGCCCGCGATTTGGTCTTGCCAAACAGGAAGAATCGCCAAAAAAATTGTGAGCATTCCAAAGGAAAGGACTCCAAGAATATACCTTACGGGAACGCCAGCCGCAAAGCACATGAAGAAAAAAATTGGAATGTAAACGCTGGCGGTTCCCAAGTCGGGCTGAATCAAAATCAAGCCCATCGTAAAGACCATTATGCCAAGCGCTTGGAAAAAACGTTTTCTTTCTGGCATGTCTTCTGTCTTGTGAAAGAAGCGCGCCAAAAACAAAATGTAGACAATCTTTCCAAACTCCGCCGGCTGAATTCCAAAGTCGCCGATGCCAAGCCAGCTTTTTGAGCCGTTAATCGTCTTTCCAAATATTCTAGTTAAAATTAAAAGAACTATCAAAACGCCAAAGGCAACGCTGATGTAGCGCTCAAAATTTCTATAGTCATAGACCGCGGCCGCTATAAGCAGGATCAAGCCAAAGGAAACCCAAATGATTTGCTTTATGTACTCTTTTTTAACAAGCTGCCCGTGCTGGTTGACGGCGCTGGAATAAATGAAAAAAATTCCGGCAACCGCCAAGAGCAAAACGCACAAAAGCATTATCCAATCAATTAGTTGAAAAAACTTTAACTTCATCGCTCCGCCCTACTCTCTTGAATCGCTTGACGCTTGATCCGTTTGCTTTACCAAATACTGCCAGCCCAGCGCCGCCACCGCGTCCTCGTAACTTTGATGCGCGAAGATGCCTTGCATCGTTATGTTAGTCGCGTAAGGCGCCCACCATGAATACTTGTTGGCCGCTTCAACAATTGTCGCCACGACAATTCTATCCTCTATCGGTCCGTCGTAAGGCGCGTAAGCCAAAAGCCAAGAGTGCCAGCTGTCCTTGTAGCCGGTAACTTCGGCGGTTCCAGTCTTTGCCGCAATCTTCACAACTTTGTTGAACAGCGAATGTTTTGCCGAACCATTTGTGACAGTCCAGCGCAAGTCGTCCTGAACTTCCTTCCAAAGAGCGTTGTCAAAATTAACCGAATGCAAAACTTCCGGCTCAACGCTTTGTATTATTTCGTCGGTGGCGGGATCGCGCACTTCCTTAAGCAAGCGCGGCTTGTAAATCTTTCCCTCGTTGGCGACCATTGCCATCACGTTTGCCACTTGCAGGGGCGTCGCGGTTGTATAGCCCTGACCGATTGAAACAGCCATCGTGTCGCCGCCAAGCCAACGCTCGTGGTAACGGCGCTCCTTCCATTCCGGAGAAGGAACAAAACCTTTTGACTGGCTGGGAAGGTCGATTTGCGCGCTGGATCCATAGCCGAACATTTTTGCGTATTGCGCTATTTTTTGAATGCCTAGATTTTCGCGGCCAACCTGCCAATAATAAATGTCGCAGGATTTCGCAAGCGCGTTCTTAAGGTCAAGGTAGCCGTGTCCGGGCTTTAAAACCCAGCAGTGGTAGACGCGGCCGCCGTATTCAACCTCGCCCTTGCATTCAATTTTTTCATGGCTCGGAAAAGCCTTTTCGTTAAGCAAGGCCGCTGTCATAACGATTTTAAAAGTCGAAGCCGGCGGATACTGCGCGTTGACGGCGCGGTTCAAAAGCGGGTTGAATTCATCCTGAGTCAGCTTGGAATATTCTTCGGCCGAGTTCTCCGTGTTGAACAAGTTGGAATCAAAGTAAGGATAAGAAACCATCGCTAGAATTTCGCCGGTGCTTGGCTTTAAGACAATCAACGCGCCGATTCGTTTTCCAAGCGCCTTTTCCGCAAGCTTTTGGATTTCGGTGTCTATCGTAAGCACAAGTTTTTTTCCAGATTTTGGAGGAATGATTGTCGGCGCCTCGGACAAAATGCGGCCGCGAACGTCTACGGTTCGCTGTTCCACGCCGTCCTTTCCTTGCAGCAAGGCGTCGTACTGGCGCTCTATGCCAGTCTTTCCTACGACGCTGGCCCGGGAATAGCCCTTGTTGTACATCAAAGCGTATTCCTCGCGCGTGATGTCGCCGACATATCCCAAGATGTGCGAAAAAGAGCCTGTCTCGATATAGTTTCTCATCGGCTTGGAAATCCAAGTGACGCCAGGCAAGTCGTTGATGTTTTCCGCGATGTTTGAGATTGTCTTAAAGGGAACGTTCGTTTTTATCGTTATGCGGCTAAAAGACCTCTTGGCTTTTTGAGGAATCAAGTTGTCAATGTCGCTTTTCTTTATCGAAAGAAAGTCGGCAAGCTTTGCGAGAACCGTGTCATAATAGTCGCGCGGTATTTCTCCGGGAATCACTTCGACAGCGAACGAATCAGTGTTGATTACCATCGCTGAATTGTTGTTTCTGTCGTAGATTTCTCCGCGCTGGGCGGTGATCACCGTATTGCGGGTAGAAACGTCTTTGGACGCCCTGCGATAGTTCTCTCCGTTCACCACCTGCATGTTAAAAAGGCGCAGCGTGTAGATTACAATTATTAGAGCGACTAAAACAAAATAAACAAAGACAACAAGCGACTTGCTTCTGGCCATCAATCAAATCCTCTTTGCGGAGGAACAATAAAAGAGTCAAATCCGCGCAAAAGCTTTATGACCAAGGGCGCCAACAAAGTGTTCATCGCCAATTCCAAAGCGAACACGGAAGAAAAAACATTGTAAGAATTTACGTAGTTGGGGAACAAAAACGAAACAAGGTAAATTATCAAAACCTTCAAAAGCGTCGCGAAAAAGCCGGCGACAATGTTCACCAAAAAACTTTCGTAATTCATCATGCGGTGGAAGAAGCCGCCGAAAAATCCAACCAATGTTCTTACCAAGCAATTAAGGCCAAAAGGGCTTCCGCTTAAAAAATCCAACAAAAGGCCGGAAACAAAGCCTGTGATTTCTCCCGCCACCTTTCCGTTTCTAATTGAAAAATACAATACGCAAAGCAAAAGAAAGTCCGGAATTGCCGGCAAAAAATAGATATTCGAGAGCAGGGCTGTCTCTATCAAAACAAAGACAATCAAAATCACAAAGCTGGAAAAGTAAGACTTAATCATTCTTATCGCCCTCCCCTGCAGCCTTGTCGTTTGGCGACCTTTGGTCGATTATTAAAACCGTCTCCAACCTTGCGAAGTCAATTATGGGAGTAAGCTCAATCGCCAATGAAGTGTCATAGTCCAAGACTTGAACATGCGATATCGTTCCAATCGGAATGTCAGCGGGATAGTTTTCGTTTTCGCCGCTGGTCACGATTACATCGCCAAAGCGCAGCTCATCTATCACGCGTTTTTTTATGTATTCCATTTTAAGCGGAAGCATGTCCGAGCCGTTTCCGGTTACCAAGCCAATGTCGCGGGTGTTTTGGACTCGCGCCGAAATCGACGAGCTAAAGTCAAAGACCGGCATAATTTGCGCTGTTGTGTACCCTACCGCGACGACCTTGCCCACTATTCCGATGCTTCCGCCTTGAATAGCGATTACAGGCATGTTCTTTTTTATTCCGTTTCGAGACCCCTTGTTTACGACTATGGAACTGTACAAATTGTCCGCGCCTCTTGAAATGATGTTCGCGGCAAAGTTTTTCACGGCAAGGCTTTGGGAAAAATCAAGCTGCTCCTTTAGGCGCGAATTTTCCTTTCTGATTTCGGAATTGGAGCGCTGCATGTATTCGTAGTCTTTTAGTTTTTCAGAAAGAGCCTCGTACTGCTTTCGCAATTCGGCCAACTCCCTGACGGCGTTCACTGAATTTACGACAGAACTTGTCACGACATTGATTCCGTTTTGAACTGTCGAAAAAACATTGAAGCCTATTTGCCTAAAATTCAAGATGAAGCCGCCTGACGAAAACGACATCATCACAGTCGAAACAATCAGCAAAAACGAGAGAAGGAATTCAGAAAAATGCAAAATAAAAAAAGGCTTTTTTTGCATTTTAACTATACGTTCAAATTATCGTAAATGGATCTGTCGGTTGACATATCCTTAAAGAGCTCGAAAGCCTCGCCAGCTCCAAGCGCGACGCATTCAAGCGGTTTTTCGACCAAGATAACGGGAACGTTCGTTTCCTTTGAAATAAGCTTTGGCAAGCCCTTAAGCATTGAGCCGCCTCCAGTCATTACGATTCCGCGCTCGATGATGTCCGCGGCCAATTCCGGCGGCGTGTGTCCAAGAGTGGTCTTTATTTCCTCAACAATGCGGTTAACCGGCTCTCTAAGCGCCTCGCGAACCTCAACGCTGTCAATTTCAAGGCGGCGGGGCAAACCGTTAGTCGCGTCGGCGCCCTTTATTTCCATCTTTTCAATGTTCTTGTCGCTAGATGCGTTTCCGATTTCTATCTTAAGGCGCTCGGCAGTTTGCTGTCCGATTGTAAGGCCAAACTTTTGCTGGATGTGCTTTACGATGGCCTCGTCAAATTTATTTCCGCCGACGCGGATGGAAGAAGTGATTACCATGCCGCTCAAAGAAATGACGGAAATTTCAGCCGTGCCGCCGCCGATGTCGCAAATCATGTGTCCCGCGGGCTCGTGAATTGGAATCTTGGCTCCGATTGCCGCCGCGAGGCTTTCCGGGATTACCTCAACTTCACGCGCTCCGGCCTTAAGGGCCGCTTCGATGACCGCCCGCTTCTCTACCTCTGTAATGCAAGACGGAATGCCGATTTTCATTCTTGTCGAAGTGAAAAAGCGGTGTTTGGGAATTATTTGTGAGATGAAATATTTTATCATCTTTTCGCAAGAGTCAATGTCGGCGATGACTCCGTCGGCAAGAGGACGTGTCGCGATGATGTTATTGGGCGTCTTCCAAAGCATGCGCTTGGCTTCGCCGCCAACGGCCACTACTTTGTTCGTTCCTTTTTCGACCGCAACAACGGAAGGCTCGTCAATAACGATTCCCTTTCCGCGCACATAAATGAGCGTGTTGCAAGTTCCTAAGTCAATTCCTATGTCGGTTACAAAATTGTTAAAAAACATGTTTCCCCCAAGTTCTATTTTACTTATATTGTTGAATTTTTTCTAGCGCCTCAGCGTGATTTACTTGAATTCTTAAAGTTTTTCTCCATTCTGCCCTTGCTTTGACCAAGTCGCCCTGAGCCTCGTATATCAAGCCAAGGCCAAACCGGGCGTCAGCGTAATTCTGGTTTTTTTGCAAGATCGCCTCAAATTCTTTTTGGGCGCCTTCATAATCGCTTTCGTCCAAAAGAATTTTTCCAAGCAATGCCCTGCTTTTAATTGTCAGAAAATCATCTGTCGACCTTTGTATGATTTGAAAAAGATATTGCTTGGCGGCGGCCCGCTGCCCGGCCTTTTCGTATTGCTCGGCTATCGACAAAAGAAGAGCGTCGCTTTCCCGGTGAAGAAGCGCTTCGCTAAACGCCGCGATGCTTTCCATCGTCATGTTAAGCTGGGCGTAACTCAATCCCAAATACTCCGCAATGTCGTCGGCCTTGTAGCCAAGAAGCTTGGCCTCGTTTAAATGGTAGGCCGCCAAATCCGCGTAATAATGGTAGGATGAAATTGAATTTTTGTAAAAGTACGCCTTTCCCAGCATGTATTGAATTTGCCCCAATGTTTTTTTCTTTGCGTCGCTCAAGGCAAGCCGCAAGCAGTGGATGGACTCTTCGATGTATTGTTGCGCTTGTTGCGATTCAGTCGCAGAAACAGCCAAATAAAAGGCGGCGTAGCCTCTGTAAACCAAAATCGTGTTGTTAAAGGGCTTTTTTTCCAAAAGGATGGAACTGGTGTCGTAAACCGCCTGATAGTCGTATTCTTTCCATTTTTCAGAAAGCATGGTTATCGAAGGCTTTGAGCTTATGTTTTTTTTGACGATTTTTTGAACGAAAAACGCGGCTGTGAACAAAAGGGCCGCGACAATAAAAAAAACTAAAAGGAAGGGAACAAGACGGCTTTTGCTTTTTACAATTGTCCGATAATTTTTAAATGAAAGTTTCACCCGCTTAATTCCCCTTAAAAAAAAAGCAGAAGAAATCATAAGCCGGGTTCTGGAGAGCCTGATCCAAAAGACCAAGCCCATAACCATCTATCCGAATTTTTAGTCGCCTAAAAATTTTAGCGGTCTACCCGCGGCTTATGTTCCGGAAAAACAGCCGCTTCTTGACCTTGCTCCAAATGAGGCTTGCAATGCGGCGCTTGTCGCCAAGCGTCCGGTGGTCTCTTACACCGCCTTTTCACCCTTGCAATTATCGCTTTTGCGAGAATTGCGGTTTGTTTTCTGCTGCGCTATCTGTAGAAGAACGGGTTATGTTAGTTTTCGCAAGGCGAAAATTTGCAACTTCCGTTTTTCTCCCGGTTATTGCCCGGCATTTTTTCCGGCGGAGCCCGGACTTTGCCTCACCTTCAATCGATATCATCATCGATTGAAAGCGCGGTTATATTTCTTCTGCAATAAAAGCCTATTCTTCAGACTCTTCTTCGTCAGAGTCTTCGATTTCCTCCTCGTCGTCGAGCAAGTCATCGTCTTTTTCGGCGCCGTCGTTTCCTTCAATGATGTCGTCATCGTCGTCATTGTCGTCCAACAAATCGTCGTCATCCAAATCGGCAAGGCTGCCGGCCGTGTCAATCGTGTAGTATGTTTCCTCTTCGCCGTCCTTGCTTTCTTGCCAGCGCAAGATTCTGCTGCAATAGGGGCAGAACAAAATTTCATTTTCCTCGCGGACTTCATTGGCGAATTGCGCGGGCAAAATCATGTGGCAGCCGCCGCAGACGCCGTTCTTTACGTTGACAATGCCTTCATTGTTGCGCTGAATGATGCGCTCAAATTTATACTTGATTTCAGAGTCAATGTTGGCGCCGATGTTGGCCTCTTTCTTTTCCAATGAAGCCAACTCTTTCTTTAGGCTGCCGGTTTCCTTGTCCAAAGAGGCGCGGGCTTCGTTAAGGTCCTTCTCCTGGCTTTTAATCCAGCTTTCGTCTGCCTTGATGGCTTCGTCAAGCTCGGCCAAGCTCTTTTCTTCCTTGTCCAATTCCTTGCGCAAGCCGCCTTCCTTTTCGCCGGCTTCGGAAATCTGCTTTTCAAGCGCCTCGTATTCGCGATGGGTGGAAATGTTGTCCATGCCCTTCTCGCCTTCCTCGCGCAATCTAACGGCTTCTTCCAATTCAGTCTTAAGGCCGTCAACCTTTTCCTTCAAGGCTTCGTACTTTGAATTCTTTTCGATGTATTCTTTCTTCAAGCGCGCCAACAACTCTTCCTGAGCGCCCAACTGCTTCGGCACGTCTTCAATCTTGGCCTGAATCTGGTATTTTTCTGACAAAACGACCTGAAGCTTCTCCAAGTTGTCAAAAACCTTTGTATCAAGTGTCTTTTCCATTTGACATTCCCCTTACCTTAATTAAGAAAATATACAATATATTGAAACAAATTGCAAGGGCTTGAAAACCCTTGCAATCCGCGCGCTTTATATCTCGATGTAATCCCTCAAGCCAGTCGCCCTTCTTGGGTGGCGAAGGCGCCTAAGGGCCTTGGCCTCAATTTGGCGGATGCGTTCGCGCGTTACGTTAAAGTAAAGCCCCACTTCCTCCAAAGTCAAGCAGTAGCCGCCTTCAAGTCCAAAGCGCATCTTAAGCACTTCCTGCTCCCTGGGCGGAAGCGTTGAAAGAACGCCGCTAAGCTGTTCCTTAAGGAGCGTGTAGGCTGTCTGGTTCGCGGGATTCTCAACTTCCTTGTCCTCGATGAAGTCGCCGAGCAATGAATCCTCTTCCTCGCCAATCGGAGTTTCCAAGGAAATAGGCTCGCGCGCGACGTTCTTTACGGTCTTTACGCGCGAAACAGGCCAGCCAAGCTGCTGGGCGATTTCGTCGTCGGTAGGCTCGCGGCCGAATTTTTGCATGAGGTTCCTGCTTTCGCGGACAACCTTGTTGATTTGCTCAATCATATGCACTGGAACGCGAATCGTGCGCGCCTGGTCGGAAATGCTTCTTGTGATTGCCTGGCGGATCCACCAAGTTGCGTATGTCGAGAACTTGTAGCCCTTGCGGTACTCAAACTTTTCAACAGCCTTGATAAGGCCGATGTTGCCTTCCTGTACCAAGTCAAAGAACTGCAAGCCGCGGTTTGTGTATTTTTTCGCGATGGCGACAACCAAGCGCAAGTTCGCGTTAATCAAATGGTTCTTGGCTATTTCCATCATTTTGCGGCCGCGCTCGATTTCCTTTTCCATTTTTAGAATGTCGTCGATGCTGTTCTCAAATTCAAATTCAAGGCGAACCAAGCGGCGCTCAATCTTTTGAATTTTTGAATAAACCTCTCGGATATCGTCCGCGTTCATGCCCAAGTCTTTTTCGAGCTTGGCGCATTCGCTGCGGATGGCAAGGCGCCTTCCCAAGCGGCGCAAGTCGGCGGAATCCTTTACGCGCAATTCCTTCATGCGCTTTTCCTGCTGATGCTGGTATTCCTCAATCTTTTGCTTAGCGTCGATGAATTCCGCGGAAAATTTTTCAAGCTCCTCGGTTTGAATTTCGGCCTTTTGCAAAGACGGAATGATTTTCTTTTGAAGCTTAAGGATGTCCTTGTTCTCAAGGATTTTAACGTTGGAATCCACTTCAAACAATTGGCGCTTAAGAGTCATGTATTGCTTGATTTCGGACAAGACCGGCTTAAGGTATTCCGAATAGGCGCTCTTAAGGCGGCGCTTCTCGGCCATTTCCTCGTTGATTTCCTTGCGCGGCCTGCCCTGTTCGTGCATGTCGATTCTTTGGAAAGCCTTTTGCGCGACGGCGAAGAATTCGGGAATCAATTTGCCGGAATTCTTTATGACATCTTTTATGATGTTCTCGCCGCTTTCCATTTGCTTTGAAAGAGTCACCTCTTCCTCTGCCGTCAAAAGGTTTTCTTTTCCAATGTCGCGAAGGTAAAGGCGAATCGGGTCGTCAGTGTTGGCGCCGTCCTTGTCGGAGCTGACCAAACGCTTTTTTGACGACATCGAAGCTTCCTTTTCGGCCTGCTCGGCGATTTTCGCCTCTTGGTCTTCGGCAATGTCGGCGTCCTCGTCGTCCACGACAAGGTTGTCTTCGTCCTCGTCGTCGGGCAAATCCGGCGGAAGCTCTTCTTGAATGATATAGCCGCGCTTTTCGAGTTCGGCCATCAAGGCTTCGCTTTTTTCCTCATCGCCTACAACATCTTGGCCCAAAATGTCCGCGATTTCGTCCCAATTGAATTCTTTTTTGCCTTTTTCTGTAATTTTTGCCAGCAAAGAGTCAAGCTCTTCTTTGTCCATTTTTTTTCCTTACTTTTTTTGCATTTGGATTTGTTTGTCCAACTGCGAAATTTCGGAGACCAGCGTTTTTAGGTAATTCTCATCATCGCGCGTCGTCGGGATAAATGCCCTCAAGCGTTCGTTCAACTTTTTTCGTTGACGCTCCAATGCATTGCGCTTTATTAGATTTATGCTGTCCCTAACCATTCGGCCAAGCATGTCCTTGAACTCCGCCTCGTCTTGCTTTTCCTTTCTGGAAAACTCGCCGCTGGCGGTGACCGCAGTGACCATCTGCTGAACGTTGTCGTCGCACAGTTCCAAGACAGACATATATGAAAAATTGCCCTGCTTGTAACGCTCCTCCAATTTTATAAACAATTCTTTTGCCAAGGGGTCTTCAAAGTCATCGCTGTTAAGTTCGCGCCGCATTATTGAATACTCTTCGGGATTGGAAAGAACGGCCAGCACGGCCCTAAGCTCGGCGTTTAGCTTTATCGGCCGAACTTGATTGCCGTCAGACTGTTTTGACCTTGAATCCAGACGCGAGCGCGCTTGGCTGCGATTGTTGAAGTCTCTTCTAACGGCCTCCGGCGAAAGATTAAAGGCCCCGGCCAACTGGTCAAGGCTTGATTCTTTCTGAATGTCTGATTGCAGGGAATCCACGTACGGAAAGAAAGCCAAGGCGGCTTTTGTTTTGTCTTCTGGAGACTCCGACGGATATTGCGCCTTTATTTTAGACAACAGATAATCAACATCTAATATAGCATTTTGAACCTGTTTCGTCAAGGTTTCGGCGCCAAATTTTATCATGATTTCGGCAGGGTCCTTGCCTCCTTCAAGCCGTATTATCTTTGTCGTAAGGCCGAATTGCCGGCACATCAAGATGGCGCGCTTGGTGGCCTTTTGCCCCGCTCCGTCCGAGTCAAAGGACAAGAGAATCGTGTCGCAAAAGCCCTGCAAGATTTTCAGCTGCTGCTCGGTAAGGCTGGTTCCAAGCGGGGCCACCGCTATGTTTATGCCGCACTGGTGGTATGCGATTACGTCCATGTAGCCTTCGCACAAAATCGCGGCCTTTTGCTGGTGAATCGCGTTCTTGGCGAAGTTAAAGGCGTAAAGGGTTTCCCTTTTATGATAGTGCGGAAGCTCAGGCGAGTTCAAATACTTTGGCTCGCCCTCCCCCAAAATGCGGCCTCCAAAAGCGACGGCCTGCCCCTTTCTGTCAAAAATCGGAAAAATAAGGCGGCCTGAAAAAAGAGACACGTCCGGGTATTTTTTGCTGAAAAGCCCTGTCTTTTGCAAAAAGGCGTCGGAGTAATTCTTTCCCTTAAGAAAATTCTTAAGCCAGCGGCGGTCGGCGGGCGCGTAGCCCAGCTTGAATTTTGCCAAAGTTTCGTCGGTCAGGCCTCGGCCTTTTATGTACTCAAGGGCGGCTTGCCCCTGCTTGTTTTGCGTCAAGAAAAAATGAAAGGTGCTTGCGATGCGGTCGTAGACTTCGCGGATTTGGTCCAAGTCTTGGTCCTGCTTTTGCGGAACGTATGAGCCGCCTTCGTAAGTCACTTCAATGCTGTATTTTTTCGCAAGCTCTTGAATCGCCTCTGGATAGGAAAGCTTTTCCATCTCCATCGTGAACTTTACGACGTCGCCGCCGACGCCGCAGCCAAAACAATGGTAGAACTTTTTTATAGGGTCAACGGTGAACGAAGGCGTCTTTTCGTTGTGGAAGGGACAGCAGCCCCAGTATTGCGAGCCGCGCTGGGTAAGGTTTGTGTATCCGTTAATGATAGACACGATGTCGGCTGCCTGTCTGACGCGCTCGATTGTGTCTTGGGTGATTCGGCCGGCCATCAGCGAGCTGCCCTCTTTGTCTTGAATATCGCGCCTTGCTGGACATGCTCTGACAAGGTTTTTGTAAAGACATGGCGGCCAGCCGCTTCGTCCATAAGCTGAAAGTAATAGTAATCCGTTTGCGCCGGCTCGGCGGCGGCCTTTAGAGCGACAAGGCCAGGATTGCAAATGGGGCCTGGCGGAAGGCCCGCGTTTAGGTAAGTGTTGTAGGGGCTTTGAATTTTAAGGTCGTCGTAAGTGATTATGTCTGGATGCGGCCGGCCCAAAACTTCCGTGATCACGTATTCCACCGTCGCGCATGAATACAAGCCGATGCCCTTTTTTATGCGGTTTGTGAAAACGCTCGCTATCAAAGGCGCTTCGTCGGCGGAACGGTATTCGCGCTCGATTATCGAGGCGAGCGTGACGGTTTTGTTCAGCTTTCCTTTGTCGCCCCTCATGGCGGAAAGCGACGGAACGCCTGAGATTTTTTGGTAAAAGTTTTCGGCCATTATTTTGACGGCTTTTTCCGCGCCGCATCCCGGCGCCAGGGAATAAGTGTCGGGGAACAAAAAGCCTTCCATGCCTTTTGCCGCTTCGCGAAAATCCTTTGCGGGGCATATAAGCGCTTTCTCAAGCCTTTTCGCGATTTTAGAAATCGTCAAGCCTTCTGGGATTGAAACGCTTACAAGCTCCTCGCGGCCGGATGAAAGCTCCTTGTAAATTCGGCCCGCGTCCATCGAGCTTTTTAAGTCGCAGACGCCCGCCTTTACGCAAAAAATTTTCGCTTCTTGGCCGGACACAAGGCTTCCCAGATTAGGAAAGCGCGCCAACAGATAAAAGGCGGTCTTGTTTTTTATTATTTTTTCATTTTCCAAAAGCGCGGCGATTTTGCGGGCCGAATCCCCCTGCTCTATCTTAAGGCGTAAAGAGACCGCGTTTTCCTCCGAGTCCCGGCCGCCCGTCAAAAATTTTAGGCTAGCGTAGGCCAAGGCGGCGAGAATCAGAACGAAAAAAAAAGCGCTTGCAATCGCGATTGAAGTTTTTTTTGAGTTTTTCATTTTTTTGTATATTTTTCAACCTCGTCTATGGACATGCAGGAATAAACCTTGTTTTGAACTTCCTTGGAAAAATTATACAAAATTTTTGGAATCTTGTCTTGGTTTTCGCGCGCGATGGAAGCCAAAGCCTTCAGCTCTTCGCAAGTGAAATTATAAGAAAGGCAAAAAGGAGAATCGGTCACAAGCGGACCTCCCATCCCTCAACTGCAATGTCAACCTTGACGTCCGCTTGCACGATGAACTTGGCGTACCACCTTGCCGCGTGAAGTATGGAATCCAGCTTTTTGTCGTCATGCTCGGGCTCGTGGTGAAAAAGACAAATCCTAGAAATTCCCATTTGCGCGGCAAAGTCGACGGCGTAAGAAAACGGCGAATGGCCCCAGCGGATTTTTTCAATCGCCTCTTGCATCGTGTACTGCGAGTCAAGCACGGCGACATCCGCTCCAGAGAAGACAGCCTCAATTTCATTTCCATACTTGTGCGTGTCCAAGTAAAGCTCGACGTCCGTGGCGTAGACAAATTTCTTGCCGTCCACCTGGGCGCTGTAAGCGTAAGAGTCGCCGGGGTGGCTCATCTTGCAGCAATTCAGCTTTATTCCGTCAATTGAAAATTCCTTTCCGGCTTGAATCGGAACAAAGCGAACCTTGTCTTTTACCGTGTCAAAGTCAACAGGAAAATACGGGGCCTTCATTTGCTTTGCGAAATGAGCGCCAGTTTCTGGAAATGGAGAGTAAATGTCAATTTTTACGTTTGGCTCAAAAAGAGGGTCAAAGAAAGGAAATCCCTGAATATGGTCCCAATGCAAGTGCGAAAGCAGAATTGAATATTTTTTTTGAGGGGAGGATTTTTTAGCCAAAACCCTTAGTCCCGTTCCAGCGTCGAATATCAGGCCGTTTCCGTCATTCGCGACTAATTGGACGCATGGAGTGTTGGCGCCTGCGGTTCCGTAAATGAATTCCGGGAGCGTGGACAAAAACCTTTGGCGCGCGTCAAGGCTTTCTATGTCCCTGCGTTGGACGCGCATTACGGCCGCGATTATTTTCGCTTGAATTTGTTCCCTAGTCAAAGGCGCCGGCGTGGATCCCCTGACCCCCCAAAAAACAATTTTCAAATGGCACTCTCCAAGTCTCTTGTGATAGGAAGGTTATGCTCATACAAAAATTTTTGCTCGTCAATCTCTTTTTGCGAGCGAAGCCTTCCGCAGTTGATTCCCTTGCAGCTATCGCCCTCTTCGCTCCAACTTCGCGCGTCCTTTAGAATCCACGACCAAAACGGATATGTAGAGCATTGGACAGGCCTGGCTCCATAAGCAAGGCAGCCGCCCTCCCCCCAAAGAACGCAGTCATAGTTCTTTTTTTCAAGAAGAGCCAAAGCCTCTTTGTTTCCGTAATATTGAACCCAGCGGCAATAGTTTTTTATGAAATCATCTTGACTGATTTTAAACCATTCGGAGAGTCTTGTCAAATCATTTTTGGAAAGATAAACAACGCCAGGAGACAGCCTGCAGCAGTCGGAGCAGCGTTGGCATTCAAAGGAAAGTCCGTTTTTGTAAAAACAATTTTCGTCAGACAAAATTTAGTGGGGAGTGAAGGATTCGAACCTACGAAGGCTTAGCCAGCAGATTTACAGTCTGTCCCCTTTGACCACTCGGGAAACTCCCCAAAATAAGCTGCCTGTAGGATTTGGACCCACGACCCCGAGATTACAAATCACGTGCTCTACCAGCTGAGCTAAGGCAGCGAATACGTTTGAGTGTCAAACGTGAGTGCTATTCTATTCTTTTTAGGAAAAAGTGTCAAGTCCTTTTAAGCCGATATTTGGATTTTTTTTAGGACTGGGCGCTCTTGCGGTGCTTTCGGGTGTATGTGATTGTAAGGTTGATTGTCTTTTCGACTTCCATCGACGCGGCAAGGTCAACGTCCCAAATAAAGGACGCGACGAAAGTCTTGCTTTCGTTTTGAACGATGTCGCTGTCCATGTTCCTTCGTTTTATGCTTACAGGAAAGAAGGTTACGCCGGCCTCTTCGTTGGGCGTGAACATAAAGGAGACGTTTGAATTCAAGTCGCTGACTTGAACGGCGGAGGCCTTTTGAACCAAGCCGTCCTTGACGCTCTTGCAGCAGGCTTCGGCGCTGCTGCCGGAAACGATGTCTTGTCCGGAAACGATTTCAATGTTGTAAGGCTTGTAGTTTGGATTAAGAAGGTTCAACTCGGCGAAATTCGACTCCACCGCGAATTTGCCGTGAACAGCGATCGGGCCCTCGTTCTTTAAAATGTATTGAACCGTTATGCCGTTTGACTTGATTATGTAGTTTTTCTTTAAGAGAATCGGCTGGTCCAAGGTTGAGAACTTTGTCTTTGCCTCAAATTGAATTTCCTGGCGGCGGCTGGAGAACAAGACTTCCTTGTATTTTTTCGCGGAGAACATTCCGTTCCTGCATGGCTCTCCCCTGCAATACTTCTTGGCCTCCTCGTCCTCGAACAAGTGGTCCACGAAAATTCCGCGGAAGTAATTGTCGTCAAGCCCGTCGTATTTTTGGACGCACGAAATATTGTCGGCGTAATTTCCGCTTGCCTTCATTACCGCAAGCTCAAATATCGAGCCGCCGTCGCATCCGACGCAAACATTGCATTTTTCCAAACGGCAAATGTATTCCTTAAAGCCGTCGCCGTTGTAGTCGTAGCTTGTAACGGACTCCTTAAAGGCTGAGCATTCGCGAACCAAGCGCTCGGACTCGGTGAGGTTTTTGTACGCGTTTTGCCTTTCCTTAAAAGCCGCAAGCTCGCTGGACGAGCGGCATACATAAGCGTCTCCGCATTGTCCCGCCAAAAGCTTTTCGCGCGCGGCGTTTTTTCTCATTTTGTCGCCGTGGCATTGATTGACCAAAATGCTGACGTTCATCATCCTGTCAAAAAGCGAATGGCTGGCCTTGTATGTTTGCAAGTAGTCGTATATGTTTACAGGATAGTTGTCCTTTTGCTCGACAGGCTCATAGGGCGTGAAGCACCAGCGGGCGATGTTCTTGTTAATGCCGGCGTGAATGAAGCAGGGAACAAAAACGTCCGCGCTCTTAATGCAATCGTATGGAAGCTCAAGCGAGCAATTCTTTTCGTTTTGAACCAGCTCAAGCGCTTCCTTGATCCAGTCTTTGTTCAGCAAAGGCTGGATGCTTTCCATGTCGTAGGAAACGCAGAGCATTCTGTCGCATCTGGCGTTTTCTGGATCGCTCTTGGCCGCGGCTTTGCAAGCGGACGCAATTCTTGAGAACAAGTCTTTGGGGCTTTCGTCCTTCCTTGCCGCCAAGTTTGAGTAGACAGGAAGAATCAAGGTTGACTTTTCCAAATTGTTCATCACAAGCGGAAGGAAATGGTTTTTGTCCTTTGGCAAAAGGCTTGAGTCCAAAAGAACGTATTCCAAGCTGGAAGCGTCCAAGGTTGTCAGCAAGGAAGGATCCCAGCTGTCGCAAAAAAGAGCGGCGCCCCTGGGCCTCTTTCCAAAATTTTGCCTGTGCGCCAATGTAAGCTTTTCGATTTGAGCGGCCCGGTCCGCGGGAAATATCAATGGAAAGATTGGGTTGTAGTAACCGCCGCCAATCATTTCGACCTGCTTGCGGGAAATTAAATTTTTCAGCAAGTCCAAAAATTCGGGATTCTTCTTTCTAAAAAATTCAATTTGCGGGCCTGTGAAATAAAATGAAAATTTAAGGTCAGGCATCGCGAACAGAATCGCGCCAAGGGGCTTGTAAATGTTTTTGTAAGCCGTCTGGTATGAGGAGTCGTCTTGGAATTCTGTCGAACTGCCTATGTATTCAAGGCAAACGCGGTGCATTGACATTTTTTTTTAGTCTATTTTAACATTTTATACCAAGTCTTCCAAAATTTAAAGTCTTTTTTGCTTGGAATTTCAATAACGCTTGTTTTTTCTACATTATTTTTGTATTGTACTGTCTTTTGGCCTTTTGGAACAAGCTTTATAAGGCTTTTCGGACAGACGGAAACGCAGACTCCGCAACCGCAGCAAGCGTCCGTAACGATCGCCGTCTCGCGCCGTATTTCTATCGCCTTTTGGGGGCAAGCGGCGGCGCAATCCCCGTAGCCAATGCAATCATCAACGTTTTCGGTCAAGGAACCGTAGAATTTGGCTATTATCGCGCAGCTGTGGATTCCGTTGTAGTCAAGGCGGCTCTTTTTTTCAATGTTCGGATCGCTCAAGACAAGGGCGCGGCTATCCGAAACTGGAATATTGTTGTCGACTACCCTATAAATGTAGTTTTTTTCAATCGGCGAAAAAATAAAATCGGTGTTCTTTAAAAGCTGGCTTTTAATTGCGGGCAAAAAAATGTTCGCTATGGCCACGACAAAAAGCGCCATTATGATCAAAAACAAAAACAACAAGAATATCTTTAGAATCATCTTTACAGTCCCGCGTTAATCCAAGAAATGTTAAGCGCGAACAGCGCCATCATCAATATCACCATGCACAAAAATAGCGAAGTCTTTTGGCCGAAAGAGTCCGTGTTCTTTGACGATGAAAGTTTATTCGTGAACGTGAACAAGAATGGCAGCAAAAGATAATAGCTGGCCAAGCAGCAGGCTCCAATAGCGAGCGCCTCAAGAAGGCTTTCGCCTTCGTTCAGCGAGAGCAATACCGTCAAGAAAGGCACGGCGAATTCCGACGAGCTTTTTTTTGTGGTCAGCTGGAAGATGATTTCAAAAAAAACGCTGGTTCCGGCAAAAAGAAGCAGCGCCGCCAAAGGAAAAAGTTCCGCCAAGCCCGCCGGCAAAAGCAAAAGCTGGGAGAACGAATATGCAAGCGAAATCGACGCAAGGACGCAGCACGTGGACTTTATCCACGGAAGCGCGATCTTTTTCCTGGCAAGGCTCGCTTCGGCCGCTTGAAGGCTTCCCACTCCATAAACGAAAACGGCAGAGCAAAAAAGGCTGTAAAACAAAAGCGCGTTAATTATTCTCATGCTCGCCCTCCGCCTTTTCAATTGCGTTCATTTTGATTTGCGCGGTCAGCAAGAATGACATGCATAAAACCAAAACCAGCAAGGAGCCTGGAATCGTCGCGAAAAACGAAAGAAAGGCCGTGTCATACGAATTGAACAAGTAAGATTCCTTTATGCCGTTTGAAACGGGAAGCGAAATCGTTCCGTATCCCAAAACATCCCTCAGCAGGAAGAACAAAAGCGCGAAGGCGCTGAACAACAATGTCGGCTCAAAGGAAGCGCCGTCCGCGTTTGCCTGCCCTTGGAAAACGCTGGCCAACAGGAAAACCGAAAGCGCGGGAATGTAAAGGCAAAAGCTTAGCGTAAGGGCAATGACCGGCGAAAAAAGAATCAAGACTTGCTTGAACAATATTGTCATAAAGACAATGAACGCCAGCGCGAGAATTTCCGCAAGGCTTCCCATTTCTATTTTTTTCACGAAGGAATAAAAAGCCTTTGTGGCGAAAAACAAAATGTCAAGCTCTATTATCAATGGAAGCCCGTAAGCCAAGCGTCCCGGAGCGGCGGCGAGCAAAGCGAACGAGGCCGCTATGAATACAAAGTAAACGTTCTTTTTCATTTTGAAGCCTCCTCGCCGGCAATGGCGTCGCGGACGAGCAAGGCGGCCGTGTCGGTCCAATAGTCAATTTGGCGGTTGAATTTATTGTCGGAAAATTCCTTGGCGACAGAATTGTTCATGTAAGCGATTCCTTGAAACTCGGCCTTGCCGTCCTGAAAGAGAAACACGGCCGGAAGCGGCCCAAAATATGTCGCAATCCTCATAACAAGCACGTATGATTTTTTTGACGGCGCCTTTATGTTTGAAACCTTAAAGCAGGCCGCGCTTACGCTGTAATTGTTCTTTAATGGAAGCATGTCGCCAAGCTGCCAGCCGCTTGCGGGAAGGACTTGCTCGACGGCGAGCCTTAGTCCGTTTTCCCAATTCCTTTTGCCGGCGAAAACCATTCCGGACAAAACAATGAAAAAGGCGAGGATTATTCCAGTAAAGACCGCGGACTGAAAAAGCTGTTTTTTTCCTTTTTCGTTCATTTTTCGGCCTCCCCAAGTTCAACAGCCAAAAGCGAAGACAAGCGCTTTCTTAAAGACCTTGTTTCGATTGCTTGCAGCGCGGGCGATATAATGTTCATAAAGAGAACCGTGGCCACGGCGCCAAAAGGCGACGTTCCCGTTCCGCAAAAGACAAAGGCGATGACTCCGCCTAATGCAGCGTATATTATTTTTCCGGCCATCGAGTATGGAACAGTTCCCGGCCAATGCAAAAGGAAAATCGACGCGAACAAAATCCCGCTTGAAAGCAAGGCAAGGAGCAAGTCGCCTTCGCTTGGGCCGCCGCCTGTGAAAAGCGGAGAGGCAAAGCGGACTAAAAGGCAGTAGACCAAAAGGAAGGCCGCCGGAATTTCTATCTTCACCAAGTCGAAAGAAAAGAAGAACAAGGAGGCCAGCAAAGTCCAAAAGGCGAACCTAAAGGCGGGAATGGCGGCGTGGTTGTCCCAAAAAAGCGAAACGTATCCGTTTGGAATTGAAACTCCAAAAAAACTGAAAACCGTGTCGTTCAAAAAGAGCGTGATTTTTTCGTCGGCGCCGTTTGTCAAAAGCGCCCCGTCAATCATATTCAGCGAGGGATTTTTCGCCAGCAAGTCCGCGCCGGCGATTGTGAAAGTTCCGAAGAACAAATGGCCGACGAACCAAGCCCCCGTGACTGAAAGGGCCACCGGATTGATCCACGAAACGCCGGAATTTCCGAAAATCTTTTTAGCGGTGTACATGAAAAGGAATGTCATGAAAAAGGCGCTGGCCAAGGGAAATTCAGGCGGCAAAAAAAAGCCTGTCAGTGTTCCTGACAAAAGCGCGTAGGCCGCGGAAAGGCTTGTGTTTTTCTTTGCAATATAGTTTTCCGCCTCGCTGCAAAAAGCGCCGGCGACGGCCGCCAAAACCAAAAGAAGCGAACGATAGCTGTGGCTTGCGAAAAGGGTCGCGATTTGCGGAACAAGGGCGCACCAAAAGAAGAGTGTCCTTAATGGCGCGGACTTTAGGAAGCTTGTAAAAGGAGCGGTGGTGACTTTGCTATGCATTTTGCCTATCCTTTAAAATTTTTACGATTTCAGCCAAAGGAAGCTTTGTGGGGCACGCGGAATTGCAAACGCCGCATTCTATGCACAAAAGGCTGGCCTTGATGAAGTCCTGGGGAATCTTCACGGACTTTATTAAATATCCGTAAAGGACGTTTGGATAAATTTTCGCGGGGCACATGGCGCTGCACTTTCCGCAGCCCATGCAGAAGCCGCTGGAATAATCCGCGAAATCCGTTTTGGACATGAAAGAAACGCTCTTGACCCATTTTGTGATCGGCGTGTCCAAGGACGGAACGGAAAAGCCGTTCAAGTGGCCGTTGACGATTATCTTTCCGATTCTCTTTTTTTCAAGGCCCAGCTGCTCGGCCAGGCTTGCAAAGGAAGCGCCGACGCAAACCTTTAGGACCGCGCTGGATTTGAGGCAGTCTCCAAAAACGTGGACGCAGACGCGCTCGACGGGAATGTTGTAAATCAAGGCGTCAGAAAGCGAGGCCAATGTCGTCGCGTCTATGAAAAGCGACATTCTGGCGATTTCGCGCTCGTGGGCCTGCAGCTTAGTCGCTTTCCTGTAGCGCGCGGCCACGCTCTCCTTTGTTCCGATGGGATACTGCCTTGTGTCAAACGGAACGACAGTTATTTCCGTGTCGGAGTCGGCGAGCTCGGCCTTGAACGCCTCGATCTTCCCTTGCAAGGCGGTGCCCTTGGAAACGGCGAAAACAATCTCTTGGGGATTCAAAACCTTTTTTATTATCTCCACGCCCTTTTGAACTTTCTCGAAATTAGAGGAGGCTATGACAGAGTCGGTTTGGCACGAGGGATCCTCGTCAAAAAGGCGCGCGAAAACCCTTGTTCCGTTATTGTCCAAGTATGACTTTATGTCCGCCGAAAGCGAGCGGCCGTTTCTCATTGAAAATGTGTTCACCACGCCCAAGGCGCTTATTCTGTTGGCGATGGACGAGGAGCCCCATGACTGCCAGTCAAAGGAGCGCAAGCTTTTTCCGATATGGGTGAACTGGCCGCTTAGCTGAATCTCAACGGCGCAACCGTTCCGGCCGTCCGGCTCGGCGCAATTCGTTATTCCAAGAACATAGCCGGGAATGGAAGCGTGAATCTTCGCGGACTCGCTTCCGCCGGCATCCTCTGCGATTACCTGTCCTTCCTGCACCTTGTCGCCCTTCTTGACCAGCGGAGAGCAAAGAACGTCGGACTCCTGCTTTAAAGGAATCAAAACCTTGCGAGGCAAAAAGGCTGTCGTGACGGACTGAACCAAGTCCTTTTTCTTGACTGTGTAATCAGGAAACATATCTTCCCCGTTTTAATTCAAAAATATAATAAAGCGCCGCGAAAAGCGACGGAAGCATAGCGAAAAGCAAGGCGGCGGCCGTTCCAAAGCCGGCGCTCTCCCCCGCTCCGCTTGCGTATTTTACTGAAAAATTCCTTCCCTGCGCCTTCCAAAGCCTTTCAATCGGCGCGTAGGAAAGCTTGTCCAACCTTGCCGCCGCCTCCTTTCTAAAGGCCTTGTCATAGACCAAGGCGACGCGCTCGCTCGCTTTTATTCCGTCCGGAGTCTTGACATAATGCGTCATTTGAACGGTCTCGCCATCCTGTGGAACCAAGGAGAATTCCTTGTTGAGCGAGCGGTATGGAGAGGAGGCGGCGGCCCACTCCTGCGCGTAATAATCGGCCATCGTTGGAAAATCGCCGCTTGGGCCATTATACTCTGTCGGGGCGGGAAAAAACAAGCCCTTTTTGCCGCCTTCAAAAACAAAGTCGCTTCCCGCCAGGAGGAAAAGAAAAAGCGAGAAAACGCCCAAGGCGCTGATGGAAGACTTTCTTACGTTCTTGACGCAAAGGACGTTCATCCTTTTAGCGCTTCTTATGAACACCGGCAAAAAGCGGGCGCCTTTTTCGGACTGGACCTCAATGTTCAATAGCAGAAAAAGAAGGCTAGAGGCGCAAAAGACGTTGAGCGTAAAATAAAGGGCTTTTGCCGCGCCCGCGACGCAGGAAAGCAGGAAGGCGGCGCCAAAGAATACAACCACAAAAGGGTTTCGCAAAAAGCATCTTGCGGCTCCCTTCCTGCGCCAAAGCTTTTGCGCCAAGAACAAGGCGTAAAGCTCAAGGCAAACGGCTGCGGCCGCGGCGTAGAAGGGGTTGCAAAAAACAAAGAAAAGCGCCGGCAGCGCCGCGGCGGCGAACACGCTTTTGTTTTCCGCGAAAAAGAAAAAAGCCGCGAAAACCAAGACGCAAACAATCAATGAAAAGTAAGGAAAGGACGCCTTGCTTCCAAGCAGAGCGTCAAAATGAAGGCGGCTTTGTATCTCCCGCGCGCAAGAGAGCGCCTCTTTTGACTTTGAGTCGGGAATGTAGTAAATGCGGAACTTTCCGTCCCGGTCAAAAAAATAGCTTCGCTTGGCGCTCTCGTAGACTTCCGAAAAGCGCTTTTCCTGCCTTTCCAAAGCGATGAAGTCGCCGCAGTTTTTTTCGCGCAAAAGGCCTTCTACCAACTTGCCGTCGGCCGCCGCCGAAACGCTAAGCGTAGTATAGCCCTTCCACAACTTTGAGGAGGGAACGCTTTTAAGCAAGAACATTATTAGAAAAGCAAGCAGAACGGCCGCAAGGGGCGCCGCGAAATTCTTAAAGCGCTCCATAACTTACAAAACCGCGAATCCCAGCCCGATGAAAAATCCCAGTATCGCGCCGAAAATAACTTCCATCGGACGGTGCCCCAGGATTTCCTTTATGGGCTTGTAGTCAATCATTTGCTTGTCTGAAAGCTCGTTTCCAAGCTCGTTCAGTTTTTTAGCCTGAAGGCCCGATGCGCGGCGGACTCCAAGGGCGTCCCTTATCGTAACCATCAAAAAGCAAAAGGCCAGCATGAAAGTGTCGCTTGAAACGCCGGACCTAAAGCCGACGCAGGTCGTGAGCGTGGTCACAAGCGCCGTGTGGCTGGACGGAAAGCCTCCCGTCCGCCAAATCAAGCTTTCGGACAAAGATTTTAGCGAGTGAATTTTTCCGGAAAAAAGTCCTATCATAGTTTTTATGAACTGGGCGGAAAACCAACTGAACAAACAAGCTTGGAAAACTGGATTGGAAATGATGTCCGCCAAAACTTTTTTCTCAAAATACATTCCGATATATTAGCGCAATCGCTTTTCTTTTTCAAGAGTTGAAGGAAAAGAGCCGATGCGCTAATATCTTTTTCATGCAGCGAAAGGAATGGACATTGGGTGCCGACGACGCGAACAGGCGCTTGGACAGAATTCTAAAGCGGCTTTTGGAAATCAATTCGCACGGAGCCATTTTGAGCGCGCTGCGGAAAGGCCTTGTTAAGCTCAACGGGAAAAAAGCCGATGCCGCCGCCGTCACCAGCGAAGGAGACGTGTTGAGCGTCGCGGAATTTTTGCTGGCCCCAAGCCCGGAAGCGCCATTCGCTCCCTCCCAAAAGGGCAAGCAAGGCCAAAAAGCGCCGCCTTGCCCCTACCCGATTGTCTTTGAAAACGAAAACCTGCTCTTCATCGACAAGCCCGCCGGCGTTCCCGTCCACGGAGAAGGCTCGGTCGCGGAATTTTTCGCAGGCAAAAAAACGGCGGCGCTGGCCTTTGTTCCCGCTCCCCTGCACCGTTTGGACAAGGGAACCAGCGGCCTTTTGGCGGTGTCAAAGTCGCTTGCCGGCGCGCAATGGTTTTGCAAGAAAATCCAGTCGCATGAAATAAAAAAATTTTACTGGGGAATCGTTTTGGGCCGCTTGGCCGCCCAAGAGGAATGGACCGACGAGCTTGAAATAAACGGCGAAAAAAAGTCCGCCAGGACAATCGCGGCCCCTCTAAAAAGCGCCGCCTTTAACGGCAAGGAAATAACCCTTGTCCGATTCCAAATCTTTACCGGAAGGAAGCGGCAGATACGCGAGCAAAGCGCCAAGCGAGGCCACCCCATTTTGGGCGACAAGGCCTACGGCGGCGGCGTTATTGGCGGACGAACAGGCGATGGCGGCCATGAAAAAAACGCCGGCTTTTTCCTCCGCTCGATGAGGATGGAATTTCCAAAGAACGGCTTGGGCCTTCCCGATGAAATTAGCGCGGACGAGCCGCAAGATTTTCTTGCTTTTTTTAAATAGTGGCGCTAAAATATTTTTGATGGATTTTTCCGATTTTCTTAACAAATTCAAGAACATTCAAGTCTACGCGCTGGTCGGCGAAAGCGGAACAGGAAAAAGCTTTAAGGCAAAGCTTTTGGCGCAAAAATACGGCATCAACGCCATAATCGACGACGGCCTTTTAATCGTTGACGACAAAATCATCGGCGGAAAGTCCGCCAAAAGCGAAAAGACCTACATGGGCGCCGTGCGCGTGGCCGTATTTGACGACAAGGAGCACCGCGACGAAATAGCGCTCAAAATCAGGCAAAACAAGTTCAGGAAAATTCTTTTAATCGGAACCTCTGAAAAAATGGCGACAAAAATCGCCACGCGCCTTCAGCTTCCGCCTCCGCAAAACGTTATAAAAATCGAGGACATCGCCACGCGCGAGGAAATCGACAAGGCAATCCGTTCCCGCCAAATCGAAGGAAAGCACGTGATTCCGGTTCCCGCGATAGAGATAAAAAGAAACTATCCGCAAATTTTTTACGACTCGCTGAAGGTCTTCTTTAGCAAAAGCGGCCCCATCCCCCGAGTCTTTAGAAAGAACTCCGGAAAGGAAGTCTTTGAAAAGTCGGTCGTAAGGCCTGAGTTTTCTAAGAAAGGCCGCGTGTCGATAAGCGAAGCCGCGCTGACCCAAATGACGATGCACTGCGTCGGCGAGTTTGACCAAAACATCCGCGTCCGAAAAATCACGATAAAGACCAATTCGCGCGGCTACAGGATAATCATCACGGTCGACGTTCCCTTCGGCAAGCAGCTTACCGGCGAGGTCTACAAGCTGCAGCAATACATAATCGACAACATCGAAAAATTCACCGGCATCTTGATTGAGGAAGTGAGCATAATAATCGACAAGATTACAAAATAATCAGAGCGCGTCGGACTCTTCGCGGACCTGAGGGTTTCGCGCCCTTCTTCTTCGGCGGCGGGGCTTTTTTGCCCCTTCCGCTCCAGCGCCAGAGGCGTCGTTTTTTGGAAGCCTGATGTTTACGCCGATTTCGCGCAAGGCGCTTCTTATGGCGAATTCAAGCTCGGTGCGCTGGGGGTTCATCGGAAGCACAAAGTGGCGGCACTGTTCCCAAGTCTTTATGTAAAGCTCGCCGGCCGAAGATTTTTTCTCTATCTCTTTTTTCCAATCGGTCAAAGTCAAGATAAAGTCCTTTATCAAGTAGACGAGTTTTTTTCCGAGGCGGGCGTCCTTCTCCACGACGTTCAAGGCGTCCAGCCTCTTTAGGTTGGCCATGTAGGACTTTTCAAAGTTTTTGTCGCTGAACATGAATTCCGTGGCGGACGGCTGCAAGGACATGTAAAGGTCGGTGTCCAAGGCTTCGCTGACGATGTCATAGGCGTGGCCGGAGTTGATGATTTTGAGCATTTCTTCCGTCAGGCGCGATGGAGAAACCGGCGACAAAAGGCTGGCCGACTTTCTGATTTTGTGGCGGAGAGTCCAGCTCATCTTGCATCCGGTGGTGGCCGAATACTTGACCGCGCGCAGCATGCGGACTGGGTCTTCGACGAAAATTCTGTCCAAGGGAATGACCGGCCGCAAAACGCCCTTCCTGATGTCGCGCACGCCGCCCACGTAGTCAATCACCTGCTCCTGCAAGGGGTCGTAGTAAAGCGCGTTGAGCGTGAAGTCGCGGCGCATGACGTCCTCGTCCATCGAGCCAAAGTCGTTTCCGATAGAGCCCTCCGCGGTGGAACGGAAGGTGCTGACCTCAAAAATTTTGGGGCCAAAGAAAACGTGCACAAGCCTAAAGCGCCGGCCTATTATGCGGGAATTCCTGAAAATGCGCTTGATTTTTGACGGAGTGGCGTCGGTAGTTATGTCAAAATCCTTGGGATTGTTGCCCAAAATAAGGTCGCGGACCGCGCCTCCGACAATATAGGCGGAAAAGCCCGAATCCTTAAGGCGGCGTATCACGCCTATCGCGTCCGGGTCTATCTTGTCAATCGGTATTTTATGCTCGTTTTTTGTATAGACAACAGCCTTCTTCACAGGGCGGCCGTTTTTGTCTTTTCCATAGCGGTACAACACAATGCGGGCATTCTAGCGTAAAAGGACGGCCAAAGTCAAGACGCCCTGTCGGCCATCCATTGCAGCGTGTCGGCGATTACGGCGTCTCCGTCAAGCTCGTTGAAGATTTCGTGCCGGTCGCCCTGCCAAACTTTTTCGGAAACATCGGACATTCCGTTGCTTTTGTAGGCTTGGACAAGCTTTTTTATGGTCTTTCCGTAGCCGCCGACCGGGTCGTCAGAGCCGTAAATCATGTAGACAGGCAAATCCTTGGGGATGGACTTCATCGCCTGCGCCTTGTGCACTTGATGCAGGCCGCGGACTATTTCGCAAAAGAATTCCGCCGTGGGAACGATTCCGCACCACTGGTCGGCCTCGTACATTTGGACGTTGAATTCGTTCTTGCTGAGCCAGGCGAATTTGCTGGAGCGCGGCTTTGGAACCCTGCCGTTATAGCCCAAAAAGGCGATGTTGGCGTCAAACGGCGACCTATGCTTTTTTCCGAGCAAAAGCGCGTTAAGGCCAAAGAGAGCCTTGCCGACACTGGTTATCCCTTGGCGCGGGCCAGTCGTTCCGCAAAGGACAACGCCGTCAATCTCGTCGCCATGCTTTTCCATGAAATTTTGCGCGACTATGGAGCCAAAGGAATGGCCCAACAAAAAGCACTTTTTTTGCGGATAGTCCGCCTTAAGGCTAAGGAGGACTTCAAGCAAGTCGCCCGTCACCTTGTTAAAGCCGTCTTTGTCGGCCAAGTAGCCGAACATGCCGCTTCCCGTGGACTCGGCCTTTTGGGCGGTCTTTCCGTGGCCGCGGTGGTCGTTGGCCGAAAGGACCCAGCCGTTTTCGGCGAAGATCGAGCCCATTTTGTCGTAGCGCAAAGAGTGCTCGCTCATGCCGTGGCTAAGCTGGACAACCCCCTTTATCTCGCCGTCAGGAATCCAGCGCATGACGTTGATTTCGGTTCCGTCCTGCATAGTTTGGTAAAAAGTGTTTGTCGTCATAACTTGAGCCTCCGATGATTTTATGATAATATACTAATACGATGGATTTATCAAGCGTTATTGCGGAAAAAATGGTTTTTGGCGGAAGCTGCCTAGCAAAAATAGACAACAAAAACGTGTTCATTCCCTTTGCCGTTCCCGGCGAAAAGCTGGAAATAGAAATAACAAAAAGCTACAGGGACTACGACGAGGCGCGCGTGAAGGCGCTTTTGGAAAGCTCGCCCAAGCGGGTCCAGCCCGCCTGCCCCCTTTACCAAAAATGCGGCGGCTGCAACATGATGCACATTGGCTACGAATATCAAGTTGAGCTAAAAACGCGGATTTTGGAGGAACTGATGGAGCGCGCGGGCGTGGCGGTTCCCAAAATCCAAACAGTTTTAGGCTCGCCCCTCTCTTACCGAAGCCGCTTTCAGCTGCGCGACGGCGGAATGGAGGGCCGCGGCACAAACGACTTGGTTCCGATAAACGAATGCCCGGTCGCCGTTCCAGAGATAAACGAATGGCTAAAAAACTGCCCGATGCAAGAGAGGCCCAAAGGCCGCGGCCTCTTGTTTGGCCACAAAAAGGCCCAGCCGGAGCTTTCATTGGCTTTGGAGCGGGAGGCCCGCGGCGAGCTGAAGGCCTACAAAAAGATGAGCGCCAAGGAAAAGAAAAAGCATGGAAAGAAGCGCCCGATGGGCCGCTTTGAGGGAATCAGCCAAAACGAGCAGCGCCCGGTTCAAATCGAGCTATGCGGAAAAAAGATAATGTTTGACGCGCAGGGCTTTTTCCAGTCCAACATAGAGGTATTGGAAAAGGCGATTCCCCTTGTCACGCAAGGCTTGTCGGGAAAAAACGCCTTGGACTTGTATTCAGGCGCGGGAACCTTCAGCGTCTTTTTGGCGGACGTTTTTGAAAACGTCGTCATGGTCGAGCATAACCGCGGCGCCCTGGTTTTCGCCGAGCGAAACATGGCCGGAAAGGCCCACGAAAGCTACGGAATAAGCGGCGCGGACTTTGTGAAAAAGAACGTCCAAAGCCTTGTGGAGCGCATAGGAAATTTTGACGCCGTCGTGGTCGACCCGCCCAGGAGCGGCATGGAAAAGGAAGCCTTGGACTGGCTTAGGTCAAGCGGCGTTCCTGCGATAAAATACCTTTCATGCAACCCCAGCACGCAGGCCAGGGACATAAAGGCCTTGGCGGATTCCGGCTACAAAATCGCGGACATAAGGCTTTTGGACTTTTATCCGCAGACCAGCCATATAGAAAGCCTTTTGACCTGCGTTTTGGCGTGATTTTCGAGGAAAAATGTATAAAAAAAGATACAACTTAAGACTATTTTTAACTTTATTTGCCTTTCTTTTTTTTGCGGGGCATTTATTTGGCCAAGAGCCGGAAGCCAGCCTTTTGTCCGACATAGACTTGGGAGCCGCCCAATACAATTGGCTTAGCGTGAAAAGCGGAAAATCCCTTTGTAGGCCAGCAAGGACTTCCTACGGCTGGCTTGACTTGACCGACGGAAAGATGGCGAGCGCGATTAGCGAAAGCGGAAAAATTCTCTGGCAAAAGGGACTTCCTTACACGCCCCTTCCATTAATTAGCGCCGCTCCCGGCGACTTTTCTTACGTCGCGCTTAGGAACAAAAAAGCCTGTCTTTTAAATCATTCGGGCCTTGCCTTGTGGCAGCGCGACATAGGCTTTGAGCCAATCTGGCCGCTTTTGCCGGGACGGGACGGCCGCGCCTTTGCCTTTGGAAAAACAGAGGCCGCCTGCCTTGGAATCAACGGAATCCTTAAGTGGAGGATAAAAACGGAGCCGCTTTCTCTAAGCCTGGCCCCTGTCCAAGCCAACGACGGAAGCCTATTAATGTTTTTGGAAGCCATGACGGACGGAAAGACGGCGGCCTTGCGCTTTAGCCCTTTTGGAGAGCTTTTGGAAAGAATCGTTTTCGCCGGAAAAGTCGTCGGCGCGGCAGCAAGCGAAGACGGCGCCCTCTTGGCCTTTGACGACGGAAGCCTAGGCCTTTGCGCGGTCCAAAGCGGCGAGGCAAAATCCAAGTGGGTAATAAAGGGCGCCGCTTTCGGCGCAAAGGTTCTTTTTGAAGAATGCGGCTCGCCCGGCAAAATAGCGGCCGCCTCCTGCTCGGGCGAAGGAACAAGAGTCGCGCTTGTGGACACGAAAAAGGCGGAGGCTTCTTTAGTCTTTGACATTCCCGAAATCAAATGGATGAAATATTTTTCAGTTTCAAGAGACGGCTTTTTCGCCGCCTCCGCCGACAGCGCGGCAATTTATTCCAGCGCCGGAAAAAAAATCCGCGGCGTGAAGTTTCCGCCAAGGACAAAGAGATTTGACTGGGACTATGTTCTTTACGGAAATTCCGGCTGCGTGGTTTTCACCTCAAAAAATTGGAACGCGACCGGCTACAAGGTTTTGGCCGCCTCTCCAAGCGCGAAAGCCCCACCCCCCTCACAAAAGAATTACAAGGACTTTTACAAGGGCCAAAGCGAGGATTTTTCCCGCATAAGGGCGGCCGCGCTTTTGTCAAGGAAAGAAAGCCTTGAGGCCGGCGGCTACGCTTCCAAAGAAAAAGACTATCTGTTTGACAGCGACTGGATTGTCGGAGACTGGATGAAAAAGGCCCTGAGCAAAAACAGCTTTGGCTCACCTTCCGCCATTGAGCAGGACAACTTGTTCTCGTTCAATTTAAGCGAATGGACCGCGGCGATTTCGATGCTGGGCCTTTTTGGGGGCGGAGAGCAAAGCAGGACATTGGCGAGAATCCTCGCGCTGGCAAAAGACGAAAGCGTTTTGCTTTCGGCCCTGAAAGCGGTCCAAGATTGCGGCTACGATCCAAGCGGCGCCTTGATTGACGCCATAGAGCTTTTGATAAAAAATTCCCAGCCCAGCCAGGACGGGCTTTTAAAGGAGTCGTGCGCCGCGCTATACTCGGTATGCCGCTTTATGGGCCGCCCGACAATCAACAGCAAGGGAATGAGGCTTTTGTCTACGCTTCAGCTTCCGCAATACAGCGCCGCCACAAAGGAAGAGGCCCGGAAAATATACGAAAGGCTGGCCAAACTGAAAATATAGCCTTTTTTTTGTTGCTTTTTTGGCAAAAAGCGCTATAATTATTTAATTACAGGAGCGAAAAATGAATAGAGTTGCAATTGTTGCGGCGGCGCTTGCGTTTGCCGCGTCTTCGATTTTCGCGGCCCAAGTTGACGAGGCCGAATTGAAGTCTGTTTCGCAGACAATCGAATTTGAAAACTACACAGGCCCGCACGCCCGCGTCGACACGCTTGAGGCGATCAAGGGCATCGGCTCAAGTCTTGGAAAAGAAATCGGAAAGGATTCCACAAAGGCGGCCAACGTCGGAAGCCAAGCCAAATATTACGTGATTCACGCGATTGACCCAAGCTCAAAGGAAAAGCTTGACGCCGACATCCTGATTTTGGGCGCCAACGCGGAAGTCGACCACATCCGAAACTTAAGGCACATCATCGCCTCTTACTTGTCGGCCGCCTACTCTTACAGCGAGTCCGACGCTGAGGCAATCGCAACGTTCGTTACGGTTTACAACGCCGTCTACCGCAAGAACCTTGACGCCTTTAAGGGAAAATACAAGGACGCCGTGGTGAACAACCTTTCCGCCGAAAACTGCGGCCTTTCGACAAAATATTCGGAATGGCCCGGCCAAAGCCAAATCGTAATCCCCGTCTCGGACGCGTCCGGAGGGCTAAGCGCGGTTGACACAAGCGTCATCAGCGACAAGGAAGTCGTAAACTCCATGAAGGAAGAGGACGGAAAGAACATCGACGACCGCAAGCAGATGGTTGACATAAAGGAGCGCGAGGCCGAAAAAGCCAGCGAAAAGGCTCAGGAAGCCCAAAAACAGGCAACCGAAAAGCAAAAGGCCGCCGACGATTCAAAGAAAAAGGCTGACGAAAAGAAGCAGGAAACTCAGGCCGCGCAAAAGAAGGCTGACGAGGCCCAGAAGAAGGCCGACGAATCAAAGAAGAAGGCTGAGGAAAACCCCAAGGACAAGGAAGCCCAAAAGCAGGCCAAAGAAGACCAAAAGGAAGCCGACAAGGCGAAGGAAGAGGTAGAGGAAGCCAAGAAGGAAGAGGCCGAGGCCGAGGAAAAGGCCGAGGAAGCCCAAAAGGAGGCTGACGAATCCAAGAAGGAAGCCGAAAGCCAGCAGGCTGCCGCCGACAAAAAGCAGAACGAAGCCCAGGAAGAGCGCAAGGAAATAGCCAAGGACCAGGAGAAGGTCGCCGCCGAAGAAAAGGCCGCCGCCTCGGCCGCAAGCGTTTTTGGACTTAAGCTCGCCGACTCAAAGCTTAACTCGCAAATCGTAAAGGTTAACACCGACGACGGCGTCATCCTTAAGCAAAGCCCTGTAAAGGTTATCAAAAACCGCGCGATGAGCCAAACCGGAAAAGGCTTTGTGGCGGTGGCCGGCGAAAACTCAGGCAAGGGCGCCGTAAAGCTTGTTTTGATTGACCAAGAATCGCTTGAGATTGTCCAGGAGTCAGAGGAAATTCTTTCGGACAATTCTGTCCTGCTTGAAGACGGAGGAAGCTACCTTGTCGTAATCAAGGACACGCTGGGCTTTGTGGCGGCCAAATACGGACCCGACCTTAAACTGCAAGTAAAGAGCCCGGTTCCGATCAACGGATCTTCTCCGATAATCAAGACGTCCGCCGGCTACATGGTCACAGACTTGACGGGAAATCCCCTTGTCTTGAACATGAACGACTTGTCGCTAACCTTTAAAAAGGCTGTCGGAGCGGCAAAGAACTTGACTGTAAAGAACGAAAGATAACAGCAAAAAAAAGCGCGCCGCTAACAAGCGGCGCGCTTTTTTTTGGCTTAACCTTCGTCTTCGCTGGCGGCGTTTTCAAATTTTGTGAGCGGCGGAATGTACATAAGCTTTACGTCGCCGGTCGCGCCGTTTCGCTGCTTGGCGACGATAAGCTTTGCGTCTTGCGCGGGTTCGTCGCCCTTAAGGCGCTCGCGGTGCAAGAACATAACGACGTCAGCGTCCTGTTCGATAGAGCCTGAGCCGCGCAATTGAGCCAAGTTGGGCTCGTTTCCTTCGGCGTCGCGAGCCACTTGGCACAAGGCGACAATCGGGATTCCCAATTCGCGGGCCAAGGCCTTTAGGGATTTTGAGACCTCGCTCTGGGCTTCGTAAACCGGCGCGTTTCGGTTTTCGGTTTGAATCAAGCCGATGTAGTCGATGAAGATAATCTTTACGCCCCGCTCCACCACAAGGCGGCGGGCCAAGGCGCGCAAGTCCAAGAGCATCATGTTGGGCTGGTCAACAATGTAAAAGGGCGCGTTGAAAATGCGGCCCGCCGCGTCCTGCAATTTTTGGAAGTCGCTCATGCTTAGCATTCCGGTTCTAAGCTTGTTTCCGTGAATGCGGGACTCCATGCTCAAAAGGCGCTGGCCAATCATCTGGTAGGACATTTCCAAAGAGAAAAAGCCGCAGGGAATTTTCTTTTCAACCGCTATGTGCTGCATCATCGACAGCGCCATCGCGGTTTTTCCGATTGAAGGGCGCGCGCCAAGGATAATCAATTCTTCGTTTTGGAAGCCGCTTGTCATAGTGTCCAGCCTTCCGATTCCGCACGGAATTCCGGTAAAGGCCTCTTTTCTGTTGTAGCGGTCTTCGATTAAATTCAAGGACTCGCCTATCATCGTCTTTGCTTCGTGAACCTGAACCTTTTCGTTTCGCTCAGTCAAATTGAAAATCTTTTTTTCGGCCTCTTCCAAAATTAGGCGGGTGTCGCGGCTCTTGTCAAAGCTTGTGGCCTTGATTTCATCGGACATTTTTATCAAGTCGCGCCGGACTGCCATTTCGCTGACAATCTGGGCGTAGTATTCTATGTTGGCGCTGGTTGGAACCGTGTCGGTAAGGGCCGCGATGTAGGCCGCTCCGCCGGCTTCCTGCAGCTTGTTCGTCTTTGTAAGCTCGTTGATGAGGGTCAGGACATCGCCGCGGGCGTTTTGGCTGTAAAGCGAAATCATCGCCTCGAAAATCACTTGGTTTTGGTAGGAGTAGAATCTGTCGCTTTGGAGCGTGGAAATTACGTTGCTTACAGAACCCCAATCCAAAAGCATGGCGCCCAAAACAGCCTGCTCGGCCTCCAAATTTTGCGGCGGCAGCTTGTCCTTCAATCCTTGATATTCCACAGATTTTCCCCCATTTATCTACTTGTTTTCAACAAATTATCAACAATACGGCCCTTGCCTTTAAAGACGACAAAAGCGACAGACTTGACCTAAGTCAAATCCGTCGCTTGATGCAACGCAAACAATCGCCGTTTTTACGCGGCGAATATTTTAGTTGGCGATAGGAGCGTCAGCTTCAGCCTTTTCTTCGGCAGGAGCTTCCGTTTTTTCGGCAGCCTCAGCCTTCTTTTCGGCGCGAGGCTTTCTCTCCGGCTCTTTTTTGCTTTCGTCAACCTGTCCCTTGACTTCAAGGTGAACCTCGGCAACGGCGTTTTCGTAAAGCTTTACGTTGATCTTGTAAGCGCCTGTCTGCTTGATTGTGTTGCCGGGAATCTCTACGCGCTTGCGCTCAAATTCAAAGCCTTCTTTGGCAAGCAATTCGATTACAGTCTGGGCGCTGACGGCTCCATAGAGCTTTCCGCCGGCGCTGGCGGGAACAGTGACAGAAAGCGCCAAGGCTTCCAACTTTTCTTTGTCGCTCTTGGCGGCCTCGCGCTTGGCGGCCTTGCGGGCCTCAATCTCGGCCTTGCGGCCTTCGAAGATGGCGACTACTTCCGGAGTGTACGGAAGGGCCAAGCTGCGCGGGAACAAATAGTTGCGGGCGTATCCGTTGGCAACGATTTTTACGTCGCCTTCTTCGCCCAAGTGGTTTACGTCTTTGTTAAGAATTACTTTCATTTCCTATGCTCCTCGTAAAAAATTAGTCCGCTACGAACGGAAGCAAGCAGATGTTGCGGGCGCGCTTGATGGCGCTGGCAAGCTCTCTCTGGTGCTTGGCGCAAGTTCCGGTTATGCGGCGAGGAAGAATCTTGCCGCGCTCTGTCGTGTAGCGGCGCAAGCCGTCGGCGTCCTTGTAGTCAATCTTTGTCTTGTTAGAGCAAAAGCGGCAAACTTTCTTGTGGAAAGCGAACTTGCCCTTGGCTCCGCGTCCGCGTCCTTCGCCGTCGCGTCCGGCTTCGGCGAGGTTCTTTTCGTTTACGAGAGACGCGTCGGCGTCTTTATTTTCAACAGGTTCTACTGTCTGGTCTGACATAATTTTCTCCTATAATCTTAGAATGGAATGTCTTCTGGGAAACCGCCGTCATCCGCCGGATACGGGGCGTCGTTGGCCGGATAGTTTGAAGAGGACGCTTGAGGCCTTGGCTGGAATCTTGGCGCGCCACCTAAATCAGAGCCGTTTGAGGCTCCCTCGCCTTTTCCGCCTAGAAGCTGAACGCTGTTCGCGACAATGTTCACCTTGCTGTTTGTCTTGCCGTCCTTTTCCCAACGGTCCTGCCTAAGATAGCCCTCAATGGCGATCTGCTTACCCTTTAAAAGATAAGGCTTTAGGTTTTCCGCGGTCTTTCCCCAAATCGTGATGTCAAAGTAGCTTACTTCGTCGCTCCAAGAACCGTCGGCGCCTCTGCGGCTGCGGTTGACGGCTATGCTGACATTGGCGCGAGCGGTTCCGTTCGGCAAATAAGCGAATGACCTCTCGTCCGTCCCCAAATCACGGGTAAGTCTACCGATAAGCGCTACCTGATTTAAGTCTGTCATGAAAGCCTCCTGGAGTTTTGCGAAATTTACTCTTCGATAAGCACGAACATGTACTTAAGCAAGTCGTTGTTCAACTTGAACTGAGCGGAGATGTCCGCGATTTTGGCAGGATTTGCGTTGACGTTCATCAAAACAAAGCGGCCTTTCTTTTGCTTTTTGATTTCGTAGGTCAAATCGCGGTCGCCAAAGGGCTCTTCCTTTGCGATTTCCGCTCCAAACGTAGAAAGGACTTGGCGAACTGTCTCCAATCCCTTCTTGGACCGATCTTCGTCTAACGGAAAGATGGTCATAAGTTCATACTTTCTCATAAAAACTCCTTATGGTCTTTATAGGCGCTGCTGCGCCCGGAAACTGCTCACGGCAGCTTCAAGGTGGTGATGTTTTAGTAGAATATCAAAAAAAAAGCCTCTTTGTCAAGTATTGACAAAAGAAATTTTACCGATATATAATAAGTAGGAATTATGAAAAATAGATTTACCGCGACAGTTTTGTTCTTGGCCGTTTTTTTGGCCCTTCCCTTGCGCGCAGAATCAAAGGCGCAAAAAATCGAGTCTTTGATTCAAGACGGAAGCGTGAAAAAAATAAAGAAAATGATGATCGGCACTCCATCCCTGGCCGACGCCTCTTACGGCGAAAGCAAGGACTCGCTATTGATCGTCGCGCTAAAGAACGGGCGGGACTACAGCGTCATAAAGCTTTTGCTTGACGCCGGAGTGAACCCAAAGAAGCAAAACGCCGACGGAGACAGCGCCGTGATTTACGCCGCAAAATGCGGAGCGGACCCAAAGATTTTGGACGCGCTGATTTCGTACGACACCGTCCTGCCGTTCCAAAGAAAGTCCCGCGTTTTAAAAAAGAACAACGAAGGCTTGACCGCCCTTGACTACGCCGCGAACGAAAACAACCAAGGCCAAGTGGCCGTGATAAACCGCTACCTTGGAATCGTTGACGAAACGCCCGCGGCGTCCGAGCCAGCCCCCGAAGTCCAGGCTAAGCCAGCCGCTAAAGAGGCGGCCGAAGTCCAAGCGGAAGCGCAGCCAGCGCAAGAAGCCGCGCCGGCCCCAGCTTCGGAGCCCGCTCCAGAAGCCGCCGCGGCGGCAAGCGCGGAAGCCGCGGTTGCCGCCGCCGTCCTTCCGCCCGGAAACGAACAGGACTTGCAAAAAGCGGCCGCCGAAGCCGCGGCGCGAAGCAAAAAGCCAAACAAGCGCTCGTATCTTTTTGACGGCATCGAGGCCTTTGACACATACGAGGGAGCGCGCCAAGCCAAAAGGGAGCTGATAGCGGATCCCGACAAGGCCGACCCCAACGGAGTCACGCTCTTGCACAAGGCCGCGAAAGAGGACGACATAGAAAAAATAATTCTTTTGCGCGACTCAGGCGCGAATTTCAACTTGGCGGACAAAGACGGCTACACTCCGCTTATGTACGCCGCCCGCTTCGCGAAAAAAGTCGAGACAGTCGCGCTGCTTCTTTCTAACGGAGCCAACGCAAAGGCAAGGAACCGCTTTGGCCTTAGCGCGATAGAAATAGCCGCGGCCGACAACACTAATCCAGACATCATCGCAGCGCTTTTGCCAAAGAGCAAAAAGGATGACTCAAAGAAGGCTTTGGTGGCCGCGGTGGGCTTGGGACGCCCATCTCCCATCGCGCAAAAATTCTTTGACGCAGGAATGAGCGCCAACGAAATCTACAAGGGAAAGAGCCTTTTGATGTACGCCGCCGAAAGCAACAGCCACACCGACTGCATAAAATTCCTTTTGGAAAAAGGCGCCGACAAGACGATGCTTTCCAGCGACTGGAAGGACGCCTACTACTTTGCCTCGCAAAACCCCAGTCTGCCCCACAACGACGTTTACTGGTCGCTTAACAACGCGGAGAAAAACTGATGCGAATAACGGGCGGCCAACTTAAAGGAAGAATCATAAAATGCCCCGACGGAGTTATCCGCCCGGCCATGGACAGAATGCGTGAAAGCGTGTTCGCGATTCTCGGAGACCTTAGCGGAAAAAGCTGGCTGGACCTTTTTAGCGGATCGGGAACGATAGCGATTGAGGCCGTATCGCGCGGGGCGGCCGACGTTGAGCTTTGCGAAAAAGACCGCCTTAAAATAAAGACGGTCTTGGACAACGTGTCTGTAACCGAAAAGGAAATGGGCGTTAAGATAAAGTGCCACTTTATGGCGGTCGAGTTGTTTGTAAAAAGATGCAAGCGAAAGTTTGACTACATATTCTTTGACCCGCCCTTTCCCTACAAATTCCACGAACAGCTTATCGCCGAAGCGGCCAAAAGAAATTTGCTGAACGAAGGCGGCGCCATTATGGTCCACCGGCCCGAAGAGCATTTTATGCCCGACGCGATAGAGAGCCTTGTCCGCTACGACCAGCGCGTTTACGGCCGCAGCATCGTTGACTTTTACAAACTCTCTTAGCTTTTATAAAAGAGGGAGCGGATCTCTCGCGCGTAAATCTTTTCGATTTGGTGGCGCATGACAATTTGCTTTCCGTTTATTTCTTTTCCTATCTTAAAGCTTTCCGGCAAAAGGACGAATTTGGCGACGCGCTCGCATGTCCTAAAGCCGTTTTTGTCGTCAACCAAATTGTCAATCTCGCCGCGAATCAAGTTGTAGATTTCGCTGGCGTTCAAGAGGCTTTCGTAAGTGTCGTAGTAAACGCGGTTTTCGGCCGCGTAGCTTGTTATCGCGTCTTTGTATGGAACGATGAGAGCCGCGATGTACTTTTTGTCCTGGCCGACGACGACGGCTGACTCGACAAACTTTGAGCGGCAAATCGCGTTTTCGATTATTTGCGGCTCGATGTTCTCTCCGCCAAGAAGGACGATTGTGTCCTTGGCGCGGCCGGCGATTGTGACTTCGTTTTTGGGGGAAAGAATCGCGTAGTCGCCGGTGTTAATCCAGCCGTCCTTGTCAATCGCCTTTTGCGTAAGGTCGGGCCGGCGGTAGTAGCCCTTCATCACTTGGCGGCCTTTGGCGAAGAGAATGCCTTTTTTGCCGGGCTTTAAGGGTTCGCCGCTTAAGGGAACGCCGTCTTTTTGCGCGACGACTTTAAGCTGGGCGCTGGGAAAAACCTTTCCGACGCAACCGGCCCTAAGGCGGCGCGGGTTTCCAAGCGCAAGGAAAGGCGCGGTCTCGGTCATGCCGTAGCAGTCAAGCAAGGGAACGCGGATTGAATAAAAGAAAGAGCTTGTGTCGCGCTGCATAGAGCCGCCGCCGCATATCGCTCCTGTAACGCGCTTTCCCAAAAGCTTTTTAAATCGCTTGAAGCAAATCAAAAAGCACAAAAGCTGGGGCGGCGACAAAAGGATAAGCGGAATAAAGCCCTTTATGTGGTCAAGGAAGCGCGCCCGCTTTGAATAGCGGCAGACAAGGCCCATAAAGCGCTGGTATGCCCAGCCCCAAGCCAAGCCTACAGTCATCGAAAAATCAAAGAGCGCCTGGGGAAAGCCGCCCCGCTTTTTTATCGAACGGTAGCAGCTTTGGACAAAGGCGTCCCACAAGCGCGGAACGCCGACAATCCATTGCGGGTTGATTTCCTTTATGTCTTCGCTCATTATTGTGATCGCGGGCTTGGAATAGGCTATGCCGCTTTTGAGCGCGATGATGCAGTAAAGGTAGGCGCGCTCCATTATGTGCCATATCGGAAGGACAGAAAGCCACATGTCGCCTTCGCGCGCGGTTACAAGAACGTCCTTTATGACTTCGCACTGGGCGATGATGTTGTCGTGGGTTATCATTACGCCTTTGGGAGTGCCTGTCGTTCCCGAAGTGAAAATGATTGTGGCCACGTCGTTGCCCTCGGTTTTTTCCATCTCGGCTTCGATTTGAGAGCGCTGCTCGTCCGTCGCGCGCCTTGCCATGTCTTCCAAGTCGATGAATTTGTGGACGCGGATGCCGGCCATCGCCGCGCGCTCCATCGTAAGCTCTCCGGGAGTCTCAAAAAGAATCACGTCCTTAAGGTCGGGAACTTCCTCGATTTTTTCCAAGACCTTGTTAAGCTGGCGCTCGTTTTCAAAAAAGCAAAGGCGGCAGTTTGTGAAGCTTAGGATAAAGCGGATTTCAGTTCCCATCGAGTCGCAGCCGCGCGGAACGTCGGCCGCTCCCAAGGCCAAAAGGGCGAAGTCGGTCAAAAGCCATTCGCGCCTGTTGTCGCTTATTAGGCCCACCAAGTCGCCGCGGCGAACGCCAAACTCGCGCAAAACGACGGCCAAGTCCAAGACGCGGCGGTAAACCAACTGGTAGTCGTGCGACTCAAATTTTCCAAGCTCGTTTTTAAAGGATTGAAGCGTTACGGAAGGACATTCAGCCGCCCGCTTTTTTAAAAGCAAGGGCAAATTTTTGGGCAGCGTTTCCTTATGAGACAGATGCAGAATTTCCTTGACCTTGGTCATTTTGCCCATTTAAGCGCGACTCCCTCCGATTTGTGTGGTAAAATATTATATATGAACAAAAGCATAAAATCAAGGGCGGCCAGTTGAACGAATCCAACAAAGCTAAAAACGGCGGAAACCGCAAAAAAAACGGGCGGCCCGCCGTTTCCGGTTGACCGCCAGAAATCGCAAGAGCAAACAATCGTTGGCCTTGCAAAAGCGTTACGGGGTTATAGTATAAGGGCTAGTCAATGATTCTGTCATATTTTAATTCATAAATTTTTTCCGAACATCAATTCCCAATAAAGGCGCTCGTATTCTTCCTTGGCGACGCTTTTCCAAGTGTATTTTTGGCGCAAGCTTTTCGCGGCCTCGCGGATTACCTTGTCAAAGCACTTGGCGTTCTTAAGCTTTTTTTGCGCCAATTCCACCATGACCGAGCAAAGCTTTTCGGCGCTGTTGGGCTCGTACAAAAAGCCGGTCTTGCCGTTGATGATTTTCTTTAGGCCGCCGGTCGCGTGCGCCACGGGAATCGTTCCAAAAGCCTGCGCGATAAAGTCTTCCGTTCCGCAAGGCTCAAAGTCGCTGGGCAAAAGGGCGAAGTCTGCCGCCGCGGTGAACATGCGGCTCATGGCCTTTTCGTATCCGTAGTAGAAGACCACGCGGCCGCGGTTTTCATTGGCGAAGGCGGCGCACATCTCCTTTAACCCTTCCTCGCCCTGGCCGTTTATAATCAAGCGCGCCTCTGGAACAAGCTTCAGGAATTTTCGCGCCGCTTCGAGCAAGACCAAGATTCCCTTTTGGCGGACAAGGCGGCCGTGGTAGGCGAAAAAGACGCGGCCTTCTCCGTCTAGATAGCCGCTTCTTGGAAGGCCCATGACTTCGCTTGAGTCACGGCCGGCGATGTTCTTCAAAAAATACCCGCGCGTTTCGTACTTTCCCTTAAGGTCCAGTTTTTCGGGATTGTACTCATAGGGCAAGAGGGAATGCTGCATGTCCATAGGCTCGTAGCGGAGCAAGTCAAAGCCGTTTGTGACGCCTACGATGGGAATCTTTTTTTGGGCGAATATTTTAGAAAGGCCGTCCGTGTTCGGGTTTGAGGGATCGGAAAGCTCCTTGGCGTAATCGGGCGAGACAGTCGTCAAAAGCCCGTAAAGGCTTGCAAGCAAGTAAGGCTCAACCCGCTCGCCGTTCTTTGCCTTTTCCAAGACTTCCCTTGAAATGCCGGTGTAAAAGGCGGCCTCGTCAACGTCCTTGAACTCGTGGTGGTAATAAGGCCCCGCGTTGTGAATCGTCACGACAAACTTTGTCTTTTCAAAAGAATTCTTTTTGCAGGCGCTTACAATCGCGGGAAGCGCGGCCGCGCAGGCGTCATGGCAGTGGACTATTTGCGGAGAGTCTTTTTTGGAACAGTACTCCTCTCCGTATGCCAAAATCGCTTTTTCAAAGACGGTGTTCATAAGATGCTGGTCGGCGTAGCCCTCGCCTATTTTGCAGTCCGGAAAAATCTCCCTGTCGGCGGCGCAATAGGTGTAGACGTTTTGCTTTGCCCAAAAGCACTGCGCGCCAACCAAAATTATTTTCACGCCGTTTAAAAAGCCTGACGAATACGAAATCAAATAGCGCTCGCCCGCCGACTCGACCGCGGCGCTTAGCTCGTTTTGCCTAAAGGTTCCAAGGCTTTGAGGGTTGACGCAGCCATAAAAGGGAACAAAGCAAACCACGTCATGGCCAAGGCGCGCAAGGGCCTCCGAAAGCGAGCAGACAACATTCTTTACGCCGCCGGCTTCGGCGATGCCCGCGTATTCCCGGGCAACCATCCATATTTTCATTTGGCAATGTCAGGGCGCAAGGCCTCCGCTCCGTCCAAAAAAACATGAAGGGGCTTATGGTCCATGTAGGCCGTAAGCATCATTCTAATAACCTTGGGCCGGCCGCCTTGGATAAAGGCTTCCTGCGAGCAAAAAAGCGGAATGCCGCTTGATTCAATCGCCGAGTTTCCAAGGCGCAAGGCCGTCGCGGGATTCATTGCGTCAAGGTCTTTGGTCAGCGTCCAATGCAACGAAACGACGTCGTCAGCCTGGACGCCGTTTTTTTCAACGACGGCGTTAAAAAGCTTGACGGCTTTTTCTTGGATTGACTCTTTTGTGTTTTCTGCGAATATCGCGCCGCGGGCGGCGCGCACTCTTTTTTCCATAATCATTGTCCGTGCCAGCCGCTACTCTATCGAGTCAATCGTCTGCAAAGTTTTATTGATGTTGTCGGAATTCTTTATCATGTCCGAAAGCTCCGGATACTTTTTTAGAGTCTCTCCAAGGCTTTCCATCTTTTGCATCGTCGCCTTAAAGCGAGAGCTTTCCTCCGCTTCCTTTTGGGCAGAAGCTAGGGCGGCGGCGCTTAAATTCTTTGCGTAATCCTCGTAGTCCAAGGCCGCCTTCTTGTAAAGCGCGATGTCTGGAAGCGAGAATTTTTTTAGCGTCGCTTCCTGAATGTCCGCGAAAGCGCCTTGAGCGGCCAAAGCCTCGTTAACGGCCTTAGTCAAAAGTCCTTGCGCCTTTGAGAAATCCGTTCCCGTCTCAGAAACGGCGGCCTCAAGAATTTTTTGGGCGGCCAGGCTCGCAAAGTCGTCCGCTCGCCTATCCAAAAGCTTTTCCAAGTCGTCCTGGCTTTGAATCTCGCCCGCCTTTAAAAGCGAGGCGATTCGCTCCAGCGAGGCCTTTGCGTCAATCGAAAAGGCAAATGAATATGAAAAGTCTGTCTGGCCGCCAAACACCTTGGCGTATTCGCTTCCGCTAGGCAAAAGGCCAGAAACTGTTTTTTGGAAATTCAATGTTTTGGGCGTAAAAACCACAAGGCGGGCGTTTGTGGGCAAAAGGAATTCCCACGACCAAGAAAATTTGTCATGCGTGACAGGATTGGAGTTGACTCCGCTGGTTTTTGAAACTACGATTCCGACATTGCCAGGTTCAACCTTAAACTGAGTCCAGCCTGTGTAAAAGACAAAGCCAGAAAAGCCCAGCAAAATGATGAGTGACAAAAAAAACGACGTTCTTTTTTTCATATTGAAATTATAATGAAAATGGGGTATAAAATTCAAGATGCAAATAAAACTTTCAAAGCTTCGCTTGGCGCCTTTCGTCTATTTGATGCAAAAAATCTTTTTCCGCATGGCCGTCTTTTCGTTCATGCTGACGATTTCGCTTGCGCTTTTGTACATCGCGGGGAACACGCAAAATTTCTTGGACCAAAGCCAGGCCTTTATTTTGCAAAGCTTGATTTACATTTCCATCACGCTGGCGTTCGCCGCGGTCTTGGCAACGGTTTTCATGGTGTTGGACTCAGTTCTGTCAAAGTACACTTTCGTAAAAAAAATAGTCACATTGGTTTTCTATATATTCTGCGTGATTCTTTCTGTCGTCATCGTCCTTTCGGCCAGAACGGTTTTGGTTTTGGCGGAAGGAACGGCTTAAGGGCGGAGATTTGCCGCAAGCCTAAAATTGGAGCGGCGGGCTAACCTGAATATTTTTCGCTGTATAAATTCTTCGCTAGTCCTAGAAGCGCGTCGCGGCTGTTCATCGCCGGGTCGTCGGTAACGGCCTCAAAGAGTTCCTTTAAAATCGCGCCCATCTTTTTTCCGGCGGGAATTCCAAGCGCGATCAAGTCGCCGCCGTTAACGGCCAAGTCCTTTAGGCCCATCGCGCTTTTTTCTTGCAAGGCCTTGTCTACGCGAGAGCGCAATTCCAAAAGCTTTCCGCAAACCGCCGTGTCGTGCAGGCGTACTTCGACGCGCTTCATTCCGTAAATGTCGGCAAGGCGAAGGTCAAAGAGAGCGTCGATGTTTTCCTTCCCCACCCGCTGGACAAAGCGGCGGACGGCGGCGTCGGACCAAGAGCTTTCGTAGTTGAACATGTGCTCCTTTATAAGATGGCAAACAGCGTCGATTTGCGCGTTAGAGAACTTTAGTCTGGTGAGAATCGCCTTTGTCGCCTTCGCACCAATTTCGTCGTGCTTGTAAAAGGTGATTTTTCCGCCATCGACGTGCTTGCAGAAAGGCTTGGCCACGTCGTGAAAGAGCGCGGCCAGGCGCAAAATCAAGAGACGGTCCGCCGGAGATTGTTCAGAAGAGTCGGAAGCCCCGCCAGAACTAAACTTGTCGCAAGCCTCAGAGCCGCCGCGCAAGACGGCTCCGTCGCAGGCGTAAAAGTTGTGGTCCAAGACGTCAAAGCTGTGAAAGCCCCGCTCGTCGCTTTGGACGCAGGCTCGGCCTTGCAAAAGTTCCGGGATAAAAATCTTTAGAAGGCCGCTTTCTTCCAAAAGCTTAAGGCCGACGGACGGAACGCTCGACAAAAGGATTTTGCAAAACTCGTCCCTAAAGCGCTCCAAGGAAATGCCGGCCGCTTTTTTTAGTATGTCCTCCCGCAAAATGGCGGCCCATGTATTTTCTTCTATCCTAAAGCCAAGCTGCGAGGCAAAGCGGACCGCGCGCACAGGACGGAGGCCGTCTTCCATAAAGCGCTCAAAAGGCTCACCCACCGCGCGAATGACGCGCGCCTTTATGTCGTCCGCGCCGCCGTAGGGGTCAACGATGTGGCCGTCGGCAAGGCTTGCCGCCATCGCGTTCATCGTAAAGTCGCGGCGGCTAAGGTCTTCTTCGATATGGCCCGCGTACTCCACCTTATCCGGGTGGCGGCCGTCGGAGTAATCGCTTTCGGTGCGGAAGGTTGTCACTTCTATCGCTTTTTTCATAAAGTGAACGGTGACGGTGCCGTGCTTGATTCCGGTTGGAATTACGCGGCGAAAAATTTTAATCACGTCCTCGGGCTTTGCGTTCGTCGCAACGTCCCAGTCGTGGGCGCCCTTCCCCATAATCTCGTCGCGCACGGCTCCGCCCACAAGGTAAGCCTCAAAGCCCGCTTGCTCAAAGAGAGAATTCATTTTTTGCAGTTCATAGGGAATCTTCACGCCGCGCATAAACAGTTTTTCCGCAAGACAAATATAGCATATTGCGCCAAAAAAATTAAGCGCTCGTCGGAAAAAAAAATCCCGGAAGCGCGAACGGCGCCGAAAAAAGCTTTTTTGGGCAAGAGCGCAAGCAAAAACTTTGTTTTGCGCTAATTTGACGCTGTTTTTTTTTACGTTGCGCTGATTTGGCGCTAAATCGCGCGCTGATTTGGCGCGATTTGGAGTGTAAAATAAAGGCAAAATTATCAATAATGGGAGATATAGCTATGAAAAAGTTAAAATTAACAGCGTTACTGGCGGCGTTTATTGGCGCCTCGGCCATATTCTTTGCGGCATGCTCCAACAGCTCTGGCGGCGGCGACAACCAAGCGACGCCGCCAAGTTCAAAGACGATTTATGTCGCCTCGTCCAATTTATCTGATTATACGAGCAGAATTGAAAAGAAACTTGGAAACTTCAGCCGGCTGGGAAACATTTCTGGCGATCAAGCGCCAGATGTTTTTATAGTTTCGGGAAACGACGCGCAAAGCCTTTCCGACAGCCAAACAAGGCTTGCGGTTTTGACTTGCCTTCAAGGGAAGACGTTGGTTTTTGACGCCCCCACATTGGAACATGTCGCGCAATTTAAAACAAAAGTCGACTCGGTTTTGCAGCAAGAAAAGAACGCCAAGCTAAAAGCGGAGTCATTGATAAGCCCATACAGTCCATATCACTTTACGGAAAAAGCGACGCACGCGCAAGAAGGCTTCCAAAGCTCTTCGTCGCAAGAAAAACCGTACGACGCCATCGCCGCGAGAAAAGACGATTTTTACATAGTATATGACGTTGACAAACCGATGGAGCGAAAAGCCACCCCCGACGGAACTGCCAATACATGGCCGGACCAAGGAGCAGGAGAAGACGAAGACGTCGAAGACGATTTTACCCCCTCGGACCAAAGCGCCCATGAAACTTACGAACGCTTGATTTCTGACTCCACGGAAAAATTCGCCAAATGGATTTCAGATTCCGAAACGTTATCCGCCAACACTCAAAAAATGGACGACGAAGCCATTGCGTATTTGCAGAAGAATGTGGTGCAAAACGCCGACCAAGCCGCTTTGGAAATCAAAAAAAGGGCTCAAGTGGAAAGGAGAAACTTTACAGCTGAGTTCTTCATCGGCGAAAAAAAATATCCGCGATACAACGGCTGTTATGACCACAAACGAAAGGAAAATGTGGAAATTACAATCTATGTATGGTCCGTATGCGACATAGCAAACCAAAAAGACTGGTATCTTGTAAAAACAAGTTCAACTTGCAGAAACGACCAGCTAAATTGGGATACAGCCGATTGGGGCGGAAGGTTTCTAAAGGTGTCTCCGTATTTTTCTTTTTACTCCATAGATTTGGAAATGTGTTCCAGCGCAGGAGTTCTTGACCAGGCCGCGCCCGATACCAGCACTGGAAGCTCAAGTTTTACCAGTGGCGTTTCCACGAACATTAGCGGAACTTTCGGCGCAAATGTCACCCCGTCTTACGGAACCAGCAACGGACTGGGAATTTCCGGTGGATTTAGCGGCTCAGTCAGCACTGGCATAACCTTTTCTGAATCAACAACGACGAACATTCCTGATGTTAGCGTGACATATACAAAAAAAGGCGATAGAAAAGCCTGTTGGAATTTTGCGACGCCTCGTCCGACAGCAGAAGACCTAAACAAGGGAAAATCGCTTAAATACTATATGCGCTTTAACGGCCTTCGCCCCATACAAAAAAACACAGCGACGTTTGAGACGCTTGCCATTTTCTCTGTTCCCAGTGGCGACACATCATTGGACAGAAACCACATAAGGCTGCATCTTTGGAGCCAAATTTGCCAAGACATTTATTGCGGTGAATATAGCAAATCACACAAGGAATATGCCGACAACATTTATGGCGCTGTTACAAGTTTTGACGCGGACATCCACATTGAAAAACCATGCAACGCGTATAGAACTTACGTGATGGGCTTCACCCCGCCAGAGGGGTCGAACACTACCGACCTCGCGAATCTAGACGCGCAGCTTACGAAAAAGTGCGCTGAGCCGGACAAACAGCTTTGGGTTGGAAGCGCCACTTATTACGCCGTTGTCACAGCAGCGGAATACGCTAATGAAACAGAAAAAAACAAGCGCCTTGATGAAGTGGCAAAAGCCCAGTTCGCGCTTGTAAAGAACAAAATCTTAAACAACAAAAGCGTTTTTCATGACGTAGGATTTAAGGGAAAATACACTTTTTACATTCAAGCGAACGATAAGGACAGGCAAGACCAATTTGACGTAGACTTTGGACAATAAGAAATTCCTTAAGACAATTGCTTTTCAGCTAAAAAAGCAATTGTAATATCGCGTATATTTTAATTTATGGAGACAACGATGAAAAAAAACGGCTTGTTTTTTATGGCGTCGTTTATTGGATAGGCGCTTTTTAGCGCCTCTTGCTCAGGCGGCGGAGGAAGCGGAGGAACGCCTGTCACTCCAACTGGATTTTATCCGGCAAGCGGCATGACGCAGCTGCAAAGCGTAAACGCTCCTACAGGGCCGATAACCTTGCTTCCGACAAGCTTTACAACACAGACTATAGCGTGTATGGCAATATGGCTGAATGCTCAAAAACAGGAACAAAAATCAACATCCTTTTGTTCTCGATGCTCGCAAAACATGATCTTAACGGCTATGTCACTCTTGACGATTTTTTCCCAAAGCAGTCAAACAAAATCAGCAACGAAGGCCGCTTTTTGTATTTGGACTCATCCAACATTATGAACGACCTTCCGACATCATTCACAACTTCCTTGCACGAATTTTCGCACTATATTTCGCGCACAAAAAAATACTTTGAATTCCGCAAGGCTTGGACTTATTGGTACGGAGAGCTTTTGGCCATGCAGTGCGAAGACATGATGCAAAAATATTTGGGCGTAGACGACGCCGACGTTGATTCGCCCGGCAACATGAACACAACGCCAAAAGGCCGTCTTGCCAGAGCCAACGGCGGAGAGCTTTTTAACGGTTCAAACGGTGACGGAGCGCCTGTTTATTCATGGGGCTTTATGTTTGGAGCTTGGTTAAGCCGCAATTTTGGAGGAATAAAATTCATAAAGGAATTGGCTACAAACAATGCCGTTGACATGGAGTCCATCATAGCGGCGGTCAAGACGGCGTCTGGCAAAGATTATGACGAAAAGACTTTGCTAAGGGATTTTGCCGAAGCCTTGATTGAAGAAAGGTCCAATTTTGGCTTGAACAAAGACGGATATACGGAGTCGACAAACCCAGAATATTCAAAGGCCTATTCCGGCGGAACATACGACTACAAAGTCACCGCCATAAATTTGTGGAATCCATTTTACGCATGGTACGACGATAACTGGGCGCCAATAATAGATAACGCCACAATGCCTTTCGCGGATTTGCCCGCCGCAAACAACTATAAAAAGCATTGGACTGGAGCCACGCCACAAAACGCCTTTAGAGGCCCCGTCCGCTTTAAAAATGGAACTGGCTTTTGCAATTTAGGACCCCGGGCCAGCGCAATTCTATATGTAGGTGAAATTTCCGCTCCAAATGACACCGCTACGCTAGACTTTAAATGCCAAGGCGGCGAATCTTTTGGCGATGAAATAACCATTTGGGTAAAGTAACGCCCAAGCTCCTTTCGCGCCCCTTTGCGGGGGCGCTTTTTCCTCTCCTCTCTTGAAAAAGGCCAAAAAAAGCGCTAGCATTATAGGCCTTGTGGAAAAATTAAAGGAATTATACAATAAATACTATTACATTTCGCCGTTGGATCAGGCGGACTCGGCGGAATCCAACCGCATCAACACGTTTTTTTTGAGCGGATTTTTTATAATCCCTGCCAGCGTAACCTTGGCCGCGATTTGCGCGTTCTGCCGCAACAGCTTGCGCGAGCTGCTTCCCGTAATAGTTTTCTTTGTCATTTGCATTATAGACACACTTTTGGCTCTCTTGCTTTCGCTCATGGTAAAGAACGTCTCGCGCAAAAAAGCGTGGCTTCTAAAAAACCTGCCCCTTGGCGTTCTTTTTTCTTGGGGAGTTGCAAGCCCCACTTTCATTTGCCACAGCATGGGACGCGCTTTTGAGGGCATTTTGACTTTTTTTCTTTCAACTTGCATTTGCCTGTGCGCCTTTAGCTTTCCGCCCGTGTTTTTCATTCCGATTGTGTCAGCCGGCCTTTGCGCCGTCGCTCCATACATTTACAAAGAATTTTCTTTAATAGGACTGGCTAGCTGCGTTTATGTGGCTCTTATGATGTTTTGCCTTTTGTTTTACAAGCGCCGCTCCGAAAAAAAGTTCCTGTCGATGATCACGGGCCAAAAAAAGCGACTTGAAGCTAAGACATTCGGCAACTTCACTCTTTTGCACGAAGGAAAGACAATAAAATTTTCCCGTTCCAAAACCACGGAGCTTGTGGCCTACCTTATTTGCAAGAACGGATCTTCCGCCAACACCAAGGAGTTGCTTAGCGTCCTTTACGGAGATTACGCCGACTCCGCGCGCTACGGCTCCAGTTTTCGCAGCCTGGTTTCGGACGCAAAACATACTTTCGCAGAACTTGAAATACAAAACTTCTTCACCGCCGAATACAACAACTTTCGCATAAACCCCGAAGCGGTCAAGTGCGACTACTACGACTTTTTGGCCGGAGAGCCGGACGCGATAAAACGCTACGCCGGCGAATTCATGAACCAGTACAGCTGGGCCGAAGACACCGCCGCCTTCTTGGAGCGCAAGGCGCTTGCGGGGTAATCCATGCAAATAATCGTCTTTACAGGCGGAAGCTCTCCAGAACCGGAAAAGGCCGCGCCCTACTTTAAAAGCATTTTGGCTGACGGCCAAAAGCCCGACGCTGTGATTGCCGCAGACTCAGGCCTTGAAACGCTCCGCGCCTGGCAAAAGCATTTTAACGGCCTTTACGACTTTTCGCCAAGCATTGTTTTGGGCGACTTTGATTCGATAAGCGACAAAAAAATTTTGGACGAATGTGAGGGCGCGATAATAGAACGCTCCCCCAGCTACAAGGACGACACCGACACCGAGCTGGCGCTAAAGCGAGCGCGGGAAATGGCGAAAAACTTTTTGCAAGGCCAAAAAGCGCGGGGCTTTTTTTGCCGCAAATCTTTGGCTTTCGACCAAAAGGCTTTCGTCACCTTAATCGGCGGCGCGGGCGGCAGGACCGACCACTTTTTGTCAATCTACAATTTGTTCGGAACAAAAATCGCGCCCGACGCTTGGCTTTGCGGCGAGCAAGTTTTGTGGAAAGCCGAGCGCGCGTCTTTTAGCATAAGCGGACTAAAGGCGGGAGACGTCATTTCCGTCGCCCGCGCCTTTGGCAAAAACTCAGGCGGAAAAATCCGCTCCCAAGGGCTTGAATGGGAAAGTTCCCTCTTCCGCAAAAAAGGAATGCCCAGCGTGAGCAACACGATAAAGGAAGAATGGGCGCGCCTTGGCCGGCCCGTCCAAATTGATTTTTTGCGCGGCTCCTTTGTCCTTATCGCGCCTCTTTTTGCAAGCGTCCGATTAAGCAAAGGCAGTAAGAAAAAATAAAGAAGGTCGCGCTGACCCACGCGGCTTGGTCGCAAAAGCAAATCGCGGTCCAGCCCATCTTCGGCACAAGCGCGAAGCTTACAAAAATTCGGGCCAGCATTTCTATGACGCCTGAAAATATCGCGCGGTTGGAATAGCCCAAGCCTTGGACCGTAAGGCGCGACACGTTCAAAAATGGAATCACCAAATAAAAAAAGCCGCTTATAAAAAGAAACTTTTGCGAAGCGTCCAAGACGTCCGCGTTCTTTGCGGAAATAAAAATCATCGACAATTGCCTTCCAAAGAAAATCAAAAGAACGGCGAGCGCGGCGCCCAAAAGGGTTCCGGCGGCAAGGCCTTGCGCAAAGCCTTTTTTTATTCTGTCAAATTTATGGGCGCCGTAGTTTTGGCTTGCGAAGGTGGAAACCGAGGCGGCAAGCGCGTCAAAGGGCGAAATGGCGAATTGCTTTATCTTTGACGCCGCGCTAAAGGCCGAAACGTAAACGGTGCCAAGCGCGTTGTTGGCCGCCTGCATTATCATAGAGCCGATTGCGGTAATCGAAAACTGCAAGCCCATCGGAACTCCGATTTTTACCAAGGCGGCGGCGGTTCTTATGTCAAAAACCTTGTTCTCCTTTTTTAGGCGAAGGATTTCAAACTTGGCGCGAATGTAAAGCGCGCAAAGAAGGCCGCTAACGAACAATGAAATGACCGTGGCGAAGGCCGCTCCAAAAACTCCCCAGCCAAAGCAAACGATGAAAAGAAGGTCCAGAACGACGTTGAGCATCGTTGAAAAGACCAAGAAAGCGAAGGGCGTTTTGCTGTCGCCCACCGCGCGCAAAAGGCTTGAAAGCCAGTTGTAAAAAATGATGAAGGGCGTTCCCAAAAAAAGCGTGAACAAATACACGCGCGCGTCGCCAAAAATGTCTTCCGGCGTTTTTAGAGCGAAAAGTATTTGGTCGCAAAAAAAGGCGCAAAGGCTTGTCATTAAAAGCGCCGTGGCCGCCGCCAAAATGTTTGCGCAAAAGACAAAGCGCCTCATTCCGTCGTAGTCGCGCGCGCCAAAGCGCTGGGCCACCGGAACCGCGAAGCCCGTCATAGTTCCCATGCAAAAGCCAAAGGTCAAAAACTGCGCGCTGGATGAGGCTCCGACGGCGGCCAAGGCTTTGGCTCCCAAATAGCGGCCTACAATCGCCGCGTCCGCTATGTTGTAGGCTTGCTGGAACAAGATTCCGCCCAGCAAGGGCAACGCGAATTTTATGATTAGGGAAAGAGGATTTCCTTCTGTCAAGTCTTTTGTCTGCGCCAAAGTCCGCTCCAATTGCAACGCTAAAAAAAAAGCGCAAGGCTATCCCTGCGCGTTACCCGGAGAGAGACTTGAACTCTCATAGAATTGCTTCCACTAGGACCTGAACCTAGCGCGTCTACCAATTTCGCCATCCGGGCAAGTTTAGATATATTAGTTTTTTTAGGCCTTTTGGTCAAGGGGCGTTTTAGGCGCTGAGAGAACTTTCTCGCAGGCCAAGAATACCGCGCCGCTTGTAAAAAAGCCAATCGCCGCTCCGCAAAGGCTGTCGGTGACAAAATGGTTTCCGCTTAAAACCCGCAAGGCCATCACGCAAACGGAAAGCAAAAAGAAAACGCAAAGCGCTGGCAATCTTATCTTTGAATTTTTTTTGCGGAAGAAAAACCAAAAGCACAAAAAGCCAAAGACGACAAAGGCGCGAAGGCAGTGTCCGCTAGGCCAAGAGCGGCAAAAGTCTCCGCTTTTTACCCCGTGCCCCTTGGGATTTGAAAAATACATGTAGGGCCTGATTCTTCCGGCCGCGGTCTTTAACAATTGAAGAAAGCCGTTTCCCCAAAGCCAGCAATTTACAAAAACAAAGGCGTCAAAAAAAAGCCCTTTGACCGCGCTCTTTTTGTCTTTTGCGGGAAAGAACGAAACGGCTCCAACGACGCAAAGCTCCGCGCCCATCGCAAACAAAACAGCAAGGGTTCCCAGCTTTGAAAGCTTTTTGTCGTAGGCATGGGCAAAGTTGGCGTCAAAGGAATTTACCTCGCCGATGTCATAAGGCTCTCCGTTCCACACAAAGCTTTCGGAAAGCGCTTTCCTTTTGGCGGCCTTGGAATATTTTCCCGCGGCAAAAAGCGCAAGGCCGATAAAAAAAATCGCGGCCAAGCGCAAGACTTGTTTTTTTGTCATTTATAAGGCTCCCCTACGCGCGCTCGACAAAGCCGCGCTTTTCAAGCTCGGTCAAAATGTTTTCCACGATTTGCTCTGGAACGTTTACCGCCGTGTCGACGATTAGGTCCGCCGTTCCCTCGTAGTCGTTGTTGTCGATGCCGTAAAGCGCCTTGTAGCGCTTTGTGTCCTCGCCGTCTCGCATTTTGGTGAAGGCCGTGATTTCGGAAAGGTCTCCGCCCTCGCGCTTAAGGATTCTCTTGGCTCTAAGCTCGTCGCTTGCAAGAAGATAGATTTTAACATCGGCCTCTTTAAGCATCCAGATGGCGAGGCGGCTTCCCAATACGCAGGACTCTTTTTTGGCAAGCTCCACTTGGCGGGTGTCGACGGTCTTGTCGTAGGAATCGTCGGTCTTGGCCGCTTCTATTACTTGGGCAAGCGTCATGCCCTTTTCTTCGGCCAGCTGCCTAAAGGTAAAGTTTATCAGTTTTATTCCAAGCGTCTTTGCCAAGAGGCCGCTTACAGTAGTGTTTCCGCAGCCGCTCTTTCCGCTTACCGCGATTCTAAGCTCACGCCCGTCCTTAATTTTCCATGCGTCCATATTTTCCTCCTCACTCTACATTCTTTGCCTGCTCGCGGATGTTTTCAAGCGCGTCCTTGGCGTCAATCACTTTTTGGCCAACCTCTACAAATTGGTTTTTGCTTCCGATTGTGTTGATTTCGCGGTTGGCCTCTTGGCAAATAAAGTCCAGGCGCTTTCCGGGAGCGGGATTTTCTTCCATCTCCTTTCGCATGGCCTTTAAGTGGCTTTGCAAGCGGACAATCTCTTCGTTGATAGTGTACTTTACCATAAGCGCGGCCACTTCAGCCATCACGCGGTTTTGGTCAACCTTGTCGCCAAGCAATTCCTCAAAGCGCGATAAAATTTGCTCGCGGAACTTTCCTTCCATTTGCGGCTGCCATTGGGCAAAGAAGGCGGCGCATTGGTCAAGAACGTCAAGCTTTTTGAGCAAGTCGGCCTTTAAGTTGTTTCCCTCGCGCGCGCGGTCGGCCAAAAAGGCTTCCATCGCCGCGTCAAAGGTCGGCTGAATTTTATTCCAGTATTCTTCCGCGTCAATGTCGCGCGAAAGGCTTAAGACGCCCTCTTGCCCCGTGACTAACGAAAGCGGAATCGCGCCGCCGCCAGAAAATTTGTCCGCGCCCAAAGAGTCGGCCACGCTTTTTATCGCGTCGTAGTAGGCCTTGGCCGCGCCCAAGTCGGCGGTGACTTTTGAAGCCGAAGCGCTTTCTCGAACCCTTATCGCAAGGTCCACTTTTCCGCGCGCGATTTTTTCGGCGACAAGCTTTCTGATTTTTTGCTCTATCGGATTTAAAAATGACGGAAGCGAAACGCTCAAGTCCAAAAAACGGTTATTTACGCTTTTTATTTCGACGCTGATTTGCGCCGTTCCCGCAAGGTCTTCCTTGTAGGCGTATCCTGTCATGCTGTTCATTTTTCGTCTCCCAAAACTTCAAGGCCGCCGGCGGCCATTATCTTTTGCGCCACCTTCCAGTTGTCGCCCGCTCCCATCGTTACGAACAAGTAGCCGTTGGGGAATTCGGCGCCCGCCTTCTTGGAAAGAATCTCCGCGCCAAAAGAGGCGGCGCTGTCAAAGTCTTCTTTGTAGTGAACGTCCTTGTGGAATTTGGCCGCCTCGTCGGCGAGCGTTTTTCCGGTTATCGAAAAGTCGGCGGGATTTTCGCGGGCGCTCGAATAAATCTTGTTCAAGATAACCGTGTCGGCGCTGTCAAAGGACGCCGCAAACTCTTTTAGCAAAGCCTGGGTGCGCGAGTAAGTGTGGCTCATAAAGTCTACGATGATTTTCTTACCGCTGTAAAAATCCCTAAAGCCCGCCAATGTCGTCTTTACCGCAGTCGGATGGTGGCCGTAGTCGTCCACAAAAACTATGTCGTCGCCAAAAGAATTCTTTGCGCGGCCCGTCACTTCGCTCCTACGCTTTCCGCCGGAAAATTTTTCAAGGCCGCGCTTGATTTGTTCTATATAGCCGCTGGGGTTCTTTCCGGCCTCGCGCAAAAGGCAGGCGCACAAAGCGGCCGCTCCGCAAGCGTCCAAAACCTCGTGCTTTCCGGGAACGCGCAAAAAGGCCTCGCCCAAGGCTTGTGTCCAAAAATTGTTTTTTTGCTCTTTAACCTCGCGCCATTCCAAGCGCCAAGGGCCGGCCGCCTTTGTTCCATAGGGAACTGTCTTTATGTCGGAGCGTTTTTTCAAGGCGATTTTTACTGTCTCCACCGCTCCCTGATCGTCGGCGCAGTAGACCAAAGTTCCGCCTTGGGGCAGCTTGCAAATGTAGTCGACAAAGGCCGCCTGAATGTCGGCGAAGGTCGGGTAATAGTCCTGGTGGTCGCTTTCGACGCTGGTAAGCAAAATGACGCGCGGGCAAAATGACATGAAGTGCCGCTGGTATTCGCAAGTCTCGGCCACAAAGAATTTTTGCGCGCGGTCGCAAGCCTGAGAAGCGGCGGCCGCAGTTTCGGTCTTGCCGCAGTTCCCGGCCTTGCAAGCAGTCGCCGCGGGCGATGTATAGACGCATTTTTTGCCGAAGGAATTGATTACGCTTCCGGCCAAAACTTGCGCGTTCAAGTCCAGCTCGGACAAAATCGTTCCGGCGATGCCGGTTGTGCTTGTCTTTCCGTGAACGCCGCAAACGCCCGCGCTAAAGGCCCGCTCGGAATAGGCGCCCAAGGCCTCGGTGTAAAGCGCGCAAGGAACGCCAAGCCTTTGCGCGGCAATAAGGTCCGGGTTTTGGTCCAGCTTGTAGGCGCTTGAGTAGACGACCAAGTCTATGTCTTTTGTAATGTTGGACTCGGAAAAAGGAAGAGCCTTGATTTTAAGGGATTCAAGAATCTCGTCGGTGTAAAAGCGCTCGGACACGTCGCTTCCGGTAATCGCCGCTCCGGCGGCGAAAAAAATCTCGACAAGGGCGGCCATTCCGGTGCCCTTTATTCCAACAAAATGAACTCGATAGTTATGAAAGTCTTCTGGAAGCGATATTTTCCCCATAAAAGCATAGTATCACTTTTGAGATAAACCTTCAAGATAGGAAAAATGCGAGGAAGCAGGGCGTCTGGCGGCGACACACGCATTGAGCATGCCGCGACAGCGGCAAAGTTAAATAGTTTCAAGGCTCAATGCGTGTGTAGCGCCGTTATCAAGCGGCGCCGACCAGACGCATCTGCAACCGGGAGTTTTTTTTTACTATCGCGAAAGTTCCAAGTAGATTTGGTCGGCAAGGCCAAAGCCCGCCTGCTTTGTAAGGCTTGTCGTGTACTCGTCGTAAAGCATGTCTTGGTACATGCTCTTGGCGAATGAATCTTTTGTGGCGGAATGGACGGTCTTTCTCATAGAGTCGACCATCATCTTTACAAAAAAGGATTCCATTTCCATCGACTTTTCGTAGAGCTTTGAAGTCTTGTCGATTTTTTTGCCGCTGGAACGGATGGCGCCGTTTACGGCCGCGCCTTGGGGGGCGGCGTTTTTGTCGGCGGCGCTGGTGAACGTTTTGTTAAAGCCGGTCTTAAAGTCGCCGTTCAATCTTCCTTCGGGAATCACTTGCTCGGAAGAAATGTGGGAATAGTCGGGATTGTTCGAAAGCCCAGAAGGCACGGCCTGCTTTTCTTGCGCGGCCTTTAACAGATTCGCGAACTTGTTGGACTGATTCTTATGCATGGCATTTTGAATCATCGCAGAGCTTTGCGTCATCGTTCCGATTTTATCTATTCCCGTCATTTATTACCTCTTCAAGTTAGCGGCTGTGCAAAGCACGCTTACGCCCAACGCTTTACGGTGGCCAACCAATTACGGTTGGCCTTAAAATTATCGTTTCAAGTTAGCAGCCGTGCTTAACATGCTGTCGCTTGTCTGGACGGCCTTTGAGTTGAACTCGTAGGCGCGCTGGGCGACGATCATCTGAACCATTTCGTTAACCACGCTGACGTTTGACATTTCCAAAAACTTGTGCTTAACGATTCCCATTCCGTCAATGCCGGGGCGGTTTGCGATCGGATCGCCCGAAGCGTTTGTCACCTTGTACAAGCTGTCGCCCAAAGCCTTGAGGCCGCCCTCGTTGGGAAAGCGGTAAAGCTCGATTTGGCCGACTTCTGTCGGAGTCGTCTCGCCGTTCACCTTAACGGTTACGCGGCCGCCGTCGCTGATTGACAATGTGTGGATGTCAAAGCCTTCGGGCAAAATGATTTCGGGCTGGACGCGAAGGCCTTCGCTTGTGACAAGCTGGCCGGTCATGTCAACCTTAAGGGCGCCGTCGCGGGTGTAGGCGTAAGAGCCGTCGTACTGCTGGACGCGCAAAAAGCCGTCTCCGACAATCGCGACGTCGGTGTCAACGCCGGTGGCCTGCAAAGAGCCTTGGCTGAATATTCTTTGAGTGGCGGCAAGCTTAACGCCGGCGCCCTGCTGGATTCCAACAGGAGTCACGGTGTCTTCGGTGGCCGGAGTTCCGGCAAGCTTTAAGTTCTGGTAAATCAAGTCCTCAAACTCGGCGCGCTGCTGCTTGTAGCCGGTTGTGTTCACGTTTGAAAGGTTGTGCGAAATCGCGTCGATGTTGGCCTGCTGTCCGTTCATTCCGGTGGCCGCTGTCCACAAACTTCTTACCATAATTTATCTCCTATCGTTCCTTTCAAAAATTATCTGGCGCGGGCCGCGACGCGGTTCCACAAGGTTGACATCATTTGGTCTTCGCTCTGGATTGTCTTTTGGTTGGCCTCGTAGGCGCGGTTGACTTCTATCATTCTTACCATTTCGTTTACGACGTTGACGTTTGAGCTTTCGACAAAGTTCTGGATGAACTGCGGGCGTTCCTCGCCTTCGGCGATGTGCGCAGGGCCTGAAATTTCGTTTTCCATGTAGAATGAGTTTCCGGCCTTTTTGAGGTAGCGCTCGTTGTCAAAGCGGACGGCCAAAAAGCGGTCAACGACCTGGTTGTCCTTTGTAACAATCATTCCGTCTTCGTTGACCTTGAACTTGTCGTCTTCCAAGCGGATGATTCCGTTTTCGCCCAAAACAGGATAGCCGTCCTTTGTCTCAAGGATGCCTTCCTTTCCGATGTAAAAGTTTCCGTTGCGGGTGTAGCGGTTTCCTGTGGGTGTCTGGATTACAAAAAAGCCTTTTCCATGCAAGGCAAAGTCAGTGGCTTGGTCTGTGTTTTTGAGGGAACCTTCGGCAAAGTCGGTGTAGTTTTCGTTGGTCTCAACGCCTAGGCCAAGCTTTCCGATGATTGGAGCCGCGTCGGCGGAGCCTTCGGGAATCGTGTAAACGCCGTCAAAATCCTTTCGGCGCAACAAAAGCTCGCTAAAAGACTTAGAAACAGTCACGTCGCGCTTAAAGCCCGCCGTGTCGACGTTGGCCAAATTGTTGGAGATTGCGTCCAGCCTGTTTTGCTGGGCGACCATTCCGCTGGCTCCTGTGTACCATCCACGAATCATTTTGACATCCTCTAAAAAAGTTTTCTATTACTTTTTTATCGGAGTTTTGAGGAAATTTGTTAGAATAAAATGATTTTAGTAAAAAAAAACGCTTCCTATTGCGGCTGCGTGGACAAAAAAAAGGCCTTCCTGTCCGGAAGACCTTGTGAGCTATACTGGATTCGAACCAGTGACCCACGCCTTAAAAGGGCGTTGCTCTACCTGCTGAGCTAATAGCCCGCGCTAAAAGCGTATATCGATATTATCATATTTTTGCTGAATGTGTCAAGAGCTTAGCGCGTTTTTTGCAAGGAAAATAATAGAAAAAAATAAAACGCTCTCGGGAGAATCAAACGCCCTTACTCGCGCTTTAGGCCAGGGCGGCCAGGGCTTCCCATTCGGCGCCTTGGCGGACGGCGTCTTCTTTGGCGGCTAGAATTTTCACCATAATAGGCTGGCCGTCCTTGGGAGAAGCGGCCTCTTGGTCCAAAAGGATTTCGCAGTGGATAAAGTTGTCGGTGGTGGCGCGCAAAAGCTTTTTTCCTTGCGGAACGTTTTTCGCGGCCAAACCGTGGACGCTTTCGGCAATGGCCGGGCATACCGTTCCCGCAAAGGAATTGATGTAGGCGATTTTTGCCTGTGCCGACCATTCGTTTAGGGCGGCGACGCGCTGGTCCTTTACCCGCTCCGGGATTTTTGGCGCAAAGGATGCCGCCGCCGTGCCGGGACGCGGAGAATACGGAAAGGCGTGGGCGTTTACAAAGCCCGCCTCTTTTAGCAAGGAAAGCGTTTGGGCAAAGCCGTCGTCTGTCTCGCCCGGAAAGCCCGTAATGATGTCGCAGGCAAGGAAGGGATTTTGCTTGGCCTCTTTAAGGCGGCGGCAGGCTTGGATTACAGTTTGGCGCGTGTAGCGGCGGTTCATGCACTTAAGGATTTCGTCGCTTCCGCTTTGCACCGAAATATGAAAGTGAGGCCGGACGCGCGGATTTTTTATCGCTTGCGCAAAGCGCTCGGTAACGGTCTCCGGGTATATGCTTGAAAAACGAACCGCGATTTTTTGCGTCCGTTCCAAAATCAATTCCAAAAGCTCCGCGATTCCAATCGTTCCGCCCTGCCATTCGCCCTTGTACTGGCCGATGTTGACTCCTGTTAAAACGACCTCGCTTTGGCCCGCCTCTTCCAAGGCCGCGACTCTTTCCAGCGCAAGGGAGGCCGGAATCGAGGCGCTTTTTCCGCGGGCGATGTGAATCGCGCAAAAGCTGCAGCAATTGTCGCAGCCGTCCTGGATTTTTATCGAGGAGCGCGAGTGCGCGAAAAAAGTTTTTGGATTGAGCGCGAATGGCTCTGAGGCGTAGTCGCCGATGGAAGGCGGAGATAGAAGGCCCGGCGCCTTTTGGCCTTGCGACAGATTTTTTTCATGCGCCGCGCCTTGGCTTTGAAGACATTCGCGCAGGGCCGCGGCCAAAAGTTGCGCTTGCGGGGATTGCGGCGCGGATGTTTTTTGGCCCGCCGCTTCCGGGGCTTTCGGCGCGTTTTGCTTGGCCGAAAGAAAGCCTTCCAAAAATTCAGGAACTTTTGAAAGCGCGCTCTTTGCCTTTCCGGGAAGAACGACGGCGCGCTCGTCCATCGCCGCGATTTGCTCTGGCGAAAGCTGGGCGTAGCAGCCTGTCACTATCAGGGCGGCGGCCGGAAATTTTTTTAGCAAGAGATTGATTGTCCGCCGCGCCTTTTGCTCGGCTTTTCCGGTAACGGCGCAAGTGTTAAGGACGCAAAGGATTACGGAAGAATCTTCCGCGTCGCGCGCGGCTGCGGACGCCATTTGAACAGACCAGCCGCGCTCGTAAAAAAATTCGGCCGCCCCTTCCGTTTCTATTTGGTTCAAGCGGCAGCCAAGGGTTTCAAAATGAACGGTTTTATTTAAGGCCATTATCTCAAATGGGCGGCGACGCGGTCCTTTCCGTTAATCGCGTCGGTCTTTAGCGGGTCCAGCTTAAGGGCCTCTTCGTAGGCGGCCATCGCCTCATAGTAGTTTCCGGCCATCTCGCGCGCGTAGCCAAGCCGCGTCCACCAATAGTCGGAGAGCGGATTCTTGCGCACGGCGGCGCTAAGAGAGATGTCGGCGTGCTGGAATTTTGTTTGGCGGATGTAAATCTCGCCCATATAGTAGTATGCCGTTCCAACGCGGCTTCCCGTTCTGTCGGGAGCGATGGAAAGGTATTCCTGGAACTGCTTTAAGGCCTCGGAATTTTTTCCCAAGTAATACTTGGCCTCGCCCAAGACTTCTATCAAGCGCATGTCGTAGCGGCTTTGCTTTAAACCCTCGTAGGCCACCTGCTCGGCGCGGGCGTACTCGCGGTTTCCGACCAAGGCCCAGCACATAACGACGTAAGAGTCAACGTGGGTCGGATCGGCCTTGATCTCTTCGTCGCAAACTTCAATCGCTTCCTTATAGTTTCTGTTGTTGTACAAAACAAGGGCGTCGCGCTTTCCCTGGGCGAACAATGAAAAGCCAGAGGCCGCCAAAAACAAAAACGCGCAAACGCGCTTAAAAAAACTACGCTTCATTTTCTTTTACCATCGCGCATCGGCCGCTAAAAAGGCTTCCAGGCTCCAAGACAACTTGGCGCGAGGCGATGTCTCCCGTTATTGAGCCGCTTGACGTTACAAAGACCAAGTCGCGGCCGTTTACGTTTCCCTTTACCGTTCCCTTTACCAAAACGCGCTCCGCCGAAATGTTGGCGTTGACAACGGCTCCCTCGTCGACAACCAAGTCGCTTTCGGCCGAGATGCTGCCGTTCACTTTTCCCCTGATCATAAAGGGCTTGGTGAAGTGAATTTTTCCGGTGAACGAAATGTCCGAGGCCATTATCGTGTTAAAGTCCGAGTCTTCGTAATCGATTAAATCGCAGCCTTTGTTATCGTACATATTCCTCTATTATAATGATTTTACTTTTTTGTTGCAAGCGGAACGCGGCAAAGATTTCCACTAGCAAAACCACGCGAAGCGTGGTATAATATATGCCGCGATGAAAAAAACGGGAGCGGACATTTTAAAAAGGACAATAGAGCTTCTCTTGCTTTTGGCGATAGCCGTTTCCGCTTTTTTTTTGGCGGCCCCATTTGTGGCTTTTTCAAGCGAAGGCCGTGAAAGCGCGGTTCCGGCGGAAAGGAAAAAAAACATTTTAATCGTCGGAAAAAACGACCGCAAGGCCTACCTTGGCCAAGTCCTTTTGGGAGCGGAAGAAGTCTCAAAAAAAAACGAGGCCGCCGTCACCGTCTACACGGGAAAGTCCAACGCGGAGGAAATTTCCATGCAGGCGCTCTTCAACTACGCTTCCTACCTGAACGCCGACGGAATCATCGCCTGCATTGAAGACGACGACGAGCGCCTTGACATTCCAAAAAAGACAAACGGCGATTCGATTCCCCTGGTGACAATCGGGAGCTACGCCCCCAACCTGCCCCAGCTTTCCTACATAGGCGCCAATTATTCCGAACTTGGAAAAATCACCGCGCGGGAAATAATCGAGCAAATCGGGCCCAGCGGAAAAGTCATTTTGCTTGAGTCCAACGCCGCCAGCGACACCAACCACTCCAACTTGATGGCAGGGCTTTTGGGCGCCCTTTCGGCCCACCCTGAAATTTCTGTCAAGACGCTGCAATTTGAGCGCGAGTCAAGCTTTTCAAAGGAAGACAGCCTGCGCCAGCAGCTTGCAAGCCAGGAAGACCTTGAGCTGATTGTTTCGCTTGCCGAGCAAACCACGATTCTCGCCGCCCAAAGCGTCCGCGACCTTAACCTTTCGGGCAAGGTCAAGATAATCGGATTTGGCGACAGCGACGACTGCCGCGCGGACTTTGAGAAAAAAATCGTGACGGAGCTTATTTCCGTAAAGACCCAGGACATAGGCCGCAGGGCGATGACCGAGCTTTTTGAGTTTTTGCAAAACGGCTACGCTAACTCCTTCGTTTCGGCTGAAGTCGAGGTTTTAAAGGGGAGCGGCGAATGAAGAACCCATTTAAAAACCTTGGAATCCGCGCGCAGCTTATGGCCGGAGTCTTGGCCAGCTTTTTGCTTTCGCTCACAATCATCGTATGCCTGACCACACTGCTTTCGCGCGTCATGCGACAAACCGGTAACGCCTTCCAGACAAACGCCGACCTGGACATTTTCTTGAACAACATCGAGAACACGGAAAGGGCGATGGAAACTTACATGAGCTACCGCACCTTTGAAAGCATAGACAAGTACTACCATTTCGAGGCGGCGGCGGAAAGCGGGGCCGAGCGCTTGAACGACAAGCCTTCTGTTCTTGAGGTAAAGCAAAAGGAATACGTAATAAAAATGCTTTCGCTTTCTTTCTTTGACCTTAGCAACAAGGCCATCGCCGCGCGCAGGGCCAACAACGCCTACGACGCCGACCTTTATTACTACAAGGCCTTGGACTGCTATTCTTTTTTGCGAGACGAGATAAGCAGCTTGAACATGCTCTTTTTCAACATGAACGCGTCGAATTACACGGAAAGCAAGGCCCGCGCGGAAAGCGTCATTTCCAGGGCGGTTTTGTGCCTTATAATAATCTTTGTTTGCTTCGCTCTTTTGATGTACATAAACATAGTGGGAATCACAAGGCCGCTTTCCGAGATTTCAAACGTCGCGCTAAAAATCGCGGGCCGGGATTTTGACGTTCCGCTTTTTGAAAGCCAGGAAAAGAACGAAATCGGAAACATTTGCCGCGCCTTTGACTCGATGATAATTTCCATAAAGGAATACATCGGCGCCATTTGGGAAAAGGCCCTAAAAGAAAACGAGCTTCGCGAAAAGGAAATCGAAATGCGCGCGCTTTACACCGACGCGCGCCTTAAGGCCTTGCAAGACCAAATTCACCCCCACTTTTTGTTCAACACGCTGAACACTGGCGCGCAGCTTGCAATGATAGAAGGCGCCGACAAAACCTGCTACTTCTTGGAGCAAGTGGCCGACTTCCTTCGCTACAACATCCAGCACCCCGGAAGCGACGCGACGATCGGCGAAGAGCTGGGAATGCTGGACAACTACATTTACATAATGAAGACGCGATTTGGAGAGCGCTACCAATTTGTCAAGGACATCGACGAAAGCTGCCTGGGCGTAAAGATTCCCAACACGATTTTGCAGCCGCTTGTGGAGAACTGCATAAAGCACGGCCTAAAGGACGCCACCGAAAACGGAAAAGTTTCCATAAAGGCCGCGCGCTCCCAAGGCGAGATAACGATAGAAATTTCCGACAACGGAAAGGGCTTTGAGCCTGAAATCAAAAAAGAGATAATGAAGCAAGCGGCGGCCGGAAGCGAGGGCGTCTTGATAAGCGACAAGGGCCACGTTTCAAGCGGCTTGATAAACGTAATATCGCGCCTTCAAATATACTACAAGGACAACAACGTCTTTGACATCCAAGACAATCCTGGCGGCGGAACGAAATTCCGCATAAGGATAAAGGACGGCGGCAATGTATAACATTCTTTTGACCGACGACGAGCAAATTGTAATTGACTCTTTAACGATGATTTTAAACAAAAACTTCGATGGGCAAATCACAATATTTTCAGCCTCAAGCGGAACAAAGGCGCTGGAAATAGCGCGCTCGACGGCCATCGACATAATCTTCATGGACATCCACATGCCGGGCATGAACGGACTTGAGACAATCAGCCTGATAAAGCGCATAAAGCCAAACATCGTCATAATAATCCTTTCGGCCTACGACCAGTTCCAATACGCGCAGGAGGCGCTTAACTTGGGCGCCTTCAAGTATTTGACAAAGCCCGTAAACCGCAACTTGATAGCGCAAACCGCGCGCGAGGCGATGAACCAAGTGGATTCCGAAAGGGGAAAGCTTACCGACAGCATAGAGCTGCGCCAAAAGCTAAGCGTCGTCTCCACGATGGTCGAAAGCGACTTCATCTATTCCTGCATATTCAACAACAAGGGAACTGATTTTTCCGAATACTTGAACTACTTTGGAATCGAGGGCCTTCCCTACTTTTTCGCCTGCCTTGAAGTTTCCGACATCCCAAACGAAAAGCGCTACGACGTTTACGTAAAGATTCGCGACGCGCTTGGCGGAAAATGCCGCTGCGTCACCGGCTCTTTCATGGGAGACAGAATCGGAGTCTTCTTTCCGCTGGCAAAGAACGAAAACCCAGAGGAGCTTACAAGGGAAATCTACACGCTGCTTGCGACAAAAATTTCAGGCAAGGTGAAAATCGGCGCCAGCGAAATCGAGCGCGACATAATGAAAGCGCAAAGCGCCTACAACGCCGCCGCCGCCTGCCTTTCAAAAATCGAGGACGAAGGCGTGGCCTTTAGCGGCAAAGGCTCCGCGCAAGAAAACGGCAAGGGTTCCGGCGCCTCCTTGGCCGAAAAGGCGGCCACAAGGCTTCTTGCCGCGATACGGGGAGGAAACTCAAGCGCGGCGGCGGGGCTGGCCAAGGAATACTGCGCTCTCCTTTACCAAGCCTTTGAAGGGCAAAACGACAAAATCAAAGGAAGCCTTTTTGAAACTTTGGTAAAGGAGCGCGGAGCCGCAAGCCAGGCCAACCCAGACTACAAGGACGAGGATTCCGCCGGCGACTTTTCGTTTTTCGCCAAGACAAACGAGCGCGAGCAATTGGAAAAATACTTTTTGGAGCGCAGTTCGGAATGCGCCGCCTCAGCCGCCATGTCCAAGGGCAGCCAGGAAAATCCCATCGTACAAAAGGCGCGCCAATACATAGACGGCCACTTAAAGGAACTTCCCAGCCTGGAAGGCCTGGCCGAAATTCTTGGCGTCAGCCCCTTCTACCTAAGCAAGCTCTTTAAGGAACAAACCGGCGAAACTTACATCAATTATGTCACATCGGCCAGGCTGGAAAAAGCCAAGCGCCTTTTGTCCGACGGCGCCTTGATAATAAAGGAAATATCGGCGGACGTAGGCTACAACGACCAAAACTACTTCAGCAAACTGTTCAGGCAAAAATACGGAGAGACGCCCAGCGAATACAGGCAAAAAATGTTAGGGAGTGGAAGCGCATGACGAAAAAAAATTTTATTCTCGCCGCCGCCGTTTGCGGCCTTATCCTTGCGTCTTGCAAAAAGCAAAAAGCGGATTTTGCCCGCGCCAACGAGGAGACGGAAACATCTTCAAAAATCGCCATCGGCTTTTCAATCGACACGCTGGCCATCGAGCGCTGGCGGCGCGACTGCGACGTGTTCCTTAACACGGCCAAGGATTTGGGCGCCGACGTGATTGTCCAAAATTCAGGCAACAGCGTTGAAGTCCAAAACCAGCAAATTGAATACTTGGTCAAGCGCGGGGTCAAGGCCGTGGTCATCGTTCCCAAAGACGCGGAAAGCCTTGGCGAAAGCGTCCGCTTGGCAAAAAGCAAGGGAATTCCCGTCATCTCCTACGACAGGCTTTTGCGAAACTCCCCCATCGACCTTTACGTTACGATTGACAGCCACGCCGTCGGAACCTTGATGGCGCAGGAGCTGTTGCGAAAAAAGCCGCGCGGCGCCTTCTTTTGCATTTACGGTCCGGAAGAGGACTTTAACATGACATTGATTCGCCGGGGCGTGGAGTCCGCCATAAAGGACAGCCGCGCGAAAATCGTCTACAATTATTGGACCGACGGCTGGAACTACGACTTGTCCTACAGAAAGATGGCCGAGCTTTTGAAGGCTGGAAGCTACCCCGACGCCGTCATCGCCGGAAACGACGCGGTGGCCGACTCGATAATCCGCGCCATCGGCGAATTCGCTCCGGGAAGGGACATCGCGGTGGGCGGCCAGGACGCGGACATCGCCGGCTGCCAAAACGTCGTGAACGGAAAGCAGGCCGTCACGATTTACAAGCCCATCTCTGAGCTGGCCGCCAAAAGCGCGGAAATCGCGGTGGCGCTGGCGCGGGGAAAAAGCGTAAAGGAATGCGGCTCGATAAACGGCAGCATAGACAACGGCGCGGGCCAAATTCCTGTCCTTTGGCTGCACCCCACGGCCGTTACCGCCGAAAACATGGACGAAATCGTCATAAAAAGCGGCTTCCACACCCGCCAAGAAGTTTATAGAAATTAGGGCGCGAATTTTTTATTCGCGCCTTATTAGGATTTTTTTAACCACAAAAAATTGCTAATCCAAAGGCCAAAAAAATCCTAAAAAATCCCAAAATATTACCAAATTCAGCAAAATAATCAAGAAAATGGCCGGTTTTTAGCCTCCTTTATGCCTTATATTATACTCGTGCCGCGGGAAAAGCGGCAAGATAAAATCAAATGGAGGATTTTATGAAAAAAATCATTTCTATCGCCGCAGCGGCGATGATGCTCACAGGCGCGGTTTTCGCCGCTCCTAAAGTAAAGGTTGGCGTTTCAATGCCTACAAAGAGCTTGCAGCGCTGGAACCAGGACGGAGCCAACATGATGAAGGAACTCAAGAAGGCCGGATATCAGGTTGACTTGCAGTACGCCAACAACGACATCTCAATGCAGACACAGCAGATTGAGAACATGCTCACAAAGGGCGACAAGATCTTGGTAATCGCCGCCATCGACGGAAGCGCCTTGAAGGGCGTTCTTGACACAGCCAAAAAGCAGGGCGTTAAAGTAATCGCTTATGACCGCTTGATCATGAACTCAGACGCCGTTTCTTACTACGCCACATTCGACAACTACAAAGTCGGAACAATCCAAGGCAACTACCTTGTTGACAAATTGGGACTCAAGAGCCGCACAGCCAAAGACCCCGCCTACATCGAGTTCTTCACAGGATCTCCCGATGACAACAACATCAACTTCTTCTTTGGCGGAGCCATGGACGTTTTGACTCCCTACCTCAAGTCTGGAGTTTTGGTATGCCGCTCAGGCCAGACATCAAAGGCCCAGTGCGCCACTCTCAACTGGTCTACAGAAGTCGCCCAGAAGCGCATGGAGAACCTCATCACTTCACAGAAGTACGGCCCCGGCAAAACAAAGCTTGACGCCGTTTACTCTTCAAACGACTCTTGCGCCCAGGGAATCACAAACGCCTTGGTAGGCGCCGGCTACACAGCCAAGAACTTCCCGATCGTAACTGGACAGGACTGCGACAAGCCGTCTGTTAAAAATATGATTGCCGGAACTCAGGCCATGTCAGTATTCAAGGACACTCGCACATTGGCTTCCCAGGTAGTCAAGATGGTTGACGCTATCGCCAAGGGAACTCAGCCTCCGATCAACGACAAGAAAACCTATGACAACGGAACAGGAATCATTCCTTCATTCCTTTGCGAACCGGTATTCGGAGACAAGGACAACTACAAGAAGTTGTTGATTGACTCAGGCTACTACACAGCAGCCGACCTTCAATAGGCTTTAGCGGAGTCAAATCTGCAGTCAGGCCGCCCACCCGATAAGGCGGGCGGCCTTTTTTAACGCATTCAGTTTTAGGAGGAATTCCATGGCAGACATGTTATTGGAAATGAAAGACATCACAAAGAGGTTTATCAACGTAACCGCTCTTAACAAAGTGAACCTTAAGGTGGCTAACGGAGAAATCCATGCCGTCGTAGGAGAAAACGGAGCCGGCAAATCAACGCTGATGAACGTTCTTTCTGGCGTCTATCCGTATGGAACATACGAAGGCGACATAGTATTTGACGGAAAGGTCTGCCAGTTCCAAACAATTAAAGACAGTGAAAAAAAAGGAATTGTAATCATTCACCAGGAGCTTGCTCTTGTGCCCCTTTTGTCCATAGCCGAAAACATGTTCTTGGGCAACGAGCGCGGAACAAAAGCGAGAATCAACTGGGACGAAACATATAAAAAATGCGCCGAAACATTGGCCCTTGTCGGATTGAACGAAAATCCGCACACGCTCATTAAGGACATCGGAGTAGGAAAACAGCAGCTTGTCGAAATAGCCAAAGCGCTCGCCAAAGACGTGCGCCTTTTGATTCTTGACGAGCCCACAGCTTCATTGAACGACACGGAAGCGAAAAAACTGCTTGACCTTCTCTTAAAATTAAAGAAGGAAAAAGGCGTCACTTCCATTATCATATCCCACAAACTAAACGAAGTCTCTTATGTAGCCGACTCAATCACGGTAATCCGCGACGGAACGACAATCACTTCCATGAAAAAAGGATCTGAAGCGATTGACGAAAACGAGATTATCAAGGCGATGGTCGGCCGCTCATTGGAAAACCGCTTTCCAAAGAGAGAGACCAAAAACATCGGCGACATATGCTTTGAAGTCAAAGACTGGTGCGTTGACCATCCGATTTTTGACGGCATAACGGTTTGCGACCACGTCAACTTCAACATCAGAAAGGGCGAAGTCGTCGGAATATCAGGCCTTATGGGCGCGGGCAGAACCGAACTTGCCATGAGCATTTTTGGCCACAGCTACGGCGCCAACATTCGCGGAAAGATTTTCATGAATGGAAAGGAAGTCAACTTCCCCACTCCCAAAGCCGCGATTGACGCGGGCCTTGCCTACGTTACAGAAGACCGCAAGGGAAACGGATTGATTCTTAGCGAATCAATCGCAAAAAACACAGTCAGCGCCAACCTAAAAAAGATTGTGAACAAATTCGGCTCAATCGACTTTGACTTGGAAAACAAGTACTCGGTTGACATGGCCAAAGAAATGCACACAAAGTGCGCGACTGTACAAGAAGACGTAGGACACCTTTCGGGCGGAAACATGCAAAAGGTTTTGCTTGGAAAGTGGCTCTTTGCCGAACCCAACATCTTGATTTTGGACGAACCGACGCGAGGAATCGACGTCGGCGCCAAGTACGAAATCTACTGTCTCATCAACAAGATGGTAGCGGAAGGAAAGTCAGTCCTTATGATTTCTTCCGAGATGCCCGAAGTTCTTGGAATGAGCGACAGAATCTACATCATGAACGAAGGCAAAATGGTTGGCGAAATGAGCGCCGAAGAAGCGACGCAAGAAAAGATTATGACTTGCATCATCAATTCAGGAAAATAAAAGGAGATTATTATGGCAGAAAATACTGTAAAAGCCGCGTCTTTTGACGTAAAAAAGCTGCTCAAGGACAACACAATGCTCTTGATCCTTGTGGCCGTAATGGTTTTGTTCCAGATTTTGACAGGAGCGCTTTTCGCGCCGTCAAACGTGAACAACATCATCTTGCAGAACTCTTACGTTCTTGTCCTTGCGGCGGGCATGCTCTTGTGCATTCTTACCGGAGGAAACATCGACCTTTCTGTAGGCTCGGTTGTTTGCTTGGTCGGCGCCATCGCCGGAAAGTTGATTGTCGACGCTCATTTGCCGATTGGCCTTTCAATCGTCATCTGTCTTTTTGTCGGAACCTTGATTGGCGCCTGGCACGGAGCCTTCATAGCCTACTTGCACATTCCGCCCTTCATCACCACCCTTTCGGGCATGCTTTTGTGGCGCGGCGTGGCTCTCATCGTCCTTGACGGCTTGACAATCTCGCCCTTCCCGCAAAAGTACCTTAACTTGTTCTCAAGCTACATCCCCGAAGTCTTCTTCCCGGGACTTGCCGAAAAGGCTTTGGAAACGACAGAGGACGGCGAGGTTACAGCCGCCGCGATGCAGGCCGCCGAAAAGCTTTCTTCAATGACATTGACAGTGACTATGGTTGTCGCAATCGTGATTTGCGCCCTTATGATCATCACAAGCCTTATCAGCAGAAAGACAAAGGTTTCAAAGGGATACGCCGTCGAAGGCTCGGCGCCCTTCTTTGCCCGCCTTGTAATCATAACTTTCGTCGTAATCGCCGCGGCCTGGAAGCTTGGCCATCACCACGGAATTCCGACAGTCTTGATTCTTATCGCGATTGTAGTCGCTTTCTACACATACTACACGCAGAACACAGTTCCAGGCCGCTACCTCTACGCCATCGGCGGAAACGCCAAGGCCGCGAAGCTTTCCGGCGTGAACACAGACAACGTAATGATGTTCGCCTACACCAACATGGGCTTCCTTTCGGCCGTCGCCGCCTTGGTCTGCGTCGCCCGCTTCAACTCAGCCGCTCCGACAGCCGGCATGAGCTATGAAATGGACGCCATCGGCTCCTGCTTTATCGGCGGCGCCTCAGCGTACGGCGGATCGGGAACTATCGGCGGAGCGGTTGTCGGCGCCATCTTCATGGGCGTTTTGAACAACGGAATGTCTTTGATGGGCGTCGACTCCAACTGGCAGCAGGCCGTCAAGGGCTTGGTATTGCTCCTTGCCGTAATCTTTGACGTAGTTTCAAAGCAAAGAAACAAACGCTAGGAACGGTCAAGGCGTGCTTCGCTTAAAGCCTTGACACGTTCCTTTTGCGGCGCGAATAAAATTATCGCGCCGCAATAATTCTAAATTGCAAAAAAAAATGGCGCCGAAAGGCGCCATTTTTTTATCTTTTTTTTGCGAATATGCGGTAGTTTAGCCAGGGCATGACTGGATGAAGCTTTTCAAGGTTGCAGAACCATTCGGTGCTGACGGTGTTGCTTCCAAGCGCGTCAAAAATGTTTGAAAAGGAAACGATTCCGCGCTTAAAGAATTCACTTGCGCATTCGGAAAATTCGTTTAGCTCCACCATTTTAGCAAGCGAGCAGTCCTGGACCAACATAAGCTCGCGCGCTCCAAGATTCAAGAGGCGCGTCTTTAGGCCGCCGTCGCCGGGAAAGCGCGAAACCAAGTCGACAATTCTTTCGCTGGCCTTCCTTAAATAGCGAATCATCCAGGAATTTTTGTTTGAAATTAGATTTTCGCCGTAAGCGCATTCAGAAAATGCGGCCGGATACGGAGCGATTTTTTGCGCGCCGACCTTTCCTTCCAAAACGGCGCCCGGTCCTGTCACAGACAAGCCGCTTTGCGAGGCAAGAACGACCGCTTCCTTAAGCCAGTCAAAAAACTCAAGCCAATTTGAGGCCAAGTTAAGCGCGTCAAAAACTACAAGCGACGAGACGTCCGCGTCGTCGCCCAAAATTATAGAAGCCTTGTTCAAAGACTGGGCCTTTTTGCCGACAAAATCCTTCGCGTCTTCCAAAACAATCTTAGCGGCATCTTCAATGTCATATTCGTCGCCGGCGCGGTTTGTGTAGCCGCAAAAAGTCGCCGAGCGCGCCTTTCCTTCTTTTATGAACGGCGTCAATTCCTTTGCGCTTAGCTCCCAAGCCAAATCTTTTGACGCGTCCAAGTACATTGGGTTAAAATCGCGGTCCGCGCAAAAATCCTCGGCGGCAAGAATGTAAAGGCCGTTTGGACAACGCGCCGGCATAAAGGTTCCGTTTTGCGGAGCGTTTTGAGAGAATAAAAAGCTCATCGACGGCAAAATTGTGTATGAAATGCCGTAAGATTTTATCACTTCCTCGATTCCAGGCGCGTAGCCCATCTCCGGCAAGAAAAAGCCGTCGCTGACTTTGCCAAAATATTGCTTAATCGCAAAAAGACCGCTTTCCACTTGCGCGTTTAAAATTTCAGTCATGTCGGCGAAATGCGGCATGAACAAGTATGTGCCGCAAGTTGAAAGAATTTCCGCGTAACCTTCATCCGCAAAGGAAACAAAGGCTTTAAGCAAATCGCAGTTCCAAACCTCATTGTAAAGCCGCTTGTTTTCGATGGCCCTTTCCAAATTTTTCTTTGCGGCGTTTCGCGACTTTGCGTTTCTCTTTACGCGCTCAATCTCTTTTTGCGAAAAATCGATCAGGTTATCAAGCCATTTATTGTATTTCTTTTTAATGTCTGGATCGCAAAGTATTTCGCATGTCGACGCCGAAAAAACAAGCGCGAGCTTGGCGTTCAGCTTTTGGCTCTTAAAAAACGAAAGCAAATTCAGCGTCGGCAAAAAAAGGCTTGAAAAGCGCTGGAACACAAAAACGTTCTCCTCTTCGCAGCGGCCACCGTCGTGCTCCCCGACCTTAATGTAAGGGCAATGCAAATTGAGAACGAAAATTAGATTTTTAGAAGCCATTGTTTTTACCTTATATAATTTTAATTAAATGACTGGCGGTAAATATTGTAATGCCGCCTAAGCAATTCCGCGACGCCGGAATGCTCTACGATTCTTGACACCGCCAATTTTTCGCCAGGCTTTGAAGCCATTATCGGCGAGCCCTTTGGTATGGCGATTTTTTCCGAATGCGCCAAGATTTCGCTTTTGCCGGCGCTTTCAGAAAGCAAGTCAACTCTAACGATTTTTTTTCCGTTGGGAATAATCACATAGTTCTCGCGGTCCGAATAAGAAAGCTGAATGTCAAAAGCGTCCGCGGGCTTTTCATCCTCAAGGCTTTCAAAAAAATAAACGCATAGGCGCATCGCCGCGCGCTCGGCTTTGATTTTTTTTATTGTCCACTCGCTCAAATCCCACCAAACAAAAAGCGAAATCGGATTTCTTAAAATGACATTGATTTTTGTTTCGTTGTAGCTTGCGGGCAATGTATTGACGTTAATCGCCTGTTCCTCGTCGGAAAGCGCGATTGTATCCGCAACCGCCTCGTCCGCTTCCAACTCGCTGGCAAGCTCCAGCAAGTCGCCGATTATAAACTGCCTGTTCAAATCATCTGGCGCGTCTATTCCATATTCATCGGCTATCTCCAATAATTCAGCCGATGTCAACGTTTCTAATTTCGCGCGCGTCAAACGATAGTCCTTTTTCATAATGTTATTAATATCCATTAAAATCGAACCTTTGTCAAGGCCGCTTGCCTTGCCGCCGCTATTAATATATAATGGCGGAATGGTTACTTATTTGGCAAAACTTGGCGAGCTGACATTAAAGGGCTCCAACATAAAACAGTTTGAAAAGCAGCTTTTGAGCAACGCGCGCTCTTACCTTAACAAAGACGACGGCGTGAAAATCACTTTGCGCGCGGGAAGGATGTATTTTGTCGCCGACGACTCTTATTCAGAAAAAATAGAGTATTGCTTGAATCATTTGATTGGAATAACCGGCTGGGCAAAATGCCTTGTCGTTGAAAAAAACATTGACGCGATTAAAGACACCGTCTACCAGCTTTGCGCCGAGGCCGCCAAAAACGGAGCCAGGACTTTTAAGTGCGAGGCGCGCCGCGCGGACAAAAGCTTTCCCCTTGACTCTTACCAAATAAACAGAGAAGCCGCCGCCCGGGTCTTTGACAAAAAAATTTTATTGGTTGACGTTCACAAGCCCGACATAAAGGTTTTTATAGAAGTCCGCGACCAAGTTTACGTTTACACGGACGACAAAAAGGGAACCAGAGGCCTTCCTGTCGGCGTAAGCGGCCACGGCCTTTTATTGCTTTCGGGCGGCATAGACAGCCCTGTGGCCGGTTGGCGAATGATGCGGCGCGGAATGAAAATCGACGCGGTTTACTACCATTCCTACCCCTACACCAGCGACGAGGCGCAAAAAAAGGTCGAAGACTTGGCCGCGCGAATTTCCGCCTACGGAGTGAGCGTCCACTTGCACATAGTAAGCTTTACCGAAGCGCAAATGCAAATAAAAAAGAGCTCGCCTGAATCCTGGTCCACCTTGCTTTTAAGAATGTGCATGATGAGCGTAGCCAACAAAATCGCCGAAAGGATTGGAGCCCAATGCATTGTGACGGGCGAATCGCTGGGGCAAGTCGCAAGCCAAACGATTGAAAACATGGCTGTAACGGAAAGCATGGCCGCCTATCCCCTTGTCCGCCCTTTGGTTGGAATGGACAAAGAGGAAATAATCGCCGACGCGGTCACAATCGGAACTTACGACACTTCAATTTTGCCATACGAAGACTGCTGCGTTTTGTTCAGCCCAAAGCACCCGGTCTTAAAGGCCGACAAAGACGAAGCAAAAAAGATTTACGACGCGATGGGCATCGAGCCCCTTTTGGACAAAGCCTTCGAGTCCCGCGCGATAAAAAGATTCTGGAACGGTCATGAAGTCACAGAGCCTTGATTGCCAGCGCGCGTGAGCGCGCAGTTTAATCAATTCTCATAGCAAAATGGAGCGCAGCGACATACCGTTCCTAACGGCAAAATCGCGCTACAATCTTGATTGAGCGCGCTACCAGGCGGCCAAGGCAGGCTTGTCCAGCAAAAGCTTCGCGATTTTTCCTGAATCAGTGTCAAAAGTCAAGCGGTCAAAGTTTTCGGCCATGCGCTCGTCAAATTTTTCGTCGTTCAAAAGCTCCTCGATTTTATCGTAAATTTTCGAAGGCTTTTGAATGAACCAACCGACCTTGTTCTGGACGGCGAAGCGCATGTTGCCAAGCTCTTGGTTGTGGATGTAGCGGGAAATTATTATTGGCTTTCTGCAGGAAAGCGCTTCCAGCAAAGTCGCAGGCCCAGCCTTCATAACAACGCAGTCGGAAAGCTTTATCAACTCGTCAAGGTAATTCACAAAGCCGTAAACGTGAAGGTCCAATTTTGGGTACAGGCGCTTGAGGCTTTCCAAGTAAGCGTATTTTCCCATGTCCTTTCCGCAAACAACCGCGACGGCGAATTTGGCCTTTTTTAGGACGCACTTGTTCACGATGTCAACCGCGCCGGGAAGTCCGTCGCCGCCGCCGACCAAAAGAACGACCTTTTTGCCGGGATCAAAGCCCCTCTTTTTTCGCAAGGAAAGGATTTCGTCTTTTCCAAAGGGCTCCAAAAATTTGGGATTCATTACAAAGGGAACGACAGTGATTTGTTCCGCCGGAACTTTTTGCGCGATTCCCGTTCGCTTGGCCTCCTCCGAATAAACAAAGTAGTCCAAGCTTCTGTCCCAAAACCAAACATTGGGGACGGTAAAGGGATCGGTGACCATAACGGTGACGTTCACCTTCTTGTGCAGGCGGATCACCGCGCTCTTTGCGAAAGTGGAAAGCGCGTAGTGGAATGAGACGATGTCGGTAGGCTGTTCGCGCTTGATGACTTTTTTTAGATAATGAACTGTGTGAAAGCGCATCAGCTTGCACACAAAAGTCACAAAGGGCCTGTGCTGGCTTACGTCGTAAATCAACGGAAAGAGGCCGTGAAAAAAATTCGTCGCCCAAAAGTACAAAAGCTCAAAGCCGACCTTTCCCAAAAGGTTCGTCTTGTCAAAGCCGTTGGCCATGACGACTTCGGCGTCCGGATTTTGCTTAAGGATTTGCTCCTTCAAAACGCGAGCGGTTGAAATATGGCCGGCGCCTGTGGTCAAATATAAAAACAAGAATTTGCGTTTTGCCATGAAGCCTCTCCTATACCTTAATAGCTGTACTTCGCCGAAAGGGTGATGTAATTGTTGATTTCATTGTGAAGCTTGTCTGCCCAAGCCTTCTTCGCGCTCGCGATGGCGGCCGACTTGTCGCTCGCAGAGTTTATGACGGCCGAAGCTTCCGGCGTGTAAATCGCCGAGTCTACGCCCTTGTTGTAGATGAACTCAAAGGTCCAGCCCAAGTTCAAGGCAAGCGTTCCGTAGCTGCGCCTAAAGGCTTCCCAAGTGCCTTTCATTCCAAGCTGAAAGACATACATCTTATGCTCTTGGCTTAAAAATGTCATTCTCTCTTGAACGGTCTTTGGATAGGGGTCCGTTCCCGCGCCTCCAGTGTTGTCGTGCGCTCCGAATTTCTTGCAGTGCTGAGCGGCTTCGGCGTCAGTCCAACTTTCAGTCTCGTTAGCGTAGCGAATGAAATCCGTTGAAACGTTCAAGCTAAGGCGCTTGACTGGCTCAAAAGAAGCCTCAAAATGCAGGCGGTCGGAATTGGGCCTTAGGTTTGAGCCGATGGAAACTCCATGGTTTGTGTAGTTGGAATAGTTGAATTTTTCAGCGGGAAGAAAATCGTGGTCCCTGTCCGGCGAGTTTATCCAATGCGAGTACATGTATGGCAAAACCAAAGTGTAGTCAAAGGCGATTTTTTTGCAAAAGTCGGCGGACGGAGTGTAGATCGCTCCCGTTTGCAAGGCGGCCTTGAACTTTGAGTCAAAGTTTCCCTTGGCCCAATCGTCAATGCTGATGTCGTCCACCGCAAAGGCGAGCGCGGCTTCAAAGCGGTCAAAGGGCCTGTACTCAAGCTGCAAGCCGTAAATGTCATTGTCGCCCGCGTCAAACATTCCCTGCAGGAGAATGTAGGGAGCGGGAATCAAGTAGCTGGGGTCAAAGCGGCCGCCGACAATGCCAGCCTCAAAGTAAGAGATTGAAAGCTGCTTAATCGGCGTGAAGCGGACCGAGTGGAAGGCCAAGAATTTGTCGGCGGTAAACTCAATCTTGCTTCCGCCTCCGCGATAGTTTGCCGCGGCGATTGCCGAAATCGTTTGGCTGTACTGCCACTTTTCGGACGAATAGTTCACAAGCAAGTTGTTCATGTGGCAGGAGTAAGGGTTTAGAATGATGTTGTCGTGGCCGAAGATGTTTGAAAAGCCGATTCTGTTGGCGCCGACAATTCCGTTTATCGTGGCGTTGCCGACGTTAAGGCCGGCCTCCATGTCCCAGTTTCCGTCGACAGGCCCAAAGGTGGCCGCGTCGCCCCAAGTGTTCAAGGGCTCGTTTTGAAATGTTTTAAGAATTTCGCACGACTCGGTTGACTTGTTGTGCAAGTTCAAGCCAAGGTTGTAGCCCAAGGCGATCCAATCCTTGAACAAAACGTCGCCAAAAACCGAAGGCTCGGCGAAAACGAATTTCGTCAACTTGTCCGAGCCCTTGTCGGACGCCTTAAGGCTCGCGCCGGCTTCAAAGCCGACATGCCAGGCTTTTCCAAAATATTTTTCATAATAGTATTTTGCGGTCTCAGCGTCGGCTTCAGTCCCCTTTTCAATGACCGCGTCAAGGATTTCTTTTACGACGCTTGCCGGATAGGGGCTGATTTGCGGCAAAAAGCCAACATAGCCCTTTATTTGCCATTGGCGCGCGCTTTCGTAAAAGTCAAGGTTTGGGTCTATGACCACTTGCGAAAAAGCCGCCGCTCCGACAAAAAGCGACAAAGCCGCGGCCAATGCGATTTTCCTTAAAGCGTTAATTTTCTGAAACATTTTGAGCGTTCTCCTTTTTGCCGGCATGTTTTTTTGTTATTTTAGTGAATTTAACTCTCGTTCCCAAGACAAACTCGAATGAAAACTCAGACCTTCCGCTTTTGTGGCCGGAATTCAAGACAACGGCCAAAGACGCCTGTCCGGCAAAGCCAAGCCATTCGTTGAGGTTGTACGAAGCAAAAAGCGTGAGCGCGTTCACAAATTCCGGGGTCCCCGAAGGAGCGGCGAGATTGCGGCCGTCCTTGTATTTGGAGCTGAACCGTGTCTTTCCGCTTGAGTCAACAGTAAAGGGATAAACCCAATCGGCCATCTTCGCGTCGCCGACATTCAGGATTCTAGGGCCCCAGCCGATTTTAGAAAAAATGCCGGGCTCGGACAACTCGCCGCGCGCCAAGAAAAGATACTTAAAGCCGACGGCCCATTTGTTCGGAACTTCGTATGAGGCGCGGAAACTGGCGGCCACCGTGTCAGGTCCGTAACGGCTTCCAATCCATTCGTAAAAGTCCTTGGAGCCCGAATTGCTTTCGGACGAGGTTCTGACAAAAGACCAGTTGGGGCTGGAGTTTATGTACAAGTAAGGCTGCGCGTAATAGCCCTCCAAATCCAAGTGAAGGTGGCCGCTTTTTATGGGAATGTATGATTCAAGGCCAAGCTGGACTCCCATCGCGTTTGGAACATAGTTGTCCTTGTCGGTGTTGTCCTCGCTAAGCTCAACCGGAAGCTGGAACTGGGTCATCGACCACAAGGCAAAGACGCGCAAATGTTTTATCGGCGCGATGTTCGCCTTTATTCCAAAGAAGCTTCCGACGTCGCTTCCTTCCGCCTCATAGTCAAGCCACGAGGCGTAGTTGTGCAGGAACATCATCGGATTGAAAAAGCGCAAGTCCATGTCGCCGTACGGCAGCGCGGCTTCCATGAATGAAATCTGGATTTTTTTCCCGATGCGGGCGTCCACCTTGTGGGAATAAAGATAGCGGCGGCTGTTGTACTGGGTGATTGCGCCCGTGTATTGAACGATAGGCGAATATATCGAAAGCGCGGCGCTTGTGGCGTCGGTCAAATACTCGGACTGTATGATGGAACCGGTATCCGCGCGGCCAAAGGACTGGCTCATGTTAGTGACGCGGATGTTAAAGCCTACACTTTCGGTGAAGGCATAGCCAACCGAGCCGTAAGCCTCGTGCGGAAGGTTCACGTCAAAATTCTTGGGGCTGTATGGAACGTTAAAATAGGTGTCGCTGTCATTGGCCGCGCTCTTGTTTATTCCAGCGAAAAGGTCGGCGTAAAAAGAAGCGTAGTCGCCGACAGAAATCGTCACAGGTGCTTCAAGAAAATGTTTTTTTTCAAAGCGGTCGTAAATCCACGGAACGTCCTTGTTGGTCTTGACGTAGCCCTCCAAGTTGAGCGCGGGCTCAACCATTACCTTAAGGATTGAGGCGCTTACAGAAAAGGCGCTGTCTTCCATGTAGCCGGCTATCTTGTCGTAATGAGCGCGGCCTGGAGAGCTTAAGGCATCGCGGTCTATCTCGTCCAGCATGGCCTTGACTTGAACAAGGCTTAGCGGCGCTTGGTCGGAGAACTGGACAAGGCCTGACTCCTGTTCCAAGATTTGGAGGGAATCGTAAACCCAATGGCGGCTTGGCAAAAGCGTTTGGCCGCCGCGTCCCGGCTTTTGCGCGAAAGAGGCGCCGGCAAGAGCAAAGAGAAAAGCGAAGAAAACAGCAATCCTTTTCATCGCTCGGCCTCCGGCGACTGGGAAGCGGCCTTGTCATGCTTGTCCTTTAACAAAAAATCAAAGTTAACCGGCTTTTTCAGCATGCGGCAAAAGTCCATCCTGCAGGAAAGGGCCATTTCAAAGCCTTGCCTGAAATTGCCTGTCTTGTGATTGTGGTTGAAGACAAAAATGTAGGCCGGCTGTCCGACCAAGGTAAGCCACTTTAACGGAGACCAAGAGGCTCGGACATAAATGACGTTGTCATACTCCGCTATGCCGTGGGGGCTTGAAAATTCACGGCCGTAACGGTTTCCGGGATTGTCGTTGTCGACATAAATCCAATGGCCCTCGTAGCGCCTTTCGGTCGTGTGGCCGTTTATCCAGCCGTATTTTGTGAAGATGTCGTCCGAGGCGAATTCTCCGCGCGCGGCGAAAATATAATTCAAGGCCACAGACCATCGTCCAGGCCGCTCGTAAGAGGCTGAAATTTTTCCGGCGATCGAGTCGGGGCCGACAGGGCTTCCTATCCATTCGTAGCTGGGCCCCTTGTCGTCGCCCTTGGCCGAGACCAAAGACCAGTTGGGGCTTTGCTTTATCCACAAATACGGAGAGGCGTAATAGCCTTCCAAATTGAATTTTAGGAAGCCGGACGCGACGGGGAACTGCAAGTCAACTCCGCCCTGCAAGCCGCGGCCTTCGGGCAAAGCGCCCGCTCCCGAAGTTTGCTCGGTGAACATTTGGTGCTCGGTCTTTGAAATCAAGAAGTAAAGGCGCAAGTTCTTGCATGGAACGTAATTGAATTTTACGCCCATGTATGAAATCCAGTCGTACTGGTTGTTCAGTTCGTAGGCGTGGAAAATGCCGAAGGGGTTCAAGAACTTCATGTCAAAGACGTCATAGGCCGCGCCGCCTTCCAAAAAGCCGAATGTAAAGCGCTTCCAAAGCCTAAAGTCAATCTCGTGGTTGTACATCGTGACCTTTTGGTTCAACTGCTGGACATTGAAAGCGTATGTGAAAATCGGAGAGTAAAGCCGCAAGGTTCCGTAAGGAAGCTCGGTCAACCAGTCGCTTTGGATTATGCTGCCCAAAGAGGCGCGGCCGTAGTTGTGGCTGCCCATGCCGAAATTCAAGTTGACGCCGACCCCGTTGCTCCACCTGTAGCCAGACGAAAGATAGGTGACTCTAGTGAGGTTTGGATCAAAAGCGTCCTCGACAAAAATGTGATTCACATAGTTGTCGTTCTTAAGCATGTAGGACCTTCTTTGCCCAACGGCAAGGCCCATGAAAACAGTGAGGTAGTCGCTTACGGTTATGCGTATCGGAGCCTCGGCCAGGCGCGAGCGTTCGTGGTAATTGTATAGCCATTTTAATTCGGAATCGCTTTTTGCATATCCTTCCACGTTCAGCTTTGGCTCAATGCCAAGCGAAAAAATTCCGGCGTCAAGCGAAAAGTCAATTTGGTCAAAGTATTCCTGGACGCGGAGGTATTGCTCTTGGGCGGGCTTGGACAGTTTTTCGTAGGGAATCTCTTCCAGAATGCCCTTAAGCTCCATCACCGTAAGCGGCGTGTGGTCGACGAAGTTCCATCTTCCAAAGTCAATTTCGATTTGCGAAAGGGCGTCGTAGACCCAATGGCCGCTGGGAACCAAGTCAGAGCCTCGCCTTGAGGCGGAAAAAGCCGGCGGCAAAAGCGCGGAAACAAGGGCAAAAACAATGAAAAGCTTCTTTAAATTCATTCCAAAATCCTAAATTAAATCAAAAAATTATACCAAATCTTTCAATAATTTGCAATAAGAGCCAAAACCGGTAGGGAAGCCTCCGCCCTTGCGCGCATCAATATTTTTCTCTATAATAAAGCGATATGAAATCGCGAACAAAACACACGCTTCAAACATTGGCCTGCATTGCGGTTGCCTTGTCATACTTTTTCTTAAGCAGGTCTCCCTTGCAAACCGAATTGCGCCTGCGCCCGGAATGGACTTGCGACATTTCAAAAACGCCCGAGGAAGCCGGCTCGGAGGCCTTGCTGCCTTTTAGGCTTGGAAAGAGGGCCGGTTACTTCACCCATTCGGGAAAAATCGTCGCGAACTTGGACATCCCCTACAAGGCCACGCTCTCAAAGAATTTTTTCGCTCTTTACGGACAAAACGCGGACAAGACAAAGGTTTTTTCGCCAAACCAGAGGGAAGCCTTTGAAATAAAGGCGGCGGGCTTTCCCTACATTCAAGACGACCGAGTCTTTGTATTCGCGCCTGGCGGTTCGTCCATCCAGTTCGTGAACAACGCAAGCGGAAGCGTAGAGTCGTCTTGGGATTACTCGGCTCCGATAACGGCCTTCAACTCTTCCCCAAAAGGAAGCGTGGCCGGATACGCCGACGGGCAAATGGCCGTCTTTGACCAATACGGAAAGCTAAGGGCGGAAGTCGCGCCCGGCGGAAGCGACTGTTCGGTCATCCTTGGCGCCGACATCAGCCAGGACGGAAAGCTTTTCGCTTGCGTATCGGGCCTTGACCCCCAGCGCTTTGTCCTTTACCGCGACGAAGGCAACTACAAGAAAGTCATTTACCACGAATTCCTAAGCGTGAACCTGACCAGACAGACAAAAGTCCACTTTAGCGGCAACGACCGCTACGTTTACTTTGACTCAATCGACGCGCTAGGCGTCGTGGACACAAAAAACGCCCATGCAATGCGCATTCCTCTAAAGGGAACAATTTTGGACATACAGGAATCGCCTGTTGACCAAAGCGTCTTTGTATTAAGCCGCTACGCGAACAGCTATTACACAATAACGATTTTGGAAGACTGGACAAAAAAAATCGGGCAATTCTCATTTGAAGCCTCAGCGGCCTTCATTCTTGCAGACGGAAACAATGTCTATGTTGGAAAAGACAGCAAGATTTCAAGGCTTGCGATTTCAAAAAGTTGACGGGAGTTTCTGACATGAAAAAAACAATTAGCCTAATTCTTTCGGCGTGTTTGTTAAGCCAAGCGGTTTTCTCATTCGGTTGGCCGGTGAAAAATTTGGACACTGAAAAAATGCGCCCGTCTTTCGCGAGAGGCAGGAAAAACAACTTCAACGTTTCAATCGCCTTCCCCAACGCGCAAAAGGCCGTCGCGGCGGACAACGGAAGAATCGTGGCGGTGATAACGGAACACCAAAACGACGGAGACTGGTTTGAATCCCCGCTAGGAAACGCCGCCATCATAAGCCACAAAGACGGCTTGATATCCGTCTACGCAAACCTTGACGCGCAGAGCGCGCTTTACTTGCAGGACAAATTCAAAGTCACCGACGGACAGGATTTGGGCGAAATCGCGGCCTCGGCCTGGAGCGAAATCGAAGACGAAGGCTCTATGGAATTTCAAATCGCCGACACAAACGCGAAGACTTACATAAACCCCCTTATCTTGATGCCGCGCTCGATAAAGCCGCCGCGCATTTTCCTTGACGGCATAACCATCGAAAACCAATTTGGCCGAGTCTACAACATCGCAAGCTTGCGCTCCATTCCGGCCGGCCAATACACGCTTTACAAAAAGCGCCAGGCCAACATTTCGCCGCACAAAGTGAAAGTGTATGTAAACGGAAGCGAATTGGAATCGATAAGCAAAGAAGTCCTCAAATGGCAGGATGGAAAAATTCTCATCGCCGGAAACAAAAACTACACTAGCGCGGACTTCTACCCTTCCGACGAAAGCGAGCTTTTGGGCCACGTTCTTTTGCCGCACGGAGTGAACACAATAACAATAACGGCTTCGGACATTCTTGAAAATTCCGTTACAGCCAATTACACGATATCAGGTTACTAAAAATGGAACACAATATGATTTTGTCAGCCTCGGGCTGGCGAAAGGTTTTCGCGCAAAGCGGAAACGAGCGCGACCAAAGCGCTAAAATCGGAAGCGTCAACAAGGCGCTGTGTTTTTTAGCCGCGGAGTCTTTTTTTGAATGGCTAAAAGCGCGCCCTGGAAGCGGACGAAAGCCAAAGACTGCCGCCGCAAAGACTAATGGCAAGGCAAAAAAGCGCCGCCTAAAAATCGTCGTCGCAACCGACACGCGGCCTACTGGAAAAGAATGCGCCGAATACGCCTTAAAGGCCCTTTGCCTTGGCGGCGCCGACGCGGTCTGCCTAGGCGTGGCCGCCGCGCCAGAAATAATGGCCTTTGCAAGAAGCTTTGACGCCTTTGTCTACATTTCGGCAAGCCACAACCCAATCGGCCACAACGGAATAAAATTCGGCCTTGACGACGGCGGCGTATTGAACGCCGCGCAAAACCTAGAAGTCCGCGCGATTTTTGAGCGAAAGCTAAATGAAGCCGGCGGCGCGGAGGATGTCCTTAAGCGCGCGAACGCAGCCAAAAGCGCGGCGTTTTTAAAAGCCGTCTCAAAGGAAAAAGTCGCCGCCAACAAAAAAGCCTCCCTCGCCGCCTACCAAAAATTTTCCCGCCTTGTCACAAGCGGAACGGAAAGCGCGGCCGCGCAAAAAAAGTTTTTTTCAAGCCTAAAGGCCGCGCTAAAGAAAAGCGGGACAATCGTTTGCGCGGACTTTAACGGAAGCGCGCGCTGTCTTTGCATCGACAAAAAATTCTTCACTGAATGCGGCTTGAAATTCAAGGCCATCAACGCACGGCCCGGCCTTATCGTCCACGAAATAATTCCGGAGCCTGAAAACCTTGTCCACGTCGCGCGCTTTGTCGAAGAAACCGAGGCCCAAATCGCGGAAAGCGAGAACTGTCGCAAGACCAAAAAGGCGGCCGCTTCCAAGGCCAAAAAGGCGCCGACAATAATCGGCTACATGCCCGACTGCGACGGCGACCGCGGAAACATCGTCTATTACAGCCAAAAGGAAGGAAAGGCAAAAATCCTTAAGGCGCAGGAAGTATTCGCCCTTAGCGTTTTGTCAGAGCTTTCTTTTGCCGCCCTGCGGCAAAAGGCCGGCAAAAAAGCGGACGCCTCCAACAAGAAGGCGCGCCTTGCCGTCGCGGTAAACTGCCCTACCTCCATGCGGATAGAGGAAATCGCGGCCGCCTTTGGCGCCAAAGTTTTTAGGGCGGAAGTCGGCGAGGCCAACGTCGTGAACCTCGCGCGCGAAAAACGGGAGGCGGGCTTTGAAGTTCCGATTTTGGGCGAAGGCTCTAACGGCGGAACAATCACCTACCCGGCAAGCGTCCGCGACCCGCTGAACACCGTAATGGCCTTGGCAAAGTTTTTGGCGGTAAAAGAGGCCTGGGAGCTTTGGACAAAGGCGCGCGGCATTCCGTTTAAAAGCGATTACACGCTGGACGACATCTTGGACTCGCTTCCAAAGTATACGACAACGGGAGTCAGCGAAAAGCGCGCGATTCTTAAGATAAAGACAAGCGACCACGCCGCGCTAAAAAAGAATTTCCAAAAGGTCTTTGAAGATTCCTTTAAAAAAGATTCCGAAGGCCTTTTAAAAAAATACGGCATCGCCTCTTGGAAGGCCTCGCTCACAAACGGAACAAAAGAAAAAATCGGCGCGACAGACTTTTCAAAAAGCGAAAAAGGCGGACTTAAAATTTTGTTCTACGAAAAAAATTCAAACGCTCCAAGTTCCTTTATATGGATGCGGGGAAGCGGAACGGAGCCTGTCTTTAGAATAATGTGCGACGTAAAAGGAAAAGACGCCAAAAAGGAAAAAGAACTTTTGGCTTGGGAAACGAAAATGCTTGCCCAAGCCGACAAAATTCGATAAACTAGAATTTGTCATTGCCAATAAAGCCGGGCCAAGCCCGACACTGGCATAAATTCCGTGGAGGTTATTATGGAAAAGCAGGAAATATTGGAAAGAGCCAAAAAGTACATCGCCGAAGAAAAGGACGAGCGCTTTAGAAAAGAAGTCGAAGACCTTGTCGCAAAAGAAGACTACAAGGAATTGGAAGACCGTTTTTACCAGACGCTTGAGTTCGGAACCGGCGGCCTTCGCGGAATCATGGGCGGCGGAACAAACCGCATGAACACGCTTGAAATCAACATGGCCACGCAGGGCTTGGCCAACTACGTGATAAAGGCCTTCCCCGAAAAGGCAAAGGCCGGAACATTGAGCGCGGTCGTAGCCTACGACAGCCGCCTAAACTCTGACGTATTCGCCGAGGCCACTGCGCTTATCTTTGCCGCCAACGGAATCAAGGCCTACCTCTTTAGCGGTGTTCGCCCCACTCCCGAATTGTCATACGCGATCCGCGAGCTTAAGGCCGACACAGGCGTTGTCGTAACGGCCAGCCACAACCCGCGCATGTACAACGGCTACAAGGCCTACTGGAACGACGGCGCGCAGGTAATCGAGCCGCACGACAAGGGAATCATCGTGGAAGTCAACGCCGTAAAGGAAGTGAAGACAATCTCAAAGGACGAGGCGCTTAAAAACGGCTCGCTTGTAATCATCGACAAAGAAATCGACGAAAAGTTCTGGGCCATGTGCAAGGCGCAGCTTTTCCGCCCCGACCTAATCAAGGAAAAGGCTTCAAGCGTAAAAATCGTCTACACTCCTCTCCACGGAACAGGAGCCATGCACGTTGAAAAAGTTTTGGGCGACCTTGGACTTAAGGTGATCACAGTTCCCGAGCAGCAAAAGCCCGACGGAAAGTTCCCGACAGTCGAAAAGCCCAACCCCGAGGAAGCGCCCGCGCTTAAAATGGCCGTTGAGCTTGGCGAAAAGGAAAAGGCCGACTGCGTAATGGCCACCGACCCCGACGCCGACCGCTTTGGAACAGCCTTCCCCGGAAAGGACGGAAAATTTGTTTTGGTAAGCGGAAACCAAATGGGCGCTCTTTTGATGGACTACGTTTTGCTTAGCCGAAAGGAATTGGGAAAGCTTCCCGCCAACGCGGCCGTCGTGCGATCGATTGTAACGTCCCCCTTTGGCGACGCGATTTGCAAAAAATTCGGCGTGAAGATGGTTGAATGCTTGACCGGCTTTAAATGGATCGCGGCGGCGCAAGCCCAAATGGAAAAGGACGGCTCCAACGAATATGTATTTGGCTTGGAAGAAAGCTACGGCTACAAGGTTGAAAAAGAAGTCATGGACAAGGACGGTGTAAGCGCCGCCGCCATGTGCGCCGAAATGACCTTGTACTGGGCCAGCAAAGGAAAGAGCGTCTTGGAGCGCTTGGACGACATGTGGGCCGAATACGGATACTTTGAGGACCGCGCGATAAGCCAATACTTTGAAGGCCCGCAAGGTCCTTCTATCATGGGCGGAATCATGACAAAGCTTAGAACCGAAGGCCTTAAGTCTTTGGGCGGAAAGAAAGTCCTCCAGATTAAGGACATCCAGCAGAGCGTCAGCTTTGACCCGGCCAATCCCAGCGCAAAGACTACAATCAACCTTCCAAAGAGCAACGTCTTGCAGTTTGTTCTTGAAGGCGGAACGATTGTAAGCGCCCGCCCCAGCGGAACCGAGCCAAAAATCAAGTTCTACATCAACAGCACCCTTCCGCCTGCCGGAAGCGCCGGCTTGGCGCAAAGCAAAAAGGACGCCGCGTCTCTTTGCGACGCGATAAGCGCCGACATCAAAGCGATTCTCGATGCCGCCGCAAAATAACGCGGCCTTTAGCCCCGTCAAATTGCTAAAGGACTACAAAAGGCTTCGCCGTTTGATTAACGAAAACGGCGCGGTCTTTTGCGCCTTTGACACAGAAACGACGGGGCTAAGCTATAAAAAAGACAAGATAATTGAGCTAGGCGCGGTCCGCTTTGACAAAAGCGGCGTCCTGGCCACCTACAATTCCTTTGTTCACGTTGATTTTCCGCTTCCGCCAATCATAACGCAAATCACGCATATAACTGACCAAATGCTTTTGGACGCGCCCACAATTCAAAAGGTGATGGCCGACTTTGAGGAATTTTCCAAAGGATGCGTTCTTGTCGCGCACAACGCACAGTTTGACTGGAACTTTGTCAACGCCGAGCGGACGGCGCTTGGAATGAAGGAACTAAAAAACAAGGCCATCGACACCTTGGACTTGGCGCGATGGGCCTACCCTGTGAACAAAAAATACAGCTTGCAGTATTTGGCGGCAGGAATGAAAATCGACGTTCAAGCCGCGCACCGCGCCTACGACGACGCGCGCGTTTGCATGGAAGTCTTTTTGTGCGCCGTCTGCGACACAGATTCAATCCAAAAGTAAAAGGCCGCCTAATCGGAAGCCTTTTTGTTCTTGCGATTGTGGCAAGCGCCCGCCATGGCGCAGTGGGCGCAACCAGAGCCGCAAGAATGTTTTCCGCGCTTTTTGTTTTTTACAAGATTCAAGATGATTGCGCAAACAAGCGCAATCAAAATGAATCCTACGACAATCGTTCCCAAAGCAGGCTCACACCTTTACGGAAAGAGTCTTGGCTTCGCTGTACTTCTTAAAGAAGAGCATGTATACAATTGCGGCCAAAGCGGCTACAGCGAAAATCAAGCCCGCCACATTGGCATTTCCTGCGAACAAGGCTCCGATTTGGTTGATCAAGAAGGCTATCACATAAGCAAAGCCGCACTGGTATCCTATGGCGAACCAGGTCCACTTGGCGCTGTTCATTTCGCGGCGGATGGCTCCGATGGCGGCAAAACAAGGCGCGCACAAAAGGTTGAATACAAGGAATGAGTATCCAGTGATTGAGTTGAAGGTCTGCCCAAGAGCTTGCCACGCGGTAAGGTCGCCGCTTCCGTAAAGGATTCCCATGGTGCCTACGATATTTTCCTTGGCCACCAAGCCGGTGATTGAGGCCACGGCCGCTTGCCAGTTGCCCCATCCAAGCGGAGTGAAAATCCAAGCGATGCAGTTTCCGATCTTTGCTAGAATTGAAATGTCAAGCTCGTCTTCCTCAAGCATGCGGAATCCGTCTTCCGCCCAGCCAAAGAATGACAAGAACCAAATTACGATTGTGGAAAGCAAGATGATTGTTCCGGCCTTTTTGATGAAGGACCAGCCGCGCTCCCACATAGAGCGAAGAACGTTTCCAATAGTGGGCATATGGTAGGCGGGAAGCTCCATGACAAATGGAGCCGGGTTTCCTGCGAACATCTTTGTCTTTTTGAGCATAATTCCCGAAATGATGATGGCGGCCATTCCAACAAAGTAGGCGCTTGTGGCAACCCATGCCGCGCCGCCAAAAATCGCTCCTGCCACCATGGCGATGAACGGAACTTTCGCGCCGCAAGGAATGAAGGTTGTAGTCATAATCGTCATGCGGCGGTCGCGCTCGTTTTCTATCGTGCGGCTTGCCATGACTCCAGGAATGCCGCAACCGGTTCCAACCAGCATCGGAATGAACGACTTTCCTGAAAGGCCGAACTTGCGGAAAATGCGGTCAAGGACAAAGGCGATTCTGGCCATGTAGCCGCACGCTTCCAAGAAGGCAAGCATCAAGAAAAGAACCAGCATTTGCGGAACGAATCCAAGAACCGCGCCGACGCCGGCAACAATTCCGTCAAGAATCAAGCCTTTGAGCCAATCGGCGCAGCCAACCGCGTCAAGAAGGGATTCAACAAGAACGGGCACGCCTGGAACCCATACGCCGTAGTCTGCGGGATCAGGGCCTTCCTCTCCGTATTTTTCGGCCATCTCGCACGCTTCGGCGGCGGCCTCTTCGGTAATCTCAATCGGGTCCGAAAGCTCAAGCGTCTCTTCGTCCTCGATTACGTATGTCGTCTCTCCGTTGTCCAAGGCTTCCAAAATGGCAGGGGTGTCGCCGTACTCTTCGGCCGCCGCTTCGTAGGCTTTGCTTCCGATTCCGAACAAGTGCCAGCCGTCTCCAAAAAGGCCGTCGTTGGCCCAGTCGGTCGCCGACGCTCCGATTCCCACCATGGCAATCCAGTAAACAAAGAACATCACCGCGGCGAATATCGGAAGTCCCAGCCAGCGGTTTGTGACGATACGGTCGATTTTGTCTGAATGCGTGAGTTTTCCTGCGTTTGCTTTTTTGTAGCTTGACTTTAGTATTTGAGCGATGTAAATGTAGCGCTCGTTTGTGATTATGCTTTCGGCGTCGTCGTCCAATTCCTTTTCGGCGGCCTTAATGTCGTCCTCAACATGCGCAAGCGTGTCCGCGTCAATCTTAAGGCTTTCCAAAACTTTTTCGTCGCGCTCAAAAAGCTTTATCGCGTACCAGCGCTGGCGCTCTTCGGGCAAATCGTGAACGATTGCTTCCTCAATGTGCGCCAAGGCATGCTCGACAGGGCCAGAGAACGAATGCTGGGGAATAGTCTTTGTGGCTTGCGCGGCCGCAATCGCCTCCTCCGCGGCTTCCATAACGCCGTCGCCCTTGAGCGCGGAAATCTCAACGATTTTGCAGCCAAGCTGGCGCGACAGTTCGGAAACGTCGATTTTATCGCCGGCTTTTTTTACCAAGTCCATCATGTTGAGCGCGACGACAACCGGGATTCCAAGCTCCACCAATTGAGTCGTAAGATACAAGTTGCGCTCAAGGTTTGTCGCATCGACAATGTTCAAAATCGCGTCAGGCCGCTCGCCGACCAAATAGTTTCGCGCGACGACTTCTTCCAGCGTATAAGGCGAAAGCGAATAAATGCCGGGAAGGTCGGTCACGATGACGCCGTCATGCTTTTTTAGCTTTCCCTCTTTTTTTTCTACAGTGACTCCAGGCCAGTTTCCTACAAATTGGTTTGAGCCGGTAAGCGCGTTAAAAAGCGTCGTTTTTCCAGAGTTTGGGTTTCCGGCTAGAGCGATTTTAATTTCCATTTTATTCCACCTCTATCATTTCAGCGTCGGCCTTTCTTAAAGAAAGCTCGTAATTCCTAACATTGACTTCGATTGGATCTCCCAAAGGAGCGACTTTTCTGACAAAGATTTCAACACCCTTTGTCACTCCCATGTCCATAATGCGGCGCTTGACCGCGCCTTCGCCAGTCAGCTTGACGACAGTGACCGTCTCGCCGACTTTCGCATCCTTCAATGTTTTCATATATTCCTCCAATTTTTATAAACAAAAGAATCAAACAAAAATTCTGCGCGCCATGTCTTCGTTGATGGCGATGCGAGATTCCTTAACTTTTACGATTACGTTTCCCGAAAGGGAATTCACGATAGTGACAGTTCCGCCGACATTAAAGCCCAAGTTTTCCAAATGCCGCTTGACTTCGTCGTTTCCGCCGATTTTTTTTACGATTTGCGGCTTTCCGATTTCCGCAATGACTAATGGCATCAAGGCAACGCTCCTAACAATTAGTTATATTTATTATATATTAGTTAAGGGTAACTGTCAACAGTTTACGACAACTTTTTTGAAAAAAAAAAAAAAATCCTCCGGCAAGCGGAGGAATTATAGGGCCTAGGCCTGAGCAAGTACGCGCGAGCCCTTTGCGAGCGGGGAACTTGCGCCAACCCGCGCAGCCCTGGCCATATCAGCGGCCAAAAGGCTTACCCGCGCGGAGCGGTAGCCGGATCAATCGGGCTTCCGTTCCTAAAGACCATAAGGGTAAGCCGGCTTTCCTTGCTGATGGAATCAACGCCGGCCGTTCCGATTGTGTCGCCGTAAACGACGTAGTCGCCCTTGTTGACGCTGACGCTTGACATTCCAGTGTAAGCGTAAATAAGGCCGGTCTTGGACTGCACGAACACAACTTCGCCAAAGCCGCGGTAGGAGCCGCAGTACATTACCGTTCCGGCCATGATGTTCATAATCTTTTCTTTTTTGGCTGCGGAAAGCTGGACGCCCGAAACCTTTCCGTTAACGTAAGTTATGCGGGGATTCTTTACAGGCCAAACAAGGCCGGACGAGCTTTTTGCCGCGCTGTACTTTCTGGGGTCGGCGTCCTTAAGGTCAAGGGCCACAGTCTGAGCGGCGGAAGAAGCCTTGGCCGGAACTTTAAGCTTTTGGCCGGCCTTAAGAGAGGCGTCGCTTCCCAAATTGTTAAGGGCAAAAAGCTCGGCGACTTTAATGCCTCGCTCGCGTGCGATTCCATAATAAGTGTCGCCTTTTTGCGCGACATAAGTTTCAAGGTTTTCGCTTGAGTATGAAGAGCCGGAAGAAAGCGAGGCTGAATTTAGCGTCGCGGCGTTTTCGATGTCGGGGCTTGGAATGTTAAGCTTTTGTCCAAACTTAAGGACGTCGCTTTCGGACAAGCCGTTTGCCGCGCGAAGCTCGCTTACCGTGATTTGATACTTTCGGCTGATTGAATAAAGGGTTTCGCCCTTTTCAACCATATGCGTCGCGTCCGCGAAGATCGACGCGGCCGCAAAGAAGAAAAACGAGCCTACGAAAAACTTAAAAAAACTTTTGCTGACTTTCATACCATTATATTATCGGCATGAAAGCGGCAAAAGTTGAACGGATTATTTAGAAGCCTCTGCTTTGGCGGAGCTTTTTTTTGCAGGAGTTTTCTTAGGCTCGCTTTTTGAAGAAGCTTCTTTGCTTGCGGCCTTAAGAATCTTTTCTCGCTTGGCGACTTCCTTTGAATAGTCCGCGACGCTCTTCAGCAATTCCGCGATTTCCGGATCGGAGGCTGTCAAGGGAGAAGCGTTCTTGGCAGAAAGCTTTTCAACAACAAGGGTGCCCAAACTAGCATGCGCCTTTTTTATCTTTGACTCATACTGTTTTTTTTCAAGCTGAACAACTCCCAAGTCGCTGTAAGTCTGGATTGTGCTGCCTGCTTTTGACAAACCTTTTTTTGTAATGTCAAAACCGCTCTTAAGGCCAGCCTTGATGTCTTTCCAAATTTTAGAAGCCTTTTCCTTTGTTTCGTCTTTCATATTTAACTCCTATATAAAAAATTATAACGCGCTTTTTTTAATCCGTCAAATTATTTTTGCCGCCAGCAAGGTCAAATCGTCAAGCTGCTCGTCTTCCCTAAGGAAACTGTAATGCAAGTAAACGTTGTCGGACAAGTCCTCTGCCTTGCTTGAACAATAATATTCGTAAAGGTTGAAATGCTCCTTTAAGAAAGCGTCTATGCGCCAGTCAACGCGAACGGTGTCCTTTTCGCCGGCGTTCTGCGGCTTGTAAAAGCGGAAGACCTTTTCAACCGAGCAAAGCGCAAGGATTACCTCCTCCGTCGAGCCTGAGCAGTTGGTAAAGTCAAACTCAAGGACTTCGCTGGGAACAGGATTGTGGTATTTTTTAAGGACATACTTTTGCTTGTTCAAAACCGCCTCGATGATTTCCTGGATGCGGTCGTTTTCCATTTGCTCGCTTTCGCTTCCAACCTTGTGGTTTTCGTGAACGGAGCCTTCAGCGCCTTCCTGGCATTTTGTAACGTTGAATTCCTGGTCGCGGAATTTGCGCGTCGATTCTTCAATGCCGTCAGTATAGAGGAAAAGAACGTCGCCCTTCTTTAAGCGGGTCTTTTCTATCTTAAAGCCGCCCTTCATTTGAACCATAAAGGTCGGAAGCGGGCCGGCGGCGGGGGTCTCTTGCAAAGTCAAAGTCTTTTGCTTTTTTGCGGCGGAATCGTAAATATGGACGATATTGTCTCCGGCGTTGCAAAGGCTCACCTCGCCTGTAGCGGTGTCGACAAGCGCCAAAATCAATGTCGCGAATTTTCCCTTTATTCCAAGCGATTCGATAAAGTCGTTGATTTGAGTCACCAGCGCGTCCAAACCGCCGCCGGCTTTTTTGGGAGACCAATTCTCATAGTATTTTCGGAACAAGGTGGCGACAACGGTCATGATGAGGGCGGCTGGAACTCCGTGCCCCGAAGCGTCGCACTTTATTATTATGTAATGGCTATCGTCCAATTTCTTGTAGTCAAAGTAGTCGCCCGAAACTTCGCTCGCGCCCTCGTAGTAGCCGAAGCATTGGAAATTCTTGTCGTTAAGTATCGCCACCGTTTGCTTGGCGCCCGATTCGTCCGGCGTCAGCGGAAGGAAGGCTCGCTGAACGACTTTTCCGTCCATCGCCAAGTGCTCGTCTTGGGCGGCTTTGACCAAGTCGCGGGTCATTTCGTTTACGCTGTCGCCAAGCTGGCCAATCTCGTCGCGGCTTTTTATCACGATTTCCTTTCCGGCAAGCTTTTCCTTGTTGACGGTGTTGCCGATCATGACTACATGGCTTGCAAGGCGCTTTATCGGGCGGACAATGATTCCCGCCAAAATCCATGAAGCGATTATTCCTATCAAGACCGCGAAAAGCGAAACCGAAAGCGCCGTGTAAAGAACGGCTTTTGTTGCTTGGTCTATGCTTTGGACAAGGCTTGCCGTCGAAACAGAAATGAAAACTATCGCGCGGACATAAGTCGGCGAAGTTCCCTGCCTGTAAAGGACAGGCCTATAGAACAAGTATTCCGTGTTCTCCCTGTCAAGCAAGGCTGAATTGTATTCCGGGAAGCTGCCGGTCGCCGACTCGGACATTTCATTCAAGGTTCTTGAAAGGCGCGTTGAAAGCTCGGTCGTGACCGTTGATATTTCCTCGCGGCGTTTTACGGACACAGAGTCAGACTTTAGCGCAAGCGACGCGCCTTCCGCGTTAAGGCTTGCGATGTTCTTCGCGATTTCGCCAGCGCTTTGGGCGGCGGCTTGGTTCAACTCTTGGCAAATTTCCGCGGCCGAGAGCATTGTTTGGTCCGTTATCTTTGACACGCCGGGATTAAGCATTTCGCCGTCTATTTTTTTCGCCAAATTCAAATCGTTAGTGGCCCAAATGCGATCCAAGCCGCTGGAATTTTCGTCGCTTGAAGAAAGGCCCGCGATGCTTACAAAATTGGCTTCGCTTATGGCGGAAGACTGTTCAGGAAGGGCGCTCAACTCCAAAACGTTTTGCGTGGGCATGTAAGCGCGCGTTCCGCTTGCAAGGCTGGACAGCAAAACGTTAACCCGTTCCTCCAAACCAACGGACAAAGTCCGCTCCTGGGTTCTTGTCATTATGTAGCCAAGGGGAATCGAAACCAAAAGGCTTACCATCAAGACAATGATTCCGGTAAAAGAGGCAAGCTTAAGCTTTAGGCTTGTTCCCCTCTTTTTTAAGGCCAGGGCCTTTTTCTTTTTTTCCAGCGGCATAAGGTCTCCTGAAAGCAGCGCGCTGATTTCCCGTTTGACAAGGACCGCTTCCCTTGCGGAAACAAGCAGTCCTCGCGCCGCGAAAACCAAGGCGCCAAGCGCGATTATAATGATGAACGCGAACAAAATGTCTCCTGTCCGCGCGAAGAATTTTCCAGTGTCGTAAACACGCTGCCATGAAGGCTTGTAAAGATAATTGGCCGCGATTTTCACGGTTCCGTTTTCGTTTATCTCAAAAGCGGACGCGGCCTTGTAAAGCCCTCGGTCGGAATGATAAAGGATAATCGAATACTTTCCTTGCGGAATCGTGTTGTCAAGCTTTATGCCGTTTATTCTTTCGTCGCTTGGAACGGAATAGTCTCCGTCCCTTAGGCTAAGCTCAAGCGCGAACGGTTCCTTTTCGCCTTCCCTTGAAATGACGATTTTGTAAACCGTTCCGTCATACCTAAAGCCCGAGCCGCGCAAATCCAAAGAAACGCTTCCAAAAACGTCCGAGCTTTTTTGAACAGAATCAACGCGGGTGAAAGGCTCGTACTTGTTGGCGTAGACGGCGACAAAGGATGGCTCGCTCGCGTTTCCCGCCTTGTCGATAGAGCGAACGCTGAACACATACACGCCATTCTTGCGGTTAGTGAAGCGAGCGACGCTGTTTTTGCTTTGGACGCGGGCGGCGGGCGTCTTTGGCTTAAAGGCGCTTTCTGGGTTTTCCAGCTTGAACGCTGAAAGCCTGTCAAAAAGCTCCGTTTGCGGCATCTTGTTCGGATGCCGCCTAGAGCTGTTGAATTCCCTTGGAAGGCTTTTTACCATTTCCAAAGCATATGAGTAGCCTTCGATAGATTCGTCTTCGGACTCGTCGCGCCAAGAAAAGTCAAAGTTGTTGCTTGCGGCAAAGCCCGCCGGGTCGATTTGCGGCCCGGTTATCACAGGCGCTTTAGGCGGCGTCAAGTCTCGGTAGTAAGAGACCGTTGCGCTCTCGGACCAGTTTCCGGCATAGTCAACCGCGCGGACTTTTAGATACCAATTTTTTTCGGCGCTGGCCTTCACCGAAAGAGTCGTCTCTTTTGGAAGGCTCATCAATATCTCAGGCGCGTCTTGGCTTGGGTCTTGCGTCCACAGCCAAGAATAGCCGCGAATGCCGGAAGAGTCTTGAGGCATCGACACTCTAAAGCGGACGTTCTCGTCGCGGCTTCTTTGGCCCGCCATAAAGGAAAGCGGCGTCACGACTGGAGCCAAGACGCTATGGTCGCTTTCCAGCCTGTAAATCCAAGACGAAGATCCGCTAGAGCCTTGCCAAACAAAGGCCAGCGTCTTTCCCTCGTCTGTAATCATCGGGTAAACAAAAGTCGCGGAAGTTCGCTGCGGAGAAAGAACTTCTTGCTCGCCCCACAAGGTGCCTTGCCTTTGCGTCAAATAAACGCGCTCGACTCCGCTTCTAGTGTCAAACCATACAAGGCTCAACTTTTCGTTGTGGCTGAACAAAATCGGCCTGTTGGCGTTTCCAGAATTTGAGACGCGCTCCGTCCTTCCCAAAATGTTTCCGTCGCTTCCCAATTGCGCGAAATAGACGCTTGAATTTTCAGAATTGTAGGGGGTGCGCTCCCAGGCTATGTAATTGTTCTGCTCAAAGCGGAACAATGTCGGCCGCTGGTCGCTGGACAAATCGTTTTCCGCCCCAGTCAAAAGCATTTGCGGGTTTGACCATGTTGAGCCGCCCGACGACTGGGTTGAAAAAAGCTTGTAAACAATTCTTGACTGGGTTCTGTATTGCGCCTGAAATACGACCAGCTCGCCTTTTGGCGTTGAAAGCAAGACCGGCAAAAAGGGATTCAAGCTCTTTTGGGCCGGAGAAAACTCGCTAAAGTCGCTCCAAGAAAGGCCGTCACGGCTTCGCGCGTAAAGCATTGTAAAGCTTTCGTCGCGGCCAAGGGATGTGAACACAACGAAAGCGCCGTTCAAACTGTCGTAGATGCGCGGCGCGACAAGCGGAAGGTTTTGCTTGCTGAATTTCTTTTGGCTAAAAGTCGCGCCGCCGTCCGCGCTTGTGTAAATAGAAATCGCGCTCGCGTCCGAAAGAACGCTGACGGCCAAAACGCCGTTTGAATTCATAGCGGCGCTGTAAAGGTCTGGAACTTCGCCGGAATACGGAAAAGGGCCCGCAAAACGGACTGCTTCTTCCCACTTTTGGTTCTTGTAAAATTGGACGCGCAAATATATAGAAGAATTTTTTGAATCAACTTCCTGCCAAAGCGCGGCCGCTATCTTGCCGTTTGAAACCGCGCTTGGAAAGCAAACGCCGCTTTGCGTCAGGCGGACGGGGTTTTCCCAAAAGTAGTTTTGCGCGCAAAGAGGAGGCGCAAAAAAGAAAAGAGAAAAAAGAACTGTCCAAACAAAGCGCTTTGTTCGCATTTTTACCATTATAACAAAATCTTTCGGCAAGCGCAATTTGCGTCCGCCGCTTACATCCTGGCTTGAACTTGTTTTTGCAAGTCCAAAATCTTTGAAGACCGTCTGTTGGCCGGCGTTTGCAAAAGGCCTTCGACGATTGTGTAGGCGCCAAGAACGTTGTTGTTTCTAAGCTCTTGGATTGCCTGGTTGTAGCGCGCCTCGTCCGCGCTTGAAAGAACGACGGCCGCCTTTCCTCCTACCGCGATTTGTATTCTATCCTTAAGCATTATCGCGCCGTCGTTGTTGGGATTCAACGCAATCGCCTGGTCAAGGCGGGCTAGGGCCTGCCGTAAAATTTCTTCGTTGCCCTTGGCGCTGGAATAAAGGCGCTGCGCCTCTTGGGTCAAACTATTGGAGCGGCGCAAGGCGCTTTGGTCAACCGGCTTTTGCCTGATTCCCAATTCAATCTCAACATCGTAAATCAACTTGCTTAAGCCAGGATAGCCAGGCCTAATTTGCGCCAAGTCAAGCAAATCGCTGTAGCCCTGCTGCTGGGTCGCGGGAACCTTTACGTTTTGGCGCGCCGCTTGAACCCTGCGCGAGAAACTTTCGTTGAATTGCTTTGGATCTACCAATTCATCGATGCGCAAGGTCAAAAGCGCGGCCTCTTGGTTCAATGGATAAACCATTTGAAGCTCCTGAAGCTTTTTCTTTGCGTCAGCCAAAATCGCCAAGGCTTCCTCGCGCTTTCCGGCTTTTATCAAAGCCTCGCCTTGGTCAAAGAACTGGTGCGCGTTGCTCAATATTTGCGACATTTCGGGATACAAAGGAGCGGTCGGCTTTATCTCGCGGCCGGTCTTCATGCTTAGCGCGTTTTGAACCAAAAGCTTAAGGTTTTTTATCTCTTCGTCTTCCTCGACGTTTGTGACGGCCCAACGGCTTTCGGCGCGGTTCAAAAGGCTCTCGGCGCTTTCAAAATCGCCAGCGTAATAATCATTCTTGGCGCGCGTTTTTAGAGCGCGGACTTCCGCTACAATCAACTTGTTCTCAGACTCGTTGATTCTTTGGCCTAAATCAGCCAAAGCCTTGTCGCTGCTTTGCCTAAGCGAATCGGACTCTTGGTGGCTCAAAGACTCGTTGTACAATTCGCGCGCCCTCTGCAAATCGCTTCTCGCCGCTGAAAACCTGTCGGCGCGGTAGTTGCTTTCAGCCCTTCTAAATATTTCGTCGGCCTGGTTTTTTGAGCTTTGCGCCATAACCAATTCCTGCCGCGCCTTTGCGTCAATCTCAACGCCCTGCCTGGACCATTGGTCAAGCGACGAAATCGACGAGTCAATCTTTTGAATGACAAGCGGATCTTGCCTGGGATTTCCCTGCAAGCGGCTTTTCATCAACGACAAAACGTTTTTGTCGGACGCCAGCGTGTCCCGCACCGACCTGACTTTATTCACGGCTTGTTCGGGATAATGGTTTTGCAAAAGACTTTCGGCCTCAGCGTAAAGGTCTTGGTAATTTCCCAAAAGCATGTCCGCCGCTTTTCCGCTATGGTCCGAAAGGCTCTTCCACGCGCTTTGGCTTAAGGCGGCGGAAGAATTTTTCACCAATTCGTTCAAGCCTTGGTAATAGTCCAATGCGCTCTTAAAGTCCAATGTCTTGTCAACAAATTTTATGTCTTGCGTTTTTTTGTCAGAAGCCCTGCGCTCTTCCGCCGCCGTCTTGTAGCTTAGGAACCAGCTTTCGCTTAAATTCGCTGCGGCCTTCCTTTCCGTTTGGTCAAGCGCGCGCAGGACAAAAAGAAGCTCCTTGGCGTAAGAGTCGTCCGTCCTTGCGCTGTCCAAAGAATTTTCAGGAACTTGCAAGGCCGAAAAGCGCGACAAGGCTTCACGGTAATCGGTCAAATTGGCGACAGAGGAATTCGTGTTTTCAACAAGGCTTTTCGCGCTTCTCATCGAAGAAGCGTAAAGAGGAGAGCCTTCGCCTAAGGCTTCGCCGGCGCGGTCTTTCCTAAGGCCGTTCAAGGCGCCCAAGTCAAGCGCGAGGCTTGCGAAATTATCCGCGTCAGCCAAGCGCGCTTGGTCAGGCGCGTATGACGTCTCCAGCGCCCTTTGCAAGGGAGCGGACTTTGAGTACTCGTCGAACTTTTGGTTCACCGCCTTTCCCAGCGCGCCCTTGCAATTGTCGAGCATGAAATTCCATTCGCAGTCAAGGGCGCCCAAGACGCCGGAATTTTCAATGCTTGATATTCCCAACGTAAAACGGGTCATAAAGGGCAAGTAAGAGGCTTCGGTAAGATCAGGCTTTTGCCTTTTTAGCTGGGCAAAGGCTTGGTCAAAGCGGCCGCCAATCTCGACGACGCGATTGTAAGACGCGGCAAAAGATTGCATTCGCGCCTGAAAGTTTTGCCAAGCGCGCGATGCGTTTTGCCAGCCGCCCGACTCGACCGCCTGGATGAAATTCTTATAGGCGTCGTTCCAATCCGAGCGGGCCGCCAAATAGTTTTGCGTGGCCGCGTCCAAGTCCCTTGCGATTTGCGTAACGGCGTTTTGGAGGGCGGCGGGATTTTCGTCGTAGAACTCGTCGCGGTACATGTAATAGCCGCTTTGAATCACCGCTATGGCGTCCGCGTACTTTTGGCCGCGCGCGTTCTTGGCTCCCTCCTCCAAAATGCGGCGGAACTGGGCGCGGTAATAAGTGAACTCGGCCGCGCTCTTTGCCTGCTTGATGAAAGCCAAATGTTCCTGCGTTGGATGCTTTTCCAAAGACTCAAGCTCTTTGATAATCGCCAATTTTTTTTCGGCGTTCTCAGGCTCCTTTTCCATCACGTCCAGCAAATCGTTGGCAAGGCGGGTGTAATAGGCGCGCGCGTTCATAATCGAATCAACCCGCCGCTGGGCCGCGTCCAAATCGTCGGGAAATTTTTTCATGTACGAGGAAAGAGCCTCAAGAGCGTTGTCGTAATCGGTTTGCTTAATCAACGCGTCAATCTCGCGCAAGGACAAATCCTCGGCGCTGGCAATTGGCGGCAAAGCTAAAAGAGAAAGAATGAAAATCGTCAAAAAAGCGAATCTTTTAATAATCAACACCCAAAGGAGGACGCGAAAAAACGCGCGCAAAGCCCCCTTTTCTTCTTATATATATTTCGGAAAATAAGGATTAACAATTAAGTCAAAAAGACCGAATAATAAGTAAGAAGATTAACCGCATTATGCCATGCGAAAATTGACATTTTGGAGATTTTATGCAATAATATCCAAAATCTCCAATCGCATGATAAATATAGCGCAATGAAAGAATGATTACAAGCAAGAAAAAGTTATTGACATTCCTAGCCTTCTCCCTTGCGTCCAAGCTTTTTGCCCTGGACATGACTGATGTCTTTCACACGCTTTCAAACCCCTTTTACAACATGGTCGATCCAAACGAAGGCCTCACCTCCTTTCCGTCATTAAACATCCCTTGCGGTGGAAGGGAGGAAAGCCTGGGCGGCGCCTTTACCGGCCTTTGCGACGACATATGCTTTTTTGACTACAATCCCGCGGCCTCCTGCCTCTTGCAAAAAGGAGAAGCGGCGCTCTTCCACAACTCATGGATCGCTGACTCCAACATGGAAACATTGGCTTGGGCCGACCGCATTAACGATTTTGGCTTTGGCGCCAAGTTAAAGTGCTTCTACGTTCCGTTCACCGAATACAACATTTTTGGAGACCGCGTCGCGGCCAACTACTACAGCGAAACGACAGCCTGCGTCAACATAAGCTACAATTTCTTTCACGGCTACTATTTCAAGGGCCTCGCGGTCGGAGCGAACCTAAAAAGCTCATGGAGATCGGTTCCCGACTACACGAACAACGAGACCAACGCGATAATAAAAGGCTCTGGCCTTTCGCAAAGCTCCCTGGGCTTGATGGCCGACCTAGGAGTGATGCTTTCTTTTGACGCGCTAAAAAATTTTGACTCCCGCGAGCCAAATTTAAAAATCGGACTAAGCGTGTTGAACCTTGGCGCGGCGCTGACGGGCTTTGGCTCGCAAAGCCCGATCAGCCTTGACGATCCGCTTCCGACATCAGCCGCGATAGGCATTTCTTACAGGTTCCTGAAAAAGCTCGCTTTTTGCGCGGACTTTAGGCAGCCGATAAATTTAAAGGACTTTTCAAAAAGCGCAAGGTGGTCGGCCGGGGTCGGCGTTGACTTTTCGGTCACAGACTATCTTTCCTTTATGGCGGGCTTTAGGCTAAAGGGAGCCAACCCCCGCTTTTCTTTGGGAACGGAATTCAAGGTCAAAAAATTCATCTTTGACATAAACTACACTCTTGACTTGACCTCATCGTTGAACCCGATAAACCATTTTAGCCTAAGCGCTCGCGTGGCCCTGGGCGACCACGGACGAAAGCTAAAGCGGCAAAAATGCGACGAGCTTTACACAAAGGGCTTGGACGAATACGCGAAAGGAAACGAAGACGCGGCCGTAAAATACTGGGAAGACGCGCTAAAAGAAGACAAAGCCTGGACCCCCGCCTCTAGGTGGATAAAAACAGTTGAAGAATCCAAAAAGCTCTACGAGCGCGTCCTCGACATCCAAAGCCTAGATTGACAGTCCGCGTAAGCGGACAAGTGGATAATTTCCTTGCCAAAGCGCCACATGGATATGATGCGCTCGCTCAGAGTGGATATGCCGCGCGCTAAAGGGACTTTATCGCGTCCTCAACCGCGTCGATGACAAAATCAGGGCTGCTCGCGCCCGCCGCGATTCCCACAATCCTTGCGCCGCCAAAATCGTTTGGCAGGTCGTCGGCGGACTCAACAAAATAAGATGACGGACAAAGGCTTTTGGCAAGCTCGTAAAGGCGCTGGCTGTTGGCGGATTTTTTTCCGCCGACGACCACAAGCGCGTCAACTTTATCCGCAAGCGCCGCCAAAGCCTTTTGGCGCTCGCCGGTAGCCGGGCATATCGAGTCAAAGACTTTCAAGCCTTGGATTTTTTGGCCAAGAACCTCCGCGATTTTTTTGTACTCCTCCGGCGAAAATGTCGTTTGGCTTAAAAGAACCGAGTTGTTTTGCATTGACGGCTCTATTTTTAGAGCGGCGGCTTCCGCGGCGTTTTGAACAAGAATGAAACGGCCTAATTTTGGCGGCGCATTCTTGGGCTTGCCTTCAATTTGCGCGGCGGCATTCTTGGGCTTAGAATCAGCCTGCGCGAAAAGGGCGCTCCCCTCCACCGCCTTGACTTCCGCGTGCCCCTTGTCGCCGGTCAAGATGACGAACATTCCCATCGCCGAAAACTCGGCGGCCCGCCTTTGGCTTAAGGCCACGCGGGGGCAAGTGGCGTCCACGACTTTCGCGCCGCGCTCCTTGATTCGTTCCATAATCTGCGGAGAAACTCCATGGGCGCGGACAATCACCAAAGAGTCTTGGCCAAGGGATTCTATTTGTTCTTCCTTAAGGATTTTAAGCCCCTTTTGAGAAAGGCGGTCCAAAGCGATTTGGTTGTGGATTAAGGGGCCAAGCGAATAAATTTTTTTAGGCTTTTGCCCACCGTCGTCCGCGCCAAGGGCGTCCAAAGCGCCCTTCATCGCGCGGCTGACTCCGCTGCAAAAGCCTAAAAGTTCAGAACGAACAATTTTCATTCACCAAGCTCAAACAGCCGCCACGCCTTGAACCTTCTTGGGCTTGGCGTGATGGATGCCGTACTCGGGCTTCCAGTCTTTGCGGGTAAAGCTGATGAAGCCTGAAGAAATGAAGATTGAAGAATAGCAGCCGCTCAACAAGCCGACTGTCATCGCGAGCGCGAAGTCCTTGATGCTTCCTGTAGTGAACAAGAACAAGGCCACCACAGCGAACAATGTTGTCACTGTCGTGATGATTGATCGGGCCAAAGTGTCGCTCAAAGACTGGTCAAGCAAATCCTTAAAGTTCTTGACTTCCATAAGCGGCAAATTGTAGCGGACGCGGTCAAGGATAACTACGGTGGCGTTGATTGAGTAGCCAACGATTGTCAAAACGGCGGCCAATGTCGTCGTGCTAAATTCAAGCTGGCTCCATGTAATAAAGGTGAACATTATGCAGATGTCGTGCAAAAGAGCCACTATGGCGCCAAGGGCAAAGTCCCAGTGGAAGCGGATTGTCGCGTAAAGCCAAATCAAGAGCATCGTTCCCAAAAGAAGGAAGATTGACTGGCGGGCCAAAGAGCTTGACATGCTGGAGCCGATGAAGTCGGTCTTAAGAACGTCAACGTTTCCCTCGCCGTACTTGTTGACAAGGGCCTGGGTAATCTTTCCGCCCTCGCTTTCGGCGACGCCTGCGCGGATTTGGTATGAGTCGGCTGAGGAGCCAAGCTTCTTTACGCTAACGCCGCCGATTCCTGACAAGGAGGCGCGGACGTCTTCGATTCCGGCGGCGCCCTTGATTGTGACTTCCTCAATAGTTCCGGGCTTAAAGTCGATTCCCAAGTTGATTCCGCGGGTGACAAAGCTAAAGACGCCGCTAAGAATCACAACGCAAGACAATATGGCGCAGGGCAAAAAGCCCTTGCTGAACGATATTCTTTTTTTCATTATTTTACCCTCCAACTGATGCTGGTAGTCTTTTTCTTAAAGGCTTCCGTTCCAACATCGAACATCAAGCGGCTTACGAACAAGGCCGTGAACACAGAAGACGCGACGCCTATGGCCAAGCTTACCGCAAAGCCCTGGATGGAGCCTGTTCCCAATTGGCTAAGGAACATGGCGGCGATGAATGTCGTGATGTTTGAGTCCCAAATCGCCCAAGAAGCGCCTTCAAAGCCGGCCTCGATGGCGGCCGCGCGGCTCTTTCCAAGACGCAGCTCTTCCTTGATGCGCTCAAAGATGATTACGTTGGCGTCAACCGCCATTCCGACAGTAAGGATCATGCCGGCGATTGAAGGCAATGTCAAAGTCAAGTTGAAGGCCGAAAGAACGGCGAACAAAATGTAAAGGTTCAAAACCTGGGCGACAATCGCGTTGATTCCCGCGCCTTTGTAATAAAGAAGCATAAAGACGAAAATCGCGATCAAGCCGATTGCCAAGGCCATCAAGCCGTTGCGGATTGTAAGCTCGCCCAATTCGGCGCCGATAACCTGCTGGCTTTCCACGCTAAGGGGAACTTCAAGCCAAGCGGTCTGCAAAACCTTTTGCAGGTTCTGCGCCTCTTCCAAGCCAAAGCCGTCGATGCGGACGCGGCCGCCGCCAATCTTTGTCTTGATTGTGGCGGCGCTCTTTACCTTGTTGTCGCTGATTACTGCAAGTCGCTCGCCCACATGGTCGCCAGTGAAGTTGGCGAAAATCTCGGCGCCTTCCATGTCCAAAGTAAAGTCAACGCCAGTCTGTCCCATTTGGTCGCGGCTTACGTCGGCGCTCTTTACGTAGCGGCCGTCAAGCGCGATTTCCTTTTTAAGGGCCATGTACTGGATAAATTCGTCCAAGCCGTAAGAGTCTTTTGTGTAGTAGCCCAAAATCTCAACGTCTTCGGGAACGATTGAAGGGTCAAGGAGCTTTCCGTTTTCGTCAAAGGTCGCGTCCGGGTTTGAATAGTAATACTGAAGGAACTGGTTGGTGGCTTCCTCGTCCACAAGGCGGAAGTTGAGAATGCCTTTTCCCATGATGATTGTGTTGATCGCGTCGCTCTGCTCCGAGCCGGGGATTTCGATGTAGATGCGGTCTTCGCCCTGCTGGCGGATTACAGGCTCTGTCAAGCCAAAGCGGTCGATGCGGCTTTTGAGGGTCTCAATAGCCTGGTCCATCGCGCGTGTCTTAAAGGCGGCCTCTCCGCCCGAGGCGGCGACAGACTCTGAATTGTTCTTTACGGCCGCGTCCAAGTCGGCGTGAACGATGATGTTCATTCCGCCCGAAAGGTCAAGGCCAAGCTTTACGGAGTTGGTGTAATTGCGCTTGTCGGCCAAAACGCGCTCGCGGTAGCGCTCTTGGTACAACTCCAAAAGCTTTGAGTGTATGGACGAGGCCACGCTCTTTTTGTCCTCGTCGCTTTTAACAACGCGGCCAAGGCTGAATGAAGAAAGCGCGGCGCCCAAAGTAAGCGGCTCTGGAACGGCTTTCTTGTATTCCTTGTAATTCTTTTTTACGCTCTTTGAAAGCCAGGCGTATTCCTCGCCAAGAGGAGAATCAGGGCTGGAAGCGGCCAAGGCTTCCAAAGCCTTGACATCCTTGGCGGCCTGCTTTACCGAATATTCCTTGATTTTTTCAAGGGACTGCAAGGCCAGCTTTTGGTCGGCTTCGCTAGTTCTAAAATACCAATTGATTGTTGGGCGCAAGAACGCCAAACAAATTCCCAATACCACAAGAAGAATGACAAAGCGCCATCTTTTGCTCGACTTTTCCATTGTTGTGCTCCAATATGTTTATATTATTTTTATTTTTCGCTTTTTGACTTTTCGGCTTTCGCGGGCTTGTCGCCGGCCTTTTTCTCAGGCTCGGGATTGACCACGGAAGCGATCGCTGAGCGGTTGAACTCAAGCTTTGTGTTGTCGTCAACCTTAAGGATGATTGTCTTTTCTTTTGTTGAGGAAACGACTCCGTGAATTCCGCCGATTGTGACAACCTTGTCGCCCTTTTTAAGCGCGGCAAGCATTTTTTCCATCTCTTTTTGCTTTTTGCTCTGGGGCCTGATAAGGAAAAAATAGAAGATTCCTATCATCAAAACTACAGTTACAATCAACGAGCCAAAGCTTTGCGACTGCGAAGCGCCAGACGCGGCTTGCAAAAGGGGTAAGTACGACATATTTGCCTTCCTAAAACTTTAAAATGTATATTAGAACAATTATATAGGAAGAATCGCCGCTTGTCAACCTCTAAAGCGCTGCAAAAAGGCCCGCGCGCGCTCTGTTTTTGGATTGTCGATGACTTGCGCCGGGTCGCCGCGCTCCACCACCACGCCGCCGTCCATAAAAATCACTTCGTCGCTGGTGTCGCGCGCAAAGGCCATCTCGTGGGTCACGACAATCATGGTCATTTTTTGGGCGGCGAGGTCCTTGATTACATTAAGGATTTCGCCGGTAAGCTCGGGGTCAAGCGCGCTGGTGGGCTCGTCAAAGACCAGGACTTGGGGATTGAGCGCCAAGGCTCGGGCTATCGCCACGCGCTGCTGCTGGCCGCCCGACAATTGCTGGGGGTAGCGGTCCACGCGGTCGGAAAGGTTCATGCGGCCAAGCCATTCGCGCGCGTTTTGCTCGGCGAGCTTTCGGGGAATTTTTTTTACGCGGACCTGCGGCTCAACGACATTCTGCAAAACCGAATAATGCGGAAAAAGGTTGAAGTTTTGGAAAACCATTCCTACTTTAAGGCCGATCTTTCTAAGCTCGCTTTTGGCCGAATAAAGCCCGTCCTTAACCAAAGGCTCGCCGTCGATTTCTATCGTTCCGCCGGTGACATTAGTAAGCTGGCAAAGGCATCGCAATATCGTTGACTTTCCGGAACCGGACGGGCCGATTATCGAGAGAGTCTTTCCGCGCGGCAAGTCAAAGGAAATGTCTTTTAAAATGTCGCCGCGTCCGAAATTCTTTTTGAGATTCTTGACGCTGACTACGATATCGCTTTCCATAAAAACTCACTTGTAATAAGACAATTTTTTTTCTATGCGGCTAAAGGCAAAGGTTACCAAGCCGTTCATCACAAGGTAAAAGGCTCCGGCCACAAAAAGCGGAACGGTGGAGAAAACCCTGTTGGACGCGGACTTTGCCACATGCAAAAGCTCCACCACTCCGATGACAGTGACCAAAGCGGTGTCCTTTACCAAAGTTATGACTTCGTTTCCCATCGCGGGCGTGATTCTTTTTATGACTTGCGGAACGATGATGTGGAAAAAAGTCTGGGCCTTTGCGTAGCCCAAAACCTTCGCGGCCTCCCTTTGCCCCTGCGGAACGCTTTCAAAGCCGCCGCGGTAAATCTCGGCGAAGTAAGCCGCGTAGTTCACCGCAAGCGCGATTATGGCAGCCGTAAAGCGGTCAAAGGACCAGCCCCACAAAAGGCCCGGCATAAAGTAAACGCAAATCAATTGAAGCATCAAGGGCGTTCCGCGCAAGACAAGCAAAAAAAGCTGAGCGAACTTTTTTAGCGGCCAAAACTTTGACATTCTGGCCATGCAAAAAAAGACCGCCAAGGGTATTGAGAAAACAAGCGTAAGGAAAAATATCTCTACGGAAACCCATGTTCCTGAGAGCATGGATTGAATCAGAGCCAACAATTAATCCGCTCCGCTTACTTTCCGATTACAGTGATGTCGCTTCCGAACCAGCCGTTTGAAATGCGGGCGACGGTTCCGTCCGCGGCCATCTCTTCCAAAACCTTTTGGACGCCTTGGGCAAGCTGCTCGTCGCTTTTTCTAAAGGCGACTCCGTATTCCTCGCTGGCCAAAGACTCTTCCAATGTTACAAGCGGCAGCTTTGACTCGGCGATCGCGTATTCGGCGACAACGCTGTCCATGACAACGCCGTCAACTCCGCCAATCATCAAATCGTTAAGGGCCATCAAGTTTTGGTCAAGGTAAACTATGTCCTTGACTCCCTTCTGAAAGTCAGGAGTGTCGTTGACGGCGTCTTCGGCGGAAGATCCGCTCTGCAAGGCGATTATCTTTCCGTACAAGTCAGAAAGGCTTTCGATTCCAGACTCTTTTCGGACAACGACAACCTGCTTGTTGGCAAGGTAAGGCTTTGTGAAGCAAAGGGAAGCCTTTCGCTCCTCCGTGATTGTAAGCCCGTTCCAAATGCAGTCGATTTTTCCGGAATTAAGCTCCTGCTCCTTTGAGTCCCAGTTGATTGGCTGGGCCTTGAACTTTACGCCCAAGCGCTTGGCGACTTCCTTTGCCAAGTCAATGTCAAAGCCTACGATTTCGTTCTTTTCGTCCCTAAAGCCCATCGGCGGGAAAGAGTCGTCCAAGCCAAGGACAAAGACGCCCTTGGACTTCAACTTGTCAAGGGAGTTGTCAACGTTCGCGCCTTTTTTGGCGCAGCCGGCAAGAGAGGCAGCCAAAAGAGCGGCTGTCAAAACAACAAAAATTTTTTTCATAATTTTTCTCCTAAATCTATTTTTTCTTTCTTTTAGAGACAATTTTTTTAAGCGCGGCGGCTTGCTCCCTTACGCGCTCTGGAGCGGTTCCTCCAATGGTCTTGCGCTCGTCGGCGCAGGCTGCGGGCGTTATCAAATCGTAAATGTCCTCGCCTATCAATTTTGAGCACCGCTGGAATTCCTCGACGCACAAGTCCTCCAAGCGGACGCCCGCGTCGATGGCCATGCGGACGGCTTTTGCGCTGATTCCGTGCGCCTCGCGGAAAGGAACGCCCTTCCTTACAAGGTAGTCGGCAACGTCGGTGGCGTTGAGGTAGCCGTCCTGGCAAGAGTCGGCCATCTTCTTTTTGTTGAAAGAGGCGCTGCTTATCATGTAAGTGAAGACGGTCAAGCAGGAAGAGACTGTGTCCATCGCGTCAAAGAGAGGCGCCTTGTCTTCCTGCAAGTCTCGGTCGTAAGAAAGCGGAAGGCCCTTCATCATCGTAAGAAGGTTGATCAGGTCTCCGTAAACTTTTCCGGCGCGGCCGCGAATAAGCTCGGCAAAGTCGGGGTTCTTTTTTTGCGGCATTATCGAAGAGCCTGTGGACCATTTTTCGCTAAGGTTGATGAAGTTGAACTCGCTTGTGGCCCACAAGACGATTTCTTCGCAAAAGCGGCTTAAGTGCATTTGCAAAAGGCTAAAGGCGCTCGCAAACTCGATGCAGTAGTCGCGGTCGCTCACGCTGTCGATTGAGTTGGGCGTGGGGCCGTCAAAGCCCAAAAGCTTTGCCGTCAATTTTCTGTCAAGCGGAAGGCCGCTTCCGGCCAAGGCTCCGCTTCCAAGAGGGCTTAGGCTGATTCTAGCCAAGGCGTCTTCCAAGCGGCTCCAGTCGCGCTCCAAGCTCCAGGCCCAGGCGCACAGGTGCTGGCCCAAGGTGACGGGCTGCGCGTGCTGCATGTGTGTGTAGCCGGGCATAAGGGTATCGGCGTTTTTTTGCGCGATAGAGGCCAGAGCGTCAATCAGCGAAAGGATTTTGTTTTGCAAAAGCGGAATCACGCGGCGCAAGTGGATGCGCTCGTCAAGCGCGATTTGGTCGTTGCGGCTTCGTCCTGTGTGAAGCTTTTTTCCGGCCGCTCCGATTCTGTCGGTGAGCGTGGCCTCTATGAAGGAATGGATGTCTTCGGCGCTGTAGTCGATTTTTAGCTTTCCGCTTTCCAAGTCTTTTTTGATTGAAAGAAGGCCCGCCTTTATTTTTGCCGCTTCCGCCTTGGAGACAAGGCCGGCCTGGCCTAGCATTTGGGCGTGCGCGAGCGAGCCTTGAATGTCGTCAAAGGCCATGCGCTCGTCAACATATATAGAAGTTTCAAACTCAACGGCCGCCGCGTCGGGGCCTTCCTTAAAGCGGCCGCTCCAAAGAGCCGCGTGGTTGTCGGAGGTAATCGTTCCGTGTCGCATAGAAAGATATGATAGCAAAAAGATGCATTTTGCGCAACAAGCGGAAAAAATTCCGCAACTTGTTGCAAGCCTAAAAACGGGCGCGATTTTTTCTTACGAATTTTCCCAAAAAATTTTATAAAAAATCTATAAAAATTTGTATCTTATAGTTATAGCGGCCAAAAAATCAGGCCGCGACATAAGGAGGTTTCGCATGAACGAAACAAAAAAAGCGCTCACGCCCCAAGAAAAGTGGGAGCAGGCCACAATCGCCAACAACTTCATCTTTTACAAAGTAATGAGGAACAATCCCGACGTCTGCAAGGAACTTTTGGAAATCCTCTTGGAATTCAAAATCGAGCGGATTGAAATGTCACAGGAAGAAGTAGTCGACATCGACTTTGCAAGCAAGGGCATCCGCATGGACGTCTATGTAAAGGACTGTGACGGGCTAAAGGCCTACAACATAGAGATGCAAACAACCGACACCGAGGAACTTCCGGAGCGCTCGCGCTACTACCAAGGAATCATGGACGTTGATTTGCTTAAGTCCGGCCAGCAGTACAAGGAACTAAAGACCACATACATCATCTTCATCTGCCTTGACGACGTTTTCAAAAAAGGACTTGCCAAGTACACCTTTGAAAATTTGTGCCTTGAAGACACGGAAACAAAATTGAACGACAGGACGCAAAAAGTCTTTTACATTTGCAAAAACTATGATAAACTGTTGGACGCAAGGCAAAAGGCCTTCTTGCGCATGGTCACGCAGAACTCCAGCAGCGACGACTTTACCCGGCGCGTGGGAGGCCTTGTAGAAAGCGCCAAGCGCAACACGCAATGGAGGCAGCAGTTTATGGAATGGGACAGAGAGATGGCCTATATGCGGGCCAAAGGCCGCGAAGAAGGCCTTGCCGAAGGCCGCGAAGAAGGCGCTCGGCAAAACGCCGTGGAGAACGCGCGAAGCTTTTACGCAAACGGCGCTTCATTGGAGCTTATCGCTAAATCCTTGAACATGACAGAAGAGCAAGTTAAGGAAATTGTTTTCGAAACAACGCAAGCCGCAAACTAAGCTCCGCACGCTCTTGCGCTTTATCCAGACCAACGAGCCGGGCGAGGACGACTACCTTGTGGGCGCGCGACAAAAAGCCGTGGAGAACGCGCGGAACCTTAAATCCGCCGGCGTTGACATTAACATAATAGCCAAGTGCGTCGGACTTAGCGTTGAGGAAGTTGAAAAGCTTTAGGCCGTGGAAGCTGCCCGAAGTTTTTACGCCAATGGTGTCTCAATAGAACTTATTGCAAAATCGCTGCATATGACAGAAGAAAATTACCGTGCAGGCGTAATTAAGCCTGCACAAATAAATTAATACAACCAATGACCAGTCATGTTATTGTACGAAGTTGCTACATACATGACTATTGAAGTTCCATCCCACATAAGTGTTGCAGAGTCATCGTTACCAAACGGTTTCCAATTTGTTAAAGCCTGCATCATCATATAAGAACCAGTTTGGTAAGTTACGCCTGTCAAATTACCTGTCTCACGAGAACTATTAAATACAACATATTTTGCAGTAATAGTACCATTAGAGGCGTTGGTACGAGCCACATTGAACTCAATTGCTCCGTACTTGCCTGAACTGTTCTTTAACAAAATATAATGAACACCACCGGCATAATCTTGTTGTACAGAATCAAAAGTATATGATTTTATTTGATTTTCAGTAATAGAATTAAAGTCTATGCCAACGACACCTCTATATCCTGTCCATGTAGTGGCTCCAGCAGAGTAATTATTTGACGAATATGCAACTCCACTGTATATACCACTTGGTATAAGCCCGATTTTTTCAAGTGAGCTTTTGAAGTTGCTTTCATTTATAGAACCGCCCTTTTCAACAACATAAGCTCCAAAAGTGTATGAATTAGGAGTAAGTTTCATAACTGTAGTATTAGAGTTTGTCAATTTGCCATTCAAGACAACTCTTTTTTCAGAGTCAGGGAGATAAACATCATTTTTTGTAGCGGCGTTGCTAGAGTTGTAAAGGTTTATGCTGCCGCTCACAATGAAGCTTCCGCCCTGGTAAATTGCGCCGCCTCGCGCATCTCCACTTGTACCGCTTGAAGTAACAGTGTTCATTGTAGTAGTTCCAACGCTTCCAGCGCTCATAGTTAAAGTTCCGTAGTTATAAATTGCGCCGCCATATGCCTTTTTGCCTGAACCAGATGCAGTAGCGCTGTTGTTATTAATTGACGCGCCAGCGGAGATTGTGAGACCTCCTGCATTAAATATTGCGCCGCCGTATGCATTTCCTGACGTAGAGCCGTTTGCGCTGTTGTCTGCAAAAGTCGCGGCGCCTGTGATGTTGAGCGTTCCGCCATTGTAAATGGCGCCTCCCTGTGTGTTCGAGTTTCCACGCAGCACCGAACCGTTTGAAGTCAAAGCGAGGGCGCCGTTAATTGTCACAGTTTTGCCGCTTTGTATATAAATGGCGCCGCCATTATGAGACTTGTTTCCTTGCAATGTTCCGCTTGTCAAGGTAGCATCTGCATCAAAATAAACGCCGCCACCATTTCCTGTATTAGTTGCATTATAAGAAATGTTTCCGCCAGTCATGGCAAAAGAGCCGGACGAGTAGACCCCGCCGCCACGATCTCCCCAGTTATAGTTGACATAGCCTCCGCTTATTGAAACCGAAGAGCCGCTTGCAGAATAAATTCCGCCTCCGTAACTAACGGCGTAGTTTGAATAGTCGATTGTGGTTAGGTCTAGCGGCGATTTATTTTTTGAACTGTCTCCGATTGTTCCGCCGCTCATAACAATAGAACTTCCAGACGATGCGGTGCCGTAAAGATAAACGCCGCCGCCGTTGTAAGCCTTGTTTTTTGCGATTGTTCCGCCGCTCATTGTAAGCGTTGCGGTATTATTAAGATAGATTCCACCGCCGTTCTTGTATGCATCGCTTGCGATAGTGCCGTTCGCGTATATTGAACCGCTTGCAATTTCAACGCTGCTACCCGAAACTACAAGCACGCCGCCGCCTGCATTGGTAACGTAGTTGTAGCGGATTCCATAAGCGGCGTCCAGTGAAGTTCCTGTTGTCGCGGTCGGAGTCGCGTAGCCAAGACGGAGCTTAGAGCCTGTTCCAACGTAAACGCCGCCGCCACTCTGCGCGGAATTTGAATGTTTTCCAGAATCCCCTGTAGCGGCGGAAGTTGCGACTTTGTCTCCGACAAGAGCTGAACCTGTCATGCAGAGGGTCGCGTATTTTAAGCCAACGCCGCCGCCCCCTCCCAAGCCGGCGTTGTTGCCGCTTATCGTTGCGTCCGACTCCATTATAAAGGTTGCAGGGCTTGCGTCGGTTCCTTCAATGTAGACTCCGGCACCAGTACAGGTTGTACCGTTTACGGACAAGTTATTAGCCGTAACAAGAGCGCCCTCACTAAGCGTTAGGCTGGCTCCGGCCACGTTGGCGCGAATTCCACCACCACTGGCATTTTTATTGTATCCGCCAGTTATCTTGATTTTCTTTATTGTTACAGGAGTTGCTGTATTGATTGTAAGAGCCGTTCCGGAAGTTGTTGCGGTTGATAAGTTTCTGTTTATTATATCTTTTGAATTTCCTTGAACACCTTCAATCGTGATAGCGCTGGCAAGGCCGCCTGTTGAAGTTGAGCCAGCAGGAATAGTCTGAGCTGTTCCGGTAATAGTTCCAGAAAATTTAACAGTAAATGGAAGCGTTGTGTTCCAGCAGGCTTTTACTCCTTCCTCAATTGAATTGTATGGATGTAATTTTGTACCAATGCGCTCATCTGCTGTTGAAGAAGGTGCTTCAATTCCTGACGCGCGATTTTCAGAACCCGCAACATAAATGTCCGCACCGATTCGAGTCTTTAAGTCATCGGTTAATGTCCATGAGCTTTCCTTGTAGCCAACAGACCATTCTGAGTCGCTGGTATTAAAGTAAGTGTAATAATAAGTGGCTTTAGTTCCGGCAAGAACTTGACTTCCGCGCGCCCAGGTTGATGGAGTGAGTGTCATTTTATTAGAAGCCTGCGAACCGCTCCAAGCGCTGTCAACAGTAACTTTTTTGTTGCTTGGCAAATAAACGTCGTTTGTCTTTTCGCTTCCAGGGTAAACATAGGCCGAACCGCTTACATTAAAGGTTCCGTTCTGGTAAATGGCGCCGCCGCTTGTTCCGGCTTTGTTCAACGCGCCGCTTGCTCCGATTGTTCCGGCGGTCATTGTGAGCGTTCCAGCGTTATAAATCGCGCCGCCGCTATTATCTGACGCTTGATTTTTTGTAAAGGTTGCAGAGCCATCTATAGTGACTGTTTTTGAAGCGTCAACATAAATCGCGCCGCCAGAGAGAGCATTGTTAGCCGTAAAGGTTCCGCCGCTTATAGTTGCGTCGGCAGTACATTTTATCGCTCCGCCAGTGTTGCCGTTGTTATAAGAAATGCTTCCGCTGCGAATTTTTAGAGTTCCTGCATTATATATCGCGCCGCCGCCTTCATTTGTATTAAAATTACGTATTATTCCATAACCGTTGTCAATTGAAGATTCAATCAAAGTTCCATCAGTGTCAAAGCCGCTGTAACCAATATAAGCGGCTCCCCCATTGTAAATGCCGCCGCCGCCAGCATATTGCGCCCTATTGGCGTAGTCATTAAAGCCGTCTGTGCCGGCAACTTTAATTCCAGCCTCCGTAGAAAGCTTGTCTCCAATCAAGGCCTTTCCGTACATAAAGAGAGTGGCGCCCGTATTAACATACACGCCGCCGCCAGAATTACCGGCATAGTTGTCGTTAATCTTTGCGTAGTCGCCAAGCTTGACGGTTCCCGCTGTAATGTAGATGCCCGCTCCATCAGACGCGGCTCCATAAGTGATTGTCAAGTCTGTGATTGTAACAGTTTTTCCGCTTGCATCCACTGTGAGCGCGGAGCCATTGGTCTGATTTGTAGTGTACCTGATAGGAAAGCGCTGTATCTTGGCGTCGCTTGTTGTGGCGCCCGCGGCCTTGTAACCCTTAAGCGTTATGTCAACGCTTGGAGAAGAGATTACCTGCTGCGCTCCCACAAGTGTTCCCGCAATGGTGATTTCTTTTACGGTCGCAAGGTCGGCGCAGGTAAGCGCGTCGGCGACGCTGGCGTATGGGCTGGTCTTGGTGCCGTTTGCGCCAGTTGTCACGCCTTTGTTAAACCCAGCCGGTTTTGTGTTGCCGCTGTCTGTCGCGTCAACTACATAAATCGGTGAAGTAATCCAGACTTTTTTGGCAGTTTCAGAAGTCTGCGCAAGATTGTTGCCCCTGTCCCAGCCGCTGTCGTCTTTGCTAAGCTTGAATTTTCCAATCGCGTTTGAAAGGTTTTCGGCGTTAGCGCTGTTAGAAGAAAGGATGTCCCTTCCGCGAGAGTAGCTGCCCAGCGAAATTGTGGCAACTGACGAAACACCCGATGGAGGATTAAGAGCGCCAGTGATTGCAACAGTTTTTCCGCTTGCAAGGTAAACGTCGTTTGACCTTTCGCTTCCGGGAGCGATGTAGGCGCTGCCGCTCATGTTGAAGGTTCCGCCCTGGTAAACCGCGCCGCCGTCGCCTGTCGAAGCAGCCTCATTTTGTGTAAAGGACGCGCCGCCGGTAAGCGTAACTTCGACTCCGCTTTTTATGTAAAGGCCGCCGCCGTTTTTAGCGTAGCCATTGGAGAACGTTCCGCCGCCAATGCTTGCGCCGGCGGCAAAAAAGATTCCTCCGCCATTGGAATAATCAGTGCCTGAGTTGCAAGAAATGTCTCCGCTCGCGATTTTTAACGTTCCGGCGGCGTGGTAGATTCCCGCGCCGTTGCTTGAAGAATAGTTGCGGCGCACGCCGTAGTGTCCGTCAGTTTCGTTGTTGACAAGCGCGTATCCCGTCGCCGCAGTTCCGCTTGAATCGCAGCCAATAAAGACGGAGCCGCCGTTATTGTAGATTCCGGCGCCGTTGCCCGCTTGGTTGGCGCGGTTGCTTGCGCCGCTTGAAGCGCGAGTCGTGGACGTGGCGCTGTCGCCTATCAAGGCCTTTCCTGACATGTACAGCGCGCAGCCGCTTGCGGCAAGGTAAACTCCGCCGCCGTTTGCGGAAGCTAAGTTCCCCGTAACCTTAGCTCCGTCCACAAGTTTTACTGTTCCGGCAGCGATGTTGATTCCACCACCATTTTCAGCGTTTCCGCCTGTAATCGTAAGGTCTTGAATTGTGACGGTCTTTCCGCTTTGGCTTACCGTGAGCGCGCTGCCCGCGTCTGTTGTTCCGCCCGCGTTAATCTTTGCAGTGGAGTCTTTTCCCTTTAGCGTGATGGAATCGACGCCCGCCGCGCCGCCGCTAGAAGGCCAGCTGGAGACTTCCTGCTTTCCGACGCTTCCTTTTATCGTAATCGCAGTGTGGCTTGCGTCTATGCCGTATGCGATCGCGGCCGCCACTGAGCCGTAGGGGTCGGAATAAGTTCCGCGCGCTCCGGCCGCGTCGCCTCCTGTTTTTCCGCCGTCGGCCACGACAATGTCTGCGTCGATGGTTCCTTCTGTGGAACTTTTGGCCGTTATGTTAAAGTCAGGGTCTATCGTCTTGAACTTGGAAGCGATTGCGTCGTTGACAGAACCGTCCAGCACCACGCGGCCGCGCTTCCAGTTTTCGGCGGGCATTGTTATTGTCGCCACGGTCTCAGGCGCGCTTGCGTCAAAGGAAGCCGCCGTAATTGTCCTTGAGCCGTAAAGGTAAACGTCGTTCTTTCCCTCTGCGTATGGAATGCTGGCCTTGCCGCCAAGCTTTAGAAATCCTTGGTTAAAAACCGCGCCGCCGTGTCCGCTGGCGGCGGAGTTGTTTTCCAAAACGCCGCCGGTCATTTCAAAAGTTCCGTATGTTGAAGTGGCTCCGGAACTCATCATAAGGTAAACGGCTCCTCCTCCTCCATCGCCGCCAACGGAGCCGGTCTGCTTGTTGCATGAAATTGTTCCGCCGGTCATTTTAAAAGTCTTGTTAAAATTAACATAAACCGCGCCGCCGCCGTTTGTGGCGCTATTGGCCTTGGCCTCGGAACCTCCGATTGTTCCTCCGCTCATCTCAGCGCTTCCGCTATCAAGATAAACGCCGGCTCCGTAAGGATTTGCATTGGCGCAAATTTCCCCGCCCTTTATAAAAAGGCTTCCGCCGCCAACCGCTATGCCCACGTAGTTGTTGTATGAAACGCTTCCGCTGTTCAATAAAACAGTTCCAGAGCCGCCATTGTAAATTCCGCCGCCGGAATTGGATGCGCCGGAACAGTTTCGTCGCACGCCAAAGCCTTCCGCCATGTCGCGCTGTATCGGATTGCCGGACACAAGGCGCTCGTAGCCGATGTAAACGGAGCCTAAGTTGTAAATGCCGCCGCCATTTCCGTATACATAGTTCGCGCTGCCGGCTGCGCTTGGCTGGGTGGCGGTCGCCGGAGTCAAATCGCCTATCAAGGACTTTCCGTACATAAACAAGCGCGCGCCCGACGCGACATAAACGCCGCCGCCGTTTGATTCGCTAGCGCCGCCGTTTCCAACTACTTGCGCTCCGTTTCCAAGGCGGACATCGGCGCCGCTCTTTTTTACGCTGACGCCGGCGCCAGGGTCGGCATCGCGAGTTATTTTTCCGCCGGTAATCTTTAGGTTTTGGATTGTCACGGGAACATCCGTGTCTATTACAAGCGCGTTGCCGTCATTTTGGGCGTTTCCGGAAAAAAGGCCTCTGTCAAGGCTGTCGGCTGGAAGGCCGCTGTCGCCCAGCGCCGTGGTTCCTTCTATCGTAAGGCCCGTGCAGTTTGCGCTTGTAATTGTATCGGCTACAACCGCCTGCGCGCCGCTCACCTTTCCCTTTATGCGGATTGTGTAATCGGCCGCCGCGTTTGTGCTCACAATTTCTCCAATCGCATAGGCAAAAGTTTTGTAGGGCCTGTCATAAGTTCCGGGACAGGAAGCGTCGTCGGAACCGCCTGTGTCGCTTACATAAAATGGCGACATTAAGTTGGCCTTCGTTACGTCGGCAGTCGGAACGGCAAAGCTTATTCCGGCTTCCGTAAATGAAAGCTTGTCCTTTAGGGGCGTAAGGTCCGAAACGCCGTCGGCCAAAAGCACTTGTTTTCCGCGAAGCCAGTTTTGGGCGCAGACGCTTGCCGCGACGGAGCCGCCGGTCAAGTTTCCAACCTTTATCGGAGAGTATATCCTCTCCTTTGCTTGTTCAGAAATTCCAGAGCGGCTGTCTTCCGCTTCAAGGTAAACATAGTTTTGCGCGTTGTCGCCGCTGTCATACGGAATCGAGGCCGAGCCGGAAATTTTTAAGGTTCCCTTTACGACTACATCCGAACCTCCCACAGTCTTTTTTTCGGACTTAACATAAATCGCGCCCAGCTTTTCGCCCTTCGCTATCTTGTTTTTGCTTATTGTTCCGCCGCTAATTGAAAATTCGGCGTCTTCCATGACGGCCACCGCGGAACCGCAATGCCGGTCCATGTCGCGAACGGCGTAGCCTTCGTTTTCGCTGATTTCTCCGTTGGTCATCTGGGCTGTGGAAGCGTGGATGTAAACGCCCGCTCCATACGTGTGTCCGCTCGGAGAAGTCGTTTCTTTTCCGGCGGAGTTATTGTTTATCTGGCCGCCCTTTATTTGTATCTGTCCGTTTTTGGAAGCGTAAATTCCGCCGCCCTTAGCCAAGCCTATATACTGCTTTCCGATGGCGGCGTTTTGGTTTATCTGTCCGCTCTTAAGCTCAAGGCGCGCGGGAGCGGCCGCCGCCGCTGCGTCCAAATAAAAGCCGCCGCCATAGTTGGAGGCTTTGTTTTGGTTTACAATTCCGCCGTTTACCGTAACGCTGGAATTGTCGCCCACAAAGATTCCGCCGCCCGGGCCGCTGGACGCGTTTTTGCAAACCTCCGCGCCCTCGCCTATGACCAAGCTGCCTCCGTTTATCACGCTTATTCCGCCGCCGCCGCTGCCTACCTCAAGGCCGCCCGAGCCGTAGTTTCCTTGCACGGACGAGCCGGACTCAAGGACAAGGCTGGCGCCGTTCACAAGAATTCCGCCGCCCTTGTTGCCGGAGTTGCCGCAGTTGTCGTAGTCCATTATCGCCTGGTCCGTGGGCTTTCCTATAAGAGCGCCCTTGCCAAGGGTCACTTTGGAGCCGGAGGCCATGCTTATTCCGCCGCCGCCCTCAGACGAGCGGCCGTTTGTTATCTGCAAATTCTTTATCGTGACGGGAACGTTGGACGCTATCGTGACGACGGAGCCTTCTTTGAGTCCGTTCAGAACGCTCTTGGGCTTAAGGCTTTCGTCAAGGTCGTCCAAGCCCTCTATCGTTACCGAGCGGGCGTTGCCGCCCTTTACCGCGGAAAGGGTCGCGGTTCCTTCCACTTCGCCCGACACAAAAATCTTGAAGTCCTTGGAGCCGCTTCCGGCCGACAGGATTTTCTCGAAGGCGGCATTCAAATGCTCAAGCGGGCTGTAGGCGCTTCCGCTGTTTGTGTCGCTGGCCGTGACGGATGGATTTCCTTTTAATGCGGCGGGAATTCCGACATAGATGCGGTCGCTGGCCGCGTCTTGTATCACGTCGTTGTCCACCGCAAAGTGGCCGCTTGACGATATCGCGGCCTCGCCAGTTTCGGGCATCCAAGTTTCGGTCGTCAAGCCGTTTAGGACCGTCACCACTTGGACGCTTTCGTATACCGATATTCCACTATTGTCCCTGAAAAAAATCACGAGCCTGTGGTTTCCGACAGGAACGCCCGAGGCCTTTATGCATGAGGGGCTGGCAGCGGGGCTTTCCACAGTCAAGGCCGGAAGGCCCGCGGGGTCCTCCCAGCTGGCGGAGACGGAAAGCGCGTTTCCCGAATGGTTTACAATAAGCGCGACGCCTCCGCTTGGTGGAGCCACGCCTTCCACGGTCTCAGTGTATGGCGTCAGCGTGAATACGTGGGAAAGCACGCTGTTGGACACGGTCACTTCCATCTGGAAGCTGTCGGACATTATGATTTTTTTGTCGTCGGAAACGTTCCTGATTCCGCAGACGATATTCCATGTCTTTCCTATGGCAAGCGGCATCTCAAAGGTCGTGGACGAGGGCGAGGCGAAAGTTCCTTCGACCGGCTCTCCGACATTCGGCGTGGCCACGGCAAAATGCTCGATGGAAGTTCCGTCAGCCGTTACGTCTGGCCGCGCGGATTTTGAAAGGCCCTCCACGCCTTCTTCCGTTCCGCCAAAGCCAAGGCCTTCCAAGGCCTTTGCGTATGAAGCCGGGAGAGCGCCGCCTGTCCGGACGCTGCCCTTAAAGGTTATGAATTGAATTTCTGGGGCGGCCGCTTCTCCGCCAGCGGGAGCCGCCGGAGAAGCGGGAGAGGCCGCCTGCTCTTGGCTTGGCGAGTAGCCGGACGAGTCGGAGGAGTTGTCGCAAGAAAAAAAGGCCGCCAAAGAAAAAAGCGCGGCCGCGAGGAAAAGGGCTTTTGGGAAGGCTTTGGAAAGGTTAACCACGGACAGCCCCCCCAGTCACTTGTATAGCTCTGTCAATTTTTTTCTCACACATATTCACTCCCTTTCCCCATTCAACAAAACAAAAACAAAACCTATTAATTATACAATATAAGCCGCTAAAAATCAAGAAATTTGCAAAAAACAAAAAAACATTATATAATGTAAAAGTGCCCCAAAATTTACGCGAAAAAGCAAAGCTTCTCGTCCTTGCGATTTCAGCGCTCTTTTCGCTCGCGCTATTTTCATGCCAAAGCGCCAAAAGGCCGCGCTCCAAAAACTTGCGCCTGCTTTTTGCCGGCGACATAATGGCCCACACGCAAAACTTTGCGATGAAAGACTACAGCCTGATTTGGGACGACGTGCGCGACATGGTCCAAGACGCCGACTACTCATTCGCAAACCTTGAGGCGCCGGTGGACAAGTCCAAGCCTTTTGAAAGCTACCCCACCTTCAACATGCAGCCCTCCTACCCGGCCGCCGCGCTTGACGCGGGCTTTAACCTTATATCGCTCGCCAACAACCATTCCAACGACCAGGGAAGCCAAGGCATAAAGGCCACCGCGCTTTGGGCCGCGCAAATTGAAGGGCGCGCCCCAGACAAAGAGGCTTTCCAAGGCCAAAACGCGGCGCGGCCCGTCTTCTTTAGCGGCATAACGGAGGGCGGCCAAATGTCCTTCCGCCAATTCCACTGGCATGAATACAAAATCGCCTTTATCGCCGTCACCGAGCTTTTGAACACTTGGAAAAACTACGAGGAAATAAACTACGTTCCTCCGACAAAAAAGGGCCGCGCCGCCTTTGTCCAAAAAATCGCGGGAATGAAAGAAGCCCTCCAACCCGACCTTTTTATCGTAAGCGTCCACACAAGCGAAGAGGAATACGTTTTGACGGTCCTGCCCGAAGTCCAAAAATTTTACAAAGACCTTTTGGCCGCCGGCGCGGACATCGTCGTTTCAAACCATCCGCACGTGGTCCGGCCAGTGGAGCTTTTGGGGCAAAAGGCCGACAAAAAAATCCGCAAGGCGATAATCTACGCAAACGGAAACACGATATCAGGCCAGCGCAGGCTTTTGAACTACGAGGAGCCGGAGCAGATTTGGAACTACACCGGCGACGGCCGTCTTTTTGAGATGGAGCTTGCTATTGATGAAAAGGGCTTTTTCGCGCTAAACTACAAGACAACTTTTATTACCGCATTCACTCCGCAAGGGGAACGGAGTCCTGTCATCAAACGGCTTGACGAAAATTTCATAAAAACCCTTTCGGAAAACGGACAAAAAAAAGACTCAAAATACTACCAGGCGCGCTTGGACGCGCTGAAAAAAATTAAGGACATTTTAACATGGCAATAGACTACACAAAGCTTCCTGTATACGAGCAAAAGCAAAAAATCTTGGACTGCTTGGAGCAAAACCAAGTCATAGTCGTCCAAAGCCCGACCGGAAGCGGAAAGACAACCCAGATTCCCGTCATCTTGCGCGAGGCCGGCTACTCCCAAAACGGAGTCATCGCCGTGACCCAGCCGCGCAGAATAGCCGCCCTTAGCGTAAGCGAGTTCATCTCAAAGCAATTGGGAACGACATACCCCGGCCTTGTAGGCTACAAGATGCGCTTTGAGGACAAGACCGACCTTAGCACCGAAATAAAAATAATGACCGACGGCATTCTCCTGCAGGAGATGAAGCTGGATCCGATGATGCTAAAGTATTCGGTCATCATGGTTGACGAGGCGCACGAGCGAAGCCTTAACATTGACTTTGTTCTTGGCCTTTTAAAGCGCTGCTTGGAAGTCCGCAAAGATTTAAAAGTCGTCGTTTCCTCCGCCACGATGAACGCCGAGGCTTTTTCCAGCTACTTTGGCGGCTGCCCGATTGTCACGATAGAAACGCAAACATTTCCTGTGACGCTTTTGTACGATCCGCCAGCGCTTCCGGCAAGCACGCTTACCGAGGCGGCCACAGAGGCCTTGCTTTCCAAAATCGAGGACACGATCGGGCGCGTCTTGGACAACGGCGAGGACGGCGGCATTTTGATTTTCCTTCCGGGCGAAAAAGCGATTCACGATTGCGTCCGGCGCCTGGAGCATAGCTACTACGGCCGCCGCCTTTTTATCCAGCACTTGTACGGCAGGCTTCCAAAAGAGGAGCAGGAACGGATTTTCATTCCCGCGCCCAAGGGAAAAGTCAAGGTCGTAGTTTCCACCAACATCGCCGAGACTTCGGTCACGATTGACGGAATCACTACGGTAATAGACTCAGGCCTTGCAAAGCTGAACTTTTACAGCCCGCGCACTTTCACTTCAAGCCTTGTCGAGACTCCGATTTCAAAGGCCAGCTGCCAGCAGCGAAAAGGCCGCGCGGGCCGCACCGCTCCCGGTTCCTGCTACCGCCTTTATCCCAGGCGCGACTTTGAGACGCGGCAGGAATACACGACAGAGGAAATTTTCCGCACCGACCTAAGCGAGGTAGTCCTTCGCATGGCCGAGCTTGGCATCAAGGACTTTGAAAACTTTGACTTTATCTCAAAGCCTTCGCTTGAAGGAATCAAGGGCGCGATGGAAACCTTGTACATGCTAAAAGCGCTTAATCCCGACAGAACGCTTAGCGACATCGGAAAGATGATGGTTTGGTTCCCGCTCCTTCCGCGAATAAGCCGCATCATCGTGGAATCGATTTTGCGCTATCCCGGCATTTTGCAGGAAGCCTTGATAGCGGCAGCCTTTTTGTCAACGCACTCGCCTTTTGTCCTTCCGCCCGGGGAAGAAATCGAGGCTCGCGCCGCGCACCACCGCTTTAACGACATCCAGGGCGACTTTGTGGGCTACGTAAAGCTTTACCGCATTTACGAAAAGTTCCAAACGGAAGAAGAAAAGGAAAATTTTTGCCAAAAGAACTACCTTGACTACAAGGTCATGGCCGAAATCCAAAACATTTACGAGCAGCTTAGCCAAATCGTAAGCGACCAAAAGATTCCGATTTCGGGCGGCGGCTCTTACGACGACTACTTGTGCTGCGTGGCCGCGGGAATGATTCAGTTTGTGGCGGTCCGCGAAGGCCGCGAAAACTTTAGGACGCTTACGGCGGACCACATTTCGATCCATCCCGGCTCGTCGCTTTTTAGGACCGATCCGCTTTACATCGTGGCCGGAGAGATTGTCCGCACAAGCCGAATGTTCGCGATGAGCGTTTCTCCGCTGACCAAAAAGCTTATCAATAAAATCGACCCCGACTTGGAGGCCCGCCTTGACGCCGCCCGCAAAAAGAAGGGCGAGCGAGACGACCAAAAGGCTTTCAAAGACCAAAAGGCGCGAGGCCGTGACGGAAAGCAAGGCAAAGACGGCGTTCAAAGCCCAAGAGGCGCGGGCGCGGACAAAAACGGCTCGCAAGCCCAAAAAGACGCGGCCGCTTGGACGCTTGGCAAATCTTCCTTTGCCACTCAAAAGGTCAAGGGCAAAAAAGTCGCCCTGCTTCCTTGGCGGGAATTGCAATCCGCAGTCGAGCCTTTTGACATGCAAGCGCTTGAATCTCGTTCGGCCGGCCTCCGCGGCCGCGTATTGATGGACGGCGGCTACAAGCTTATGGACGGAGAAAAGCTTGTCTCAATCGTAAAGGCGGCCAAGCTCTTTGGCTTTGCGCCGGTTGACGAAAAGAGCTTTGACAGAAAATTTTCGGCCAAGCTTGCAGGCCAGGACGGCTCGCAAGACCAAAAAGCGGCGGCCGAACTATGCCAGCGCTTAAAGTGGATTCTAAAGCCCGCGCAGGCCAAGGCAAAAAGCCGCGAGATGGGCTTTGTCGCGCTTTACACAGACCAAAAAGGCTCTTACTGGTTCAAGGTTTCGCGCGGCTTTTCAACCGCCATCGCGGAGAGCGTCGCAAGCCTGGAATTTTTGGCCAGCGATCCGGCCGCCTCTTTGACCGACGAGCAAAAGCGCGAGGCCGGCGCCGTCTACGCAAAGCTAAGGGCGTTTTATGAATAGGAAAATATTCTGACAAAACGGAACTATATAAATTAACATAAGGAAGGCAAGCAAATGAGAATGAATTTTGAAGAGATAAAAAAAAACAAGGACTATGAATATGACTTTATTTTTTCTGATGACCTTAACCATCCAGCAAAAAAAGAGATTTTAACCATAAATGTAAAAGACGTTGCCGAAAAAATAGACGCGGGAATCGCCTTTGAATTGTTAAAAGAGTCATACGAGAAAATTTTAAAATCGACAGTTCTTGATTTTTTAACTAATTTAGGAGAAATCACTGAATATGAATACAACTATAAAATTTACGGCTTCATCAAAGAAACATATGGCGCATTCGCTTTTTTCTATCAGCGCAAGAACAACAAAAAACAAACATTGAAGTTTAAGACGGGAGAAAGTTTGACCATAAACGAAAACGGTTTTTCAATAAATCTAACGCTTCCATGTTACCCCGTTTTTTGGAAAAAAAATGACAACAACTCATACTCAGAAGGAATAGAGACAAACTCCGACGAAAAGTTTTTCATAACAGAGATATCTAAAAAAGAAAATGATTATTGGAAATTAGAAATTATTGAAACAAATGCAGAGACCTCAAAATTATATGGGCGCTTTAAGTTTTTCGTAAAAGAAGGCGACACGCTGACATTTAAATACTATGACAATGAAATGTACAGCGTGAATGCGACTGTTTTTAAAATAAACTACAATGAAATTGAATTGTCATTTGACAGCGTAATTTCAAAACCCATCGAAGCATACAAATTGAAAGAGACCTACTAGCGCTTTCTTGCCGTCCTGCCGCTCCCGCGGACTGTCATTTTTCCGCTTCTTCCTCTATGCCTAAAAGCTTCATCGCGCGCTTTTGGAGCGAGCCCATTTTTTTGTCGTCGGCAATCGCGCGGACCTTTGAGTCGCAGGAAGAGAATTTTCCGGCAGCATACATGTCCATGCCGATTGAGCGGGTGTCCTTGTCTTGGCTGGAAAGATAGGCCGCGCAGGCGCCGCTAAAGGCCGAGTCGGAATATTTTGTCAAAAGCTTTCCAACGTCGCGCCTCATCGGCTTTTTGGTGTCGTCGGCGGCCAAGGCTTCGGCCCAGCTAGCGATTTGGGAGCGGCCGGCCTTTCCGTATTTTAACAGCGCTTCCGTCGCCTGCTTTTTTACGGCGTCGCTTGTTTTTTTGTCGGTGATTTGGCCGACCAAGAATTTGTCGGCCTCGCCGTCCTCGTAGCCGGCAAGCTTTTCGTAGGCCCTTTTCTTTACGGCTGCCTCCGGGTCGTTCTTCGCGCGATAGACCAAATAAGGAACGGCCTCCTTAAGCTTCATGCCGGCCGCCGCGTCAATCGCGTCTAGGCGAACCTTGTACTGCGAGTCCTTTATCGCTTGGACAACCAAGTCCTTGGCTTCCTTTGTGTCAAAGTTAGAAATTCCCTTTAAGACGTAGCAGCGCATGTTGGGATCGGGCTCTTCAAAAAGCTTTAGCAAAACCGGAATCGATTCGGGCTTTTTCATCGCGCCGATCGCTTCGGCGGCGTAGCAGCGCACAAAGGCGTTCTCTCCGTCGTCTTTCGCTATCTCGACAAGTGCGTCCCAAGTCTGGACGGCCTTTATTTTTCCAAGCACTTTCATAAGGGCCTGGCGTTGCGGCGTGGTCAAGTCGGCGCGGTCCAGGCAGTCAACCAAGTATTCGGCCTCGCGCTCGCCGCCGATTTCTCCAAGCGTCGTAAGCGCGGGACTAAAATAGTTTTCGTTGTCGCTTTCCAAAAGCGCCACAACGGCTGGAACTGCGGCCTTAGTCTTTACGGCGGCCGTGTACTTGAACACTTTTTCTACGGTTGAGTTCCGCTCCTCGTAAGGGTCATTTAAAATCGTGACGGCGTAGTCCTCAAGGCAAGGGTCCTCCAGCTTTGTGAAGTAGTCCAAAATTTTTTCGCGGACCGCGGGGCTTTTTGTCGTTTGGAACAAGTCGTAAAGCTCGTCGGAATACCTTGGGTCGTCGTTGTCAATCAATTTTTGAACCAGCTCGCTAAGCTCCGAGTCGATTCCAAATTTTATCGTCTCGCGATTTTTTTCCTTTGTGTCGGCCTCGTCCTTTTCTTCCGCCGTCTTGGCCTTTTGGCTGTCGGGCGCCTTTGGCCTTTTGGCCGCGGGAACGTCGCTCACGCCGGCAAGCTCTATTTTTTCCTTTTCTTTTTTCTCGGCCTGCTCCGGAGCGATGTCAACCACAGGAGCCTCTTCCGCTCCGCCCTCTTGGGCGAAAAGGATTGTTGAGAAACAAAAAAGCAGCGCCGCAAAAATCGCAAAAATTTTCATAGCCTTATTTTACCTCACCGCGGGTAAATCTGTCTAGGAAGCTTCTCCTATACTCTTCAAACCTTCCTTCCTCGATGGAGTTACGGATTTTTTTGACCAAAGAATGCAAAAAATAAAGGTTGTGGTAGCTTGAAAGCATCGAAGAAAGGATTTCCTGGCTTTTAAACATATGGCGCAAGTAGGCGCGGCTGTAGTTTTTGCAAACCTTGCAGTCGCACTCCGGGTCTATCGGGCCAAAGTCATGCGTAAAGCGCTCCTGCTTTATGCTTAGCATTCCGTCGTGGGTAAAGTAGCTTCCGTTCCTCGCGTTTCTTGTGGGAAGGACGCAGTCAAACATGTCGATTCCGTCGGCCACCGCCTCAAAAATGTATTCGGGCGTTCCGATTCCCATGACGTACTTGGGCTTTTCCTCCGGCAAATATTGAACGGTGTATTGCAAGTAGCGGGCAAAGACGTCGCCAGGCTCGCCTACGCTTAAGCCGCCGATAGCGATTCCAGGCAAATCAAGGCTTGCGACAAATTCCGCGCTTTGCTTACGCAAGTCCTCAAAGAAATTTCCCTGCGCTATCGGAAAAAGGATTCCCTTGTATCCTTCCTCTTCCTGGACCTTTTTCCATTCCTTTACCGCGCGCTCAAGCCAGCGGCTTGTGGTTCCAAGCGCGCTCTCGGCTTCCTTTTTGTCCACCCCATAGGCCGCGCAAACGTCCAGCTGCATTTGTATGTCGGAGTTAAAGTCGGCTTGCGTGCGGACGACGCTTTCTGGCGTGAACAAGTGGTAGGAGCCGTCGACCGTGCTTTGGAAGCGGACCCCCTCCTCCATAATCTTTCTGATTTTAGAAAGGCTGAACACTTGAAAGCCGCCCGAGTCGGTCAAAAAATTCCGCTTCCAGCCTGTAAAGCCATGCAAGCCGCCGGCCTCGCGGACCAAGGGGCTTCCGGGACGCAAGTACATATGGTAAGTGTTGGCCAAAATTATTTCAAAGCCTATTTCCTCAAGGTCGTCCTTGCTTACAGCCTTGACCGAGCCGTTGGTTCCGACAGGCATAAAGACCGGCGTTTGCACAGTTCCGTGCGGCAAAGAAAGCTCGCCCGTCCTGGCGCGCGACAAAGAGGATTTTGCCTTAATCTTAAAAATAGAATTCATATTCCCACCCAAATCAAGTCCGCGAGTATTTTAGCAAGACAACGCTAATCACGATAAAAAGAACTACAGGAAACCAGGCGCCCATCAAAGGCGGAAGCATTCCAAACTTTGCCATCAGCATAGAAATCATTTGCGTGATGTAAAACAAAACCGCCATGCCCAAAGAAAGAGTCAAGCTTATCACAAAAACGTTCCGCTGGCTTTTTCCCGAAATGCCGATTGACAAAAAGGCCACAATCAAAACGACAAATGGAAAGGCGAACTTGTTGTAGTACTGGCTTAGGCTTTCGGCAAACGGAAGTCCGGCCTTTTGCAGGCGCTTGATGTAGGCTCGGCTTTCGGCGACAGTGGCCGACTCGACAGAGACTGTGTTGTTTCTAAAAGTTTCGGGCGGCTCGGTCAATTCCATTTGGTCAACGGTGTTCACCGAGCCGCTTTTAAGCTCGCCGCCTGAGTAAAGGTATTCAATGCCGTTTTCGGTAAGCCAATGGCCGCTTTCGGCGCTCCATATGGCCAGCGGGGCGTATATTATCGACTTAAGGCTGCGGTTTTCGTCGCGCGAAACAACGTAAAGCCTGTGCAGGCGCTGGCTTTCGTCGTCGTAGTATTCGGCCTTGTAAATCTTCTCGCCGTTTCCAGACATTATCACGATGTGGTCGTTGCTCTTGTTTTTTTGCTCCCTAAGGGCGGCCGACTTTAAGTCCTCGTATTTTACGCTGGTCTTTACCACTACCCTGTCCTGAAAGAAAAAGAGCGCGACGGACAAGAGCGCCGACAAGGCGATCAAGGGAAAAGAAAATTTAATCAACGACACGCCCGAAGCGAAAAGCGCGGTCAGCTCGTTCCTTGAATACAAGGCGCTCAGCATAAAGCAGGAGGCGAACAGGACGCTCATCGGAAGCGCCCAGGTGAATGTTTTTGGAAGGAAGTTCAGCATGATGCTTCCGACAACGGCGGGCGGAACCATGTTGAAAATGTACTTCCAAATGTTCATCATAAGGTCAACCAATTCCAAAATAAAGGCAAAGGTTATCATCGAGCAAATAAAAAGAGGAAAGAAGAGGCGGTAAACATAAAGAACAAGCTTCATTTTTTCCTCGCTCCTAAATAAAACAAAACCGCGGCAACGCCGACCGTTACGTTTGGCAGCCACATCAAGAAAAATCCGTTCCAGCCGTTCCTATAGCCCAACTGAATGCCGACAGTCATCATCGCCCAATACAAGAACGAAATGAAAATGCCGACGACCAGGCCGATTGTCTGGCCGTTGACCTTTCCAAAAAGCAGCGCCAAAGGCATCGCCAAAAAAGCGAAAAACAGCGAGCCGAACGGAAGCGAAAATTTCTTGTTGAATTCCAAAACATTCATGTTTATCTCGCGCGGGTCTCGGCCCGGCTCTTTTCTCATCTCGCGGATTTTCTTTCCCAAGTCAAAGCTGGTCAGTTCCGCCGGCGAAAGGCGCCTGTCAAAGCTAAAGACTGTGCTTTCAAAAAGATGCAGGGACATGGTCTTTGACTTAAGCAAATCAAAATTCGCGGGCTGCCGTTTGTCCAAGACGATGACTGTCGCGTCGTTCATGTCAAAGCGCATGCTGACGCCCTTGTAGGCGCCCGAATCGACATGGGTCTTTCCGGCGATGATAAAGCGCTGGTTTCCCGACTCGTCGTAGTCAAACAAAATCAAGTCGCTCACGTCCTTGTCGGCGACGTTTCCAAAAACCACGCTGGTCTCGTTAAGGCGCTTTACGCTTTGAGCCTCAACCTCCATAGTTGGATTTGATGCGATTGATTTTCTAAGCTGCTCGCGGGTCTTGGACGTTCCAAGCGGCAAAAGATAGTCGTTGACAAAAAAAGAGAAGATAGAGATGATGACGCCCAAAACGGCGATTGGCTTTAGCAAGAGCTTTCGCAAATTGCAGCCCGAGGCCTTGAAAATCAAAATCTCGTTGTCGGTGTTCATCCTTCCCAAGCACATCAAAAAGCCTGTCAGCGTGGCAAAGGGAGCGGACTGCGCGATTACAAACGGAAGCGAATAGAACATCAGCTTCATCGCGTCCGATATCGGAATGCGCTTTCCCAAAAGCTGCTTCATAAAAAGCATGATTTGGTTTACGAAGAAAATCAAGAAGAAAAAAAGATACATCACAAAAAAATAGACCAAAAGCTGCTTAATGACATATCTTGTAAGCTTGTAGTCTTTGTGGGTCCGTCTGTAGTATTTTAGGCCTATCCACTTTCGCTTGGCTTTCGCCCGATACAACAAGGCCTTGTCTATGGCCAAGCGGACTTTTTTATATTTGAGAATTTTTGAACAAAGCTTGCGCCAAAGGCTTTTTAGCCAAGCCTTGGCTTTTTGGACTACGCGATCTTTTTGTTCGCTCGCGAATTCAAATGCGTCCATCACTTTCCTGTGGAGCCAAAGCCGCCCGAACCGCGCTCGGTTTGGTCTAATTCCTCCACGGAAGAGAATCGCGCCCTGGTTACAGGAGCGGCGACGATTTGAGCGATTCTGTCACCCTTGTTCACTGTGAACGTTTCGTTGCCAAGATTCGCAAGAATCACCTTAAGCTCGCCGCGGTAATCGCTGTCGATTGTTCCGGGCGAGTTCAATACGGTGACTCCGTTTTTTGCGGCCAAGCCGGAGCGAGGCCGCACTTGAATTTCATATCCGTCAGGAATGGCGAAAAAGAGGCCGGTTCCAATCAAAGCCCTTTCTCCCGGCTTTAATTCCACAGGAGAGCTGACAAGAGCGCAAACATCGGCGCCAGCCGCTCCAGCGGTCTTGTATTCGGGAATCACGGCTCCTTCCAAAGCCTTGACATTGATTGAAACTTCGCCCATCTTGCGCCCCTATTTCTTTTGCTCGTCCAAGGCGTCGATGTAAGAAAGCTGCAAGCGGCCTCTCTGGTCGACTTCCAAGAGCTTGACGGGAATAACCTGTCCTTCCTTAAGAACGTCCGTCACCTTCTCCACTCGTCCGTGAGAGAGCTTTGAAATATGGCAGAGGCCTTCCTTTCCGGGAAGAATCTCGATGAAGGCGCCAAAGTCCTTTATGCTCTTAACTGTTCCCTGGTAAATCGTGCCGGGCTCCGGATCTTCGGCGATGCCCTTGACAGCCTTGGCGGCTTCTTCGGCGGCCATGCCGGTCTTTCCGTAAATCGTGACCGTTCCGTCTTCGTCAGTGTTGATCGTGACGTCGTACTGCGCGCAAAGAGCCTTGATGTTCTTTCCGCCGGGTCCGATAAGGGCGCCGATTCTGTCAATCGGAATCTTTGTGGTAAGGATTTTGGGAGCGTAGGGAGAAAGCGGCGCGGGCTTGTCGATGCACTTTTCCATGATGGAAAGAATGTGCAAGCGGCCGACGCGGGCCTGTTCCAAAGCCTTCTTCATGATTTCGGTCGTAACGCCGGGAATCTTGATGTCCATCTGGAAGCCTGTGATTCCGTCCTTTGTTCCGGCAACCTTAAAGTCCATGTCGCCAAGGTGGTCTTCCTCTCCCAAGATGTCAGACAAAATCTTGTACTTTTCGTAGTGCTCGCCTTCGGTGATCAAGCCCATGGCGATTCCGGCTACCATCTTCTTAAGCGGAACGCCGGCCGCGAGCATTGACAAACAGCCGCCGCAAGTAGAGGCCTGCGATGACGAGCCGTTTGACTCAAGGATTTCAGAAACAACGCGAACCGTGTACGGGAATTCCTCTCGGCTGGGAACCATCGGCGCCAACGAGCGGCGGGCAAGGTTTCCGTGGCCGATTTCGCGGCGGCCTGTCGTAAGCTTTCCTGTCTCGCCTACTGAGTAAGGCGGGAAGTTGTAGTGCAAGATAAAGTGCTCGCTTCTCTCGCCGTCGATGTCGTCGTAAGACTGCTCGTCCTGAAGCGTTCCCAAAGTGGTCACGGCCAAAGACTGGGTCTCGCCGCGGGTGAACAAAGCGCTTCCGTGCGGACGCGGCAAAACGTTCACTTCGCAAGTGATTGGGCGGATTTCGTCGCACTTTCTTCCGTCGATGCGCACTCCTTCGTCCAAAATCGCCTTGCGCAAAAGCTTGTATTGGATGTCGTCGAACAAAGCGTCAAAGAGCTTTTTCTGGGTTTCGTCCTCAAGCTGCTCGGCGTATTCGGCGGCGATTTGCTTTTTCACGGCCTTTACGGCTTCTCCGCGGGCCTGCTTTCCAGGGCGGAAGTTGGCTTCCTTTACAAGCGGAGTGGCCTTGGCTTCGATTTCGGCGGCGTTAGCAAGAGTCACGTCAAGAGGCGCGAGCGGAAGCTTTTCCTTTCCGGCCTTCTTTACCAACTCTTCCTGAAGCAAGCACATGTCGGTGATGAACTTCTGCGCCTCGTTAAGGGCTCCAAGCATCACTTCCTCGCTGGCTTCGTTGGCGCCGCCTTCTACCATAGTAAAGCCGTCTTTTGTTCCGGCCACTACGATTTCAAGCTCGGCCTTTTCCTGCTCTTGGAATGTCGGGTTGATGATGTATTTTCCGTCCAAGTAACCCACGCGGCAAGCGGCGACAGGTCCGTGGAACGGAATGTCTGAAATTGAAACGGCCGCGCTGGACGCGATTACGGCCAAAATGTCCGGCGTATGGATTCCGTCAGCGCTTACGCAAGTCGGAACAATTTGGATTTCGCGGCCGAAAGACATTTCAAAAAGCGGGCGCATCGGGCGGTCGATAAGGCGGCTGACCAAGATTTCCTTGTCCTTGGGGCGGCCTTCGCGCTTGACAAAGCCTCCGGGGATTTTTCCGGCGGCGTAAAATTTCTCGTTGTATTCAACAGTAACGGGAACGTAGTCCATTCCTTCAACTACCGTGCTCGAAGCGCAAACGGTGGCGATTACCGCAGTTCCGGCGAATTGGGCGTAAACGCAGCCGTTGGCCTGCTTGCCGATTTTTCCGGTTTCAAGAATCAATTCCTCGTCGCCGATTTTGTAAGTTACTCTTTCTACTGACAATTCTTTTTCCTCTTTATCTTCTTTTCCGTTTTAAGGAGCGGTGCTCCAAAGATTGCTGCGCTGAAAACAATTTTTCAGCGCGACGAGTTTCAACTACTTGCGGAGGCCAAGCTCTTTGATAAGGGCGCGGTAAGCTTCCAAGTCCTTTCTCATCAAGTACTTAAGGAAGCGCTTGCGCTGGCCTACAACCTTCATCATGCTGCGCTTGGCGCTAGAGTCCTTGGGAAAGCGGTTCACGTGGTCTGTAAGCTGCTGGATGCGGCTTGTCAAAAGCGCGATCTGAACCTTTGTGTTTCCTGTGTCGTTTTCATTCGCTCCAAACTTGCTTACGATTGAGCGAGACAATTCCTTTGAGAGTGCCATATTTTTCTCCTAAAAATTCGATTTGCCCCAGCGGGGCTTTTTTTCTTTTTTTTGCCGCCAAAAGAGGCCGCAATTTTATTGGAATTCAATTTCTTGAATCGTTGAAGAAACTTTTTGCCCAAGCGGAAATTCCAGGCGAAGGAATTGGCCTTCCGCGCAAAAAAAGGCTGAACTTTTTTTGCCGGCAAAAACAACGCTAACCGGATGCCGTCCGGCTTTTGGCAAAACTTGCGTTGTCCTTCCGTTCGCAATCAATGACAGACTTGAGTCCGACGAACTCGCCCTCCACTCCAAGCGGGAGCAATCAATGCGGTACGGAAAGCCCAAAAGCTTTTTCGCCAAAGCGAAATCGCCTTCAAGAACCGCGCCGCGAATCAAGCTTGAACTGACGCGCTTTTTGTCAAGCGTGACGTCGTCCAAAACTTTCAGTTCCAAACCGTTTTGGGTCGCGTAATCAGCCAATTCGGCAACGCCGGTGTCTAAATTATGCCCGCAGCGGAAATCGGAGCCTGCCGCCAAAAATTGCGCAGAGCAAAATTTTCTCAATTGGTCAAGAAAATTCCTTCCTACTATTTTACTGAAATCTTCGGAAAAGTCAATCATTACGCAAAAATCAAAGCCTCTTTTTTCCAAAAATTCCAGCTTCATTCTCTCTGTCATAAGGTCGCCCGGATATGATTCGCTCTTAAAGGCTCCGGGGGAACGGGTGAAAGTGACCGCGCCGGCCAAACAAGCGCCGCGAACATTTTGCAAGCCCAAAAGGTCCGCCCGCGCGCGCTTTTCCTTCCATTCAAAAACCGCGTCAAAAAGCGCCTGGTGGCCCAAGTGCATTCCGTCAAAGCCGCCGACTGTAACCGCTGACGGCCCAAGACTGGCGGCCGGATTGTTCGCAAGCCCAAGACTGTCGGCCGCGCAATTTGAATCGCTCGCAAGCCCATAACTGGCGGCCGCGCCGCTTTCCGCGCCCCTAACAACATCGTTCCAAGAAAAGACTTTCATTTCGCCGCCTCCAAAGACTCATCGCTTTTGGGAACGACATACTCGTAAAAGGCGCGGCCGCCCTCTTTTTTTACGGCGCCCATAAAGGCTTTGCCGGAAGAAAAAACCGCGCTTGCCCCTTCTTTTAGCGGCTCCTCAAAAAAGGAAAAGCGCAAGGGCCGGCCGTTCCAAAAATTCTCCTCCTGCCCGGCGCGCAAGTAGGCCGCGTTCAGGCCGCAAAGGCGCGCGGTCTCCGCGTCCATTTCCCGCAAGGAAGAGGCTGTCAAAGCGTCTTCGTTTACGGCGTCCGAAAGATTAAAGCTTCCGACGCGCGTTCTTTTCAATGTTTCCAAGCGGCCGGCGGAAGCGCAGTCCAAGCCTATGTCGCGCGCAAGGCTTCGGATGTAAGTTCCCTTGCTGACCAAAAAGCGGACCCGCGCGGATTTTACCAAAGCGCGCTCGTTTGAAAGGCCGCAATCGTTGGAGGCGCCGCGATCGCTTGCAAGGCCACAATCGTTGGAGGCGGCATCTTTTGCAAGGCCGCAATCGTTGGAGGCGCCGCGATCGCTTGTAAGGCCGCAATCGTTGGAGGCGGCCGCCTCGTTCGCGTCACCGCCTTCAAAAGCCGCGTCAAGCTCCGCGTCCAAAAGCTGGGCTTCATAGACTTCTATCGGACGCTCAGGAAGCGCGGCTTCCTTTCCTGAACGCGTCAAGTCGCTGGCACGCTTTCCGCCGATTTTAATCGCAGAAAATTCCGGCGGCCGCTGCATAAGCTTTCCTGTGAATTTTTTAAGGGATTTTTTTAGCGCGGCCAAGCTTGGAAGCGGCGCGGTCTTTACGACTTGGCCGGTCGGGTCAAGCGTGTCCGTCTGCTCGCCAAAAATTATTTTGGCTTCGTACTCTTTGTCAAAGGCGGTTATCAATCCGGCCAAACGCGTAAGGCTTCCGACGCAGACTACAAGAAGGCCTTGCGCGAACAAGTCCAATGTTCCCGTGTGGCCGACTTTTTTTGTGCCAAGAGTTTTCTTGATTTGCCCCAAGGCGGAAAAGCTTGTGACGCCAGGCTTTTTGTCGTAAAGAATTATTCCGCTTGGACCGGTCATCGCAAGTTTAGTCCTCAGGCGAACCGGAAGCTTGCGCGGCGGCGGATTTTTCGGCGTCGCTTTTTACCAAGTCCTCAAGCTTTTTGGCCATTTCGTAGCCGTCGCGGATTGACGTGTCGGCCACAAAATGCAAGTGGGGAAATTGCCGTATAGTGAGTTTTTTCGCTATTGTGGATTGGATAAAGCCCGCCGCGCTGGTCAGGCCTTGCACGCCGCGATTGAGTTCCGATTCCGACATGAAAGTGGAAACGTAAACTTTCGCGTGCGCCAAGTCCTTGGCCACCTCGACCCGGTTGATCGTCAAAAAGTTTGACACGCGCGGGTCTTTAATCTCGGCGCGCAAAATCATGTTGGCTATCTCGCCCCTGATTTGCTCGCCTAGCTTTAAAAGCCTATACTGTCCCATCAGGCCTGTCCTTCGCCATTGTTAGCGGGCGGAACGGCATGGGGATTCACGCCGTGGGCGCCGGGCTTGGCTTGCTCGGCTTCCTTTCGCGCGCGGGCGGCGGCCTTTTCGGCGGCGATTTTTTCCGCTTCCTTGGCTGCCTCTTCGGCGGCGCGGGCTTCGGCTTCGCTTCGCTGTTCAGCGGCTGCGGCTTCGTTCTTAGACTTGTCGTCAATCAAAGCGTCGCCGAGCTTTCGGGCAACCTCGATGTATTCAAAGCATTCGATTTGGTCGCCGACCTTAATGTCCTGCCAGTTCTCCAAGCCGACGCCGCATTCGTAGCCCTTGGCCACTTCCTTGGCGTCGTCCTTAAAGCGCTTGAGCGAGGTGACTTTTCCAGTATAGATTACGATGCCTTCGCGGATAAGGCGAACGCCGCAATTTCTCTTGATAGTTCCGTCCGAAACATAGCAGCCGGCAATCGTTCCGATCTTTGGAACCTTGAAAGTGTTCTGGACTTCGACAGTTCCGATAACCTGCTCCTTTGTGTCGGGGCTGAGCATGCCTTCCATGGCCGCCGTGATTTCGTTGACGCATTCGTAAATGATTGAGTACTTGCGAATCTCGACCTTTTCCTGGTCGGCCAAAAGCTTTGCCTTTGGCGTCGGGCGGACGTTAAAGCCGACGATGATTGCGTTGGAGTCAGCGGCCGCCAAGATGACGTCGCTTTCGTTGATCGCGCCGGCCGACGAGTGGATGACCACAAGGCGGATGTCCTTTGTAGAAAGCTTTTCAAGGGCAACCTTAAGGGCCTCGGCGCTTCCCTGCAAGTCGGCCTTGATGACAACCTTAAGCTCTTTGACTTCGTGCGCGTCAATCGTCTGGTACAAGTTGTCGAGCGTGACTTTCTTGACGGCTTTTGCGTCCTCAAAGCGCTTAAGCTCGACGCGCTTGGTGCTTATCGCGCGCGCCTCTTTTTCGCTTTCGGTGACTTGGAAGGGGTCGCCGGCGTTGGGCATTTCCTCAATTCCGATAACCTCAACCGGCTGGCTGGGAGTCGCTTCCTGGATGCGCTTGCCCCTGTCGTTGAACATCGCGCGGACGCGGCCTGAATAAATGCCGGCCACGAAAGGATCTCCCTGATGCAAAGTTCCGCGCTCGACTACGATTGTAGAGACAACGCCGCGGCCTTGGTCGATGCGCGACTCAAGGACTTTTCCTTCGGCGCGGCAATCCCAAACGGTCTTAAGTTCAAGCATTTCGGCCTGGAGCAAAATCGCGTCCAAAAGGTCGTCGATGCCCTCGCCCTTCAAGGCGCTGATGTTTACGTATTGAGTGTCTCCGCCCCAGTCTTCCGGGGTAAGGCCAAGTTCCGTCAATTGAGTGCGGACGCGGTCGGGATTGGCGTCGGGCTTGTCTATCTTGTTTACTGCCACGATAATCGGAACCTTGGCGTCCTTGGCGTGGTTGACCGCTTCCAAAGTCTGGGGCATGACGCCGTCGTCCGCGGCGACAACCAAGACTACGATGTCGGTGATTTGGGCGCCGCGCGCTCGCATCATCGTAAAGACTTCGTGGCCAGGAGTGTCCAAGAAAGTGATTTTTCCTTTTTCGGTCTGAACGCTGTAAGCGCCGATGCTCTGGGTGATTCCGCCGGCCTCGCCTTCGGCGACATGGCTGTGGCGGATAGCGTCCAAAGTCTTTGTCTTTCCGTGGTCAACGTGGCCCATTACGGTTACGATCGGCGGACGAGGCTCCAGCTTGTCGTCGTTCCTTGTGTCGCGCGCGATTACTGTCTCGTCGTAAAGGCTTACCAAGTGGACTTCGCAATTGTATTCGGCGGCCAAAAGCGTGGCCGTGTCGCTGTCTATCGACTGGGTGATTGTCACCATCTGGCCCATCGACATAAGCTTCGCGATTATTTCGCTGGCCTTAAGGTTCATCTTGCGGGCCAAGTCGCTGATGGAAACAGTTTCCATAATGTCGATTGACTTGGGAACGTCGCTGACTTGGGTCTCGGCCTTTTTCTGGGACTCGTAGAACTTGTCCTCGTCAAAAGCCTCTTCCTTGTCCTTGCGGCTGTATTGCTGCTTCTTTCCTTTAAATGTTTTCTTGGGAGCGTTTTGGCTGGGCTTTCCGCCGGTCATGCCGCCGGGAGCGAACGAGCCGCCGGAGCCTCCGCCAAAGCCAGAGCCTGGCCTGTTGTTAAAGCCTCCGGGACCACGGTTAAAGCCGCCGCCCTGGCCGCCTCGGTTAAAGCCTCCCTGTCCTCGGTTAAAGCCGCCGCCTTGTCCGCCGCGGTTAAAGGAACCGGGGCCGCCCTTGTTGTCGCGCTCGCGGTTTTGGTAGCCGGCCCTAGCCTGGGCGCCTGTAAAGCCGCCGCCGGCCCTATTCTGGCCGCCTCCAAACGAGCCGCGGTTGTTTCCGCCGCGGTTCCACTGGCCGCCCCTTGAATGGTCGCTTAAATTTCCGGCCTTGACGTTGGGACGGGCCGAATTCAAAGAGAAAGGAGCCGCGGCTCTCTTTACGGGAGCGGAAGGCGCCTTGGGCGCGCTTTGGGCGGCTTGCTGCTCGGAGGGAACTTTCTTTTCTTCCGGAGCGGCAGGCTTTTCAGGGCTTTGAGTTTTTGGCGCTGAAGAAACAGCAGCGGCTCCGCCTGCGGGAGCAGCCGGAGAAGCGCGTTTCTTTACCAAAATGACCTTTTTCTTTTTTTCGGACGGAGCGGGCGTTCCCGCCTCTTTTTCAGAAGGCTTCGGCGCCGCCGCCTTTTTGTGCAAAACCACTCCGCTTTTCTTTTCTGTCTCTTCTGCCATTAACTCTTATTCCTCGTCCTCTTTAAATTCAAACTCAACGCCGCATTTTGGACAATGCGTCATGTCAAGGGTTATCACGGCGCCGCATTCCGGGCAGTGGTACTCTTCTGAATCCTCGGAAGAAGCCTGCTCCGATTCGGCGTTCTGCGAAGGAGCCTGCTCCTGGGCGTCCTCCTCCACAAACTCCACGTTTTGATTTATAAGCTCGTTGAGCTTTTCCAAGTCTTCCTTGGAAACGCCTTCAACGTTGATTGACTCATAGTTGTCGACAAACTTCTGGACGTCCTCGATTCCCGCTTCCTTAAGAAGGGCCGCGACGCGCTCGTCAACGCCAGGCAACTCGGCGATCGTCGCGATTTCCTCGTAGTCGTCGTTAAAGAGGCTTTGCGCGTTCTGCCTTGTCGCGATCTCGCTAAGGTCAAGCTCGGCGGCCTGCTCCTCTGTCTTTACGTCGATGTTCCAGTCGCAAAGGCGGTTGGCAAGGCGGACGTTAAGGCCCTGCTTTCCGATGGCCAAAGAGAACTGGCTGTCCTGCACGATGGCGAGCGCCTGCTTTTTGTCCTGGTCAAGGATGATCACGCGGCTGACTTCGGCCGGGCTAAGGGCGTTTTTGATAAAGACTGTCGGCTCGGGATCGTAGCGCAAAACATCGATTTTTTCGCCAAGCAATTCGTGGATGACGTTTTGGATGCGAACGCCTTTTAGTCCGACGCAAGCTCCGACAGGGTCAATGTCCTCGCGCGCGGAAGAAACGGCGATCTTCGTGCGATAGCCGGCTTCGCGAACGATTTTGTTGATTTCAACGGTTCCGTCAAGAACTTCGGGAACTTCAGTCTCAAGGATTGAGCGGACCAACTCAGGCGCCGCGCGCGAAAGAATCAATTGGATTCCGTTTTGAGTCTTGGCTATGTCAGTGACCAAGGCGCGGATTCTCTCGCCCTTTTCGTATTTTTCGCGCGGAGACTGGTACTTGACCGGAAGAACGCCCTCGACCTTTCCAAGGTCAACGTAAATCGTTCCGTTGCGCTCGCGCTGGAAGTAGCCGATGATGATTCCGCCAACCTTGTCCTTGTATTCCTCGTAAAGGCTGTCCTTGTAGCTTTCGTTAAGGCCCTGGTGTCCCGACTGCTTTCCGGTTGACACCGCGGAACGGTCGTAGCTCTTGGGGTCTTCGGGAATGTCAAGCTCGTCGCCGACTTCGCAATCCGGGCTAAGCTGGCGGGCTTCCTCCAACTCGATTTCCGTAACGGGGTCGTAAACTCCGTCAATGACTTCCTTTCTAGAGTAAAGGGTCACGTCGGTCGGAATGCCGTTTTCGTCCTCGTCAAAAACAACGACGGCGTTTTCATTTGTTCCGTGCGCCCGCTTGTAGGCGGCCATGAGCATATTTTCAATGATCTTTTTCACCGTGTCCGGCGAATAGCCCTTTTCTTCGATAAGTTCCTTGATGGCCTCTGCCATCGACGATGAATTGTCCTGAACTTTTTTTCGTGCCATAAAGTTACCTCTGTGTTTTTTTATGAATGCAAGAATTTAGCTTTTGCGATGTCTTCATATTTATAGACTTTGCTCTCCCCGCCGCATTCAAGCGTCAAGGAAGCCTTGTCCGCGCCAAGAATCGTTCCGCTTACCCAGTCGGAAAGATTCTTGTCCCAAACGCGAATTTCCGTCCCCTTAAAAAGCGCGAACTCCGCCGCGTTCTTGATGTTGCGGTCGGTGCCAGGCGACGTAAGCTCCATGTAAGTGTCGTCCCGTCCAAGCAGGGCCTCAAGCCGCGGCAAAAGCGCGTGGTGGACCTTTGAGCAGTCCTCGACGCCGATCGTTTTCGCAGGGTCCTGGCTTGCGATGACCGCGCTTATCTTTACCGTGGTTTTTTGCGGAATGATTTTTAGGTCAACAAGAACGTAGCCCATAGAGCGAACCAATGGCTCGCACTCCGAATAATGTGGAATTGTGTTTAAATCAATAAAATCCATTCGCCTTACGCCAAAAAAAAAGACCTGCTTTCGCAAGTCCACTTTAAAAGGAGATTAAAATGTACATCCTTAATCTATCAAAATAATTTTTTTTTGTCAATAGAAGAAGCGGAAAATATCGCTAAAATTTAGAACTGTTGAACAAGGAGCCTCTTTGCGCTATAATCGTTTCCTATGATTTGGCTTATCGGCGCAAGCGGAATGCTGGGAGCGAGCGTCGCGCTCCTTTTAAAAAAGAACAAAATTCCATTTGTCGGAACCTCAAGCGACGTTGACGCCCGCGACTACAAAAAGCTCAGGGAATTTGCCGAAAAATGGGAAAGCGACAACTATCTTAGCGCGCGCCAAAAAGGACTCTTAAGCCGCTTTAATTGGATTGTCAACTGTTCCGGCTACACCGCCGTCGAAAAGGCCGAGTCTGAAAAGGAAGCCGCGCGCGCCCTGAACGTAACGGCAGCCTCAAACATAGCGCGCGTCGCCCGCGAGCTTGGCGCGAAAATGATTCACATTTCAAGCGACTATGTCTTTGACGGAAAGGCGTCTTCGCCATACACGGAAGGCAGCCCCAAAAATCCCCTTGGCGTTTACGGACAGACAAAAAGCGCGGGCGAGGACGAAATCCAAAAAATGATGACACAATACTTCATCATACGGACCTCATGGCTTTACGGCCGCGGACGGCCGAACTTTGTAAAGACAATGGCCCGGCTTATGAATTCAAAGGAAGAGATAAAAGTCGTGAACGACCAATACGGCTCGCCGACAAACGCGGACGACTTGGCCGAAGCGATTTTGCTTATAATAAGGAACGTCGACAAGGCGGGAACGAACATTTTCAGCAAGGAAGCCGTTCCGTACGGCATATACCATTTTTCCAACGCGGGGCAAACGTCTTGGTTTGATTTCGCCGTTGAAATCCAGCGCCTGCTAAAGAAGCGAAAGCTTGTCACAAACGACTGCAAGGTCTTGCCATGTTCCACGGAGGAATACGGAGCGAAAGTCAAGCGGCCTGCCTACTCGGTCTTGAGCAAGGAAAAAATTCAGGCGGCGCTTAAAATCAAAATCCCCGGCTGGAAAGACAGTTTGAATAAATTCATAAAGGCGGAGCAAGGAGAACTCTTATGCGAAAATTAAAGAACATTTTGGTCACAGGCGGAGCGGGCTTTATCGGCTCGAACTTCATCCGCTGCCTTTTTGGCATGAGCGCCTCTGGAAAAAGCCAGTTTAATTTTGACGATTTTTCAGGCCGCGTCGTGAACCTTGACGCTTTGACTTACGCCGGAAACTTGGAAAACCTTTTAGACGTGGAAGAAAAATACGGAAAGGCGGCCGGGTCCGGCCAGCGCTACTTCTTTGAGAAGGCCGACATTTCCGACCGCGCCGCCGTCGAGCGCATTTTTAAGGAATACGACATCGACACTGTCGTCCACTTCGCCGCCGAAAGCCACGTTGACCGTTCGGTACTGGATCCGGAGGCCTTTGTGCGGACAAACGTTTTGGGAACCTACACCCTTTTGGACGTCGCCAAAAATCACTGGGGCTGCTCGCTTGACAATGCGCGCGACGACGTTTTGTTCCACCACATATCGACCGACGAAGTTTACGGCTCGCTTGGCCCGACAGGCTACTTTACCGAGACGACGCTCTACGACCCCCGCAGCCCCTACTCGGCTTCAAAGGCCTCCAGCGACCATTTGGTTTTCGCCTACCACCACACTTTTGGCCTTCCGATAACGCTTTCAAACTGCACCAACAACTACGGGCCTTACCAGTTCCCCGAAAAGCTGATTCCGCTTATGATCCTTAACATTTCGCAGGGAAAGAGCCTTCCGGTTTACGGCGAAGGAAAGAACATCCGCGACTGGATTTACGTGGAAGACCACAACCGGGCGGTTTGGCTTATTTTGCAAAAAGGCGCCAACGGCCAAAAATACAACATCGGCGGCGAAAACGAATGGCAGAACGTCCAGCTTTTGGACAAGCTTATAGAAATAGCGTCAGCCAAGCTTGGAAAGGACGCGGCCGCCGTCCGCCAAACGATTGTCCACGTAAAGGACCGCCCGGGCCACGACGCGCGCTACGCGATCGACTGCTCAAAAATAAAAAGCGAGCTTGGCTGGAAGCGCGAGATGACTTTTGAGCAAGGCCTTGAGCTTACGGTTGACTGGAACTTGAGCAACAAAAAGTGGATTGAAAACATTCAAAACGGCGGCTACCTTAAGTGGGTAGAAAAAAACTACGCAAAGCGCTAGCTAATCGATGAAAAAACTTTTTTCCGCCCCCGCAGCCTGCCTTCTCGCCTTCTTTCTGGCCAACAGCCTTTGGGCCCAGTCATGGACAATCCGCTCCGTTGACTTTGACCCCAAAGGCGGAACAAAGGTTTCGGCCCTAAAGCGAAAGATAAAAATCGACAGTGAAAAAGTTTTTAAAAGCAAGGAAGAGCTTGACGCCTATGTCGTTTCGATAAAGCAAAAGCTTATAAACGAGCGCCTTTTTGACAGCGTCCAGCTTGACCTTGTTGAAACAGGCGAAACTTTTGAAGGGGCCTCCGTCGCGGCCCTAAAGGTCTCGACAGTTGACAGCCGCCACTTTTTGCTTTTGCCCTACCCAAAGTACGACTCAAACGAAGGCTTTGAATTCAAGGTAAAGCTTAAGGACGACAACTTTTTGGGCCTTATGAATCCGCTTTCTTCCGACGTCTTTGTCCAATGGGAGCAAAAGGAAAACAAGAGCGACGACTTTGTCGCGGGAGCGAGCCTTAAGTACCAGCTGCCCTTTTCGATGGGACCGATACAAGCCTCTTGGAACAACGACTTGTTCTTTAAATACGCCTTTATCCGCCAAGAGCCTGAATGGAATTTAAAGACCGGCTTTACCTTTTTATTGCCATTCAAAAACCTTGGCCTCCGCCTTGACTTAACGCAAGGCTTTGTCCGCGACGCCGACTACAAGGTCTTTGGCGACGAGCTTTATTGGGCAGAAAGCGCCAAGTTCTCCGTCCCCATCATTTTGGAGCGCTTTGAAAAAATCGGAAACCTTGTCTACACGCCGGCCGCCGAAATAGACTGCAAGTGGGATTTGGACGGAATCAATCCAAAGGACGAAGACTTGATTTCGCCAAAAGCGGCATTCTCGCACGAGCTAAGCCTTGGCCAAGTAAATTGGGACGGCAATTTCAGGCGGGGCTTTTACGCCAGCGCCGGCCAAAGCGCGGCCTACAATTTCAAGCTAAACGAATTCCAGCCCGGCGTTAAAATCACGGCCAACATTTTCGCCGCTTGGAAGCAAGCGGGCTTTAACTCGCGCCTTACGCTCTTTGCGGAACAAAACACATACAAGCGCTACGGATATCTTTTGCGCGGCGTGGCCGACGACCAGTACTTGGCCGGCGTTCCCCACACGCCAAACGGCTATGCCGCAAAAGGCGCGGCCGCGATAGTCTTAAACATCGACGTTCCGATAAAAGTGTTTTCAACCGATTGGGAAAAATGGGGCTTTAACCGCCTTCGCTCATTCAATTTTGAAGTCCAAGCGGCGCCCTTCATTGACATAGCGCTGGCCGCAAACCGAGCCACAGGCCGCGTCTTTGATCCGCGCGACGGCTTTTACTGCGCCGGCCTTGAAGTCTTGCTCTTTCCGCAAAAATGGAAGAGCGTTCAAATCAGGGCGAGCGCGGGCTTTGACATAGGCCGCCTTTTGCTAAAGGACTTTATAGACACAAGCTGGCGCGACGAAAAATCCAGCAAGAAAGAATTGACTATCGGAATCGGCTTGTTCTATTGATTCACTCTTTGGCCGAAAAATCCCGCGCGGCTTTTTTTGCGGCCGCTGACCAATAAGAGTCAGGACAAGATTCGGACAAAGTTTGGCAAAGAGAGGCGCCGAAATTTATCCAGCCGTTTTCGACGGCGGACAAAGCCATATCGTAAAAGCCTCTCCAAACGCCGTTTTTATTGGCCCAAGCCATCACGTCTTCGTAGCGGCCGCATTCGGCGAAAAAGCCTTCCAAATCCTTGAAAGAAAATTCAGAATTCCGGTCGCGCAAAATTTCCAGCATCCAAGTAAAGGCGCAAACAACGCCATTTGCCGTCATGCTCCACGCGTCGCGAGGCCGCTTTTGGCCTTTGTAAAACTGTCCCAATTCAAAATAGGCCTTTATCGAATTTATCGCGGAATATCTGTGAAGCATGAAAAAATAGTCCACCAAATCCTTTCTTTTTAATTGAACGGTTCTGACCATGGCGCGCTTTGAGGCGTCGTCCTTGTAAAGGCCGTCGTCGGCGACAATCAAAAGCAGGGAGCCCTCCCATTCCTTTTGGTCGCCCGTAACCTTGGCCAAGTCCGCGGCCTCATAGTAGATGTCGTATTTTTGCGCGGGAACGTCCAAAAGGTCGCTCTGTTCCCTGGCGTTCCTCAAATACTGCATGGCCAAATCATACTCGCCTTCAATGCGGTAAATCTTTGCCAGCAAAAAATCGCATTCGGGATACTCGTTAAGCCGCTTAAGGTAGTCGAACAATTTTGGAAGCGAGTCGTCAAAATATGCGGCGCCCCTTCTGTCAACCCAAGCGTTTATGATTTCCAAGGCCTCAAAGTCCTCGCGGCTTTTCAAGACAGGAATCAAATCCGAAATCAAAGGGCCTTTGCGCTTGATTTCGGGGGCGCTAAGAGTGTTTTGCATTACATAGCGGTTCCACTCCAATTCCTTTATGCGCGATTTCCTTGCCTCGCCGCACAAAACAATGGCCTCTCCGTAATCGCCGCGCTCAAAGGCCACCTGGGCCCTTGCCAAAACGCGCCAGCTTTGCTCGCTGACCTTGGGCTTTACGGGATGCTGCGCGGACAAGATTCCGCCAAGAGCCGACAATATGATTGCGATAAAAAATACTTTCCTTTTCAAAGCGAATTAAATTCCTCTTCAAAGGCATTATCGGCATCTTTTTCGTCAATTGTTCGGATTATTTTTCCTTTTTTAAATATTATCGCCTTTCCGCCGGCTCCGGCAATGCCCAAGTCGGCGTGTTTTCCCTCTCCGGGGCCGTTGACCGCGCAGCCCATTATGGCCACGGTCACGTTTTTTTCGCTGGCCAAAAGGCGGCTCTGCCAGCGCTCGACAAAGGAATGGACGTCAAAGCCCTGCCTGCCGCATCGGGGGCAGGAAACGATTTGAACGCCGCCGCTTCTTTTTCCGCATTCGCGAAGTATTTCGCGGCCGGCTATGACTTCGTTTTTGGGAGTCGAAGAAAGGCTTACGCGGATTGTGTTTCCGATTCCTTGGCCAAGCAAGCGGCTAAAGGCAAGCGTTGACTTTACCACGCCGCCTATAAGGGGGCCGGCTTCGGTTACCCCAATGTGCAGGGGAATGTCAAATTTTTTGGCGAACTCTTCGTTGCATTCGACGGTCTCTTGGACGCTTGAGGCCTTCATGCTGACAACGACTTGATCAAAGGCAAGTTCGCCAAAAACTTCGCATTCGCGGGCGGCGGCGGCGGCCAAAGCCTCGGCGCGGCCCATAGTTCCGGCCTCAACTTGAGCTCGCAAGTCTTGCGGAAGGCTTCCGCTGTTGACTCCTATGCGAATCGCCGCGCCCTTTTCTTTGCAGGCGTTCACGACGGCCTCGACGCGCTCGCGGCTTCCGATGTTGCCGGGATTTATGCGAATGGCCGCCACGTCGCCCTTAAGGCATTCCAAGGCCAGCCGATAGTCAAAGTGAATGTCGGCCACAAGAGGAACTGACGTTTTGGCGGCGATTTTGCAAAGGCCAGAGGCGCTGGCCATGTCAGGAACGGCAAAGCGGATTATGTCGCAGCCAAGGCCTTGAAGCTCTTGGATCTCCGACAAAATCCGCTCTAACTTTGACGGATTGGAATCAAGGTCGTCGATTCCCTCTTTCCACATCGTTTGTATGGAAACAGGCTCCGCGCCTCCAATCCCAATTCTCTTGACTTTTCCAGAACCGCCTAAATAAACGGTTTTGGTCATTAGCAGACGATCATGCCGAATACCATGCTGAACAAGGCGATGGTTTCGCAAAGACCTACTACCATGATGTAGTTGGTGAAGCCTTTTCCTGTTTCGCCAAGAGCGTCGCTACCGGCCGCGCCGGCCTTTCCCTGAGCGATGGCTGACATGCACATTGACAAGCCGCAGGCGAATCCCATGCCAAGCAAGAAACACTGCTTTGAGATGTCGGCGCTGGCGGCGGAGGCCAACATTGTCTGCATCAACAAGAAGCCGTAGATTGTCTGCGTCAAAGGAGCGCCGGCGAATACTACCAAAAGGAAGGGCGCGGGCTTGTTGTTCAAGTAGCAGCGCTTCCAAGAGCCGATGGCTCCCTGTCCGGCAATTCCGATTCCAATCGCGCTTCCCAAAGCGGCGATACCCATAACAACACCGGCTCCAATCATACCCCAGTTCATAATTTTCTCCTTACCACTTTTGTGGTCAAACCGCCATCGCGGTTCGCCGCTTTTCGCGGCCTTATTTTTCTATTTTTAGGCGGAACAAAATCCGCCCTTTGTCCATTCAATTAAGCCCGCGCCCGATTTTTGGCCAGGCCAGGCTTCCCGATTTTATGAAGCGGATTCCGCGTCGGCAAACGGCCGATACTTGGTTCCGCTCCAAGCCATTCCCAAGTGCTGCGAGAATTCCAAGGTGTTCAAGCGAACGCCGTGAACGATTACCGAAAGCAAGTTCAGAATCATGTTCAAGCCATGGCCGAATACCAAAAGAATCACGCCAAAAACCATCATCGTAAGCTTTCCGAACATCGGGCCCGCCATCGCGTTCACCGTTCCGCTGATCGCGGCTCCGGCCAAGGCGACCGCCCACAAGCGAATGTAGGAAACGATGTCCGAGAATACGTTGACGATTCCAAGGAAAACGCTGATTATGTTCTTTAGGCTTTCCAAGATGGACTTGCCCACGCTTCCCTCGTAGTTTGAGAAGATGAAATTCAGCATAAAGCCAAAGCCCAACAAGCCCAAACATGCGGTGGGGAAATAATGCGGCGCCATCCAGCCAAAGACGTTCACAGGATTGCCGTTGTCCATAAGCGGGAACACATAGTTCACGCCGTCGGCGACTACCATGCTCAAGACCACATAGAAAGTTCCCCAAAGCTGCAAGAGCGAGCCAAAGTCGCCCAAGCATTTGAGGCTCTTTCTGTGAGCGATAGTGCAAGTGATGTGCGCCACGCTCAATTGTATCAAGGCAAGGACAAAGCAGAACACCTGCTGGTTTTTGTCGGCCAAACTCTTTGCCGCTTCCGGCGCCATTCCAAGCAAAACAAGCTTGGGCTGCGAGAAGAGGCGGCTTGAAATTTGAACCAAGACCGGCGGCAGTTTTTCCGCCGGGATTCCAAACCAAGAGCAAGTCAAAACGCCCCAGACCGCGGTACAAAGCCCCAAGAGAGTGACCAAAACCGGAAGGCTCTTCTTTCCTTTTTTTGCCTTTGCCAAAAGCAAAAGCCCCGCAAGCGCTATGATGGCGCCGTATCCTGTGTCCGCGAAAATCATCGCGAAGAAGACGCAGAAGAAAAGCAGGAACCAAGACGAAATGTCGTACTCGTGGTAGCCGGGCGTTACGTCCAAGAAGTCGGTCAACGGATAAATCAGGCTGACCAGCTTGTTGTTCTTAAGCTTTGTCGGAACGTTGTCCTCGTCGGAAGGATCGTCGGAGGCCAAGGCCCAATGGTTTTTGGCGGCCTCGGCCTTGAGCGCGTCCATCGAGTCGACGGGAACATAGCCGGTAAGCCAAGAAAGAGTCGCGCTCTTTTCCTCGGCCTCCTTTTCCATTCCCGAATAGACGTTCTCAAACTCAATGTCCTTTTCCAAAGACTTTTGGGCGGCCAAAATCGCCTTTAGGTAAACCGCGTTGGCGGCCAAGTCCTTTTCGATTTGGGCCGTCTCGGCCTCGTAAGCCTTTATGTCAGCCGCGATTTCTTCGGTTGACTTTTCGGGCATGACGACCGCATAGGCTTCGGGCGGAAGCCCCGCCGGACGCTCGGCTTCCGGGCTGTCCGAAAGAAGCAAAAAGCGCTTTCCGCTCTTTGACGAGTTTACAAGCAGGGCCTTGACGTCCTCGCCTATCAAGCGCCACTTGTCGTTCGGGACTTCGTACATTGAAAGATGCACGCCCTTTTCTGACAAATAGGCAAAGTCGGCGGGGTTTACTGTTCCCCAAGCGCTTAGGCGGTCAATCTCGGTGGCCGAGGCCGCGATCTTTTCCAAGAGGCTCTTTTTGCGCTCTGTAAGGTCAATGGCCAACTGGGCCTTTTTGACCGCTTCTTCCTGCGAAAGTTCGGGAAACGCGGTCTTTTTGGGCAATTTAATCTCGCCCAAGTAGCCCGCGGCGCTTTGAAGCTTTGCGTAGTCGTTTTTAAGCGCGGCCAATTTTTCGCCCTTGCCTTCAACAGGCTCCAGGTGAACGAGGCCGGCCTTTCGCAAGGCCTTAAGGGCGCTTTCTTTTTCCCTGTCCAAAATGACAAGGGAAACTTTTTTCATCGGCGCAATCATGCTGTCTCCTCCCCTGCCTTTTGCTGCAGTTTTTTCTTAGAAATCTTGGAGCGAACTACGGCCGCTACCTGCTCGTCTCCAAGATATACCGTAATCTTCTTTATGTTCGCCTTTGTCTCGGGAATCTTCACTTTTTCAAAAAGATTCACGCGCTGCGTCGTTACGCGCAGCTCTTGCGATAGCAGGCGAACTTGTTCCTCTAGCGTGTCAGCCTCAAGGTCCAAGGAAAGCGCCTTTTCCATGCGGTCGGCGGCCAAGTCAATCCACAAGGGGGTTGAGTAAAGGTCGTAGTCTCCGCGCGAAAAGTCCGCTCCCTCGTAAACGGGAATCGTGACGCCGGCGATGTTGCCGGTTCCCTTTCTGATGTTCTTTACAGAAACCATTCCGGGCTTAAAGGCGTCTTTTTCGCCAAACACGCTGATCCAAACTTCAAATTCCTTTTCAAGGTTTTTGCGTTGTTCGCGCACTTCTTTGGCGCGCTCCTCTATGGAGCGGATTTCCGTTTGAAGCTGCTGCTTTTTGAGCGTCAACGTAGGAAGATAGCGCTTGTACATTTTAAGCGCGTCTTTCTGGGTCTTGAGCTCGTTTTTTGTCAGCTTAATCTTCGCCATTTGCAGTCCTTAGTTTGGCCAATGTTCCTCAATGAGCTCAGTCTTGATTCCAATTTCATCCTTGTCAAAGCAATCCTTTAGAATCTTCCAGCCCAAGTCCAAGGCGTCCTCAAGCGCGATGTTCTTAGAAAGGTCCATCATTTCGCTTTCGAACATTTCGCCGTATTTAAGGAGCTTTTCGTCCCACGCGCTCATGTTGAAGCCCATGCTCTTCTTTTCGAGCGTGTCCTTGTACTGCGCGTAAAGGCGGATCATGCCGTCCATAAGGGCGCGGTGGTCGTTGCGGGTCTTGCCGTTGACGTTCTGCTTAAGGCGCGACAATGAGCCGAACGGCTCGATGCGGCCGCCCTTAAGGTAGTACTGGCCCTCGGTGATGTAGCCCGTGTTGTCCGGAACCGGGTGGGTTACGTCGTCGCCGGGCATCGTCGTTACGGCGAGGATTGTGACCGAGCCTGAGTCGGCGAAGTCGACGGCCTTTTCGTAGCGGGCGGCCAGCTGGGAGTAAAGGTCTCCCGGGTATCCACGGTTTGACGGAACCTGTTCCTGCGTAATCGCGATTTCCTTCATTGAGTCGGCGAAGTTCGTCATGTCGGTAAGAAGGACAAGAACGTCCTTTCCCTGCAAGGCGAACTGTTCCGCGACGGCAAGCGAAAGGTCGGGAATCTTCTTGCATTCTACCGACGGGTCGGCGGCCGTGTGCACGAACATTACCGTGCGGCTTAGGGCGCCGCCGTTTTCGAGCGTGTTCTTAAAGTACAAGTAGTCGTCGTACTTAAGTCCCATTCCGCCCAATACGATTACGTCAACTTCGGCCTGCATGGCGATGCGCGCCAAAAGCTGGTTGTATGGCTCGCCAGAGATTGAGAAAATCGGAAGCTTTTGAGAGACGACCAACGTGTTGAACATGTCGATCATCGGGATTCCGGTGCGGATCATGCGGCGCGCCATAATGCGCTTTGTCGGGTTTACCGAAGGGCCGCCGATTGTTACTAAGTTTTCGGCGAGCGCGGGTCCGTTGTCGCGCGGCTCGGCCGAACCGTTGAAGATGCGGCCAAGGAGGTTGTCGCTAAAGCTGACTTCCATTCGGTGGCCAAGGAATTTGATGTGGTCGCCGGTAGAAACGCCGCGGCCGCCCGCGAACACCTGGAGCGAAACGTTGTCGCCCTGAATGTTCGAGACCTCGGCCAATGACTTTCCGAATCTTGTCTCAATTTCAGCCAATTCGCCGTAAGCTACGTCAGTGGCCTTTACGGTGATTACGCTTCCGTTGATTGATTCAATTTTGCTGTAAACTTTGTTCATTATTCACCGTCCTTAAGAAGGGCCTCGCCCGCTTTTGTGAGCGCGCCTTTTTTCTGTGAATAAATTGAGTCAATCTCTTTTTCAAGAGAATTGAATTTATCCGATTTGAATTCAACGTAGTTCCAGTCGCCGAATGTCTTCCTGAGCTGGTTGAAGAAGGCGCGCGCCTCGTCCTTGTCCTTAAGGTCAAAGTCACTGGCCATGACCATAAGAACCTTTTTAAAGGTGTATGTCTGGCGCTCGACCGAACAGGCCGCGTCGATTTCGTCGAAGGAGTTTTGCTGGAAGTAAACCGCGTCAAGGAATTCGCTCTTGAGGTAGGCCACAAAGTCTTCCGTGGTCGTTCCTTCTTCGCCTACAACCTTCATCATTTGGTTCACTTCGGTACCGCGCTTGAACTCGGCGCGCGCGTAGTCTACCCAGTCCTTGCGGATAACAGGGTTGTACTTTGACCAAGAGGCTATCGGGTCGATGGCCGGGTACTTTCGCGCGTCAGAGCGCTCGCGGGTTAGTCCGTGGAAGGCTCCGACAACTTTAAGCGTGGCCTGGGTTACGGGTTCCTCAAAGTTACCGCCGGCAGGAGAAACGGTTCCGCCGATTGTGACAGAGCCCTTGCTTCCGTCGCGAAGGCGAACTTGGCCCGCGCGCTCGTAGAAGGCCGCGATGTAGCTTTCCAAGTAAGCCGGGAAGGCTTCCTCGCCCGGAATCTCTTCCAAGCGGCCTGACATTTCGCGCAAGGCCTGCGCCCAGCGGGACGTAGAGTCGGCCAAAAGCAAAACATTCAAGCCCATCTGGCGGTAGTACTCGGCCAAGGTGACCGAAGTGTAAACCGAAGCTTCGCGCGAGGCGACCGGCATTGAAGAAGTGTTGCAAATGATGATTGTTCGTTCCATCAAAGAGCGGCCCGTGCGGGGGTCCTTTAGCTCGGGGAATTCGGTGATTGTCTCTACGACTTCGCCCGCGCGCTCGCCGCAAGCCGCGATAATTACGATGTCAACGTCGGCGTTTCGGCTGGTAGTGTGCTGGATGACCGTCTTTCCGGCTCCGAAAGGCCCCGGAATGCAGTAGGTTCCGCCCTTGGCTACGGGGAAGAAGGTGTCTATCAAGCGGGTCTTTGTGACCATCGTTTCCGTCGGCTCAAGGCGCTCGGCGTAGCAGTCAACCGCGCGCTTTACCGGCCAGTAGAAGGCCATCGTAAGATTCTTTTCGTTTCCCTTTTCGTCTGTCACGACGCAGAGGGTGTCGTCAAGCTTGTATTTTCCGGCGGGAACGATGCTCTTTACCTTGTAGCTTCCGAGCATGTCGAAGGGCACCAAAATCTTGTGGGTAAAGGGTCCTTCGGGAACGGAGCCAAAGTAGTCGCCGCGGTAAAGGGTGTCGCCCGGCTTTGAAATCGGCGTAAAGTCCCACTCAACGTTTGTCGGAAGGGGCTCGACGTAAAAGCCGCGCTCCAAGAAGTAGCCGGCCTTTTCGGCCAATTCGGGAAGCGGGTTCTGGAGGCCGTCGTACACGTGGCCCAAAAGTCCCGGTCCCAAACGGACGGCAAGCATTTCGCCGGTGAACTCAACGTCGCAGCCGACCTTGATGCCTTCCGTCATCTCAAAAATCTGCATTTGGGCCGTGTTTCCGCGGATGCGGATGATTTCGCCCTTAAGCTTTGTGTTCTCGACCTTAACGAAGCCCACTTCGTTCATCGTGACGTTTCCGTCAAACTGAACGGAGACCATGTTTCCGTTAATGCCGATTACTTTTCCATTGGTCATTTTGACTCCTCTAGTATTTCATCGTAAATTTTATGGTAGGAAGCTTTGCCCGTCTCCACGTCGAACTTCTTCATGCGCTGGGCAAGCATCAGCTTTAGTCCATAGGCTATGACCGCGTCAACGCTAAAGCTGTCGAGCGGCGCCAATGAATTGAGCGTTTCCATCCGATACTCGTTAAGGAACTCCTCGGCCGCGAGGGGGCTGTCCATTCCGACGGCGGTTCTGGCCGCCTGTATTATGTCGGCCGTGCAGCCCGCGGGAAGCATTTCCGCCTCCTTTTTCATCTTGAGCGCGCGGACTTGAGCCAAAGCGAAGCGCAGGCAGCGTTCCTTTTCGTTCCATTTGTCAAGGAAGGCCGAGCCTGTCTTGCCCTCTTTTTTGGGCGGCTCAAGCGAAAGATTTTGGATAATCTTTACGCTCTTTGCGTCAAGAAAGCGGCCGCAGAGATCCCTGTAGTATTGTTCGGTTATCGGAAGCTGCCTTGAGTCGAGGTTTTCGACTGAAGGAAGCTGCGACACCAAGTAGTACTGCTTTGACACTCTTTAGGCCTCTTTTGCGGCCGCTCCCACAAGCGCGGCGATTTTTGGGTTCAAGTAGGCGGCGAAAAGGTCGGCGACGCTTTCGGCTGAATAGTCGTAGTAGGCGCTTCCGTCCTTAAGGCCGATTCTAAAGCCGGACGCCAAGGAAGCGTCGGACTTGATTTCCATTCCCTTGGAAATTTCATCCTTGAGCGCGCCCTTGAGGCCGCTTTCCAAAGCGTCCAAGTCAGCCTTTGAAAGAAGAACCGCTAGGTCGCCGGTCTCGGCCTTGGCCGCCCAAGCCTTTACGGTCTCGGGAATAAGCTTTGCCAGCAAATCCTTTGAGTAGGTCTTGGCCGTCTCGTCCTGAACGATGGCCTTTAGCTGCGCGTTGATTCCGTCGCGGAATGAAATAAGAAGGTTGCGGGAGGCCTGCTTTACGGCGTCTTCGCTTGCCTTTTGGAAGCGCTCGCTTGTAGCCTTAGCTTCTTTTTCAATGCTCTCTGCCTGTGACTTTGCGTCATTCACAATTGAAGCGGCTTTTGCTTCCGCTTCGGCGATAATCTTGGCGGCTTGTTCTTCCGCCGACGCAACGCCGTCCTTTTTGATCTTGTCGATCAATTCTTGCAACTGAACGTCCATTCATGCTCCTTATAATGCGTGAAAATTCAAAAAGCGATTTTTATAATGTTCAATTGTAGCGCTAAATTGAGAAATTGGCAAGAAAAAAAACTATTGACATTTTCACAAAATTTGTCATAATACTAGGCAAGCGCCAATGCCAAACGGCCAAAAGGCCAAAAACGCATGCTTGGCGCATAATTTCTGCAAGGGGTTCATTATGGAATACAATGTTGAAAAACAGCACGCAAAAGGAAAGCTTCACGCGATAGAGCGCATCGCCGCCCTTTGCGACAAAGACACATTCAAGGAAATTTATTCCGGCGTCCGCCACAACTGCTCCAGCTTTGGAATGGAAAAGAAAGACATTCCATACGACGGGGTAATCACAGGCTTCGGAAAAATCAACGGCCGCAAGGTTGCCGTTTACGCGCAGGACTTTACCGTTCAGGGCGGCTCTCTTGGCCTTATGCACGGAGAGAAAATCGCCGAGATAATCGACTTGGCCATAAAGGCCCGCTGCCCGGTAATCGGAATCAACGACTCGGGCGGAGCGAGAATCCAGGAAGGCGTTGACGCTCTTTGCGGCTACGGCGACCTCTTCTACCAGAACGTCCGCGCGTCGGGAAGCGTTCCGCAAATTTCAATCGTAGCCGGCCCTTGCGCCGGAGGAGCGGTTTACTCGCCGGGACTCACCGACTTTATCTTTGCGGTGGACAAAATCAGCCAGCTTTTCATAACCGGCCCCAAGGTCGTCAAAAGCGTAATGTTCATGGACATAAGCGCCGAGGACTTGGGCGGAGCGGCCATCCACTCGCAAAAGTCCGGCGTGGCCCACTTTAGGGCGGCCGACGAAAAGTCTTGCTACGAAAGCGTCCGCAAATTGCTTGACTACATTCCCCACTACTACGGAGACGAAATCGTCCAGGCCGCCAAGTTCCATTACGACGAGCGCAAAAAGGAAAAGGACATCGAGACTATCCTTCCCGAAAACCCGCGCGCCGGCTACGACATCCGCCGCGTAATCGAAGACGTCACCGACGACGACAGCTTCTTTGAAGTTTCAAAAGAGTTCGCGATTAACTGCGTCGTGGGCTTTGCCAAAGTGGAAGGCCGCACAGTGGGAATCATCGCCAACAACCCGAGCGGAATCGGCGGCGTCCTTGACTGCGACGCTTCCGACAAAATCGCTCGCCATGTGCGCTACTGCGACTCATTCAACATTCCGCTTTTGACGTTCGTCGACGTTCCGGGCTTTATTCCCGGCCCGCAGGAAGAGCAAAAGGGAATCATCCGCCACGGCGCCAAAGTCATTTACGCCTACTCCGAGGCCAGCGTTCCCAAAATCACCGTAATCACGCGCAAGGCCTACGGCGGAGCCTACATCGCGATGTGCTCAAAGCACTTGGGAGCGGACTTTGTCTACGCTTGGCCCAAGGCCGAGATTGCCGTAATGGGAGCGGAAGGCGCGATCGGAATTTTGTACGCCAAGGAATTGGCCGACCCGTCCAAGGCGGCCGAAGTGGCCCAAAAGAGCGAGGAATACAAGAGCGAAATCATGACGCCGAAAATCGCGGCCAAGCGCGGCTACGTAAGCGAAGTGATTGAGCCAAAAGAAACAAGAGCGCGCGTGGCGTCAAGCCTTGAGTTCCTGCTTGAAAAGAAGGCCTTTGACACTGTTTGCAAAAAGCACGGCAACACGCCGCTCTGAAAACAAAAACGCCCGAGGGCGTTTTATTTTCAATTCGACAACAGTACAAATAAAGAATTTTCCGAAAGGAAGTGTTTTTCATACGCGCCGATCACGTCTTGGACTGTGGCGGCGCGTATTTTTTTTGGCCGTTCCAAAAATGCCTTGGCGTCGTTTTGGTAAAGCAGCGACGAAGCCATTTGGTCCAATGTCGCGCCGGCGTTGTGCGAGGAGCCTATTACGCGCGAAACATAAACATTCTTGTAAACGTCAAGAAGGCCCGAAAGCTCGTCGTATTTTGGGAACAGAGCCAGCGCCGAGCCGACGCTTTCCCGATAGTCAACGTCTTGGCGGCCGCCGCCCATAATCACAAGAGCCGCGCTTTGCCTTGCGTTAAGCACGGCGGTTCCGGCGTAGGAAGCGATTTTTTTTGTCTCGACCAATTCCCGGCGCAAAACGGAGTCAAGCGCCATTGAAGCGAGCGCGAAGTCCTCGTAGTCGGAGTCGGAACGGTTTGGGGCGGCGACGCAAAGCGCGGCGCAGTAATCGTTGGCCGCATAGTCGGAGTGGACCAGCGAATCTTTTTTTTGCCCAAACGACAATTGAGGGATGTTTGGCGCGGACCAAGGAGAGCCTTTTACGCTTCCAAAAAAGCCTTCCAGGGCTTCAAGCAAGGCAGCCGCCCTTTGGCCAAACAAAAGGGCGTCGTCTTTTTTTTGCGGCTTTCCCTTGCTTCCGGCCGCTTCCTTGAACGAAAAATTTCCCGCGGCCAAAATCACCATTCTTTCCGCGTTCATCAAGGAAGCCAAGTTTTTTTCTATGTCGTATTCCGAAACGCGGCTTGTCGTCTTGTAATAAGAGCCTTCAAGGTAATGGCCCGAAGAATAAATTCGCTTTTTCACGCTTTCCAAAAGTCCGTAGCGAAGGCTTTCGCTTTTGTCAAAGGCAGAGGCGGAAGCGGCCGCTTCCTTTTTCAAGTAGTCTTGGTGGCTGTATTTTGGAGACAATATCGACGCGGCAAAACGCTCAAGATAGCCAAAAAAATCTTGGGCGGCGCAATTGAAGCCGTAATAGCTGTAATCCAAAAGGCAGGCCGAAACAGGAAAATACAAGCCCCGGGAAGAAAGCTCCTTTACGCTTGGCTCTCCGTCCGAAAGCAAGTCAAAAGTCAATTGGTCGATGCCGGCCTTGTTTTTTGGGCACACAGAGGCGCCGCCCAAAAACACAATCCTTATTTCAATGTTCTTTTCAAAGGGAATGTTCTTTAACAAGACCGGAATGTTGTTCGAAAGCTTTTCCTCTTTAAACAGCGGAAGGTTTTCTTCGTAAAAAAAACTGTCGTCGCGCTCCTTGCCCTTGCTTGACGCGCAAGAAAAAAGCGAGGCGACAAAGAGAAAGCAAAAAAAAGCGACAAGGCTCAAAAATAAACGACGCAAGGCCTTTTCCCCTCTTCCTACAAATCAATTTCAAGCAAAAGCGGAGCGTGGTCGGGCCGCGGTCCGGAATCCATAATCTCGGAGCGGCTGACTTTGGGCGCGATTCGCTCGCTGGCCAAAAAGTAGTCGATGCGCCAGCCTGAGTTGTTGGCCTTGGCCGTCGTTATTCTTTGCGACCACCATGAATAGGCGCCCTTCACTTCTCCGTGAACCATTCTAAAGGTGTCCACAAAGCCGCGGCCCAAGAGTTCCGTAAAGTCCGCGCGCTCCTCGTCGGTAAAGCCGGCCGAAAAATGGTTTGAGTCGGGGTTGGCCAAATCGATTTCCGTGTGGGCCACGTTAAAGTCGCCGCAAGCGATGACAGGCTTTTTTGCGTCAAGGCCGCTAAGGTAGTCGGCGTATTTTTTGTCCCAAACTTGCCGCTCGCCAAGGCGCTTTAGGCCGTCGCCTGAATTGGGCGTGTAGACTTGGACAAAGCAAAAGGCGTCAGTTTCCAGCGTTATGATCCGGCCCTCTGAGTCCATCGTGTCGGGAGCGCCGATTTTGGGAAAGTCCGCTTGGACGGCTAGGCCTTTTTTGTAAAGCGAAATCGTTCCCGCGTAGCCTTTTTTTGCCGGCGGAACGGAAGAGACAAGGACATAGTCGTAGTCGGGAAAATATTTTTGGAGAGCCGCCTTGTGGGCCAGCAAAAGGCCCGCCTCGCCCAGCTTTGTCTCTTGAATGGCTATGAAATCCGCGTTTTGGGCGGCTACCTTCTTAATCACGTCCCGAGACTGCTCCGAGCGCGGCGAAGTTCCGGTAAGCGCCGCGTTGAGCGAGTCTATGTTCCAAGAAATGAATTTCATGGCTTTAGTATAACGGAAAAAAAGCGAAATTGCAAGAAAAGACGCGAACTGAAAACCATGGCAGGCGCGATATGATTGCCCGCGCTCGCAAGAGCGCAAGCAAATAATTTCCTTACGCAAAACGGAGCGTAGCGACGTAGCGCTGCCGCCAGCCGCTCCGCGCCTTTGCGCGTTTTTTATTATTTACTCTACCGAAATTACTTTAAAATAGTCATTTTCGTTGTAACCTTATAACGGAGAGGAGGTTTATTTATTGAACGCGGCGCGAAAAACGCGCGTTCTGCGGCTTAAAACTTTGCCGCATCCTCCTCTCCTTTTTTTGCCCTTCCGTTCGTTGAACGAAAGGGCTTTTTTTCTGCCGCTTTTGGGCCTACGCCTGATTCAAGGCCGAGACTACGGCCGCAATTGCCAGTTGTCCGCGCGAGCGGACACGTAAATATTACCACTAGCAAAAGCCGCCGCTTCAAGGCTTGTCACTGGTTCAACGCGGAGACTACGGCGGCTATGCCCGCGCGGCCGACGTTGCTGGAGCGGCCTACGCCCCAAACTTGGCTTCCGTCCTCTTTGGTGATTTGGACGTAGCCCATGGCCTTGGCGTCGTTTCCGCTTCCGATGCTGTGCTCGTGGAAGCTTGTGATGTTGAACTTGGGCGCGGGCGTTTGCTTCATAGCGTTGACAAAGGCGTCAAGCGGGCCGTTTCCTTGGGCGCTGATTTTGTACTTTTGGCCCTGGTAAACGACGTCTGCGTTGCACAAAACGCGCTCCTCGCTTTCCGCTCCGGTCGCGCCCTCCAAGTGGGTTTCGACCAATTCCTCGATTTTGAGCGGGCTTGTAAGGCCAATCCATTTCTTTTCAAAGATTTCCTTGATTTCTTCCGGCTTAAGCTCGCGCTGGGCCTTGTCGGCCGCGTCCTTGACCGCCGCTCCGATGACAGGATGCATGGCCTTGGGCGGCTGGATTCCAAAGTCGCTTTCCAAGATAAAGGCCGCTCCGCCCTTTCCGCTCTGCGAGTTGATTCTGATGATGCCTTCGTACTGGCGGCCGATGTCGTGCGGGTCAATCGGAAGGTAGGGAACGTCCCAAACGGCGTTTTCGTCCATCTTTGCGCGGGCGGCCATTCCCTTTCGGATCGCGTCTTGGTGGCTTCCGCTAAAGGCTGTGTAGACAAGCTCGCCTGAGTAAGGCGTTCTGGGATGTATTTCCATGTCCGTCAGGCGCTTGTAAGCTTCCGCCAAGACGGGAATGTTCGTAAAGTCCAGCTTTGGGTCAACGCCGTGGCTGTACATGTTGAGGCCCACGACGACAACGTCAAGGTTTCCGGTGCGCTCGCCGTTTCCAAAAAGCGTTCCTTCCACGCGGTCGGCGCCGGCGAGCAAGCCAAGCTCGCAAGTGGCCACGCCTTCGCCGCGGTCGTTGTGCGGGTGCAGGCTTACGATTACGTTTTCGCGGCCGCTGATGTTGCGACAAAAATATTCGATTTGGTCTGCGAAGGTGCTGGGAAGAGCGCACTCAACCGTCGTCGGAAGGTTTATGATGATTTTGTTGTCGGGCGTCGGGCCCCACTCGTTCTTTACGGCCTCGCAAACTTCGACGGCGTATTCAATCTCGGTGTTTGAAAAGCTTTCGGGCGAGTACTCAAGCTGGATTTTGATTCCGTCGGCGTACTTCATGCAGTCCTTTATGCAGCGCACGCCGTCAATCGCGATTTGCTTTATTTCCTCTTTGCTCTTGTTGAACGTGTACTTGCGCTGGGCCGGAGACGTTGAGTTGTAAATGTGGAAGATCGCCTTGGGAAGGCCCTTTATGGCCTCAAAGGTTTTCTTAACCAAATGCTCGCGGGCCTGGCACAAAACTTGGATCGTAACGTCGTCGGGGATTCTTTTTTCTTCGATAAGGCGGCGCATGAAGTTGTATTCAGTGTCGCTTGAAGAAGGAAATCCGACTTCGATTTCCTTAAAGCCCACCTTTACAAGCAGGTCAAAAAATTCAAGCTTTTGCTCGATTCCCATCGGATTAATCAGCGCCTGGTTTCCGTCGCGCAAATCGACCGAGCACCAAATCGGAGCCTTTGTTATCGCCGCGTCCGGCCACTTTCTGTCCTTGATGTTCACTTTTGGATAGGGAACATACTTTCCTTTTGAATCCATATCTAACTCCTATTTTTTTCAGCCGCTAAAAAAAAACCGGCGACAAGCGCCGGTCTTTGCGATTTGCAAAATATTTTGGCGGCGCCTTTAACGATGGCTGTCTACGAGAAGTCCTAGCAATAGCAAAAGCGCCGTGTTTTTCATTTTATCCTCTAAATCCTTGGTCGTTGTTAAAGCGAGGCGGACGCGGCTTTCTTTCTTCGGCCACGTTCACGCGGATGCGCCTTCCCTCAAATTCCTTTCCGTTCCATTCTTCAATCGCCTTGTCGGCGGCCGCTTCGTCAGCCAGCTCAACAAATCCAAAGCCCTTTGACTGGCCTGTGGCGCGGTCCTTTATTACGATTGCCGAAACAACTTCTCCAAACTGAGCGAACAAGCCGTTCAGCGACTCTTCTGTCGTAGAATAACTAAGGTTTCCTACGTAAAGCTTTTTTGCCATTTTTTTCCTTGAACGCGACTCGCGCGCCTTTTTTTTATATTAGCGCCAAAGGCCTTTTTGGTCAATCGCCGCCTTGAGAATTTCACCGCGAGCGGCGGTTCTTTTCGGGGTGCGCCTCGTAGTAAAGTTTTTTGTCGGCGTACATGTTTTCGTCGGCCTTGCGAAGGGCGACGCGCGCGTCCTTTTTGCGGGCTTGAACATTGGCGCCAAGCGCGAAGCTTACGTTCTTGTATTTTTTAGCGGCCTCGCGAACTTTCTTTACGCGCTCGTCAAGCTCCTCTTGCGAAACGCCAGTCACGATGATGGAGAACTCGTCGCCGCCCGCGCGGAATATGCTGTTTTCGTCAAAAACTTCGCGCAAGGCCGAGGCCGCGTCCTTTAAGAGCGCGTCGCCCGCGTTATGGCCTTCGACGTCGTTCACTGTTTTTAATCCGTTCAAGTCGGCGAAGACAACGCCAACCGAAGAATCCGGGCTCTTGTCATCCTCTGAGCAAAGGCTGTCGACAAAGTTGTTCATCTCGTTGCGGTTCAAAACGCCTGTCAGCATGTCCTTTGAGCTTAAAATCTTAAGGCGGTCCAAAAGCAAGTGGCTTCCCAATTCGGAGCCAAGAATGAATGTCGTAAGCTCCAAGGTTTCCTTAATCTTGACCGCGTTTCCGGCGTTAAAGTTCAAGGCCCAAATGTAGCCCAACAATTGTCCGCGCGACTTTAGCGGGAACAAGACCATGCGGTTGGCGCCGGCGGACTTTAGGGATTCATGCCAAGCCGGATTGCGCTCGCGGACGACGTCCATGTCCTGCTCGTTTTTCACGATGAGGCAGTTGCTGCCGGCGATCGTCGCTTCCCAAGTTTGGACAAATTCATAAAAATTTTCGTCGATGTAAGCGTTCATTGACTTTAGGCGGCTCCCCTCCTTGATGGACTCGCCCAAAACGGCGCAGGATTTTTCATAGTCATCTATCGTAAGGATGCCGCAATACTCGGCGCCGCAAAGCTCCCTTATGTCAAAAAGAACGTCGCCCATGGTTTTAACAAAGTCAGTCGTCCCCCTAAGCTTGACGCAAGTTTCAAGCACGGCGCTAGCCATGTCGCCTGAAATGTTGGAAAGCCTTTCGGCCTGCGGCTCAAAATTTATTTCCATTATGTAGACGCAGTGGCGCAAATTTCCTTGGTCCGGCAAAAGCGGCAGGAACGTCATGTTGAACCAAACGGGCATTCTTTCCGGGTGGACGTAGGAATGAAGGCATTTTTTGTTGACCGCGGCCTTGTAGCAAAAGTCCTCAAAGTTAAGGTCGCGGGAAAGGTAGGCGGTGTATTCCTGGTTGGGGGTGAACTTTGTGGTGAGCATTTCAGTTCCGGGAGCGGGCTTTTCGATGGAATCGATGTAGGCGCGGTTTCCCGTCACAATGCGGAATTTTCCTGCGCGACCGTTTCCCAAGTCCTCAACCGAGACGACGCAAGCCATCGCCCCTATTCCGTCTACTACCTTCTGAAAATCCATTCCCGCTCCTACGAATTTCTCGCCGCTTCTATGCTATTTCATCAAGCGAATATATCTTTCCTTTTTGAATTTTACCACATTTTAGAGCGTTGTCAAGCGAGACAAGAGCGCGAACGGCTCCAATCGCAAAGCCCTGGCGGCCGCGCGCGCGGTGGGTGATTTCTATCGTGTCGGCCGGGCTGTCAAAGAAAACCGTGTGGGTTCCGGGAATCGAGCCGCATCTTGTTGAGGAAACGTGCAGTTCCGAAGCGTCCGGCTTTTGGTGGAAGGCGTCCACGACCATCTTTGTCTTTTTGGGATTGTTGGCCATCACGCGGCGCGCGATTTCCAAGGCGGTTCCGCTGGGGCTGTCGGCCTTTTGGCTGTGGTGGGCCTCCCAAATCGCGGTGTCGTACTCGCTGTAGGAATTCATAAGTTTTACGGCTTCTTCAATGATTTTATAAAAAACGTTCACGCCTGTCGAAAAGTTTGACGAGCGGACAAGGGTTCCTCCGGTCGCGGCGCAGAGGTCGCCGATTTCTTTTTCGGAGCCGGCCCAGCCTGTCGTTCCCACTACAAGCGGAAGGCCAAGCGGAACAAGCGCCTTGAGGTTTTGGACAACCGCGCTCGGATGCGTGAACTCGATCACGCCCTGGGCGCCGCTGGACTTTACCGCGCGGACAATGTCGTCGGCGCCGGCGTTTTTCACGTCCGCGTCGGGCGCGAACGAATCTACCGTGACGCAAACTTCGTGGCCCAGCTCAATGGCCGCGTCCTTAATCATGTGTCCCATCTTTCCAAAACCAACCAAAGCGATTTTCATTTTTTCTCCTAAAAAAAGCCGTTGAGGAAATTTCAATTTCCGAAAAGGCTTTTTTACGCCCGCAAAAGCGGGCAGTTCAATATGCGAGTTTCTGAAAGAAACTCGACAAGCCAAAAGGCCGGCGGCAATCGACGGACTTTTGGCTTATCCTCCTATTTCTCAAAATACGCGGCGTGCAAGGCCTTTACGGCGTCGTCGCGCTGCGCGTCGTCAACTATCATGCTTATGTTCACCTTCGACGCGGCCTGGCTTATCATTTGCGGATTGATTTTTGCCGCGGCCAAGGCCACAAGGCCCGTGGACAAAACGTCGGCCGACTTTGTCGCGTCGCAAATGACGGTGACAATCGCCTTTCCGGGCCTGGCCTGAACTTGGGCCACGCGGCGGAGGTCTTCGAGCAAGCCGGACAAATCGGCCTTTGTGTTCACCGTAAGGGAAACGCTTACTTCGCTTGTCGCGATTACGTCAATGCTCACGTTCCACTTAAGGAACTGGTTGAAGATGTGGGCCAAAAAGCCCGCCGCGCCAAGCATTCCGGCGCTGGTGATGTCGATAAGGGTGACTCCCTTTACGGCGGTTATCGCGCAAACCTTGGGAACGGCCCCGGAATGTTTTTGCACGATAATCGAGCCGGGGCTTTGAATGTTGTATGAATTCTTCACGCGGACGGGAACGCCGGCCTTAAGGCAGGGAACCATCGAGCGCGGGTGCAAGACTTGCGCTCCGAACATGGCGAGTTCCTGGGCCTCTTCGTATGTGACTTCGGGAACGGTGCGGGCGGCGGCGCAAAGGCGCGGGTCGCTGGTCATGATTCCGTCAACGTCTTTCCATGTTTGGATTTCGTCGGCCTTCATCGCGCTTCCGATGATCGTGGCGGTAAGGTCGGAGCCGCCGCGTCCGAGCGTGGTTATGTCGCCCTTTTTGTCTTTTGAAATGAAGCCGGTTACGATCGGGATTTCCTTTGCGGAGCCGTTGGCGTATGAGTCAAGCTCAAGCGGAATGTTTTTCCAAACTTCGTCCAAGAGCTCGGCGGCCATAAAGTTTGAGTCGCTTACGATTCCCAAATCCCAGGCGTCAAAAAAGCGCGCCGGAGTTTTTTCCTTGTTCAAAAAGGCCGCCATCATGCGGACGCTAAGGCGCTCGCCAAACGAAACCAAGTAGTCGCGCGTGCGCTTGGTAAGCTCCTTGATCATCGAGATGCCGGTCAAAAGCTGCTTTAGCTCTTGCATAAGCGGCTCAAATGGAGAAAAGTCAATTCCCAATTCGGCGGCGGAATCGCGGTGAAGCTTTTCCACTCCGCTTATGTCAACGTTTCCCGCAAGCGCCGCGTCGGCGGCGTCCAACAAGTGGTCTGTAGTGTCGCCCATCGCGCTAAGGACGACGACGGGCTTTTTGTCTTTGTATGCCTGAATAATTGAAGCCACATGCTTAATGCGCTCCGCGTTGGCGACAGAGGAGCCGCCGAATTTCATTACTATCATATTATTCTACTAAAAAATTCCAATCACTGCTTTACAAACACAGCTTCATTGCCTTGAACGTCTTTAATCTTAACCTTGTCCTTAGCCGCGTTTATCTTTACGCCGCCGCCCAAAACAAAAGTCGTAAACTCAGAAGCTGTATAACTTTTAGTCACTGTGAGTTTTTTTGCAACGACATCGTTGTTGCATGTGTATCCACCGGCTTCCAAAGTTCCAATAGCAATTATAATTGCAGCTTGAACTACCGGAGACGCGGCGGAATAGTCAACATCCGCCTCAAAAGACGTGGCATAGCCCGAGCCAACTGTATAAATGTCCTTCTCATTCAATCCTTGAGCATTGGCGGAATATACCCATGTTCCAACCATATCGCTCAAATTAGTGACATTCTGCCAATCGGAATCTCCGCCGCCAGAACCGCTTGAATTGCTGCATCCAACAAGTGCAAAAGCCGCCAGCAGCGCCAACAAAAGCGCCGTCGCCTTAAACATCTTTTTCATTTTATCCTCCTTAACCCCGCGCGCTGGCGGCAATTAAACTACTTTATCTCGACAACCCAGCCGGCGGGGGCTTTTTCGGTTCCCATTTGGATGCCGGTCAAAGTGTCGCGGAGCTTTTGCATTACTTGTCCGCACTTTTCCATTCCGCTGGGGAGCATGATTTTTTTGTCGTGGTCGTCAATCTCGCCGATCGGAGAGATTACGGCTGCGGTTCCGCAAAGTCCGGCTTCGACAAAGTTGGGAAGCTCCGCCTTGTCAATCTTTCGCTCCTCCACTTCAAGCTTCAAGTATTCCTTGGCGACGTGAATCAAAGAGCGCCTTGTGATTGAAGGCAAAATCGAATTAGACTTTGGCGTTACGAGCTTATTGTCCTTTGTGACAAAGAGAACGTTTGCGCCGCCGGTTTCCTCGATGTATGTGTGCGTGGCCGGATCCGTGTAGAGGTTCTCGGCGTAGCCGCATTTGTGCGCGTCGACGATGTTGTGAAGGCTCATCGCGTAGTTGAGGCCGGCCTTGATGTCGCCTGTTCCGTGGGGAGCGGCGCGGTCAAGGTCAGAGATGCGGATCTTTATCGGTTTGACTCCGCCCTTAAAGTAAGGTCCTACAGGTGTCACTAAAATGCGGAACTGGTATTCGTCGGCGGGCTTTACGCCAATGACGGCGTTGCTTCCGAACATGTACGGGCGGATGTAAAGGGTGGCTCCGCTTCCGTAGGGAGGAACCCATTCAATGTTGGCCTTTACCGTGTCGATTACGGCCTTTACAAAGCGGTCTTCCGGGAAAACCGGCATCTCAAGGCGGCGGCAGCTGTCAGCCATGCGGCTTGCGTTTAGGTCGGGGCGGAACGTTACGATTTTTCCGTCGGCGGTTGTGTAGGCCTTTAGACCCTCAAAGCAAGTCTGCGCGTACTGCAATACGCCCGCGCATTCGCTGATTGTGACCGAGTGGTCGCTTGTCAAAGTTCCAGCGTCCCACTTGCCGTCCTTAAAATTAGCGACGAAACTTTTTGTAGTTTCCATGTAACCAAAAGGCAAATTGCCCCAATCGATATCTTTTGCCATAGCTTTACCTCGATGAAAGAATTATAGTATTTATTAAGGAATGTTGCAAGAGTTTTATGCGATTACGCATAGGCGTACATTTTTATGCTTTCAAATTCTGCGGAATGTTGGCTTTCTTCTTCTTCCAAGTCATAAAGATTTTGAAGGTTGAGCCAAAATTCCGCCGTAGTTCCAAAGAATTTAGCAAAGCGAATGGCTGTGTCCGCAGTGACTGCCCTTTTTCCGCGAACGATTTGCGAGATTCTCGTTTCCGGAACATTGATTTCCTTGGCAAGACGATAAGCGCTGACATTCATGGGCAAAAGGAATTCTTCTTTTAAAACTTCGCCAGGGTGAACATTAGGAAGTTTTTTATTTGTGGTAGTCCGTGATTTTAACATTGTCCGCGCCTCCATTGTCAAGTTTACTAACGCAAAACATCAGTATTGTCAAGGGATTTTTTCCTTTCCCACAAGACTCGCGCCAAATACATGAAGGGCGTGTCGAGCAAGCTGGTGGCGATGTAAATCACGTAGCAGGAAATTGTGACGGAAATCAACGTGGGCGTGTCGAAGAGGCCTGCGAAAGCCAGGACATTGAAAACAGTGATGTTGACCGCTTGGCTTACGAGGGTGGAACCATTGTTGCGCAGCCACAAAAAGCCGCGCTTGTTTCCGCATAATTTTTCTGACAGGCGCCACCAATAATCGTAAAGGTTGATGTCCAAAAACTCGCTTACGGCAAAGCCTACAAAGCTTGCGGCGACGATGCGGGGCGTGTTGGCAAAAAGTCCCTTTAAATACTCAAAGGCAAAGTCGTTGGGCGACGGCGTGTAAAAGCGCCATATCATCGAAAAGAAAATGAAAGCGACGCTGGAAGTGATTCCCAAAAGGACTCCCCTGCGGGCTTCTTTTTTTCCGTAGAACTCGCTCAAAAAGTCCGTGGCCAAAAAGGTCGTCGCAAAGAGCGTGTTTCCAAGCGTTTGCTCCATGCCAAAGGCGTTGACCAAAACGGGCACTTCGACGTTGGCAAGAATCGTGCAAATTGCGATCCAGGCAAAGATTCCGCCCTTGTTAAAAAAGCGGAACATCACAAGCAGGACGCCGAACGCGAACAAGAGCGACGCGACCAAAAGAATTTCATTTGTCATTTCTGACACCTCCTAGTATTTTTTTTACGTCTGGATGGATTTTCGAACAGACGGCTTTAACAAATCATTTGGCGCAATTGCGGCGCCTTGATTGCCAGCGCTCGCAAGAGCGCAGTTGAATCGCTTCCTATAGCAAAATGGAGCGCAGCGACATACCGTTCCTAGTATTTTTTTTACGTCTGGATGGATTTTCGAACAGACGGTTTTAACAAATCATTTGGCGCGAATTTTAAGGACGCGCGCGTTTTGGCTTTTTAACGAGGCTTCCTCGCCGGGAGCCAGCGCGAAAATGTCCTCGGCCGCGAACTTGTCCGCGCCAGAAGCGGGCGACTCCACGCTTCCCTCGCCTTCCAAAACATATACAAGCTGGACGGCCGCGGGATTATTGTCCGCCGCGCCGACTTCCGACTGCGCGACATTGGCGACGCGAGCCTCGCCCGCCACCGCGATTTCTTCAAGGCTAAAATACGCGCAGTCAAAGCGGCCCGGGAAGCGCGCGATTTTCGCAAGGCCTTCGTTCTTTACGCTGGCCACTCCCTTTTGAACGTGAAGCTCGCGCGGGCGGCCCCAGTCGTAAAGGCGGTATGTTATGTCGCAGGACTGCTGGACTTCCATAAGGCGAAGGCCGCCGCCGATGGCGTGGACCGTTCCCGACGGAATGAAGACAAAGTCGCCTGAGCGGACTTCGACTTGATTTAAAAGCGGGTCAAGCGCGTTTTTCTCGATTGCCTCGGCGACGCTCTCGCGGCCGGGATTTCCGTTAAGGCCGTAGACAAGCTTGGCGCCGGGCTTTGCAGAAAGGACGTACCAGCACTCGGTTTTTCCGACGTTGCCGGGGCCTTCCAAAAGCGCGGCGGTCTCGTCGTCGGGGTGGACTTGCACGCTAAGGGATTGGTCGGCCTGGATCACCTTTACCAAAAGCGGATAGGGGCCGCCGCAAAAGTCAACGAATTCCTTTTGCGGGCCGTTGGGATGCGTCGACGCGATCCAAAGCTCGTAGCCCCAAACCTTGTCCATTTTTAGCGCGGAAAGCTTTTTCATATAATCTCCTTGCCGAAAAAGAATTATGGAAAAACCAAAAAGGCGGCGCGAGGGAACGGACGGCATGCAAAAACACTCTGTTTGCGCCTGCCGCAAAAAGCGGCAGCGTTAATAGTTTCAAGGCGCAAACAGCGTGTAGCGACGATATCGAGCGGTTTTGCGATGCCGGCCCGTGACCGGGAGCCGCCGTTTTTAGTTAGTCCATAATTTTTCGGGATAGTAGCCCGAGGCGATTTTGGCGGCGATTTCCTGCTTGACGATTTCGCGGTCTTCGGGGTAAGTCATGCCGAACCAGCTTTCGGTCGAGGAGAAGAATTTTATCACGCCCTCGCCATGCTTTACGATGTCGCTGGCCGCGACCGGCAAAAGAGCCTCTTGCTTAGGAGTGTAAAGGCCGGTCTTCTTGAAGTTTTCCCAGTATTCATCAAAGCCTTCAAAGGCCTTGGGAGTGAAGCCAAAGAGGTTCATGCTGACCCATTCGTTTCCTGTAAGCGGAACGGTCTTGCCGTCAATGTCGCTGAAAATTTTTCCGCCGTCGCCGTAGTAGATTTTTGTGTTCTCTACGATTCCGTCCAAAAGGCCGTCCTTTACCGAGCAAACGCCGCGAGATACCGAGCCGCTTTTGCTCATCGTCTTTCCAAGGACATAGCCTACCATCGCGTGCTCCGTGGAATCATTTGTAATGGAAGAAAGGTAGGCGCCCAAAGTCTTGAAGGCTTCGCGGCCGTAGTAGTCGTCGGAGTTTATGACGGCGAAAGGCTCGTGAATCTTTTCCCGCGCGCACAAAACGGCGTGAACCGTTCCCCAGGGCTTTTGGCGCTCGCTTGTCTTTGCGATTTCGTCTGCGGTCAAAAGAGACTCGCGCGACTGGAAGACGTATTCGGCGTCAAAATTGGCGGCGATTCTGTCAAACAAGCGGGAGCGGAAATCCGCCTCGATGTCCTTGCGTATGATGAAAACGACTTTTCCAAATCCGCTCGCTTTCGCGTCATAGTTTGCGAAGTCCAAAAGGCACTCGCCGTTTTTTCCGACGGCGTCAATCTGCTTGACTCCGCCGTAGCGGCTTCCCATTCCGGCCGCCAAAACTAAAAGCGTTGGTTTCATATAATCTCCTATCAGTATTGCCGCTACGTCAGGTCAAGGCGCGCTTCGCTCAAGGCCTTGACTCTGCCGTTTTCGGGGTTGCCAACAATTGTCAACCCCGAATAATAAAAAAGGCCGCCTCGCTTTGAAGCAGCCTTTATGCGGAGAAGCCGACTTGAACGGCCACGGCTCTCACCACTAGCACCTCAAGCTAGCGCGTCTACCAATTCCGCCATCCCCGCGTGTGATCGTTAATTTAGCAAAAAATACAAATTGTGTCAAGAGCCTTGCGGCTCTTGTTGCGTAAGTGGAAATTTTTGACATTTGCGCCTTCGGCGCATGGGCATCAACCCCCTGTCGACATTTGTCATCCATAGTCAAAAACTATAACTCGCAATAGAAACATTTTAATTGAACAAACGCGCGATTTTTGCTAACATTCCAGCCATGAGCAACTATAAGACATTTGTTATCGGATTTCCTAGAATTGGTTCCAAGCGCGAGTTGAAATTCGCCGAGGAAAAATATTTCGCCGAGCCTTCAAGCGCCGACGAACTTAAAGAGATAGCCAAAACCTTGCGCGCCTACGGCTGGAAAAAGCAGCGCGACGCGGGAATCGACTTGATTCCTTCAAACGACTTCTCTTACTACGACAACATGCTGGACACAGCCGTAATGCTGGGCGCCGTGCCCGAGCGCTACAAGGCTCTTGGCCTTAACGAGCTGGACACATACTTCGCCATGGCCCACGGCTACCAGGGAACAAAGGGCGACGTAAAGGCTCTTCCGATGAAAAAATGGTTCAACACAAACTACCATTACATCGTGCCGGAGCTTGACGCGGGCGCCAAAATCTCATTGAACGCCGAAAAAGTTTTGGACGAGTTCGCCGAGGCCAAGAATCTTGGCATCCAAACAGTTCCCGCCGTCATCGGCCCCTACACTTTCCTAAAGTTCGCGACATACGCCGACGGAAAAAATCGCGAGGACTACAAGGCCGCCGTGGCCGCCGCCTACAAGGATTTGCTCGCGCAAGTCCACGCCGCCGGAGCCGAATGGATTTCAATCGCCGAGCCGGCGCTTGTGTTTGACACGGACAGCGAGAGCGCGAAATTCTTTGAGGCGCTTTACAAGGAAATCTTGGCCGCAAAAAAGGTCAAGGTCAACTTGCAGACATACTTTGGAGACATTCGCGACAGCTACGACACAGTCACCGCGCTTCCCTTTGACGGAATCGGACTTGACTTTGTGGAAGGAAAGGAAACGCTTAACCTTGTCAAGAAGGGCTTTCCCAAGGACAAGGTTTTGTTCGCGGGCATCGTAAAAGGAAAGAACATTTGGAGAAGCGACTTTTCAAAGGTCGAGGCCTTGCTAAAAGACCTTGAAGGCGCCGTTGACAAGGATAGAATTTTCGCCGGAACTTCTTGCTCTCTCTTGCACGTTCCATACACGACGGCCAACGAGACAAAGCTTTCAGCCGACGTCCTAAAGCACTTTTCTTTTGCCGAGCAAAAAATCCGCGAAATCGCCGAGATTGCCGCCGGAGAAAAGAACGACGAGCTTTTCAAGGAAGAGCGCGTGAAGGCCAACGAAAAAGTCCAGGCCGCCGTAAAGGCGCTGAAGCCCGAGGACTTTGTCCGTAAGCCCGACTTTGCCGAGCGCGAAAAGATTCAGCATGAAAAATTCCAGCTTCCCCTCTTCCCCACGACGACAATCGGAAGCTTCCCGCAGACAAAGGAAGTGCGAAAGAACCGCGCCGACTTTAGAAAGGGCGTCATCACAAAAGAGCAGTACGTCAAATTCAACCAGGACAAAATCACCGAATGGGTCAAAAAGCAGGAAGAGATTGGCCTTGACGTTTTGGTCCACGGCGAGTTTGAGCGAAACGACATGGTCGAATACTTTGGCGACCACTTGGAGGGCTACCTCTTTACGGAGAACGCTTGGGTCCAGTCTTACGGAAGCCGCTGCGTAAAGCCGCCGGTAATTTGGGGCGACGTTAGCCGAAAGGAAGCTATCACAGTTGAATGGTCAAAGTTCGCGCAAAGCCAGACAAAGAAATGGATGAAGGGAATGCTCACAGGCCCGGTAACGATTTTGAACTGGTCTTTCCCGCGCGAAGACATTCCGATAAAAGAGCAGACAATCCAAATCGCGCTCGCGATCCGCGAGGAAGTTTTGGACTTGGAAAAGAACGGAATCAAAATAATCCAAATTGACGAGGCAGCGCTGCGCGAAAAGCTTCCGCTTAGAAAGAGCGACTGGCATTCAGAGTACTTGGATTGGGCGATCCCGGACTTCCGCTTGGTTCACTCAGGCGTCAAGGCCGACACGCAAATCCACACTCACATGTGCTACTCTGAGTTCAACGACATCATCAAGGACATCGACGACATGGACGCCGACGTAATCACCTTTGAGGCAAGCCGCGCCGACCTTAAGATTTTGGACGCGCTAAAGGCCGCGAACTTCCGCACCGAAGTCGGCCCCGGCGTTTACGACATCCACTCGGCGCGCGTTCCAAGCAAGGAAGAGATTTTGGCCGCGCTTGAAAAAATGCTCGCCAAGGTTCCCAAGGAAAAGCTTTGGGTCAACCCCGACTGCGGCCTTAAGACCCGCGGCGAGGCGGAAACAATTCCAAGCCTGAAGAATCTTGTAGCCGCCGCAAAAGAATTGCGCGCGAAAAACTAAGATTAGTCACTGACTAAAAAGCCGCCCCTGTTGGGGCGGCTTTTTTTTGTCATGCAAAAACTATAGGTTACCGCAACACGCGGCCGCTGGAGTCGCCGCCAGCCAAGCGCTCGACTTCCACGACTGTGACGCGGCTAAAGTCGCCCTCTATCGTTTGCTGCAAGGCGCCGGCGGCGGCGGCAAAGTCCACCGTTTTTTGAGCCGGCATTTTGTTAAGGACGCCGTAAATGATTCCCGCGGCAAAGGCGTCGCCGCCTCCAACGCGGTCAACGATGCGAAGATCGTATTTTTTGGACGCGAACATTTTGATTGCGTCTATGCCGCCGGCGCTTTTTGGGGCAGCCAAGCCTTTTTTGTCCGCCGCGGCTTTTTGGGCGCTCTCAAAGTAAAGGCCCGACCAACCGTTGTCGCTGGCCGAATATGACTCGCGCTGGCTGATGGCGACGGCCTTGACCGGAAACTTTTTGAAAAGCTCGGCGGCGACTTCTTTGTAGCCTTCAGCGGACAATTTTCCGTCTTGAACGCTTGAGGCCTTTGCCTTGATTCCAAAAACGCTGTCGGCGTCCTCCTCGTTTAAAATCAAAAGGTCGACATGCTTGCAAAGCTCTGTCATCGTCTTTTTGGCTTGGGCCCTTGTCCAAAGCTTTTTGCGGAAGTTTAGGTCGCAGGAAACGAGAACGCCGGCCTTTTTTGCGGCCTTAACCGCCTCTAGGCAAAGCGCGGCGCAATTTTTTGAAAGCGCGGGCGTGATTCCCGTAAAGTGAAAGGCGGCCGCTCCCCTTAAAATCGCGGGCCAGTCAAAGTCGCCGGACGCGGCTTGTGAAACCGCGGAATTTTTTCTGTCGTAAACGCAAAGGCTTGGACGCGGGCCAGCGCCCTTTTCCATATAGTAAACGCCAAGGCGCTCCCCTTCCTTCATAACAAAAGACGTGTCCACGCCAAAGCCTTTTAGCTGGGAAAGCGCGGCTTCTCCGATCGGATTTTCTGGAACCTTGGAAACAAAAGCCGCGTTCATTCCAAAGTTGGCCAAAGAAACGGCGACATTGGCCTCCGCTCCGCCAAAAGTGGCCTGCAAACAAGGAAACTGCAAAAGCCGCGTTCCGTCCTGAGGGGCCAAGCGCAGCATAATCTCGCCAAATGTTACAACACGTTTCATGCCAATCAGTATAGCGCGCGTCCGTCTTTTTTTCTAGCGCGCTCCTTGCGGCGCTCAGCCTTGAAAAAAGCGCGATTTTGCTATATAATGTTGGGCAACCTTTGGAGAAAAAATGGCGTCGTTTTTGCACACAATAATCATTTATCCGCTTTACCTTTTAATAGAAATAATATACAAAATTTTTCACAAAGTCGCGGGAAGCGAGGGGCTTTCGGTCATCGGAGTAAGCGTCGGAATCACGCTCTTGTGCCTGCCCTTGTACGCGGTGGCCGAGCATTGGCAGCAGGTGGAGCGCGACACGCAAGCCAAAATGAAGGCCGGCCTTGACCGAATCAAAAAAACATTTTCAGGCGACGAACGCTACATGATGACGCAAACTTTTTACAAGCAGCATCGCTACCAGCCGATAATGGCCTTGCGCTCGTCGTTCGGGCTTTTGATACAGATACCATTTTTTATGGCGGCCTACCAGTTTTTGTCCGGCCTTGAGGCGCTAAAGGGCGTTTCCTTTTTGTTCATACGCGACATGGGAGCTCCCGACGCGACTTTTCACATCGGAAGCTTTGCGGTCAACGTTCTTCCGATCGCTATGACGCTTATAAACATGGCCGCCGGAATCGTCTACACAAAGGGCCTTGCCTTGCGCGAAAAAATCCAGATTCACGGAATGGCGCTGGTCTTTTTGGCGATTTTGTACAACTCGCCTTCGGGCCTTGTCTTGTACTGGACGATGAACAACGTCTTTAGCCTGGTGAAGAACATTTTTTACAAGCTGAAAAACCCGCTAAAGGTTTTTTGGATTTCTTCTTGCGCGGCCTGCGCTTTGGCGGCGGTTTACATCGCGCTTTTATTTGAGGCGAAGGCGGCTTACAAGGCGGCCTTCTTGGCCTTGCTCGCGCTTGTGTTCGCGGCCCCGCTCTTTGTAAAGGCGGCCAAAAAAGCGCTGGACGGAATCCTTTTGCCGCTTGTCCAAGAAAAAAAAGAGCGGAACGCGATTTTCTTTTTGTCTTGCGCCTTGCTCGCGCTTTTGTTTGGCCTGTTGATTCCAAGCGCGCTTATCGGAAACTCTCCGTCGGAATTCGCCGGAATCGGAAGCCATCCCAATCCCATTTGGCATGTTGGCAACACCGCGCTCCAAGCCGCCGCGATTTTTTTGTTTTGGTTTCCGTGCGTCTACCTTTTGTTCGGGAAAAAAGTCCAGGCGCTGGCGGCGATTTGCGCGGCTTACCTTTCGTTCGCGGCGCTCTTGAACGCCTTTCCATTCATGCTTAGTTACGGAGACATATCTCCGTCGCTTGGCTTTTTGGCGGCGGCCGATTTTAGGTCAATCTCGCCAGTCTCGGCTCTTAACTTGCTAGCCCTTTTGGCTGTCGCGCCGCTCGCGCTCCTATCGCTAAAGGTCAAAAAGGCCTTGTCGTCAATCCTGGCCATTTTAATCATAACTTGCGCGACGGTAACGGCCTTTAACGTGCAGGCGATTCAAAAGGAATACAGTTCCTACGCGATGGCGGAAGAAAGCCAAAAAAAGGAAAGCGGCCTTTCTCCGATTTTCCGCCTTTCAAAGAACCATCCAAACGCGATATTGATAATGCTTGACAGGGCGCAGGCGCAATTCTTTTTGGAAAACGTCGCGGAGGCGCCGGAACTTTCCCGGCAGTTTTCAGGCTTTACTTATTACGGAAACGCGCTGGCCTTTAACGGCCACACCTTCTTTGGAGCGCCGCCGCTTTTTGGAGGCTACGAATACGCCGCCGACAAAATGCAGGCGCGGGGAAAGGAAGGCGTTTCCACAAAAGAGCAAATCAACCAAAGCCAGCTTATGCTTGCGCGGGTATTCAACGAACAGCTGGGCTACTGGGCCAGCGTCAACGATCCGGTTTGGATAAACTCAAACACTTACTGCGACCTTTCGTTCCTAAAAGGCTACGACATAGAAGGAAACGAAACCGTCGGCGCCTATACGCAAGATTGGTACAAGGCCCACCCGGAGGCCGCCGACTTGGATTCCACCGAAGAAATCCTAAAGCGAAACTTGCTTTTCTTTAGCCTCTTCCGAGCTTCCCCGATAATTCTGCGCGAGGCCGTCTACAACAACGGAACTTACTTTGACACCAAGGAAAACGCAAGGGACGCAAAGACAATCATCGACAACTATTCGGTCTTGGACTTTTTGCCCCAGCTGTGCAAGGTGGAGGAAACTTCAAACGGCAGCTACATAAGCCTTATGAACGAGCTTACGCACTCGGACTTTTTCTTTGAGGCGCCGGACTACAAGCCTGTCGCCTCACCCAAAAACCGCGGAACTTCAAGGTTCAGCCAAAACACTTCCTACCACACGCAGATGGCCGCGCTCAAGCTGCTTGGAAAATGGCTTGACTGGCTAAAAGAGCAAGGCGTTTACGACAACACCCGCATAGTGATCACAGCCGACCACGGCGGAGCCGGAACGGAAGACTGCATGGAAGCGGACCCCGGCCTGGACCAGCGCGTCGCGCCTTCAAGCCATGTCCGCTACCACGGCCGCGGCCACTACCACCCGCTCTTTTTGTTCAAGGACTTCAACGCGGACGGCCCATTGGCGCAAAAGCCGGACTTTATGACAAACGCGGACGGCCCCTCGCTCCTGTTGAAAGGCCTCATCGAAAAGCCGGTGAACCCCTTTACAGCCAAGGAAATCTCCTTGGACACGCGGCCCATAAAGGAAAAGGGCGTCATAATCACAACCAGCGACCGCCACCGCCCCACCTACCACAAGAACCCCTATCAGTTTGACATCCGCGGCGACGAATGGTGGCGCGTGAAGGACAACGTCTTTAAGGCCGCGTCGTGGGAGCAAATCACGCCTAATATTGAATAAAAGCGCGCGTTGTAGTATAATGTCAGCGTTTTTGGAGAATACATGGCAGCGCTTTTATACACACTCATCATCTACCCCCTTTACCTTACTATAGAAGTAATATACAGGCTTTTCCTTAAAATTACGTCCAACCAAGGATTTTCTGTCATCGGGGTGAGCGTGGGAATAACCCTTTTGTGCCTGCCCTTGTACGCCGTGGCCGAGCATTGGCAGCAGGTGGAACGGGACATCCAAAAGAAAATGAAGGGCGACCTTGACCACATAAAGGACGCCTTTAAGGGCGACGAGCGCTACATGATGACCCAGGCCTACTACAAAGAGAACCATTACAGCCCGATAATGGCCTTGCGCTCCTCCTTTGGACTATTGATCCAGGTGCCCTTCTTTATGGCGGCCTACCAGTTTTTGTCAAACCTGGAAACGCTAAAAGGCGTCTCCTTTTTGTTCATAAAGGACATGGGAGTTCCCGACGCGACTTTCCATATCGGAAGCTTTCCGGTGAACGTTCTCCCCATCGCGATGACGCTCATCAACATGATTGCGGGAATCATCTACACAAAGGGCCTTGCCTTGCGCGAAAAAATCCAAGTCCACGGAATGGCCTTAGTCTTCCTCGCCATTTTGTACAACTCGCCTTCGGGCCTTGTCGTATACTGGACGATGAACAATGTCTTTAGCTTGGTTAAGAACATCTTTTACAAGCTGAAAAACCCGCTGAAGGTCTTTTGGATTTGCGCTTGCGCGACGTGCGCGGCGGCCTTTGTCTACATCGGCTTTTTTTACACGACAAAAAAAGTTTACAAACTTGCCGCGCTATTTTTCTTGCTTTTGGTTTTTGCGGCGCCGCTTTTTGTCCGCTTGGCAAAAAGGCTTTTGGAAGGCAGCCTAAAGCCCTTGGTTCAGGAAAAAAAGGCCAGGCACACAGTCTTCTTTTTGTCTTGCGCTTTGATGTGGCTTTTGTTCGCTCTGGCGATTCCAACGTCTTTGATTTCGTCTTCCGCGGCGGAATTCATGGACTTGGGCGGCCACTCAAGCCCATTTTGGTACATACGCAACACGGCCTTGCAAGCCGCGGGAATATTTTTCTTTTGGCTTCCCGCAATCTATTTTTTGTTCAGAAACAAAATACAGGCCATAATGGCGGCGGCGGCGGCGGCTTTTTCTTGCGCCGCGCTTTTAAACGCCTACCCCTTTATGCTTAGCTACGGAGACATATCGCCGTCGCTTGTGTTTTTGAACACGGCAAGTTTCAGGGGCCTTTCGCTTGTGTCTGGCCTAAACATTTTGGCAATCGCCGCCGCCGCGGCCTTGGTTGTCCTTTCGTTCAGGATAAAAAAGATAAGCGTCATACCGTCAGCCTTTATCGTGCTTTCTTTGGCCTTGGCGGGAAGCGCGGTCTCAAACTGCGCGGCGATTCAAAAAAACTACAAGGCTTCTTACGCCGCCTCGCAAAAACAGCAAGGCTCGGTCTCTCTAAAGCCGATCTACCATCTTTCAAAGAACCAGCCCAACGCGATCTTAATAATGCTTGACCGCGCCACGGCTGAACGGATTCCAGAAATTTTAAAGGAAGACCCCGCCCTTGCAGAACAATATTCCGGCTTTGTCTTTTACGACAACGCGGCCTCCTTTAACGGCCACACCTTGCTGGGGGCGCCTCCGCTCTTTGGAGGCTATGAATACACCCCGGCCGAGATGCAAAGAAGAACCGGCGTTACCCGCGAGCAAAAAGTCAACGAGTCGCAGCTTGTCCTTGCCCGCGTCTTTAACGAGCAGTTGGGATACAAAGCAAGCGTAAACGACCCAACATGGATTAACTCAAGCAACTACTGCGACCTTTCTTTTCTTAAAGGCTACGACATAGACGGCAACCAAACAATCGGCACTTACACGCAGGATTGGTACAGGGCAAACCCCGGCGCGGCGGAACTTGACTCCACAGAAGAAATCTTAAAGCGAAACCTTTTGTTCTTTAGCCTTTTCCGCTCCAGCCCCATCGCCTTGCGCGAGGCGATATACCTAAACGGAACCTACTTTAACACAAAGGACGACATAAAATTCGCCAAGCGCGTTTTAGACAATTATGCTGCCTTGGATTTTTTGCCTGAACTAACTGAAATATCTGACAGTCAAAGGGGCTCCTACATAAGCATCTTGAACGAATTGACGCACGACGACTTTATCTTTGAAACGCCGGACTATGTTCCAGTAAAAGATCCCAAAAACAACGGAACTTCAAAATTCAAGGACGACACAAGCTACCACACGCAAATGGCCGCGATGAAGCGCGTCGGCGAATGGTTTGACTGGCTGAAAGAGCACGGAGTTTACAACAACACTCGCATAATTGTCGCGTCCGACCACGGCGGCGACGGAAAAGAAGATCGCATGGAACCCAACGACGACTTGGACGCCCGCATACACGCCACAAGATATTATGGGCGCGGACACTACCACCCCCTTTTATTGTTCAAGGACTTTAACGCTGCCGGGCCTATTTCGACAAACATGGACTTTATGACCAACGCTGACGCGGCCTCGCTCTTATTACGGGGATTGATAGAAAAACCAGTAAACCCCTTTACCAACAAGGAAATCCCGCTTGACACTCGCCCGCTCAAAAAGGACGGAGTTATCATAACGACTTGCGACAAGCACCAGCCGCCATACCACAAGGACCTTTATAAGTTTGACATAAAGGACAACGAGTGGTGGCTTGTAAAAGACAATATATTCAAAGCGTCTTCTTGGACTCAAATCGAGCCGCCGGAAGGAACAAAATAACAGGAGATAATGGCGAATGACAGAAAAAGAATTTGATTGCTTGATGGCAAAAAGAAAGAACGAAAAATGCGACGACTTGGAAGCCGTTAAGTCTTGCGAAGCGGCCGGCTGGATTTTAAACGACAAGGTCACGCCCAAAGGCATGGAAGCCCTTGCCCCCTACAAGGTGGACAACGCGATCATCATGGCCGCGGGACGAAGCCGCCGCTGCATGCCCCTTTCAAACTATCTTCCAAAGGGACTTTTTGAAATCAAGGGCGACACAATGGTCGAGCGCCAAATAAAGCAATTGCATGACGCGGGCGTAAGCCAAATAATCCTTGTAGTCGGCTACCTTAAGGAAAAATACTACGAGCTAAAAAAGAAGTACAAGGACCTAATCATTATCGACAACACCGAGTGGGAAGAAAAGAACAACATATCTTCCCTTTACGCCGCCAAGGACTATCTTAAAAACTCCTATGTTTGCTGCAGCGACAACTGGTTCGCGCACAACGTTTACCGCGACTATGTCTACGATTCCTACTACGCCGCTAAATTTTCGGACGAGTTCATCAACGAAGACTGCGTGAAGGCTTTTGACAAAAACGGCTACATGCGCGAAGTCAAGCGCGGCGGCGAAAAAAGCTGGTACATCATCGGCGAGTCATTTTGGCGCAAGGATTTTTCAGACAAGTTCAAGGAGCTGATGGTAAAGGAATACTACGACCCTGAAATGAAGTACATGCTTTGGGACCACTTTTACGCCAAGCACATCGACGTCCTTAACATGAAAATCCGAAAGACCGACGACAAGGAATGCAAGGAATTTGACACGACCGAAGAAATCATCGAGTTCAACCCATCGTTCAAGGAATTCGTGAACCAGTTCTTTCAGGAAGAGGAATTCGTAAACAACACCCAGCGCATCCAGTACCTTTCTAATTACACCGACGTAAAGCAATACTCTGTCGTGGGAACGGAGCAAATGACAGGCCGCATGCACGTAAACGAAAACCTTTTTGGAGCAAGCCCCAAGGCTCTTGAAGTCTTCCACAACGCCACGATGGAAGACCTTTGCTTTTACGACCTTACGCGCGAAGACGAGCTTGCGGTTGAAATAAGCAAGGAGCTTGACATTCCGACGGAAAAAATCTTTGTCCACTCAGGCTCTTCCGACGTCATAAAGACAATAATGACCCTGGTGTTGAACAAGGACGACGTCGTTCTTATTTCCACCCCCGCGTGGAACTACTACAAGTCCGTCATCGAACTGCATTTCGCCAAGGCGGCCTACTACGACGTGGTTCCCGGAAAGACATCTTACGTCTTTGACACAAAGGGCCTTTTGGCGCAGGCGAAAAAACTAAAGCCGCGCATCATCGTTGTCACAACTCCGCACAACCCGACCGGAGCGGTCATGAGCCAGACGGACTTGGAAAAAGTGATCAAGCAAAACCCGGGCTCGCTTGTTATCGTTGACGAAGCCTATTACGGAATGGGAGGCGTAAAGCACGACGTCCGCCGCCTTTTGGAAACATACAACAACGTGGTTTTCTGCCGAACCTTCTCAAAGCTTTACGGCTTGGCCGGAGCGCGCGTAGGATACGGCCTTTGCGCCCCGATGGCAAAGCAAGTCTTTAAGCTGGACTTAAACCCCTTCCGCGTCTCAAACCTTGGACGAAAGGCTGCCGTGGCGGCCCTGCGCGACAAAAAATACTACAACGCTCTCGCAAAAAAACTGGACGCGGCCCGCGGCGCTTTTATCGCCAACATGAACAAGCTAAAGGGCGTAAAGGCCTTTGACAGCGCGGCGAACTTTGTTTTTATCCACTTTGACAACAAAATCGACACGCAGGCGCTTAAGGACTACTTGGCAGACAACGGAATCCTTACCCGTCTTTGGACCGAAAAGGGCCAACTGGCCATGCGCGTTACCGTGGCTCCCAAAACTTGGATGGACAAGGCCTACAAGCTTATCGCCGCCTTTCTAAAGGAAAAGGGCGCGAAAGGCAAAAACCCTAAAGGAAAGAAATAATGTTCGCAAACCAAGCGCTTTTGTACATCGACCCCGGCACGGGCAGCATGCTTTTCTCAATCTTAATCGGAGCCTTCGCCACTTTGTTCTTTTTGTTCAAGGCCTTGTGGCTTAAGGTAAAGCTTTTTTTTAGCGCCGACAAAAAGACTTTTAAGGAAGACAAGAGCTACAAAAAATACGTGGTTTACTGCGAGGACAAGCGCTATTGGACCGTCTTTAAGCCGATTTTGGACGAATTTGAGGCGCGCCAAATTGACATCACCTACTACACTTCCTCCAAGGACGACGGAGTCTTTGGACAAAGCTACAAGCATGTCGCGGCCGAATACATCGGAGAGGGTAACACGGCCTACGCAAAGCTGAACCTTCTTTCGGCCGGAATCGTGGTCATGTCCACTCCAGGCCTAGACGTTTACCAGTTAAAGCGCAGCAAGAACGTAAAGCATTACTCGCACATTTTCCACTCGCCCACCGACTCTTCGATGTACCGCTTGTTTGGCCTGGACTTTTTTGACTCGGTCCTTATGACGGGCGACTACCAGGCGGAGGACATCCGCTTTTTGGAAAATTTGCGCGGAATAAAGCAAAAGGATTTGGTCACCGTCGGCTGCACTTATTTGGACTTGATGCAGGAACGCGTAAAGGAACTTCCGCCCGAGGAAGGACATAAGTTCACTGTCCTTGTATCTCCCACTTGGGGAAAGAGCGGCCTTCTTACTCTTTACGGCGAGCGCCTTTTGGATCCGCTTGTCGCCTCGGGCTTTAAGGTGATTATCCGCCCCCACCCGCAGTCAAAGATCTCAGAAAAAGAAATGCTTGACCGCCTAAGCGAGCGCTACAAGGACGCCGCCAACGTTGAATGGAACTACGACCGCGACAACATTTACTGCCTTAACAGGGCCGACATAATGATAAGCGATTTTTCGGGCATCATATTTGACTACACCTTCTTGTTTGACAAGCCGGTCATTTACGCCAACGCGCAAATGGACCTAAAGCCCTACGACGCTTGGTACATCAAGCATGAGTTGTGGGAAGTGGCCACCCTGCATAAAATGGGAATCGCAATCAACGAGGCCGACTTTGGCCGCATAAAGGAAGTGATTCAAAACGCATCCGACAGCCCAGCCCTAAAGGCCGCCCGCGACCAAGCCAAGGCCGAGTCTTGGCAGCATATCGGCGAGGCCGGAAAGAGAGCGGCGGAGTTTATGATTGGGGTTGTGGCAAGATCATAACCAAGCCAGGAGTTAAGAATGAATAAAACAGCAAAAACCGTTGTATTAACACTTTCAGCGCTTGCCGCGCTTTGTTTGGCAACGCTTTTTCTTCCGCCATTACAAGCCGCGCTTATCGCTCTTGTGGAGCGTCTTAAGGATGATGACATTCGCGACGTCTTTTGGAAGCAGCAAATGCGCGCGTTTGCGACTTGCGGGATTCTTTTTCTTGCGATCCTTAACCTTGTTTTATGGACAAAAAAAGGCCGGAATATTTTTGACGACTTTTGCATGGCCGTAAAGCAAGAATGCGCCTTTATCGCTCAAAACAAAAAATACTTCTTTTTCTTTTTGGCCGCATATTTTTTTGGCTACTTTACAATCATTCGCGGAAACTTTTGCTACATCGCGATTGACGACCTTCCAAGGCAGCTTGAAGGATGCCGAGATTGGGTGAACTGGTACCGCTACATAGATGAATTTGGCTCAATTCTCTTGCACACGTCAACTCGCTTGATGGACATAGCGCCGCTCACCCAATTCGTCGCCATTTTATTTGTTTCGCTGGCGTCTTTTGTCGCTGTCCAAGCCGCGACAGAAAAAAAGATGGGCTGGTTTGCCTGCATAGCGTCGCTTCCAATCGGCTTGTTTCCGTTTTTTTTGACCAACATCTCCTATCGATTTGACAGCCCTTACATGGCGATTTCTGTTTGCGCCTGCGTAATTCCATTTGTCTTTAGAGAAAACAAAGCCACCTACGCCATAGCGTCAGTTCTTGGCGTTTTGGCGATGTGCACATCTTACCAAGCATCCAGCGGAATCTATATTGTTTTCACAATGTTCATCGTCTTAAAAATGATTTTGGACAACAAAAGCTGGAAAGAAATTGGAAACTTCGTTCTTATTTCAATTTGTTGCTACGCGGCGACGCTAGTTTTCTTTAAATTGACTTTTATGGAACGGGAGTTTAAGCCAGGAAGCATTGACGAACGAATAGCGCTTTCTTACATCGCAAAGAACGCGGTTAAATACATAAGCTTAATTTGGACAGGCTTCAATGGAACGCTTGTAAAAGCCTTGTTCATTCTTGCAACGCTAATAAACGTTGGAGTGACTGTCGCCGTTTCAAAAAGAAGCAAAATCACAAGCGCTCTAGCAAGCCTTTTGTTTTACGTGCTTGCGTTCCCTATGTCCTATGGAGTTTACATCGCTATGGCGGACCCATTGTGGCGGCCAAGAGGAACATACGGCATAGCCTCTTTTGTCGCGGCCAGCATGCTTTTGCTTTTTGTCAACTCTGAAAAAGCGAACAAAGCCGTTAGGACAATCGGAAAAGTCATTGTCTTTTCTGTAAGCTATTGCTTTTTTGCCTTTGCCTTTGCATATGGAAACGCCCAATTTGAGCAAACAAAATACGCCGAATTTAGGGCGCGGCTTCTGGCATACGACCTTGCAACGGTGATGAAGGACTACGACAACTCGCAAGCGGCCGAAATTATTTTTTGCAACGGAATAGGCCACGCTCCGGCGGTAAAAAACCTCATTAAAGTCTATCCTTTGGCTGGGTCTTGCGTTGACACTTATTGCATGGGTCACAGTTACACACAATGGATTTTGGCGGCAATTGGAATTGTAGATAGAATTTCCGACGAAGACCAAGCCCCAGCGGACTTAAGCCTTCCAGTCTTATGTGAAACAAGATACCACAAAATTCAAGGACAAGGAAACCGATATCTCGTAACGTTCAAAAATGAAAGCGTCAAAGTAAAAGGCAATGGAGATTTTGTAACAGACTAAAAAAGGAGAAAATGCATGCCCCAAGCAAAAAACAAAAAAACACCCGTAAATACAATCAGCCTTATCGTTCCCTGCTACAACGAGGAATCCAACGTAGAGCCATTCCACAAAGAAATTTGCAGGGTCTTCCAGCAAATAAAGGGCGCGGACTTTGAGCTTATGTTCGTTGACGACGGTTCCAAGGACGGCACGTTTGAAAAAATCCAAGAACTTCGAAAAAATGACAAGCGCGTGAAGTGCGTTTCTTTTTCGCGCAACTTTGGAAAAGAGGCTGCCTTGTTTAGCGGCATTAGGGCGGCAAGCGGGGACTGCGCGGTGGTTTTGGACGCGGACTTGCAGCATCCGCCGGAGACAATAATAGAAATGGCCCGCTTGTGGAGCGACGAAGGCTACGAAGTCGTTGAAGGCGTAAAAAGCGACCGCGGCAAGGAAGGCCTTTTGCACAAAGCCTTTACAAAAATCTTTTACGGAATGATAAGCAAGGCCGTCGGCATGGACATGCGCGACTCAAGCGACTACAAGCTTTTAGACAGAAAAGTCTTGAACGAACTTTCGGCGCTAAAAGAGCGCAACACATTCTTTAGAGCGCTTTCGTTTTGGGTGGGCTTTAAAAAGACAACCGTTTACTACGAGGTCGCCGAACGAGCGAGCGGCCAGTCCAAGTGGTCAACCAAGTCGTTGATAAAATACGCGATTAACAACGTAATTTGCTTTAGTTACGCTCCCCTGCAAATCGTAACGGGAGCGGGAATCGCCTTTATTCTTGTCGCGGCGATATTTGGAATCGACGCGCTAATTTCGTATATACAAGGAAAGGCCGCAAGCGGATTCCCAACCTTGATTTTCTTGGTCGCGGTGGGAATCGGCGGCATTATGTTAAGTCTTGGAATAATCGGCGTATACATCGCCCAGATTTACGACGAAGTAAAGGGCCGCCCGCAATACATCGTAGGAAAAAAACTTGATGGAAAGAATTGACTTTCACGCGGACGACTACGCGCTTACAGAAAATTCGGACAACGACATCATCGTGCTTTGCAAAAGCGGAGCGCTGGACAGCGTAAGCGCAATTCCAAACCTAAAAATCTTTGACGCCGCCGCCCAAAAATTTCTCAAAGCAAAAAAAGACTTTCCAAAGACCGTAAAAGTTGCCGTCCACTTAAACGTAATGGAAGGCGCCTCTTTGGCAGACAAAAACGCCCTTCCCGACTTGGTTGACAACCGCGGCTACTTTAACACATCTTGGGGGAAGCTTTTGCTGGCCTCAATTAATCCGTTCAAGCGAAAAAGAATCCGAGAGCAATTAAAGACAGAAATCAAGGCCCAAATAAAGCGCGCGATCGATTCCGGCCTTTGCGACGCGGCGGCCCTTAGGCTGGACAGCCACCAGCACCCGCACATGATTCCAGTTTTCTTTGACGCTATGGCCGACGCCTTGGAAGAACTAAAAATAAAGCCTGAATATGTCCGCAATTCCTGCGACCCGATTTCTTGCTATCTTTTTGTTCCGGCGCTTTGGAAATATTTTTCGCCCGCAAACATCGTAAAGTGCTTGATACTAAACCATTTCGCGCGCCGCGTTGAGCGCTGGCAAAAAAAGAACGGATTAGGACAAAACCTTTTGTGCGGCGTCTTCTTCAGCGGCTTTATGGGAGCGGAACGGACTCAAAAAGCGCTTCCAAACTTTGAAAAAAAATGCAAAAGGCGCGGCGCCACATTGGAGCTTTTGTTCCACCCGGGAACAGTCATCTCCGAGGAACTAACGGACGAGTTTACCAAGCCAGGCTTTAACGAATTCCACCTTTCGCCAGGAAGAAAAATGGAGCGTGACGCGCTGGAAAGAATCGCGCCGCAAGGAGAATAGCAAAAATGTTCTACACTTTGGTCATCTACCCGCTTACGCAAATAATCGAATTTGTCTACAGCTTTTGCTACAAAATTTTCGGCAACACAGGAATATCGGTGATCGGCGTAAGTTGCGCCGTAAGCCTTTTGACCCTGCCCCTTTACATTGTAGCCGAGCATTGGCAGCAAGTGGAACGCGACATTCAAAAGCGGATGAAGGGCGAAGTAGATAAAATCCGCGACGTCTTTCACGGAAACGAGCGCTACATGATACTTTCGACATACTATCGGCAAAACCATTACCACCCTATAATGTCATTGCGCTCGGCCTTTGGCTTGTTAATCCAGATTCCATTTTTTACCGCGGCCTACGCGTGCCTTTCGCACATGAGCGCCTTGCAAGGCCAATGCTTTTTATTCATCCGCGACATGGGCGCCCCCGACGCTCTTTTTAAGATCGGAAGCTTTGACGTGAACGTTCTTCCAATCGCGATGACGCTCATCAATATGATTAGCGGAACCTTGTACACCAGAGGCCTTTCGATCCGCGACAAAATCCAGACATACGGCTTGGCGCTTGTATTTGTCGCGATACTTTACGACAGCCCCGCCGGCCTTGTAATGTACTGGACGATGAACAACGTCTTTAGCCTTGTAAAGAACGTCTTTTACAAGCTAAAGAATCCCGTAAAAACCCTGTACATTATCGCTTGCGCCTTGGTGACAGTCTTTATCGTTTGGCTTTTCGCGGGACGGGTTCTTTCGGCAAAGCGCGCGGCGCTGGTATCTTGCGTTCTGTGCGTTGTTTACGCCGCTCCGCTAATAGTAAAATTCGCAAATTACTTGGCAAAGACGCAACTAAGCTCGCTTACAGAGAACCGCAAGCAAGCAAGCCTTCTTTTTGTCTCGGCGTGCGCGGGCCTTTGCGTCCTGTGCGGCCTTGTCGCAAGCTCGGCTCTGATTTCTATCAATCCAACGGAATTTTGCGGAATAAAGAATTACGAAAACCCGCTTTTCTTTATCAAGAACACGTTCTTGCAGTCAATAGGATTTTTTATAACTTGGCCAGTCTTGATTTTTTTCCTTTACAACAACAATAAAAAAATCCAGGCGCTCCTAGCCTATTTTATGGCGGCCTCGTTCCTTTGCGCGCTCGCAAACTTCTTTTTGTTCAGAGGGAACTACGGAAACATATCAACGTCCCTTGTTTTTACAACCGCCTCTTCCGTGGACTCGCCGATAAAGCAAATCGCGCTTAACCTGTCGCTCTTACTCTTTATATTCGCCGCGGTGGCCGCAATCGCGTTTATAAAAAAATCATTCATAACGACTTTCGCTTGCGCCGCGACAACGCTGGCCCTTTTTTCTTTTGGAATCTACAACGCCAATACAGTCAACAAGGGCTACTCAGACTACGCCAACAAGTCAGTCAAGCAAGCCCAGCGCGTAAAGCCGATTTTCCATTTTTCAAAAACAGGAAAGAACGTCTTGCTCTTGTACCTTGACCGGGCGCAGTCAAAATACTTGCAGGCGATTTTTGAAGAATGTCCCGAACTGTACAAGCAATTTGAAGGCTTTTCATACTACCCTCAAACGCTTTCGCTAAACGGACACACGCTGATGGGCTCCCCGCCCTGCTTTGGCGGCTACGAATACGCTCCCGCGGCCATTAACAAAAGGCCGGGCGACAAGCTTTTGGACAAAACAAACGAGGCGCTTTTGGCGCTCCCCAGAATCTTTACTGAACAAGGCCAAGACTTTTTTGCCACTGTGACGGACATGCCTTGGGCGGGCCACACATGGATTCCCGACTTGAGCATATACGCGCGCTACCCAAAAATCGACGCCATCCAAACGGATTCAGCGTATAACGACTATTGGTTTAAGAACCACAAAGAATTTGAGCGCCTTGCCAACAAGGCCGAAATATTAAAAAGAAACCTTTTGTGGTACGGATTTTTCAAAACCTCGCCCCTTGCCTTGCGCCCGGCATTCTACAACCAAGGGAACTATTGGTCCACCGAAGATTCAAACGAAGACTTTATGGATTTTTTGGACGGCTACAGCGTTTTGGAAATACTTCCGCAACTTACAGACACGCAATCAAAAGAACAAAACGCTTTTATCTGCTTTGTGAACAACACTACGCACGACGACTATCCCTTGCAAGCGCCGGATTACGTTCCAGCCTTGCACGTTACAAACCTAGGAACGTCAAAATACGCCCAAAACTCCGACTACGCGATAAACGCCGCCTCCTTAAAACGCGTCGGGGAATGGCTTGATTTCTTAAAGAAAAACGGAATATACGACAACACAAGAATCGCAATAGTCGCCGACCACGGGCCGGAATTTGGCCAGGACGATTTTTTTGAGCAAGACGAAAAGTTCAAGGACATAAATCCCGGAAAATACCATCCGCTTTTAATGTTCAAAGACTTTGACGCGCGCGGAACGCTAAAAATTGACCAAACCTTTATGACAAACGCTGACGTTCCGCAAATGCTTGCAAACGGAATTATAAAAGAGCCAAAAAACCCCTTTACCGGAAACGCGCTAAAGGCCGACAAAGAAAACGGCGTCTATGTTTCCACCAGCGACATCTTTACGCCTTTGCAAAACAAGAACAAATACACGCTTAGCGTAAATGACGACGAATGGTACCGCGTGCGCGACAACATCTTTGACTCGGCGAATTGGACACAGGAGGTTCCGCAATGAACGCGCAAATTCTTACGCTTTACATAGATCCAGGCACAGGCAGCATGCTCTTTTCGGTCTTTATCGGAGCGGCCATGACCATAATTTTCTTGCTTCGAGCGGCAATAATAAAGCTTCAGTTTATCATCACTGGCGGACGAAGCAAGAAAATTTCCATGAACAAGATACCTTATGTAATTTACACTGATTCAAAAAGATATTGGAACGTATTCAAGCCTATTTGCGACGAATTTGAACGACGCGAAATTCCGCTGACCTATCTGACCCAATCCCAAGACGATCCAATTTTTTCGGCAAATTACAAATATGTTACAGGAAAATTCATTGGAACGGGAAACAAGGGCTTTACAAAACTAAACTTTATAAACTCATGCATAACGCTTTCGTCAACACCAAGTTTAGACGTCCTTCAATGGAAACGCTCAAAAGAAACTGATTTTTACGTCCACATCCCGCACACCGTCGACGATAAAGTAGGCTATAAGATGTTTGGACTTGACTACTATGACGCGGTGCTTTTGACAGGAGATTATCAAGCCGAAGACATCAGATACCTAGAAAAATTGCGCGGCATAAAAGAAAAGGAGTTGGTTACAGTCGGTTCTACTTGCATGGATTACGCGCTTGAACATCTAAGCCAATTGCCAAAATACAAAGGACCTAATTTTGACAACATAACAGTTTTGCTCGCTCCATCATGGGGAGAAAGCGCCATCTTAAGCAGATTCGGTTCAAAAATTATCCACGCCTTGGCAGACACAGGCTTTAAAATTATTGTCCGACCTCACCCCCAGTCAAAAACTTCCGAATCAAAGATGCTTGAATCTTTGCAGAGCAAATTTAATGACGTTCCCAATTTATCATGGAACTATGACAACGACAATCTAGCCGTATTAAATTCAGCGGATATTTTGATTACAGATTTTTCAGGCGTTGTATATGACTACACATTTCTTTGCGACCGACCGATAATTTACGCAGACACAAAATTTGACCCAAGGCCTTACGACGCGGGTTGCATTCCGCATAAGTTGTGGAGATTCAAAACGCTAGAAAAATTGGGCGTTAAACTCCGCGAAGAAGATTTTGCCAACATCAAACAGGTTATCCTAAACGCAATCAACAGTCCGGAACTAAAACAAGGCCGTGAAAGCGCAAAGGCGCAGGCATGGATGTTCCAAGGCGAAAGCGCAAAACGAGCTGTGGATTATTTGGTCCAAAAGCGCAAAGAAATAGAAGAAAAAAGAACGCAAGGAAAACAACAAGCATGACAATCGGCATACTAGGCGGAATGGGATCATACGCCACATTAGACATTTTTAGACGCTTGCTGGAAGTTTTTCCAGCCCAGAAAGAGTGGGACCGCCCGCGCGTTTTAATTGACAACAATTGCGTCATGCCCAGCCGCGTTGTGGCGGCTCTTTATGGGACAGACAAAGAAAAATTAGTCCAGCAAATGTCCGCGTCTGTAAAAAACATGGTTCAGGCTGGCTGCACGCATATTTTCTTTGCTTGCAACACATCCCATATTTTCCTAGAAGACGTTTTAAATAATGTTCCACAAGCAAAAGGCAAAATTTTCAATATAATCGACACATTGGCCTGCGACTTGTCAAAAGAGTCGTTTAATGACAAGAGTTTCGCTCTGGTGGCTACAGAAGGAACTGTAGAAACCCATATCTACCAAAAGATTTTCGCAAAATACGGTCTGACCATTGTTGAACCAGAAAAAGACAAATACGAATGCATGAGAGACTTGATAGAAGCCGTAAAACAAAATAAAGTGTCAAATGAACATTGCGAGCGCTTTATTGACTTGGCAAAGTCATTCGGAACAAAAAAGCTAATCCTTGGCTGCACTGAATTTCCTGTAATATACTATAAATTTCAAAAACAAATTGACGAATCAGGAATAATCATTTACGATCCAATAAACTCTGTTTTGCAGCTTTTTAAGCAACTATATGACAAAGAAGGAGAACTGGAATGCAAGCGTTGATTTTGGCGGCGGGAACAGGAAGCCGCCTAAAGCAGTACACACAAAAAGTCCCCAAATGCATGGTGCCGGTAAACGGCGTTCCTATGATTGAGCGCGCGATTGACTCCCTTGTCGAGGCTGGAATAAAAAAACTTTACATTGGCTTGGGTTACAAGGCTGAGGTGTTAAAAAAATTCATCGCGGACACTTTTTCGCAGGAACGCTTGAACGGAATGAAAATCGGCTTTGTCGAAAACCCCGTCTACGACAAGACCAACAACATCTACTCCCTCTGGCTGGCCCGCGAAATCTTCACGCAAGACGACACCGTTCTCTTGGAAAGCGACCTTGTGTTCAAAAAAGACTTGATAAAAAACCTTGTCCAAGCAAAAGAAAAGAATCTTGCCGTCGTAAGCCGCTACGAAGACTGGATGGACGGCACTTGCGCCACATTGGACACGGACAAAAACATCCTGGACTTCATTCCAAAGAGCGCGCAAAACCCCGCCGACGCCGCGAACTATTACAAGACTGTCAACATCTACAAGTTTGGCCGAGACTTTACCCAGTCCTACTATCTGCCCTTTTTGCAAACCTTTATGGACGTTTTTGGAAAGAACAACTACTACGAAACCTGCCTAAAGTTTTTGGCGCAAACCGACCCGACCTTGCTAAAGGCCTACCCAATTCCCGGCGACGTTTGGTACGAAATCGACAACCCCGACGACTTGCGCGAGGCAGAGAAAAGGTTTTAGGAAAGGGCCTCTCCGAAAGTCGCCCCTACAACACATATACCGCGATGCCCGCGATGATCAGCGCTATGGCGGCGACTTGCTTGGCCTTTATCCTGTCGTTAAAGAAAATACGGCTTAAGATTATCGCGAACACGTAGCTGGACGCTTCTATTATCGGAACGTAGGATGCCGGAACGATTTTTAGCGCCGTAAGGTCGATGAAAACCGCGGCGAAGAACAAGGCGTAGGCGACTATCACCTTGGCGTTTAAGTATTCGCGGACGACATTCTTGTGCGGCTCCAGCGCGGATTTTTTTAAGAGAACTTGGCTTACCGCTCCAACGAAGTTTGAAAAAAGCAAAAAGGCTACGTACAAAATCATTGGCCGCCCCCTTCCGCCGCGCCAGTCTTTTCAGCGCTGTCGCTTGCCGCGTTGTCCTTGTCCGCCGCGCTAAGCAAAAGGATTCCGCACAGGATTATCGCCGCTCCAAGAACCTTCTTAAGCGTGATTTGTTCGCCAAACAAAAGCGCGCTAAAAAGCATTCCCCAAACAATCGTGACGGCCTTGTTGCACATGGCGATTGGAAGCCTGACCTTTTTTAGCACTTGCTGCCACAAAATCGCGTACAAGCCCAAAACGCCCACAATCGCCGCGTAAAAGCAACACCAGCTGAAAGAAAAGGCCTCGTATCGCGCGGCGCGCTTTCCAAGCACCGTGTAGAGGGAATAGATTAAAAAGCCGATGTGCATTAAAAGGTAAGGCATAATTTTCCCCCACCCCTACTTTAACTCCACAATAAAGTCATTGCCATTTTTGTAAACGCTATGATAAGCCGTTTGCTTTACCAAAACATACTCGTCGGTCAGCTTGTTGTCAGCGGCCTTGCATTTAAAGTTCCAGCCGTTCAAAAGCTCCTCGTTCCACAAGGCGGCGCTTGAAGGCATCGGGTAGTACATTCTTTGAATCACAGGATAATTTCTTAGCGCTATTCTGTTCTTTTGGCACAAGTCCATTTTGCCTTCAAACGACACGCTGACCTCCTCGCCTTTTTGAACGTTTTGGGCAATGTCGGCTATTATCATTTGAACGCGGAAGTTTTCGTACTCCTTTTGGTTCTTTAGGAAGTTGCCGTAAGTGAACGCAAAGACGGCAAAAGAGTAAACAGACAAAACAGCGACTGCAAACGCAAGCTTGCGCGCGCCCGTCCTCTCCGCGCTCAAATTAAGGCACGCAAGCAAGACAAGAGCGCCAAAAGCGTTAAAGCCCATAAAGGCCCTTGCAGCCATCACAGGACGCGCAAAGACGAGGTACGGGCCGTATGACAAAAGGCACGCGGCAAACAAAACGGCGGCGATAAATACAAAAGCAACAATCTTGTTGCCCCTCGCCCGCCTTACAAACGCCGCGACCAACAAAAGGATTGACAAAGCAAAAAGCGCTTTGGAAAACGTTCCGCCGTGAAAGCTAAACGCCGTCTTAACATAGGCCAGCGCGTTCCCCGGCAAAGCGGCGAGCGAAACCTGAGAAGAAAAATAGCTGTCAGAGCCGTCGCCCATTTTGTTCATAAAGCAAAGCTTGAACAAAAGCAGCGCCGCGGCAAAACAAAGCGCCGCCGCCAAAGTCCGCTCCAAACTTTTTTTTGCGTCGCCCGACTCAAGCAAATCCTTTGCAAAAAGATAAATGGCCGCCAAAATGTAAAGCGACAAGGCCGCCTGGTATGACGCGCAAGTCAAAACCAAACATATTACAGAAAGATAGCAAAAGGCCGCTTTGTCGCGGTAGAACAAGAATGGAAGCGCGGCGAACAAAAGGCTAATCGCCATATACGGAGAGTCAAAGCGATAGGCCATGCATTCCGCGTAGCACGGAGCCATAAAAACCGCGGACAAAGCCAAAACGTTTTTTGCGTCCGCCCGCCCCGCCAGCGAGATGGACAAGACAACAATAGCAATGCCCGCTATGGCAATCGCAACAAACTGAGAAAGCGGCGCGATGTCGTTGAGCCTTATGTTGTTGTGGACAAGAATTGACAAAAACTCCGACACATAGCGGCTAAAGTCAATCCAAGAGCGGCTTCCGCCGTAATTTCTAAACACGTCGTCGGCGTAATAAAAATGCGCCGTCAATAAATTAAAATACGCCGCAAACAAAAGAGCGCAGCCGCCGCTAAAACAAACAGCCGTTTTCTTGCTAAAAAGCGAGGGACGAATTTTAGAAAACTCCCCGGCCACGGCGCTCTTTATTTTAATTCCAAAAGCAATGTAATTTAAAAAATAAACATTTAACAGGGCAAAAATCGCCAAAGCCGTCACATGCTGGATGACGTCTATCCAATGGGCGGGATCGCGCAAAGTCCTATGAAAAAAAGCCTCGACGTTTTTTATTATAAGCGAGCCAACAAAAGAAAAACGCGCGGCAACCTCCAGCGCGGCAAGCGCCAATATGGCAAGAAGCAAAAGAAGTTGTTTGGCTGACGGCGCGCGGCTTTTTTCCATCCTTCTCCTCCCCCTAATCCCTAGCGAACAAGTCCCGCGTGTAAACCTTGTCCTTGCAGTCGGCAAGGTCGTCGGACATGCGGTTTGCCAAAATCACGTCGCAGTTTTTCTTAAAGGCGGCAAGGTCGCCCTCCACCTTAAAGCGCTCAAACTGGCCGGCGCTAAGAGTGGGCTCGTAAATCACAACGTCAACGCCCTCGCCTCGCAGGATTTTCATAATGTCCTGGATGGAGCTTTGCCTAAAGTTGTCGCTGTTGGCCTTCATCGTAAGGCGGTAGACGCCCACAGTCTTTGGCTTTTGGGCCAGAATGTGGCGGGCGATGAATTCCTTGCGGGTGCGGTTTGAGTCGACGATGGCTTGGATAAGGTTTTGCGGAACGGAATTAAAGTTGGCCAAAAGCTGCTTGGTGTCCTTGGGAAGGCAGTAGCCGCCGTAGCCAAAGGACGGATTGTTGTAAAAGTTTCCGATGCGGGGATCCAGGCTGATTCCCTGAATTATTTGTTTGGTGTCCAAGCCCCGCGACTCCGCGTAAGTGTCCAGCTCGTTAAAGTAGGCGACGCGCAGCGCAAGGTATGTGTTGGCAAAAAGCTTTATCGCCTCGGCCTCCGTGCAATTGGGCGTCAAGACCTCAACGTCCTTTTTTATCGCTCCGTCGCGCAAAAGGCCGGCAAACTCCTTGGCCTTGCCCTCAAGCTGGGGCCGTTTTTTGGGAAAGCTTACGACGATGCGGCTGGGATAAAGGTTGTCGTAAAGCGCGTGGCCCTCGCGCAAAAATTCCGGGCTGAACAAAATGTTTTTTATCTTATATTTTGCAAGGATGGAATCTGTGTAGCCTACAGGAATCGTGGACTTTATGACGACAGTAGTGTCGGGACACTTTTGCTCCACCAAGGCCAAAACCGCCTCTATGGAAGAAGTGTCAAAAAAGTTTTTTTCCGCGTCGTAGTTTGTGGGAGTGGCGATTATCACAAAATCGGGCTTTGCGTAGGCCTCGTCCTGGCTGGTTGTGGCCGTCAAATCCAAGTCCTTGTTGGCCAAATATTCTTGACTTTCCTTGTCCACAATCGGCGACTTTTTGCCGTTTATCAAATCGACTTTGGACTGAACCAAGTCAATCGCCGTAACCTTGTTCTTTTGCGCCAAAAGGATCGCGTTGCTTAGTCCTACGTATCCTGTGCCCGCTACTGTTATGTTCATAATGATATTATACTACGATAACAAAGTTCAATCAAGAACAGCGAAGCGCTACCAATCCAAGTCAGCGGCATAGGCGTAAGAAATAACCTGCCCCTGTTGCGTTTCTTTATAACCTCTTTCGTTGTGAGAATAATCCGCGATTTGCTTGGAGCCAAACGAAGCGAATTTTTTGTTCACCTCGTCCAAAACGGCAATCTCATTAGAAGAAAGGCTGCCATCGATCTGCGTTTTGCCAATCTTAAGGATATGCTTTTCGTACCCGTTGTCCAACTGTTCAAATTCGGATGAGATTATCCCACGTTTTTCCAGGATTCCGTACAGAATTTTGTGCTGGTCTGGAACCGGACCGTACGGCAAGTGAACATAGCGCGCGCCTGTCAAAGAAACGCCATTGCGCTTGTAAAAAAGCATGTCGCTGTAATTTAGCAGCTTGTTTAGCTTTACAATAAGAAGTTCCGGCGACTGATTTATAAAAAACAACACGCAAGAAGCGAATTTGTCAAAGTCAAATTCCTTATAACCGTTTTCCAACGTGAGGTCATGCGGAAAAAGATTTGAAACATAACCATAATCAAAGTCTTCGGCCTGCGCGGTGTTTAATGCGGCCAGCCTCTCTTGTAATTTTTGCAATTGCTTTTGTTCCAACAAAACTTCATTTTTCTGCAAGAACTCATGCATGTTCTGCGGATCCTTGAGGTATAACAAAAGAAAATTGTGCGCCCTGCTCTGAACCGCGCCGGCCTCGTAACGTCGAATCGTCTTGTCGCTCCAGTCAAGAAGTTTTGCAAAGGAACGCTGGCTAAGTCCGTATTGCTCGCGAATCGATACTATTTCTTTTGCGGCAAGAAGCTTATGCTTTTTTCTGTATTCATCATACGCCAAAAGCAAGTTTGCGGAATCTAGGTCTTCGTTAAAAACAATTGAACCGCAAGTTTTGCAAATGGCCACAGAAGCTTTTATTGTTATTCGCTCGTCATAAACCGGATATGACTCTTCGACAATCTTGACATCGCAATCAGTCATATTGTTGCATTTTTCGCAAAAACATTTCATGCCACACTGTTTTCCTGGCAAAAACCGGCCCCCTCTTATTAAAAATAGTATAACTCTGAAATAGGAAAAAGTCAATGGTTTTTGCGGTAATTTTACCGCATTTTTTAAAGATTGGACCATAAAAAACGCTCTCCAAACAGCCGCTTTCCATTCAACAGGCCATATTTTCCTTGACAAAACAAAAGAAGCAATGATATAATATAAAGAATAAAAAATGAAGTTTTCTATTGTGGTTCCGCTGTACAATGCGGAACAGACGCTGTCAGTTTGCATTGACTCAATAAAAAATCAAACCTATAAAAATTTCGAGTGTTTTTTGATTGACGACGGCTCGTCTGACGCCACGATAAAAAAATGCGGAGCCAAGATAGCCGGCGACGACCGCTTTGTGTTAATCACGCAAAAAAACAACGGAGTTTCGGCCGCCAGGAACATCGGCGTAAAAAAAGCGACAGGCGACTACATCGTATTTGTTGACAGCGACGATTGGGTGGAGCCTAACCTTTTGGAAGAAATAGAAAAGGTCGCCGACGGCCAAATCATCCAATACGGCTTTTACGCGGTATACTCCAAGGGAACAAAAAGAAGGGCGCACTCAAACGGTGCGCTTGACATAAAGGCCGGAAACATGGCCGCCGTTTGGAGGCACGCGCTTCCGCGAAAGCCAATAAGAAAGCTGCGCTTTGTGGACACCCTTGGCGGCGGCGAAGACTACCTTTTCTTGAACCAAGCGCTTAGCGTTATCGGTTCCGTAAAGCGCATATCGCAATGCCTTTACCACCACACTTTTGAAAACGAAAAAAGCATAATGAACAACACAGACCTTGCGCTTTTGGAGCAGCAAATCATAGCCACAAAAGAGGCGCAAGAAGTCTTTATAAATGACCGCAGCCTAAAAAACAAATTGGCCTTTAAGGCCCGAAAAGCTTGGTGCCAGGGCGAGCTTATCATTTTCACCCTAAACCTCTTTGACGAGAACGCAGGCTGCGTAAAAAAGCTTTGGCGCCGCATATTAAAAAAAGCGGTTATGTTGCTATTGCGGTAAAAGGCAATCCTTTAGCGCGTCCAAAAAAGCCCTTCCCCACTTTAAGTCAGGCTCAATGTAATTTCCTTCCGCCCATTCGTTCCAAGACTTTAAGAACACAAGGCCGCTTCCGCCTTGGCGCCGCCTTACAGAATCCAAAACTTGCCTTGCATGCTCCTTAAAGGCTTTTGGCGTGTAGCCGGTCATCACGCAGCCGCGGCGGCCGCTTCTTGGAGTGTGGTCCCAGCCGGCCAGTATTGTAGGGCTTACTTTAGGATCCGCATCCGTTCCGCCAGAAATGCATTTTACGACGCCCTTGTAGCTAAAAATCGCGGGCAGGCCAAAAACAAGGCGGACAATTTTTTTTGCGGCCCGCCACAGGGGATTAAGCTTTTTTGCGTGGGAATACATGCAGTAAACATTAATAGAATCAAAGCCCATGCTTTTGTACTGGTCCAGTCTTTCGACATCGTCGGTGCACTGGCCCACCCAGTAAATTCCTTTAAGGCCTTCCTTTGCGGCAAGCTTGTTCCACACTTGCATAAAGACTTTTACGGCGGGGTTGGCCAGAGGCTTGTAAATCAAAAAAATCGGCTTATCGTCCTGCGTCAAATAGCGCTTGTCCTTAAAAGCCGGCAGGACAGAATAAAAATGCTTTACAAAATCTTCTTCGTCGTACTTTTGCTCTATAAGCAATTTGTCCTTGCGGACATCCTTGCTCCAAAGCTTTGAATACCAGTTTTCGTTGGCCCAGCCAAGGCAAAAAGGAAAGTCCGGCTTTTTGCTTGCAAGAACCTCTTTAAAAGGAAGATCCAAAAGCTCCTTGCCGTCTTCAAACCAATAATGCCAATAGCAAAAGCCCGCAATGCCGGCGTCTCGCGCCAGATTGGCCTGCTCTTCGCGAACCTGCGGAACGCGCAAGTCATAGTAGCCCAAGTCCGCCGGAACGCGCGGCTGGTCATGGCCGGGGAACAGTTTTTTTGCCTTTCCGACATTAGTCCATTCGGTAAAGCCTTTGCCCCACCATTGGTCATTTTGCGGAATCGGATGAAATTGAGGCAGATATAATGCGATGACTTTAGGCTTAACCATTTACGACACCCTTCTTTAAGGCTTGCCTTTTAAGAATCAGCTTCCAAAACAAAAGTCCTGCAAAATTTTTAAGCAAGCGCAAAAAATTGCGGATGACACTTTTGTCTAGATAAATAAACTTGACATTCTTTGCAAAATAAACAAAAGTCCAAAAATTTTTGTCAGCAAGGCCTTCATAATACTTTATCGTTTCTTGCAAATAATTTCTATATGGCAAAGGCAGCTCTAACGGAGACTCCAAAAGCCGCCTGCAAAACAGCGCTTTGTCTTTGTTGAACGCAAGTTTTTTTTGGAGCGCGTCAATCCTAGCCGCCTTTATTTTTAGCTCGTCCAAAAAGCCAGCCTTTTTATTGACATTAGAAGCCGTTGCGTCATGCCTTCTGTATCGGATAGTGCATTGGTCAAAATACGCAAATCCATTTTTTGCGCAGGAACAAATGGCATGCCAATAATCATGTCCGTCAACAAAATCAGGAACCGGCGGCAAAGTCTTTAAAAACTGAGTCCTAGCCAACATTGTAGATCCTTGAACAAAATTCTGGTGAACCAGACGCTTGAACAATTGCAATTTATCAACCGGAACATATCTATAATTGCAGGCGTTTTTCATCGTAACGCCCATAGAAACATTGTTTTTATCGACAAGAAGAGAGTCAGAAAAAACAAAGTCTTTGTCGCCAATATGATTTACAAGCTTTTCCAGCTTGTCAAGCTCCCAAATGTCGTCTTGATCGGAAAAAGCGATAAATTCACCCTTGCAAAGTAGAATCGCTTTTTCAAAATTTTTTTTATATCCTATGTTTTTTTTGTTAAAAAAGACTCGGACGCGCTCGTCCTTTTTTGAGTATTCAAGCAAAATCTTTTTTGTAGAATCTGTGGAACAATCGTCGCAAACGACCAACTCCAACGGAACTTTTACATTTTGATTAAGAATCGAGTCTATCTGTTCACGAATGAACGCTTCCCCATTATAGGAAGCCATGGCCACAGAAATCATTTTACGCGCCGGCGCTCATCCATTCCATGTACTTGGCGTGGACATCGGCGGGATTTCCGTCCATCTGGATTTTGCCGTCCTTTATCCAAATGGAGCGTCCGCAGATTTTCTCTATTTGGCCAAGCGAATGCGAAACAATTACAATAGTTGTGCCCTTGTCGCGGATTTCGATAAGCTTGTTAAAACACTTTTCTTGAAAGGCCGCGTCGCCTACGGCAAGGATTTCGTCGATGAACAAGACTTCGGCCTCTACGTTGATGGCCACGGCAAAGGCCAGGCGCATGTACATTCCGCTGGAATAAGTGCGCACGGGATTGTCGATGTATTCGCCAAGGCCCGAAAATTCAATGATGTCGTCAAGCTTTGCGTCGATCTGCTTTTTTGTAAGGCCAAAAATGGCGGCGTTTATGTAAATGTTCTCGCGGCCGCTCATGTCCGGATGGAAACCCGCGCCCAATTCAATCAAGGCCGAGACTTTTCCTTTTACAACGACGCTGCCCGCGCTTGGATAAATGATTTTTGTCAAAAGCTTTAGCGTGGTGCTTTTTCCGCAGCCGTTCTTTCCGATAAGGCCCACGGCCTCGCCTTTTTTTATGCTAAACGAAATGTCGTCCAATACAGTGCGCGTCTCGTGGCGGTTCCGCTTCCAAAACAAAACCTTGTCCTTTAGGTTGGGCGCCTTGTCAAAGTAAACCTTAAACTTTTTTGTAACGTGGTCCAAGCAAATTACGTCTTCCATACCGCTCCCCTACAATTCCTCGGCAAAACCGCGCTGCAGCCTAGAAAAAACAATCTCACCAAAAACGATGAAAAAGACGCCCCAAAGCGCCGCCGAAAGCAAAGTGCTGACGTCTGGAACTTGCTTGTAATACAAGATGGAACGGATGGCCTCTATGATTGGGGTCATGGGGTTTAGCTTAAAAATAGTCTGGTATTGCTGCGGAACCTTGTCACTGGCGTACATGACAGGCGTCAAAAACTGCCAGGCCATGACAACGATACCCAAGATGTGCTGCAAGTCGCGGACGTAAACCGTAAGGGCGCTGGCAAGCAGGGTTACGCCAAGCGTAAAAAGGAACTCCACAAAAAGGACAAGCGGAAGGTACAGCAAGGCCACAAGGTTAAAGCCGACGCCCGCAAAAAAAACGGCGGCGAAAACAACCACAAAGCAGTAAAGCATGTTGACAAAGGCCGTCACCACAAAGGCCAAGGGCAAAACCTCTCGCGGAAAGTAAATCTTTTTCACCATGTCGCCCGAGGCAATGATGCAGCCGCAGCCGCCGGCAAGCGACGTGCTAAAGAAAATCCAGGGTATAAGGGCCACGAACAAAAAGAGGTAGTATTTTTGTATCCCCGCCCTCATTATAACGGAAAAAACAAAGGTGTAAACAAACAATTGCAAAAGCGGGTTTAAGAAAGTCCACAAAAAGCCAAGCACCGATCCCTTGTAGCGGCCCCTAAGCTCCCTGTGGGTCAGCGAGAATATCATTTGCCTGTAGTTGTAAAGGTTTTTGAATAATGACAGCATAAGAATACCTAAATAGATATTTTGGCATAAATCAAAGGGCGTGTCAAGTTAGCGCCTCTTGAACACTTTATGCCATAGCCAAGCCAAGGCGCCGTAAAGCGTGCGGTGGCGAGTGTTGACAAGAAGATTGTAGGTGTCGTCAAGTTTCTTTTGCAAAGCGCGAATCTCTTGAGCGCGCGCGGCAAGCGCGGCGTCTTGTTGGGCAATGCGGGTTTCTTGCTGGGCAATGCGGGTTTCTTGCTGGGCTATGCGGGTTTCTTGCTGGACTATGCGGGTTTCTTGCTGGGCTATGCGGGTTTCTTGCTGGACTATGCGGGTTTCTTGCTGGACTATGCGGGTTTCTTGCTGGACTATGCGGGTTTCTTGCTGGACTATGCAGGTTTCTTGCTCTGCGATGCGGGATCTAGCCATTTTATCGTATGATTCACATAACTCATGCATTGTTAGTCCGTATTCATTTCCAAACAAACTATCAAATGATTTTAGTCGTTCTATTTCATCTTCTTTTTGAGCGACTATAGAATAATCTGGACTAGCGCCCGTAATTGCATGGAACAATGAAATGTCTTTTATTCCCCGCAAACTTTTATCTTCCTGAAGCCTTAATATTTTTACGCGGCAGTAACCTTCGTATTCAGGCAAAAAAGAAAGCAAGGTTGGCGGCAATGGCCGAATATGAGTGGAATCCGTGTAAAAATTGCATGCTCCTACGCAAAGATCCTCTGGATTAGGAGTCTCAAGAATCAATAGTCCCGCAGGCTTTAGAACACGCTTGGCTTCATGCACCACTTGAACAAGAATGTCAAAAGGCAAATGTTCCGCGATATGAAAACCTGTTACAATGCTTAAGCTGCTGTCAGGCATTGACCTTAAAGTTTCAAGGGCATCCGCCAGCTCTACATTAAGGCCAAGTTCTCTGCAAGGGGCAAGCATACCTTCATCCAAATCAATTCCCTTGGCGTCCACACTGTTGTCTGTCATAAGCTCTAGCCATTCACCTCGACCGCAACCGATGTCCAATGCCGAGCAAACTCCATGAGTTTCCTTGCATTTTAAGACAAATGGCAAATAAACCTTTAAACGTTCCTTTATCAAGTTGCGCGAACCACGATATTTTTCCTCAAACTTATAGTAAAAATCTTTATTAAGCATAAAAGTCGCTCCCATTAAATTGAAGCAAACCAACAACATTCCCGACACAGTCTTTATAATCTTTCAATTTAAAACTCCTTGGTTAGGCGCTTTTTTATTCAAAAGCGAACGAGTATGACTTTTATTTTAGCAAAAAAAAGCCTCTACCACAAGACTTTCTCCCCCATCACAATTTTTTTACTCTTGCGTGAATGTAATTGTCTTTAAGGCTAACGCCAGTTGTCGCGGATCACCGGATATTCCAAGTTGCATAGGGGAAACAGCGTCAGGAAGCTCGAAATCCACATCAATTATACCATCAGACGGAAGCTTAAAATCAAATTCCAAAGGCTTTCCATCTTGCGTGGCAAACTCAAAGCGTTGATTCTTGTTTACATTAATAAAAACGCGTTGCGTCCCGTTAAACACATTGCAGTCAACAAACATATGAACCGGGCGAGTTTCGTCAAATTTTTCAAGTTTGGCTTGCATAACAAGCTTTTTTCCAAATGTCCATGTAAAGTTTTCTTCCACGCCAGAAAGCCCTTCTTTAATATAAATCATTGAATTGTTTTTTGGGCCAAAGAAATAAATTGGCCCGTTTAAATCTATCGACAAATGATGAACATCAAATATAGGCAGTCCAAGCAATTCTGGATGTTTTTCGAGACAGGGATACAAATTACAGAAGTAAAGAAGTCCATTATCGCTGACAAGAGGCTTTTTGAACTTAAGTCAATATAGTAGACACAAAAAAATGCTAGTTTAAGCTGCAAGTTTTTCACATTCTGAATGAACAGCTTCCGGAGTTCTGTAATTCAGACTTGAATGAATACGCTTGCGGTTGTACCAGAATTCAATGTATTCAAAAACCGCGTCGTAAGCAGCCTTTGAATCCTTATATTTTCTAAGGTTTACCTCCTCCTTTTTAAAACAGAATGAAAAGATTCTATGCAAGAATTGTCATACGGGCAGTCTTTCTTGCTGTAGGAATGACGGATTTTTAATTCCGCCAAAGCTGACTCAAAAAGGTTGCTTGTAAACTGACATCCCAAATCCGAGTGAATGATTATCCCGTCAGTATGCTTTACATTCAGAGCGGCATTTTTGATTCTGTTTAACGCAGCATGATGGATTTTTTGGCTTTTTTCAAAAACGAAATTGCGAACTAAACTTGACATAATCTCATATTCCTGCCTTCAGTCTTATTTTATAGAATTCATCTACTTTATCAGAAAAATCTTTTTGTTCTTTTTTAATATCACATGGCAATTTAATGAACTCACAAGCTTCTGTTTTTGTATCAAAAACTGCAAACTGTGAAGTATTATTAAGGTTCCTAGGTTGTCACACAGAACCTGGATTTATAAAAATAGTTTTCTTTTGATTACGCGTTGCTTTATCTTCGCAAGGATAAAAAGCTTCATAAAAAACAGGTCGATGAGGAATGTCCAATTAAAACTATATCAAAATCTGAATAAGCAGACAGGTCTTTTGAACAGTCAAACTTACCCCAATATTCATCTTCAATTGTTCCGTGTACAACGAGAACCGTCTTACCATCAACTGAAAATTTAAGCTTTCCTGCTGCCATTGTCTGTGCATTCAGATATTCAAATGTTTCATCTGCTAATATGGATTTAGCATATCTTGCAGATTCTTCCCCACGAGGTGAAGAGAATCATGTATAGCCATCATTTAAGATTGCTCTTTCATCGTTACCGCGAATGCTGCATAAAATAGGAAGTTCTTGATTTTGAATAACTTCAACAACTTCGTTTGAATGGGCCCATAATCAATGAAATCTCAAAGCAATGCCAATACATCAAGATTGATATTTCTTATGTAATTCATTACCTCATTCAGTACAGCAAAATCCCCGTGAATGTCAGAAAGAATTAAAAGTTGTATTTTTCAAGAAACTCCATAAGTGATTTTTTATTCTCTAGAGGAGTAGTCTTTGGGCGTCCTAAATCAGGTCTGTTACCTTTTCTTACATAAACTTCTACAAAAGTAAGTTTTTCTTTTGTTTCCGTGTCACCTAAAACTGCGTCCAGTTCTTTAGGTGTAGTTACTTTTACTACGTTTTCGTAACCGCAGCCTTCTGCAATTTCACAGAAGTCAACTTCGCGGCCAACGGTAGGCTGTCCTCCAACTGAGTCATGGGCACCGTTATTCAAAACAAAGTGAACGTAGTTAGAAGGCTTACGGCTTCCAATTGTTGTCATACCTCCCATCTGCATGATAGAAGCTCCGTCTCCGTCAAGGCAGTAAACCTGACGGTCTTTTTTCTGCATTGCAATTGCAAGTGCAATCTGACTTGCGTGACCCATTCCACCAACTGTAAGGAAGTCACGGTCGTGGCCCATATTATGCTTGTCGCGCTGTTCATAAAGTTCACGACTGATCATACCTGTAGTAGAAACAAAGGCTGTTTTGTCGTCAGCAGAAAGCATGATTTTTTCGATTGTTTCTTCACGGCTCATTTTTCCTTCTACAGGAATATTGTTTACAAGTTTGTATTCGTCAAAAGTCCCCTTGCGGATTACAAAGGCATACTGGGCGTTGTTTTCTTTTATGTATTTATAGGCTTTTTCAAACTGGGCAGGCAAATCTGCCTCACTATCAGAAAGAACTTCGTAAGGAACCTTCATTGCATCCAGAAGGTCGCAGGTAACTTTTCCCTGTTTTATATGCTGAGGCTCATCGTGCACGCCAGGTTCTCCTCGCCAGCCGATTACAATCAGCATAGGAATTGAGAAAACATCTGGGTCCGCAATAGACATCAAAGGGTTTACCACGTTTCCTTCACCTGAGTTTTGCATGTAAATCATAGGAATTTTGCCGGTTGCAAGGTGATATCCTGTTGCAAGGCCTGTAGCGCTTCCTTCGTTTGCAGAAATAATGTGATTTTCTGCCGGAGCGTTATCTGTAATGTAGGCGCAGAGATTTTTCAAGAGTGAATCTGGAACTCCAGCAAAAAAATCCGTTCCGTTTTTTATTAAAAGGTCATAAAAGTAAGATGGTCTAATCATTTATTTAGTTCCTGGAATTAATTCAAGTATTTGTTTAATAGGCATACAGATGTCGTTTACTTCAAGAGAACGTTCTGCTTTCAAAATTGTTTCGGCACATTTTACCATTGCAGGATAGCTTGCACGAAGCATGTGGTTTGCATAAATGATGATGTTAGCACCCCAACTTGCAAGTTCATCTTCTGTAAACTGATTGTAAGTTGTAGGAACAAGTACGATTGGAATATTTTTGTATTCTGCGCGGAATTTCTGGCAGAACTCTTTAATATCCATTCCACTCTTATCTTTTGAGTGAATCATTACACCGTCGGCACCAGCACGAACTGCTGCAAATGCCTTTTTGATTGCTTCATCAACAGAGTAACCTGCAATGATTTCTTCAATGCGGGCAATAATCATAAAGTCTTTTGTAACCTGAGCTTTTTTACCGGCAGCAATCTTTTCACAAAATTCTTCTTCTGTTGCAAGAACTTGTTTTGCTTCTGTTCCAAAAAGAGAGTTCTTTTTTAGACCTTTTTTGTCTTCGATGATAACTGCACTTACACCGTTACGTTCAAGTGTGCGTACTGTAAATACAAAGTGTTCAGGAATGTCACCGGTGTCGCCGTCGTAAATAATTGGTTTTGTTGTGCATTCAAGAATGTCTGTAAGTGAGTGCATACGGGTTGTAAGGTCAACAGCTTCAATATCAGGCTTACCTTTAGAAGTTGAGTCTGTGAGGGATGAAGACCACATACCGTCAAAGCGGTGGATTCCATCTTCCTTTTCAACCTCAGCATTTTCTACGATAAGTCCGCTCAAACCGCTGTGAGCTTCCATAATGCGTACAATTTTTTTAGCCGCAATAAGACGGCGGAGGGTAGCACGGCGCACATCTGGTGTTGTTCCGATGGAAGAAGCATTATCTGCAAGGGCAGAAGATTTGATTCCCTGAGTATAAGGAATCTCCACAACCTGCCCCCCCCACCCCTTCATCACTTCAAAAACCTCATCCCGGATGTGATTAAGGTAGTTTGATTTCCAGTCATCACCGTGAATGATATAGTCCGGTTTATATTTTTTAAGGTTAGGAACATAGCTCCAATCTTCCTGAGGAACAACACGGGCTACTCCTTTGATGTTTTCTACAACAGTTTTTCGCTGATCGTAAGTAAGGTAAGGAAGACGCTTATGGTTGACGATTGCACTGTCTGTCAAAAGACCAATTGTAAGTTCCCCAAGTTTTGTGCCCTCATTAATAATATTAATTATCCCGGGATGAATAATATCTCCGGTAATTCCTAAATACACCGATTTCATGCTGATACTTCCTCCATTATTGATTTCAATTCTTTTTGTTTGCTGACTAGATAATCAACTGTGAGTTTTGCACTTTCTCCTATGTTGCTCCAGCTTTCAGCAATGACTTCTGTGCGCGACGAGCGTAGTTCTTCACTCTTCAAGAGGCTATCCATTACATTTTTGATTTTTGGGAAGTCAAATTCTTTTAGTTCGCAACCAAGTTTTGAAAGGATTTTAAAAGTCCACAGCGTGTCATCAGTCCAAGCCGCATCGTAAGGTGCTGAATCAAAATTTGTATCAACATAAATAACCGGCTTTTCAAAAACCAAAGCATAATCAAAAATCACACCTGAAAAATCCGAAATCATTAAATCTGATTTATTGAGAATATCAAAGTTGTCATTGTCTCTATTCCATGAAAGATTTTTCTCATTCGCATACTTTTTCTGCAATTTTTCAAGAAGTTCTTTTTCTGATGTGTATGATTGAGGGTGAGGACGAATAACAATCAAATATCCAGATTTTAAGAGCGCATCGATTAATTTTTCACCAAAACGTGCTAAGATTCCACTTTGTCCCCATGTTGGCGCAACAAGAACAGTTTTAGAATTACCTGATGTTAAAACTTGTTCTTCCTTTTTTCGCTCATACAATGCATCCATATAAGTGCATCCAACAATTTTGAGTTCTTTGCTTTTCAGACTTCGTATATTCTCAATTTTACGAATCTGACTCACCTGATAAGGCCCTGTAAGCAATAGAGAATCAAAAAAATCAAGTCCAAACATACGATATGTAATAGGGTCGCTAATCATATGAAGAATATGTACATACCATTGCACATTTCTGCTTCTCTTCCATTGGTAAACGTCCAGTCCAGGTGTCGTGGAAAGCACGATGCTTGCGTTCATCATATTGAGCCGAGCAAAAGCCTTATTTCCTTCGCCTATGAATTCTGCCTTTACATGATCGTATTTTTCGCTCAAAGCCGGGTCATCGTGAGAAGCAGTCCAATAAACCAAATCCACGCCGCGTTTTTCAAACTCGTCACAAACAGGCTTAAAGACATTCCAGTAGCGTTTGTGGTCTGAGAAAATCACATAAGGAATTTTTTTATTATCTATGTTAGACTCTTTGTTTCCTCCTGAAACGATGAATTTGAATTTTAAATACAATGCCCTTAATCCGAACGAACCAGCTGCAACAAGTCCGATGATAAGCGAAAAGAGCATGCTTCCCGTGCCAGGGTCTATGTAAAGCGAAAAAAACATCAAAAATTACCTCCCTTTAGAATATTTGATTTTTCACTGCATTGAAAAAAGAAAGATTCTCTTAGCAGCGGCGGTAAAGTTTGCGCAGTAATAAAATTCTTTATCTGCTTATGACTTCTTTTGCGAATTTCCAGCGAAGTTTCTGGTGAGAGCGAATTTAAATAAGCGTAAGTTTTTTTTTCGGTATTCTTATAGTCAATTTGTCTAGAGCTAATTGTATATTTTATGCTTATAGAAATTCCTGCAATAAGGCATATGGAAAGCATCGCGCTTAGGACCAACTGTTTTTTTAAGAAGAAACATAAAAGCAGAACCGTCATTGAAAACATAAAAACTATAAAAGGTATAAAAATATTGACAAAATTTAATTTCGTACTGCCTTTTTCAAAATCAAAACTCATGGTTAGAAGAGAAAAATCTGTATGAAATGCAAAAATATTCACAAAAATACAGATTGCGCATGCGAAAGCAAGAAATGTAAGACTGATTTTTACGGTATTTCCGAACATTTTGTATATACATAACGGCCAAAAGATGAAAAAGCCGATTGCAAGTGGCAATGTTGTAAAAATATATTGCTTTGGATTAAAAATGAAGAATCTGTTGTCATTCAAAAATATATAAGATGGAAGAACAAAACCAACTAACAGCGCAACTGAAACAACTGTAAATATGAAAACTGAGAAAGATTTTTTGTCGGGCTTTATTCCAGTAAGAATCGGAGCATTTTTGCGCAGGACTTTTAATTTTTGTATAATCAAAGGAAATACAAAAATGAGAGCAATAAGAAATATGAATAGAAGTTTTCTCCAAATTCTTCCGTTTGAAAAAAGATAGAAAATAGCCGCAAGCGTAAAAATAACACAAAGCGAAACATGAGCTATCCTTGAAGGATTTTTAGTCGTGTTCACCACATTTTTCAGCAGGGAGAAAATATTATTCAAAATCCAGTAAATTACAAGACCGCTTGGAGATTTGTAAAGTAAAGCTAGAAAGACTGAGGCAATTGCATACTGCTGAATTTTTTCTTTGAAAACAGCGTCTTTTGTATATACTGCGCCAGAAACAAAATTAATCAGCGTCATCAAAATCGGGAGCACATGAATTGGCACAAGATGTCCGAACGCATGAAAACTGAGAAGACTGTCAGGCGCTCCTAAATCCTTGAAAATCCAGAAAGAAACATTTTTTAAAGCTTCGCAATGGCTTAAGTAATGGTATGCGGCGATAAAAAAAGGTATTTCGATAAGGATTGAAAGAGAACTTCTTAGACTGTAAAGCGGATGATAATGTTTTTCACGATAATATGCTTGAAGCATCATGAAACGCTCATCGCCCTTAAAGGTTTTCTTTATGTGAGAAACCCAGTGCAAAAGCTCTTTCTGAACCTTCCTTTCTTTTTCTTGTAGCGAATCCGCAATGTTATAAAGAGGAAGCGCAAGATAATTAATCGTAAGGCTAACTCCTACGACCGCTCCAATGACTCCTATTTGTGGAATTTTATTTATAATAAAGTGGAATACCCAGTCAACTAGTGTTTCTATTGGGCCAATAATAATGTTGTATAACATCTTGCCATCCTACCTTTTTTCGCCTATATATGTAACTTGAAAACTTAGTTCCCTCGTGTCGTCATTTATGCCAAGCTCTTTTGGGACAAACGAAAAATCGTGCTCAATCCTGATTTCATAAGTGTCATCAAAAGAACTGACTTCTTCTGGTGAAAAATAAACTTCAAGCTTACCTGGCGTTGTGTTCATTTTTTTGCAGAGAATGTCGTTTACATAGATACGGAGTTCAGGGGACTGCTTTTGGATTTGGCCTGGAATATTGAGAGAAAATTGCAACCCGTTCTTTGATATTTTTTTGTTGTGAAGAGTAACGGATGCGTTTGGCCTTATCCAAACATATTCATCCTCAAAACCGTAAAAACCTAAAACAGAGCATTCTGCCATATTCTTTCCAATTTTATTAGGAACATCAATGCAAGACAATGTGTTTTTTTTCTCATCAAAGTCTTGAACCAACACTTTCACATCAGAGAAACTTCTTGCATCATCAGGAATAATATAGGTTACATAAGATTTCGAATCTACATATTTGTCATTTGGAAAGTGAACTATTCCAAGCACATGCGGAGAGACATGGAATCGCTCAGAGCGTATATTCTTAACTTCAAACAGTGTGTCGCCATAGTTTTTTTCATGTTTTTTTAATAAAGATTTGGCATAGGTGTTGTAAAGATTTTGAAAAGTAACTTGAGATGAATTTGTCACAAGCTTTTCATTATTAGAATGAGGTAATTTGCACAGTATTGCGGGATTCTGGTAAAGATCCCGTCCACCATGGTCTCCGGATATTATAATTGTACTGGAATCGTAAACACCTTTGTTTTTCATGTCTTCAATGACATCTAAACAGATTTTCATTGCACCTTTAGTCTGCTGCATCAATGAAGTCTGCTCTGATGATACAAGCTCTGCATTTTCATTCATATTATAAGGGCCGTGGGAACCAAAAAGATGATAAAAAACAAAACAAGGATGTTTATAATCAACTGAAACATGCTTTTTTTTGAAATTTGCATAAAAATATGGATCATTGAAATCTACAACATACTCTTTTTCTGCGTCTGCGGCCTGTTCCACCGAAACATATTTTAAAAGCGTATTTCCATACAACCAAAATCTTGGCTTTAACAATTGAGGAGCTTCAATAAAAGCAACAAGTTTATAAAGTGTTTTTGTGAATTTTATTTTTTCAGAAATATAGTGTTTTTTTACACTTGAAGCATTATCAATGAGGGAATAATCAGAACCTTGTAAATATCTCGTACTTGTGAATAGTTTTATTTTTATATTTTCATCAGCAAAGTTTTTTAAAAGTGTGGACTTCCAATATGCTTGCTCGTAATAAGTATCCAAAGAGTCATTTGTGTCATACATTTCTCCTGTAAGCATAAGTGGTATACCTAATACCGTAGGAGCTCCGCCTGCAACTGCATTGTCAAAATAGGTAAAATCTTTAAGTTTGTCTGCAAAAACTGAATCTGCAAGGATAAAATTTTCAAACCATTGTCCATCTAATGTGTCAATAATAAAAACAACAGTATTTTTCGTGCTAGATAATTCAAATTCATTCTTTTCTGTTAAAACATAATTCAAATTTGTCGTTTTTTTTGAAGCCCCCCCCAAAAAAAACACATATATTAATTGTATTCCCCCCAAGAGAATACAGGTAAAAATTTCAATTTTTTTGTAATGCTTAGATAATTCAAGTTTTTTAGCAGAAACAAAAAAGAGTGGTAGTACTATACAGCAAATATAAACAAGCGTACTAATAATGATATGTATAATATACTTCCCCCATTCAATTTCAGTTCCATTAAGAACCTCAAAATTAGGATTAAGGAAATAACTTTGCAAAAATACTGCTACCCCAATTCCAAAACACAATGCATCTAGAAAAACTATATATTTTTTAAGAATGAAAAAAATGACACTTAATAAGACAAGAAAAAAAGATGACACCCCAATAATAACAGGGAAAACATTTATATAACTGATTGAAAACTCACCTATATTGCGAAAAAAAACAATTGTTGGCTGAAAGAAAAATACCGTTGTTACAATAAAAAAAATATTTATTAGAGATATTAATTTTTTTTTATTTATAACAAAAGCGGATTTGTTTTTCATTTTTTTTTACTCCTTATACGTTCTCAAAATGTACTGACCCCAAATCTTAGGACAGTTTAAATAGCTGCCCCGCTTAGAGTTTTCCATTCAGAAAGCGCGCTTGGCACAAGGCTAAGATTGAGGTTTTCTTAGCAACTTTTCCCCAAAATTTACTATTATTTAATATTTATACACAATATTCATTTTTTTTTCAAGCGCAATAAAATCATTCTCATAAAATGCAGGAGATTTTTATGAGAATTGCAACATTCTTTAACAACCAAAAACTTGTTCCATTTTTAAAGAACAACCTTACCAATGAAAAAAGTGTTACGCTTAAAAACCTGATACACTACCTTTTGCAGTATGAAAAATCAGACATAAGATTGCGTAAAATAACGCCTTTGTGGATAGAAAATTTTCAGTTCTTTCTATTAAATGAGACAAAAATAGCACAAGGAACCGCAAGCCTTTATTCAAGCGCGCTTCGAAAGCAGCTTCATTTGGCGGTAAAAGAACGTATCATTGTCGCAAGTCCTGCGGATTCTGTGAGGAACATTCCCATGCCAGAATCAAGCAAAATGCCGCTAGCGTTGAAAGATTTAGAAAGTCTTTCTAAAATTCCGATAAACGGACGTCTTGGAGCGGAGGTAAAAAATGCCTTTTTGTTCTCATGCTTCACAGGACTTAGAGTTTCAGACCTTCGCGACCTAACTTCTTCAATGATTTACAGGGATTCGTCGGGAATTATTTGGCTCAGAAAAATCCAGAAAAAAACAAGACGCGTTGTGACAATTCCAATAAACCAACAGGCTATATCAATTTTAGGCGAAAAAATAGAATGTAAGAATGAAAAAATTTTCCCTTTGCTGTCCGCGACAAAAACCAACACGGACCAATATTTAAGCGCATGGGGAAAAAAAGCGGGTATTCTCCATGTTTCTTGGCATACCGCCCGCCACACTTTTGCGACGTTGGCCCTGGAAAACGGCGCTGAACTGCGCACAGTAAGCGAATTATTGGGCCACGCAGACATTTCCACAACTCTTCGCTACGCAAAGGCGACAGACTTTTTAAAGAAGAAGGCCGTAGAGGGGCTCCCAAAACTAGAGTTGTAGTAAATTTTGGGGAAAAGGTGCTATGAACACACTTTCAATAATAATTCCGTGCTACAACGAAAAGAACAACATTGTGGCGTTAGTGAACAGAGTTTTGCAATCACCTATTTCCAGCAAGGAAATAATCGTTGTTGACGACTGTTCAAAAGACGGAACTAGGGAAATCCTTGAACAGCAGGTTAAGCCGCTTGTGAGCAAAATCATCTATCATGAGCAAAACATGGGAAAAGGCGGAGCCTTGCGCACTGGCTTCCAGGCGGCCACCGGGGACGTTTGCATCGTGCAGGACGCGGACCTTGAATATGACCCAAACGAATACCCCAAAGTCGTCGAGCCTATTTTCAACGGCGAGGCGGATGTGGTCTATGGCTCAAGATTCCTAAATCAAAAACGCAAAGGATATTTTGCCAACAGGCTTGCAAACGCGTTCCTCACTAAATTGTCCAACTTTTTCACTCATCTAAAAATCACCGACATGGAGACATGTTACAAGGCTTTTAAGCGAGAAATTATCCAATCCATTGACATCGTTGAGAACAGGTTTGGCTTTGAGCCGGAGATAACGGCCAAGGTTGCAAAACTTGGCGTCAGGATAAAAGAAGTGCCAATTTCATATGACCCGCGAACTAATGAAGAAGGTAAAAAGATCGGCCTAAAGGACGGATTGCGGGCTATCTATTGCATCTGGCGGTACAGATAACAATGGTCCTCTCTAAAAAAAACATAATACAGTTTGTTTCCTACTTTTTTGTCGGGGGATGCGCTGCGATTGTGGAATGGGTTATGTTTTTTATTTTCGCAACGCTTCTTGGACTGCAATATATGTTGGCCACCGCGCTTGCGTTTGTTTTTTCCACGACGACAAACCTAATATTGGGAAAGATCATCTCGTTTAGGGAGAGCTCTCAGTTTGAGAACCGAAAGCTTGCCGAAGCGTTCGCAATATTCTTTGTGAGCGCGATCGGGCTTTTGTTCAACATAGGGCTGATGTATCTCTTTGTCCAGGTAATCGGATTGGACACTGATTTTCTTATGACGCTTTCAAAAATATGCGCCACAGGAATCGTGTTCATTTGGAATTTCTTGATAAGGAAATTAGTCATTTACAAAGTGTGAGCCAAGGAGCTTGCCAGGAGTTTTTATGAACATATCAATAATCGGAACAGGCTATGTAGGCCTTGTAAGCGGAACGTGTTTTTCAGAGATGGGAAACCATGTTTGGTGCATCGACATTGACCAAAAGAAAATCGAAAATTTAAAGAACGGAAAGATTCCAATATATGAGCCAGGACTTGAGGAAATGGTTCTGCGCAACCACAAGAATGGCAGGCTTGACTTTACCACTGACTACGCCCAAGCGATTCCTTCCAGCGACATTTGCTTTATCGCCGTTGGAACGCCTCCCGGAGAGGACGGTTCCGCTGACACCCGCTATGTTCTTGCGGCTGCGGAAAGCATAGCCAAGCACATGGTGGGCTACACGATCATTGTTGACAAGTCCACGGTTCCTGTCGGAACGTCTGAAAAAGTTCGCGAAGCCGTTCAAAATGTTTTGAAAAAACGAACGGACGCGCAAGGAATTGAATTTGATGTCGTTTCAAACCCTGAGTTTTTAAAAGAGGGCGTTGCTGTAAACGATTTTATGCGTCCTGACCGCGTTGTTATTGGAACGGACAATGACCGCGCCCAGGCGATGATGAAGCAGCTTTATGAGCAGTTCACTCTTAACGAGCATCCGATTATTTGCACTGACATAAAGTCCGCGGAAATAACAAAATACGCGGCAAACGCGATGTTGGCCACAAGAATCAGTTTTATGAACGAGATCGCCCGCTTGTGCGATAAAGTAGGCGGAGACGTTCGCGCTGTCCGACGCGGAATAGGCACGGACTCCCGCATAGGAATGTCTTTCTTGCACGCAAGCTGCGGCTACGGCGGCTCTTGCTTTCCAAAGGACGTCAAAGAACTTGTTTCTGTCGGCAAGCGCAATGGCATTGAAATGAAAATAGCCGAGGCGGTTGAGGATGTCAACAACAGCCAAAAGCGCATTCTTTCTGACAGGGTTGTTGCAAAGTACGGCGAAAACTTGACAGGAAGGACATTCGCGCTTTGGGGCCTTAGCTTTAAGCCGGAAACAGATGACATGCGCGAGGCTCCGGCAATAACTGTAGTCACAGAACTTACTAAGCGCGGCGCGAAGATAAAGGCGTATGACCCGGAAGCCTATGAGATGGCAAAGCATTACCTTGCCCACATTCCGACAGATGCCATATCTTATGAGCCTGACATGTGGACGGCCTTGGATGGCGCCGATGCCCTTATCCTTGTCACAGAATGGAAGCAATTCCGTTCGCCTGATTTTGCGAAAATAAAGAGTCTTTTAAAGGCTCCTGTGATTTACGACGGCCGCAACCAATACGAGCCCAAGCAAATGAAAGAAGAAGGCATAGAGCTGCACTGCATTGGAAGAGGCCTTGTATGACAAAGAAAACGGTTTTGGTTACAGGGGGAGCGGGTTTTGTAGGCTCGCATTTGTGCAGGGCGCTTCTTGATAGGGGGAACCGCGTCATTTGCATGGACAATTTCTTTACAGGAAGAATGTCCAATATCGAAGAATTAAAGGCTAACCCCGACTTTGACGTTGTCATTCATGACGTCACTCTTCCGTATTCGTTTTACGTTGACGAAATTTTCAACCTTGCGTGCCCCGCATCGCCTCCGCACTACCAGCGCGACCCAATCTCCACATACAAGACAAGCATTTTTGGCGCGATCAACGCCTTGGAGCTTGCCGACAAGTGGAACGCAAAGGTTTTTCAAGCCTCAACAAGCGAAGTTTACGGAGACGCCTTGGTGCACCCTCAGGCGGAAGACTATTGGGGCAACGTGAATCCACACGGAATCCGCAGCTGCTACGACGAAGGCAAGCGCGGAGCCGAGACCTTGTTCTTTGACTACCATCGCCAGCATGGAACGAGAATAAAAATTGTCCGCATCTTCAACACCTACGGCCCCCGTATGAACCCAGAGGACGGCCGCGTAGTGTCAAACTTTATCATGCAGGCCTTACGCGGAGAGGACATTACGGTTTATGGAGACGGTAATCAAACCAGAAGCTTTCAATATGTGGATGACCTTATCAGGGGCTTTTTGTGCCTTATGGACAGCGACGACAGCGTGACGGGGCCTGTGAATATGGGAAATCCCGGCGAATTTACCATGCTGGAGCTTGCAGAAAAAGTTTTGAACCTTACAGGAAGCAAGTCAAAAATCGTTCACAAGCCGCTCCCCGGCGACGACCCAAAGCAGCGCCGCCCGGACATAACGCTTGCCGGCAAGCTTTTTGGCTGGAAGCCTGAGATTATGTTGGAAGAGGGCCTGAAGCGGACGATTGAGTGGTTTAAAGGGCAGATGAAATGAAAAATAATTTTTTGAAATTAAACATAAATGGATCTTTTTTGTCTCACTTCTTTCCTTTTTTCGCAATAATTGTTTTGGAACTCTTCTTCTTCCGCAATATGCTGTTTAACGGAAAATTATTCGGAGATGATGGCGACGGACGACTCACTATGCTTTTGACAGAACATTGGTGGCGTTTTTTTTGTGGAAAAGAAAATTTTTCCGATACGCTGATGTTTTTCCCTGCAAGTGGAACAATGGGCTATAGCGACTTGTTCTTTGGGTTTGGGCTAATTCATAGTCTGTTTAGATTTGTTGGTTTTGATGTATATATTTCATACAAATTTACATTGATGGTGCTGCATGTGTTTGGGAGTCTATCTTTCTTTTATCTTCTTAATAAAAAGCTTCGCATAAATCTCTTTTGGTCATTCTTCGCTTTGCTTTCTTTTTCATACTCAACAGTGTTTGCTAATGTTGGTTTCGGGCATAGCCAGCTTTCGGCGATAAGCTTTCTTCCCTTTTTTGTAATCTTTTTAAGTAATATAATTGAAAAATGGCAAAGCAGGAGACATAGAAATTTAAACATAACTTTCCTTATCCTTACATATGCCTTAATATTGTATACTGCATGGTATATTGCTTTTTTTACTGCATTGTTCTGTCTTGTCCTTCTAGTTGTATATTTGTCATTGCTGGCTAAAAACAAGTTTTCTCCGCTAAACAAAATCAAAACAATTCTGTTTAGCGACATAAAAGGTGATATTTTTATATTTTTCATTTTTGTTTTATTTGTATTCATTCCATTTTTGAAAATTTACCTTCCTATACTAAAGAACAGTGGCGGTTATGGCTACAGTCCTGAGTATATGCCGCAGGTCGCTGATTTAATAAATGTGACTGCCGAAAACAAATTATTCGGAAATATTATTTCTTATTCAAAACTTTCCTCAGGAGAATCTGCAACTGGTTTTTCTATTTTAGTTCTCGTTTTCTTTTTATTGTCCTATTATATTTTCAATGAAAAAAACAAGCAACTTACTTTAAGAACAACATTTATTAAATCTATTTTTATTTCCGTTATTGTATCCATCATACTTTGCTTAAAACTTCATTCCAACGGAGCTTCTTTTTGGCTGATTGTATATAATTTTATTCCAGGCGGAAAATCAATCAGGGCGGTCGGTAGGTTTCTGTTTTTCTTGAGCTTTCCGTTGTCAGTGAGCATTGCGTTATGCGGCTCGTATTTCGAAAACAGATTATCCTTATGGAAAAGAATAGCTTTCGGATCTGTGATCCTTTGTTGCCTTTTTGTCTTTCAAGCAAGAAAAGGGGGGTGCATAACTCGTTGGGGACGAAGCAAGTCTCTGAGTTCTTTATCAACCGTTCCTGTTCCTCCGAGGAGTGTAAAGGCATTTTTCATTTTTAACGATGAGAATGATAGTCGCCCTATTCCATACAAGCAGCTTGACGCCTGCGAAATAGCAAATCACTTTGGGGTTCCAACTCTGAATGGATACTCTGGAACAAATCCGAAAGATTGGGACGGAATTTGGGCAATTGACAGTCCAAATTATATAGATGCAATTAATAGGTGGCTTTCAATTAATGATATTTCTAATGGTGTCTATGCATATGATTCAGTCAAAAGATTTTGGATTCCCATAGAAAGTGTTGTTGAAGGAAATTTTTTTGAGTATAAATTTGGTGACAAACTCTTTTTTGACAAGATGAACGGAGCAACAGCAAACAAACATTGTATTTCTGGTTTCTCTGGCAATGAGGACAATTTTACATGGACTGACGGGGATGAGGCAACCATGAAGTTTTCGATGGTAAATTCGGAAGATCTTAAGGTAACCGTACAATACGGAACGTTTGCGCCGCCGCAGAATGTTAAGGTATATGCTGGAAAAACAAAAATCGCGGATTTTGTAGCAAATGGCGATGAGGAAAAAACTTTTGATATTCCCGCGTCAAGTTTGAAAGGCAAAACTTTGGATCTGTGTTTTAAATTGCCCGATGCCAAAAGTCCTGTTGAACTTGGCATGTCGGGTGATGCAAGAAAGCTTGCTCTTGCTATGAAAACAATTATAATAGAAGCAGATGATATTAACAATTAATAGGAACACATAGTTTTACTGTTTATAATAGCATTAACGTTCATTATTCAAGCGCACACACTCTCAATCAGTCCTTGCAAACGTTGTGTAATCGCGTCCCACTGATAATTCTCATCCACATATCGCTTGGCGTTCTCTTTCATCTGCTCTATTGTCTCTTCATTTTCTGGATTTAGCAGATAATTCAGTTCCCCCTCAAACTCAAAGTAATCGTTGTAATAGAACGCTCCGTTGCTCTTAAGGCAATGGCCCTTGAGCACTTCGCATTCTCCGTTTACGATTACGCTTGTTCTGACTGCCATAGCCTCAAGAACAACCATGGAAAGCGACTCAAACTTTGACGGAAGCCATAGGGCTTTTGCCCCCGCCACGCCGTCAAATTTATCCTGGTCGTTGACAAAGCCAAGGCTTAGGATGTCAGGCCTTTGCGGAACTGGCATCACAGGCTTGCCCATTAGCACAAGCTTTAAGTCACTTGGATTGCACTTTTGGTATTCGGCAAAGAAATTGAACATCTCGCCGCAATTTTTTCCATCATCGATGCGGCCCACATAGACTACATAATTTTCAAGCCCGTATTTTTTCTTAAAGCGGCATCCATCTATTGAATCCGGCAAGTCTACACCGCTTCCTCCAAGAGTGCTTTTTATATGCTCATTATGATACTTTGCGTTTATGAGTTTTTTTTCTTCATCTGTGCTGTAAACAATTCCATCGGGCTTTAAAAACACATCGTCAAAAATCTTCATCCGCAAAAAAGGCTCGTCATGCGCAAAAGGCATTACGATTGACTTTTGCGTCACAGCCTTTATTCCCATAACAGTAGGATAATACAGATATGTAAAGAAAATTATAACCTTGTAATCATTTTGATGGTCTTTTAAATACGACACCAACTTTGGCACATACGGGTCTTGTTTGTCTATCCATTCATGCTCCCGCTTTTGAGACAGGCCTTTGATCATAAATTCAGCGTTAATGCCGCCAAAATTTGGCCCTCGCTCACGCTCAACGCAAAATCGTCTTACAGTCACTCCGTTTATGTCTTCGACATCACTTTTGTATTCGTCTTTCCATGTAACGTAATCAATCGCTTTTGTGGTTACAACATCAATTTCATACATGTCTTTCATATGCTCGGCAAACAAACGGCACAAAAGTTCCGCGCCGCCGTTCACCTCCAAGCCATATCGCTGCACAACAAAACAAATCTTGTCTTTCATTTGCCAGCCTCAATAAAATCATCCATGTACTTCCAAAACAGCGTCTTGACCTTGTCATACTGAAAGTCCTCAAGGCGTTCCCTCTGGTTGGCAAGAATCGTCTCTTTAAGCTCGCTGTCAGTAAGGATTCTGTTCATTACCGCGGCAGTTTCCAAAGGATTTTTTTCCTTCATCAAAAAGCCGCTTCCGCCCAAAGTCCAACCGATCGCCGAACTGTCATACGCAACAATAGGCTTGTTGAAGAACATTGCCTCGACAAGAGGAACGCAAAAGCCCTCGTGTTCGCTCTGGCAAAGGAACAAGTCGGCAAGATGGTAGTAGGCCAGTATTTCATCAAACTTTGTATGGCCTGTAAAGACAACATTTTCCGCACCAAGTTCTTTTGTGTATTCCATCAGCAGATTTGAATAGCTTTCCATAAATGAACCAACAATAAAAAGACGGGACTTTGGATTAAAATGTTTTTGGTATTCGTTAAAGGCGGCGATTACATCGTGCTGGCACTTGTTTGGCACCACGCGCCCCACAAAAAGAACGTTGGTGTAACCGTCACCCTTGTATTTTGTCAGAATATTTGCAGAAGGCGTTTTCTTATAATCCTCAAATGGAATTAAAATTGGAAGCACATGATTTGGAGCCGTAAAGCCCATGTCAAGCAGATTCTGCCTGTTATAGGCAGAATCTGACAAAATCATGTCAAACGATTTTGTCAGATTCTGTAGTTGATCATATCCATTTTTGCACATGAGAGCCGAAATAGAGTCATATTGAATAAAAAAATTAGGCGGCGTTATATTGTGATATATCATAACCTTGCGACATTTTATTTTTTGAATTTCATAAACAAAATCCCAACCTATCGCTTCGTGATAGATTATTATATCATCACGATCCAAAACGGGCAGTTCATTGGCTAAAGCAGCAGTTCCTTGTGGAAGCCTTGGATCTATATTCTCAGCATAAATTTGAGTTTTATAGCCACGTTCAGCTATTATTGCTTTTAAGGCTATTGTATCGTTTCCAACCGCGTCTCCGAAACAAAGCGTTGGCAAAGCTTGGACAATTCTCATAACGTTACCTTTTACCCTTTTCCAGCAAACTGATTCTTGCTTCAAGCGCGCTTGCATATTTTTCCAATTTCGCAATCGCCTCTATCGCGCTCTCGTTAAACTTCGTTTGTCTTTCGGCTTGGCTCATCAAAACGGGCCTTATCAATTTCCTTATCACTTTTTTTATAAAAGACTTGCACTTGCCGCCCGACACATTCGCATACATATCTACATAGGATGCAGAGCGCGCGGCAAGGAGCAAAGAGCCAAAGTCTTTTTCGTCGCATTGTTTTTTATAATCAGAAAAGTTTAACTCGCCTGCCTTATATCCTTTAGCCGCAATATCGTCACGAATTTCCTGCATTATCTGCTCTACAGAAATGTCTTTCATTTTTTTCTCCCTTTCTTCATCTTTTTCTATCACAACAAGTGTGTTTTTTATTTTTTCTGCCACTTCACCCCAAAGGACCGGCTTATAGCCGTTCGCCCGACTTTTACTTTTTTTATATTTTTCCGGACTTTCCAAATACTCCGAAACTATTCTTATAAGGGAGTCAACATCCTTTGGATCAAAATAATCACAAGCGTCGCCGCCGACTTCACGCATAACAGGAATATCAGAAGTGACTGTAACCGCTCCGTGCAACAACGATTCTACAAGAGGAAGGCCAAAACCTTCATCAAAAGTTGGAAACACAACCATCCATGCATTGTGATATAGGTAGTCAATCGTTACGTCATTTTCGCCTTCAAGAAAATAAAAGCCATTATTTTTATTAGGATGAGAGTCCATCCGAGCCAAGAGTTCATCAACTCCTTCCGCTCTACGACCTGCAAAAACAAGATTAATTCCGAGTGAATTCAATTTTTTATCATAAGCGTCAAGAACGATTTTATGATTTTTACGCCTTTCAATGCTGCCAACACAAAGAATGTATTTGCCTTTAGAAACGGCGTTTTTTGCTTTTTCAGAAACCATGTCTGCCGTTTTACCCGCCTTGAAATCTGAGCCAAGCCAGGAAACAGAACAAGGCGGAAGAACCGCATTTGTATTTTTTGCAATAACACCAAGTTTTGTCACTGTCTCATTAACACTTGTAATTAAACAGTCCGCATTACAGATATTCGCCGCAACATAACCATAAAAAAGCGGTATCGGACAAGGCCAAAATTCTGGATTAGTTATCGGAAGAACATCATGTATATATGAAGCAATTAGCACGCCTTTTTTTGAAAGAAGCGGTAAAACCTCATAACGAGAATGACATCTGCTGTCCCATGTTGAGTCAATGTCAAAAAGAACGCTTCCGCGCTCCAAATCGTCTATTCCAATCTTTTTTATGGTTCTAATTTCCGACTTTTTTATGATCCCTTCATCATAGCATCTGATAAAATCATCGTTTGACAGAACAGAAAGCATTTCGTCTGTATAAAGCCATGTAAAGAGAATTACTTCAAGCTCTTCATACTTTAACAAACGTGTAACAACCTCGCGAACCACGCGCTGAATTCCACTTAAAAAATCCATATTATAAAAAGAGGTTAAATCAATATAAATTTTCTTTTTTGTCATTTTTTTTACGCCTCCTCACCTATCGTCTTTCCACGCCAAATCACATCCAACACCTTGGACGTAAATTCTTGCCAAGAATTAGACTTGACAACAGGCAACTTTACATCTCCAGCTTTTTTACATTCAAAAAAATTCTCAACAGCGTCAGACAAATCCTTGCCGTCCATTCCGCAAAAATAATACGCGCTGTCGCCCGCAATCTCGCGGAATATTGGAATATCCCTAAGTATAACAGGCTTATTATAGCGCGCCGCTTCAACAACCGCAAGACCATAGCCCTCCTCTAGGCTGGCGAATATTACAGCGTCACACTGTTTATACAAATTGGCTAGCTCGTGGTCGCTTATGCCGTTTTTATACCAAAAGAGCCTTTTATTTAACTCTGGATGGTTGTCAAGCAAATTAAAAACATCCAATTTTTTCCAGCCCGGCCTGCCGACTATCCTAAGATTGACATCCAGACCTTTTTTCCACAAAATCTCAAAGGCTTGCAAGGCTTGGTCGTATTTTTTTCGCGGCTCCACTGTGCTTACCATAAGAAATTCCAAAGGTTCATTTGCAGATTTTGTTTTTGGATTTTTGGACACTAAATCGCAGCCCAAATAGGCGTAATCAAAAACAATATTTGGGTTAACAAAACGCTTGGACAACTGTTGCATATACGCCTTTGCATCGGACATAACCGCCTTGGAATTTGTGATTATTCCCGCGCCAATAAACATATTGTCCAAGTACTTTCTAAAAACATCCACCCAATCATAAAATTGCGGAAAGTGCAATGGAATCAAATCATGTAGAAAAAAATAGACATTTACGCCTTTTTTCATCATGACTTTAAAAAAAGCCCGGTTATATGCCGCTTCCAAACTAAAGTCTGGACAAAAGAAAACATCGTTAGAAAAGAATTTTACCCGCTTTTTATCCTCGCAACTAAAAAAACCTTTATACGCTTTTGTGTATATAAGTCTATGATTAACGTTCAACTTCTTAAGGTTTTCGCAAAATTTGTTGACAACCCGCGGCACGCCGCCTTTTTCATTACCAAAAAATGTGCAAGTCACATCTACATACAAAGTCCGACAGCCAGAATCAATGCCAGACACTATGGTTAAAGCGCGGGGGTAATATAGAGCGGCTTTTATGGCAAGTCCTGCAATGTTTCTGAAAAATTCATAGACTTTTTTTAGATTTTTTTTCACTTTCATTTATTTGCAGTTTCTACCACAGACTTCATTTTTTGGCAAAACGCCTCGTAAGAAAAGGGCTCAAGCGACGCGCTGGCCTTTTTAGCCATCGCTTTTCTAAGCTTGTCATCGCAAGCCAATTTCGCGGTAAAGCCAACGCACTCTTCTTCTGTAAGCCATTTAAAGCCGGTAACGCCTTGCTCCACTATCTCTTTTTGCCCCGCCTTGTCAATCACCACGGGAACCGCGCCGTAGCTCATCGCTTCTACGGTGGTGATTCCAAAATGCTCCATTTTTTCGGGCTCGTCTTCTTCCGATATTCCATATCCCGTGGCGTGCCAAAAGATTTTGGCCTTTTTGTAAAGCTCAACCAGTTCGCTGTATGGGCAGTTTTCGTGGACAAAGACATTCCCCGCCTTTGCGGCAAGATTTTTGACTCCCTTTAGATATTCCAAATCTTTTGGATTGTCGCGCTGTACGTTCCCAACCAAGTGGTATTCAAAATTCTCAAATTTGCCTTTGCCGTTCATAAAAAACTGTATCATCTCTACCTGTCTTTTATTGTGCCAATCAACAAAAAAACGCCCTACGCTAAGAATTATGTTTTTCTTTTGCTTTTCGTCATAACGGCCTTTTAAGTCCGCGCTGTCAAAGCATGGCGGATAAACGACCATGGATCTTTTTACTTTTGGCCACCTTTTTCCCAGCCATTGATTTGTAAAACAAGAATTGCTTATAAAAATGTCATAGCTTTTGTAAAAATTAAAAAACAACAATCGCTTGCCAATTCTTTTTATCAGATTCTTTTCTTTGTTTTTTTTAGGAGGGAACATGCAGCTGTAAATGTTGTATTTTGCGCGTCCCCTGTCCACGCTCATAAAATTAAAATTTACAAAAAAATCATAATTCTTTGAAAAGTCTTCCACCACAAGCAATTTTTTAATCTTGGCAAGAGGATTAAAAGAGTTTACAAGGTCAAGAGATATTTCCCTAACGCTTGTCAAATTCATGCCAAAATGGCTATTTATGGCTTCTTGCTGGACAGGCGGCCGCGCGGCTTCTTCTTTCTTTTTTGTATAGGGGGCTAGAATGTCAATTTGTACATTGCCGCAAAAGCATTCCTCAAAAAACTTGCAAAAATAGGCCATATGCTTTTCGCCGCCGCCAAAAGTGCGTAGATTGGGGTTGTATATGCATACAGTTGTTTTTTTGCCAACATCAGCGCTCATTTACAACTTTTCTCCACCAGTCCAAAACATCAGCGATTGTGTCGTCCACGCTCAGTTTGGGCTGCCAGCCTATTTCAGTTTTTATTTTGCTTATGTCCGCCTCTATCTTGGGCGTGTCAACTGGGCGCATTTTGCTTTGGTCCACGCGAGCTTCTATTTTCACTGTAGAGTGCGAAAGGATTTTATCCAAAAGCGTCTTGATTTTAACGGCGCTTCCGCTTCCGACATTATAGGTTTGGCCCGCCCTGCCCAATTGGCTTAAAAGCGCGTAGGCCCTGACCACGTCGCGCACGTCGGTAAAATCCCGCAAGGCTTCCAAGTTTCCCACATAAATGACAGGCTCTTTTTTTCCGGCCTCAATCTCAGCCACTTGCTTGCAAAAGTCAGAGACTACAAAAGTGTCCGCCTGTCCCGGCCCTATATGGTTAAAGGCCCGCACGCTCAAAACGTCCAAGCCGTAAGCCTTTGCGTAAATGGCGCCCAACATGTTTTGGCAGGCCTTTGTGGCGGCGTAAATGTTCACAGGCTTGGGCAAGGTCTCCTCGCCAATCGCCCCCTTGTCCGCGCCCGAAACTCCGTACTCCTCGCCAGAGCCTATAAGTATCGTCCTTGGATTCTTTCCGTATTCCCTAAGGGCCTCAAGCGCGTTGAGCGAGCCTTTTATGTTCACATCCACCGTAAGCTGTGGTTTTTTCCACGAAACGCTCACAGAGCTTTGCGCCGCCAGGTGAAAAACATAGTCAGGCTGGACTTGGTTAAAAAGCTCCAAGATCGCGCCCTTGTCCAAAATGTCAAGGTCAAAAATCTTGGCGCCTTCGTGGGCGTAAGTTTGGCTTACGATTTTGGTTCCGTAAACCTCCATCCCAAACTCGTCTTTGAGGCAATCCAGCAAATACCCGCCGACAAAACCTGCCGCGCCAATGACAAGGGCTTTTTTCATGACTAAAGGCTCTGTATCTTTATCTGCTTTTCAACAAGGGCCAAATCATTCTTTACCATGCGCTCAATCAACTGGTCAAAAGAGATTTCGCGCTTCCAGCCCAAGACTTTTTCGGCCTTGGCGGGGTTTCCGTACAAAAGCTCAACTTCCGCGGGGCGGAAGAACTTGGGGTTCACTTTTACCACAACTTTTCCCGTGGCTTTGTCCTTTCCAACTTCGTCCACGCCCTGGCCTGAAAATTCAACGTCAATGCCGGCGGCCTTAAAGGCTTTTTGCACAAACTCGCGCACAGGATGCGTCTCGTTTGACGCCACAACGTAATCATCGGGCTGATCTTGCTGCAGCATAAGCCACATGGCCCTTACATAATCCTGCGAATGTCCCCAGTCGCGCTTTGCGTCCATGTTTCCAAGCTCAAGGCAGTCTTGAACGCCCAACTTGATTCTAGCGACGGCGTTGGTGATTTTTCTTGTTACAAATTCCAATCCGCGCCTTTCGCTTTCGTGATTGAACAAGATGCCCGAGCATGTGAACATGCCGTAGCTTTCGCGGTAGTTTTTTGTAATCCAATGTCCGTAAAGCTTGGCCACGCCGTAGGGGCTTCTGGGGTAAAGCGGAGTGGTCTCTTTTTGCGGAACTTCCTGAACTTTTCCGAACATTTCGCTTGTAGAGGCCTGATAAAAGCGGGCCGAAGGCTTTACCTTGCGGATGGCCTCCAGCATGTTTGTGACTCCAATGGCGTCAATTTGGGCCGTCGCAAGGGGCTGCTCCCAGCTGGTGGCCACAAAAGACTGGGCCGCAAGGTTGTAAACTTCGTCCGCCTGCGAAACTTCCATCGCGTTTATAAGCGAAACAACGTCCGTCATGTCCGCGTATATAAAATTGATTTTGTCCTTGATATGCTCGACATTTCCATAGCTTACAACGGACTTTCTTCGCATGATTCCATAGACCTTATAGCCTTTTTCAAGCAAAAGCTCAGCCAAGTAGCTTCCGTCCTGTCCGTTGATTCCAGTGATTAACGCAGATTTCATTCTTGTCTCCTAAAAAAATGTTTTTAATCTATATATTTTGTCGCCACAGGATTTCCCTTTGCCTTTAGCGACTCAACTATATCCTTGACTTTTTCGGACTTTGCCTTGCTGGCAACAAGCAAAGCGTCCTTTGTGTCCACAACGATGACGTCAGACAAACCTATAAGCGCCACCGTCCGTCCGTTTGCGCGGACAAAAGAGTTCTTTGAGTCAAGAACGGCGACGTCTCCCTTTAAGGCGTTGTTGTCGGCGTCCTTTTCAGAGATGTCCCACAAAGAATTCCACGAGCCTACGTCGCTCCAGCCGGCGTCCAAAGAAAGCGCCTTGCCCTTCTTTGTCTTTTCCATAACCGCGTAGTCAATCGATATGCTAGGGTTTTGCGAAAAGGCGTCTTTTTCAAGGTACAAAAAGCTGTCGCTTGCCTTTGCCGCCTCAAAGCTCTTTGACGTGGCCGCGTAAATATCGGGATTAAGGCTCTTAAGCTCATCAAGAAAAGACTCCGCCTTAAAGATGAACATGCCGGAGTTCCACGAATAGTCGCCGGACTCCAAATAAGATTTCGCAGTCTCCAAGTCAGGCTTTTCGACAAACTTCTTTATAGAAAGGACTTGGCCATTTGAAAAACCGGACTCGGCCTGTATGTAGCCGTACCCTGTCGCGGCGAATGTCGGCTTTATTCCAAAAGTCACCAAGCTTCCGTTCAAAGCCTCCTCGCTGGCTGTCAGCGCGGCTTTTGCAAAAGCGTCAATGTCTTTTATGTTGTGGTCCGACGGAAGGACAACCACGACGCAGCCGGGATGCAGCCTTTGGGCCTGCAGGCAGGCCGCGGCGATGGCCGGCGCCGTGTTGCGGGCCATAGGCTCCAAAATGATTGAAGGATTCTTTACGCCGATTTCCAAAAGCTGCTCCGCCACGATAAAGCGGTGCGACTCGTTGCAAACCACGATTGGGTCTTCGGTTTGGACGCCTTTAAGGCGCAAGACGGTCTCTTGAATCATCGTCCTATCGGAAACAAGAGATATGAACTGTTTAGGCATCGACGACCTGGAAAGAGGCCAAAGCCTTGTGCCGCTGCCGCCAGAAAGTATAACAGGAACTATTGACATTTTTTCTTCCAATTTGCTGCAAGTAATATTTTAACTATTATATCGCGCTTATTAAAAAGATTCAATAGCAAGCCCCCCCCTACCGCTTTTCCGCAAGCTCCAAGAATGTTTTTGTAATGCCATCCCAGCTGCGGTTGGACAAGTCAAAGGAGTATTCTTTGCGCTCAAGCTTAACCGCTTCTTTTACGGCGCCGATAAAGTCGTCGTAAGTGTATGTCACAAGGACTCCGGCGTCCTTTAGCTTTGGAGTGTCGCAGTAGGCCACGATAGGCTTTTTGGCGGCCATCGCTTGGTAGTACTTTGCGGTTATGCCAAGCGGCCTGTTTTTGTAAAAGTCCGTCAGATATGGAACCATGACAACCTTTGCATTCGTTATCCAGGCCGGCACTTCCGCGGGCTTTATTCCCGGAACGTAGAACAAATTGCCTTTGGCCGCGGCCTTCTCCTGAATGTCCTTGGACGGATAGTTTGGGCAAACGACGATGTAGTTAAAGTCCGGCGTCTCTTGCGCGGCCCTAAACAATAGCGGCCACTCCACCCCCCAGGCGCCGACGTAAAGGACCGTGTTGGGCTTTTGCAAAAGCGGCGGAACGGGATAGGACTTTTGGTAGCTTTCTATGTCAACGCCGTTTGATAGCAGCTGCCATTTTACGGCGCTTTCAAAATCGGGCAGGCGCTTTTTGTACAGTTCAAGCCCCTCCTTGTTCACAATCAAAGTCAAGTCTGCCTTTCTAAGCGCGTTCTCTTCCAAAAGGCGGTAGCGGCTGTAGCCGCCTTCTATCATAAGCGGGTCGCTGGGCCTGTAAATGAATTTTGCGCCGGGATAGCGCTTCTTTAACCGGTCAAACATGACCAACGCGTCCGAAGACTCAAACACAAAGGCTTCGCTTCCGTCAAGCCATTTTTTGCAGAATTTATTGAATGAAGAAAACGAAAAGCCCGCCAAAAAGTTCATAAAACTGTCCGGAAAGAATTTTCCAATCACATTCGGAAACTTTAGCGTGGGAAAGGCTACATTATGCAGCAAAGCCTTTCCAACCTGATAGGTAACGCCTTTCTTTAATTTTCGTATTGACTTTGCGTTGTATATCTCAGAATGTTGGAAATAACTGTAATAAGGGCGGACAAAGCTAAAAAAGACGGTCTCTATGCCTGCTTGGCAAGCGGCTTCTGCAAATTTATGAAAGCCCCCTTGCCTATTGCTAATCCATGAATGCGGTGTTACAAAAGTTATCTTCTTCATCCTTCTTAACTATTATACAAAAAAAAGAAAAATCAATCAATATTCGCCAATTAAAATCAATTTGCCAAATCTTGACTAATCTGGCAATAAACCTTACTATTAATAGATGACTATTTATCACTTTTTAATTGACAGTACTTATGCATCAGATTTTATTGATTTTATTTGTGATAATTATCAGGAAGAAAGTCATAAATTTGTTGTCCTGACATTTTTAAATGAAAGAGAATGCGTTAAAAACAATAAAAACATTGATAAAATAGACATCCTTTACAAGAATCGCCAATTCATTAAATATTTGTTAAGAATAAAAAGAAACGACAGATTGATTATACACGGTCTTTTTAACAAATGGGTTGTTTACGCTCTTTTTTTCAAAAGACAATTATTAAAACGCTCCACAATTGTAATGTGGGGCGCGGATTTATACATTCATAGAACTTATTCAAAGTCAAAAAAGTTAAGAGACAAAATCATGGACTTTATGCGAGGCCACATATTTAAAAATGTTAATACGCTTGGCTTTGACATGCCGACCGATTATCAATTAATGAAAGATTGGTACAAGGTAACCAGACGCGCATTTTTTATAACTTATCCTCAACCAATCAACAAGGAACTTATTGATCTTGCTTTAAAAGCCAAAAGCAAGGCTTCTTCAACAATCAACATTCTTTTAGGAAACAGCGCCAGCAAAGAAAACAATCATATTGAAGCGTTTGAAATTCTTTCAAAGTATTCTGATGAAAATATAAAAATCCACTGTCCTTTATCCTATGGAGACACTGAAGACTATAAAAAAACAGTTATAGAAAAAGGCAAAAGTATTTTTAAAGATAAATTTGAACCTATAACTAATTTTATGACGCCAGAAGAGTATGCAAAATTTTTCTCAAAAATGAATGTCGCGATATTCAACAACAACAGACAACAGGCAATGGGCAACATCACGCTGGCCTCTTTTTTAGGCTGTAAAGTTTATTTGCGGCAGGACACGACAATGTGGCGGCAATATGTAGAAAACGGCGGCTGTCATTTTTTTCCAGTTGAAAGAATCAAAGAGCAAGAAATCGATGAATTAAAATTCATAGACAATGAATCCATAGACATCAACAAAAAATATTTTGAAAAGCTTCAGGACAAGGATTTTATGAAAAAAACTTGGAATCCATTGTTATATCAAAACAGCATTGAACAAGGAGACTTTATAAATTATGGAAAATAACGAAAAATATTCATTAATCGATTTTAACGTTCCGCCTATTGTTGGAACAGAAGGAAAATACATTCAGGAAGCGATTGATTCGCATCAAATTTCAGGAGACGGTTCATTCACCAAAAGATGCAATAAGTGGATGGAAGATCGCTTTAACGCTCAAAAAGTAATGCTTACAACAAGCGGCACCACCGCGCTTGACATGGCAGCTTTGCTTTGCGACATTAAGCCTGGTGATGAAGTTATTCTATCTTCGTTTACATTTTCTTCAACAGCCACCGCTTTTGTTTTGGTTGGAGCCAAGCTTGTTTTTGTAGACATACGCCCTGACACCATGAACATAGACGAAAATCTTATTGAAGACGCAATTACGCCAAAAACAAAAGCGATTGCCGTCACTCACTACGCCGGGGTTTCATGCGAGATGGATAAGATTATGCAAATAGCCAAAAAACACGGCCTTAAAGTAGTTGAGGACGCGGCGCAAGGCGTAATGAGCTCTTACAAGGGAAAAGCGCTTGGAACAATCGGCGACTTTGGATGCTATTCTTTCCATGAGACAAAAAACTATTCCATGGGAGAAGGCGGCGCTATCGTTATCCAACATGAGACAGACAATGAAAAAGCGGAAATTTTAAGAGAAAAAGGAACCAATCGTTCAAAATTTTACAGAGGACAGGTAGACAAGTACACATGGGTTGACTTTGGAGATTCATACCTTCCCTCTGAATTAAACGCCGCTTACCTATGGGCTCAATTGGAAGTTGCTGACGACATTTACAATGATAGAATGAATACATGGAATCAATACAACAAAGCCTTTGAAAAGTATGGCAAAAACGGAAAAGGGATGATTGAACTTCCTGTAATTCCAAAAGATTGCATTCACAACGCGCATATGTTCTATTTAAAGTTTGATGACCTACAAAAAAGAACTGCCTTCATCGATTTCATGAAATCAAGGAACATCAAGCCGACATTCCATTACATTCCGCTTCATTCCGCGCCCGCCGGTTATAAATACGGCAGATTCCACGGCGAGGACAACTACACAACAAAAGAAAGCGAAAGGCTTGTAAGACTTCCTTTGTATTACCATATCGGGGAAGAAAACGTCCAAAGAGTTATAAAAACAGTGACAGAATATCTGGAGAAATAGAAAGAATGAATAGCGAGGTCAAAAAACATTTCTTTTCTGTCATTGTTTTAGGATATAATATTGAAAAATTTATAGGCGAATGTTTGGACTCCGTTTTATCGCAAACATACAAGAATTTTGAGCTTATAATCATTGACGACGGCTCCACTGACAGCACCGGAAAAATCTGCAAACAATATGAGAAAAACGACTCCAGGGTTCGCTACTATTTTCAAGCAAACGCAGGAACAACCGCCGCAAGGGTTCACGGATACTCTTTGGCAAAAGGCGATTACGTCATCGCGCTTGACGGAGACGACACTGTCAACGCAAATTGGCTAGAAACAATAAACAATTGCCTGGCAAACAAAGACTATGATTGCGTCTTTTACAATTTCTACAATTGGGAAGACGGCCAGCGAAAGCCTTCAAGCGCCGTGTTTCCAAAACAGGGTGAAGTCGAGCCTGTTGAAATGATTAAGAATTCAATCGAGACAAGGAACCATCCTCTTTGGGACAAGGCCTTTAAGCGGGAGCTTGCTCTTTCATGCAATTCCAAAGCGGCGTCTTTGCCCAAGCTGTCAATGAACAATGACACAATTCATGTTTTTTACATTCTTGCAAATATGAAAAGTTCATATGTTTGCGATGAACGCTTAATGAATTACCGCATTCTGCCAAAAAGCGCTTCGCATGGCTTTAAGCTCCGCAACATAAGCGACGCCCTGCTTTCAATAAATTACGCGATTGACGCGTTAAAAAACGACAAGCAGAACATTGGCGAATACAAAAGGCTTTTGCTGATTTCACTTCTTAAAATGATTTCGTTCCGCTTGCCGATGCTGTTTTTTTCAAACACTGCAAAAGCAGAAAAAAAACTTGAGGCCAAGAAAATATACAATGACGCGTTTTATAAGGAATCAAAAAAATATGAAAGCTTAAAGAATTTAAACATCAAGGAATTTGTTTTTCTAAAGATTTTTAGATGGCATATGCCATTCATGTATTTTATTCTTAAAGCGATGCATAAAGCGATAAAACGATTAAGAGGCCGCAAATGAATCAATTAAACTATTTTTACATAATCGCAAATAAAATCAGCTATAAACTGCGAAAAAGGAATGCCGCGCTAGATAAAGTCGCTTTATTGTTTCTAAAAATATATTTTTACGGCGTTCAAAAATTCATAAAAAACAATTTTTCAAGTCTTCTGAACGCGCAGCCAGAAAGCTATCCTTCGCAAAAAAATGAAAAAAACATTTTTGTTTGCTGGTTCCAAGGAGAGGAAAACGCTCCTGACATAGTAAGGGCCTGCATAAAAAGCGCAAGAAAAGCCGCTCCCCAAGATTCAAATGTGATTATCCTTAGCGAGGACAACATGCTTGATTACGCAAAGATTCCTCCCGCCGTTATAGACAAATACAAAAAGGAGCTTATAACAAAAACCAATTTTTCAGACATATTAAGGTTTGCCTTGCTTTCCCAAAAAGGCGGGGCCTGGATGGATTCCACCATTTTTTGCAGCGGCTCCATTAATCCAGAATTATTTGATTATCAGTTGTATTCAATAAAGAATTCAAATTACGATAAATTTAACATAGCCCGCAGAAAGTGGACCGCCTATTTTTGGTTCGCAAAGCAAAATTCATATTTTACCCGCCGCGTTTTTCAATTTTTTTGCGCCTATTGGGAAAAATATGACGCTCTAATAGACTACTTCCTTGTTGACCATATCATTTACTTTCTTTACAAAAACGACCCATTATGCAAGGAAATGTTGGATTCAATTCCTGTAAACAATCCAAATGTCTCCTTTTTGCAGGATTGCCTTTCAAAAGAATTTGACGCAAACGAATGGAATTCCTTAAAGGAAAACACTTGCTTCTTTAAGTTGAATTGGAAATCAGAAATTGCAAATAAAGATAAAAACACATTCTATAAAGAAATAATTTGCAAAGAATTGTCTTAATCAAAGCGGAAAACCGGAGCGGCCATGGAAGAGAAATCCATAAAGAAGAACTCTATTTTCAACATCCTCACAAAAATCCTCGGAATGATTTTTCCGATGATAACCTTTCCGTACGCAAGCCGCGTGTTGCTGCCTGACGGATTGGGAAAAATCAACTTCGCAAACTCGGTGATTGACATCTTTGTCCTGCTTGCAAGCTTAGGAATAGGAAGCCATGCCATACGGGAGGCGTCAAAAGTCCGCGACGACAGGCGGGCGCTTTCAAAATTGGCCACAGAAATTATTGTTATAAACCTTGCCACAATGGCGATTTCTTTTGCCGTATTTGCAATCGCGCTTGTGTTTTCGCAAAAATTACAGGATTACAAAATTCTGTTGCTTTTGGCCAGCGCGCGCATTTTGCTCGCAACACTTGGCTTGGAATGGCTTATCGTTTCGCAAGAAGAATTCCGCTACATCGCTCGCAGAACCTTCGTCTTTCAATTGATAAGCATAGCCTTCTTGTTCACCTTTGTACGTTCCCCAAACGACATAACCTACTACATGGTTTTTACCGTCTTGTCGGCGGCGGGAGCCAATATTTGCAACTTTTTTTACGCAAGGAAATTCTTTGATTTTTCACTCGCCCAAAATTTGGAACTAAAAAAGCATTTTAAGCCGATTATAGCTTTGTCCGCCTCCGTCTTGGCCTCTTCTGTCTACACGATTTTGGACAAGACAATGATAGGAATCATGCGGACCGACGCCGAAGTCGGCTACTACGCCGCCGCAACAAAAATCAGCCGCATGTTCATCTTAGTTTTATCGGCGATTGTTGGCGCGTCGCTCCCCCGTCTTTCCTATTATATGGAAAACGACAAAGAAAAATACAAGTCGCTGTTAAACAACGCGGCGAACATTATGCAGGCGCTTTCGATCCCTATGGCTGTCGGCCTCGCCCTTTTGGCGCGTCCTATCATCCTTCTTTTTTGCGGAAAAAACTACGAAAACGCGATTACATGCATGCAAATGCTTTGCTTCACAGTCTTCGTAACGCCATTCAACACTTTTATCGCCGACCTTGTCTTTGTGGCGCGCAGAAAAAATTCCTACGTCCTCTACCCCGTAGTCTTAGGCGCGTGCGTGAATTTCTTAATGAATTTCGCATTAATTCCTAGGTACGGAATAACAGGCGCGGCAATCGCGTCTATCACATCAGAGGTCTTGATGCTGGCAGTAAAGATTTTCTTGGCCTACAAAACTTTGGGCGGAACGCTCTATTTTCTTTCTAAAATTTACCAATACGCCGCAGCCGCGCTTGTCATGGCGCTTGCAGTGTTATTCCTTATGCTAAAGTTTGACCAAACCGTCGCAACCGTAATCTTGGAGGCCGCGGCGGGCGCCATTGTCTACGCGCTGATCCTTTTGCTCTTTAGAAACGAGTACTTAATGGACATACTAAAGTCAGTTCGAAATAAGTTTCAAGCCGCGTCCTGATACTTGCAAATCTTGATGTCGCCAAAAAGCCTGCTTTGGTAAATCGTGGCCATCTTGAACTTGACGGCTTCGAGGATGGCCATGAAGGCGCAGATGACGTCCATTTCGTTTCCGATGCGGGTGATAAGGTCGGTGAACATGCAAAAGCCGCTTTCCTCTAGCTTTTCGCTCATAAGGGTGATTTTTTCGTTGACGTCGATGCCCTCGTAGTTGTTAAGGATTTTTTCGTGGGAATGCTTTGACACCATGTTTTGGTAGATTTTCTGCATTTGCTGCAAAAGCTCCCAGGTGTCCACCCTTTCCCACTGGCTTTCGGCGTCGTCAAAGGGAAGCATGCGCTGGATTTTCTTTCGCTCAAAGGTGTAGGCCGAGTCGTCCTCCTGCTCCTCCATAAGCTCCGAAAGCTTCTTGAACTTTTGGTACTCAATCAGCTTTTCAACCAATTCCTGGCGGGGGTCCTCGATGTCGTCGTCGTCGTAGGCAACTTCCACCGGCAAAAGCATGCGGCTCTTTATGTAGACAAGCTTGGCGGCCCAGCTGTAAAAGTCGCTAAGGTCGGTAAGGTCTGTGACCACGATGCTGTCCAGGTAGTCCAAGTATTGCTCGGTGATTTGCGCGATTGGAATGTCGTAAATGTTTATCTTGCTTTCGCGAATCAGGCTCCAAAGCAAGTCTAGCGGGCCTTCAAATTCTCCGGCCGAAAATCTCTTTCTGGGGCGGGCCTCAGCCTCAACAGCCTGCGTCTGTTCCAACATCTCTTGTTCCATAGCGATCCTCTTTTGCGTAAACTGAAAAGGCCTCGGCGTCCATCTCCAACGAAATCCCCTGCCCGCTAAGCGTTGAGAGCGCGCCCTTAAGCCCCAAAATGTTTTTAGGGCCCAAGCCTTTCCATTTTATATTATCGGCATCTTTTGCCAAAATCTCCACTAAAGGAACAAGAACAAAGGCCCTTTCTTTTAGCCTTTGGTGCGGAACGATTAAAGTCTCCGCGCTGATTTTTTTTGAGCCGTAAAGCTCTATGTCTATGTCCAGACTGCGAGGGCCGTTCCTGATTTCGGCGGAACGGTCGCGGCCAAAGCGCGCCTCGATTCCGTGAATCGCGTCCAGCAATTCAAGGGCGGAGCCTTCGCTCTCCTCGCCCTTATAAAGGCCCAAGACGGCCATGTTGTAAAAGTCGTCCTGGTCCTCGTAATACATCGCGCGGGTCCTGTAGACCGACGACCACTCCAGGCCGTCCAAAAGCTTTTTCAGTTCGCAAACAGCCGCGCCCAAAATTTGGACGGGCGGCCGGCCTTTAAAGCCCTTGTTGCTTCCAAGCCCCAGCGCGACGGCAGTCATTAAAACAATTCCTCCGGAACAGCCTTGTCGGCCGTCTTCTTGGCGCTTGCCTTTGAGGCGGCGCTTTCCTTGGCCGCGGGCGCGGCTGGCGTCGCGGGGGCTTTAGCTTCAGGCGCGGCAGGAGGAGTCGCGTCCGTGGAAGCGGATCCCGTTCCAACGCCCTTTTCCCTCATCGCCTTTTCGTAGGCGCGGATTTGCTCCTCGGTGACAACCTCGCCTTCCTTGTTGCGCAAAACCTGTCCGGGGAAAAGCTTTTGGCGCAAGTCCTTTTCAAGCTGCATCTTGTAGTCGGGATTGTTCTCGATAAAGGCCACGGCGTTTTCCTTTCCCTGGCCAACCTTCTCTTCGCCGCGGGTGTACCAGGCGCCGCGCTTGTCGATAAGGCCGTGCTTCACGGCGCTGTCCAAAAGGCTTGCCGCGCTTGAGATTCCCTTTCCAAAGTAAATGTCCAGCTCAACCTTGCGGAAGGGCGGCGCCACCTTGTTCTTTACGACCTTCACGCGCACGCGGTTTCCAACCGCCTCCTCGTCGCCCTTTCCGTCAATAGTCTCTATGCGCCTGATTTCCAAGCGGACGCTGGAATAAAATTTAAGCGCGTTTCCGCCGGTCGTCGTCTCGGGGTTTCCGAACATGACGCCGATTTTCATGCGGATTTGGTTTATGAAAATGACGGTGCACTTGCTCTTTCCGACAATCGCGGTGAGCTTTCTAAGAGCCTGGCTCATAAGGCGCGCCTGCAAGCCCATGACGCTGTCGCCCATCTCGCCTTCGATTTCCTTTTGCGGAGTAAGGGCCGCCACAGAGTCGATTACGATTATGTCAACGGCTCCGCTACGCACAAGGTTCTCGCATATTTCCAAAGCCTGCTCGCCGGTGTCGGGCTGGCTTACCCAAAGCTCGTCGATGTTCACGCCAAGGTTCTTCGCGTAAACGGGATCCAGCGCGTGCTCGGCGTCGATGAAGGCCGCGATGCCTCCAAGCTTTTGCGCCTCGGCCACCGCGTGAAGCGCGAGCGTTGTCTTGCCCGAGCTTTCAGGGCCGTACATTTCTATCACGCGGCCGCGCGGATATCCGCCGATTCCCAAGGCCTCGTCCAACAAGATGGAGCCCGACGGAATCACGTCGATTTTGGCCGTGTCCGTCTGAGTCCCCAATTTCATCAGCGAGCCTTGGCCAAACTGTTTTTCGATTTGCAGGCGCGCCGCTTCCAAAGCCTGAAGCTTTTCGCTGGCTGACGCCGCTTCCTTTTTTTCTGCCATGTATTATGACCTCCACCCTTAAGGTATAAATTTTATTTAAAAGTTTGGGATATTTTAAAGCAATTTTTAAAATATTTCAAGGCTAAGGGGGAGAAATACTATACAAATGCTTGAATTTTCAAAAAAAAGCGCGTTAAAAGTCTTTTACGCTTTGGTAAAGGGAGCGGCCCTTTAGGACAAGCTTGTTTCCGTCAAGGCCCACTTTTCCCAAGACGCGGACAGGCTTTTCGGCGTCAAGGCCCCGCTCCGGCAAAAAATCAAAGGTCACGCGGACGATTCCGTCAAGCTCCTTAAGGTCCTCGTAGCCGACCAAAAGGTCAAATGAAAGGCCGCTCTCGCCCTGGACAATGTTGGACGCCCTTCCCGACCAGTCAACGTAGCAGTCCAAGTAAAGAGCTGTTTGCGCGGCCACCTCTTGGTAGCTAAAGTTGTCCTTAAGGCTGTCAAAGCCGGGCGCGGCGAAGTAGCTCATAAGGCTTCTGGCCTTTTGCTTTAGGCCCGTCGAGGCTTGGGAGTTAAGGACGCGGTTCACCTCGCGCTGGGCCGCGTTGTCGCGATTTTGCTCAAAGTATTCCAAAGCCTGGTTGTAGGCCTTGCGAACGCCGCGCGCGTTGACGCTGTCGTCCGCCGAAAGGATTAGCGAGGACAAGTCCGCGCGCGAGCTTTTGCTAAAGTCGCGGGGCCAAAAGCGGACGGCCAAGGCGCCGGCTATGGCGCCCAAGGCAAGGGCCAGGACAAGCGCGCGGACTTTTTTGGGGTTGGCTCCAAGCCTGGGATAGTAAAGCTCTATGCGGCCGTCGTCAACCCATCGGCAGACTTCCTCGTAGTCGCCATGCTCGCGAACGAATTCCAGGGCGCGCTTGGCGTCCTTGTTGCCGGGGTCAAAGTCAAGTATGTCCAGGTAGTATTGAACCGCGCGCTCGGTGTTGCCGCGGCGCAAGTGGATGGCCGCCTGCGCGAGCAAAAGGTTCGCGTCGTTGATTTTTATTTTTCTGGCTTCGTCAAAAGCGGCCGCGGCGCTTCCAGTGTCGCCGGCGTACAAAAAGGCCAGGCCCAGGGTGTAGTTAAAGTCAAAGCTTTCCTCGTACACTTCCCGCTTTTCGTTGAGGACTTGAATCGCTCCCGCAAAGTCGCGGCATTTCATCAGCCATAGCGCCCGGTCTATCGCGCTTTTCACTTGCCTCTCCTAAGGACTTTCAGCACTTCGTCAACTTCCGTCTGAAGCTGCTGGATTTTCGCCTTGTTCAGGCTGGGGTCGCTTTGCTCAAGCGAGTTTATGTGGTCTATCAATTGCTGGACGTACTCAAAGTTCGTTTTCTCGGGGTCCAAGCGTTCCACCGCGTTCTGGCCGTCAACAAGAAGGTTGTCGTCAATCGGCTTTTCCTCCTTGCCGTCTTCCTTTTGCGGAACTTCTGAAAAGCCCCTTGAGTCCTGGCCGGAATTCTGAAAGTCAGAGTCCGAGAAATTTATGATGTAAGAATAGCTAGCGCTCTTTCCTTCGTCCAGCTCAACCGGGTCCCAAAAGAGGGCCAGCGACGAGTCGTTGTATGACAAAATCGAGTCAAAGCTGTTTCCGGGATTGAAAAGCGTTATCGGCGTGGCAAGGTCGATGACGTCCTTGTTGGCCATGACGGCCTTTTTGGGCGCTGTCACGCCCTTTCCGTAAACGACGAATTCAACGGCGTTCTGGCCGTCGCTTGAAATGATCCATGACTCCTTTTGAGACGGAAGCAGGACATGCTCGCTTCCGATCGCGTTGTTCAACGGCGTGGAAAAATGCGCGCGGCGGTTCTCTCCAAGGCAAAGGTTGTAGACGGCCTTTAGCGAAAGCGGCGTCTTTTCCTTGGCGAGGTTTGTGACGGCCACCTTGACGCGGACGCAGTTTGAGGCCTTGTCGCCGGGGCGGTACTTTCCAATCTCGTAAGAGGCCGTCACTTGCGCGACGCCCTTTACAAGCATGGTCTCGACGATTGAATTGGCGCTTACGTCATACTTGTACGAGCAGCGGCCGCCCTTTGTCAGCCTCCATTCCTTGGCGCCGGCGAAAACCGAAAGGTAGTTGCTTTGCCCGTATTCCGAAGTCTTTACTGCGGGATATATTTTCTTTCCGTTCACGACATAGAACAAGACGGCGCCGCTGGCCCGCGCGGTTTCCATGCGGACCAATCCGTCGTGGACGGCGACGTCCTTTCCGACTCTCTTTACGCTTTCGACCTTTTCGCCTTCGCCGCTTTCGCCGTCCGGCCTGGACGCCGCTTCCTTGGCGGCTTTGGACAATACATTGCCAGTCTGCGCGGCCTCAGCTTGCGCGGCTTGCGCTTTCGGCGCCTGCTGGACTTCGGCCTTTGGCGCCGGCGCGGTCTCCGCTTTGGCGGCATCAGTTTTTGCGACCTCGGCCGGCGCTGTTTCCGTCTGCGCGGCCTCAGTTTTGGCAGCCTCGGCTTGGACAGTTTCTGTTTGGACGGCCTCAGCTTGCGCGTCCTTCGCGTCCTTCGCGTCCTTCGCCTTGTTTTTCTTCGCGAACAAAAGGCCGCCAGAGGCCATAAGCAAAAGGGCCGCCGCTAAAAGTCTCTTTGTCATTTGGAGCCTCCGTCATCGTCAAGAAGGCCCTGCGCCTCGGCGGCCGATTTTTTAAGGCGGGCCAAGGCGTCGATGAAATTATAGTCGCTTGAGGCGGCCGGGGCCAAAGAGGCGCTTTCCTTGGCAGCGGGAACCGACGCCAGGCTTTCTTGGGCCGCGGAAGCCTTTTCTTCCTGAACGGCCGCGCCTTCGTCCTTAGCCGCTTCTTCCGCCCTAGGCTGGGCAGAAAGGCCAAGCGCGCTTTCAAGCTCGTAGCGGCGCAAGGCTTTTTCGTAGTTCTCTTTTGAAGACAAGTAGCTTTCGCCGGTCTGCTGCAAAAGGTACAAAAGCTTTTCCTCGCGCAGGCGCTGGTTTATCGCGTCAAGGCGGTACTTGGCGTCAACGGCCTTGGCGTCCTTTGGAAAGTCGTCCACGACGCGCTCGTAAAGGGGACGCGCCTGCTCAAAGTTGTAGCCGGAATAAAAGCACTCCGCTATCCAAAAGAGCGCGGAGGAATACATTTCGTTTGACGGATACTGGTGGCAAAAGTCGCTTAGGGCCAGGACCGCCTTGTCAAACTCTCCAAGGCTGTAAAGGCACTTTCCCCGCTGGTACTTTATGAGGCTTGCGTACTTTGATTCGGGATAGTTTTTAAGGAAGTAGTCAGAATCGGACAAGGCCGCCTTGTAGCCCATCGCCTTCATCTCTGCCGAAATCAGCATGTAGAGGGCGGCGTCGCTTTCGTTTTGCGGGTCGCTCATGGCCTTTCTAAAAAGCATTACGGCGCTCTGCCAGTCCGCGCCAAAATAGGCGTTGTAGGCCGCTCCCAAAATAGCGGCGCCGTCCTCCTCCTCCAAGGGAGCCGATGGCTTTACGCGGGCGGCCCCGTAATCAGAGGTCCAGGCGCCTTCCGAGGCTAAAAGGCAGAGGGCGATGGCAAGAAGGCCTTTTGAAAAATTCCTAAAAATGCGCTTCACTTTTAATTTCTCCAGCAAAGAGAGCCGTTAAAGAAAGCCGAGCCGGACACCACGATGTCCACTCCGCTTTGCAAAACGGAATCCAACGTTTGGGCGTTAACGCCGCCGTCAACGGATATTTTATAGCTCAAGCCCAGCTTTGAGCGCAGAGCGGCCAATTCCCTAACCTTGTCCAAACATTCGGGAATGAGCTTTTGCCCGCCAAAGCCCGGCTCGACAGTCATTATCAATATAATATCGGCAAATTCCAGCGAATTCTTCAATGTTTCCACGCTGCTGGCGGGCTTTACGCTGATTCCGGCCTTTTTGCCAAGCGAATGTATTTTTTTTATAAGCTGAACGGAATCCAAGCCGCCGTTTTTTGCCTGCTCCACCGCGGCCTCTTGGTGGAAGGTTATCCAATCCGCGCCCGCGGCGGCGAAGGACTCGATTTGCCTTTCCGGGTTTTTGACCATCAAGTGGACGTCAAAGGGTAGCTTTGTAAGCGGCCTTAAGGAGCGGGCGACGACCTGTCCAAAGGAAACTTCGGGAACGAAGTCTCCGTCCATTACGTCTATGTGGACGGCTCCCGCGCCGCCCTCCTCTATCTTTTTTATCGAACGCGCAAGCTCCCCGAAATCGGCCGAAAGGAGCGACGGCGCCAAAAGTCGTGTGTTCATTGCGCGAAAATTATACTATAATGTAGATTGTCGGGTCAAGCCCGGCAACGGCATGGCGCCAATGGCATGGCGCCAAAAAAAACGGCGCGGCTAGAGGTTTCGCCCGTAAAGCTCGGACAAAAAGGCCAGCTCCTTGGCGCGCGCCTCGGTCAGCTCCGAAAGGTCAAATCTCCAAGTCCAGTTCGTTCCGACGGTCGAAGGCGCGTTCATGCGGCCCTCGTCGCCGACTCCCAGAATGTCCTGCATCGGAATCACCGCCGTGTCCGAGGCGCTGGCGATGGCGGCGCGGACAAGGGCCTTCCTAAGCTCGCCGCTAGAGGCAAGGCGCTTGGCTTCGTCGTCGGACATGGGCCGCCCGTAGGCGTATTGGGCGCAGATTTTCGCCTCCTCGCCGCCAAGCGAGTCCAGCCAGCCCTGCATCGTTTGGTTGTCGTGGGTTCCAGTGTAGACTACGCAGTTCTTTTCGTACATATGCGGCATAAAGGGGTTCACCATTCCGTTCCGCTTTATCTCGTCAAGGCTAAAGGCGAATTGCAGGACTTTCATTCCCGGAAGCCCGCAGGCGTCTCGAAGCTCGCGCACTCCGTCGGTTATGATGCCCAAGTCCTCGGCAATGATCGGAATCTTTCCCAAGTCCCTTTCTATCGCGTCAAAGAAGGCCTTTCCCGGCCCCGGAATCCATTTTCCGTTTATCGCGGTTTCCTCGCCGTAGGGAACGGACCAGTAGGACTCAAAGCCCCTAAAGTGGTCCACGCGGACAACGTCAACCAATTCAAGGCAGCGACGGATTCGCTTTAGCCACCAGGCGTAGCCGTCCTTGGCCATCGCGTCCCAGTCGTAGAGCGGGTTTCCCCAAAGCTGGCCGGTCGCGCTAAAGTAGTCCGGCGGAACGCCCGCCACGGCCTTTGGAGTTCCGTCCCCGTCCAGCTGGAAGAGGCTTTGGCTTCCCCAAACGTCGGCGGAGTCGGCCGCGACAAAAATCGGAATGTCGCCTATGATTTTTATTTTCTTTTGGCCCGCGTAAGACTTAAGCGCCTGCCACTGGCGGTCAAAGAAAAACTGGATTGTCTTTATGGATTCGATTTCCGGCGCGTGCCCGGCGTTCCACTTGGCGACGGCGGCCGGGTCGCAGGAGCGCAAAGCGGCCGGCCAATACTTGAACCAAATTCCGTTTGTCTTTTCTTCCGCGGCCTTGGCGTCGTAAAAGGCCTTTATCGACATGAAGCTTGCGTAATTGTCAAGCCAGGCGGAAGAGGCGCCCTTAAAGGCCTCGTAGCTTTCGCGGTCGGCGGCGGAGGCGTTTTTTTGGAAATATTCGGCCGCTCGGTTAAGGACCGGCTTTTTCCAGTAAACGACGGAACCGTAGTCAACGCGGCCGTCGGGCTTTATCCATTCCGGCGCGACGATCAAGGCGGCGTCGGCCCAGCCGCGCTTTGCCAAGTCGTCAAGGTCTATCAAAAGCGGGTTTCCGGCGAAAGTCGAAAACGACGCGTATGGAGAGTCGCCGTAGCCGGTGGGCCCCAACGGAAGGATTTGCCACAAACTTTGTCCGGCCGCGGCCAGCCAGTCGATGAATTTATAGGAGGGAGACCCTAAGGTTCCGATTCCCGCCGAGCCTGAAAAGCTTGTGGGATGGACCAACACTCCGCTTGTTCGATTTGTCTTCATTCCCCCATTATCGCGCCAATCGAGCCTTTTTGCAAGCGCAAACGCGGCTATCGCGCCGCTCGTACCGATGATTGGCCCACCATAACAGTTGTTTCGAGCGGATTTCGCCAAGCGCGACCGCTTGCAATTATGGGCGCTTTTCATTATATTGATACTATTATGGCCAAAAATTTACTCGAAATACAAAATATAAGGATCGGCATTGGCGAAAAAACCGTGCTTGACGGACTGGACTTGCAAATCGGCGAGGGAGAAACCCACGTTTTGATGGGGCCCAACGGCGCCGGAAAGTCCACGCTGGGAAACGTCATTATGGGAAACCCGGTCTACGCCTTGCAGGGCGGAAAGATTCTCTTTGACGGCCAGGACGTGACCGACTGGAGCGCCGACAAACGCGCCAAGGCCGGGCTTTTCATGTCCTTCCAAGCGCCGCTTGAAGTTCCCGGAATCAGTTTGGAAACATTCATCAGAAGCGCCTTGCAGCAAAAGACAGGCGAGCGCGTCAAATTGTTCGCCTTTCAAAAAGAGCTCAAGGCCGCGATGGCGCTTTTGAACATGAACGAGTCCTACGCGGGCCGGGACCTCAACGTGGGATTTTCGGGCGGCGAGCGAAAAAAGAGCGAAATACTGCAGCTTTTGATGCTAAAGCCAAAGCTCGCGATTTTGGACGAAACCGACTCAGGCCTTGACGTGGACGCCGTCCGAACCGTAAGCAAGGGAATCGAGGAATTCCAAAAGACGCAAAACGGCGCGCTTTTAATCATCACCCACTCGACCAAAATTTTGGAAAGCCTCAACGTCACAAAGGCGCACATTTTGGCCAAGGGAAAAATCCTAAAGACAGGCGGCGCCGAACTGGTGGCCGACATCAACCAAAACGGCTTTGACAAATATTTGGCAGAATGATTTATGGCTGAAGAAAAAACTCAAGTAAACGACATAAACCGCTCCCTCTACGACTTTCGCTACGAAGAAAGCGACAAGGACTTTTACCGCATGGAGTCGGGCCTGTCGGAAGACATCATAAAGAAAATCTCGGAAGAAAAGGACGACCCCCAGTGGATGCGCGAGTTCCGATTGAAGTCCCTTAAGATTTACAACCAGATGAAGGAGCCCGAATGGGGCCCCGACATCGCGGGCTTGGACATCGCGAACATTTCTTCATACGTTCGCCCCAAGACAAAAATGAGCGGAAAATGGGAAGACGTTCCCGACGACATAAAGAACACTTTTGAAAAGCTTGGAATCCCCGAAGCCGAGCGCGCCTCTCTCGCAGGCGTGGGAGCGCAGTATGACTCGGAGCTTGTCTACCACAACGTGCAGTCGGAAGTGGCAAAGCAGGGCGTGGTATACCTTGGCTTTGAGGAAGCGCTCAAAAGCGCCGAATGGGGCCCGATGGTCCAAGAATACTTTATGACGCTTGTAAAGCCCAACGACCACAAGTTCGCCGCGCTCCACGGGGCGGCTTGGTCGGGCGGAAGCTTTGTCTACGTTCCCAAGGGAACAAAGCTTTCATTCCCCTTGCAGTCTTACTTTAGATTGAACGCCAAGGGCGCGGGCCAGTTTGAGCACACGCTGATTATCGTTGACGAAGGCGCGGACTTGCACTTTATCGAAGGATGCTCGGCGCCAAAATACAACGTGGCCAACTTGCACGCAGGCTGCGTGGAGCTTTTTGTAAAGAAGGGCGCGCACTTGCGCTACAGCACAATCGAAAACTGGTCCAAGAACATGTACAACCTGAACACCAAGCGCGCCCGCGTCGAGGAAGGCGCGACGATTGAATGGGTGTCAGGCTCGTTCGGAAGCCACATCTCCTACTTGTATCCGGAAAGCGATTTGGTCGGAAACAAGGCCCGCGCCGAATTCACAGGCGTGACATTCGCGGGCGAAGGGCAGAACCTTGACACGGGAGCCAAGATGCTCCACCTGGCGCCCAACACTTCAAGCGTAATAAACACAAAGAGCATTTCTAAAAGCGGCGGAATCTCAACATACCGGAGCGCCGTATACATCGGAAAGATGGCGGAAGGCAGCAAGGCAAGCGTCTCTTGCCAAAGCCTTATGCTTGACTCCAAGAGCCGGAGCGACACGATTCCCGCGATGACGGTTTTGACCGACAAGGCCGACGTGGGCCACGAAGCCAAGATTGGCCGCATCTCTAGCGACGCGATTTTTTACTTGATGAGCCGCGGAGTTCCGGAGGAAGAAGCCAGGGCGATGATAGTCTCGGGCTTCGCCAGCCCTGTGTCAAAGGAGCTTCCGCTTGAATACGCGGTTGAGATGAACAATTTGATCCGCCTAGAAATGAAGGGGACGCTATGAAAGAGATGACTTTAAATCCCCTGCCCGCCCTTACTTGGAACTGGCTTAGAATGAACAAGGCCTCTTTTTTGGAGGAGGCGGAATACGCAAACAAACCGACGGCGCTAGAGACAAGCGCGCTGCCAGAAGGAGCGGCGTTCACAAGCGGAAAAGATTTGAAAGCCCAAGAAGCGGCCGCGCCAAAAAGCCCGGCGCGAATCGAAGGCGCTCTTGGAAAAGACTTTGACGCGCTCCTTGACCAAAACTCATCGCAAGGCCAAGAAGCGGCCGCGCTCCTTGAACTAACGGACGGCTTTAATTCCGCTTCTCCAATCTTTGTCCGCGCGAATCTAAAAGACGGCGCGGCCTCCTTCAAGCGCCTTTTTGTAAAGGCCGGCGACAACGTCCAGGCCACAGTCATAATCGAATGGACAAGCGAAAAAAGCGCGAAGGGCCTCAACGCCTTCCAGACAAAAATACAAGCGGGAAACAACTCGCGCCTTAAGGTCGCGACGGTCCAGCTTTTGGGAAGCGGCTTTGTCCACCTTAACGACATCGGATGCGAAGCCGGAGAGAATTCTTCGATAGAAATCGCGCAGCTTGAATTGGGCGCGGACAAGATTTACCAGGGAATAAAATCCGCCCTGGCAAGCGCTCGCTCAAGCTTTGTCCACAACGCGGCCTACTGCTTGGACGGCCAGCGGGAGCTAGACATGAACTTTATCGCCGAGCAAACTGGCCGCGAAACAAAAAGCCTTATGAACGTTTACGGCACCCTAAAGGACGGAGCCAAAAAAACTTACCGGGGAACGATTGACTTTAAAAGGGGTTGCGCGGCTTCTGTCGGAAACGAAACCGAAGAAACGCTTTTGCTTAGCCCGGACGTCGTCAACAAGTCGATTCCGCTTATTTTGTGCGACGAAGAGGACGTGCAAGGCGAGCACGGCGCGACGATAGGCCGCTTGGACGAGGACCTTTTGTTCTACATGAAAACGCGCGGACTTCCGCTTGAGGAGGCTCAAAAAATGATGGCCCGCTCAAAAATCGCTAGAGTGGCCGCGTTGATAGGCGACGACGCGGAGGCTCAAAAAGCCCTGGACTTTTTTGACCAAAGCATGGAAACAAGCGCGGACGGAGGCCAAGAATAATGCGCGACTACAAAAAGGACTTTCCGATTTTTTCCGCCAAAGAAAACGACGGCCTAATTTACTTTGACAACGCGGCCACGGCGCAAAAGCCCCGCGCCGTTTTGGAAGCCGTCCAAAAATTTTACGAGGCCGACAACGCAAACCCCTTGCGCGGCCTTTACAACCTTAGCGTCCGCGCGACCGAGGCCTACCAAAAATCGCGCGCGACAATCGCGCGCTTTGTCGGAGCGGCCCAGGCGGAAGAAATCGTCTTTACGCGCAACGCAAGCGAATCCCTTAACCTTGTCGCCTACTCCTACGCGCTTGACGTTTTGCGCGAGGGAGACGAAATCGCCGTCAGCGTGATGGAGCACCACTCAAACATTTTGCCCTGGCAAATGGCCGCGCAAAAAACGGGCGCGCGTCTTGTATGGCTTGAATGCGACAAGGCGACAGGCGAGATTCCCCAAGCGGAATACAATAAGATTACCGAAAAAACAAAAATCGTCGCCATAACGCACGTTTCAAACGTTTTGGGAACGACAAACCCGATAAAAAAAATCGCGGCGCTCGCCCACCAAAAAGGGGCTGTCATCGTGGCCGACGGAGCGCAGGCGCTTCCCCACATTCCTGTCAATGTCCAGGACTTGGACGTTGACTTTTACGCCTTTAGCGGCCACAAATTTTGCGGGCCCACCGGAATCGGCGGCCTTTACGCAAAGCGCGAGCTCTTGGAAAAAATGCCGCCATTTTTGCGTGGCGGCGAGATGATAGAATACGTCACGCGCGAAGAAGCCACATGGGCGCCAGTCCCAGAAAAATTTGAAGCGGGCACGGTCAACGTAGGGGGCGCGGTCGGAATGGCCGCAGCCGCCGAATATCTTATGGAAATCGGCATGGAAAAGATAGCGGCCCACGACAACGAGCTGGCCGCGCTCTTGGTCCAAAAGATGGGCGCGATTCCCCACGTGAACATTGTCGGAAGCAAGGACGGCGCCAAAAGATGCGGCATCGTCACCTTTACGATTGACGGCGTCCACCCGCACGACATCTCCAGCATTTTGGACACCGAAAAAATCGCCATCCGCGCGGGCCACCACTGCGCGCAGCCGCTTGGCCAATACCTTGACCTTCCGGCCACCGCGCGCGCGAGCCTTTACTTTTACAACAGCGCCCAAGAAGTGGACCGCTTTTGCGCCGCGCTCGCCCGCGTCAGAGAATGGGCAGGCTTTAAGGACTAAAAGCGGCGGCAACCACTAGGAGGCAACATGGACACAAAGGAACTATACCGCGAAATACTAAACGAGCACAACTTGAATCCGCTGCACAAAAAGGAGCTGCCCGGCGCGACTTGCGTCCTTGACGGAGTGAATCCCAGCTGCGGCGACAAAATCACGCTCAACCTAAAAGTCCAAGACGGAAAAATCGCCGACGCCTCATACACCGGAAGCGGCTGCGCGATAAGCCAAGCCTCCTGCGACATGATGATAGACCTTATCCTTGGAAAAAGCGAGGACGAGGCCAAGCGCCTTTGCGACGTCTTTATGCGCATGATAACAGGAACTGTCACCGACGAGGAGCTTGAGTCCTTGGACGAGGCCGCCGCCTTGCAAGACATCGCAAAGATGCCCGCCCGCGTAAAGTGCGCCGAGCTTGGCTGGCGGACGATGAAAGAGGCGCTTGGCCCCAAGGCCTAGTTTTTCCGCCTCCACCAGCCGCCGTCCTCAAAAACCGCGCTTTCCACAAGAACGCTTTCAATCTCCAAGCCGTCGGCCTCGCAATCGGGCGGCGCGTCCTCCAACGGAACAAAAATCGTCCGCTCCTCGCCAGCGTCAAGGCCGCCGTCCAATGTCCAAAAGGCTTCGTAAAACGCCAAGTCCAGCGCATCGCCTCCGTCGCCAGTTCCGCCGCCCTCCTTTTGAGAAACGATTGCCATAAACGTGACGCTTTTTACAGGGCGGCCGCATAGATTGACCGCAGTAAATTCCACGCCCAGGCCTTGGCCGCCGCCATTTTGCCCATCCGGCGGCCTTTCGCAAATACGCTGGTCAAAGACAAGCACAGGCGCGGCCGCCCTTTTTAGGGCTTGGCAAGAGCAAAGGACAAAAAGCGACAAGGCCGCCGCCAAGAAAACGGCGCTTCTTGGGCTTGCCAACGTTTTGCGCGGCTTTATGGTCTTGCAAACATTTTCCGCGGGCCGCGCCTTTTGGTCTTTGAACGTCTTAAGGTCGCGCCGCGCCTTTTGGAAAAGCCGCGTCACTTTTTTTCTCCGCTGTCGCGAAGCCAGGCGGCGATTCTTTGGCAGCTTTTTTTGGGCGGCCAGGAAAAGTCCGACGGCGGAGCCTTTGGGCGCTTGGAACCCAAAAGCTTTTTCGGCCTCTGGACGCGCCTTACGATTGAGTAAACCTTAAGCTGGCCCCTATGGTCGCTTTCGTCAAAGAAAAACCTTTCGCTCATAAACGATTGAACTCCTTTTTTTCATTCACACATTTAAGATACGAATTTTTTTCGATAATTTTGCTTTTTTTTCCGCAATATTTCAAAAATATTGCAAAAAAAAGCGTTTTTTGATATAATTACTGAACTTTTTTCGGGAGAAAGGCTGATGATCACTTACTGGCAGCAAGAAGGCGAAAAGCTGGTTGACACAGAAAAGGAAAAACTCGTCAGCTCAAGGCGCGTGTGGGTGGACGCCCGCAACGTGACCCGCGAAGACATCAACACGCTGGAAAAAGAATTCAAGATAGAGCAAGAGCACATCATAGACATCCTTGACCCCGACGAGCTTTCGCGCATCGAGGACGCCGACGACTACACGCTTACAATCACGCGCCTTCCGATTTTCGTTCCAACGGCTGAAGTGTCGTACTTTTCGATTCCGCTTGGCGTTATTTTAAAGAAGAACTACATCATCACGATTTGCTGGACCGACTGCGAGGTGCTAAAGGACTTTTCCGCGGGCCGCGTAAAGAACATAAACCTAAACGACTTTCCGGCCTTCTTGATTCAAATCCTAAGCCGCGCCGACATAACATACTTGCGATACCTTAAGGAAATCAACCGCCGCGCCTCCGGCATCCAGGGCGAGCTGCAGTACGCCGTTGAAAACAAGGAAATCTTGCAATTGCTCAACTTGGAAAAATCGACGGTCTACTTCACGACTTCCATCAAGTCAAACCAGCTGCTTTTGGAAAAGCTGCGCAAGACCCGCCTCCTGAAATTTGACGAGGACGACATGGACTGGCTTGACGACGTCGAAATCGACAACAGGCAGGCCTTGGAAATGGCCGACACATACTCCAACACATTCAGCCGCATGAGCGACACCTTCGGCTCAATCATCTCAAACAACATGAACGGCGTGATGAAAAAGCTTACCATCGTCACAGTCGCCATCAGCGTTCCGACCTTCATCACAAGCTTTTGGGGAATGAACGTGGAGCTGCCCTTCGCGCGCTACGGCTTGTTCGGCTGCGCGATAATCACGATGCTCTGCCTGTTCGCGGTAATGGTGACGCTCTTGCGCCTTTCTCTTATGGACAGAACCAAGTCCGCCGCGAACAGGGAAAAGAAAAGAAAGAACCGGGCCAAGCGCGCCGAAATCCGCAGGCTTAAAAAAACGCTTGAGGCGCAAGAGCTTAACTTGGAGGCAATGAAATGAAAAGACTTTTGGCGGCCGCCGCGGCGCTGCTTCTTTGCGCGCCGATTTTTTCCCGCTCGATAAGAAAATCCCCAAAGGCCGAAAGCGCCTTCAACGACATAAACATGGTCGAGTTTAAGGCCTCGCAGCCGCAGGCAAAATACGACGTGTACACAATCGGCGAGAACACGCAAAGCTACACGGCGGAGCGCTTTGTCCTTCCCTTTAGGATGAACGCCTACGAAACAACCTACAACTTGTGGTACATAGGCCGCATCTACGCCGAGCAAAACGGCTACACATTCTCAAACCCGGGCCAGGAAGGCTCTTCGGGAAAGCGCGGCGCTCCTCCCACCGCCCTTGGCGCCTACCAGCCGGTGACCATGATCAATTGGTACGACGCGGCGGTTTGGTGCAACGCCTTTAGCGAAATGAGCGGAAAAAAGCCCTGCTACACACTTAACGGAAAAATTTTGCGCGACTCCACCGACAGCGCCGCGCTGGACAAGTGCCGCTGCGACTGGTCGGCGGACGGCTACCGGCTTCCCACCGAAACCGAGTGGGAATACGCCGCCCGCAAAACTCCAAAAGGATTTCAAAACGGCGCCCTGGCTTCCGGCCAGACGGACGACGGAATCCAAGAGGGCGACGTCGCTTGGTTTGACTCAAACGCCAGCGAGGCGCGCGTAGTGGGAACGGCCGGAACAGTGTTCGCCAAGGACGAGCCGAGCGCTCCGGGAAGCGGGCGGCCAAACGCGTCGGGCCTTTACGACATGAGCGGAAACGTCCTTGAATTTTGCTGGGACTGGCTGGCCGACTACAAGGAGACCGAAGGCGTCGAGCGCGCGACAGGCCCCGATTTTGGCAAGGAACGGGTTTGCAGGGGCGGCTCTTGGTCGCCCTACACCGGCTTCATATACTGCGGCGACCGCTACGGCTACGACCCCAACGAATGCTACAATTTCCTGGGCTTTAGGATTTGCCAAAGCGCGACGGAAGAATAAGAGCGAGCGAAACAACTTGCTTTTTAACGGAAAGTGGATTAAAATAGGATAATATGTCTGTCTCTATAGAATTTCAAATCGCGGGACTCGTCTACATCGTGATTATTGCCGCAGCCTTCTTTAGGAAGGTAAAGTGGGACTCCCTTCAAAACAGAATCTATAAATTCCTGCTTTTGGCAGTCTTCGTCGTATTGGCCTTGGACATGGCTAGCGTCATCTCCATCAACCACCGCGACGAATATCCTTTTATAAACGACATTCTAAGCAAGGCCTACCTTGTGGCCATGCTTTCATACATTTACGGGATAGACGCATACGCGGTGGTTTGCACGATGAACAAAAGCCTCCCGGAATATCGAAAAAAAATCAAGGAAGGCGTCATCATCTTTTTGGGCGTGGCGGCCCTTGTCATAGTCAGCTTGATTTTCTCAAACACGCTCTTTTACACAGGCTATGGGCGAAAGCTTTACTCATACGGCCTTCCGTCCGACTTGATTTACATTTTCTCAACCTTCTCGGTGGCCTTTGTCATTTTCGTCATGATGCTGAACTTACGCAACATACAGCGGTCAAAGATGCTTTCAATCCTTTCTTTCTGCATTATGGAAGGAATCATCGCTATCGTGCAAATGTTCAACAAGGAGCTGCTTTTAGTGGGCTTTGGCTGCTCGGTGACCCTTTTCATCATGTACTTTACGGTCGAAAACCCCGACGCCCAAACAATCAGCCGCCTTTCGCACGCCAACAAGCGCGCTAGGGAAATGCTCAAATTTTACTCAACTTCATCGCTGAACCGAAAAAGCCTTGACAACGTGGAAAAGACCAACACCTATTTTCAGGATGCCTGCGTGCTCTCGCTGGACATCGTGGACTTCGCGCGCTTCGCCAACAGAATGGGCATAGAGCGCTTTTCAAAATACCTTACCAGCTTTTACGAAAAAATAGACGGGGCCGCCGACACCTTCAATATAGAAAAGCTTAAAGTCGTCGGAACCTCATACATGGCCGTGGCGGGCATTCCCGAAGAGAACAGGTCCAGCGCCTCGGAATTGATTCACTTTGCGCTTGAAATCTTGAGCATGCTCAAAAAAAGCAACGACTCAAACGGAATGAACTTGCAGGTAAGAATCGGAATCGCAAGCGGCCCCTTTGTGGCAAGCTTGATTGGAAACCAGAATTTCATTTACAACGCCTGGAGCTCGGCCATAAACTTCGCGGAACGCTTGCAGCAAAGCTCAAACCCCAACGCGATTCACGTTTCGGAAGAAGTGTACCAACAGCTTAAGGAGCTTTACAAATTTGAGGAACTCCCCGAAAAAGAATACGAGGGCATGGGCCACCAAAAGACTTGGCTTCTCGAATCAGTTAGAAGCGTGGGGGGGGGGGTATAAATAACTAGTATAACTTTGTCAGAGGCTCTTTAACTGCGTGAAAGCGACTTTCCAGGAGTCGCCCTCTTTTTTTATTTCCATGACGGCGTAGTTGCCTTCGCAGAGGGGGCCGGGGTTGACCACGACAGACGCTCCGATTTTTTCAACGCATTTTCCCTCGTGAATGTGGCCGCACAAAACGGCAAGGGGCTTTGTCTTTTCAATAAAATCAGTGAAGAGCTGGCTTCCGGCGTGAACGCCCTCCGCAGGCGAATCTACGCTTTGCGCCTTGGGCGGGTTGTGGCTGATTAAAATCAAGTTGTTCCACTGCCCTTCCTCTTCCAAGCCGGAATTTTCAATAACGTCAAAGTCCTTTTGCAAGTCCGCCTCGTCGCGCTCGTTGGGAGTCTCGCCGGTGAACTTCGATCCGCCGCCAGAGCCCGCTATTTGAAGGCCCTCAAAGTAAACAAGGCTATGCTCGCAGCTTATGTCAAGCTTTTCGATTGACTCCAAAAGGCTAGGCTCGTCGCAGTTTCCAAGAACGGCAAAAAGATTGGGGCAAAGCTCGCGCATTTTTTCGGCGCAATGAAGGCCGGTCTCGGTCTTTTTGAATTTGCTGAAGTCGCCCGCGAACAAAACCGCGTCGGCGCTTTTTATTTCGCCGGAAAGCTTTTCAAGATTGTCTGTGTTTCCGTGCAAGTCAGAGATTAAAAGAAGTTTCATATAGCCTCCATGGATTTTTTTAGCGCCGACATTTGTCCAGCCGTTCCGATTGTTATTCTAAGCCACTGCTCGATGCCGGGCGTGTCAAAGCGGCGGACAAGAATGCCCTCTTTTTTTAGCGCCTCGTAAACGGCCTTTCCGTCCACGCCGTTCTTTTGGCAAAAGACAAAGTTTGTTTGGCTTTGAAGGACGTTCCACTGGCGCTCGCGCAAAAAGGCGATGAAGGACTCGCGCTCGGCCACAACCTTTCGGGCGCAAGCCGCGTAGTAATCCCCAGCCTTGCATGTCTCCAGCGCGAACTTTTGGGTAAAGGCGTCAAGCGGAAAGTGGTTGAGGGAATTTTTTACGGTGGTCACGGCCTGCGCGAGCTCCGGGTTGGCCACGATGTAGCCGCATCTAAGGCCCGCGCCGCAAAGGCTTTTGCTAAAAGTTCGCACGACCACGAGGTTCTTGAACTCCGCGAGCAATGGAAGAACGGTCTCGCCGCCAAAATCAACGTAGGCTTCGTCAACGACAAAAACGCGGTCGCGGGGCGCGCGCCGCAGCCAGGCGCGGACTTGGTCGCGGCTTAGGCCAAGCGACGTGGGCGCGTTTGGGTTTGCCACAATCGTTGACGAATGGTTTTTGTTGGCCCTAAAAATCATCTCTTCAACGTCTACGCTCCAGTCGCCTTTTAAGGGAACGACGTCGCTGGGAATGTTGTAAAAGCCGCAGTAGACCGGATAAAAGCTGTAGGAATGCTCCGGGCGGACCAATTTTTTGTCGGAATCAAAGAAGGCGTAAAAGACAAAGGACAAAACTTCGTCGCTTCCGTTCCCCATGTAAATCATGTCGGGCGTGACTTTAAAGCCGCCGTCAAAGGCTTGGTTCTTGGACAAAACGCCGCCGGTCTTGTTGAGCAAATCGGCGAGCGCCGCCTTAAGCTCGTTTGCGTCGGGGTCTGGATAAAGGGCCAATTTTTGCGGGTTCTTTTGCAAAAAGTCCGCGGCCGCGGCTGCCACGCTTGGCGCAGGCGGATAAGGGTTTTCGTTTGCGTTGAGCTTTATGTAGTCCCTGTCGCGCGGCTGCTCGCCGGGCTTGTAAGGGTCTAGGTTTTTCATTCGTTCGGAAAGCATTTTTTTCTCCGGCATTTTTTTTCATTGTAGCAAAAAAAAAGCCTCGCGACAAGAGCGAGGCTTTTGGAAGGGCGCGCCCTATAAAGGAATCTATTGCGCTCTTACAAACTTTAGATTCTTAAAGGTAATTTTGGATTTAGTGAGAATTCCAAAATTCACGGACAATTCCAATATTGTAAACGAATTGGAGCCAATCGAGCCTGACACGCTCAATTTTGTGTCGCCGTTATAATACGCGCCGTCTCTCACGTTAATTGTCACGTCCGCCGACACTCCGTCAATATTATCGTCGCCGGTTGATGATGAAGCCGAGTAGTTTATCGGAATGTAAACCTTGTAAGAGTCTGCGTAAACCCAAACAGTGCCTTTAGGACCGGAAACCAGTGAAGCTTCGGCGCTTCCCGAACCGGAAATCAGAGTTGCGGTCACTTCGGAAGCGGTAAAAGTTCCCACATGCCTGTTAGAGTCGCCAATATTTTCTTCCACCTTGCAGCCCGCAAAAAGAGCGAGCGCCAAAAGGCCCGCCAAAAGACAAACGATTTTTTTCATAAAAACTCCTCCCGATAATTATAAATCGACAAACAGCCGGCTGTCAACAAAAAAAAATCCCTTGAAAATTTTCCATAAGCGCGCTAAAATGAAGCAATATGGCAGCCACAAGCGACATGGGAGTTCTGCTCCGCTTTTACGCAAGCAAGCAGAAGTCGCCTTTTATTTTATATTCCTCGTTTGTCGATTACGTAAAACGTTACGCGGCAAAAAACGTCGAGGAACAGGCGGAACTGGTTCCCTACCTTGGAGACCCCGTTCCACAGTTGGAAAAAGCCTTTGAGCCGCTGATTCAAAGCAAGCAAATCGCGCTAATCGAAACTAACCCGGCAAAAAAAATAATCTTCGTCACAGGCTACTTCAACGCGATTTTCGCCGAGCGCTACAAGGAAATCAAAAACAACGCCACGGTTCCTTTTCCGACAATCCAGGACATGCCAAAGCAAACTCCCAGCGAAGTCCTTATAAAGTCAGAATACACCGAAATCATTTTTGACCTTCTAAAAAACCAAAAGCCCGACGACAAAAACCTTTACGCGATCATCGTTCCGATGAACTTGCCGTCAATCATCTTTCCAGGAAACGTTCCGGTGTCAATACTTGTCACCGCCAGTTTGGAAAAGATGCAGCACATGCTGGAAAAGGACGAATACCACGACTATTACTTGAAGAAACTCCGCATCTCGAATCCCGGAAAGGAAATCTCGGTAAAGAATTTTTTCAGCCAATTCGTAAAGTCTCCTGAAGAGGCCTTGCAGTCGCTGAAGAATTCCGCCGACTGCTTTTACTTCTGGGGCCAGCTTTGCTACTTCATCAAGCAGGACTACGAAAAGGTCAAGGACTTCACGCAGGAAGACGTCAACGTTTTGCAGGCCGTCGCGATTTCCGAAATCGTGACATCGTTCTACAAAAACGAGTCGGCCAAAAACTTGCAGCAAGAGAACGCGCTCAAGGCTGTTCAAAACCACATGAAGATGCCGCCCTACTTCTTCACTATGGACGGAATCCTAAAGTTCACCGACGCAAAGGGAGTTCCGCTTCAGGGCCAATACAAGGACGAGGCGCTTAAAGAGTTCCTTCAAAAAGAAACGACAGACGCGATGGCCAACGAGCTGCCGAACCTTTTGGTCTTTAAGACCGCGTCGGGCGCGCGCTACTTCATCTACAAGGAAAAAGTCTTTCCGCTTGTAATCAGAATGTGCAACGAGCTTCACGACACAATCAACGACGCGCTGACCCGCGAATGGTACGAAATTCTTTTAAACTACGACAAGAAAAAGGAAATGCTTGAGGACGCGGCCTTTAACGAAAGGCTTGAGCATGAGGTTGAAAAACTGAACCCCGTCTTGCACGCGCTTTTAAACGCCACATTCCTTAGCGTGCTGAACGTAGAAATGGCCAGGACAAACAAGGTTGGAAATTCCGCGAACCTTTTCTTGGGCGACAACCTTTTGCCCTACTCGACCCTGCTTATGCTAAACCGGCAGACGATTTTGAACAACGCCAAGATTCTTTTGCCCTTCTGGTACACAATCCCCTTCTTCTCTTGGCTCATAGGCTTGTTCAACAAAAAGCCCGCGAAGAAAAAGAAAAAGCCGGGGCCGTCGAACGTCCACGAGGCTTTTGAGGCCGCGGAGGAAAGGCCAAAAGCTTCCCACAAGAGCGAATCAAAGAAGGACGCCCTTGTCAGCGCGGCGAAAAAGGTCGAGGAGAACATCGTTCCCGAAGGCTCGACAATCGAGCGCGAGTTGAACTCATACAAAAAGCAATGGAACAGAATGCTGACAAAGCAGGCTTACCTAAACCTCACCGAAGACGTCAACTCGCTTATCCGAGACTACATGAGAAAGGTTTTGCGCACGATAAGCGGACAAAGCTTTACGATTGACAGAATCCAAGACTTGGCCGAAACTCTTTGCAAAACTCCAAACATGCAAAAAATCACCGACCAAGACTCGCTCTACGTTTACGTTCAGCTTTACATGATTTATCTTGTAAAGAACCTCTAGGAACGGATCAAGGCGCGCTTCGCTTAAAGGCTTGTCTCGTTCCTTTCGCCTGAGCGAAATATTTTAAAATTTTTTTCTCTTTTTTTTAAAAAAATCCCAATTTTTACCCCTATCGCATGTATCTTATATGTGAAAAGCGCCTTTCGGTTTCTTTTCACATATTTTATTTTACAAGGAGTTCATTATGAACAACATCAACTGTCTTGTGGTGGAGGGGAACATCACGCGCGAGCCGGCCTTTAGGACAACGCCAAACGGCTTTCCTATTTGCAAAATTCCGATTGCGGTGAACCATTACTACAAAAAGGCCGCGTCAGGCGAGTACGAGAACGAAGTCTCTTACTTTGACGTGGAGACCTTTGGAAAGCTGGCCGAGATTTGCGCCAAGTTCAGCCAAAAAGGCCGCGGCCTAAGCGTTGTGGGCCGCATAAAGCAAAACCGCTGGAAGACGCCGGAAGGAAAGAACACAAGCCGCGTGACAATCATCGCGGAAAAGATTGAGTTCAAGCAGAGATTCAACAAAGCCGAAGACGCGGACGAAGCCGAGGCCGCGTCCGCCGAAAACGAAAACGCCGCCGAAGAAGCCACCGCGAAGGCCTTGGCCGACGCGGCAAGCTCTAGCGACGACGGCGGGGAGGTCGTCCAGTTTTAGAAGCTTTTTGAGCCGTTCCGTTGGAGCGGCCCTTTCCCGACCTGGGCGCCTGCTTTTGCGGCCGCCTTGCGTCGGGAGAGTCAGGCGAAGCGCTTTTGTCGTAGCGGGCCTTGTAGTCTTCGGGAGAGATTGTGTAAAAGCCTTCCTTCCAGTTGAAGCGCGAAACGCCTTCCAAGGGCTTTTGCTTGGCCAATGACATTTGCACGGCCTTGATTTCCTGGCGGCCCAGTTTTGTCTTTGAAAAGTCAAGCAAAAAGCGCTTAAAGCCTTCCGCTTGCAAGGCGGCGGTCTTGTCGACAATGCTAAAGGGCGCCTCGGGCATTACAAACGAGCCGTCGGCGGTTGAGTTGACCTTAAAGGCGACCTCTTCCTTGTCGCTAAAGTAGGTAAAGTCGTATTCCTTTGGAAGCTTAAAGCGCATTCTGAACAAGGCTGGATACGCGTAGACCGGTATCAAGACGCGCTCGCGCAACTTTGGCTCGTATACGGCCTCCAAGTTTTTCTTGGAATTTTCGTAGGGAGAGACAAAGGCGCCCAGGCCCAAATTTTCCAGCCAAGAAACCGCCCAGCGGTTAAAGGCGTACAAGTAAGGGCCGGCTACAACGGCGGCGCCTTTTTGCCTTAAGAGCGCGACTTGCGCGATGTTGTTGGCCACAAAGTTCTTGTAGCCCATTTCTATAAGCTCGTCAATCCGCGCGGCTTGATCTTCTTCGATTCCTTGCGGACAAAAGGGGTCAAGCGACAAAAGCGTTTGCTTTTTGGAAAAAGGCAAAACGGTTTTCTTTTTAAGCAAGTCGTAAAGGCTTTCGGAGTTCAGCTCCAAAATAATTCGGACTGGATTAAGCGCCTGCGCCGAAAATACGTCGGCCACTGACGAGACTTGGACATAAAGGCCTTCGGGAAAGTAATCCAGCTCGCCTTTTTTTACAGGCGTCAAGTCCATCACGGGAAGAAGCTCGTCGCGGGGCTGGTGGTTGTAGGGCCCCAAATCGTTCGGCAAAACGCGCGGATATCGCTTGGACATAGATTTTGTTTGCAAAAGATATACTTCGTCGTCAACGCCAAAGCCGCTTGGAACGTCAACCCAGCGCCTGCCCTGCTTGTCGGTCTCGGCATAGCGCACCTTGTGGCTTTGCCGGCCCGCGTCATTCTTTTTGTGAATGCGGATTGAGTCGCCGGGATCGGGATCGTAGGAGCCGCCCTTTATCAAGGCAAGCTGGACGCCGCCCTCTTTTCCGGCTTCCTTAACCGCGTCCAACAATTCTTTTGGAGCGTATTTTTGCGCGGCGATTTTTCCAAGGTAAATGCCAGTGCCGCCCGCTTGCTTGGGATTAAGGATTTGCCCGCCCGCTCCCTCAACTCCGTCTTGGACGCTTTTAAAGTTGTACCAATAGGAAGTCTTGCTTCTTGCGAAGTCGGTTGCCAGCATTCGCTTGGCGGCGGCGACCGCTTCCTTTTTGTTTTCCTGCCAGTGGTCAAGGACGTAACGGTAGGCGGCGACGACGCTTCCGACATATTCGGCGCTTTTCATTCGGCCTTCGATTTTAAAGGACTCGACGCCGGCCTGGACCAAGTCCGGGATTTTGTCTATCAACTGCAAGTCGCAGGGCGAAAAGTAATAGCCTTGGAAATTTGCTCCGCCGCCTTCAGTCGTGTACAAGCGGCGGCAGGCTTGGGCGCACATTCCGCGGTTGGCGCTTTTTCCGCCCAAAAAACTGGAGAACAAGCACAAGCCCGACTCGCTTACGCACAAGGCTCCGTGGACAAAAACCTCAAGCTCAACGTTGGTCTTGGACTTGATGTCCTTTATTTCCTCCAAGCCCAGCTCGCGGGCAAGGACAACGCGCTTAAAGCCTTCCTTTCCCAAAAGGTTCACCGCGGAGGCGGATTCGACGTTCATTTGCGTTGAGGCGTGCAAGGCAAGGTTTGGAAAGAATTCCTGGCACATTCTGATAACGCCGTAGTCTTGGACAATCAAGCCGTCGGGGCCAACCCGGTTAAGGTAGGCCAAAAAGCGGTAAAGGCGCTCTGTCTCGCGCTCCTCGCAAACGGTGTTGACGGTGACGTAAACCTTCTTTCCTTTTTTGTGGAGCGAAGAGACGGCTCCCTCAAATTCCCTAAATGAAAAATTCGAGCTTCTAAGGCGGGCGTTAAAAGTCTTTAAGCCCAAATATACCGCGTCGGCGCCTTCGCCAATCGCCGCGTCAAGAGATTCCACATTTCCGGCCGGAGCCAATAATTCTGCCATAATTCCAACGATTATATATAAAAATCAAAAAAAATTCAACTTTTTTGAAAAAAAGGCAAAAAATATGCAAAAAAATCCATAAAAAAAGCAATGATATATACAGGAGCGTATTATGAAAAGAGAGATTTTTAAGAACCCCGAGCTAGGGCCAGGCGAAATAGCCAAGTATGTCCTGCTCGCGGCGTTGATTGTGGCCGGCGCGTTGGCTTGCGCCTTCCACTCGTCTTGCCAGCTTTCAAGCCAGGGAATTCAAGCCCTGGGCGCGGAGGAAAGCCCAAAAATTGAGGCCGTCAAGGTCATCGACTCAAGGACTGTAAAGGTTTCTTTTTCCAAGGAGGTGAGCGCAAGCGACGGCCTTGTCACTAAGCTCCCGCAGGGAAAAGGAGCGTCGCTTGACGCGCTTGGCGAAAACCCAGCAGCCGCGAAAGCGGAGCCTTCTGACGAAGGAAAAAGCGTCGTCTACACATTTTCACAAAAATCGCGCTTGGGCGAAAGATACCAGCTCTTTAGCCAAATCACTGACGCGCGCGGAAATTCCTTGACCTTCGCGGTTCCCTTTGACGCCTACAACGGCCGCGTTCCGGCATGCGCGCTTGTCGAAGTCCAGCCAAAGAAGATGAAGGAAAACGCAAAGTCAAAAAAAAGAATCGCGGCCGAAAGCCCTTATGTGATAATCCAAGCCTTAGAGGACGGAAACTTGTTCGGCCTTGAGCTTTATTGCGCGCAAAACAATGCGTCCTTCCCCCTTTCGCCGGCGGAAGTCAAGGCAGGCGAAAAAATCGCCTTGCACCTAAAGCATACGGAAAACGAAAAGGAATGCGCAAGCGAGCTTGGCGACAACTTGGCGCTGGCAAAAAGCGGACGGGCAAGCGACGCTTGGCGCGACTTGTATTTTGACGCCGGCAGCGACTGCATCGGCGGAACCAACGACGCGATTTTTTTGCGCGACAGGAACACGGGAAAAATCTTTGACGCGCTAACCTACTACACTGCAAGCGGCGGAAAGACGACATGGAATTTGGCGGCCGAAATTCAAAAGGCGATTGACCAAAACGTTTGGAAAGGGCCCGCCGCGCTGGAAGGCGCAGTCCAAAAAGGAACTTCCGAAAAAAAGCCCCTTACGCGCGTGACAGCGAAAAACGCGCTTGGCGCCAAGGCCGCGTCAAAGGACGATTGGAAAGTCGCAGAAAAAAGCGTCTATTGATTTTTTTGGAAAAAAAGCCGCGCGGGCCAAATCACACACATTTGGTTCGCGCGGCTTTTAGTTGGCGTCGCCAACCTAACACAGGAGGTTTTTGAAGAAAAGCGGCTGTTGAAAGCGCCGTTTTTCAAACCACTTTTTTTTATAATTTAACTGTTTCGACCATGTACCGAATGGAGGTGCCGGCAGAGTCTTCGACAGTTTTTTCCACAACAAAGACAAGGCCGCTTTTTGCCTTGTCCCTAAAAATGCGCGTAATCTTGTAAGAGCTTACGAGCCTTCTTTTGATGTCTGGCGAACCGACCTTATAAGACTTTACAAGCGAGCCTTCGTTGTCATAAAGGTCAAGGTTGATGTAAAAGCTTGAGCGCAAGTCTTTTCCGCGGCCGTAAATCGTCGGAACCAAGCGGACTTTGTAAGTCAAGCGGCTGGATTCGCCGTCGTCGCCGTAGTTCTTGAACTCTATCAGGTCTTCGCCCTTTTTCTTTTCGCTTTCCAAGACATAAAGAACGTCGTCAACGGACGCGCTTTCGCAGTTGAATTTCTTTATGTCAAAGTAATGCTTTGCGATCAAATCTTCGTAAACCTGGCTTCCGCTTCTTGTGGAACCGTCCTCCAAGTTTTTGTAAACGCCGCCGGGAACATACTCGTTTTTCTCAACGTCAATCGTGTAAATTTCCGCGTAAGGCTGGAATTTAACGTCGGTCTTTCCATACTGGCCAAAAACGTAAATTCTTCCGTCATTTGAGAACCCGATGTCTTTGAATGCAGCGGCGTCACCGGCAAAACAAAGGCCGGCGGCTACGAGAACAAAACCTGCAATCAACGCTCTTTTCATGTTTCCCTTCCTTACATAAATTATCGGCAAAAAAAAAATCATCTTGAGCAAAAAAAGACAAAAATATATAATAGGCTTAATGACGCTAAAAACCAGAAACCGCTACACCCTTACATTCTCAACTTTTTTTCTCTTTGTTTCCGCCCTTGTTTCGATTTACTTTCTATATAAAGTAAAAGCCGTGGCGTCTGGCCAAATCCAGCTTAACTACGGAATTTCGCTTGAAAACCCAAAACTCTTTGAAAGGCATTACATTTCCATAATCGTTTCCAGCCTTTTTATGGCCCTTTACATACCAACGGTGTCATTTTACATATACGCCCGCTTTGAAAAAACCCCTTCAAGCGAGGTGGCCTATCTAATGCTTTTCCTGCTCGGCTGCCTTACAGAATTTGTCCGCCCCTTCATTCCCTTGGAGACGGTGGAAAAAAACCTGCCAAGTTTTTTGGTAATAGCGGGCCGGGCGCTTTTTTGGGGAAGAACGCTCTCCATCATAAGCCTTTTCACGGCGTCAATCTTTTCGTCAAAGAAAAACGGCTTGGAGACTGAACAAAACATAATAGTGCTTTTGGTCTTTTCGCTCGCGCTGGCAAACATCGTTCCCGTGAACACGATAAAAATAGAATCCAATTTCTCGATAGGCGTCGGCTGGAGCAAATTCGTAAACTTCACATACATCGTAGCCATCGCCTTGACGGCCGCCTCATACGCGATAAACGCAAAGCTCAACGAAAACCCGATTTACATCCGCGTTGGAATCGGCGTCTTTTGCATGGAGGCAGGCTACTTTATCTTAAACACAAGCGCGGTTTTGTCCCTTACGGCTCTTGGAGCCGCTTTGCTCGCTTTTGGAACGGAAAAAGCCTTGTCGGCCCTCCATAAGCTTTACACTTAAATATACTGCGAAATTTTCCCCAACAAAAGCGGAATCAAAATGTTGTCAAAGTCTTTCAACGGAAGGACTTCGACAAGCATTCCGCAAAGGGCCAAAACAAGAGCGGCGTCGGCCCTGCCTAAAACGCAAAAGCTTGAAATGAATATCGCGAGCAGGCACATAAGGCTTCCGGCGCAAGTCTTTCCGCCAGTGCGCGGAATATGCAGGTTTCCCAAAAGCTTTCCAGCCAGGCTCGCAAGCCCGTCGCCAAAAGCGAGCGCGAAAATTCCCACAGCCGCCGACTTGGGCGGACAAAGGAGAGCCGCCAAAAGGATTCCCAAAACCAAGGTCAAAGGCCCCAAGACAAATTTTCCCCTGTCGCGCTCGCGGGCGGCCATGTCCGTTATGTCGGAAACAAGCGGAACGCGCCTTCCGTTCAGCGACAAGACTTGGGTCAATGTGTAAAAGGCTCCGGCAAAAACCAAAAGGCCTATCGCGCCTTTGTAAAAATACTTTAGGCAAAGGGGAACAAAGCCGGAGCACAAGTGAATGGACTTTCTGAAGATTTCTTTGTACAGAACTATCAGCCGGCGCTTCCACAAAACTCCGACATGCGGACAGTACACTTTCACTGTTCAAGGCCCTTTTCGCCGTCAAGGACGCGCGGAATGTCAGTGTAGATTTCCGGCTCAAACTTGGGGATGGGATTCGTGGCGTAGCGCAAGTTCATTTCGGCCAAGTTGCTTCCCGGCAAGCGGACCATCGTTTGCTGGTTTCTTGTAAGGGCGTCGTAGTAACGGATTGAATCCTGGAAGTTTACCAACGAGGCCGCGTTCTTTGAGCTGGAACCGCTTTGCCGCGCTATGCGGAAGAGGCTTACGCCCAAATTGTTAGCCGCCTTCATGTAAACTTCAACCATGTCCCCCGCCCTTTCGTCGGTTTGCGGCGAGACGATTCCAAACTTTTCGCGAACCAAGTCAAGATGGTCAAGCAGGCGCTTGTAGTAGCCCTGCGCGGCGTAATTGTCGTTCTTAAGCGAAAGGGTGTTGCCCAAGGCCAAAAGCATGTGCGAGTCGTCCGGAACTTGCTGGCTAGCCTTGATGAAATTCACAAGCGCGCTTTGATAATCTTCGCTTGAATAGTCGATGTAACCCACTCTGTAGCGAATCGAAGGCGTGTCGTTCTTGCTGTCGATTGAATTCTGGTAGTTCATGCGGGCCGCTTCCAAGTCGCCCGAAATGAAGTATTCCAAATCGCCCATGTCGGAATACATCACGCCTACATTCTTGTCCGGCGCGAAGTTGCTAGCCCTCTTTTTGCCTTCAAACAAATTCAAGCCCTTCGTGAATTCCTCGCGCGCCAAAACATATTCGCGGTCGTACAAGTATTCCTCGCCCAAAAGCCTGTAGTTGTTAAGCTGCTTGTAAATCGCCTTTTTGCGCAAATTGGTCGCCTTGTCAAACAGGCTTTCCGTGTGCTTCAATGACTGGACGGCTTTCCTGTGGTCGCCGACTTGAACCAAGTAGCGCGACAAATTGTAGTTGGCCAGCGGATCTTCTGGCGCCGCCGTAACCGCATAAAGGATCATGTCGCGCACGTCCTCTATTTTTTCGCGGAGGAACTCTTGGTCAAGAGGAAGTTCGCCATGCTGCTTGTCCATGAGATAGCCGCTCAATTCCGTCCAGTCCGGCGCCGACAATGATTTTTCGCCTTGGCTGTAGAAGAATTCTTTTAGCTCCAAAACGTTCCGCAATTGGTCGGTGCGAATGTTGTAGCGCAAAAAGCGGCTTTGATAAAGGTTGGGGTTTTTAGCCCCGTAAAGCTGCTGAAGCTTTGAGTAAGTTTGGTACGCGTCGTCAAATTTGGCGCTGTCTTTTTCCGTCGCCCATTCAAGGTATGTGTCGCCCAAGGCCAAGATTCCGTCGGGATCGTTCACATGGTTGTCCAAAACCTCGCGCTTTAAAATTTCCTCGGCAAGCTCGTAGTTGGCCAAATCGTCAACTTCCATCTGGGCGTACTCAAGGCCGGCGTCCTTGTCGTGGTCAAAGCGCTTGAGAATGTTCGTGTAAAAAAGCTCGGCCAAGTCATATTGCTTTTTTGACCTGTAGGCGCGGGCATATCTAAAGAACCACTTTTTCTTGGACTTGTACTTGAGCGCCTCGTTGAATTTGTCCTTTGAAAGAGGGAACTCGTCATGCTCGATAAGAGCGTAGCCCTCTTTGTAAAGCTTTTCTGCGGTCAAAGGCGTGATGATGTAGCGGTGGCCTAAGAAGCCAAGGCAGAACAAAACCATCGCCGCAAGGACGCCGATTATAATCGCCGGAAGAATTCTGCTCTTAAGCTGGTAGGCAAACGAAGCCTTGTAGGCCTCGTACTCTTCGGCGCTGCGCCTTTCGTAGTCGCGGGGAACGGGCAGGCTTATGTCAAGCATCTTCTCCAAATGGTTGGCAAGCTGCCTGGCCGTGACTTTTTTCAGTATTTTTTCGATGACCTCAAAAACGACTTCGTCAGTGAACTCGTTTTTAGCGATCATGTCCTCAACGGCTATGCGAACGTTAAGCGGATAGTCGCGCAGGTTCTTCTTGAATTTTTGGTACTCTTCCTCGGTAAGCGCGGTTCTTTTGCTTCCGTCGCCCGTGACGGCGCCGCTAAAGTCAACTTGGTCAACGCCGCCCTTCTTTCCTTCGTTGGCGTAAGGATCGGCGCCTTCCTCCGAAAAGCCCGGAATGCTAAAGTCGTCGCCAGCGCCTTCCAAGGCGAAATCGTCTCCGGCCTTTGAAAGCTGGCTGTCCGTGTCTTGAATGTTAAAGTCGCCAAGAGCGCTGGCCGTGGCTTCGTCAGTTTCTCCGATTGTCTCTCCAGGCAGAGCGCCGTCTTCCTGGGGGGCGGCGTCGTCCGAGCCAAAGGAGTCGGGCATGTCAAAGGAGGCCACGTCCATTCCGTCGGTGTTGAATATGTCCGCGTCGCCGGATGGCGCCTCAACCGCGTCGGCTGAAATTTCCTGGCTGGAGCCTTCTCCAAAATCCATGTCGGGCATTTCAAAGTCCATGCCGCCGGCGTCCTGCACCGAAGGCTCCTCCGAAATAGGCTCGTCTAAAGCGGGCTCCTCCGAAACGGGCTCGTCTGAAGCGGGCTCCTCTTGCGCGGAAGGCTCCTCTGTAGACGGCGCCTCCTCTATCGGCGCGTCAAACGAAATGTCGCCTTCCGGCAAGTCAAAAGCGTCTCCGCCCAAGTCAGCCAAGGCGCCGTCGTCAGACGTGGCCTCGCCTTCCGCAGCGCCAGCGCCGGACGAAAGGCCCAAGCCCGAAACCTCAGCGGGAACTTCGCTGATTTCATCGGGCAAGTCCATGTTAAGGTCAATCGCGCCGCCGCCCGCAAAATCCTTGTCGCTCTGCGCGAACGGGTCGTCAAAACCAGATGTTTTTTCCGCGGCCGCGGCGGCCTCTTGCAAAGGCGCTTCTTCCGCCGGAGCGTCAAACGAAATGTCTTCCAGCGGCTCGGCCATAGAAAGGTCGTCTGGCATCGAAAAATCATCAGCCGCTGAAAGGCCGTCAGCCGGGGCTAGACCATCGGCCGCGGCGATGTCGTCTGGCATCGAAAAATCTTCCGGCGAGGAAAGCTCGTCGGGCGAGGAAAGGTCGCCGGCTGGCGCAAGCTCGTCGGGCGAGGAAAGGTCGCCAAAATCCGAAAGCTCCCCTATGCCAGTTTCGTCCGCCGAAGCTTCTTCCAACGGCGGAATGGGTTGCGCGCCGCCCGCACTCTCGGCCTGCTTTGGCGTTTCGCCATAAGGGGCAGCCGCGTAGTAAGGCGGATTTTCTTTTGTAACGTTTGAATCGTCGGTAAAAATGTCCGGCTTAAGTATGGCGTCGTCATCTTCCGGCGGAAGCGGCTTAAAAGGCTCCTTCTTCTTTTGAACGGAAGAATCGGGCATCTCAAAATCTTCAACGTCGTCGCCAAAAAGAGCGGACGCGTCTATGTCTTCGCCCGCGGCGCTTTCATTTTCAGGCGTCTTGTAGTCTTCGACTTCCAAATCGTCAAGGCCGCCAAAATCTATTTCCTGAGGAGCGGCGGCTTCGGGCTCGGGCGCGCTGGGAAGCGGTTCGGCTTCCAAAGGCTCAGGCTCGCCCTCGCTTTCCTTTGCGGGAGACAAAATCGCGTCCAAGTCGGGAATGCCGGTCGACGCGGAAGACGGCTCCTCTTGCTTTTTGGGATTCAAGATGGCGTCCAGCTCGGGGATTCCGGTAAGCCCGTCGTTCGCTTTCGCGGAAGGCGCGGCGGCCGGAGCCTTTCCAGGACCGCCCATCAAGGCGCTGATGTCGGGCTTGGCTTCGTCCGAAGACGCCTCCAAGACGCCGTCGTCGTCAAAGCCAAAGCCGGAATAGCCGGAACCGCTTATGCCCTTTGGCTCCGGTTCGGGCTCTGGCTCCGGCTCGGGTTCGGGTTCTGGCTTTGCGGCCTTTCCCTTGGCCTTGCTTTTGCTCTTTCCGCTGGAAGTCGAGCCGTCGTCTCCAAAGGCGCTCAAGTCAGGAGCGTCGCCCGATGCGATTCCGCTCAAAAGGTCGTCCACGCTTACGTCTGTAGTCTCTTGGACGCTCTCGGCCTCTTCGGCAGGGCTTTCGCTCTCCTCCGGCTCCGGCGGCTTTGGCTTTTCGGGCATTCCAAGAACAAAGTCCTGGCTGTCGTCAATGTCTTCTATTGTGTCGGGGATAAATACGGGAACGGCTTTCTCTCCGCGCTCGGCGCGAAGCTTGATTTCGTTTCCTAACTTGAGAACAGTTTCGCTAAGTTTTTTTAATTGGCTATAGCCAGGCATACCCTAAAATTTTCCCCACGCCGGAATTAAAAAATTCCAATTACCATTATACATTAAATTTTCGGTTTTTACAATAGTATCTTTAAAAAAATTTCAAAAGGCTCAAGTCAAGGACAAAAGCAGTTTTACATAGACTTTTTTTTTCATTTATGATAATATATTGTTTGTTATAAAAAAAGCGGAATTTTCCGATAACAAAAGAAAAAAAATAAACTTGGAGCGGAAAAATGAAAAAACTTATTCTTGTTGCAGCGGCCGCGACGCTTGTTCTCAGCGCCTGCGTTTCCACAAAAACCGAAAGCGACGGCAAAAACGAGGCCAAGTCGATTGGAACATCCAACCCCTTCCACAGTTTCAAAAGATTGGAGGAAGCGCAAAAGAAAGCGGGCTTCACCTTCAACCTTTTGGACGTTTTTGAAGACTACAACGTTCAGGTTTACCGCGCGATTCCCAAGCAAATGCTTGAAGCGATTTACGACTCCTCAGAGGGAGACGAAATCAGAATCAGAAAGGCGCCCGGAAAGAACGACCCAAGCGGCGACTTCAACATCTACACGGAAAAATCCTCTCAAACCGTAAACGGCTATGAGATCGTATTCTACGCAAACGGAAACAAGTGCGGAAAGGCCGTTTGGAACATGGGCCCCTACACTTGCTCCATCACTTCGCGCGATAGAATGAACGTTGACAGGGCCTACAAGACCGCCGCCAAAATCATTCAGATGAACACTTCAAGCCATCCGGTCGCCGAATACGAACGCTATGCGTCGGCGAAAACCTTGCCGTCGTCAAGCTTGACTTGAAGCTTTGCGTACTCAGAGTGAAAGTCGTTCTTAAGGCGGTCAAGGTAGCGAGCGCACTCCCACTTGCACATCGGAAGGTCGTGCAAAAGATAGTTTCCGCAAGACTCAGGCTCTGTCGCGGGAACCTTGTCCTGCGTCAAAATCCATTCCAAACATTCAATCGTAAGCTCGCGCATTTCCTGGACGGAATACTTTCCCATCATGATGACGTACATTCCGGTAAGGCAGCCCATAGGGCCCACGTAAACGACGTCTTCCTTTACGCGGGAGTTGCGGAACCAAGTGGCCATCAAGTGCTCAATGCTGTGAATAGCGCCGGGAGCGACGGCCGGCTCCTTGTTGGGCGTAGTTATGCGCAAGTCGTAGGTGGTAAAGCCCTTGTCCTCGCGCGAAATGTAAATGCCGGGCTTTAGCTTTGTGTGGTCAATCGTAAAGCTTTGAACTACTTCCATTTTTGTCTCCTTAAAATGAGGCGATTGTTCTTTCCAATCGCGCGAGCGCCTCGTCCTTTCCCAAAATCAAAATCGAGCCGATAAGCGGCGGGCTTACGCGGCTTCCGGTTACGGCCATGCGGATGGGCATCATAAAGTCGCCCATCTTGACTCCGATTTCCTCGGACATCTTGCGGCCCAACTCCTCCGCCTCCTCGTGGCTCATGCCGAAAATCTTTTCGACAAAGTCCTTGGCCTTCAGCAAAACTTCCTTTGTCTTGGCTTCGTCAAGCTTTTTGGGAATTATCTGGTCTTTTGGCGGAACGGCCGGCTCGGTGAACAAAAAGCGCACCATTTCCGCGGCGTCGGTCAAATACTTTAGGCGCTCCTTGATAAGCGGCATAAGCTTCATCAGCGCGGCCTTCACGTCGGCGCTTGACATGTTCATGCTCTTGTCCACGCAAACAGGCTCGCCGTCGTCTCCAAGCGCGACGCCGGAATATTCGGGGCCCACCTTTGGCTTTGGCTGCGGGTTTTCGGGATTGATTTCAAGCGCGGCGTCGCCGGTTCCTGTGATGAATGGAAGCGTCCACTTGTAAAGGTCCTCGTCGCTCAGCATGCGGATGTAGTTTCCGTTGTAGTACTCCAATTTCTTGTAGTCAAAGACCGCCGGCGCCTTGTTAAGGTGTTCCAGCTTAAAGGACGCGGCCAACTCTTCGAGCGTGTAGAATTCCTTTCCTTCCTCGTAAGAGCAGCCAAGCAAGGCCACGTAGTTGATGATGGCCTGCGGAAGGTAGCCGCGCGCGCGGAATTCGTTGAGGCTTGTGGAGCCGTGGCGCTTAGAAAGCTTTTTTCCGTCCGAGCCGTTGACCATCGGAAGGTGGCAGAACTCCGGGTGCTCCCAGCCAAAGGCGCGGTACATCTGAACGTGGAGCGGCGTTGACGGAATCCATTCCTGCGCGCGCATTACATGGCTTATCTTCATAAAATGGTCGTCGACGATGTTGGCCAAATGGTAAGTGGGAAAGCCGTCGCTTTTAAGCAAAACCGGGTCGGGAGAGATGTCCTCGTTTTTCCAAATGATGTCGCCCAAAAGGTGGTCGTGGAATTTTGTCTCGCCTTCAAGCGGAACCTTCAGGCGGATAACGTAAGGCTTTCCCGCGTCAAGGTTGGCCTTGACTTCCTCGGGGGTAAGGTGGCGGCAGTTTCTGTCGTAGCCGGGAGCCATTTTGTTTTCCGTCTGGATTTTTCGGATGCGCTCCAAGCGCTCGGCGTCGCAAAAGCAGTAGTAGGCCTCGCCTTTGGCGACCAGCTCTTCGGCGTATTTTTTGTAAAGGTCAAAGCGCTGGCTCTGGACGTAGGGGCCGTACTCGCCGCCCTTGTCTCCGCCTTCGTCCCATTCCAGGCCAAGCCAGCTCATCGTGTCGTAAAGGTTCTTTACGTATTCCTCGCCGTAGCG